>Ga0308168_1000025_pt1 | contig 434336 bp, 376 predicted proteins | sample PhyCR2_FD_202133 | JGI IMG/M metagenome (GOLD analysis project Ga0308168, IMG submission 202133) | Phyllosphere microbial communities from UC Gill Tract Community Farm, Albany, California, United States - DLSLRC.R2 | ecosystem: Host-associated > Plants > Phyllosphere > Unclassified | place...
TGTCAAGCGTTTATTTTGAAGTTCTTTTCGGGAAACCCTAACAACTTCAACCACTTGACTCGCTGCGATCTCTCGAAGCGGGAGGCGAATCATACAGCGTTACAACCTGCTGTCAACTGCCTTTTTTTCACCGCTTCCGACCGGGACCGAAGCCCTTCCAGCTTCATCTCGATTCACGCAACCTGTTGATTAACAAGGTGTTTATCGTTCCGACTGCGTTGGAAGTGGTGCGCATTATAAGGGGATCTGAAACCCCGTCAACCGTTAATTTCAAAAAACCTTCATTTCTTTGAAAGACGCAGGAAAGCGCTCATGACGCCTTCCTGCGCACTGCCTCACAGACTCGGGAAGGCGAACTGCGACGCTTCGTGGGTCTTGCGCTGCGGCCAGCGCTGAGTGATCGCCTTGCGACGGGTATAGAAGCGCACGCCATCGGGACCATAGGCATGCAGGTCGCCGAACAGCGAGCGCTTCCAGCCACCGAAGCTGTGGTAGGACACCGGCACCGGCAGCGGTACGTTCACCCCGACCATGCCTACCTCGACCTCATCGCAGAACAACCGCGCCGCTTCACCGTCACGGGTGAAGATGCAGGTGCCGTTGCCGTACTCATGGGCATTGATCAGCTGCAGCGCCTCTTCCAGGCTGCCTACGCGCACCACGCACAGCACCGGCCCGAAGATCTCTTCTTTATAGATACGCATCTCGGGGGTCACCCGGTCGAACAGCGTCCCGCCGACGAAGTACCCCTCTTCGTGCCCCGCCACACGATAGCCACGCCCGTCCACCACCAGTTGCGCCCCGGCGGCCACCCCCTCATCGATGTAGCCGACGACCTTGTCGCGCGCCGCAGCGGTCACCAGCGGCCCCATGTCCAGGCCACAGGCGGTTCCGGCCCCGATCTTCAGCGCCTTGATCTGCGGTTCGAGCTTGGCGATCAGCGCATCGGCGATCGCATCCCCGACACAGACCGCCACCGAGATGGCCATGCAGCGCTCGCCACAGGACCCGTAAGCCGCCCCCATCAAGGCACTGACGGCGTTGTCCAGTTCGGCGTCGGGCATCAGCACCGCATGGTTCTTCGCCCCACCCAAGGCCTGTACCCGTTTGCCGCGGCGCGTGCCTTCGGCATAGATGTACTCGGCGATGGGCGTCGAACCGACGAAGCTCAGGGCTTTCACCTCGGGCGCCTCGATCAGCGCATCGACCGCGTCCTTGTCGCCATGGACCACGCTGAGAATGCCCTTGGGCAGCCCGGCCTCCTCCAACAGACGTGCGATATACAGCGTCGAGCTGGGATCGCGCTCCGACGGCTTGAGGATGAAGGCATTGCCGCACACGATGGCCAAGGGGTACATCCACAGTGGCACCATCGCCGGGAAGTTGAACGGCGTGATCCCGGCGACGATGCCCAGAGGCTGGAAGTCGGACCAGGCATCGATGTTCGGCCCCACGTTGCGGCTGTACTCGCCCTTGAGGATCTCCGGTGCTGCGCAGGCGAACTCCACGTTCTCGATACCGCGCTTGAGCTCGCCGGCGGCATCTTCGAGGGTCTTGCCATGTTCGGTGCTGATCAACTGCGCGATGGCCGACTCGTGCTGCTCGAGCAATTGCTTGAAGCGGAACATCACCTGCGCGCGCTTGGCGGCAGGTGTATTGCGCCAGGCCGGGAAGGCGGCCTTGGCGGCGTCGATCGCCTGCTGCACGGTGGCGCGATCGGCCAGCTCGACCTGGCCGATGACCTGGCCGGTGGACGGATTGAAAAGATCGGCGGTGCGCCCGCCGTGGGAAACCAGCTCACCGTTGATCAGGTGCTGAACAGTGCTCATGCAAGACTCCAGTCAGAAAAGGGACGACGGGCGCCGCGACGACGCCCGCGCGTGGCATTCAGGCGGTCAGTCGACCTGGGCGAGGGCCTCGCCCACCGCATCGAACAGACGGTCGAGTTCGTGCGGCTGCGTGTTGAAGGTCGGGCCGAACTGCAGGGTGTCGCCGCCATAGCGCACGTAGAACCCGGCCTGCCAGAGCTTCATGGCGGTCTCGAACGGCCGCACGATGGCATCGCCGTCACGCGGGGCGATCTGGATCGCACCGGCCAACCCGTAGTTGCGAATGTCGACCACGTGACGGGTGCCCTTGATGCCGTGCAGCGTGCGCTCGAAGTGCGGGGCCAGTTCGGCGGCCGCCTGCACCAGGTTCTCGCGTTCCAGCAGCTCCAGCGTCGCCAGCCCGGCAGCGCAGGCCAGCGGGTGTGCCGAGTAGGTGTAGCCGTGGGGGAACTCCACAGCGTATTCCGGCGTGGGCTGGCTCATGAAGGTCTGGTAGATCTCCTGCCGCGCGACCACCGCACCCATGGGCACCGCGCCATTGGTGACCTGCTTGGCGATGCACATCAGGTCGGGCGTCACGTCGAACGCCTCGGCGCCGGTCATGGCCCCCATGCGCCCGAAGCCGGTGATCACCTCGTCGAAGATCAGCAGGATGTTGTGCTGGGTGCAGATCTCGCGCAGCCGCTTGAGGTAGCCCTTGGGCGGCGGCAGAACGCCTGCCGACCCGGCCAGCGGCTCGACGATCACCGCGGCGATGTTCGACGCATCGTGCAGCTCGATCAGCTTGAGCATCTCGTCGGCCAGGGCGATGCCACCCTGCTCGGGCAGCCCCTGGCTGAAGACGTTGGCTGGCAAGACCGTGTGCGGCAGGTGATCGACGTCCAGCAACTGGCCGAACATCTTGCGGTTGCCATTGACCCCGCCCAGACTCGTGCCGGCGATGTTCACCCCATGGTAGCCACGGGCGCGCCCGATGATCTTGGTCTTGCTGGCCTGCCCTTTCAGGCGCCAGTAGGCACGCACCATCTTCAACGCCGTGTCGGCGCATTCGGACCCCGAGTTGGTATAGAAGACGTGATCCAGGTCGCCCGGGGTCAGCTCGGCGATCTTCTCGGCCAGCTGGAACGACAGCGGATGACCGAACTGGAAGGCCGGCGAGTAGTCCAGCACGCCGGCCTGCCGGGCGATGGCTTCGGTGATGGTCTGGCGAGTGTGCCCGGCGCCGCAGGTCCAGAGACCGGACAGGGCATCGAAGATCTGCCGGCCCTTGTCATCGGTCAGGTAGTTGCCCTGGGCGGCCACGATCAGCCGCGGGTCGCGCTGGAAGTTGCGGTTGGCGGTGTACGGCATCCAGTGCGCATCCAGCTTGAGCTGGCTGGCGACGCCTGTCGGCGCAGTCTCGAACATGTTCATCAGGGGGCCTCGCGGATTCGTTCAGCGATGGGGTGTTGTTGCAGCCACGGTGGCACGCGGATAAAGTTCGGAAAACCCCTCGCTTCTAACCTTCAGTCAGGCGTTCACTAAACAGATGAGCCGTCGCCCCGACGTGCTGGCCCAGGTCAGCGACTTCGATATCCGTCTGCTGAAGATCTACCGCAGCGTGGTCGAATGTGGCGGGTTCTCCGCCGCCGAGAACGTGCTGGGCATCGGCCGTTCAGCCATCAGCCAGCACATGAACGACCTGGAACAGCGCCTGGGCCTGCGCCTGTGCCAACGAGGCCGGGCCGGATTCTCCCTGACCGAGGAAGGTCGCGAGGTCTATCAGTCGTCCCTGCAACTGCTGGCGGCCCTGGAAACCTTCCGCACCGAGGTCAACGGCTTGCACCAGCACCTGCGCGGCGAGCTGAACATCGGCCTCACCGACAACCTGGTCACGCTGCCGCACATGCGCATCACCCATGCCCTGGCCGAACTCAAGGACCGCGGTCCGGACGTGCACATCCAGATCCGCATGATCCCGCCCAGCGAAGTCGAACAAGGGGTGCTCGCCGGTAGTCTGCACGTGGGCGTGGTGCCGCAGACCCATCCGCTCGCCGGGCTGGACTACCAGCCGTTGTACAGCGAGCGCTCATTGTTGTACTGCGCCGTGGGCCATCCGCTGTTCTATGCCGACGATGCCCAGATCGACGATGCCCGACTCGAGGCCCAGGATGCCGTGGCGCCGACCTTCCGGCTGCCGGCGGAGATCCAGGCGTGCTACCAGGCCTTGCGCTGCACGGCCAGTGCCTCGGATCGCGAGGGCATGGCCTTTCTGATTCTCACCGGGCGGTACATCGGCTACCTGCCCGAACATTACGCCGACACCTGGGTCAGGGAAGGACGCCTGCGCGCGCTCAAGTCAGCCTCGCGTTTCCATGACCTGAACCTGTGCTGGGTTACCCGCAAGGGACGGCGCCCGAACCTGGTCGTGGAAAGCTTCCTCGAACGTCTGGCGGCGACACGCTAAAACTTGTCACATCGCCTCAGGCAGGTACTCTGTCCCCTCGTCATCCGCACCTTTCGTAGGGAAGCGCTCAATGAGTCTAGAAGTGCCCGCGCACCGCGCCTCTCCTTCCGGCAAACCGGCCGGACGCATCCGCCAGAAGAACGAGCAGGCCATCCTCCAGGCCGCCGAGGACGAGTTCGCGCGCCATGGGTTCAAGGGCACCAGCATGAACACCATCGCGACCAAGGCCGGCCTGCCCAAGGCCAACCTGCACTACTACTTCACCAACAAGCTGGGCCTGTACGTCGCCGTGCTGAGCAACATCCTCGACCTGTGGGACAGCACCTTCAACACCCTGACCGTCGATGACGACCCAGGCGAGGCCCTGACGCGCTACATCCGCGCCAAGATGGACTTCTCCCGGCGCAACCCCAAGGCTTCGCGGATCTTCGCCATGGAAGTGATCAGCGGCGGGCAACGGCTGGGCGACTATTTCAGCGCCGACTACCGCCAGTGGTTCCAGGGGCGCGCCAGGGTCTTCCAGGCCTGGATCGAGGCCGGCAAGATGGACCCGGTCGACCCGGTCCAACTGATCTTCCTGATCTGGAGCAGCACCCAGCACTATGCGGACTTCGCCACCCAGATCTGCCAGGTCACCGAGCGCAAGCGCCTGACCAAGCAGGACATGCAGCTGGCCAGCGACAACCTGGTCCATATCATCCTCAAAGGGTGTGGAATCACCCCGCCCGTGTGACGTGAGCCTATGCCTTCTACCCTGCTCGACCTCTGCGAGTTTCGCGAGGAAATCCGCAAGAGTCGCTTCATCACCCTGGCCGCGCCGATCACCTCGGTGGAAGACGCCGTGCGCTTCTTCGACCGTCACGCCGACCCTGCCGCCACGCACAACTGCTGGGCCTGGAAGCTGGGCGACCAATACCGCAGCAACGACGACGGCGAGCCGGGCGGCACGGCTGGACGTCCTATCCTGGCGGCGATCGAGGCCCAGGACTGCGACCAGGTCGCGGTGCTGGTGATCCGCTGGTACGGCGGCATCCAACTGGGCACGGGCGGACTGGCACGAGCCTATGGAGGTGGCGCCAACAAATGCCTGCAACAGGCACCCAAACGGGTGTTGGTGCAACGCGACACGTTCACCTGCACCTGCGCGTTCGGTGAGCTGGCCCTGCTCAAGCTGCGCCTGGCTGACGTCGATGGGCTGGTGGTCGATGAGCAGTTCACCGCCAACGGCGTCGATCTGCACCTGGCCCTGAGTCCGGACCGGGCCGAACACCTGCAACGGCAGCTCGCAGACCTGAGTCGCGGTCGCATTCAACTCATGCCGCTGGAATAAGTTGCCCACATCCGCTGTGGGCCGCCTTGTGGATAAGCTTTGGGCATACCCCTACACCCCAGGAACGGCGAGGCCTGCAGAGGATTGATCATTTTTTGACCGGCCGCCTTTCGCAGGCTGTGGAAACGGTGTCGACGGTTTTAATCCACAGCCTGATGCCCGCTCACGCGCCAGCAGACCCCGCATTTCACACAATTACTGTGGACCAGCCTGTGGATAACCCGTGCGTGCCTGCGCAAGCGCGTGGTGGGGCAAGGCGCGCAGACGATAGATCATTTTTCGTACAGCGCCCTGACTGACCGGAGGTTGCGACCTGGCGTATGCTGAGGGCTTTCCCTTCATCGACTAGGAGTTCTCATGAGCGCATCCAAAACCGCGCTGGTCATCGGCGCCTCCCGTGGCCTGGGCCTGGGCCTGGTCCAGCGGCTGCACGAACAGGGCTGGAACGTCATCGCCACCGTGCGCGATCCGGCCAAGGCCACAGCGCTGCACGCACTGGCGGGTGTACGGGTCGAAGCCCTGGAAATGAACGACGCGTCACAGCTCGATGCGCTCGGACAACGCCTCGAGGGCGAGGTGCTCGACCTGCTGTTCGTCAACGCCGGTGTCATGGGCCCCCTGCCCCAGTCCGCCGACACCATTCACCTCGAGCAGGTCGGCGAGCTGTTCATGACCAATGCGGTCTCGCCCATTCGCGTCGCCCGCCGCCTGGTCGATCAGGTGCGCCCCGGTACGGGGGTGGTGGCCTTCATGAGTTCGGGCCTGGGCAGCGTGGCCAGCCCGGATGCGGGTGAAATCTGCTTGTACAAGGCCAGCAAGGCCGCGCTCAACTCGATGATCAACAGCTTCGTGGTGGCGCTGCAACGCCCGGACCTCTGCGTGCTGGCCATGCACCCTGGCTGGGTCCGTACCGAAATGGGCGGGGAAAACGCCGAGATCGACGTGCTGACCAGTACCCAAGGGATCCTCGCGCAGGTCGAGGCCCAGGCCGGTCACGGTGGGCTTCGCTTCCTGGACTACGCCGGCAGGACCCTGCCCTGGTAACCGTCCCGCCTCGCGCGCGGCGGGCCTGAGGCACGGCCTTGGCGTCACTCGGTCGACTCGCCCCCCGCGCCAGGGCTGGACCTGTACAATGCTCGATTGTTAGTTGATCGAGATTCGCACCATGTATGACTGGCTCAATGCCTTGCCCAAGGCCGAACTGCACCTGCACCTTGAAGGTTCGCTCGAGCCCGAGCTGTTGTTCGCCTTGGCCAAACGCAACAAGATCGCCCTGCCCTGGCAGGACGTGGACGCACTGCGCAGCGCCTATGCCTTCGGCAACCTGCAGGAATTCCTCGACCTCTACTACCAGGGCGCGAACGTCCTGCGTACCGAGCAGGATTTCTACGACCTGACCTGGGCCTACCTGCAACGCTGCAAGGCGCAGAACGTCATCCACACCGAGCCGTTCTACGATCCACAGACCCACACCGACCGTGGCATTCCCTTCGAGGTGGTGCTCGACGGCATCACCCGCGCGCTCAAGGACGGCCGTGAGCAACTGGGCATCACCAGCGGGCTGATCCTGAGCTTCCTGCGCCACCTGAGCGAAGAACAGGCCGAACGCACGCTGGACCAGGCCCTGCCGTTCCGCGATGCCTTCGTCGCCGTAGGCCTGGACAGCTCCGAGATGGGCCATCCGCCCAGCAAGTTCAAGCGAGTGTTCGACCGCGCCCGTGGCGAAGGCTTCCTGACCGTGGCCCACGCCGGTGAGGAAGGTCCGCCCGAGTACATCTGGGAAGCCCTGGATCTGCTCAAGATCGAGCGTATCGACCATGGCGTACGCGCCATCGAGGACGAACGCCTGATGCAGCGGATCATCGACGAGCAGATCCCGCTGACCGTCTGCCCCCTGTCCAACACCAAGCTGTGCGTGTTCGAGCACATGGGCCAGCACAACATTCTCGACATGCTCGAGCGTGGCGTGAAGGTCACGGTCAACTCCGATGACCCCGCCTACTTTGGCGGGTACGTGACCGAGAACTTCATGGCGCTGCATGAGCACCTGGGCATGACCCAGGCGCAAGCCACCCGGCTGGCACAGAACAGCCTGGATGCGCGTTTGGTCAAGTAAAACGTCGATATCTCCCAAGTTGGCGCGAAGCGTACCGGTTGCGTACGCTTCGCGCCGATCGGGGGTCGAGGCGGTGCTGACTCAGCTAACCGACCTGCCAGGTCGGCAGGCACGCGATCTGGTTGATCTGCTGCAAGCCAAAGGCCGAGATACGCAGCGCCCGCGACTGCTCATGTTCACGGATCCAGCCCGACTGCATGAACAGCTTGAAGAACGCCTGCCCCAGGCTACCCCCCAGGTGCGGTCGCTGATCGCTCCACTCGCAGCAATGACAGATCACGCAGTCACGCTGCGCCCCCGGTGCCAGTGCATCGATGAACACGCCGATCGCAGCCATCTGCTGGCGCCCTTCCAGGCTGACACGCTGCTGTGGCTCCTGACCCTCCAGCCAGTTCGCCAGTACCAGACGGTCATACAGGTCGGCAGCCAGCTTCCCCCCAAGGTGCTCGCCGCATCGCCGTGCCTGGCGCATCGACACAGGAATGTCCAGTGGCAGACGCTGGACGGGTTTGCCTGGGGCATCACCGATGCGAACACTGGCCATGGCCTCCACCGCCATGCCGACCTCGGGCGTGGCCAGGCGGAAATAACGTTTGCGGCCACGGGTTTCCGGCCGCACCAACCCTCCCGTGGACAGCAGCGACAGGTGGGCGCAGACCGACGATGCGGTCAAACCGGTCATGGCGGCCAATTCCTCGGCCGGTCGCGCGACACCATCGATCAGCGCCCACAACATGGCGCTACGCTTGGGATCGGCCATCAAACTGGCGATCTGGCTGATACTGCTGACAGCTTTCATCTTTCGGGTACTCCCTGCGTCATCTGTCTGATAGCGGAACATCAGCCAGGCTTGGCGAGCGCCTCGGACAATCACCAGGTCGCGCAAGGTACGAACACGTCAGAACGGCATGACCCGTGCCAGGCTGCCCCACGTTGCCGCGCACTGCGCCCTGGCAGGGAAGCGTCTCTCGCTGGCACTGGCTGCCGGGAGCAGTATAAGCGGCGACTTCACGGGCGCCGCTGATCTGGAACGGGTCGAGCACACGGCAGAGGGCCAGGGTCGCCCAGGTTGCTGGATCCCATCGCAAGCGCGTGACCAATTAGTCAGACCATGCGCGTGATGCCGCGCCCAGTCCTTGCCAGTTCGCGCGCGCTGGCGGCAGTCGCCGGGGCAGCACGAGCAAGCAGATGCCCACGTCGAGCTTCCCCAGGTATGGCAGAAGAATAGGAAATTTCCCTATCCAGCAAGTTGTGTCAAAGGCTCACATCCTTAAGGACCGAAGAGGCATCCGTCGCTCACACAGCACGCGCGGCGCGGCGCGCCAATGCCGCCATGATGACCACCGCGACACCACACAGGCTGATGACCAGGGCCATGGGCACCGCGCTGCCATCGTGCAGCACGCCCACCAACGCCGCCGCACCGGACGCCACGCTGAACTGCATGCAGCCCATCAAGGCCGACGCGCTGCCGGCACGTGCGCCTTGCCCGGCCATCGCGCAGGCCGACGCGTTAGGTGCGATGCACCCCAGGCTGGCGATGCAGACGAACAGGGGCACGAGCAGAGGCCACAGCGCTGCAGGTCGCAACGTGGCCACCAACAGCAAGGTGAGCGCCGCAGCCACATACACCCAGACGGCACGCCCCAGCAGGACGGCCGGGCCACGCCGCGCCAAAAGACGTGCGTTGACCTGAGCGACGAGGATGAAGCCTGCGGCGTTGATCCCGAACAGCCAGCCATAATGCTCGGCCGGCACGCCATAGAGCTTGATGAACACGAACGGCGAGCCGGCGATGTAGGCGAACATGCCGGCGATGGCGATCCCCCCGGTCAACGCATGGCCCACGAAGGCCCGATCGCGCAACAGCCGCCCATACTGGCGCAGCGCGCCCGACAAGGGCTGGCGCGGCAGATGTGCCGGCATGCTCTCGCTCAGGCCCAGGTAGACGGCCACCAGGCACAGCGCGCTGAACAGGCTCAGCACCAGGAAGATCGATTGCCACCCGGACACGCTGACCAGCAACCCACCGAGCATGGGTGCCAGGATCGGCGCCAGCCCCATCACCAGCATCAGCTGCGAGAACACCTTGGCCGCATCGATCGGCTCACAGCGGTCGCTGACGATCGCCCGCGACAGCACCATCCCCGCGCATCCTCCGAGCGCCTGGACGAAGCGTGCAGCGATCAAGGCATCCAGCGTCGGCGCAAAGGCGCACACCAGCGAAGCGATGACGAACAGCCCCACCCCGAACAGCAAGGGCAGCCGTCGCCCGAAACGGTCGGCGATCGGCCCATAGGCCAACTGCCCGACCGACAGGCCGAGGAAATAGGCCGCCAGCGTGGTCTGCACATGCTTTTCATCGGTGGCGAAGGCCTGGGCCATGGCCGGGAAGGCCGGCAGGTAAAAGTCGATCGCCAGGGGCCCGAACGCGCTCAGGGCCCCCAGGATCAAGATCATTCGAAGGTTCATCCAATATCCTTAGCAGGCTAAGCAATAGCGCAGTTTACCTGGCCTGCCTGCACTCGACATGAAAACCTTGCCGAGTGGTCGGATACTTCGACACCCTGCTAGAGCGCCTTGACGTCATAGCCCTCTTCGGCGATGGCAGCGACGATCTGCTCGGTCGACAACTGACTGGTCACGTTCACCCGTGCGCTCGCCAGGTCCACCTCCACCACCGCCCCGGCGTCGTGCGCCTGCAGCGCGCGGGTCACGGCCTTGACGCAGTGGCCGCAGCTCATGCCGTGTACTTCGAACGTTTGCATGATCTTCCCTCCTGTCGAAATGAACCCCAGTCTCGTGCTTGCCCCCATGGCAAGGTCAAGCCCGTGCAGCGCCTGGCGCTGGAAATCTCGCCCCAGGTCGGCCAAGCTGCGCCTTTGCCAGGCGGTCGACAGGAGAGCCGTGATGATCAAGACAACGATCGGCGTGATGGGGCTGCTGGGCGCCCTGGCGCTGCCCCCTGCCCATGCCGAAGGCAACCATGACTACAGCGTGCTGATCATTTCCCGCGAGCGCCTGGAAGTGGCGACCAGCTGCGAGATCGGCATCTACCTCAACGATCAGCTGGTGGCGCGGTTGTTCCAGGAGCAGTCCACCTCGTTCAACCTGCCTGCCGGGCAGGTGGACGTGCGCCTGCGGCGCCTGCCCGGCCAGGCACCGGGCTGCAGCAATGGCCTGGAGAACCAGCGCAGCGTGCGCCTCACGCTGCCCGCCGGGCAGATCGTCAAATACCGCATCGCCATGGAAGGCCCTGGCTTCACGCTGAGGCCGACCAGCCTGGGGTATTGACCTTGACCACGTGGCAAGGTCGATGCTGAGGGTGTGAAACCCAGGAGCCAGACCATGCCAGCAGCCATCACCTACCACCTGCCGATCGACGGCATGACCTGCGCCAGCTGCGCAGGCCGGGTCGAACGGGCCCTGCGCAAGGTCGCCGGGGCCGATCAGGTCAGCGTCAACCTGGCGACCGAACAGGCACGGGTCGAGGCCCCAGCGCAGAGCCTGCCGGCCTTGATCGAGGCCGTTTCCCAGGCAGGCTACCAAGTGCCGTTGCAAGCGCTGGACCTGCGCCTCGAGGGCATGACCTGCGCCAGTTGTGTCGGACGGGTCGAGCGCGCCCTGCTCAAGGTTCCTGGTGTGTTGCAGGCGAGCGTCAACCTGGCCAGCGAACGCGCCCAGGTCCAGGTGCTCGGCTCGGTCACCATCGACGCCTTGCTGGCGGCCGTGCGTGACGCCGGCTACGGCGCCGAGCGCCTGGAAGAGACGCCGCAGCCCCACACTGCAGGTCGCCAGACCCTGTTCAGCGAGCGCACGGCCTTGATCCTTGCCCTGCTGCTGGCCGCGCCGCTGGTACTGCCCATGGCCCTGCAACCGTTCGGCGTGCACGTCATGCTGCCGATCTGGGCGCAGTGGCTGCTGGCCACGCCGGTGCAGTTCGTGCTCGGCGCCCGTTTCTATGTCGCCGCCTGGAAGGGCCTGCGCGCCCGGGCCGGCAACATGGACCAGCTGGTCGCGCTCGGGACCAGCGCTGGCTACGGACTGAGCCTGTACCAATGGGCGGTGGCCGACCCAGGTGCGCCCCTACATGTGTATTTCGAAGCCTCGGCGGTGGTCATCGCCCTGGTCTTGCTGGGCAAGTACCTGGAGCGCCGTGCCAAGCGCCAGACCGCCAGCGCCTTGCGTGCCCTCGAGGCCTTGCGCCCGGACCGGGCGATCCGGATGGTCGACGGCCGGGAAGAGGACGTCCCGATCAGCCAGCTGCGCGTGGGCGACGAGGTACGGGTCAAGCCGGGCGAGCGTTTCCCGGTCGATGGCGAGGTCCTCGACGGCCACAGCCTGGTCGATGAATCGTTGATCAGCGGCGAAAGCCGGCCCGTGCCCAAGCGACCCGGCGATTCTGTGACGGGCGGCGCCATCAACATCGACGGCGCCTTGCAGGTCCGTACCGTGGCGATCGGCACCGAGACCGTGCTGGCCCGCATCATTCGCCTGGTCGAACAGGCCCAGGCGGCCAAGGCGCCGATCCAGAAACTGGTGGACCGGGTCAGCCAGGTGTTCGTCCCGGTCATCCTGCTGGTGGCCCTGTGCACCCTGCTGGGCTGGCTGTGGGCAGGCGCCGAGGCCCAGGTGGCGGTGATCAACGCGGTCGCCGTACTGGTGATCGCCTGCCCTTGTGCACTGGGGCTGGCCACGCCGGCGGCGATCATGGCCGGCACGGGCGTGGCGGCCCGCCACGGCATCCTGATCAAGGACGCCGAGACCCTGGAGCGCGCCCATGCCGTGGATCAGATGGTCTTCGACAAGACCGGCACGCTGACCTCGGGCCGCCCACGGCTGGTGCACTGGCAGGCCGGTGACGACGATGCCAGCGACGTGCTGGCCCTGGCGGGCAGCCTGCAACGTGGCAGCGAGCACCCGCTGGCCCATGCCATCCTCGAGGCCTGCCAGGTGCAGGGCGTGACGGTGCAACCGCCCGAGCAGACCCGCGTGGTCAGCGGTCAAGGCATCGTCGGCCAGGTCCAAGGGCGGACCCTGGCACTGGGCAACGTTCACCTGCTCCCCCAGCACGAACCGCTCCCCAGTCCTCTGGCTGCCCAGGCACAGGCCTGGGAACAGCAAGGCCATACCTTGTCCTGGCTGGTCGAGCAGGCCCCGACACCGCGTGTACTGGGCCTGTTCGCCTTCGGCGACACCCTCAAGCCCGGTGCCCGCGCGGCCGTGCAGGCCCTGCAGGCGCAGGGCATCGCCTGCCACCTGTTGACCGGCGACAACCGCGGCAGCGCCCAGGCAGTGGCCGAAGGCACCGGCATCACCCAGGTCCAGGCCCAGGTACTGCCGGCCGACAAGGCCGCGCGGGTGCACGCGCTGCGCCAGCAGGGTGTGGTGGCCATGGTCGGTGACGGCATCAACGATGCCCCGGCATTGGCCGCTGCCGACATCGGTATCGCCATGGGCGGCGGGACCGACGTGGCCATGCAGGCCGCCGGCATCACCCTCATGCGTGGGGATCCACGGCAGGTGCCCGCCGCCCTCGAGATCAGCCGCAAGACCTACGCCAAGATCCGCCAGAACCTGTTCTGGGCCTTCATCTACAACCTGATCGGCATCCCGTTGGCGGCCTTCGGCCTGCTCGACCCGGTGCTGGCCGGGGCGGCGATGGCACTGTCCAGCGTCAGCGTGGTCAGCAATGCATTATGGTTGAAGACTTGGACACCCTCCCCCCTCAGCGAGGCCCCATGAACATCGGACAAGCCGCCCGGCGCAGCGGGCTCAGCGCCAAGATGATCCGCTACTACGAAACGATCGGCCTGTTGCGCCCGGCCACCCGCAGCGACAGCGGTTACCGCGTGTACCGGGAACAGGACCTCGACAGCCTGGGGTTCATCAAGCGCTCGCGCGACCTGGGGTTTTCCCTGGACGAAGTCGGCCAGCTACTGCGTCTGTGGCAGGACGGTGACCGGGCCAGCGCCGACGTCAAGCGCCTGGCCACCCAGCACATCGACGACCTGAACAGGCGTATCGAGGAGCTGGTCGGTCTGCGTGACACCCTCGATCGCCTGGTCACCTCGTGCCAGGGTGACGCGCGACCCGACTGCCCGATCCTCGAGGGTCTGGCGAGCGGCCATTGCGAGGCCTCGAAGCACGCCGACGAGACCCCGTGCATGCCGAATCCGACAGGACGATGTTCCGATCACGACATCCCCGGCTGAATCCGGACACGAGGCCTCAAGAGATCCCCCCGCGCTGCCGATGGCTTGTGTATCTGCCAAGCTTTATAAAAAAAATCGGGAGCGTGGATGAACATCAAACAGAAACTGACGTGGGCGTTCGCCGTCATTGCCGGCCTGCCCATCGTGCTGGTGGCCACCCTCGTGGTGCTGAACCTGCGCAGCGAGTCGCGCGAGGGCTTTCTCGACAGCAGCACGCGCGAGGTCCGGCAGGTCAGCAATGCCATGCAGCTGTTCTTCAAGGCCATCGACGAGAACGTGGAAATGCTCGCCAACCACCCGGCGATCACGGCCGGCAATGGCGAGCTGAACAAGTACATGAGCGCAGCGCCCTCCCGTGTGCTGGGCGAAGGCGACCAGCGCGTCCTCGACCTCTTCAATGCCCTGGGCAACAGCCATGCCAGCTATGCCTACCTGTCGTACGGCGTGAGCGACGGTGGGTACGTGTCCTACCCGGCCGGCCAGAACTTCAACAACTACGACCCTCGCCAGCGTCCCTGGTACCAGGCGGCCATGGCCCAACCGGGCAAGACCGTGCGCACCAGCGCGTATTACTGGCCAGCGGACAATGCCGTGCTCATCGGCAACGTGCGTACGGTCGCCAACCAGCTGGGCAACCCTGGGGGCGTCGTGGGGGTCGACGTGTCCATTGGCGGTCTCACCGAGATCGTGCGCAAGATCAAGCTCGGTGACAGCGGCTACCTGATGCTGGTGGAAAACAACGGCAACGTGCTGGTCGACCCGCGCGACGCCGAACACAACTTCAAGCCGCTGGCCAGCTTCGGCGACGGCTATGCCGAGCTGGCCCGCGCCGGCAAGGGCCTGGTCGAGGTCACCATCGGCGGCGAGCGCTACATGGCCAACGTCTACCCCGACGAAGCACTGGGCTGGACCTTCATCGGCCTGATCCAGGAGCGCGAAGTGATGCAGTCCGCCACCCGGCTGTCGTGGCTGATCGGCGGGATCGCCCTGGTGCTGGCGATCATCTTCGCCATCGTCGGCGCCGCCTTTGCCCGGCTGATCGTGCGTCCGATCAACAGCGTCACCAGCGGCCTGGAAGACATCGCCCAGGGCGAAGGCGACCTGACCCGCAACCTGGACGTGCGGGGGCGTGACGAAACCGCGCAACTGGCCAGCTGGTTCAACCAGTTCCTGGGGGCCATTCGCAGCCTGATCCAGCACATCGGCAGCGCAGCCGGCAAGATTCTCAGTACCTCTGCCAGCTCCACCCAGGTTTCCAGCAACATGGCCGACGCCGCCGGACGCCAGCGCGAGGCAGTAGACATGGTCTCTACTGCCTTCCACGAGATGGTCGCCACGGCCAACGAAGTGGCCCGCTCCTGCAGCCAGGCCGCCGAGTCCGCCGACAGCGGCCAGCGTCAGGCGCACGAGGGGCAACAGCAGATCGATGCCGCCGTGCAGAGCGTGCACCGCCTGAGCCAGGAGATCGAGCAGTCGGCGCAGTCGATCCAGCAACTGGAGCGTGACAGCAACGCGATCCAGTCGATTCTCGGCACCATCCGCTCCATCGCCGAGCAGACCAACCTGCTGGCGCTCAACGCGGCCATCGAAGCGGCGCGTGCCGGCGAGCAGGGCCGTGGGTTCGCCGTGGTGGCCGACGAGGTCCGCGCCCTGGCCAAGCGCACCGCCGACTCCACCGCCGAGATCGACGGCCTGCTTGGCAACCTGGCCTCACGCACCGCCGAGGTCGCCGGGCAGATGCATGCCAGCCTGGACGTGTCGCAGGACTCGGTCACCCGCATCAGCCAGGCCCGTGACAGCTTCGGGCAGATCCGCGAGTCGGTGGACATCATCCGCGACATGAACACCCAGATCGCCACGGCGGCCGAAGAGCAGCACCAGGTGGCCGAGGACATCAACCGGCACATCAGCCAGATCCATGGCGACGCGCAGCTGGTGGCCGAACTGGCCCAGGCCGCCCGTCACGACTCGGAAAGCCTGGCCGGCCTGTCCAACGAGCTGGATGCGCTGGTGCGGCGCTTCCGCACCTGACCCTCAACGCCGCAGTTCGCCAGGCGTGAAACCGAAACGCTGGCGAAAGGCGGCGATGAAGGCCGAGGTCGACTCGTAGCCACAGCCCAGCGCGGCGTCCGTCACGCTGTCACCGTTCTCCAGCAGTGCCAGCGATGACAGCAGGCGCATGCGCTGGCGCCAATGCCGGAAGCTCAGGCCGGTCTCCCGTTGGAACAGCCGCGTCAGGGTCTTCTCCGAGCAGGTCAGACGCTCGGCCCATGCGCCCAGGGTGTGGGTCTGGTCAGGCTCGGCGAGCATGGCGTTACACAGCGTCAGCAAGCCGGTATGACGCGGCAGCGGCAACGAGAACCCGACTTCCGGCAGACCTTTCAGTTGGTCCAGCAGCACCGCGACCAGGCGCGCTTCGGGGCTATCCGGTTGCGGATAGCAGGGGTCGAACAGGCAGAACTGCTTGATCAGTTCCCGGGTCAGGGGCGTCACTTCCAGCACCCGGCAATGGGGCGCCGCCCACGCGCAGGCATCGCGCCGCACATAGAGGCTGCGCATCTCCGCCTGGGTCGAGGTGACCACCTCGTGGGGCACGTCCACCGGGATCCAGATACCCCACTGCGGCGGCGCGAAATAGCTGCCGTTTTCGGTGTAGACGCCCAGCACCCCCTTGATCGCATAGGAAAACTGCACCCAGTCATGGCAATGCCGCGTGGTCCACGAGCCGGCCCCGAGGCTTTCGGCACGGGCGTACAGGGGCCTGGGCAAGGTATCGAGCGTCGGGATGGGTCTTGGGCTGGCGAGGCGGTTGGGGAGCGGCATGGCGTCGTCTGGGGCAAAAGCCAGAGCATGCCAGCAAAGGCCATGCTGCGTCCTCTGGCGTTCGGGGATGCTAGCTTGTGGGCCCTGGCGGGCCCAATCGCGGCACAGGGGCCGCTCCTACACCCGTAGTGACACCGCGGGGTTGCAGGTCATCGCGGTCCCTGTGGGAGTCCGCCCGCCGTCTTGGCGCCGCGCTGTCGCGCAGAGAACATGACGATAGCTGGCATGGCTTAGAGGCTTTATCTCTGATCGATTTCTGGGGCCGCTCCACCCGTAGCCCCACCGCGGGGTTGCAGGCTATCGCGGTCACCTGTGGGGCGGCCCCTGTGCCGCGATTGGGCCCGCAGGGCCCACAAAACCAGTCCCTCCAGCCTGTGTATAACGACCCTTCACTGCCTAGCGCTCGATGATCGCCGTCACGCCCTGGCCACCCGCTGCACAGATGGAAATCAGGCCACGCCCCTTCCCGGCATGCGCCAGCAACTTGGCCAGGTGCGCCAGGATGCGTCCGCCCGTTGCAGCGAACGGGTGACCCGCCGCCAACGAGCTGCCCTTGACGTTCAACCGGCTGCGATCGATCGCCCCCAGGGCACCGGGCAACCCCAGCGTCTCGCGGCAGTACGCTTCGCTTTCCCAGGCCTTGAGCGTGCACAGCACCTGCGCCGCGAAGGCCTCGTGAATCTCGTAGTAGTCGAAATCCTGCAAGCTCAAGCCATTGCGGGCCAGCAACCGAGGCACCGCGTGCACGGGCGCCATCAGCAAGCCTTCCTGACCGTTGACGAAATCCACCGCCGCCGTCTCGCCATCCACCCACCAGGCCTGCACCGGCAGCCCCTGGCCGTCGGCCCAGGCCTCGCTGCCGAGCAGCACCAGGGAAGCCCCATCGGTGAGCGGCGTCGAGTTGCCCGCCGTCAGCGTCCCCTGACCGCCGCGCTCGAACACGGGTTTGAGAGCAGCCAGTTGTGCGTGCGTCAGGTCGGGCCGCAGGTTGTTGTCGCGCGTCAGTCCCAGGTACGGCGTGAGCAGGTCGTCATGCCAACCTTCGGCATAGGCGGCGGCCAAGCGCTGGTGGCTGAGCAGCGCCAGCGCATCCTGCTCGTCCCGCGGGATCTGCCAATGTTGGGCCATGCGCTCGCAGTGCTGGCCCATGGACAACCCGGTGCGGGGTTCGCCATTGCGCGGCAACTCAGGCTTGAGATGACCAGGACGCACCTTGAGAAAGGGCTTGAGCCGCTGCTTGAGATCCTTACCCCGGTTGGCCTGCAACAGCACCTGTCGCAGGCCTTCGTTGACCGCGATCGGTGCATCCGACGTGCTGTCCACACCGCCGGCGATGCCACAGTCGATCTGCCCCAGGGCGATCTTGTTCGCCACCAGCAGGGCCGCTTCCAACCCCGTGCCGCAGGCCTGCTGCACGTCGTAGGCCGGCGTCTGCGGTGACAAGCGCGACCCCAGCACGCATTCGCGGGTCAGGTTGAGGTCGCGCGAATGCTTGAGCACCGCCCCGGCCACCACCTCGCCCAGGCGCTGGCCATGCAGACGGTAGCGCTCCACCAGCCCCTCCAGGGTGGCGGTCAGCATCGCCCGGTTGCTGGCCTGGGCGTAGGCGCCGTTGGAACGGGCGAACGGAATTCGGTTGCCGCCTATGATCGCGACCCGGCGTGCTTCACGCATGCGCATACTCCTTGCTGACACATTTTGATCCGTAGAGCCTAGGTGTTTTTGCCTGCTTCGAACGACCCTGCCGTGTGAATGGTCCACACTGCATGCTTGCCTCAAGGAGACCTGACATGAGTGATCGCTACCTCGGCTTCGCCAATTCCTCCCTGGGTCGGCGCCTGGTCGACGCCCTGGGGCTGCCTCGCCCGGCCCCGCTGGAGCGCTGGCAGTCCGGCCGTCTGCGCCCGGTCGAGGGCGCCCTGGTCATCGGTGGCGGGCCGTTGGCGAACGCCGTGGAAGCGTTTGCCGCACGCCTGACCGACACCTGCTACAGCTACGCCGGCCAAGGCTTGCAGACACCGCCGTGGGTAGCCGGGCTGGGGCCGAAACTCAAGGCGCTGGTCTTCGACGCCAGTCACCTGTCCGACAGCGGCCAGCTCAAGCAGTTGCGCGAATTCTTCCAGCCCCTGCTGCGCAGCCTCGACCGCAGCGCCCATGTGGTCATCCTCGGCAGGCCTCCGGAAGCCGTTCAGGACCCGGCCGCCAGCGTCGCCCAGCGCGCCCTGGAAGGGTTCAGCCGCTCCCTGGCCAAGGAGCTGCGCAACGGCGCCACGGCCCAGCTGCTGTATGTGGGCGAAGATGCCCATGATCAACTCGAAGGCGCTCTGCGCTTCTTCCTCTCGCCCAAGAGCGCCTTCGTCTCTGGCCAGGTCCTGCGTCTGCAAGGGTGCGAGCGCCAGGTCCAGGACTGGACCCGTCCCCTGGGCGGCTGTCGAGCCCTGGTGACCGGCGCGGCCCGCGGCATCGGTGCTTCGATCGCCGAAACCTTGGTCCGCGATGGCGCCGAGGTGGTGCTGCTGGACGTGCCCCAGGCGCGCAAGGACCTGGAGGCCCTGGCGGCCCGTCTCGGCGGCCAGGCCTTGGCCCTCGATATCTGCGCCGCCGATGCCGCCGAGCGCCTGCAGGCGAGTCTGGGCGAAGGCGTGGACGTGGTCGTGCACAACGCGGGCATCACCCGCGACAAGACCCTGGCCAACATGACCCCCGAGTACTGGGATTCGGTCATGGCGGTCAACCTCGACGCCCCTCAGGTGCTGACCCAAGCCCTGTTCGACGCTGGCACCTTGCGCAGTGGCGGTCGCGTGGTACTGCTGGCCTCGGTCAGCGGGATCGCCGGCAACCGTGGCCAGACCAACTATGCCGCGAGCAAGGCCGGGCTGATCGGCCTGGCGCAGGCCCTGGCCCCTCGCCTCGCCGAACGCGGCGTCACCATCAACGCCGTGGCCCCCGGCTTCATCGAGACCCACATGACCGCCGCCATGCCCGTGGGCCTGCGTGAAGCCGGCCGACGCCTGGCCTCCCTGGGCCAGGGCGGACGCCCGCAGGATGTGGCCGAAGCCGTGGCCTGGCTCGGGCAGCCCGGCTCCGGGGCGGTCACCGGCCAGGTGCTGCGTGTCTGCGGCCAGGCGTTGATGGGGGCATGAGCATGGCTAGCGAGTGGCATGACCTGCACACCCCCGATTCGAGCGCGAGCCTGTACCTACGGGCGCTGCGCACGCGCACGATCCGTGGCAAGACGCTACCGGCCAACGGCCTGCGCTGCACCTTGCGCGTCGACCGCGATCACCTGGCCGCCTACCGAGGCCTGTGCCGCTTTCCCGACGACGGCCATCTGCCGGCGACCTACCCCCATGTCATGGCGTTCGGTCTGCACCTGCAACTGATGACCGCACCGTCCTTTCCTTTCCCGTTGCTGGGCATGATTCACCTGGGCAACCGCATTGAGGTGCTGCGCCCATTGGGCGCTCTCGACAGTCTGCGCTTCGCGGTGCATGCCGAGCACCTGCGTCCGCATGCCAAGGGTGGCACCTTCGACTTGGTCACCGAAGCTGAGGACGGCCTGGGTGTGATCTGGCGTGAGACCAGCCGCATGCTGGTCCGTGGCTTGCGCCTCGATGCCTCGGCGGACGACGCCGTCACAGCGCACGAGGCGCTTTCTGAACTGAGGCCCCTGACCCGCTGGTACGCCGACAGCGACATCGGTCGGCGCTATGCCAAGGTCAGCGGTGACTACAACCCGATCCACCTGAGCGCCCTCAGCGCCCGACTGTTCGGTTTCCCCACGGCCATCGCCCACGGCATGTACAGCCTGGCCAGGACCTTGGCAGCCGTGCAGGACCACCTGCCCACGAGTGGTTATGGCGTCGACGTCGCCTTCCACAAGCCGATTCGCCTGCCGACCGAGGTGATCCTTTCCACCAGCGAGCTGCAGCCCCCTGCCGGCCAGCTACGCCTGGAGGGACACAATGGGCCCGTGCATCTGGAGGGCCGCTGGTTCGGGCTGACCTGAAGGGCCCGAAGCCAGGCGTGTACGACACGCCTGACTGCGTCTTGCCCCTTGCGTTGCCGCAACGCGGGCCCGAAGCTATGCGCCTGGGTCCGCATTGATGAAACGAGTCCGATGAACCTGTCCGAACTGACTGCACGCCTGCACGCCATCCGCGACGCCAACGACTGGCAACGCTTCCACAGCCCGAAGAACCTGGCCATGGCCGCCAGTGTGGAGATGGCCGAGCTGGTCGAGATCTTCCAATGGCTGAGCGAAGACCAGTCGCGCCACCTGCCCGCCGACCAACTGGCCCACGCCGGCCAGGAGATCGGCGACGTGGTGTTGTACCTGTTACTGCTGTGCAGCGAACTGGGGCTGGACATGGACACCGTCGTGCGCGACAAGCTGGCCGACAGCGAACGGCGCTTCGCCCGATGAACGACCGCCATTTCGACGCACTGGCTGCGCGTTTCGCAGAAAAGATCTACGGCGGCGCCAAGGGCGCCATCCGCCTTGCGGTGCTGCAGGCGGACCTGGTGCAGACCCTGCCCGACCGCCCCTTGCGCGTGCTCGACGTCGGTGCCGGGCTGGGCCACATGGCGCTGTGGCTGGCCGAGCGTGGTCATCAGGTCACGCTCGCCGAGCCTGCTGCCCCCATGCTCGAGGGCGCCCGTGAGCGATTCGCCGAAGCCGGGCGACAGGCCACGTTCCTCCAGGCCGACTGGCAGTCCTTGCCGGCGCAACTCGACACGCCTTTCGACCTGGTGATCTGCCATGCCGTGCTGGAATGGCTGGCCGAGCCGCCGGCCATCCTGCCGGTCCTGCACCAGTTGACCCGCCGCAACGGCTGGTTGTCCCTGGCGTTCTACAACCGCGATGCCCTGGTCTATCGCAACCTGCTCAAGGGCCACTGGCGCAAGCTACGCAGTGATGAGCTGGCCGGCGAAAAGCAGAGCCTGACCCCACAGACGCCCCTCGACCCCCGTGAACTGCGCACGCAACTCGAACCCCTCTGGCAGGTCGAAAGCGAAAGCGGCGTACGCGTGTTCCACGACTACATGCCCAGGGACTTCCAGACCAAGGCGGCCTTGGCCGACCTGCTGGAGATGGAACTGGCCCACCGTCGCCACCCCAGCTTCGCCGGCCTGGGCCGCTACCTGCACTGGATCTGCAGGCCGTGTTGACCGCCACCCGGCAGGAGGTAACCATGTTGCATCGACGCCTGTGCCTGGCCGTGCTGCCCTTCGTGCTGAGCGCCTGCCAGAGCCCCAACCCGTACGTCGCCAGTTCCCTGCCCTTGCCACCCGCCCCGGCACAGGCCAGCCGGACCTTCGACGCCAGTGCCTACCCGGCACCGGCCCGCGACTATGGCCGCTACCGGAGCTGGAGCTGGCGCGACGGTCGGCTGCCGAGCGGTGGCGCCAACACCGAGCCTGCGCAACTGACCGATGCCATCGGCAGCGCGCTCGACCAGCAAGGCCTGCGCCCGGCACGGGGCCGTATGGGCGATCTGCTGGTCAGCGCGAACGTGCGCCTCGAGCGGCGCGTGCGTCAGGTGCGTGATTACGACGATTACCCCTACGGCGGCACGCCCTATGGCGGTGTCGGCTACGGTGGTTACCGCAACGGTTACGGCGGCTATGCCAGCGTCCCGGTGGTGCGCACTTATGAAGTCGACGTGATGGTGGTGAGCATCGAGCTGTTCGATGCGCGGGATGGTCAGCCCGTGTGGAGCGGCAGCGCCGAAACCGGCAGTGATAGGTCATCGCCCCGGGCGCGCGAAGAGGCGGTACGCGAGGCAGTCAAGAAAGCGCTGAGCGGCTTCCCGCCCAGCTGAATCCAGATAACGGAGAAAGGCCATGGTCGCTCGTGTCGTGCTGCTGTCGTTCATGCTGTTGCTGGGCGCCTGCGCCACCAGCAACGTCTCCCAGGATTTCGATGCCGGGCGCGATTTCGCGGCCTACCGCAGCTGGGCCTGGCAACACCCGGCCCTGGAATATCGCCCGGACGACCCGCGGATCAAGAGCGACCTGACCGAGCAGCGCATCCGCGAGGCCATTGCCAGCCAGCTCGACCAGCGTGGCCTGCGCCCGGCCCAGGCAGGCACGTCGGCAGACGTGACGGTACGCGCCTACCTGGTGGTCGAGGATCGCCAGCAGCAGGTCACCAACACCTACGGCGGCGGTTGGGGTGGCGCCTGGGGTGGGTACTGGGGCGGTCCGATGTACAACGAGACCCGTAGCATCGACTACAAGGTCGCCACGCTTCAGGTCGACCTGTTCGATGGCCGCGACGGCAAGCTGGTCTGGCGCGGCAGCGCGGAGCACGTGGTCGACACGTCGGCGTCCGACCCGCAGGCGCGCAGCCAGGCCATCCAGAAGGAGGTGGGGCAGATCATGGCCCATTATCCACCGCGCTGATCCACCCAGGGTTGCGCCCGGCCACCGTCTCAGCTTTTTTACATCCCTTTACAGGCTTGCCTCGCCGAAGCGGTCTACCCTGAGAACAAGGCTGCCATCAGCCCGAACCGATGACCAACCTCAAGCGTGGTACTGGATCGATGCAGAGCATTGTTCTCTTGATGTGGCTGGCCATGTGTACCGAACAGGACATCCGTGGGCGTCAGGTCGCCGACACGTTGACGCTCGGCGTCGCGATCGGTGCGTTGATCTGGCTGTTCGCCACGGGGCATACCTGGATCGGCGCGTCGGCCAGCGATGCGGGGTGGGGCCTGGCGATCGTCATGGCGATGACGCTGCCAGGGTACTGGCTGGGGCATTTCGCCGCTGGCGATGTGAAATTGCTGGGTGCCCTGGCCCTGGCGACCAGTCATGACTATGTGCTGGGCACCTTCATCGGCGCAGGCGTGGCGTTTCTGGTCTGGGTACTGGGCCGCCGTCGCCTGTGGACAGTACTCAACGCCCGGCTCAAGAAGCATCTGCGCCAGGTGATCGAAGGCCTGGGTGACAAGCAGCCCTTGGCGCCCTATGTGACGGTAGGGTTCGTCTGGACGGTGGTATGGTTGTCGTGAAGCATGTTCGTGCTGCAGGCCTTTGCAGTCACGAATCGCCCGCTGAGGGCACAGGAGCGTTGCCGTTTACAGGGAGTTGAACGTGAGTCAGTGTAATCATGCAGTGAAAGTCTTGATCATCCACGAGCGAGCCTGCGCCCCCGAGGCCATGTGTACCTTGCTCGTGCGCGAAGGGTACGCCCATGCCGTCGCCGAGAACTCGGCGCAGGCCTTGGCGCTCTACACCGCCGAACCCGACATCGGTCTGATCATCTGTGCCGTACAGACGCCTGGCGCCGAGCACTGGGCCTTGGTCCGCTCCTTGGAACGCGCCGGCGGTGCACAACGCGCCTTCAGGGCCATGCTGGTCAGCCAGGACAGCGACGCGTCTGCGGTGCTGAGGGCCATGCGCGCAGGGTTTGCCGACTACCATGCACATCCGCTCGACCTGGACGAATGGCTGGTTCAGGTGCAGCGTCTGGGAGGCGAAGTCCTTCAGCGGCGCCGAGCCCAGCAGGAGGTCGAGCACCTCAGCCAGCGCCTGCAAGACCTGGGCGACTTCATCGACCACCTGCATCAGGACCTGGAACGCGCACGGGGCGGCAACCTGGCTCGCCGCTCGACCGACCTCGACGTCGAGGTAGAGGCCGACCTCGAGCTGTTGCCGGCCGTGTTCGGCGCCCTTTCACCCCGACAACTGGAAGTCGCCCGCCTGGTGGGCCGCGGCCAGACCAACCACCAGATCGCCTGCGCGCTCGGCATCACCGAGAACACGGTCAAACTCTATGTCTCTCAAGTGCTGCGACTGACGCGCATGCACAACAGGACTCAGTTGGCTCTGGCCTTGACGCCCAGTTCGTCGCCGGTACGGCAGCGATTGACCAACCATTGAGCGCGCAGGCGGCCAGTGATGTGGCCTGCGGGGCAGGTGGCGACGAGCCGGACGCCATCGCGGGCAAGCCCGCTCCCACAGGTTGCTTCAGGCAGGCAGCACAGCCAGCTGCTTCAGATGGGCAATACACTACCCCAACCGGCACCTGTTTCCAGCAAGCAGAAACAGGCTTGCTCCTACAGGTTGCTGCTTCAGACAGGCAATACACTACCCCCATCGGCACCTGTTTCCAGCAAGCAGAAACAGGCTGACTCAGCATCCTATGGGAGATTCTATGGTTTCTGCCAAGTGCTAATGTGGGCCCTGGCGGGCCCAATCGCGGCACAGGGGCCGCTCCTACACCCGTAGCCCTACCGCGGTGATGCAGGCCATCGCGGTTACTGCGGGCTTGCCCGCGATGGCGGTCGTGATTTCACCTGATCGGCCAAAGGCTGTCTTGCCCTTCACCGACGCCTCATTCCCGCACCTCGAACGCCACCCGGGCCGTCTGTCCGCTGTCATCAAGCACACTCAACTCGAACGACCCGACGCGTGTCAGCGCCACCATCAGTTCCTCCTGCCCTGTCGTCTCTCCGACCTGTCCGCCATTCAGGAACCACCAGCGCTGACCGTCGCCGCCAAGTGCCGACACGCGCAGACGCAGGGGCTCCCCGCTGGCAGCCGGACGGCGCAGTTGGTCGGCAGGCCGAATACCGACGATCGACAGCGGCGCCGCGGGTGGAGACTGCCGTGGCGGACACGTGGGATCGACCGCTGGCAGGCGTGCGGCACGGCGCTCGGCTTTCGGCAGCCAGGGTTCCACGGGGGCCGGCCACAGCGCGAGGGTACGCGGCATCGCCCCTGGGCAGTCCTCATTGACGCGCAGCCCCTGGGCATTGACCCACAGCGTGTCCCGTAGCCCCAGACCCAGTGGCTGATCGCTGGCCTGCAAGGTCGGCGGTACCGTGCCGTCCAGCGTCCAGGCAAAGCGCTGGCGACGGCAATTGGGATCGGTGCGCTCCAGGGGCTGGCCCAACGGCCAGCAGATCGCCGCCACGCCGACACTCGCCGGTTTGCGTGGGGCGGGTTGACTCAGGCCGCGCTGGCGATCGCGGTTGCTCAGCAAGTCGTGCACCTGCAGCATCAGCGGCGCGGCCGACGCCAGGCCGAACTGCCCCGGCACGGGGGTGCCGTCCGGTCGCCCGATCCACACCCCGATCAAGTAACGCGGTCCGACGCCGATCGACCACGCATCACGGAATCCATAACTGGTCCCGGTCTTCCAGGCCAGGGGAACCGGGGCACTCAGGTCGGCATGCGGATCACGGTCCGGACGTGCCAGGCCCGACAGAATCCGGCGGGTGATCCAGGCCGCGCCAGGCGACATCAGCCGCCGTTCGATCAAGGGATCCTGCGGCTGCAAGCGGATCTGCGCCGCCTTGCCGTCACGCGCCAGGGCCGCATAGCCGCCCACCAGGTCCTCCAGGCGGCTGCCGACACCGCCCAGGATCAGCGCCAGGTTGGGCTCGGCCAGCGGCGGCAAGGCCAGCGGCATGCCCCCCATGCGCAACTGCGCGGCGAAGCGCTTGGGCCCGTAGGCTTCCAGCAACTGCACCGCCGGAAGGTTCAGCGACAGCGCCAGTGCCGAACTGGCCGACACCGGCCCGCTGAAGCCGCTGGAGAAGTTGCCCGGTCGATAATCGCCATACCGCCGCGGCACGTCCTGCAACAGTGACTCGGAGTGGATCAACCCATCGTCCATCGCCATGGCGTACAGAAACGGCTTGAGCGTCGAGCCCGGCGAACGCAGCGCATGGACCATGTCGACATGACCGAAGCGTCGCGCGTCCTCCAGGTCCACCGAACCCAGGTAGGCACGCACGGCCATGGTCTGGGCATCGACCACCAGCAACGCCGCGGAGGTACGTTCCGGCAGCCGGGCACGCCACCCCAGCAGCAGGTCTTCCAGACGCCGTTGCAGGGCCGCATCGAGGGTCGTGCGAATCAGCGGTGGACTGCCCGGACGGTTCAGCCGCCGGGCCAGCAAGGGGGCCAGGGCAGGCTCCTGGCGCGGTGCCAGCAACAGCGGTTCCTCACGGGCTTCGGCGATGCGCTGGGCAGGCCAGGTGTGGTACTCGGCCAACCGCTCCAGCACCTTGTCCCGGGCCTGCCGCGCGCGCAGCGGATGGCGGTCCGGTCTCAGACGGCTGGGGGCCTGGGGCAGCACGGCCAGCAGCGCGGCTTCGGCCGGCGTCAGGTGCTGGGGCGACTTGCCCAGGTACGCCCAACTGGCGGCCGCCACGCCCTGCAAGGTGCCACCGAACGGTGCACGGTCCAGGTACAGTTGCAGGATCTCGCGCTTGGACAGGTGCCACTCCAGCTGCAGGGTGCGCGCCATCTGCCGCAGCTTGCCGCGCACGGTGCGCGGATGAGGTTCGAGCAGCCGCGCCACCTGCATCGACAGCGTGCTGCCGCCCGACACCACCCGTCCGCCGTGCAGGTTCAGCCAGGCCGCGCGCGCCAGCGCCAGGGGGTTGATGCCCAGGTGGTGGTAGAACCAGCGATCCTCGTAGGTCAGCAAGGCCTCCAGGTACAACGGCGACACCTGCTCGGCACTGACAGGGTAGCGCCACACGCCCTCGGCATCGGCGAACCGCCACAATGGCGTGCCATCCTCGGCGACCACCACCCGCGCCAGGTCGTCGCTGGGCAAGGGCAAGGGCCACAGGCGGTCGGCGAGCCACAGCAGGCCCAACAGCACCAGTGACGTGCCCACCAGCGCGCGCAGCCAGTACGGTATACGCTTCAGGTGACGCATCGGCGCCCCCGGGTCAGGGAACCGAACCGGGCGGTCGGCAGCCAAAGTGTGGGCAACGGCAGCGACGCCGGCACTTTCATCAGGAAACGACTATGCATGTAGAAGGCTTTTTCGAATGGCTGGGCCAGGCGCTGGGCGCGTTGATCCGGGTCGTCGTGGACGCGCTCAGCGGCGTGTTCAACGGGTTGGCCAATGCCGGTGGCAACTTCGTCGACGGTCTCTCGCGAACGCTGGGGATGGACACGTCGCTGATCAGCATCCTGGCCCTGATCGTCGGCCTGGCGCTGCTGTACTCGGCGGTGCGTGCCTTCATGCGTGCGTCGGTGATCGCGGGCATCATCTGGGCCTTGCTGGGGTTGTGGGTGCTGAGCTGGGTCGTGCACTGAGTCACGCCCCCACTCGGGGGCCGGGCGGTCCCGCCCTGCCCCGTTCACCCCACCGTCAACGCCCCTTGATCACCATCGGTGCCTGAGACGCGCCGACCGCTTGCAGGTTCGGCCGGTACATGGACTCGACCTGCGGCGGCGGCACCTGGTAGCTGCCTGGCGTGACCGCACGTGCCAGGTACAGCAGGTGCGTGGTCTGCTGACCTTCGAGCTTGAGCGCCGCCACGTAGCGGTCATCGCGGAACTCCTGGTGCACCAGGTTGGCGTTCTGCATCGCATCGCGCCACTCACGGACCGTGCCGCTGGCGTTGTCCAGGCTGGCCGAACTCTGCGCCAGGTTCTGGTTCTCCAGCTCCAGGCCCGCGGGCAGCAGATCGACCACCAGGGCATCCGGCACCTGCGTGGCGGCCTTCACCGCCAGGTGAACCAGGACCAGATCACCACTGCGCAGGTTGCGCAGGTCCAGCGGCTGGCCGTTCAGGCCCAGGTAGTCGCGCTGGATCTGCAGGCCATGGCTGCTGGCCGCTGGCGCCTGGCGCGGGTAGCCCGACAGGGTCAGTTGCTGGTAGAGCGTCTGGTCGCTGTCATTGTGCAGGCTCAACGGTGCGGCCAGCTGCGCGCCTTCCAGGGTCAACCCAGAGGCCGCTGGGGTCAGTTCGCGGACGTCGTCGCCGGTTTCCAGGCGTGCCTGCCAGTCGCTTTCCGGTTTGCCGAGCAATTGACGGCCGGCCAGGAACAGCGCATTGCGCTCCTGGGTCGACAGCCAGGCATTGCCCGCCAGCGCGTCGGACAACGCGAACAGCCGTTGCTCGACCTGATCGCTGGCCAGCTTGTCTTCCTGCAACAGCGCCAGGATCAACGCCTGATCACGCACCTCGCTGCCGTAGTCGGCCATCCAGTCCTGACCGCGCTTGACGCTCAGGCCGGCATGCAGGGCTTCCTGGGCACGCGGCTTGTCGCCCATGGCGTCCAGCGCGACGGCCAGTTGCACCAGCGGCAACCCGGAACGGGCATCGGCGCGACGCTCGAACAGGCTGCGCAGCGCGCCCAGCGGTGCCTGTTGGCTGCGCGCCAGCACCAGCCCGGCATACGCCTGCACGGCAAAGCGGGTGTGATCGATGTTCTCGCTGTAGTCGGCCTCGATCAGGTTGCGTTCCTGCACGTAGCGCAGCAGACGCTCGCTGGCTTTCTTCAAGGCTTCGGCCGGGACGCCATAGCCCTGGTCACGCGCGCGCAGCAGGAAGTCGGTCACATAGGCCGTCAGCCAGTATTCCTCATCGCCATCGGCGCTCCATAGGCCGAAGCTGCCGTTGTAGCGCTGCATCCCCAGCAGGTGCTCGATGCCCATCTCGATCTTGCGCTTGCGCGCCTCGGCCGGTTCGCCCTTGATGCCCAGGCGCTGCAGGCTTTGAGGATCGGCGTAGAGCGAGGGGTACAGGCCGCTGACGGTCTGCTCCAGGCAGCCATAGGGGTAGGCTTCGAGCGCACGGATCTGCTCGGCCAGGTTCAAGGGGGGACGGCTGGACAGGGCCAGGCTGGCCTGCAGACCCGCCGGTTCGAAGGCTTCCAGCTCCCCAGGCGGCAAGGTCCAGGACTGGTCCTTGAGGGCCACTCGGTAGTGCTTGAGGGTGGCGGGGTACGCCGGGCGCACGCCCAGCGTCCAGTGCCGCTCGAAGGTGCCGAACGACTCGCCCGGCAGCGTCAGCCCGTCGACCCGCACGCGTACCGTGCCCTGGCCCAGCCCACCTTGGGCGTGCACCGGGATCATCAGCGTGGTGCGCTGGCCTTTTTCCAGAGTCAGCGAGCGTTGCGCGGCGCCGTCCAGCGCCAGCTGGCCCTCGGCGTCGAGCTGCACGCTGAGCTGCTGGGCCTGGCCGGACTGGTTGGCCAGGTCCAGTGCCAGCTGGGTCTGATCACCGCTGGCCATGAAGCGAGGCGCCGACAGCTCGGCGATCAGCGGCGCGGCGACCACAGTGGTGGCCTCGGCCACACCGAACTGCTCGTCGCTCCAGGCCTGGGCCATCAGCCGCAGCTCACCGTTGAAGTCCGGGATGTCCAGCGAAACCTGACCTTCACCCTGCTCGTTCAAGGTGACGGGCAGGCTTTGCAGGGCGACGATGTTGACGGTGGTGTTGGGGCGTTTGCCGCCCTTGGCCATGGCCGCGTCGCCACCGAACGCCAGGCTGGCCAGGCGGCCCTGACCGGCCTCGATCAGTTGGCCATAGATGTCCAGCTGATCGGCACCGTAGGCCTTGCGCCCGAACAGGCCGGTGAACGGATCCGGCGTCTTGAACTCGGTGATGTTGAGGATACCGACGTCCACGGCCGCCAGCAGCACGTGCACCTGCTTGGGCAGCGTGCCTTCGGCCGTGCTGGCCTTGAGCTTGACGGTCAGCGGCTGCTTGGGACGCATCTGCTGCGGTGCCTGCAGGGCCAGGTCGAGCTTGCGCTGTGCCCGCGCCAACGGCAGATGCAGAATGCCCACCGCACGCTTGGGCGTGGCGTTGGCCTTGCGCTCACCGGGCCGGATGACCAGCGCGCTGACGTACAGGTCGTGCCGGGCCCAGCTTGGGTCCAGGCGCACCTCGAAGGTCTTGCCTTCGGCCGGTACTTCGATCTCTTCCCACCACAGCGGGCCGTCACTGGATTCGACCATCAGGTAGCCACTGCCCGCCGCCGGTGGCGTGACGGTGACCTTGGCGGTCGCGCCATCGGTGTACGCCGGCTGGTCCAGCGCCAGCTTGACCTGGTCGGGCCGCACGGCGCCGCCTTCGGCGTTGTCCTGGGCACGGTAGCCGGCCCAGAACCGCTCGCTGGTCACCAGCCCGGTTTCCGGGTCCTCGACCTCGACGCGGTAAGGGCCCCACTCGACCTGGAAGTCGACCTTGGCGGTAGCGCCGGCGGCCAGGTTGACGGTCTGCTCGCCTTCGTCGAGGAATTTCTCGTTGTAGGCGTAGCTCCAGCCGTCGCTCTGGGAGTAGTTCCAGTAGTAGTCGCGACGCTCACGGATCAGGCGAACCTTCAGCCCGTCCGCCGCCAGCTTGTGCCCGTCGCGGTCCGCCACCAGTACCTCGAAGCTGACCGGCGCGTCGCTGTCGGTTTCCTCACCGTCGAACAGACCGCGTACTCCCGGCAACCGCTCAGCGGGCCAGATCGGCTGTTCCAGACGGCGGGTGATGGGACGGCCGCCCGATTCCTGCAGGCTCGCCTGCACGGTCAGCTGCAACGGCGAACGTGCTTCGGCCCAGCGGCTCTCGATGGCCAGGGTCGTCTTGCCGGCCTGGTCGAGGGTGACTTCGTCGAGTTCCAGGTCCTGGCTCAGTTCGCTCTCGGTGACCGACCCGAACTGGTAGCCTGGCAGCGCCTTGACCGCTTCACGCAAGGGCCGCAGGTAGGCCTGGCCACTGAGCCGGTTGCCCGCGGCCGGCGCGCCGTAGAGGTAGCGCCCTTCGACACGAACCTTGGCGGTCTGCTCCGGGCTGATCGGCTGCTCGCTGCCCTTGAGGTTCAGCGCCAGGCGCTCGGGCAGGAAGTCTTCGACCAGGAATTCGTGCATTTGCTTACGCCCGCCGCCCAGGTCGAACAGCAGTTGCCAACGCCCGGTCGGCGCCTCGTCGGCCAATTGCAGCTGGTACTGGTACAAGCCGCTGTCGCCCGCCTCCCAGACGAACTTGCGGCTGACCTGCTCGTCGGGGCGGCGCACTTCGACGCTGACCGGCTGGGCCTTGACCGGCTTGCCGTCCTGGTCGCGCAGCAGGCCGTTGAGCAGCACGGTCTCGCCGGGGCGATACAGGTCGCGCGGGCCGAACACGAAGAACTGCAGCGGGTTGGACGGTGGCCCGGCGATGTCGAATTCGGCCAGGTCCAGGGCGGCGCTGTCAAGGCGCAACAGCGTGGTCTCGCTGCCCTGGGTGGCGATCAGGGTGTTGGCCTTGGCCGTGATCGGCAATTGCGCATGGCCGTCACCGTCGGTCTTGGCCTGGGCCAGCATCTTGCCCTTGTCATCGCGCACCTCGAGGTCGACGCCGCTCAGCGCCTTGCCGCCCTCCAACGCCTGGGCAAACACGTCCAGCCGGTCGCGGTAGCGGTGCGCCGACAGGCCGATGTCGCTGAGGGTGAACAGCGTCGCCGGTTGCGAATAGTCGTAGGTGCCGGCTGCGCGCATCACCGCCAGGTAGACGCCTGGGGCCTGCAGCGGCTTGATCCCGGCGATGGGCAGCAGCACGGTGTCGCGGGTGTTGCGCGGCGAGTCGAGGTCGAAGCGGCCGCTGTAGACCAGGTCGGCCAGGTCCAGCAGCTCCTTGGACTGGTAGTACTCCAGGCTGCTGTTGCGCCCCCAGTTGACCAGGAAGGTCGAGAGCGTCTCGGGTTTGACGCGGAAGAACTCGACGTCCACCTTGTTCACGTTCAGGGCGATCACCGGCAGCCCTTCGGCCAATCGCGTCGGCAGCAGCGAGCCGCGGCTGGCGAAGCCGACGGTCGGCTGCATGTCGCGGGTTTCCAGGCGCGTCACCGACTCCTCGGCCAGGCGCTTGCCGGTCACCGCCAGCAGGCCCGGCTCGACGGTCAGCACCAGCTTGCGCTGAGGTTCCAGGTGCCGCAGGCGCAGCTCCATCTGGTTGTCGGACAGTTCCCAGGCACCGTCGACCTTGCCCTTGACCGTGTCGACCAGGTGAACCTTGGCGGCGAAGTCCTGATTGGCATCCAGCGGGGCCGTGAAGCTGATCGACAGGGCGGCCGCGCCGTCGAGCTGGATTTCCGAGGCATCCGCCACGGTCAATTCGCGATCGGCATAACGCTTGGCCAGCACCGCCGGGTCCTGGCGCACGGGCGTCTTGGCCTGCGCAGGCGCGGGGGTCTGCGCGGCCGGCGGCGCCACGGGCGCGCTCGATGAACCACTGTCACACGCGGTCAGCAACGCCAGCGCACAGGCCAGCAACAATCCTTTGTCCAACATGGAGGGCAACTCTTCGGCAGGGAGGTCGTGAGGGCTGCAATCATAGCGCACCTGTTGCCCTACGTAGCGCTCGACTTTCGCCCTAGAGGCAGACGGCAGGCCGCATGCCTCTAGGGCTGGCGGCCGGTATACTGGCCTCTCGTCACAGGAGCCTGCATGTCCGTTCTATCCCACGACTGGCGCCATCGGCCCACCCACCGCCGGGTCTGGGCCCTGGCCGCGCCCATGGTCCTCTCCAACGTCTCTGTGCCCCTGGTGGCGCTGGTCGACAGCACGGTGGTCGGGCATCTGCCCCACGCTCATCAGCTGGGCGCCGTGGCCGTCGGCGCGACCTTGTTCACCTTCATGATCGGCCTGATGACGTTCCTGCGCATGGGCGCCACCGGGTTCGCCGCCCAGGCGGCCGGGCGTGCCGATGGCGACGGCCTGCGCCAGGTGCTGGCCCAGGGTCTGCTGCTGGCGCTCGTCTTCGCCGTGCTGCTAGGGGGGCTGGCCCTGCCCTTCAGCCGTCTGGCCTTGCAGGTGATACAACCAGGCGCGGCCCTGGGCGAGGCCACCGAGGCGTTCTTTCACACCCGCCTGCTGGGCCTGCCGGCTGCCCTCGCTACCTATGCCTTGGTGGGCTGGTTTCTCGGCACGCAGAACGCACGTGCACCGCTGGCCATCCTGCTGACCACCAATGGCCTGAACATCGTGCTCAACCTGTGGTTCGTCCTGGGCCTGGACTGGGGCGTGCTGGGGTCGGCCCGTGCCTCGGTGCTCGCCGAGTGGAGCGCGGCGTTGCTGGGGATGGCCCTGACGCGGCCGGCCCTTCGGGCCTACCCGGGGCGTCTGGTCTGGGCCGGACTGAAGCGCTGGTCGGCCTGGCGCCCGCTGCTCAGCGTGAACCGCGACATCTTCGTGCGCAGCCTGGCCTTGCAGGGCGTGTTCCTGTTGATCGCCTTGCAGGGCGCACGCCTGGGCGAAGCGACGGTGGCGGCCAACGCCCTGTTGCTCAACGGCCTGCTGCTCACCGCCTATGCCCTCGACGGGTTGGCCCACGCGGTCGAAGCGCTATGCGGCCATGCCATCGGCGCACGCGATCGCACCGCGCTGCGCCGCGCCCTGACGGTCGCCTGTGGCTGGTCGTTGATCGTCAGCCTGGGGTTCGCGGCGGTCTTTCTGTTGGCGGGTTCCGTGTTCATCGACCTGCAGACCGATATCGCCGCGGTACGCAGCGCTGCCTACCCCTTCCTGCCTTACCTGGCCGTGCTGCCCGTGGTGGCGGTGTGGAGCTACCTGCTCGACGGGCTGTTCATCGGCGCGACTCGCGCGCGGGAAATGCGCAACGCCATGGTGTTCAGCGTGCTGCTGATGGGGCCGGTGGCGTGGGGTTTGAGCGGGCTGGGCAACCATGGATTGTGGTTGGCGTTCCTGGGATTCATGGCCGTGCGGGCACTGAGCCTGGGGTGGCTGGGCTGGCGGCTGGCGCGGCGTGGGGCGTGGGTGGGGTAAGGCAAGGTCTGCAACTGATCACGCGGGCTGCTCAAGCCCAGTCATGGGCAATGCGGGCTGCGGGAGTCCACCTGTCGCCCCGGCGCTGCCGCCCCAGCGCCGTGCTGTCGCGCAGAGAACATGGCCGATAGCTGGCAAGATCCGAAGCTTCATTGCTAATCGATTTTAGGGCCGCTTTGCGGCCCATCGCGGTCGGTCCGGCGCCCCGGCTGGGGCCGCTCCTACACCCGTAGCCCCATCGCGGGGTTGCAGGCTATCGCGGTCACCTGTGGGAGCGGCCCCAGCCGGGGCGCCGGACCGGCCGCGATTGGGCCCGCAGGGCCCACAAAATCCTGAAATTATTCCTTTTAAAATCAAAAAGATATTTCATGTTCTACGAGAGCGGGCTTGCCCGCGATAGGGCCTGCCCAATCACCGCCTGCATCGCGGGCAAGCCCACTCCCACACAAGGGGGATGGCAGCCCATCAGATCAGCGCTGCAAGCCCGAGCAGCATCCCCACCTGCCGCCCATGAAAAACCGCAGCTCAAGGCTGCGGTTCGAAGGCATCGCGGTCATGGGGCGGACCGGGCAAACGGGCCGCCCTGCCCGGTCAGGAAGACAGGTAGGACGACCGCGTCAGCCCCAGCCGCAAGGCGTCCAGGTACTGCGTCCGCTCGCGCGCGGTGATGCGGGCGCTGGCGACCTTGTCGCGGTAGTGGGTCATCAGCTCTTCCGGCGACAGGTGCACGTAGCGCAGCATGTCCTCGATGGTGTCGTGGGTCTCGATCCCCGCGTGGTAGACGCTGCCGTCGGCACGCTGGTAGATGTTCACCGAATCGGTATCGCCGAACAGGTTGTGCATGTCGCCGAGGATTTCCTGGTAGGCGCCCACCAGGAAGATGCCCAGCAGGTAGTCCTCGCCTTCGCGCACGGCGTGCACCGGCAGGCTGGTCTCGATGCTCTGCTCGTCGACGTACTGGTTGATCTTGCCGTCGGAGTCGCAGGTCAGGTCCTGCAGCACCGCGCGCCGCAGCGGCTCTTCGTCCAGGCGATGCAGCGGCAGGATCGGCAGTACCTGGCCGATCGCCCAGGTGTCGGGCAGGCTCTGGAACACCGAGAAGTTGCAGATGTACTTGTCGGCCAGCTTGTCGTTGAGCTCGTCGAGCACCTGGCGGTGGGAGCGCTGGCGGGCCTTCAACGAGTTGTACAGGCGTCGACAGACCGCGTAGTAGCACTGCTCGGCCAGGGCCTTCTCGGCCAGTGTGACCTTGCCATCGGCATACTGCGCGGCCACGTCGCCGATGTAGTGCGTCGCGCGCCAGTAGGTCTCGGTGACCATCTCGATGTCGGTCGGCCCGAGCAGGTCGACCAGCCACTGCACGGTTTCCGGCAGGCTGTCGCGGTTCTCGATCAGCGGCATCTCGTCGTTGTGACGCTCGACGTCGGTGACCTGCACCACCAGCATGGCGTGGTGCGCGGTGAGCGCGCGGCCGCTTTCGGAAAAGATGTGCGGGTGCGGCAGGCCCTGCGCGTCGCAGAATTCCTTGAGCATGCCCACGACCACGGCCGCATATTCGTCGATGTCATAGTTGATCGAACTGGCGTTGCGCGAATGGGTGCCGTCGTAGTCCACGCCCAGGCCGCCGCCCACGTCGATGTGGTCCACCGGCAGGCCCAGGGCGCGCAGCTCGCCGTAATAGCGGATGGCTTCCTTGAAGCCGTGCTGGTAGTCGGCCAGGTTGGCGATCTGCGAGCCCATGTGGAAGTGCAGCAGGCGCACGCCCTGGTCCAGCCCGGCGTCGCGGAAGCGTTGCACCACCGACAGCAGTTGCGCCGCCGACAAACCGAACTTGGACTTCTCGCCGCCGGTGTCGGCCCACTTGCTCGAGGCCAGCGACGACAGACGTACGCGCAGGCCGACCTGTGGCTTGACCTTGAGGTCGTTGGCCTCGTCGATCACCAGGGCGACCTCCGATTCCTTCTCGATGACGATGAACACGTTGTGACCGAGCTTCTGGCCCATCAGCGCCAGGCGGATGAACTCACGGTCCTTGTAGCCGTTGCAGACGATGGTGCCGCCCTTCGGCGCCAGTGCCAGCACCGCCAGCAGTTCCGGCTTGGAACCGGCTTCCAGGCCGATGGAGACGTTCTCGGTGGCAATGATGTTCTCGACCACGGCCTCCTGCTGGTTGACCTTGATCGGGTACAGGGCCGTGTACTGGCTCTGGTACTCGAGCCGCGCGATGTTGGCGTCGAACGCACCGGTCAGCTGACGCACCCGGTCCTGCAGGATGTCGGGGAAGCGCACCAGCAGCGGCAACGACAGGCCGCTCGAGCGCAGCTGCTCGACCTGCTCGTACAGATCGATCGGCGAGCTGTCCGGGCCGTTGGGACGCACTTCGACACGCCCGGCCTCGTTGATCGCGAAATAACCGGCGCCCCAGTGGCGGATACCGTAGACACTGCGGCTGTCGCCCACGGTCCATTGGCTGCCATCGTCTTTGCGTGTGCGTCGTACGGACATTCAAGTCCCCTATAAGAAAGTCGAGGACACGGCGGGCGAAACCCTCGGCCCACCGTGCAGAAACTGGAAAATGACGAGTTCCCGTGTCAGGGATAGACCCTGCTCACCGGAGCGAGTTTAGAACCGGCCTGGCAAAAAACCTGTGACAGCGCTCAGCCGCCGGACTTCTTGGCCTTGAATCCCTGGCGGATCAGTTCGGCCAGCAGCAGCTCGACATGATCGCCCTGGATCTCGATCACGCCGTCTTTCAGTGCGCCACCGGTCCCGCAGCGACGCTTGAGCGCAGCGGCCAGGTCCTTGAGCTGGTCGGGGGGCAGCGGGACGCCGCTGACCGAGGTGACGGTCTTGCCGCCACGCCCTTTGGTTTCACGGCGGACCCGGGCGATACCGTCGCCTTCAGGGATCACCGCCTGACCGCAGATGCAGGTATCGAGGGGTTTGGCGCAGGCAGGACAATGCCGCCCGGCGTCGGTGGAATACACCAGACCGCCCAGGGCGGCGAAGGATGAGGCTTTCTTGGCCACTTTTGTGCCTCTTGCTGAGGACAAAAAATGATCGACCCTTGGCACCAGGATCGACCGCGATGCCCCACTCTGGCAGGGGCGGCGCTACCGTCGCATGCAGTGCGTCGGCCCGAAAAGGTCGCGCAGTGTACCCAGATTGCGCGCGCTTGCTAAGCCGGGAATGCGCCATTTCCTGAAGCTGTCGCGACGTCAGCCACGCCGGTCCAGCACGTGCTGTAACGCGACCAGCGAATCCGGGCAGTAAGGCTGCCAGCGGCAGTCGGTCGCGACCTGTGCCAGGCTGAGAAAGCGTGCCTCGCTGACCTCCTCTGGCTGCAGCCGCAGCGGGCCGTCCCAGGTCGCCGAATAGACCGCGCACCAGACCCGGTTGCCCGGCTGGTCGAAGAAGAACGTGTCGTGAAAGTGCAGCGCGACGCCGCTCACGCCCAACTCCTCGCGCAGCTCGCGCGCGGCCGAATCGTCGTAGCTTTCCCCGGCTCCGACCATGCCGCCTGCCGCTACGTCCCAGTAGCCTGGGTAGATCGCCTTGCTCAAGGTCCGCCGGTGCACGCACAGCTCACCGGCGCGGTTGAACAGCAGGATGAAGGTACAGCGGCCGATCAGCCTACGCGCGCGCAACTCGGCACGGGGCAGGCTGCCGAGCACCTGGTCCTGCTCGTCGACCCAGGTGATCGGCTCGGCATCGGAAGCCGCCCGGTGGGCGGCCTCGCGGGCGGAAGGTGTCATCAGCCCTGGGACAGCAGTTGACGCAGGTCGATGACTGCGGCGTTGGCGCGCGAGATGTAGTTGGCCATGACCAGCGAGTGGTTGGCCCACATGCCGAAGCCGCTGCCGTTCAGCACCATCGGGCTCCACAGCTGTTCCTGGGAGGCTTCCAGCTCACGGATGATCTGGCGCACGCTGACGGTGGCGTTCTTCTTGGCCAGCACGTCGGCGAAGTCGACTTCGATGGCGCGCAGCAGGTGCGACAGCGCCCAGGCCTGACCGCGGGCTTCGTAGAAGACGTTGTCGATCTGCAGCCATGGCGTCTCGACCACTTCCTCGTCGACCTGTGGCGCTTGGCCGGCGACCACGGCTTCGGTCTTCAGGTTGCTGTTGAGCTTGACCCGGCCGACGCTCGCCGACAGGCGCTGGGACAGCGAGCCCAGACGGGTGGCGACATCGCCCAGCCAGTTGTTCAGGTTGTCGGCGCGGGTGTAGAAGATCGCGCCCTTGTCGCCGGAGGCCAGCCGCGCCTGGTAGCGGCTCAGCGACTGGATGCCTTCACGGTACTCGGACTCGCTCGACGGCAGGATCCAGCTCTTCTGGTCGAAGTTGAAGCGCGGCTCGGCACGGGCCAGGTCGGCGTCTTCGGTGGACTGCGACTGCGAACGGGCGAAGTCCTTGCGCAGAGCACGGGACAGGTCGCGGACCTGGACCAGCACGCCGTATTCCCAGCTCGGCATGTTGTCCATCCACAGCCCTGGCGGGAAGCGGTCGTTGCTGATGTAGCCACCTGGCTTGGTCAGCAGGGTGTCGGCCACGGTCTTGAGGGTTTCGATGGTGGTGTAGCCCACGACCATCTGCTGGTTGTTGCGCTGCGCTGCCGACTGGGCGTTCTGCTGCACCGGGAACAGTTCCGGCTCCTGGCTCCAGTACCAGCTGAGGCCAATGCACACCAGCAGGTAGAGACCGATCAGGATGGCCAGCGCCTTGCTCCACAAGCCGCCGAGGTAGGTACGGGTGGCGGTGCCTCGGGCATCCACGCGCTCGCGCGGCTCGGCTTGGCCCTTTCGGTTTTTCCAGTCCAGCATGGCAGTGTCCTTTTTGATCACGACGATTCAGGGGCTTGGACCACGCGCACCGGCCAGGGTGCCACGGCAAGCATGGCCGAACTATAAAGCAAGCGCGCTCAGGAAGATAAGCGGCAAAGGCCCACTCGGCCAACGGGTCGCTGTCGCATCGGACGGCGTCGTTTCCACGAATCGCCCGGTCACCGGCACCTGGCATCACCCCTGGCGGCCAATGGCCACTTTTTTGCCCCGCACCCCATGCTTTCGTCATCACAACGTCACAGAAACCCCCTAGGTTCAGCGGCCTATCATTGACTCCCAGGGCAGAGACGGCAATGCGTCTGAAATGGCTGACCAACCTCAATACCGCGCTGCTGGTCACCGTCTGCCTGGCCTTGGCGGCTACCTTGTGGTGGTCGCAGCGCGCCCTGGAGCAACCTTACCAATGGATGGAGCGCTACCTGGCACTCTCCCAGCAGTTCCAGAACCAGGTCGTGCGCGGCATCGACGCCTACCAGCGCACGGGCGATGCAGTGCGCCATGCGACGGCTATGGAATCGATCCAGCAGGCGAACGCCAGCCTGGACGACTGGCCGACCCCGTTGGCTGACCCGTTGCGGCCAAGCCTCGAGGCGCTGCACACGTTCATGGGCGGCGAGTTGCTGGCAGCCGGCAAGCTGGCGGGCGATCCGCAAGCCTTGCTGCTCCAGGCCGAGCGCGAGCTGGGCGCGACCCTCGAACAGCTGCTGACCTACTCACGCGAGGGCGGCATTCCCGGTGAGGCCTATCGCACGCCCTTGCTCGAGGCGACCTTGCACCTGGGCCGCCTGTCGCTGGCGCGGGACAAGCTGGTCAGCAGCGGCCGCGCCGAACTGGCCGACGACGTCCTGCGTGAAGTGGCCCTGATCCAGGCACAGGCCAACGCGCTCGACGGGCTGCCGCTGCTGGGCGTGACCCGCGCCAGCGAGTCCGGCGCCGATGACTTTGCGGCGCTGATGGGGCTGCAGAGCCAGGCGAGCGCCGAGCGCGAGGACGCGGCCATTCCTCTGAAGCGTGAGCTGCTGAGCCTGGTCAATCGTTACCCGACCGAGCTGCAACGCACCCGCCAACAGATCGAGCAGCGCACGGCACTGGCGGCACGCGCCGTGCAGCTCACCGACAGCGTGCGCCTGGCGCTGGCGGCCCTGGAGCCGGAGATCCGCGCCCAGCACGCGCACATCCAGGGCGAAGTGCGGTTGCTTCAGGGCCTGATGATCGGCCTGATTCTGGGCATCGCCTTGCTGGTGGACACGCTTCAACGGCGCCTGGCCCGCGTCCTGACCCGCCTGGCGCCTGCCCTGTCACGCTGGGCGGAGGGCGATTTCAGCCAGCCGATCAGCCTGGGCAAGAGTCACCGCGAGCTGCACGATATCCAGGGCTCGCTCAATCGTTTGCGCGACTACCTGCTCGACCTGGTCGGCACCTTGCGCCACCAGGCCGAGCAGGTGGCCGACAGCAGCCACGCGCTGGCCGGGGTGAGCGGCGCGCTGCACGCCGGCGCCGAGCGCCAGGCAGGCGACACCGGGCAGATCCGCGATGCGCTGGGCGCCCTGGAGGCGACCATCCAGCAGGTCGCCGGTGACGCCAGTGCCGCCGCCCTGGCCAGTGCCGATGCCGGGCAGGCCGTCGAGCAGGGCCAGGTGGTGATCGGCCAGAGCCTCGAAGGCCTGCGCTCGCTGGTCGATGAAGTGCAAGGCAATGCCCAGGCCATCGAGCGACTGGCCGAAGAGTCGGCGACCATCGGCAGCGTGCTCACGGTGATTCGCGCCATTGCCGAACAGACCAACCTGCTGGCGCTCAACGCCGCCATCGAGGCGGCCCGCGCGGGGGACATGGGGCGCGGTTTTGCCGTGGTGGCCGACGAAGTCCGCTCGCTGGCCCAGCGCACCACCGGGGCGACGGGCGAGATCCAGGCGCTGATCGATCGCCTGCAAGGGGCAGCGCAGCGGTCCGTGCACGGCATGCGCGCCCAGCTCGCCCACGCCGAGACCACGGCCGGGCAGGCCCAGGCGGCCGACCAGGCCTTGGCGCGAATCGTCGGGGCGATCGGCACCATCGCCGCCACGGCGGTACGCATCGCCGAAGTGACCGGGCAGCAGACCGGCGCGGTGAGCGAGATTCGGGGCCACAGCGAACGTATTCATCGCCTAGGGGAAGACAACCTGCAGCGCATTGGCGAAGGGCGTGAGCAGGGCGAGCATTTGCTCAGGCTGGGTGGGGCGCTGAATTCGGCGGTGTTGGCGTTCAAGGTCTGAGGCCGGCGTTGCGCCTGGGTGGCTCAGGTGGACACCGCCCTCCTGTGGGAGCCGGCTTGCCGGCGATGGCGTCGGCGAGGTCGATGCCGGTCGTGAAGCCCGCCCGGCTGCGATGACCCCCGCGACCGCCAGACTTCGTTATCATGCGCCCACGTTCCACCGTGCGAGACCACCATGCGCCGCCTGTTCTTCCTGCTGCTCCTGTCGCTGGCCCTGCCTGTCTGTGCCGCCGGCCTGCTCGACAACCGCCCCAGCGCCACCTTGGGTGCCGCCTCCCAGAGCGGCGCGGACTTCCTCCCGGTGCGTGAGGCATTCGCCCTTAGCCGCGTCGACAGCGACGATCCGCAAACCCTCAAATTACGCTTCGTCGCCACCGAAGGGTATTACCTCTATCGCCACCGCCTGCAATTCAAGACCGAACCGGCGGACATCGCCCTGGGCACCCCTCGCCTGCCGGCAGGCGAAGCCAAGCATGACGAGTTCTTCGGCGATGTCGAGGTCTACCATGGCGTACTGGACGTGGAGATCCCGCGCCCCGCCGACGAGACGCGTCCCTTCACCCTGCTGGTGACCTACCAGGGATGCGCCGACAAGGGGCTGTGCTACCCGCCGGAGACCGAGCGCCTGGCGATCGCCGGCAGCGCAGGCGCCACGGCCACGCCGCCGGGTGTACCGACCGAAGGCTGGAGCTGGCGCTCGCTGGCCCTGTTCTTCCTGGCGGGGCTCGGCCTGACCTTCACGCCCTGTGTCCTGCCGATGCTGCCGATCCTGTCGGGGGTGGTGCTGCGTGGTCAGAACGGCGGCGTGCGCGGCCTGAGCCTGTCGCTGGCGTTCGTACTGCCGATGGCCGCCTGCTTCGCGCTGCTCGGCGCGCTGATGGGCGTGTTCGGCGCCGGTCTCAACCTGCAGGCGCGCTTGCAGTCGGCCTGGGTCCTGGTGCCCTTCTCGCTGTTCTTCGTGGTGTTCGCCCTGGCCATGTTCGGGGTCTTCGAACTGCGTCTGCCACGGCGCCTGAGCGACCGTCTGGACCAGATCGCCCACCGCACCCAGGGAGGGTCGCTGCTCGGCGCAGCGGTGCTGGGGGTGCTTTCCAGCCTGCTGGTGTCGCCTTGCGTCTCGGCGCCGCTGGCCGGTGCGCTGCTGTACATCAGCGCCAGTGGCGATGCCATCGGCGGTGCGCTCAAGCTCTTCGCCCTGGGCCTGGGCATGGGCGCCCCCCTGGTGCTGATCGCCGCAGGTGGCGCGGCCTGGCTGCCGCGCAGCGGCCCCTGGATGGGCACGGTGAAGAACGCCATCGGTGTGCTGCTGCTGGGCCTGTCCATCGGCCTGCTCAGCCGCGTGTTGCCCGGCCCGCTGACCTTGCTCGCCATCGGCCTGCTGGCAGCCGGCGTAGCGCTGTTTCTCGGCACGCTGGAGTTCGGCAGCAAGACGCCTGTGCAGCGCCTGGCGCAACTGGCCGGCCTCGGCCTGCTCTTTTATGCGCTGGCCTGCTGGTACGGCGCCTTGAGCGGCCAGAGCGATCCACTGCGGCCTCTGCCCACGGTTACTTCGGCAGCCAGCCCTGCTCAAGCGCAGGCCGCCGCCGAGGCCTGGCAGACGGTCGAGACCCCCGAGGCCCTGGCGGCCGCACTCGCCGAGGCCCAGGCCCAGGGGCAACCGGTGGTGCTCGACTGGTACGCCGATTGGTGCATCAGCTGCAAGGTGATCGAACGCGACGTGCTGACCGACGCTGCCGTCAAACGTGGCTTGCAGGGCTTCGGCCTGGTGCGCCTGGACATGACCCAGAGCACCGCAGCACAGCGGGCGTTGCTCGACCGTTATCATCTGTTCGGCCCGCCTGCCTTGTTGTTCTTTGCGGCGAACGGCAGCGAACTGACCACCGATCGGGTCATTGGCGAGATCAACGCCGCCGACTTTGCGGCCCACGTGCAGACGGTGCGCGCAGCGTTCGGCCTGTAAGCACCCGTTCCAGGAGGATTTTCCACCCCGAATGACCAAAGCCGCGATTCCGGTCACATACTTTCCACGATTCTCGGGCAACGTGCCGGCTATTGCCGGGAACTGGACAGTGGGTGCCGCTTGCGGCATAGTCGCCGCGCTACGTCGACTTGCCCTACACGATCAAGGAACTGCGGATGGCGACCTTCCTGGTGCTGCATGGCCCCAACCTGAATTTGCTCGGGACCCGTGAACCCACGGTCTACGGTGCCACTACCCTGGCGCAGATCGACCAGGGCCTCGTGCAACAGGCGCATGCCGCCGGCCATCACCTGCTGCACCTGCAGAGCAATGCCGAGTACGAACTCATCGAGCGCATCCATGCCGCGCGCGACGAGGGCGTCGACTTCATCCTGATCAATCCGGCTGCCTTCACCCACACCAGCGTCGCATTACGTGACGCGTTGCTGGCGGTGAGCATCCCATTCATCGAGGTGCACCTGTCGAACGTGCACAAACGCGAACCGTTCCGTCACCACTCCTACTTCTCCGACGTGGCAGTGGGCGTGATCTGCGGCCTCGGCGCCACCGGCTACCGCCTGGCGCTGGAGTCGGCGATGGAACACCTGGCTGCGCGCGTACAGCCCTGATGCCCTACGACCCGGCCTTGAAGGGCCTGGGTCTCGAGAAACGTCTTTGCTACGTTTTCAATTCAATCCCTGACCAAACTTGGGAGCTGCTGCTCAATGGATATCCGTAAAGTCAAGAAACTGATCGAGCTGCTGGAAGAGTCTGGCATCGACGAGCTGGAGATCAAGGAAGGCGAAGAGTCCGTCCGTATCAGCCGTCACAGCAAGACCCCAGCCGGTCAGCAGTACTTTGCCGCCCCTGTCGCCGCACCGGCACCTGCCGCTGCGCCAGCCCCTGTCGCTGCCGCCGCCCCTGCTGCCGAAGCTGCAGTACCTGCCCTCAAAGGCACCGTGATCCGCTCGCCGATGGTCGGCACCTTCTACCGCAAGCCTTCGCCGACCTCGCCGAACTTCGCCGAAGTGGGCCAGACCCTGAAGAAGGGCGACACCCTGTGCATCGTCGAAGCCATGAAGATGATGAACCACATCGAAGCCGACATCGGCGGCGTCATCGACGCCATCCTGGTAGAAGACGGCCAGCCGGTTGAGTTCGACCAGCCGCTGTTCACCATCGTTTGAACCGCGGAGAGCCTCCGATGTTGGAAAAAGTTCTGATCGCCAACCGCGGCGAAATCGCCCTGCGGATCCTGCGTGCGTGCAAGGAGCTGGGCATCAAGACCGTCGCCGTCCACTCCACGGCCGACCGCGAGCTGATGCACCTGGGCCTGGCTGACGAGTCCGTGTGCATCGGCCCGGCGCCGTCCAAGGATTCCTACCTGCACATCCCGGCGATCATCGCCGCGGCCGAAGTGACCGGCGCCACCGCCATCCACCCAGGCTATGGCTTCCTGGCGGAAAACGCCGACTTCGCCGAGCAGGTCGAGAAATCCGGCTTCGCCTTCATCGGCCCGAAAGCGGACACCATCCGCCTGATGGGCGACAAGGTGTCGGCCAAGGACGCCATGATCAAGTCGGGCGTCCCGACCGTGCCAGGTTCCGACGGCCCGCTGCCGGAAGACGAAGACGCTGCGCTGGCCATCGCCCGCGAAGTCGGCTACCCGGTGATCATCAAGGCCGCCGGTGGCGGTGGTGGTCGCGGCATGCGTGTGGTGCACAAGGAAGAGGACCTGATTTCCTCGGCCAAGCTGACCCGCAACGAAGCCGGCGCCGCCTTCGGCAACCCGATGGTCTACCTGGAGAAGTTCCTGACCAACCCACGTCACGTGGAAGTGCAGGTCCTGTCCGATGGCCAGGGCAACGCCATTCACCTGGGCGACCGTGATTGCTCGCTGCAGCGCCGCCACCAGAAGGTCCTCGAAGAAGCGCCGGCCCCCGGCATCGACGAGAAGGCCCGTCAGGAAGTCTTCGCCCGTTGCGTGCAGGCCTGCATCGAGATCGGCTACCGCGGTGCAGGGACCTTCGAGTTCCTGTACGAAGACGGCAACTTCTACTTCATCGAGATGAACACCCGCGTGCAGGTGGAGCATCCGGTGTCGGAGATGGTCACCGGGATCGACATCGTCAAGGAGATGCTGAGCATCGCCGCTGGCAACAAGCTGTCGTTCACCCAGGACGACGTGGTCATCCGCGGCCACTCGCTGGAGTGCCGGATCAACGCCGAAGACCCGCGCAAGTTCGTCCCGAGCCCAGGCACCGTCAAGCACTTCCACGCGCCCGGCGGCAACGGCGTGCGGGTCGATTCGCACCTGTACAGCGGCTACACGGTTCCGCCGAACTATGACTCGCTGATCGGCAAGCTGATCACCTACGGCAAGGACCGTGACGAAGCCATGGCGCGCATGCGCAATGCCCTGGACGAAATCATCGTCGACGGCATCAAGACCAACGTCCCACTGCACCGGGACCTGGTGCGCGACGAAGCCTTCTGCAAGGGCGGCGTCAACATCCACTACCTCGAACACAAACTGGCTGACCAGGCGTGATCGACGGGTAGGCGTCAGGGCACCTCGTCCCTGACTCGTGAGGCTGTTCACTTGAGCAGCGCGCGTCCAGGCGAGGCGTTTCGAAAAAATCCGGTACCAGGCTCTGGTGCCGGATTTTTTTATGGCTGTCCTTTAGCAACCCTATTCGATGAGACCTGTCGGGCGACTTGATGCTCTGTCAGGTGTGGCAGCTTGTCTGCAATAAAAACGACCGTTCCTACCTCGATCAGTCGCTACCCACCCAGAACCGTTTTTGACAGGTATAACACCTGGTGGTACATTCGATCACCAGGAGGACCTCTACCGATGAAGGTGTTCAAAACCAAAGCGTTTGCTACCGCAGCAAGGAAAGCTGAGATACCCGATGGCGATTTATGTGAAGCGATCCAAGAAGTCATGAAGGGACAAGGCTCTGACCTAAGGGGGCGGTGTATGGAAAAAGCGTTTGAACGAAAATCGTCACCGGTCGATCATTCTCGCTAGAGGTAGAGACTACTGGGTCTATCAGTTCCTGTTCGCCAAACGCGACATGGACAATATCGGCAAGAAGGAGCTGATTGCATTCAGAAAACTGGCAAAGGTCTATGAGGTCTTGAGTAGCGAGCACATCAACCTTCTGCTCGACCAGAAGGAATTCGTGGAGATCTGCAATGACGAAGAAATTTAAAAGTGAAGCGCTAGCATCCATTCACGATTCCGCACGTGCACTGCTGGCCATTGGCGCCATCGATAAGGCCACCATGCGTGAATTCGATGAATCCTGCATTGCAACAGTGCCTGAGATTGGGGCTGCGCAAATCAAGCAAATACGCCTGCGCAGTCACGTCAGCCAGCCCATTTTCGCGCGGTACCTGAACACCAGCCCATCGACCGTCAAGCAATGGGAGACCGGTGAAAAGCGCCCAAGCGGCATGGCCCTCAAGCTGCTGGCTATTGTTGAAAAGCACGGTATAGAAATCTTGGCCTGATCTATCCGGGTTACCCGTAGCCCCGGTGCCCTCAGGCACAAGAGGGGGCTTTGTCGTGGGATGTGAGCCACACTTCAACTCAAGTGTTCTACGGCCTGTGTGGAGCCGCTAAGCCGACAGCCACCTACCCTACTCCTGTGCACAAACCCCCTGCACTCAAGTAGACTGCACGCCTCTGGCAGCCTGGCGCTGCCCTTCTCGAATTTGTCACAGGTACCCGCCATGCCCTGGCTGCAAGTACGCCTGGCCATCAGCCCGGAACAAGCCGAAACCTACGAAGATGCGCTGCTGGAAGTCGGCGCCGTCTCGGTCACCTTCATGGACGCCGAGGACCAGCCGATCTTCGAGCCAGACCTCAACACCACGCCGCTGTGGAGCAACACCCACCTGCTGGCGCTGTTCGAAGCCGACACCCCGCCCGACAGCGTATTCGCGCACCTGCGCCTGCTGACCGATGCCGAGCTGCCCGAGCACCAGGCCGAGGTGATCGAAGACCAGGACTGGGAACGCAGCTGGATGGACAACTTCCAGCCCATGCGTTTCGGTCAGCGTCTGTGGATCGTGCCGAGCTGGCACGAGGCGCCGGATGCCCAGGCGGTGAACCTGCTGCTCGACCCCGGCCTGGCCTTCGGCACCGGCACGCACCCGACCACGGCGCTGTGTCTGGAGTGGCTCGACGCCCAGGCGCTGGACGGCGTCCAGGTCCTGGACTTCGGCTGTGGCTCGGGGATCCTGGCGATCGCCGCCCTGTTGCTCGGCGCCCGTGAAGCGATCGGCACCGACATCGACGTGCAGGCGCTGGAGGCCTCGCGCGACAATGCCGGGCGCAACGGCATCGCCGACGCGCGCCTGAGCCTGTTCCTGCCCGAGCAACTGCCGGCGCTGCAAGCCGACGTGCTGGTGGCCAACATCCTGGCCGGCCCGCTGGTGTCGCTCGCGCCTCAGCTGTCCGGCCTGATCCGTCCGGGTGGCCTGCTGGCCCTCTCCGGCATCCTGGCCGAACAGGGCCAGGAAGTCGCCGACGCCTACGCCGAGGCCTTCGACCTGGACCCGATCGTCGTGCGCGACGGCTGGGTCCGGATCAGCGGCCGTCGTCGCTGACCGCCTCGCCTTGCACTCCCGCAGACTCAGGACCGGCGTATGAGCGACAGCTTCGTCACCCAGTGCCCGCATTGCCAGACACGCTTTCGCGTCACGCATCACCAGCTCGGCGTCGCCCGAGGGGTGGTGCGCTGTGGCGCCTGCATGCAGATGTTCAATGCGGCCAAGCAGCTGCTCGAGGCGCATCGCGCGCAGAGCGAGGCCGCCGAGCAGCCCGTTCAGGCACCGGCCCTGGATGCGCCGGTTCCGGTAACGCCCGCGCCTGCCCAGGCGGTGGCGCCAGCCCATGACTGGACCCACAGCACGCTGGACGAAGTCGACCTCGACGAGGAACTGGCACGCCTGGAACAGCGTGATCAGCCCGCCGAGACCCGTGCGCCACGTCAGGCGGCAAGCCTGCATGCACGACGCGATGACCCTCGCGCCGAGCCCCAGGACGAACGTCCATTCGGCACGGCATCGGACGACGACCACGAGCCGGTCCCTGCCACGCTCGAGCACGACGACACCTCGCCCCACGAGGTGCCGGCCTTGCTCGAGCGTGACGAGCCGACCCTGAGTCTCGACGCCACCGTGGACACGCCGGTCGAGGCCGACCAGCCCCGGCTCGGCGACCTGCGCGACACCGCAGAGCCCTCCGTGCCCCTGGGGTCGCTGTCAGCGGTGGATACCCCGGAGGCCGACCATCGGCTCAGCGCCCACACCCTGACCCCGGACGATGCGGACCGCATCGAACCAGGCCTGGGCCAGCCCCTGCCGGAGACCCGACGCAAGGAGCCGTTGATCCACGTGGTCGACGATCCCCTGCGCCTGGACTGGCAGAAGCCCAAGCCCAACTGGCGCAAGCGCATTCTCTGGGGCGTGCTGATCCTGCTGGCCCTGGCCGGGCTGGCGCTGCAATACGTCATTTACCACTTCGACGCGCTCGCCCGCCAGGACCAGTACCGCCCCCTGTTCCAGAGCCTCTGCCCGGCCTTCGGTTGCCAGGTGCCGACCCGGGTCGACATCGATCGGATCAAGAGCAGCAACCTGGTGGTGCGCAGCCACCCGGACTTCAAGGGCGCGCTCATCGTCGACGCGATCATCTACAACCGCGCGTCCTTCGCCCAGCCGTTTCCCCTGCTCGAGCTGCGCTTCGCCGACCTCAATGGCCAACTGATCGCCAGCCGCCGCTTCAAGCCCACCGAGTACCTCAGCGGCGAACTGGCCGGACGCGGCGACATGCCCAGCCAGACCCCCATCCACATCGCCCTCGACATCCTCGACCCCGGGCCCAATGCGGTGAACTACAGCCTCAGCTTCCGTTCGCCCCAGTGAACCGGGAGCGGCCATCTCTGGGCGACAAGCTCCAAGCGGCAAGCGGCAAGTAAAAGCAGATCGCGACGTTTCGTAGATCTGCTCTTGCTTGCAGCTTGCCGCTCGCCACTCAAACCCCGAAGCTCGTCGCCTGCCCCTCCAATTGCTCAGATTTTATCCAATTCCATCTTTATCCAGTCACCGAGAGCGGGTATCATGCGATCCCTTTTTCGAACTCCCATGATCCGGCCCCACAACAGGGAACACCTATGTCGGCGGTACGCATCGGCCCTTACACATTACGGAACAACCTGATCCTTGCGCCCATGGCCGGGGTCACGGACCAGCCTTTCCGTACGCTCTGCCAACGGCTGGGCGCCGGCATGGTGGTGTCGGAGATGGTCACCAGCGACCTGCGTCTCTGGAACAGCCGCAAGTCGCGCCTGCGTCGCATCCACGAGGGTGATCCCGAGCCTCGCTCGGTCCAGATCGCCGGCGGCGATGCCCAGATGCTGGCGGCCGCCGCGCGGGCCAATGTGGAGTCGGGGGCGCAGATCATCGACATCAACATGGGCTGCCCGGCGAAAAAAGTCTGCAACAAGGCGGCAGGCTCTGCTTTATTGAGAGATGAAGCACTGGTCACCGAGATCCTGCACGCCGTGGTCGGCGCCGTGGACGTCCCGGTGACCCTGAAGATCCGTACCGGCTGGGACCGGGACAACAAGAACGGCCTGAACGTGGCGAAGATCGCCGAGCAGGCCGGTATCCAGGCCCTGGCGGTGCACGGCCGTACCCGTGCCGACCTGTACACCGGCGAAGCCGAGTACGACACCATCGCGCAGATCAAGCAGGCGGTGTCGATCCCGGTCTTCGCCAATGGCGACATCACCTCGCCGGTCAAGGCTCGCGCCGTGCTCGAGGCGACCGGGGTCGACGGTCTGCTGATCGGCCGTGCGGCGCAAGGTCGGCCCTGGATCTTCCGCGAGATCGAGCATTACCTGCGCACCGGCGAGACGCTGCCGGCGCCAGGGCTGGACGAGGTGGAACACATCCTGCTGGGGCACCTGGCCGCATTGCATGCTTTCTATGGGGATGTGATGGGTGTGCGCATCGCGCGCAAGCACGTGAGCTGGTACCTGGCGACACAACCGGGCGGAAAGGAGTTTCGCCAGCGATTCAATGCCTTGGAAGAGACACAAGCGCAGTGCGCCAACGTTCGCGAATTCTTCGAGGAACGTCGACAGAGCCTTGAGACAACGGAAGGACCAGGGGTGGCCGCATGACGATGATGACCGAGACTTTAGTGAGTGGAACAACGCCCGTGAGCGACAACGTCAACCTCAAACAGCACCTGAACACGCCGAGCGAAGAGGGCCGGACCCTGCGCGGCAGTGTGGAAAAGGCGCTGCACAACTACTTCGCCCACCTCGAAGGCGCGACCGTCACGGACGTGTACAACCTGGTGCTCTCCGAAGTGGAGGCGCCGCTGCTCGAAAGCGTGATGAACTACGTCAAGGGCAATCAGACCAAGGCCAGCGAGATGCTCGGACTCAACCGGGGCACCTTGCGCAAGAAGCTCAAGCAGTACGATCTGCTGTAACCCAATCCCAACCAGAAAAGGCGACTCCCATTCGATGAGGTCGCCTTTTTTGCTGACTCCACCGCGTTATGGAATCCGAAATGACCGACCAGACTACCCGCCTGCCGATCCGCCGCGCCTTGATCAGCGTCTCCGACAAGACCGGTATCCTCGAATTCGCTCGTGAACTGCAACAGCTGGGCGTCGAGATCCTGTCGACCGGCGGCACCTACAAGCTGCTCAAGGACAATGGCGTCGACGCGGTGGAAGTGGCCGATTACACCGGCTTCGCCGAAATGATGGACGGCCGGGTCAAGACCCTGCACCCGAAGATCCACGGTGGCATCCTCGGCCGCCGCGGCATTGACGATGCCATCATGGCCGAGCACGGCATCCAGCCGATCGACTTGGTGGCCGTCAACCTCTACCCTTTCGAAGCGACCATCGCCAAGCCAGGCTGTGACCTGCCGACGGCGGTCGAGAACATCGACATCGGCGGCCCGACCATGGTCCGCTCGGCGGCCAAGAACCACAAGGATGTGGCCATCGTGGTCAACGCCAGCGACTACGCCAGCGTGATCGACGGCCTCAAGGCCGGTGGCCTGACCTACGCCCAGCGCTTCGACCTGATGCTCAAGGCGTTCGAGCACACCGCCGCCTACGACGGCATGATCGCCAACTACATGGGCACCATCGACCAGTCCCGCGAGACCCTGGCCACCGATGCGCGCAGCGAGTTCCCGCGCACCTTCAACAGCCAGTTCGTCAAGGCGCAGGAAATGCGCTACGGCGAGAACCCGCACCAGAGCGCGGCGTTCTACGTCGAGGCCAAAAAGGGCGAAGCCAGCATCTCCACCGCCGTGCAGCTGCAAGGCAAGGAACTGTCGTTCAACAACGTGGCCGACACCGATGCCGCGCTGGAGTGCGTGAAGAGCTTCACCAAGCCGGCCTGCGTGATCGTCAAGCATGCCAACCCCTGCGGCGTGGCCGTTGCCCTGGACGCCGAAGGCGGCATTCGCCAGGCCTACGAGCTGGCCTACGCCACCGACAGCGAGTCGGCGTTCGGCGGCATCATCGCCTTCAACCGCGAGCTGGACGGCGCCACCGCCCAGGCCATCGTCGAGCGTCAGTTCGTCGAAGTGATCATTGCCCCGAGCATCTCCCAGGCCGCCCGCGACGTGGTCGCCACCAAGCAGAACGTACGCCTGCTCGAGTGCGGCCAGTGGCCAGCCGAGCGTGCCGCCGGCTGGGACTTCAAGCGGGTCAACGGTGGCCTGCTGGTGCAGAGCCGCGACAACGGCATGATCACCGCCGACGACCTGAAGATCGTCACCCGTCGCGCCCCGACCGAGCAGGAAATCCACGACCTGGTGTTCGCCTGGAAAGTGGCCAAGTTCGTCAAGTCCAATGCCATCGTCTACGCCAAGAACCGCCAGACCATCGGCGTCGGCGCCGGTCAGATGAGCCGCGTCAACTCCGCCCGCATCGCCGCCATCAAGGCCGAGCACGCCGGGCTGCAGGTGCAGGGGGCGGTCATGGCCTCGGACGCGTTCTTCCCGTTCCGCGACGGCATCGACAATGCGGCCAAGGTCGGCATCAGCGCCGTGATCCAGCCAGGCGGCTCGATGCGTGACGCCGAAGTGATCGCCGCGGCCGACGAAGCCGGCATTGCCATGGTCTTTACCGGCATGCGCCACTTCCGCCACTGACTCAACGCAATCGGCCGCACTGAAGCAGGCATCTGCTGCGTTGGGGCCGGTTCCGCTGATGCTCATTGCCATCAGGCAACTGCGCTCAGCGAAACCGGCCCCGCCTGGCATCTACCTACTTCATTGCGACCTCGTACCGCGCGAAGCAACGCTTCCCGTTCGACAGATTTCGAGGTTTTGACATGAAAGTTTTGATCATCGGCAATGGCGGTCGCGAACACGCCCTGGCGTGGAAAGTCGCTCAGGACCCCCGCGTCGAAAAAGTCTTCGTCGCGCCAGGCAACGCCGGCACCGCCACCGAAGCCAAGTGCGAGAACGTCGACATTGCCGTCACGGCCCTCGAGCAGCTCGCCGACTTCGCCGAGCAGAACGTCGACCTGACCATCGTCGGCCCTGAAGCCCCGCTGGTCATCGGCGTGGTCGACCTGTTCCGCAGCCGTGGCCTGGACTGCTTCGGCCCGACCAAGGGCGCGGCGCAGCTGGAAGGCTCCAAGGCCTTCACCAAGGACTTCCTGGCCCGTCATAAGATCCCGACCGCCGACTACCAGAACTTCACCGAGATCGAGCCGGCGCTGGCCTACCTGCGCGAGAAAGGCGCGCCGATCGTGATCAAGGCCGATGGCCTGGCCGCAGGCAAGGGCGTCATCGTCGCCATGACTCTGGACGAAGCCGAAACCGCCGTGCGCGACATGCTGGCCGGCAACGCCTTCGGTGACGCCGGTTCGCGGGTGGTGATCGAGGAGTTCCTCGACGGCGAGGAAGCCAGCTTCATCGTCATGGTCGACGGCCACAACGTGCTGCCGATGGCCACCAGCCAGGACCACAAGCGCGTCGGCGACGGCGACAGCGGCCCGAACACCGGCGGCATGGGCGCCTACTCCCCCGCACCCGTGGTGACGGCCGAGGTGCACCAGCGCGTCATGGACCAGGTGATCTGGCCGACCGTGCGCGGCATGGCCGAGGAAGGCAACGTCTACACCGGCTTCCTCTACGCGGGCCTGATGATCGACAAGGCTGGCAACCCCAAGGTGATCGAGTTCAACTGCCGCTTCGGCGATCCGGAAACCCAACCGGTCATGTTGCGCCTGGAGTCGAGCCTGGTGCTGCTGATCGAAGCAGCGTTCGCCAAGGCGCTGGACAAGGTCGAAGCCCAGTGGGACCCACGGCCGAGCCTGGGCGTGGTCCTGGCTGCCGGCGGTTACCCCGGCGATTATGCCAAGGGCACCCCGATCAGCGGCCTGGACGCTGCTGCGGCGCTCGAAGGCAAGGTCTTCCATGCCGGTACGGCGCTGAAAGACGGCCAGGTCGTCACCAGTGGCGGGCGCGTACTGTGCGCCACGGCCATGGGCGAGACGGTCGAGGCGGCCCAGCAACAGGCCTACCGCCTGGCCGAGCAGATCCGTTGGGACGGCGGTTTCTACCGCAGTGACATCGGTTACCGTGCCATTGCCCGTGAGCGTGGCGAGCAGCACTGATCGCCCGCGGACCGGACAGCGCAAGACCCGTCGCGCGCTGTCCCCGGTTCGTCGCAAGGCCCGCCCCGGGCCTTGCCTTCGCCTTGGTATGCCACGCATAGTGGCGACCCCGGCACCTAGCAAAGAAGGGAACTCGTCGTGCGTCGGCTTCGGATTGCCATTGTCCTGATCTTCAGTGCGCTGACCTTGCTCTGCCTGCCGCCGGCCACCGCCAACCAAGGCGACGGCTGGGCCGTGCTGCTCGACGAGCAGGCCAACCTGCAATTGAGCGACGTGCGTTCCGATCGCTACCGCCACCAGTTCAGCCCCCTGCGCCTGAACGAGCTGGATGCCGCCCTGCCTGACCAGGCCCTGTGGCTGCATTACCGACTCGAACCCGGCCAGCAGGAACGCCTGCTGCGGATCTTCGCCCCCGATCTCTCGCACCTGGACCTGTACGCCCTGGACGGCCAGGCCGTGGTGCGCCAGCTGCACCATGGCCGCGACACGACCGGCAGCAGCCCGACCTTGCGCAGCAGCGACCATGTGCTGGCGCTGCCCAACGCCGACCGCCCCCTGGACATCTACCTGCGGCTGGTCTCCGAACACCAGCTGCGCCCGGCGATCACCCTGGAGACCGCTGCGGTCGCCGCGGCCCATCAATTCCAGCCGCTGTTGTTCGGGATGCTGTTCGGCGGGCTGGTGATGCTGATTCTGCACAACCTGATCCGCTTCTTCCATTCGCGCTCCAGCACCTGCCTGGTGCTGGCGCTGTACCACGGGCTGATGCTGCTCAGCGCCCTGATCCTGCTGAACCTCAGCGGCCCCTGGTGGCACCTCTGGCACACCGCGCAGACGCCGGCGGCCTACCTGACGCTGGTGCTGGCAGGCATGTCCGGGCTGTATTTCACCCAGCATTTCTTCGCCCCCTGCCAGTCGGCACGCTTGAATCGGCTGCTGCAGGTCGAGATTCTGGTCGCCGGTATCAGCGGGCTGGTCCTGCTGTTCGTCGACACCTTGCCGCTGAACCTGATGACCTATGGTCTGCTGGCCCTCGGCAGCCTGAGCATGCTGGCGGTGGCGATCTACCATGGCCACCGCGGCTATGCCCCTGCCCGCTTGTTCATCGCCGCCATGCTGGTGTTTACCCTGGGCGGCCTGGTGCTGCTGCCGGCCCTGCTGGCGTTCACCCGTACGCCCATGCCCTGGTTGCTGTGCACCCTGATGGGCATGACGGTGATCAGCGGCGTGCTGTTCAACATGGCCGTGGGCGAGCGCCTGCGCAAGATCAGCCTGGCCCGCATCAGCGCCAGCCGGGCCCTGGCCGCCAGCGATGCCGAAACCAATGCCAAGGCCGAATTCCTGTCCAAGATCAGCCATGAGATCCGCACGCCGATGAACGGGGTACTGGGCATGACCGAACTGCTGCTGGGCACACCGCTGTCGGTCAAGCAGCGCGACTACGTGCAGACCATCCACAGCGCCGGCAACGAGCTGCTGACGCTGATCAACGAGATCCTCGACATCTCCAAGCTCGAATCGCGGCAGATCGAACTCGATGACGTGCAGTTCGACCTCAACGCGCTGCTCGAGGACTGCCTGGACATCTTCCGCGCCAAGGCCGAACAGCAGGACATCGAGCTGATCAGCTTCACCCATCCCTTGGTGCCCAAGGTGATCAGTGGCGACCCGACGCGCCTGCGCCAAGCGCTGTCGAGCCTGCTGGACAACGCCCTCAAGAACACCGAGCAAGGCGAGATCCTGCTGGCGGTGGCGCTCGAACAGCGCGGCGAGTCACCACGGCTGCGTATCGCAGTGCAGGACAACGGCGCGCCGATGCCCGAGGTCGAGCGCGAGGCGCTGTTGCAGTCCGAACTGCACAGCCGGCACTTCCTGTCCGACCACGAACTGGGCGGGCATCTGGGGCTGGTCATCGCCAAGCAACTGGTCGGGCTGATGCAGGGCGAGTTCAACATCAAGAGCACCCGTGGGCTGGGCAATACCCTCTGGCTGACCCTGCCGCTCGACCCGAAGCGCCTGCAACAATCGCCGACCGACCTGGACGAGTCGCTGCGCGATGCGCGGGTGCTGGTGGTGGACGACAACGAGACCTGTCGCAAGGTGCTGGTCCAGCAGTGCAGCGCCTGGGGCATGAACGTCAGCGCGGTGGCCTCGGGCAAGGAGGCCCTGGCGATGCTGCGCACCAAGGCGCACCTGCGTGACTACTTCGACGTGGTGCTGCTCGACCAGAACATGCCGGGCATGACCGGCATGCACCTGGCGGCCCGGATCAAGGAAGACCCGAGCCTGAACCATGACATCCTGGTGATCATGCTCACGGGCATCAGCAATGCCCCGAGCCGGGTGGTCGCGCGCAACGCCGGCATCAAGCGCATCCTGGCCAAGCCGGTGGCCGGCTACACACTCAAGACCACCCTGGCCGAGGAGCTGGCGCAGCGTGGCCGGGAAGCCGCCCTGCCCCTCGGCGTCGAGGGCGCCTCGGCACCGGAGCTGCCCCGCGACTTCCACATTCTGGTGGCCGAAGACAACAGCATCTCCACCAAGGTGATCCGCGGCATGCTCGGCAAGCTCAACCTGGAGCCCGACACCGCCAGCAACGGCGAGGAAGCCTTGCAGGCCATGCAGCGCAAACGCTACGACCTGGTGCTGATGGACTGCGAGATGCCCGTGCTCGACGGCTTTTCGGCCACCGAACGGCTGCGCGCCTGGGAAGCCGAGCAGCAGCGTCCCCGTACCCCGATCGTGGCCCTGACCGCGCACATCCTGTCCGAACACAAGGACCGCGCCTTGCAGGCCGGCATGGACGGGCACATGGCCAAACCGGTGGAGCTGTCGCAACTGCGCGAACTGGTGCAGCACTGGGTCAGCCAGCGGGCGTATCAGGCGGGAAAGCGCACGTCGTGAGGCACCTGCCAAGCGCTCAGGCGCCCTGGGGGAGCATCGCGGGCAAGCCCCACAGCACCGGTTCACAAGCAAATAACCGCTGGGATCAGGCTTGAAATGCAGTTCCCGGTGAGAGCAATTGTCTTTCCTACTCGGCACATGCCCGACCGCATGCGGCGCCTGGCAGGGCCCTATTGCTGGCAAGCCAGCTCCCACAAGCTGCTTGCGCAGCCATGCCTACATTGACGGCTGCAGAGGTCTGGGTGGGAGCTGGCTTGCCAGCGATAGGGCCAGGCCAGTCACTGCCAGCCCTCACAGGCCAGGTCCTCTCCCACAAACCCCATCAACAACCGATGCCAGACTGCCCGACACTCACGGCTTGCTGCCATACCAGCGTGGCGTATATACCCACACTCCACCCTCGGCGCGTGCGAAGGTGCAGGTCGTCGATGACCCCACCAGCACCATGGTGCGCATGTCCACCATGTCCGGCACCAGCTCGCCCAGGGTCACCACCCGCAATGCCTGGGCCGGGCGGCCGACGTCGCGGCCGAGCACGACCGGCGTCGCCGGGTCGCGATGACGGCGCACCACGTCCAGGGCCTTGCCCAACTGCCAGGGGCGGGCGCGGGAGATGGGGTTGTAGAACGCCAGGGCCAGGTCGGCCTGGGCCGCCAGGTCCAGCCGGGTCTCGATGATCGACCAGGGCTTGAGGTTGTCGGACAGCGACATCACGCAGAAGTCATGCCCCAAGGGCGCGCCCGACAGGGCCGCAGTGGCCAGCGAGGCAGACACGCCCGGCAGCACCTCCAGCTCGACCCTGGCCCAGGCCGGATCGCTCGACTCGTGCAGGGCCTCCATCACCGCCGCCGCCATGGCGAACACACCCGGATCGCCCGACGACACCACCACCACCGAACGGCCTTGGGCGGCCAGTTCGAAGGCGTGCCGCGCGCGCTGCATCTCTTCACGGTTGTCGGTGCAGTGCAGCACCTGGTCCGGGCGGAACGGGCCGGCCATGCGCACGTAGGTCTCATAGCCCAGCACATCGTTGGCGCGGGCCAGCTCGGCCTTGACCGCGGGCACCATCAGGTCGGCGGCACCCGGCCCAAGGCCGATGACCGCCAGACGTCCGCGGGCACGTCCTACCGTCTCGGGCGCCACCGGCTGCGCGGCCACGGCCAGCGCGACACCGGCGACGTCGGTGGTGACGCGGCGTGCCTCCGGCAAAGCCTGGGCCAGCAAGGCCTCGGCCGGGACATCGCCGGACACGAAGCGCAGCGGCACACCCAAGGCGCGTGCAGCCTCGTGCAGGCTCGGCTCGGCCATGTGCTGCGCGCCAGCCACCAGGCAGGCCACGGCCGGCTCGGCCAAGGCGGCCTGGGACAGCGCCCGGCGAACCTCCGCGACCAGCGTCGGCCCAGGGCCTTCGAGGGCCACCACCACCTGACGCGCATGGATCAGCAATTCATCGCGGTTCGCCGGGCGCGCCTCGCAGCCGACATACAGGGTGCGGCGTGCCTGCGCGTCGGTCGGCAGCCGTGCAGGCGCCAGCCAGGGGGCCTGCCCTTCGATGCGCAGTGATTCACCCCCGAGCAAGTCGGACACGAACCGCTTGCCCTGTTCGAGGTCCGCCAGCACATAGCCGCTTGGCGGATTGAGCAGGCAGGTGCCGAACCGCAGTTCGCCACTGGTGGTGATCGCCGCGGGCACCGTCAGCGCCGCGCCGATCTCGCGCGCCATGACGTTCACCCCGCCCAACCCGCCGAGCAGCGGCACCACTGCACTGCCGTCTTCGGCCACCGCCAGTACCGGCGGCTCGTGGTCCTTTTCACTCAACAGGCTGGCCAGCGCACGGATGACGATCCCCGCCGCGCACAAGGCGATGATCGGCGTGTCCTGTCGATACAGGGCGCGCAGCGTGTCGCCGAAGGCCGTGTAACCGACATCGGCCTGCTCCACGCGGCCGATCAGGCCATGCACCTGGGACTGCGGGTACAGCGCCTGGATCTGCCGAGCGGTGGCCAGGCCACCTTGGCCGAGCACGACGATGGCCGGTGCCTTGCGCGTGGTTAGCCCTGCCATTTTTCCCCCGGCACGATGATCAGCGAGAAGTAAGGCGAAGACTGCGGATCGACCGCGTCGAGCGGCACGATCTTCTGGTTGCCCATGGTCGCGCGCTCGACGTACAGCGCACGCCCGTCCAGGCCCAGCTCCACCAGCACCTGGCGGACCTTGATGAAGTTGCGGCCCAGTTTCATGATCACCGCCGCGTCGGCATCGGCCAGGCGGCGCTTGAGTTCGTCATGGGGCAGCACGCCCGAGAGCACCGACAGGCTCTGGTTGCGGTAGACCAGGGGCGCCCCGAGCACCGAGGCACCGCCGAGCATGGAGCACACGCCCGGGACCACCTCGGTCTCGTACTGCTGCGCCAGCCGATCGTGCACGTACATGTACGAGCCGTAGAAGAAGGGGTCGCCCTCGCAGATCACCGCGACGTCGCGCCCGGCATCCAGGTGCGCTGCGACCTGTCGACTGGCCTCGTCGTAGAAGTCGCTGATCACCTGCTCGTAGGACAGGGGCGCCGGCAGCGCCTCGGTGGTCACCGGGTACACCAGCGGCAGCAAGGTCTGCTCGGCCGTCAAGTGCGCCTCGATGATGCCGAAGGCATTGCCCCGCTTGCCCTTGGCGACGAAGTACGCCACCACCGCGACCTCGCGCAGCAGACGGTGCGCCTTGACCGTGATCAGTTCCGGATCGCCGGGCCCTACCCCCAGCCCGAACAGTCGTCCGCGTGCGCCCATCACTCCACCTCCGTGGCCAGGGCGTTGACCGCGGCGGCGGCCATGGCGCTGCCGCCCAGGCGCCCTTGCATGATCACGAACGGCACGCCGCGACTGTCGGCCGCCAGCATGGCCTTGGACTCGGCCGCGCCGACGAAGCCGACCGGGAAGCCCAGGATCAGGGCCGGTTTGGGGGCGCCTGCATCGAGCATTTCCAGCAGGTAGAACAAGGCCGTCGGGGCATTGCCGATGACCACCACGCTGCCTTCCAGGTGAGGACGCCACAATTCCAGGGCCACCGCCGAACGGGTGTTGCCGACGTCCTTGGCCAGGCCGGGCACGCTGGGGTCGCGCAGGGTGCAGATCACCGGGTTGTTGGCCGGCAGGCGGGCGCGGGTGACCCCCTCGGCCACCATGTGCGCGTCGCAGAGGATCGGCGCGCCCTTGGCCAAGGCATCACGCCCAGCCTGGCCCGCGCCTGGCGAGAATTGCAGCCCGTCGATGGCGTCGACCATGCCGCAGGCGTGGATCACCCGGACCGCGAGTTTTTCCAGGTCGGCCGGAATACGGTCCAGGCGCGCCTCCTCGCGGATGATGCGGAAGGAATTGCGATAGATCTCCTGACCGTCGCGAATGTAGTCAATCATCGGGGTGCTCCATCGGCAGGTCGAGCATGGCGCCTGCTTCGTTCAAGGTGAGGTCGCGTGCGCGCAGGGCACCGAAGCCCGGCAGGCGCGCATCGCGCAGATACAGGTCATAGCGGCCCGGGGCGCGGGCCAGCAAGGTGACGGGGGCGACATGGGCCGCCGCACATGAGCGCACGCAGCCACTGAGGTGCACGCGGCCCGGCGCGCCCGAGGGCAACAGGTCGGCCAGAATCGTGGCATCGCCCTTGGTGTCGGCCAGCCCTTTGGCGCAGCCCACCGAACCGGTGCAGGCGATCAGTTGCGCCAGAGGCTGATCCGGCCCGGTCAACAGACCGAGCTGGCGCGCCTGCGCCTGCGCATCGATCAGCGACGCGGCCTTGGCATTGGGCACGACCAGGCTCTGCCAAGGGGTCACGCGCAGACTGCCATCGCCATGGACGCGCGCCAGCTGCGCCGCGCCGCGCAGCATGGCCGGGGTCAACCGCCCCAGCGGCGGCGCCAGGCCCAGGGCCTGACCATGGCGTTGGGGCAGCACCCCGAGCCAGCACGCGGCCTGGGCCGGCCGGCGCCACGCACGCACCGGTTCGTCGCAGCGTATGGGCAACTCGAGCCCTGCAAGGAAGCGCGCGGCAGGACACGTCTCGAGCAACTGGCGCATGCGCGTCTGCTCGAGGCTGGCCAGGTCAAGGAAACGCGCCAGTACCGCCCTCACCAGGTTCAGGCCTTCGTTCAACGGCACCGCGCCCAGTGGCGCATCGGTCGCCGGGCAGCCGGCCAGGCCGAAAGCCAGCCAGGGCTGCCCATCGAGTTCGAGGCCCGACAGCCACAGGTCGTGAGGGTGGGCGAGCATCGCCAGGGCCTCGCCGGCATCCAACTGCACGGCGAACTTGGCCGACAGCTGGTGGAAACGCGGCGTGCCTTCCAGCAAGGCAAGAATCTGTTCGGCCAGGGGTCGCGCATCGAACAGCGCGGCCGGGTCCAGCCCTGCCAGCGGGCTGAGCATGAGGTTGCGCACATCGTCGCTGCCCGCCTCGCGCGGGCCCAGTCCGGCGGCCAGCAAGGGCTCGATCAAACCCTGGTGGTCGGCACCGACCCCGCGAATCTGCAGGTTGCCGCGGTTGGTCGCCTCGATCACGCCCCCGGCGAACCGCTGGGCCGCCTCGGCCACCGCATCGGCCTGCGCGGCCGACAGCACGCCGCCGGGCAACTTGATGCGGCAGATGCCGCCGTCACGCGCGCCGACGATACGCCACAACCCCGGACAGGCCGAGGGGCGGGGTGAGACGACGGGGGGCAGGACCGGCTTCAAGAGGGCATCCGACAATCGTGAAAGTGCGCTGGTGGGTAGAAAGGCGCGGTATTATGCCTGCTTTGTCCACCGGCATGAAAAGCCAGTGGTCGAAGAGGCGAATGAATCGGGGCACGCGCCCTTCTGGTGGACGAGGTAATGCAATGACGCCCTGGCTGACGGTGGTGGGGATCGGAGAAGACGGCTTCAGTGGCCTGGGCAAACAGGCACGGCGTGCGCTGCTGGCGGCCTCGCGCATCGTAGGCGGCGCGCGCCAGCTGGCCTTGCTGCCGCGCTGCGTGATCGGCGAACGACTGGAATGGCCGCGTCCGTTTTCCCTGGCCCCGGTCCTGGCCTGTCGCGGTGAACCGGTCTGCGTGCTGGCCAGCGGCGACCCGATGTTCTACGGCGTCGGCGCCAGCCTGGCACGCGAGGTCCAGGCCGACGAGATGCAGGTCATCGCCATGCCGTCCTCGTGCAGCCTGGCGGCAGCGCGATTGGGCTGGCCCTTGCAGGAGGTGCAGGTGCTGTCGCTGGTCGCCCGGCCTCTGGCGGCGCTCAACGCCCAGTTGTACAGCGGTGTACGCCTGCTGGTGCTGAGCAACGATGGTCAGACCCCCGCGCAGGTCGCGGCCCTACTGCGCGAGCGCGGTTTCGGCCCGAGCCGCGTGCAGGTGTTCGAGCACCTGGGCGGCGCCGAGGAGCGTCACCTGAGCGACACCGCCGAAGCGTGGCCTCATGCCCAGGTCGCGGCGCTCAACGTGATGGCCATCGAATGCCTGGCCGATCCCTCGGCGCTCCCGTTGTCGCCCGTGGTGGGCCTGCCGGACAGCGCCTTTCGTCACGACGGCCAGTTGACCAAGCGCGACGTGCGGGCCGTTACCCTGGCCCGTCTGGCACCGCGCCCTGGCGAACTGCTCTGGGACGTGGGCGCCGGCTGCGGCTCGATCGGCATTGAGTGGATGCGTGCCCACCCCAGTTGCCGAGCCATCGCCGTCGAAGCCGACGAGGGTCGTCAAGCGCACATCGAGCACAACCGCGATGCCTTGGGCGTCCCCGGCCTGCGCCTGATCAGGGGTCAGGCACCCGGTGCGCTGGAGGGCCTGCCACGTCCGGATGCCGTGTTCATCGGCGGCGGCGTGACGGTCGACGGCCTGCTGGCGCAGTGCTGGGCGCAACTGAAACCCGGTGGGCGCCTGGTCGCCAATGCCGTCACCCTGCAGGGCGAGCTGACCCTGGCGCAATGGCGCGCCGTTCATGGCGGCGAACTGACCCGCCTGCACGTGGCCCATGCCCAGCCGCTGGGCAGCTTCGACACCTGGCGCCAGGCGTTGCCGATCACCCTGCTCGACCTGGTCAAACCCCTCGATGCGTGAAGAGACCCGCGAACAACCTGCGCCGCTGCGCAGCGGTCTGACCACCGGCAGTTGCGCCACGGCCACTGCCCTGGCGGCGGCGCGCCTGCTGCTGACGGGTGAATGTGACGATGCAGTGCGCATCACCTTGCCCAAGGGTCGCGAGGTGCAGATGCGCCTGGAGTTCTGCCATCTCACGCCATTGGGCGCCGAAGCCGGTACCCTCAAGGATGCCGGAGACGATCCGGACGTCACCCATGGCGCGCTGCTGTACAGCGAAGTGCGGCTGAGCGCCGAGCCGGGGGTGCGCTTCTTCGCTGGCGTCGGGGTCGGCACGGTCACTCGCCCCGGCCTGGTACTGGCGGTGGGCGAACCGGCGATCAACCCGGTACCGCGGCGCATGATCGGCGAGCACCTGCAACGCCTGGCCGAGGCCTGCGGCCATGCCGGCGGCTTCGAGGTCATCGTCAACGTGCGCGATGGCGACGTCCTGGCGCTCAAGACCATGAACCCGCGCCTGGGAATCCTGGGCGGGCTGTCGATCCTCGGCACCAGCGGCGTCGTCCGGCCGTTCTCCTGCGCGGCCTACATCGCCTCGATCCACCAGGGCATCGACGTCGCCCACACCAATGGCTACACCCACCTGGCCGCCTGCACCGGCAACGCCAGCGAAGACACCATGCGCCGGGTCTACGGCCTGCCCGAGATCGCCCTGATCGAAATGGGCGACTTCGTCGGCGCGGTGCTCAAGCACGTGCGCAAGGTCCCCGTGGCACGCCTGAGCCTGTGCGGCGGCTTCGGCAAGATCAGCAAGCTCGCCGCCGGCCACATGGACCTGCACAGCCGTCATTCGAGCATCGACCTGCCGCAACTGGCCGGGTGGGCGGCGCAGCTGGGCGCCGATGCCACGCTGCAGGCCGAGATCGTCGGCGCCAACACCAGTCAGCAGGCCTTGGCGCTGGCGCGGGCGGCAGGCATCGAACTGGGCGATGCGGTCTGCGCCCACGCGCTGGCCTTCGCGCGCAGCGTAGTGCCGCCCAGTGTGCAGGTGGAGGTGTTCGCCATCGACCGCCAGGGTGGCCTGGTCGGCCAGGCGGGGGTGGCATGACGCCGCGCCTGCTGCTGCTCGGTGGCGTCACCGAGGCCCTGGCCCTGGCCCGCCGCCTGGGACCCGAGCACATCTACAGCCTGGCCGGGGTCGGCCGGGTGCCGGAGGACCTGCCGTGCCAGGTGCGTGTGGGCGGCTATGGCGGCGCCGAGGGGCTGGCCGCCTACCTGCGCGAGGCGCGTATCGACCTGCTGATCGACGCCACGCACCCCTATGCCGCGCAGATCAGTGGCAACGCGGCACGCGCGGCGGCGGCCGTCGGTATCCCGTGCTGGGCGCTGCGTCGCCCGGCCTGGCAGGCAGGGCCCGAGGACGATTGGCGCGAGGTGGCCGACTGGCCGGCGCTGATCGACGCGCTGGCGCCGTTCCGGCGACCGCTGTTCACCTTGGGGCGCGAACCGTTGCGCCACCTGGACGAGATTCCGGCGCACCAGTTCTGGACCCTGCGCGCCCTGGAGGCCTGCCCTGGCAATGCACGCTGCGAAGTGATCGGTGCCCGTGGGCCGTTTCGGCTGGAAGACGAGCGGGCCCTGTTCGCGCGGGGGCGATTCGACGTCCTGGTGAGCAAGAACAGCGGCAGCGGCGCCACCGAGCCGAAGCTCGAGGTGGCACGCGAGCGCGGGGTGCCGGTGCTGGTGCTGGCCCGGCCCTGCCTGCCGGCGGTGGACCGGGCGTTCTTCGACGTCGAGGCATTGGCCGAGGCGCTGGGCATCGCCTAGGGCGGCGCCTGGGCGGACGTCATCGCGGGCAAGCCCGCTCCCACACAGGTCGTGATCGCCTGTACCACTGCGGTGTAACTACGGGTGTGGGGCCCCAGTGCCGCGATTGGGCCCGCAGGGCCCATACACCCGCCCATGTGGTCGGACATGTATCGAGCATAAAGAGGCACTTGCTCCCATACCTATAGGCTCATCGGTATGCTCACAGACGGCCCCCAGACTGTCCGCCTGCTGGCGCCTGCATCGACGACCGGGCTCAAAGCAGGGAAATCTCCTACCCGGTTTTCGTCCCCTTCTCGTGGCCGGCTTTCCACCCTGTGCCGTACACTTCGCCCCCTCTCTTCAAGGAACCCACCCCATGGACATGCACTGGTGGATCTGGCTGGTCTTCGGCATCGCGCTGATCCTGCTGGAGCTGGCCCTCCCGACCTTCTTCATCCTCTGGTTCGGCATCGGCGCCGTGCTGGTCGCCCTGATCGCGCTGGCCATGCCGACGCTGCAGCTGCCGGTGCAGATCCTGCTGTGGGTGCTGTTCTCGAGCCTCACCACCGCGCTGTGGTTCTGGCTGTTCCGCAAGGCCCCGGACACGCGCTGGACCGCCGACAGCGTGCTGGGCGAGGTGGGGTTGCTGACCGCTCCCGTCTCCCAGTTCCAGAAGGGCCGGGTCCGTTTCCAGAAGCCGATCCTCGGCAACGAGGAGTGGGTCTGCGTGGCCGACACCGACCTGTCCGCGGGCGAGCGCGTGCGCCTGACCGCCATCGAAGGCAACACCGCCCGCATCACGCGGGCCTGACCCTCGCTACAAGGAGTTCGCCCCATGACCAGTCTCATCGTCGTCTGCACCCTCGCCCTCTTCGTGCTCGTGTCCGTGTTCAAGGGGGTGCGCATCGTGCCCCAGGGCGAGGAGTGGATCGTCGAGCGCCTCGGCCGCTACCACAGCACCCTCAAGCCCGGCCTGAACATCGTCATCCCGTACATGGACGTGGTCGCCTATCGGCTGCCGACCAAGGACATCATCCTCGACGTCGAGCAGCAGGAAATCATCACCCGCGACAACGCGGTCATCGTCGCCAACGCCCTGTGCTTCGCCAAGGTGGTCGATCCGCAGAAAGCCTCCTATGGCGTGCAGGACTTCGCCTTCGCCGTGACCAGCCTGACCATGACCTCGCTGCGTGCCATCGTCGGTGCCATGGACCTCGACGAAGCGTTGTCGAGCCGCGAGCAGATCAAGGCACGCCTGCGCGACGCCATGTCCGAGCAGACCGAGGACTGGGGCGTCACGGTCCGTTCGGTGGAGATCCAGGACATCAAGCCCTCGCCGAACATGCAGATCGCCATGGAGCGCCAGGCCGCTGCCGAGCGTGAGCGAAAGGCCGACGTGACCCGCGCCGAAGGCGCCAAGCAGGCAGCCATCCTCGAGGCCGAGACGCGGCTGCAGGCGGCGCGGCTGGACGCCGAGGCGCAGATCAACCTCGCCGAGGCCTCGGCGCGGGCCATCACACTGGTGCGCGAAGCGGTCGGCAGCGAGACCACGCCGGCCATGTACCTGCTGGGCGAGCGCTACATCGGCGCCATGGAGCACCTGGCCGGCAGCGACAACGCCAAGGTCGTGGTGCTGCCGGCGGACCTGCAGGAAACCGTTCGCGGCCTGCTGGGCCGTGGCAAGACGGCGTAAGGCACACGTCCCTTTCATACGATCGGGGTGCGGCACGTCACCGCACCCCGGACTCTTTTGCGTATACTCGGCGTTACAATCCCACCCTGATTCCTGACCGGATCTCTCCATGCCCCCACGTCAGCACATCGCCTGGATAGCCTGCTTCGCGGTGCTGTTCAACCTGCTGGCCATGCCACTGTCCTCCGCCGCGTCCCGACACGCGGCGCAGCAGCTGGTGTGGGGGGCGTTCTGTTCGAGCCTGTCGGGCCCGGCCAAGGCCGACCGCCAGACCCTGGCCATGCTCGACAAGGCCGTACTCGACCTGACACCGCACGACCTGGGCAAGGTCGAGCTGCACCACAGTTGCTGCCTGGGCGGGGCGCCGCTGCTGAGCCTGCCCAGTCATGCCCCGCAACTGCGCCATCCACCGCTGCGCTGGCTGGCCTATGCCGCGCCGTCGCTCGGCGAGCGCCCTACGCCTCGCCAGCTATGGCCGGCGCTCAACCCACGTGCCTCTCCCATGGCGTGAGCCTGCTGTGACACCCGTCCTGCGCCTCACTCACTGGAGAACCTCTCATGCTCAAGCACGCCCTGCTCCTGGCCGCCCTGCTGCTGCCCGGCGCCTTCGCCAACGCCCACGAATACACCCAGGGCGACCTGCACATCGCCCACCCCTGGTCGATGCAACTGCCGCCCAATGCGCCCAGCGTGGCGGCCTACTTCGTCGTGCACAACAACGCCACGACGGACGACCGCCTGCTGGGCGTGGACAGCCCGATCACCGACGACGCGCAGCTGCACGCGCATGTCCAGACCAACGATGGCCTGATGCGTATGCAACCGGTACCGAGCGTCGTGGTGCCGGCCGGCAAGGACCTGACCTTCGCGCCGGGTGCCTACCACGTCATGCTCATGCAGCCGAAGGACCGCACCCTGCTGAGCGACGGCCAGCGCTTTCCGCTGACCCTGCACTTCGAAAAGGCCGGTGACGTCACCGTCCAGGTGCTGGTGCAGCGCGAGCCGCCCAAGGCCGCCACTGGACAGCCGCACGCCCACTGACCGCGCCTGACCCTTCGTGATGCGCCTGCCCCTCGGCCGACCTGCTCGGCGCCGCTCCGATCACCCCCGCGTGAACGGCAGCTGGCTGAGCCTGTTCGCCATGTGGATGATCTTCATCGGCCCTCTGATCGCTCAGTCGATGCCGATGAATCACCACGCCGGCATGAGACTGGGCGCGGGCATGGAGGGGCATGCACACGCGGCGCAAGCCGTCGATCCACAAGCCCACGGTGCGATGCACCATGGGCGTCAGCACGACCCCCAGTTGCACGTGCTCTGGGAGCAGTGCGGCTACTGCAGCCTGCTGTTCAACTGCCCCGCCCTGCCCGGCACCCTGAGCCCACTGGGCAGCCACAGCCTGCCGCCTGCCATCGCCTCGGCCCTGCCGCCGTTGCCCGGCCATGCCACCCGCCCCGTCTTCCCCGGCGCCAGAAGCCGCGCGCCACCGTCTCCGATCGACGTCTGAACCTTCGACCTGCGCGTGCGCCTGCGGCGCGCGCCCGTTTCCGACTGATCGACTGGAATCCCCATGACCGGTTGCACGTACCTTTCTGCGCGCCCGTTGCGCGCACCCCTGACGCTGCTCTGCGGCTCGCTGCTCACCCCCTTCGCCCTGGCGGCGGGTCCGGAGCCCGTTGCCACCCTGCGTGGCAGTGACGAACTCAGCCCCACCGTCATCACCGCCGTCGCGCCCAGCTCGCCCCTGACCGTGGTCACCGACCCCAGGGCGCCACGCCAGCCCGTGCCGGCCAGCGACGGTGCCGACTACCTCAAGACCATCCCCGGGTTCTCGGCCATCCGCTCGGGTGGCACCAATGGCGATCCGGTGCTGCGCGGCCTGTTCGGCTCGCGCCTGAACATCCTCACCAATGGCGGCCTGATGCTCGGCGCCTGCCCCAATCGCATGGATGCGCCGACCTCATACATTTCGCCGCAGACCTACGACCGGCTGACGGTCATCAAAGGCCCGCAGAGCGTCATCTGGGGCCCGGGCGGCTCGGCGGGCACCGTGCTGTTCGAGCGCGACCCGGAGCGCTTCGGCGAACTGGGCAGCCGGGTCGACGCAAGCCTTCTGGTCGGTTCCAACGGCCGCTTCGACAGGCGTCTCGACGCCGCCGCAGGCAACCAGCAGGCCTACGCGCGCTTTGTCGGCAACCGGTCGCGGGCCGGCGACTACGAGGACGGCCATGGCGACGACGTACCGTCGCGCTGGGATAAATGGAACGGCGACGCGACCCTGGGCTGGACCCCGGACGCCGACACCCTGCTGGAGCTGACCGCAGGCCGGGGCGACGGCGAAGCCCGCTACGCCGGGCGCGGCATGGACGGCTCACAGTTCAAGCGCGAAAGCCTGGGCCTGCGCTTCGAACGCTCCAACCTGGGCGAGGTGCTCGATTCGGTCGAGGCGCAGGTCTGGTACAACTACGCCGACCACGTCATGGACAACTACAGCCTGCGGCGCCCGTCGGGCAGCGGCATGATGGGCCGGCCGATGGTCAGCAACGTCGACCGCCGCTCCCTGGGCGCACGGCTCAAGGCCACCTGGCGCTGGGACGACCTGCAACTGATCGGCGGGCTCGATGCCCAGCGCAACGAACACCGCAAGCGGGGCGGGATGGGCGTGGATACCCACCGTGGCCAGGCCTGGACCCAGGACGCCGACTTCCACAACTATGGCGCCTTCGCCGAGTTGACCTGGCACGCCACCGACACCGATCGCCTGGTCAGCGGCGCCCGCCTGGATCGGGCCAGCGCCCGCGACTTCCGCCAGGCGGACGGCAGCGGCACGCGCGAACGCGCCGAGACCTTGCCCAGCGGGTTCGTGCGCCTGGAACACGACCTCGCCGCACTGCCCGCCACCGCCTATATCGGCCTGGGCCATGCCCAGCGCTTCCCTGACTACTGGGAGCTGTTCTCGCCAGGCGTCGGCCCGGTAGGTTCGCGGGACGCCTTCGAGGGTATCGCCCCGGAGAAGACCACCCAGCTCGACCTGGGCCTGAGCTACAAGGACGAGCGCCTGGAAGCCTGGGCGTCGGCCTATGCCGGGCAGATCCGCGACTACATCCTGTTCGACTACCGGGCCGGCATGACCGGTGCGGCCCGCTCGCGCGCCAGCAACGTCGATGCGCGGGTGATGGGCGGTGAGCTGGGCGTGGCCTACACGCTGCTCGAGCACTGGAAGGCCGACGCCACGCTGGCCTATGCCTGGGGCAAGAACAGCAGCGACGGTCGCGCCCTGCCGCAGATGCCGCCGCTGGACAGCCGGTTCGGCCTGACCTATGCCCGCGATGACTGGAGTGCCGGTGCCCTGCTGCGCCTGGTGGCGCCTCAGCGTCGCCTCGCCGAGGGCCAGGGCAACGTGGTGGGCAAGGACTACCGCGACAGCGCCGGATTTGGCGTGTTTTCGCTCAATGGTGCTTATCGGGTGAGCAAGCAGGTCAAGCTCAGCGCAGGGGTCGACAACCTGTTCGACAAGGCCTACGCCGAGCATCTGAACTTGGCGGGCAACGCCGGGTTCGGATATCCGGCCAGTGACCCGACACCCGTCAACGAGCCGGGCCGCACGTTGTGGACCCAGGTCGACCTGAGTTTCTGAACCCGTGGGCGCGGTCCTGTCACCGCGCCCCGTTTGATCCAGATGGGAGCGCTCCATGAGCGAGTCACGCGTTTCATTCTACAACCTGGCCTGGCGCTGGCATTTCTATGCCGGTCTGTTCGTCGCGCCGTTCATGATCCTGCTGGCGATCACCGGCCTGATCTACCTGTTCAAGCCACAGCTGGACCCGCTGCTCTACCGGGACCTGATGGTGGTCGAGACCGGCCATTACCAGCAGAGCGCCGATGCCCTGCTCGCGTCGGTGCAACACACCTACCCCCAGGGCCACGTGGCGCAGTACCTGCCACCGCTGAACCCGCAACGCAGCGCCCAGTTCGTGGTGCACGATGCCGGCCGTGAGCTGAACGTCTTCGTCGACCCCTACCAGGGCACGGTGCTGGGCGCGCAGGACAGCAAGTACAACCTGCAGGCCATCGCCCGCGGCCTGCATGCCGAGCTGATGATCGGCACGACGGGCGATCGCCTGATCGAGCTGGCGGCCGGCTGGGGTATCGTGCTGGTGGTATCCGGCCTCTACCTGTGGTGGCCACGCGGTCGGCGCACCGGTGGCGTGCTGTGGCCTCGTGCTGCCGCGCGTGGGCGGGTGCTGTGGCGCGACCTGCATGCCGTCAGTGGCTTCTGGGGTGCGGGTTTCCTGTTGCTCCTGCTGCTGAGCGGGATGACCTGGACCGGCTTCTGGGGCAAGCAGTACGCGGACCTGTGGAACCGCTTTCCGGCGGCCATGTGGAACGCCATGCCCACCTCGGACCAGCAGGCCCGCGACCTGAACAGCGCCCATCGGCAGATCGTGCCCTGGGCCATGGAAAACACCCCGATGCCGCAATCCGGCGCGCACGCCGAGCATGCCGGCCATCACGGCATGTCCAGCGGCCCTGCCGCACCGCAGGTCAGCCTGCAACAGATCCAGGACATCGCCACGGCGCGCGAGGTCGAGCCGGGCTACAGCATCACGCTGCCCACCACCGCCGAAGGCGTGTTCACCATTGCGGTGTTCGCCGACGACCCGCGCCACGACGCCACGCTCCACGTCGACCAGTACACCGGCAAGGTGCTGGCCGACGTGCGCTGGCGCGACTATGGGCTGGCGGCCCGCGCCACGGAAATGGGGGTGATGCTGCACCAGGGCAAGCTGTACGGCCCGCTGCACCAGGCGGTGGTGTGCCTGATCTGCCTGATGGTGCTGCTGGGGTCGGTCAGTGGTCTGGTGATGTGGTGGAAACGGCGGCCGGCCGGTGGCCTGGGGGTACCGCCCCTGCGCCACGACCTGCCGCGCTGGAAGGTGGCCACCGGGGTGATGCTGGTGCTGGGTGTGGCCTTCCCGCTGGTGGGGGTGTCGATGCTGGCGATGTGGTTGGTGGACAAGCTGCTGGTACGCCGTCGGGTGCTGGCCAGCGCCTGAGTCGTCGTCGCGGGCCTGCCAGGCCTCGACCTCGGTCGAGGCAATCCGTCGCGCACACTTGTCGGGGAGCCGTGGTAGCCTGTGCGGCTTTCCCTGACAAAAAGACTGAGCCTCGATGGAATGCAGCCAATGAACCGGACCCCTTCCCGTCCTGCTGACGACCAGCACCTGCAACGCAACCTGACCAACCGCCACATCCAGTTGATCGCCATCGGCGGTGCCATCGGTACCGGCCTGTTCATGGGCTCGGGCAAGACCATCAGCCTGGCCGGTCCGTCGATCATCTTCGTCTACATGATCATCGGCTTCATGCTGTTCTTCGTCATGCGCGCCATGGGCGAACTGCTGCTGTCGAACCTGAACTACAAGTCGTTCATCGACTTCTCCGCCGACCTGCTCGGCCCCTGGGCCGGCTTCTTCACGGGCTGGACCTACTGGTTCTGCTGGGTGATCACCGGCATCGCCGACGTCATCGCCATCGCTGCCTACTCACAGTTCTGGTTCCCCGACCTGCCTCAGTGGATACCGGCGCTGACCTGCGTCGCGGTGCTGCTGTCGCTGAACCTGGTCACCGTGAAGCTGTTCGGCGAAATGGAGTTCTGGTTCGCCCTGATCAAGATCGTCGCCATCCTCGGGCTGGTCGCCACCGGCCTGTACATGGTGGTCACCGGGTTCGAATCGCCGAGCGGCAGCACTGCGCAGCTGGCCAACCTGTGGAACGACCAAGGCATGTTCCCCCATGGGCTCATGGGCTTCTTCGCCGGTTTCCAGATCGCCGTGTTCGCCTTCGTCGGCATCGAGCTGGTCGGCACCACCGCCGCCGAGGCGAAAAACCCCGAGCGCACGTTGCCGCGGGCGATCAACTCGATTCCGATCCGCATCATCGTGTTCTACGTGCTGGCGCTGATCGCGATCATGGCCGTGACCCCCTGGCGCGACGTGGTGCCGGGCAAGAGCCCGTTCGTCGAGCTGTTCGTGCTGGCGGGCCTGCCGGCGGCGGCGAGCATCATCAATTTCGTGGTGCTGACCTCGGCCGCCTCGTCGGCCAACAGCGGCGTGTTCTCCACCAGCCGCATGCTGTTCGGCCTGGCCCAGGAAGGCGCCGCCCCTGGCGCGTTCGGGCGCCTGTCGCGTCGAGCGGTGCCTGCCAACGGCTTGTATTTCTCTTGCCTGTGCCTGCTGTTCGGCGCGGTGCTGATCTACCTGATCCCGGACGTGGTCGAGGCCTTCACCCTGGTCACCACCGTGTCGGCGGTGCTGTTCATGTTCGTCTGGACGCTGATCCTGCTGTCCTACCTGAGCTACCGCAAGCACCGCGCCGCGCTGCACCAGGCTTCGATCTACAAGATGCCCGGCGGGCGCGTGATGTGCTACGTGTGCCTGGCGTTCTTCGCCTTCATCCTGGTGCTGTTGAGCCTGGAAAGCGACACCCGCGCCGCGCTGGTGGTCACACCGATCTGGTTCCTGGTGCTCGCGGTGAGCTACCAGGTCGTGCGGCGCAAGCGACCGCTCAACCGCTGATCGAGACGCGCTGATCGGTGCGCCCTCTCACCCGGGGGCGCACGCTTGGCTAGTTGGCTTCGATGCCGTGCAACACGGCTTCGGTCAACGCCAGGCCTTTCTCCAACGAATTCTCCGTCGCCATCAACAGGCTACGCAGCGGCTCGTCCGCTTTCTCCAGAGCCGTAGCATTGGTCTCGTACGCGGCCTTCAAGGCGGCGACGGCACACACCAGCGCATCTTCGCTATCGATACCCGCACGTACCATGAAGGTGGGTTCGTGGGCGTGGTTGCAGGTGCCGAAGGTCGCACACGCCGTGACGGGGCGCGGAGCATCAGGGCTGGGACGGGCAAAGGACGGTGGGTTCATGGACGTACCTCTCGAGCGCATGAGAGGGGCTTGAACGACAGGCAGGGTGGGTCTGGGAGGGCTTTCTCGAGCATGGTGCGACTCCTTGCAACTCTTCCGAAGTGTCACTCCGTGCCCATACGCCAATATGGGTGGACGGAGCCGTGCGGGTTGGCGTTGCCGGTCGGAAGCCCGGTGAGCCCGAAAGCTCCCACACACGGCTCCGCCCATAAAGGGTGCAACCATGCGAGACACGACGCACGTATGCGCTGTGTCCGATTTCCGATAACGGGACGCCAATCCCGTGCCGCAGAATCTACTGCGGTGGCGCACGGTACTCAAGTCACAAGGGTGTGTCAAAATGTTCGGCGAGCGGTCAAGACGTGATCAGCCGAGTGTCCAGACCAAACCGTTCTTGGCTCACCAGTCGATATTGACCCTCGGTAAGCTCGCAACTGATCAACAGGCTCCATGAGTGTCGGGTTACCGCAGAGGGCAATCCATTCATTGATAGACGCCCAAGGCAATACGCTCCAGATAATCTTCGACTGCCTGAAAGCCGACCAGGTTGTCGATGACGTCTAGCGGCACGTCGCCGTCCAGATACTTGCATGGACGTCCCAGCCACTCCTCGGCAAGCGCCTGAGTTCCAAAGACAGTGATGGCGTGCTCGAGCACCTTGGCGTACTGGAACGCTATGGCGCTCTGCTGAGCGTTGAGCTGCGCAGGTTGCTCGGTGCTGCCCCGTTGCTGGAGCATCCTCACGGACCTGCCGACGATAAGGCTCATGACTTTCTGGGTCGAATACAGATGCGAAATGCAGAGCATGTCTTGTACGTCTTTGAGCGCGAACCCCTTGAGGATCTGCTTGTAGATCATGACGTTGCTCAACTGGTCGGAATTGCCGCGGAGCAGGTATTCCGTAGGCCTGCGTGCAGCGCCGGCTTTGGCAGTAGGCGTTTCGATGGACATCGTGGCGCACTCCCCTCGCACGACATTTATTGCAATCATAGCGTCATATGGCGTGTGTCGATGCTCACTCTCTCAGCATTATGTTGCGGAGATATTCAGATTCGTCCATCTGCCTCTATGTGCCATGGCCCAAGTACGCCAAGGCGCTTATAGCACGGGATGCCTTTCTGCAAGGCGACGGCGGTTGAACCTTCTGCTGGTCAGGTGGGATGAGTCGAGCTAGTGTGCAAACCTGCCACATGCCCATCCCTGGCAGCATCACCCCAGGCTGCTTGGCCTACTGTTCCCAGATCCTTCGTGAAGCACACCCATGACCTACCACCTGCGTGACGCCCTGCCAGACGATCTCCCCGACCTCCTCGCCATCTACAACGATGCGGTACTCAACACCACGGCGATCTGGAACGAGACGCCCGTGGATCTGGCCAATCGCCAGACGTGGTTCGAGCTGCGTGCCGCACAAGGGTATCCGATCCTGGTGGCCGTCGATGACAGCGGCGTGCTGGGGTATGCCTCGTTCGGTGACTGGCGGCCGTTCGAGGGGTTCAGGTACACGGTCGAGCATTCGGTCTATGTGCGCGGTGATCAGCGGGGCAAGGGCCTGGGGCCGGTGCTGATGGAGGCGTTGATCGAGCGGGCGCGTGCTGGCGGCAAGCATGTGATGGTGGCCGCCATCGAAAGTGGCAATGCGGCGTCCATCCGGTTGCATGAGCGGTTGGGGTTCGTAGTGACCGGGCAGATGGCGCAGGTGGGGGTGAAGTTCGGGCGGTGGTTGGATCTGACGTTCATGCAGAGGGTTGTGGGAAAGAGTTGAATTCCAGGGACAGTGATGGCACATGCCTTGGAGTTTGATGCTGATTCTGCGGAGACGTTGATTGGCCCTGTGGGCCCTGCGGGCCCAATCGCGGCACTGGGGCCGCTCCTACAGGGAACGCGGCGGTCTGACAGATCAGTAGCGCAGTTCAAACTGTAAGAGCGGCCCCTGCCGGAGCGCCGGAACGGCCGCGATCGGGCCCGCAGGGGCCGTAGAGTCAGCCACACCGGACATGCAGCTCACTCAACAGGCTTAGCCAAGCTCGCCCCTCACAGCCCTTCGAGAATGTCCGACATGTCGTCGGCGTGCTCTTCTTCCTGGGCCAGGATGTCTTCGTAGATGCGGCGGGTGGTTGGGTCCTTGTCGCCGATGTACTTGATGATCTCGCGGTAGCTGTCGATGGCGATCCGCTCGGCCACCAGGTCTTCCAGGACCATTTCGCGCAGGGTGGTGCCTGCGACGTACTGGGCGTGGGAGTTGCGGCTCAGGTTGTCCGGGTTGAAGTCCGGCTCGCCGCCCAGTTGTACGATACGCTCGGCCAGGCGGTCGGCGTGCTCGGATTCCTGGTTGGCGTGCTCGAGGAATTCCTCGGCCGCGATGCTGGCCTTGATGCCGCTGGCCATGAAGTAGTGGCGCTTGTAGCGCAGGGTGCAGACCAGTTCGGTGGCCAGCGACTCGTTCAGCAGGCGCAGGATCTCTTCACGGTCGGCCGAGTAACCCTCGGTGACGGCGCCGTTTTCCACGTGCTGGCGGGCGCGGTCACGCAGGACTTGAATGTCGGTCAGTTCAGCGTTGCTCATCGTTATCTCCAGGAAATCAGGTCAGGGTGCTCGCGGCGACTTGCAGGCTCAGGCGCCTGGGGTCGCTCTGCGGTCTTGCTCGCGTTCCTTGCAGGTCTTGAAGCCCTTGGCATCCACGTGGCCGGTGGCGTCGAAGCGCACGTAGTACGGCTGCTGCTGGCCTTCATGGTTCAGGATGTAGTCGTTGCAGGTGCCGCCATTGGGCAGGTCGCTGACGAAGGACGGGCTGCCGCCGATGGCGATGACGCGCTGCATGGTCATGCCGTTTTCCACCTGTTTGACCAGGGGCTGGTCACGGTAGGTGACGTAGTCCACCGGGTTCTCCGGGCGGCTGCTGCAGGCGGCCAGGGTCATGCCGGCCAGAAGGATTGCCAGGGTCTGCTTGTACATGGTCCGATCCTTGTTCAGGTCTGTTTGGTTTGGAACCGCAGCGCGTCTCAAGAGTTCGATCGCGATGGCCAGCATTGGGCCTGCAGTTTGAAAAACCCTGAAACACCTTGAGGCAGACGCTATGCCTGGTGGGTGAAGGCTGGCAGACTGCTGCCTTTGCGCCGCACAGCGAGGCCGTATGACCTTTACCCCACGCCAGATCACCCAGGCCAGTTGGCTCATCGTGGGGGCCGGCCTGTTGCTGGCGCTGCCGTTGAAGCTGCTGCCGAGCCTGTTGGCGGGCCTGCTGGTCTTCGAACTGGTCAACATGCTCACGCCCCGGCTCCAGCCGCTGATCGCCGGTCAACGGGCGCGCTGGCTGGCGGTGGCGCTGCTGGGCACGCTGGTGGTCACCAGCCTGGCGTTGCTGTTCGCCGGGGCGATCAGCTTCGTGCTGCACGAGGCCGAGAACCCGGGCGCTTCGCTGGACCGTTTCATGGTGGTGGTCGACCGCGCACGCGCGCAGTTGCCGCCATTCATCGACAGCTACCTGCCCGCCAGCGCGGCGGAGTTCCGGGTGGCCATCGGCGAATGGTTCAAGAGCCACATGGGCGAGTTGCAACTGCTGGGCAAGGGCGCGGCGCACATGTTCGTCACCTTGCTGATCGGCATGATCCTGGGCGCCATCGTCGCCCTGCAGCGCCTGCCGGACGTGTCACGGCGCAAGCCCCTGGCGGCGGCGCTGTTCGAACGGCTCAACCTGCTGGTCCAGGCGTTTCGCAACATCGTCTTCGCGCAGATCAAGATTTCCCTGCTCAACACCGCGTTCACCGGGATCTTCCTGGCGCTGGTGCTGCCGTTGTTCGGCGTGCACCTGCCCTTGACCAAGACCCTGATCGTGCTGACCTTCCTGCTCGGCCTGCTGCCAGTGATCGGCAACCTGATGTCGAACACCCTGATCACCATCGTCGGCCTGTCGTTGTCGATCTGGGTAGCGGTCGCCGCGCTCGGCTACCTGATCGTTATCCACAAGGTCGAATACTTCCTCAACGCCCGCATCGTCGGCGGCCAGATCCGCGCCAAGTCCTGGGAGCTGCTGCTGGCGATGCTGGTCTTCGAGGCCGCTTTCGGTCTGCCCGGCGTGGTGGCCGGGCCGATCTACTACGCCTACCTCAAGAGCGAGTTGCGGCGGATCGAGTTGGTTTGAGGGGGTAAGCCGCCGCCCTCAGCCGTACCGCTTGCGCGCCTCGATGGCCAGGCCGCTGCCGATGCTGCCGAAGCGGTTGCCTTCCACGTGGCGGGCGTTGGGCAGCATGGCGGCGACGCTCTGGCGCAGGGCCGGGATGCCGCTGGAGCCGCCGGTGAAGAACACGGTGTCGACCTGACCGACGCTCACGCCTGCCTTGCTCAGCAGATCGGTCACGCTGCCACGCACCCGCTCGAGCAAGCCGTCGATGGCCTGCTCGAACAGCGGACGGGTCAGGTCGGCGACCAGACCCGGCTCGACGCGACCGAGGTCGATGCGGCGGCTCGGCTCATCGGTCAGGGCGATCTTGCTGGCTTCCACTTCCATGGCCAGCCAGTGACCGGCGCGCTGCTCGATCAGCTTGAACAGCCGGTCGATGCCCAGGGCATCCTCGATGTCGTAACGCATGCTGCCCAGCGCCAGCTGGGACTTCTGCGCGTACAAGGCGTTGATGGTGTGCCAGGTGGCCAGGTTCAGGTGGTAGCTGGTGGGCATCAGGGCCTGGCTCTTCATGCGACTGCCGTAGCCGAACAGCGGCATCACCCCTTGCAGGCTGAGCTGCTTGTCGAAGTCGGTGCCGCCGATGTGCACGCCGCCGGTGGCCAGGATGTCGCCCTGGCGATCGTCGAGCTGATGGCGCTCGGGCGCGAGGCGCACCAGGGAGAAGTCCGAGGTACCGCCGCCGATGTCGACGATCAGCACCAGCTCCTCGCGGTCGATGCCCGACTCGTAGTCGAACGCCGCGGCGATCGGCTCGAACTGGAACGACACGTCCTTGAAGCCGAGCGTGCGGGCGACTTCGGCCAGGGTATCTTCGGCTTCCTGGTCGGCCGCCGGGTCGTCGTCGACGAAGAATACCGGGCGGCCCAGCACCACCTGGTCGAAGCTGCGTTCGGCCGACGCTTCGGCGCGGCGCTTGAGTTCACCGATGAACAGGCCCAGCAGGTCCTTGAACGGCAGGGCCGTGCCCAGCACGCTGGTGTCGTGCTTGATCAGCTTGGAGCCGAGCAGGCTCTTGAGCGAGCGCATCAGCCGGCCTTCGTAGCCTTCCAGGTATTCGTGCAGGGCCATGCGGCCATAGGCCGGGCGCCGCTCCTCGAGGTTGAAGAACACCACCGACGGCAGTGTGATCTTGCCGTCCTCCAGCGCGAGCAGGGTGTCGCCGCCCGGTCGATGCCAGCCGACCGTGGAGTTCGAGGTGCCGAAGTCGATGCCGCAGGCGCGGGCCGGGGTGTGATCTGACATGCTTGCTGGTGTCCGGAGGCAAAACGGCCGCGCAGTGTATGCGAGTGAACGCGAGAATCAAGACCGATCGTCTGCGCCAGATCCACCCACGATGAACCTTGAAAGGCTATGCTTGGCCCTTATCTTCAGCAGCAACGCCTATTTTCTCGAGGGTGAGCCCTTAGATGGACTTCAAAGACTATTACAAGATACTCGGTGTGGAGCCGACGGCGGACGACAAGGCGATCAAGGCCGCCTATCGCAAGCTGGCGCGCAAGTACCACCCCGATGTCAGCAAGGAACGGGACGCCGAGGACAAGTTCAAGGAGGCCAACGAGGCCTACGAAGTGCTTGGCAGCCCGGAAAAACGTGCCGAATTCGACGAGATCCGCAAACACGGGGGCCAGCATGGTCGGCCGTTCCAGGCGCCTCCCGGCTGGCAAGGCCGCGGTGGAGCCGACAGCGGGTTCGAGCAGGGTGATTTCTCGGACTTCTTCAGTTCGATCTTCGGCGCGCGCGGTGGTAACCCCTTCGGTCGTGGCCCACAACAGAGCGCGGGCAGACGAGGGCAGGACGTGGAACTGGAACTGGCGGTGTTTCTCGAGGAGACCCTGAGCAAGGAGTCCAAGCAGGTCAGCTTCCAGGTGCCTCAGGTCAATGGCCAGGGCCAGCGGACCGGCTTCACCACCAAGACCCTGAACATCAAGATCCCGGCCGGGGTGACCGATGGCGAGCGCATCCGCCTCAAGGGCCAGGGCGCGCCAGGCATGGGTGGCGGGGCCAATGGCGACCTGTACCTGACGCTGCGCATGGCGCCGCACCCGCTGTTCGATGTCGAGGGCCATGACCTGATCATCACCGTGCCCCTGGCGCCGTGGGAAGCGGCCCTGGGGACCAAGGTGGCGGTCCCGACCCTGACCGGCAAGATCAACCTGACCATCCGCCCCGACAGCCAGACCGGGCAACGCCTGCGCGTCAAGGGCATGGGCCTGACCACCAAGCAGGGCGAGCGTGGCGACCTGTACGCTCAGCTCAAGGTGGTGATGCCTAGCCAGTCCAACGCCGACACCCGTGAACTGTGGAGCAAGCTGGCCGACAAGGCCGCGTTCAACCCGAGGACTCAATGGAGTAGCTGATCATGAGCAGCACCCTGATCGTTCAACTGGACATGCGTACCCTTTGCCAGGAAGCCGACCTGACGGCGGACTGTGTAATCGAAATCGTCGAACACGGCATCGTTGAACCGTCGGGGCGCACGCCCGACGACTGGCGCTTCGATGACCAGGCACCGCACCTGGCCCGGCGGGCCGCTCGATTGCGTGATGAGCTGCAGCTGGAGTGGGAAGGTGTGGCGCTGGCGTTGGAGCTGTTGCAGGAGGTGCGCGTGTTGCGCAGTGAGAACGATCGGCTGCGACAGCGGTTGGGGCGGTTCACGCAGGTGTGAAGCCCCCGCGGCACTTGCTCAGGCGCCGGGCTCATCAGGGCATGTCGGTTTAAGGCCCTGTGCCTGTACTGACGCTATCGCTGGCAAGCCAGCTCCTATAGAACAAAAAATAGCTTGTTGATTTCAAAGGAAATAATTTAAGAACTCTGTGGGCCCTGCGGGCCCAATCGCGGCCGGTCCGGCGCCCCGGCTGGGGCCGCTCCCACAGGTGACCGCGATAGCCTGCAACCCCTCAGTGGCGCTACGGGTGTAGGAGCGGCCCCTGCCGGGGCGCCGGACCGGCCGCGATGGGCCGCAAAGCGGCCCTAAAATCGGTTAGCAATGAAGCTCCGACCCTACCAGCTATCGTCATGTTCTCTGCGCGACAGCGCGGCGCCAAGGTGTGGGAGCTGGCTTGCCAGCGATGAGGCCGGGCCAGGCGCAAGCGCCCTCCCCTTTTCTCCAGCACGCTCGCGCTCCCTTTGCCTCATTTCTTGCCCGCTTTCACCTTCTCCAGCAGCGGTCGGCACTGGTCCGGCACATCGTCCCCCGGCGCGATCAGGGCCAGCAGCCCGGCGGCCGGGCCGACGGTGGCGCCCAGGGCCAGCATGCCGGCACCGCGCAGCGCCAGCGGTACGGCCTTCACGCCTGCATTGGGCTTGGCGAAGGTCCCACGTACGTACAGCGGTGAACGCAGGGAGAATAAGCGGAAGCCTTTCGATTCGGGCGAGACTTCCAGGTCCATCCGCTCGCTGGCCAGGTTGACGTTGCCATCGACGTAGATGATCGCGTTCTCGGTGTCGAAGACGAACACCCGCGTGCTTGCCAGACCGTCCTTGATCCCGACGTCGGCCGCCGCGCAGTTGATCTTCACCTCTTCGTCGCCGAACAGCTTGTCGACCAGGTAGTTGCCGACGTTCAGGCCCGCGATTTCCATCAGGCTGCGGCTGATCGCCCCGTCGTTGATCAGCAACCGCAGATCGCCATTGGAGCTGCCCAGCAAGGCCGCCACCGAGTTGCCACGGCCACGCAGGTCGGCGTCACCGTTGAGCTCGCCGAAGCTGGTCTGCATCGGCGCGAAGCTCGGGAACAACTGCTTGAGCTTGAAGCCACGGGCGCTGAGCTTGGCATGGCCCTGAAGCGGCACGTTGCGCCCATCCAGGCGGATGCGCGACTCCAGGTTGCCGCCAGCGACACCGAAGCGCAGCGGGTTCAGGCGCAGCAGGCCATCTTCGAGCAGCACATGAGCCGACAGGTCGCTGAACGGCAGCTCCTTGCTGTGCACGATGCGCTTGCCGGTGAACTTCACGTCGGCGTCCATGGCGCGCCAGCGTTCGGTGCGGAACTCCTCCACGGGCAGGACCTTGTCCGCTGGCTGCTTGCTGGCGCCGCCCCGGGCCTTCTGTTCGGTATTGGAGTCGGCACCGATCAGCGGTGCCAGGTCTTCGAACAGCAACTGGTTCGACACCAGCTCGCCGCTGAGCTTGGGCCGTGGCTTGCTGGCGGCGAAGGCCAACGTCCCGTGAATGTCGCTGTTGCCGATCTTGCCGTTGAACCCTTCGTAGCGGAAACGCATGCCCTGCTTGTCCTGCAGGTTGGCCGTCAGGTGGCCGTCGGTGGAATACGGCGGAGTATCCGGCAAGGTCACGCCGGTCAACGGGTACAGGTTGCCCAGGCTCTTGCCCGACAGCCGCAGGCGCAGATCGAGCGCCCCCAGGTTGAGCGGGTCGGTCACGGTACCGGCCAGGACCACCCGCGTATCGGCGGCGCGGACGTCGGCCTGGACAGGGAACGGCTGGTCGCTGTCGCGCAGGGCCAGCAGTCCACCGATCTTGCCGGTGCCAGAGACCGGCTCACCTTTGTAACGCCCTTCGGCCTTCAGGCCGAACGCGTAGTCCTGGGCATTGCCGGTCTTTTCCGCGCGCTCCTTGCCGACGATCTCGCTGAACGGGATCGGCTTGCCCAGCGGATCGATCTGCACCTTCACGTTCGCCTTGAGCATCTGGTCGTCGTAGCGCACGTTGCCCTGGTCGAAGCGGATCGAGCCGATGTCCAGTTCCCAGCTCGACGGCTCGGCCTTCTCGTCCTTGGGGCCCAGGTCGAAGGTCCAGTTGGCCCGGCCATCGGCCAGGCGGGTCAGCTGCGCATCGGGCTTGGTCAGGTCGATGCGCGGGATGGTGATGCGCTGCGCCAGCAGGGGCAGCGGCGACAGCCGAAACTCCACGCGCTCCAGGCCGACCATGCGCGGCTCCTTGGCCCAGTCCGGGTTGCCCAGGGTCAGGTCTTCGGCGATGAACCGTGGCCACGGCACCCAGGCGCGCCAGCCGCCTTCTTCAGGCTCGCGCTGCCAGCGCACGGCCAGGTTGCCATTGATGGCGAACGGCCGATGGAGCGCTTCGGACACCTTCTCGTTGAGCATCGGCTTGACCCGATTCCAGTCGAAGGTGGCGATGATCACCACCAGCACCGCCAGCAACGCGACGAGGCTGGCGAGGGTCCAGGCGATGATTCGGGCAGGGCGCGTCATTGCGAAGTTCTCCTGATGGCGGGCCGAAGCCGAGGATGACGAAAGCGGTGGTATTACGTCGGACTGACGAAATCCCGCCAGGTTTTATTCGAGGCGCGATATCACGGTTTTTTTGCGCCTGCCCCGTACAGCCTAGACCACCGCACCCGTCCCTCGACCACGCGCTTGGTCCCGGAGCGCTGCAAACCCTCATGCCAGAGCGCCTCTGCCGACCATCATCGGCGTCGATGATCACCATCACCCGGATGCACTTCTCGTTACGCACGTGCGGCGTAGCATGGGCATCGTTCCCCTTTCACTTGCCCATTACAGGAGCATATCCCATGAAATCTCTCTTGCTGCTCAGCCTGAGCCTGTCCCTGCTGTCGACCCAGGCCCTTGCCCTGCCCGCACCGGATCAGCCCACCCTCGGCGAGGTGCGCGCGACGCACAGTGCCCAGGTCTTTCTCACCGAAGGCGGTGCCGACCGCCTGCTGGAGCGCGACACCGCCGTGGCCGAAGGCGGCGCCGATCGCCTGCTCGAACGGGCTGAAACGGTCGCCGAAGGCGGTGCCGAGCGTGTGCGCAAGGCCGGTCACCTGGGTTGAGCGCAGCGCATCGCAGGACCAGGACACTCGATTCAGCCTGCATTGACCCGGCTCGGTGCTTTTCTCTAGAGTGCGGTTCCACACCAGCCACAGATTGCCCGCCATGCTGCCGCGCGCCGAACAGAAGCTTCAGACTCGACAGGCCCTGCTCGATGCCGCCTGCCAGTTGATGGAGAGCGGGCGTGGTTTCGGCAGCCTGAGCCTGCGCGAAGTCGCACGTCTGGCCGGCATCGTCCCCACGGGCTTCTACCGCCACTTCCCGGACATGGACGCCCTGGGCCTGGCCCTGGTCGGTGCCATAGACGCCACGTTCCGCCAGACCATTCGCCTGGTGCGACAGAACGAACTGGAAATGGGCGGCATCACCGATGCGTCGGTGCGGATCTTCCTCGACGTGGTCGCGGCCCACCGGGCGCAGTTTCTGTTCCTGGCCCGCGAGCAATACGGCGGGTCCCAGGTGGTGCGTCAGGCCATTGCCCGTCTGCGTCACGGCATCAGCTCGGACCTGGCCACCGACCTGGCGCTCATGCCGCGCTGGCAGCACCTGGATGCGCCTGCGCTGGCGGTGATGGCCGACCTGGTGGTCAAGACCGTGTTCGCCACCCTGCCGGAGCTGATCGACACCCCGGACGTCGAATGGCCGGAGTCCTTGAGCGCTCAGGAAAAGATCATCCAGCAGCTGCGCTTCATCTTCGTCGGCGCCCGTCACTGGCAGGGCCTGGGCAACCCAGGCTGAGGCCGCGCGGCGGCCGATTCTGCTACCATGGCGCACCGCCCGACCGTCCTGAGCGCCTTCATGTCCACGCCCTCACCTGCCCCGTCCGACTTCGATGCCCGCCTGCACCGCTTCAGGCAGCACCTTGCCGATACCCTCGTGCCGTTGTGGCAAGGCCCGGGGTGGAATGCGGACATGGCCTTGCCCTACGAAGCCCTGGACGCCGAGCACCGTCCCTTGCCCGTGGTGCGCTACCGCGCCATGGCGTGCGCGCGCCAGCTGTACCTGTTCAGCAGCCGCCTGGAGCAGCCCGGTGCCGCTGAACGGGCGGCCACGCTGTTCCGCTCGTTGCGCACGCATTTTCACGATGCCGAGCACGGTGGCTGGTTCTACAGCATCGATGCGCACGGTCAGCCGCTGGATCGGCGCAAGGACCTCTACACCCACGCGTTCATCGTGTTCGCCTGCGCCCATTATTGGGGCCAGGTAGGCGAACGTCTGGTCGCGTCCACCCTCGAGGGTGCGCTGAGCGTCGTCGCCGAGCGTTTCGCCCGTGGCGACGGCTTGTATGAAGCCAGCCTGGGCGAGGACTGGTCGGACCTGGGCAGCGGACCGCTGCAGAACCCGCAGATGCATTTGGCCGAGGCCTTTCTGCAGACCCTGGCGGTCAGGGCGGACGAGGACGTGCAGGAGGCGCTGATCGGGCTGTGCGAGGCCTTGCAGCGCGACTTCGTCGACCCCGATACCGGCGTGATGCTGGAGCGCCCCAGGGGGGCAGCGGACAACTGGTTCGAGCCGGGGCATCAGTTCGAGTGGTTCTTCCTGCTCGACACCTCGCCCTTGCTGCGCGAGACCGCCCTGCATGCCTCGATCACGCGGGGTTTCGCCCATGCCGAACGTGTCGGCGTACAGGACGGTGCGGTGCTGGCGATGCTCGGTGTCGACGGGCAGGTGATCGACGCGACCCAGCGCATCTGGGCCCAGGCCGAGTACGTGCGCGCCCTGGCCCTGCGGCCCGCCTGGCGCGAGCGGTTGGCGCGGCAGCTGCAGGTGCTGGAGACGCGCTTTCTCACCGCCGAGGGTTGGCATGAGTGCCGCGATGGCGCAGGGCAGGTCAGCCGGCATGACATGCCTTCAACCACGCCTTATCACCTGGCGACCTGTCTGGCGGGGTTGCAGGGGCAGCCGTAAGCGGCAAGCGGCAAGCGGCAAGCGGCAAGCGGCAAGCGGCAAGCGGCAAGCGGCAAGCGGCAAGCGAGTTTGGCAGGGCGTGAAAGAGATGCAAGCCTTTGGACGCCGTAGGCCTGCTGATCCGAGGTGCCGGGCTTTGCGGCTCCTACGGAGCCGATCGCGGCACTGGGGCCGCTCCCACAGGTGACCGCGATAGCTTGCACCTCCGCGGCGGGGCTACGGGTGTAGGAGCGGCCCCTGCCGGGGCGCCGGACCGGCCGCGATGGGCCGCAAAGCGGCCCTAGGTGCTCTACGCGAAAGGACCACGGAGATGGCAGCGATCGCTACCCCCCGCAGACGCCCTTACCCCACCCTCACTTCTCCCCGCGCGACCGGTCGATCGCGAACCCGGCCCAATCCTGGCTCACCGGCATCAGTTCCAGGCTGTTGATGTTGACGTGGGCAGGCTGGTTCAGCACCCAGAAGATGGTCTCGGCGATGTCTTGCGGCTGGATCGGCTCTGCGCCAGCGTAAGTGGCATCGTAGCGCGCCTGGTCGCCGCCGAAGCGCACCAGCGAGAACTCGCTTTCGCACAGGCCCGGCTCGAGGTTGGTGACGCGCACCCCCGTTCCGCGCAGGTCGCAGCGCAGGCTCAGGGAAAACTGGCCGACGAAGGCCTTGGTGCCGCCGTACACGTTGCTGCCCGGATAGGGATAGTTGCCGGCGACCGAGCCGACGTTGAGGATGCTGGCGCCGCGCCCGTGGGCGATCAGGCGAGGCAGCAACAGGCGGGTGGTATAGATCAGGCCCTTGATGTTGGTGTCGACCATGGTCTCCCACTCGTCCAGGCTGCACGCCTGAGCAGGTTCGACCCCCAGGGCCAGGCCGGCGTTGTTGACCAGCGCGCGCAGGGTCGCGAACGCCGGCGGCAGGTTGGCGATCGCCTCTTCCATCGCCTGGCGGTCACGGACATCGACGACCAGCCCGTGTACCTGGGTCTTGGCCGACAGTTCGGCGCACAACGCGTCCAGTCGCTCCTTGCGGCGTCCCGTCAGGACCAGCGACCAGCCGGCCTCGGCGAATCGCCGGGCAGTGGCTTCGCCGAAGCCAGAGGTGGCACCGGTAATGAATACGGTGGACGTCATGCTGTTCTCCTTGATCGATAGGGCGTGGGGACAAGGATCGAAGCATGCCTGCGCCACGGTGATCTCGGCAAGGCACACATGCCTGATCAAAAAATGATCAAATCTCTACAGGCCACGGCCCATAAGGCCGGCAGCGTATTATGCGCACCTTATCCACAAGCCTTTCCCCACAGGCTGGGGGCAAAACCGTTGCTTGTGATCAACCCTCTGCCATGCGGTGGAAAACTCGAAAAACCTGAAGATTCGGCGGCGCCAGACAGCTGACGATACCGGTTTCCCTGCCTTTTCCACAGACTTATACACAGATTGTCCACCCCATGAGGTTCATGCTGTTCATCCCTGCTGGGCAGACATGCCCTCCACTCGCCATTTTTGATCAAAATGTGAACAATCCTCTGCAGCCCTTGCCAGACAAGGCCTGTAGAGGATTACGCCCATCTTATCCACAGCTGGTTCCACACGAACCGTGCACAACGCAGCTCAGCCAGTGACACCTGCGCAGCGTCTTGGGGCGCCTGTCAACGCTACCTGGGTGCGACACGTTGTCCACACAACGGCAACCTCGTCCGGCGCACCTGACGAAGTGCCTTTCCCAACGCGGTCAGTGCCCGCCCAGGTAAGCGTTGCGCACCTCGTCATTGGCCAGCAGCTCCTGCCCCGTGCCGGTCATGCGGATCTGCCCGTTGACCATCACATAGGCACGGTCCGAGAGCTTGAGCGCGTGGTTGGCGTTCTGCTCCACCAGGAAAATGGTCATGCCTTCCTGGGCCAGCTCGCGCAGCGTCGCAAAGATCTGCTTGACCACGATCGGCGCCAACCCCAGGGACGGTTCGTCGAGCAGCAACAGGCGCGGCCGACTCATCAGCGCGCGGGCGATGGCGAGCATCTGCTGTTCACCACCGGACATGGTCATCGCCCGTTGGGTGCGCCGTTCCTTGAGCCGTGGAAACAGCGTGTACATGCGCTGCATGTCTGCGTCTGCATGCTTGTCGCCGATGGGGATGGTGCCCATCATCAGGTTCTCTTCGACCGTCATGTCCGGGAACACCCGCCGCCCTTCCGGGGATTGGGCGATCCCGTTGGAGGCGATGTAGTGCGGTGTCTTGCGCGTGATGTCGGTGCCCTCGTAGAGGATCTGCCCCGAGGCGGCACGCGGCTGGCCGAAGATCGACATGAGCAGCGTCGACTTGCCTGCGCCGTTGGCGCCGATCAGGCTGACGGTCTCGCCCTTGTCGATGTGCATCGACACCTTGCGCAGGGCCTGGATCGGCCCGTAGAACACGTCCAGGTCGCGCAGTTCGAGAATCGCTCCACTCATGCCAGTTCCTCTTCGTCGGCGCCCAGGTAGGCGGCAATCACCGTGGGGTTGTTGCGAATGTCCTGGGGCGCACCCTCGGCGATGACGTTGCCGTGGTCGAGCACCACGATGTGGTCGGAAATGCTCATGACCATGCCCATGTCATGCTCGATCAGCACCACGGTGATGTCATGCTCGTCGCGCAGCACCCGGATCATCCGACTGAGGGCTTCGGTTTCCTGGGGGTTGAGGCCGGCGGCGGGCTCGTCCAGGCAGATGATCCCGGGCCGCGTGCACATGGCCCGGGCGATCTCCAGCCGACGTTGCTGGCCGTAGGACAGCTCGCCGGCCAGGCGGTTGGCGCAGTCGACCAGGTCGACCACCTCCAGCCAGTAGAAGGCATGGTCGAGCGCCTCGCTCTCGGACTGCCGATAGCCCGGCGTATTGAGCACGCCCGCCAGCAGGTTGCGGTTGACCCACATGTGCTGGGCGACCAGCAGGTTCTCCACCACCGACATTTCCCGGAACAGGCGAATGTTCTGGAAGGTGCGCGCCAGGCCGGCGCGGTTGACCAGGTGGGTGCCGCCGAACATCTTGTAGTACACCCGGTTGGCGAAACGCGACGGCGAGAAGAAGTCCGTCGCCTCGAAACGCTCGCCCAGCAGCTGGATGATGTCGGTGCGTGCGCCGCGCAGGTTCAGCTCGATCCGCCCGCCACTGGCCTTGTAGAAGCCCGTCAGGCAGTTGAACACGGTGGTCTTGCCTGCTCCGTTGGGGCCGATCAGGGCGAAGATCTGGTTGCGCTTGACCTTCAGGCTGACGTCGCTGAGCGCCTTGATACCGCCGAACTGCATCATCAGGTTGTCGACCGACAACACGACTTCATCGCTCATGGCGCCACTCCTTTACGCGGGACTACGCCAGCGCGGCTGATACGGATCAATCCGCGCGGACGCCAGATCATCATCAACACCATCAGCACGCCGAACAGCAGCACCCGGTATTCCGAGAAGCTGCGCAGCAGCTCGGGCGCCACGGTCAGCACGAAGGCGGCGATCACCACGCCGACCGTCGAACCCATGCCGCCCAGCACCACGATGGCCAGGATCAGCGCCGACTCGAAGAAGGTGAAGGACGACGGGTTGACGAACCCCTGGTAGGTGGCGAAGAACACCCCGGCCAGGCCGGCCGTGGAAGCGCCCAGGGTGAACGCCGAGAGTTTCACCAGCACATGGTTGAGCCCCATCGAACGGCAGGCGATCTCGTCCTCGCGCAGCGCTTCCCAGGCCCGGCCGATGGGCATGCGCGTCAGCCGGTGCTTGATGTAGAGCACCGCCAGCACGACGATGAACAGCACGGCATAGATGAACAGGAATTTCAGGTTGGGGTTGTAGTCGATGCCGAAGAACTCGTGGAACGGCACGCCTCCGTCCTTGGCCCGCCGTCCGAACTCCAGGCCGAAGAAGGTCGGCGACGGGGCCGGCATGCCGTTCGGCCCGCCGGTGAACGACAGCCAGTTGTTCAGCACCAGGCGGATGATCTCGCCGAACCCGAGCGTGACGATGGCCAGGTAGTCCCCGTGCATGCGCAACACCGGGAACCCCAGCACACAACCGGCCAGGGCCGCCGCGATGGCCGCCAGTGGCAGCACGCTCCAGAAGCCCAGCCCCAGGTACTGGTAACCCAGCGCCAGGCCGTAGGCACCGATGGCGTAGAAGGCGACGTAGCCCAGGTCGAGCAGACCGGCCAGGCCCACCACGATGTTCAGGCCCAGGCCCAGCAGCACGTAGATCAGCCCGAGGATGACCACGGTTAGCAGGTACTTGTTGGCGAAGATCGGAAAGACGATGGCGATCACGATCAGCGCCGGAATGATCCAGCGCAGCCGCGACTTGTAGTCCGGCGCCAGCACGTGCACGCCCGAGCCACCGCGCTCGAACCCGTGCAGCACGCGCTGCCCGGCGGCGGTCTGGAAGTACAGGCTGAGCACGAAGCGCCCGAGCATCACCGCGCCGACCAGCCAGGCGACCCGTGCCGGATGGGCATTGAAGCTGTAGCCATCGAGCACCACGCCGACCACCGGGCCGAACACGATCAACGCCAGCAGACCGGCCACCACGGTTTCCAACAGGCTGCGCTTGAGGCTGAAGGCCGGGGCGACGGGGGCGGAAGCGACAGAAGGAGTAGAAGAGGTCATGTTCATACCTTGGCCACCAGGGGACGACCCAACAGGCCCTGCGGCCGGAAGATGAGGATCAGCACCAGCAACGAGAAGCTGAACACGTCCTTGTAGTCGGAGTTGATCAGCCCCGAGAACAGCGATTCGGAGATCCCCAGGATGATCCCGCCGAGCATGGCGCCGGGCAGCGAGCCAATGCCCCCGAGCACGGCGGCGGTGAACGCCTTGATGCCGATGATGAAGCCGGCATAGAAGTCGAAGGTGCCGTAGTTGAGGGTGATCAGCACGCCTGCGAGCGCGGCCATCACGGCGCCGATGACGAACACGTAGGAGATCACCCGGTCGGTGTTGATCCCCAGGATCGAAGCCATCTTGCGGTCCTGCTGGGTGGCGCGGCACATGCGCCCGAGCTTGGTGTACTTGATCACGTAGGTGAGCACGCCCATGCCGACGAAGGCGGCGATCAGGATGAAGATCTTGGTGTAGGTCAGTTGCACGAACCCGCTGCCCACGTCGATGCGCAGGGCCCCTTCGAGCAGCGTCGGCACGCCTTGCTGGCGGGCGCCCTGGCTGATCTGGGCGTAGTTCTGCAGGATCAGGGAGATGCCGATGGCGCTGATCAGCGGCGCCAGGCGCGTGGAGTTGCGCAGGGGTTTGTAGGCGATGCGCTCGATGGTGAAGCCGTAGACGCCGGTCACCACGACGGTGAACAGCAACGTGCCGAGCATCAGCAACGGGAAGGATTCGATACCGAACCAGGCCAGCAATGCCAGGCTGATCGCCGCGAGGTACGCGGAGATCATGTACACCTCGCCGTGCGCGAAGTTGATCATGCCGATGATGCCATAGACCATTGTGTAGCCGATGGCGATCAGGCCATAGACCGACCCGAGGGTCAGGCCGTTGACCAGTTGCTGCAGGAAAATACCATCCATAACGCAATCTCACCTGATCGAGACCGCACCCAGAGGCGCGCGCGCGGCTGCATGAAACACGACCTTGCGCTGCACGACCGGATGGGTTCACGAATGTGGAGGGGTACCGCGAAACCGTCCAGACACCCGCCCGGACGGCTCATCGTTCTTATTGTTGTTGTTCGAGCTGGTGATACTTGCCGTTGGCGTCCCACTGGTAGACCACGTAGTCGGAGACGGTCAGGTCGCCCTTCTTGTCCCAGCGCTTCTCACCCATCACGGTCTTGACCGGGTTGGCCTTGAGCCATTCGGCAGCGTCCTCGCCCTTGTTCGAACCGGCGCCGTTGAACGCGGCCGCCAGGGCCTGGATCGAGGCGTAGGCGTACAGGGTGTAGCCCTCAGGCTCGGTGCCGCCCTTGCGGAACTGCTCGACCACGGCCTTGCTGTCGGGCAGCAGGCGCGGGTCGGCGCCGAAGGTCATGTAGACGCCATTGGTGTACTGCGCACCGCCTGCGGTGGCGACCAGCTCGTCGGTGACGATGCCGTCGTCGGACATGAACGCCACGTCCTTGAGCCCTTGCTCACGCAGCTGGCGCACCAGAGGGCCGGCTTCCGGGTGCAGGCCGCCGAAGTAGACCACGTCGGCACCGGCGGCGCGGATCTTGGTCACCACGGCGCTGAAGTCCTTCTCGCCCCGGGTCAGGCCCTCGTAGAGCACCGGCTTGACCCCGCGCTTCTCCAGCTGCGCCTTGGTGGCGTCGGCCAGGCCCTGGCCGTAGGTGTCCTTGTCGTGCAGCACCACCACCTTCTTGCCCTTGAGCACGTCGATGATGTAATTGCCGGCGACCACCCCCTGCTGATCGTCACGCCCGCACATGCGGAACATGCCCATCATGCCGCGCTCGGTGACCTGAGGGTTGGTGGAGCCTGGTGTGATGGCGATCACGCCGGCCTCGTCGTACACCTCCGAGGCCGGAATGGTCGAGGACGAGCAGAAGTGACCGACCACGCCAGCGACCTTGTCCTGATCGACCAGGCGGTTGGCGATCGACACGGCCTGCTTGGGCTCGCAGGCATCGTCCCCCTTGACCAGCACGATCTTCTCGCCGTTGACCCCACCGGCAGCGTTGATCTGGTCGGCCGCGGCCTGCGCGCCCTTCATGTACTGCTCGCCGAACGCCGCGTTCGCACCGGTCATGGGCCCGGCGACACCGATCTTGAGGTCGGCCTGCGCATAGGATGAAAGGCCCAGCACCGACGCCACGGCAATGGCCAATACGCCTTTTCTGTAGAACGACTGCGACATGAGGTAGTGCTCCTGGAATTGTTATGGTCTAGGCACTGCAACTTCAGCATCGAGCTATGAGCAAGCGGCGTGCCATGCGCCTTCTTTTGCCTGGAGGTGCGGGACGAAGACGCAAGACAGAGGGCCGCGCGAGGTGGTGTTACGGCACGTGCAACCGTCAAGCACGTGCCTGTCGCCACCTTCCGTGCACGGACGGCGCAACCGTGGGGCGCCATCATTGCAACCCTGAGCGCGCCAGCATCGGCATGACCGTGTAACAGCCAGCGTCACCGAAGTGCACAACGTCGGTGCGTGACTGCTACTGGGGGCACTGTTGCGAGGCTGGCGGTGCCTGGAGGGAGGCCAGCCTTCACACAGGCCGGACGCTTCACGGATCGCTAAAGCCGACGGCATTGGGCACAATGACCGCTACCCTGCGCGCCTGGTGGTTTCGGCAGGCGCCGCCGACTTGGAGTCCCTACATGAGCGAGAGCGCATTCGCCGAGCGCATCGTGCACAACCTGCTCGACACCGATTTCTACAAGCTGACCATGATGCAGGGCGTCCTGCACAACTACCCGGATGCCGATGTCGAGTGGGAGTTTCGCTGCCGCAACGGCGAGGACCTGCGCCCTTATCTGGACGACATTCGTCAGCAGCTCGAGCGACTGGCCGACCTCACCCTCGATGAAGGCCAGCTGACCTTCCTGGAGCGCATCAGCTTCCTCAAGCCGGATTTCCTGCGTTTTCTGGGCCTGTTCCGCTTCAACCTGCGCTACGTGCGCATCGGCATCGAGCACGACCAGCTGTTCCTGCGCCTGCGCGGCCCCTGGCTGCACGTGATCCTGTTCGAAGTGCCGCTGCTGGCGATCATCAGCGAAGTGCGCAACCGGCACCTGCACCCGCAGATGCGCCTGAGCGAAGCCCGTGACCAGCTGTACCGCAAGTTCGACTGGCTGCAGGCGCATGCCAGCGCCGAGGAACTCGACGCCTTGCAGGTGGCCGACTTCGGCACGCGGCGACGTTTTTCCAGCCAGGTCCAGGCCGAAGTGGTGCGGGTGCTGCGTGATGACTTCCCGGCGCGCTTCGTCGGCACCAGCAACGTCGACCTGGCCTGGAAACTCGGGATCAAGCCCCTCGGGACCATGGCCCACGAGTGGATCATGGCCCATCAGCAGCTCGGTCCGCGCCTGATCGACAGCCAGATCGCCGCGCTGGACTGCTGGGTGCGCGAGTACCGCGGCCTGCTGGGCATCGCCCTGACCGACTGCGTCACCATGGACGCTTTCCTGCGCGATTTCGACCTGTACTTCGCCAAGCTCTTCGATGGCCTGCGCCACGACTCGGGCGACCCGATCGCCTGGGCGGAGAAAGCCATCGCGCACTATCGCCAGCTGGGCATCGACCCGATGACCAAGACCCTGGTGTTCTCCGACGGGCTCGACCTGCCTCGTTCGCTGGCAATCTTCCGGGCCCTGCGCGGTCGGATCAACGTGAGCTTCGGCATCGGCACCAACCTGACCTGTGACATCCCGGGCGTGACGCCGATGAGCATCGTGGTCAAGATGACCGACTGCAATGGCTCGCCGGTGGCCAAGATCTCCGACGAGTCCGCCAAGACGCAGTGCCGCGACGAGAACTTCGTCACCTACCTGCGCCATGTGTTCAAAGTCCCCAACAAGGAGTAACCCATGCAAGCCAGCCAGCAGGAGATCATCCAGCAGCTCAAGGTCCAGCCGCCGTTCGCCGATGACGCGGCGCTGGAGAACGAGATTGCCCGACGCGTGGCGTTCATCAAGCAGTGCCTGGGCAATGCCGGGCTGAAATCACTGGTCCTGGGGATCAGTGGCGGCGTCGACTCGCTGACCGGTGCGCTGCTGGCACAGCGGGCGGTGCGTGAGCTGCGCGAGGAAACCGGCGATTCGGCGTACCGGTTCGTCGCCGTGCGGCTGCCGTACCACGTGCAGCAGGACGAGCACGATGCCCAGGCCTGCCTGGACGTGATCAAGCCCGATGAGATACAGACGGTGGACATCGCACCCGCCGTGCGCGCGCTGGTCAGTAACGTGAAGGCCCTGGACGACAGTTCGGCAGCCACCAAGGACTTCGTGGTCGGCAACACCAAGGCGCGCATGCGCATGGTCGCCCAGTACACCATCGCCGGTGCCTGCCAAGGGCTGGTGATCGGTACCGACCATGCCGCCGAGGCGGTCATGGGGTTCTTCACCAAGTTCGGGGACGGTGCATGTGACCTGGCACCGCTCAGCGGCCTGGTGAAGCAGCAGGTACGGGCCATCGCTCGGGCCATGGGTGCGCCGGAGAACCTGGTCGAGAAGGTGCCGACCGCCGACCTCGAGGACCTGGCGCCTGGCAAGCCGGACGAAGCGGCCCACGGAGTGACCTACGTCGAGATCGACGACTTCCTCCACGGCAAGCCGGTGGCCGACCGCGTTGCCGAGATCATCGTCTCGGCCTACCGCAAGACGCAGCACAAGCGCGAACTGCCGTTCGCGCCGTGAGGGCGCCGCGGGGAGCGGGACGATCGTCGCCCGCTTCCCGCTCACTGCAGGTCTGTCTTACTGGACGACGACCTTGCCTTTCATCAGCGCCATGTGACCTGGGAAGGTGCAGAAGAAGGTGTAGTCGCCGCCGACCTCCAGCTTGGACAGGTCGAGGGTGATGGTGTCTTCCTTCTCGGGCGCACCGATCATCTTGGTGTAGGCGATGATGCGGGGGTCGTCCGTCTTCAGGTACTCCTTGTCCAGGCCCTGGCTCATGCCTTCGTTGGCGATGGACTGGGCGTCGGCCGTCTTGCTGATCACCAGGTTGTGGCCCATCACGTTCTTCGGCAGGTTGCCCGAATGGGTGAGCGTGACCGTGAACGCCTTGCAGCTCTTGTCGACGGTGAACGACTGGGTGGTGTAGGACATCTGGTCGGTCGATTCGACCGTGACCGCACATTCGGCGGCGAAGGCGCTGGTGCTGGCCAGCGTGAACAGGGATACCGCGACCGCTTTGAGGAACATCGTGAATCTCCTTGGCAGGGGTGGCCGACTCAGCTGATCGACCGATTCGGCTCCGGTGGACACAGAGACGATGGTCGATCGGTTGAAACCTTGTATGAGCGGCATGCAAAAAATCTTGGAGCGCATCTTGCCCCTTTGATAGACGATTGAACAATCGTTCATTTAGGAGTTGTAACAATGTCGCTCACGCATTTCATGAAAGGTTTCCTGGCCGCCTACGCCTGCGGCGCCACCGGTGCGCCGGTCTGCGAATTCGCCCGCCCCGAATGACCGGTCTGGCCGTGAACGGCTGAGGGCCTTACCCTAGGCCCGGTCTTTCACTGGAGATGATCGATGTCCCTACGTTCCGTGTGTGTCTTCTGCGGCGCCAGCGCTGGTGCCAACCCCCTCTACCGTGAAACGGCGGTCGCCCTGGGTCGCACCCTGGCCGAGCGCGGGCTGACCCTGGTCTACGGCGGCGGTGCCGTGGGCTTGATGGGCATCGTTGCCGATGCGGCGCTGGCAGCCGGTGGCGAAGTGATCGGAATCATCCCGCAAAGCCTGAAGGATGCCGAGATCGGTCATGCCGGGCTGACCCGCCTGGAGGTGGTCGATGGCATGCACGCGCGCAAGGCCCGCATGGCCGAGCTGAGCGACGCCTTCATCGCCCTGCCGGGTGGACTGGGCACGTTGGAGGAACTGTTCGAGGTCTGGACCTGGGGGCAGCTGGGCTATCACGCCAAGCCCCTGGGGTTGCTGGACGTGAACGGGTTTTACGAGAAGCTGGGCAGCTTCCTCGATCACATCGTCGACGAAGGATTCGTGCGGCCTCAGCATCGGGCAATGCTGCGGCTGGGCAGCGAGGCGGGGGCGTTGCTGGAAGGCATGGCGCAGATGGAGACGCCGGTGGTACCGAAGTGGGTGGAGAGCAACCCAGGGTGAGCCTGGGGACAGGGGCGCTCAGGGTGTAGCGCCACTGGTATTGCAGTCTCTACGGGCCCCATCGCTGGCAAGCCAGCTCTCACCCAGACCTCTTCAGCCGTCGGTGTAGACATTACTGCGCAAGCAGCTTGTGGGAGTCCGCCCGCCGCCTTGGCGCGGCACTGTCGCGCAGAGAACATGGCGATAGGTGGCAGGATCCGAAGCTTCATTGCTAATCGATTTTAGGGCCGCCCTGCGGCCCATCGCGGCACTGGGGCCGCTCCTACACCCGTAGCCCCACCGCGGGGTTGCAGGCTATCGCGGTCACCTGTGGGAGCGGCCCCAGCCGGGGCGCCGGACCGGCCGCGATTGGGCCCGCAGGGCCCACAGAGTTCTTAAATTATTTCCTTTGAAATCAACAAGCTATTTTTTGTTCTATAGGAGCGGGCTTGCCCGCGATCGGCCCTGGAAGGGCCGTACGCGTCATGTCCTCAGCGCGGCAACGCCGGCTGACGCGGCTTGCGCCCGGCCTTGCCGCCCTTGGCTGCGTCCTTGCGCTCCTTCGCCGCCTTCTGGTTACGCGCAAAGGCTTCGGCCTTGGCCTGCTCGCGCTTGTCCCAGGGCTTGCTGCCGTCGCTGGCGCGCGGTGGCAGGCCAGTGTGCTGGCTGAGGATCTTCTGCTCCTTGGCCACCTTGTGGCTGCCGGCCGGTGTGGAGTTCTTGCGGCGCGCACTCTGGTAGCTGTCGGACTGCGGCTGGTGCAACGGGATCAGCTGGTGCTTGCCAGGACCGATCAGGTCGGCGCGGCCCATGCGCTCCAAGGCTTCGCGCAGCATCGGCCAGCCCTTCGGGTCGTGGTAGCGCAGGAAAGCCTTGTGCAGACGGCGCTGCTCGTCGCTCTTGACGATCTCCACCCCTTCGCTCTTGTAGGTGACCTTGCGCAGCGGGTTCTTGCCCGAGTGGTACATGGCCGTGGCCGACGCCATGGGCGACGGGTAGAAGGCCTGCACCTGGTCGGCCCGGAAGCCGTTGCCCTTGAGCCACAGCGCCAGGTTCATCATGTCTTCGTCGGTGGTGCCGGGGTGGGCCGCGATGAAGTACGGGATCAGGTACTGCTCCTTCCCCGCTTCCTTCGAGAACTTCTCGAACATGCGCTTGAAGCGGTCGTAGGTGCCGATCCCCGGCTTCATCATCTTGTCCAGCGGACCACGCTCGGTATGCTCCGGCGCGATCTTCAGGTAGCCACCGACGTGGTGGGTCACCAGTTCCTTGACGTACTCCGGCGACTCGACCGCCAGGTCGTAGCGCAGGCCTGAAGCGATCAGGATCTTCTTCACCCCCGGCAGCGCGCGGGCCTTGCGGTACAGCGAGATCAGCGAGCTGTGGTCGGTGTTGAGGTTCTCGCAGATGCCCGGGAAGACGCACGACGGCTTGCGGCAGTGCTTCTCGATGTCCGGGCTCTTGCAGGCGATGCGGTACATGTTGGCGGTCGGGCCGCCGAGGTCGGAGACCACGCCGGTGAAGCCTGGCACCTTGTCGCGCATCTCCTCGATCTCGTGCAGGATCGATTCGTGGGAGCGGTTCTGGATGATCCGCCCTTCGTGCTCGGTGATCGAGCAGAACGTGCAGCCACCGAAGCAGCCACGCATGATGTTCACCGAGAAACGGATCATCTCGTAGGCCGGGATACGCTCCTTGCCATAGGCAGGGTGCGGCACGCGCGCATACGGCATGCCGAATACGTAGTCCATTTCCTCGGTGGTCATCGGGATGGGCGGCGGGTTGAACCACACGTCCGCCTCGCCATGCTTCTGCACCAGCGCCCGCGCGTTGCCGGGGTTGGTTTCCAGGTGCAGCACGCGGTTGGCGTGGGCATACAGGACCGGGTCGTTGCGCACCTTCTCGAACGACGGCAGGCGGATCACCGACTTGTCGCGGGTCATGCCCGGGCTGTCGAGGATCTGCACCACCTTGGCTTCGTTCGGGTCTTCGACCTCGCCCTTGGCCTGCTCGATGGCGCACGCCTGGGTGTCCTGCGTGTTGACGTACGGGTTGATGATCTTGTCGACCCGGCCAGGCCGGTCGATGCGGGTCGAATCGATCTCGAACCAGCCCTGGGGCGTGTCGCGGCGCACGAAGGCGGTACCGCGCACGTCGGTGATGCTTTCGATGCTTTCCCCGAACGCCAGGCGCTGGGCCACCTCGACCACCGCGCGCTCGGCGTTGCCGAACAGCAGGATGTCGGCGCAGGCGTCGATCAGGATCGAGTGGCGGACCTTGTCCTGCCAGTAGTCGTAGTGCGCGATGCGGCGCAGCGACGCTTCGATGCCGCCGAGCACGATCGGCACGTGCTTGTACGCTTCCTTGCAGCGCTGGCTGTACACCAGGCTGGCACGGTCCGGCCGGCTGCCGGCCAGGCCACCGGGGGTGTAGGCGTCGTCGGAGCGAACCTTCTTGTCGGCGGTGTAGCGGTTGATCATCGAGTCCATGTTGCCGGCCGCGACCCCGAAGAACAGGTTCGGCTCGCCGAGCTTCATGAAGTCGTCCTTCGACTGCCAGTTCGGCTGGGCGATGATGCCCACGCGGAAGCCTTGGGCTTCCAGCAGTCGGCCGATGATCGCCATGCCGAACGACGGGTGGTCGACGTAGGCATCGCCGGTCACGATGATGATGTCGCACGAATCCCAGCCGAGCTGATCCATCTCCTCCCTGCTCATGGGCAGGAACGGCGCCGGTCCGAAGCATTCGGCCCAGTATTTGGGATAGTCGTAGAGAGGCTTGGCTGCGTGCATGTCAGTCACCAGTGTCGGTGTGCAGGGAAATCGCGGGCGCGGAATATAGCACAAGAATTGATCACATCCGACGACAGTAGTCGGATTTATCGGAGCGGCTTGCCTCGCTGGGGCAGCCGCTGCCACGGGAGCAAGGGGTCGCTACACCGGCATCAGGGCAGGCGGGGCGAGGTCGCCGTCACTCATCGTCATCGAAGTTGTAACTGCCCGGCGCCAGGTTCTCGAACCGGGTGTACTTGCCGATGAACGCCAGCCGCACGAAGCCGATCGGGCCGTTACGCTGCTTGCCGATGATGATTTCGGCGATGCCCTTGTGCTCGGTCTCCGGGTGATACACCTCGTCGCGGTAGACGAACATGATCACGTCGGCGTCCTGCTCGATCGCACCGGATTCACGCAGGTCGGAGTTGACCGGGCGCTTGTTCGGGCGCTGCTCGAGGGAGCGGTTGAGCTGCGACAGGGCGATGACCGGGCAGTTGAACTCCTTGGCCAGGGCCTTGAGGGAGCGGGAGATCTCGGAGATCTCGTTGGTCCGGTTGTCGCCGGCCGAGCCGGGGATCTGCATCAGCTGCAGGTAGTCGACCATGATCATGGCGATCTCGCCATGTTCGCGGGCCAGGCGCCGGGTGCGGGCGCGCATTTCCGACGGGCTGATGCCGGCCGTATCGTCGATGAACAGCTTGCGGTCGTTGAGCAGGTTCACCGCCGAGGTCAGGCGCGGCCAATCGTCGTCGTCCAGCTGACCGGAACGCACCTTGGTCTGGTCGATGCGGCCCAGCGACGAGAGCATACGCATGATCAGCGATTCGCCTGGCATCTCCAGCGAGAACACCAGCACGGCCTTGTCGCTGCGCAGCACGGCGTTCTCCACCAGGTTCATGGCGAAGGTGGTCTTGCCCATCGACGGTCGGCCGGCGACGATGATCAGATCGGCCGGCTGCAGGCCGCTGGTCTTCTCGTCCAGGTCGGTGTAGCCGGTGGAAATACCGGTGATGTCGCTGTCGGAGTTGAACAGCGTGTCGATGCGATCGATGGCCTTGGTCAGCAGCTCGTTGACCCCGACCGGGCCGCCGGTCTTCGGCCGCGCCTCGGCGATCTGGAAGATCTGCCGCTCGGCGTCGTCGAGGATTTCCTCGGCGTTGCGCCCCTGGGGGTTGAAGGCGTTGTCGGCGATGTCGGTGCTGATGCTGATCAACTGGCGCAGCGTGGCACGCTCGCGGATGATCTGCGCGTAGGCCTTGATGTTGGCCACCGACGGGGTGTTCTTGGCCAGCTCGCCCAGGTAGCCCAGGCCACCGATCTGCGAGGACACCCCTTCCTTCTCGAGCTGCTCGTGCAGCGTGACCACGTCGAACGGCTGGTTGAGGTCGACCAGCTTGTGGATCGCGCGGAAGATCAGGCGATGGTCATGTCGATAGAAATCGCCGTCCGAGACCTGGTCCAGCACCCGCTCCCAGGCATTGTTGTCCAGCATCAGGCCGCCGAGCACGGCCTGTTCGGCCTCGACGGAATGCGGAGGTACCTTGAGCGCTGCGGTCTGCAGGTCCAGTTGTTCGGCGTTTGCGATCTCGTTCATGTCCACCGGGAAATCTGGGTGATGAAAAACACAAAGGGCACGACCTGCTGTGCAGGACCGTGCCCGATGTTAACCGGCCAGTCCACGAGGGGCCAGCCGATCGGTACCGCTTAGGCTGCGACGACGACCACGCGAACGGTGGCTTCAACGTCGCTGTGCAGGTGCACGGCAACGTCGTATTCGCCGACGTTACGGATGGTGCCGTTCGGCAGACGCACTTCAGCCTTGGCCACTTCGACGCCGGAGGCGGTCAGGGCGTCAGCGATGTCGTGGGTGCCGATCGAACCGAACAGCTTGCCTTCATCGCCCGCGGTAGCGGTGATGGTGACTTCCAGCTCGGCCAGTTGGGCAGCGCGCGTTTCAGCGGACGTCTTACGGTCAGCAGCGGCTTTTTCCAGCTCGGCGCGACGCTCTTCGAACGCAGCCAGGTTGGCAGCGTTGGCAGCGACGGCTTTGCCGAACGGCAGCAGGAAGTTACGGCCGTAGCCAGCCTTTACTTTCACTTTGTCGCCCAGGTTGCCCAGGTTGGCGACTTTTTCCAGCAGGATCAGTTCCATTTGGTAAAACCTCTTAACTTTTAACCTTCACCGTTCGCGGAATCGTCACCCTTGGGTGACAGGCGACCGCGAAAATCAATCAGGCTATCGACAATGGCTAGAACCACGAGCAACGGATAGGTCAGTTGCATGAACAGCACGAGCGTTACGTACATCCCGGTCAGCCAGAACCTGGCCAGCCGCTTCTGCGCCACCAGCCCGTGCAACAGGGCTGCCCCTGCCAGCATGAGCGGCACGCTGCACAGCGGGGTCAGCATCGCCAGCCCCAGATTGGGACCGAACAGCATGCCGACCACCAGCAGCGAGGCGGGCGCCACGGTGAATCGCACCGCATGGAACTCGCGGCCGAAACCACCCGGGTTGTACAGTGCTGCCTGCCAGTACCGGCCCAACATCAGGGACAGTACGGTCACCAGCTGCAAGGCTGCGGCCACCAGGCCGACGAGCACCGGCACGAGGATCGCCCCGAGGCGTCCCTGCTCTTCTACCGAAAGCTTCTGGTAGAAACCGCCGAGCATCTGCGGCAAGCCCTTTGCCAGGGCCTGCGCCAACGCTTCGATCGGTTCGCGGAACACCGAACCCAGGATGACCCCGTACAACAGGCCCAGCCCGACGCTGTACAACAGCACCCGGTTCCAGGATTGGCCAGCGCGCAAGCACGCCGCCAGCCCCAACGCTCCCAGCAGCACCATCAAGGTGCGGGGTTCGCCGAAGAACCACCAGACCAGACCCGGCAAGACTGCCCAGGCGATGACCGAGGTGGCATCCTTGAAACCGCGCCGCAACAGCACCAGGCTCGCCGCGGCGGCACTCAACCAGAACAACAGCGGCAACGCCGCACAACCGACCACCACCAGGGTGGCCTGCACACGACCGCGCATGATGAAATCAGCCAACGCTCGCATGCTCTATCCTTGCTACCTGTCGATCACCCGGTCTCAGCGGCCGTGGCTGTCGGTGTAGGCCAGCAGGGCCAGGAAGCGGGCGCGCTTGATAGCGGTAGCCAGCTGACGCTGATAACGAGCCTTGGTACCGGTGATACGGCTTGGAACGATCTTGCCGGTTTCGGATACGTAAGCTTTCAGGGTGTTGAGATCTTTGTAGTCGATCTCTTTCACGTCTTCAGCAGTGAAGCGGCAGAATTTACGACGACGGAAGAAACGTGCCATGTAATGGGCTCCTCAAGAAGGTCCGTGGATTACTCGTCAGCGTTGTCGCTGTTGTCGCTGTCATTGCTGTCGTCGCCATCGGCGGACTCAGAATGCTCAGGACGTTCACGACGCTCACGGCGCTCGCTGCGGTTCTCTTCGGCCTTCAGCATCTCGGACTGACCGGTAACGGCTTCGTCGCGACGGATGATCAGGTTACGGATCACGGCATCGTTGTAGCGGAAGTTGTCTTCCAGCTCGGCCAGGGCCTTGCCGGTGCACTCGACGTTCAGCATCACGTAGTGAGCCTTGTGAACGTTGTTGATCGCGTAGGCCAGTTGACGACGGCCCCAATCTTCCAGACGGTGGATCTTGCCGCCGTCTTCTTCGATCAGCTTGGTGTAGCGCTCAACCATGCCGCCGACTTGCTCGCTCTGGTCCGGGTGGACCAGGAAGATGATTTCGTAATGACGCATGAATGCTCCTTACGGGTTGTAGTCTGCCAGCGAACTGGTCAGACAAGGAGTGAATGACACTGTGTGTCTCGCCAAGAGAAAGGCGCATGCGCACCTGCCTGCGGGCAAGGGGCGCAATTGTAGAGAAGGGTGAACGGGCACGCAAGCGCAGTGGTGATTATTTGAACAGCCGCCGGGCGGCTGCTCACACCGGGGATGTCAGCGCTTGGCCTGGCGCTGGCGCACGGCCTCGAACAGGCAGACGCCGGTGGCCACCGAGACGTTGAGGCTGCTGACGCTGCCGGCCATCGGCAGCTTGACCAGAAAGTCGCAGTGTTCGCGGGTCAGTCGGCGCATGCCTCTGCCCTCGGCGCCCATGATCATCACCAGCGGGCCGGTGAGGTCCTGCTGGTAGATCTCCTGCTCGGCCTCGCCGGCCGTGCCGACCACCCACAGGCCGCGCTGCTGGAGTTTCTCCAGGGTGCGCGCCAGGTTGGTGACCGCTACCAGCGGGATGACTTCGGCCGCGCCACAGGCGACCTTGCGCACCACGGCGGTCAGGGTCGCGGACTTGTCCTTGGGGATCACCACGGCCGTGGCCCCGGCGGCATCGGCGGTGCGCAGACAGGCGCCGAGGTTGTGCGGGTCGGTGACGCCGTCGAGCACCAGGATCAGCGGCGGCTGCTCGCTGCGCTCGAGCAGCTCCTCGAGCATGGCCTCGCCCCAGACCTGGCTGGGGCTCACATCGGCGACCACGCCCTGGTGCACGCCTTCGACCCAGGCATCGAGCTCACGGCGCTCGGCCTGGCCGACCGGCACACGGTTCTGCGCGGCCAGCTCCAGCAGGCGCTGCAGGCGTGGCTCGCTGCGCCCTTCGGACAGCCAGATCTGCTTGACCCGCTTGGGATGATGATCGAGCAGCGCCTGGACGGCATGCACCCCGTAGATTTTTTCCAGCTGACTCATGAGGTGCTCTTGCCCTTGCGTGACGAACTCGACGACTTCGATGGCCCTTTGCGATGCTTGGTCGGCTTGCCGCTCGACTTGTCCGATTTGTCCGACTTGCTCGACTTGCCACCGGCACTGCCGCTGCGCGCTTCGCTCATCAGGGCCTGCTTCATTTCGCGACTCTTGCGCACCTCGGCATTGCGCTGCACGGCCTGCGCCGGGAAGTAGGCCTCGGCAGCCTCCCCCTTGCGGGCACGCGTGGCCTTGGGCTTGGGCTCGGCCGCCTTCTCGGCTTTGGCAGGTGCCTCGACCTCGCTGCGGGCACGGCCACCGGACTTGCCGGTCGCGGCCTTGTCGCCCTTGCCCTTGCCTTCGCCGGTCGTCGACGCACTGCGCGACTTACGGCCGATCGGGGCATCGAGCGTCGACTGAGCCACTTCGAAGTCGATCTTGCGCTCGTCGAGATCGACGCGCATGACCTTGACCTCGACGGTGTCGCCCAGGCGGAAGTGGCGGCCCGTGCGCTCGCCGGACAGGCGATGGTGCACGGCATCGAAGTGGTAGTAGTCGCCCGGCAGCGCGCTGACGTGGACCAGACCTTCGACGTAGATGTCGGTCAGCTCGACGAAGATGCCGAAGCCGGTGACCGCGGTGATCACGCCCGGGAAGATCTCGCCGACGCGGTCCTTCATGTACTCGCACTTGAGCCAGTTGACCACATCGCGCGTGGCCTCGTCGGCGCGGCGCTCGGTCAGCGAGCACTGCTCGCCCAGCTGCTCCAGCGCAGGCTCGTCGTACGGGTAGATACGCGCCTTGGGGATGCTTGCCGCGCCGGCACGCTTGACGTGCGGCGTATCGACCTTGGAGCGGATCACGCTGCGGATGGCACGGTGCACCAGCAGGTCCGGGTAGCGGCGGATCGGCGAGGTGAAGTGGGTGTAGGCCTCGTAGTTCAGGCCGAAGTGGCCGTTGTTCTCGACGCTGTACACCGCCTGGCTCAGCGAGCGCAGCATCACGGTCTGGATCAGGTGGAAGTCCGGACGCCCGGCGATGCTCGCCAGCAGGGCCTTGTAGTCCTTCGGCGACGGCTCCTTGCCCTTGTGCAGGGACAGACCCAGTTCACCCAGGAAGGCACGCAGCTTCTCGAGACGCTCCGGCGGCGGGCCGTCGTGCACCCGGTACAGGGCCGGCACGCCATGCTTCTGCAGGAACTCGGCGGTGGCCACGTTGGCCGCCAGCATGCATTCCTCGATCAGCTTGTGGGCATCGTTGCGCACGGTCGGACGGATTTCCGCGATCTTGCGCTCGGACCCGAAGATGATGCGGGTTTCCTGGGTTTCGAAGTCGATCGCACCCCGGGTCTGGCGCGCGGCCAGCAGGACCTTGTACAGCGCGTAGAGCTGCTTGAGGTCCGGCAGCACCTCGCTGTATTCCTCGCGCAGGGCCTTGCCTTCGCGAGTCCGGGCGTGCTCGAGCATGCTGCTGACCTTGTTGTAGGTCAGGCGTGCATGGGAGTGGATGACGGCTTCGTAGAACTGGTAGTCGACCATCTGGCCCGACTTGTTCATGGTCATCTCGCAGACCATCGCCAACCGGTCGACGTGCGGGTTCAGCGAGCACAGGCCGTTGGAGAGCTCTTCGGGCAGCATCGGCACGACGCGCTCGGGGAAGTACACCGAGTTGCCGCGCTGCTGCGCCTCGTCGTCCAGGGCCGAGCCCAGGCGGACATAGCTGGACACGTCGGCGATGGCGACGTACAGGCGCCAGCCACCGGAGAACAGCCGCAGCTTGCCCAGGGGTTCGCAGTAGACGGCATCGTCGAAGTCGCGGGCGTCTTCGCCGTCGATGGTGACGAACGGCAGGTGACGCAGGTCGATGCGTCGCTCCTTGTCCTTCTCCTCGACTTCGGAGCGGAACTTGCGCGCTTCCTTGACCACGGCCTCGGGCCAGACATGGGGGATGTCGTAGCTGCGCAGCGCGATGTCGATCTCCATGCCCGGCGCCATGTAGTTGCCGATCACTTCGACCACGTCGCCCTGGGGCTGGAAGCGTGGGGTGGGCCAGTGGGTGATCTTGATCTGCACGAACTGCCCGATGCGGGCGCCGCCGTTACGACCCGCCGTGACCAGCACTTCCTGCTGGATCTTGGGGTTGTCCGGCGTGACGTAGCCGATGCCGCCTTCTTCGAAGTAGCGACCGACCACGCTTTCGTGGGCACGGGAGACGACTTCCACCAGCGTGCCTTCGCGGCGACCACGGCGATCGACGCCGGAGACGCGCGCCAACGCGCGGTCGCCATCGAACACCAGGCGCATCTGCGTCGGGCTGAGGAACAGGTCCTCGCTGCCGTCGTCGGGAATGAGGAAGCCGAAGCCGTCGCGGTGGCCCGACACGCGGCCGCAGATCAGGTCGAGCTTGTCTACCGGGGCATAGGTGCCACGCCGGGTATAGATCAGCTGACCGTCGCGCTCCATGGCGCGCAGGCGGCGGCGCAGGGCCTCGATGTCGTCTTCTTCGTGCAGGCCGAACTCGGCGGCCAGTTGTTCGCGCGCAGCCGGCTCGCCACGATCGTCGAGGTGCTGCAGGATCAGCTCACGGCTGGGGATGGGATTCTCGTATTTTTCCGCTTCTCGGGCGGCCTCGGGATCGAGGGATTGCCAATCGGCCATCAGGAGGGGTTCACCTTGGTGTATATAGGGAGAGAGTTTGGCATAGACGTATTGAAACCGGAAATGTCGGCGTTGGACAGCCCCGTCGGCAGGCATCGGGCGCTGATACCGGCGAATGAAATCAAGACGTTGAAAAATTTCGCTATTTTTTTCGATCGGGGGCTTTACAGCCTCAGGACCCGCCCGTATAGTGCGCACCACAACGACGGACACCCGACGTTGTAGTCGAGAATGGCAACGATGTAAAGCAGTAAAGCATCCTGTGATTTCGATGATGTGCCCAGGTGGCGGAATTGGTAGACGCGCTGGTTTCAGGTATCAGTGACTTAACGGTCGTGGAAGTTCGAGTCTTCTCCTGGGCACCAAGATTTTCAAGTGATAGACGCTTCGGGTCTGTCACCGCAGCATCAGCTGGAACGCTCGAACGTTTCAGTCTGAAGAAGTAAAGCTTTGCCCAGGTGGCGGAATTGGTAGACGCGCTGGTTTCAGGTATCAGTGACTTAACGGTCGTGGAAGTTCGAGTCTTCTCCTGGGCACCATATAAAAACCCACTAGCTTGCTAGTGGGTTTTTTCTTGCCTGTCGTTTGGCGATCCTGCCACGACGCCCGCCAGTCCTCGCCTCCCCCGCCCGCGGCACTCGATGAATTTTCCTCCATCCGGCCACTTGAGAAACGATTTCGTTTACCATTGTTTCCTAATATGTAGCCGTAAGCGAGGAACCACCCGCATGACGATCCGTCCGCACACGCTGATGCGTACCCTGGCCGCCGCCGCGCTGAGCCTGGTCATCGGCACGCCTGCCGCCCTGGCCGATGCGCCTGTCACGCTGACCATGTACAACGGCCAGCACAAGGAGATCGGCGAGGCCATCGCCAAGGCCTACGAGGCCAAGACCGGCATCCACATCGATATCCGCAAGGGTAGCAGCAATCAGCTGGCCAGCCAGATCATCGAAGAGGGCGACCGCTCTCCGGCCGACATCATCTACACCGAAGAATCGCCGCCGCTGAACAACCTGGGCGAGCTGGGGCTGCTGGCGAAGATCGACGACGCCACGCTGAACATGCTGCCCAAGGAATACGTCGCGGCCAACGGCACCTGGATGGGCGTGACGGCGCGTACCCGGGTCGTGGTGTTCAACCCGAAGAAGATCGACGAGAGCGAACTGCCCAAATCGGTCATGGACTTCGCCAACCCGGAATGGGACGGCCGTGTCGGCTTCGTGCCGACCAGCGGTGCCTTCCAGGAGCAGGCCGTGGCCATCCTGAAGATGCACGGGCGTGAAGCGGCCGAGGAATGGCTGACCGGGCTCAAGGCCTTCGGCAAGACCTACACCAACAACATGGTGGCGCTCAAGGCGGTGGAGAAAGGCGAAGTCGCTGCGGTGCTGGTCAACAACTACTACTGGTATGCCCTGGAGCGCGAACGCGGCAAGCTGGACTCCAAGCTCTACTACCTGGCCGATGGCGACGCCGGTGGCCTGGTGACCATCTCGGGCGCTGCTGCCGTCAAGGCCAGCAAGCATCCCAAGGAAGCCCAGGCGCTGCTGAACTGGATGGCCAGCGAAGAAGGCCAGCGCGTGATCACCCAGACCACCGCCGAATACCCGCTGCACAAAGGCATGGTGTCCGACCGCGGCCTGAAGCCGTTCGACGAGCTGCGTCCGCCGAAGATCACCCCGGCCGACCTCGGCAATGCCGAAGAAGCCCTGGAACTCGAGCGTGAGGTCGGTCTGCTCTGATGACTGCCGCCCTGCCCGAGCCGGCCCTGGTTCGTTACGTCCCCCGCCGCAAGCGCCCCTCGATCTGGGTGGTGCTGCCGGTGCTGTTCCTGGTAGCGATGAGCCTGCTGCCACTGCTGTACGTCGCCATCAAGGCGTGGGAGGCCGGCTGGCAGGAAGCGTTGCACCTGCTCTGGCGGCCGTTCGTCTGGGGCCTGCTGCGCAACACCCTGCTGCTCATGGTCGGCGTCACCGCCACCTGCCTGGTGGTGGGCCTGGCGCTGGCCTGGCTGCTGGAGCGTAGCGACTTGAAAGGACGTCGCCTGTGGGGCGTGGTGCTGTGCCTGCCGTTCGCGGTGCCGTCGTTCGTCTCCAGCTTCACCTGGGTGTCGCTGAGCTCGAGCTTCGAAGGGCTGGGCGGGGCGATCCTGATCATGGCGCTTTCCAAGTACCCGCTGATCTTCCTGCCGGTGGCCGCCACCCTGCGCAACGTCGACACCTCCCTGGAGGAGTCGGCACGCACCCTGGGATGCAGCCGCTGGGGCGTGTTCTTCAAGGTCACCCTGCCCTTGCTGTGGCCGGCCATGATCGGCGGCGCCCTGCTGATCGCCCTGCACATGCTGGTGGAGTTCGGGGCGCTGTCGATTCTCGGCCTGCAGACCTTCACCACCGCGATCTACCAGCAGTTCGAACTGGAGTTCAGCAACGCTAACGCGGCCATGCTCTCGGCGGTGCTGCTGGCGCTGTGCCTGGTCATGCTCTGGCTCGAACTGCGGGTGCGCGGCAAGGCCCGCCATGTGCGCATCGGCCAGGGCGTCGCGCGCCGTGCTGCGCCGGTCAAGCTGCGCGGCTGGGCCATGCTCGGGCAGCTGTTCTGCCTGGGGCTGGCCATCCTGGGGAGCGGCATCCCGCTGGCGATGCTCGGCTACTGGCTGAGCGTCGGCTCGTCGGCGGCCTTCCCGGTGGCCGCCATCGGCAAGGCCCTGCTGACGTCGCTGTCGGTCTCCCTGGGTGGCGCAGGCTTCTGTGTGCTGCTGGCGTTGCCGATCAGCTTCCTGGTGGTGCGCTACAAGGGTCGCCTGGCGATCTGGGCCGAGCGGCTGCCTTACCTGTTGCATGCCCTGCCCGGCCTGGTCATTGCCCTGACCTTGGTGTTCTTCGCGCTGCACCATGTGCCGTCGCTCTACCAGACCACGGCCCTACTGATCCTGGCCTACGCCATGCTCTTCCTGCCTCTGGCGCAGGCGCCGGTGCGCACCGCCCTGAACAAGGCCTCGCCCACCCTCGAAGAGGCCGCCCGCACCCTGGGCGCCAGCAGCTTCGCAGCGTTCTGCCGGGTCACCCTGCCGATCATCTTCCCGGCCCTGGCAGCAGCGTTCGCGCTGGTGTTCCTGGACGCGATGAAAGAGCTGACGGCGACCCTGCTGCTCAGCCCGACCGGCATGACCACCCTGGCGACCGAAGTGTGGGCCCACACCGCCAACGTGGAGTTCGCGGCGGCCGCGCCCTATGCCGCGCTGTTGATCGTGGTGTCGGGGTTGCCGGTGTACCTGCTGACGACGCGGATGTACCTGAACAAGGCGTGAAGAAAGGTCCAGGCGCGGGTTGGCCTGGACCGTTCACGTACAAGGTGGCTCGCTGTGCGTAGGGCTGACGTAGTTCCAGGGATAGGCGCCGCGAAAGCCTGAGGTCGATCCTCAGTTGCCTACGTGTTCCGTCAGTATCCACACACTGGATCCGCTCCGAAAGGACGGCCAACGCTCTCGCCCGCTCATGCCTTGAACTGCCCCAGACTCGCCCGCAGCTGCCCTGCCAGGTCATCCAGTACCTTGCTGCTGGCCGTGGTCTGCATCACCACCGCAGCGGAGCGCTCGGCCTGGGCATGGATGGTCTCCACCCGGCCACGCACGGCCTGGGCGCCGCTGGCCTGTTGCTCGGCGGCGCGGGTGGCCAGGCCGATGGCGGCGTGGACCTGCTCCACGGCCAGTTGCACCGACTGCTGGCGCCGTTCGTTGTCGCGCAGCACCAACAAGCCTTCATTGGCCTTGAGGCCGGCCTGGCCGATGCTGGCCACCGCTTCCTTGGCGCCCTTCTGCAACGCGGCGATGTGCGCCTGGATGTCCCCGGTGGAACGTTGCGTCTTGCTGGCCAGTGCACGCACTTCGTCGGCCACCACGGCGAAACCGCGTCCGGTCTCCCCTGCGCGGGCTGCTTCGATGGCGGCGTTCAGGGCCAGCAGGTTGGTCTGCTCGGCGATGCCGTGGATGACCGTCAGCACCACTTCGATCTGCTGGCTCTGTTGGGCCAGCCGTTCGATCACCTGGGCGCCGGTGTCCACCTGGCCGGCCAGGTTCTCGATCAGGCCGGCCAGGTGCGTGGAGCTGCGACTGTTCTCGTCGGTGGCCTGACGGATGTCCACCACCTGCTGCAAGGCCGCCTGCATGGCATGGCTTTCGGCCTGGGCTTCGTCGGCCATGTGCGACAGGTCGCGCAGACTGGCGGCCACCTCGTCGCGCTGCAGGGCAGCCGCGGTGTCGGCACCGGCATTGCGTTGGGCCATGGCGTCGATCTCGACCCCGGTGCGCTGCGCCACGGCGCCGGCTTCGCGCACGATCGGTTGCAGCTTGTCGATGAAGCGGTTGACGGCCGAGGCCATGTCGCCGAGTTCGTCGCGGCTGTCGAGGGGTACCCGCCGGGTCAGGTCGCCTTCGCCGGCGGCCAGGTCATCGAGCGCCCTGATCAGCAACCGCACCTTGCTCAATACCCGACGGCCCAGCACCACCGCCACCAGCAACAAGACGGTCAGGCCGACTACCGCCAGCATCAGGCCAATGCGCCAGCGCAGTTCGCTGGCTGCCTCGCGCACGGCCTGCGCGGTATTGGCCTGCATGGCCGCAGCGCTGGCCTGGGCCTTTTCCAGGCGTTGGCGCAGCACGTTGCCGCTGTCGGCGGCAGCCCCCACCAGGCTGTCCTGGACCAATTGCCCCGCACTGCCGATCAGCGCGGTGAAACGCTGGTCGAGGGCCTTGAGCTGCTGGTCGATGTCAGCAGTGGACACCCCCATCAGCACCTTGCCGATCTCGGCACCGTTCGGGTTGATCGAGGCCTCGACGACGTACACGGCCGGGTCGCGGCGGGCGGCATCGATCACCTTGTCCAGCGCCCGCTCACCCTGGCCCTTGGCCAACAAGGCCTGGTTGATCGGGTTCTGGCGATTGAGGTAACGGGTCAGGTGCTGGCCCTGGGCGTCATCGTAGATCACGAACAGCACGTTGGGATTGCGCTGGGCGCGCCGGGCGAAGTCCGACAACACCGGTACGTCGTTGTCCCAGATGGCGCGTGGCGCCACGGAGGCCAGCAACTGCGCCATGTCGTTGGCCGAGTCCTTGAGGTTGTTCTCCAAGGTGGTGCGCAGTTGCTGCTGCTCGCCCTGCAAACGGGCAGACAGGCCTGCACTCAAGCGCTGACGGGTGCTGTCGGACAGGCTGTCCAGCCCCGAACGCACTTCCTGACCCGCCTGTTGCAGTTCATGGCTCAGCTCACGGCTGTCGTCACCGAAGCGCTGCTCCAGATCAGACTGCAACTGGGTGACGGTGCCACGGGTCAGCAGGACCGCGACCAGCACCTGAATCAGCAAAGCGATACCCAAGGCCACGAACACCGGCCGCAGGAGTCGGCTTCGTAACAATGAAAGGATGGCAGACACGGCAAAACCCTCGTGTTTCTGGAGCCACTATTTTGATGGCACTGACAGAAACGCCTTGCAGCAAGGGTTATGCCGATAACGGCTGCGTGACACGACGGCCTTGAGCTTGTCTGAAAAGCCCTCGGCTCTCATCCCTGGGCGAGAGCCCCCGGATACGAAAACGCCGCGCCCCTTTCGGAAGCGCGGCGCTTGATCGATCAGCCGAAGCGGATCAGGCGAACGGATGACGCAGGACGATGGTCTCGTTGCGGTCCGGGCCGGTCGAGATGATGTCGATCGGCGCGCCGACCAGCTCCTCGATGCGCTTGATGTAGTCGCGCGCCGCCGCTGGCAGGCCGTCGAGGGTCTTCACGCCCAGGGTCGACTCTGTCCAGCCTGGCAGGGTTTCGTACACGGGCTGCAGGCCGATGTAGCTGTCGGCATCGGTCGGCGCTTCGATCACATCGCCATCGGCGTTCTTGTAGCCGACACAGATGTTGATGGTTTCCAGGCCGTCCAGCACGTCCAGCTTGGTCAGGCAGATGCCCGAGATGCTGTTGACGTCGATGGCGCGACGCAAGATCACGGCATCGAACCAGCCGCAGCGACGGGCACGACCGGTGGTGGAACCGAACTCGTGACCGCGCTTGGCCAGGGTGGCACCGGTGTCATCGAACAGCTCGGTCGGGAACGGACCGGAGCCGACACGGGTAGTGTAGGCCTTGGTGATGCCGAGGATGTAATCCAGGTACATCGGGCCTACGCCGGAACCGGTGGAGATGCCGCCCGCGGTGGTGTTGGAGCTGGTCACGAACGGGTAGGTGCCGTGGTCGATGTCCAGCAGCGAGCCCTGGGCACCTTCGAACATGATGTCCTTGCCGGCGCGGCGCAGGTTATGCAGTTCGGCGGTGACGTCGAGCATCATCGGCTTGAGCTGCTCGGCGTACTCCATGCACTCGTCCAGGGTCTGCTGGAAGTCGATGGCCGGCTCTTTGTAGTAATTGACCAGCTGGAAGTTGTGGTAGTCCAGCAGCTCGCCCAGTTTGGCGGCGAAACGCTCGCGGTGGAACAGGTCGCCCACACGCAGGCCCCGACGCGCGACCTTGTCTTCGTAGGCCGGGCCGATGCCACGACCAGTGGTGCCGATCTTGGCTTCGCCACGGGCCTTCTCACGGGCCTGGTCCAAGGCCACGTGGTAGGACAGGATCAGCGGCGCGGCCGGGCTGATGCGCAGGCGCTCGCGAACCGGTACGCCTTTCTCCTCGAGCTTGGTGATTTCACGCATCAAGGCATCCGGCGCGACCACCACGCCGTTGCCGATCAGGCACTGCACGCCTTCGCGCAGGATGCCCGAGGGGATCAGGTGCAGGACGGTTTTCTCGCCATTGATCACCAGCGTGTGGCCTGCGTTGTGGCCACCCTGGTAGCGCACCACGGCGGCGGCGTGCTCGGTCAGCAGGTCGACGATCTTGCCTTTGCCCTCATCACCCCACTGGGTGCCCAGGACGACGACGTTCTTACCCATGATTACTTGTCCTCATTCGCGCAACTTGGTTGCCGGCCGGCGGCCGGCGAAGAAATTCAGCGGGTCAGCGGCAGAACCTGCCAACGCCCGTCCTGCAGGATCAACTGGCGGTCGCAGTCCGCCTCGAACGCCGCGCTCAGCGGCTGCCCTGGCAGGGCCTGGACCACGCGCTGGCCGTCCTGGCGCAGCTGGCAGACCGTCTGCCACAGTGCGGCGTCGCCATGGTCGGGCGTCCAGATGCCGCCGGTGGGCAGCACCACCTCGGCACGGCCCAGGGTGACCAGGGTCTTCAGATCGGTGGAAAAGCCTGTGGCCGGACGCGCACGGCCGAAGTCAGCGCCGATGTCGTCGTAGCGACCGCCCTGGGCGATGGACTGCCCCACGCCAGGGACGAAGACCGCGAAGACCACGCCGGTGTGGTAGTGGTAGCCGCGCAACTCGCCCAGGTCGAAATACAGGGGCAGGTCAGGGAACCGGGCCGCCAGGCGATCGGCGATCGACAACAGATCGTCCAGAGCCGCCAGGACGGTGGCAGGCGCACGGCCCAGGCGGCTGCGCGCCTCGGTCAGCACTTCACGGCCTCCGCACAGCTCGGTCAGGGCGCGCAGCATGTTCGCCAGATCCTGAGGCAGATCAGCGGTCAGTGCGTGCACCTCGTCGCTGGCCTTGCGCTGCAGGGCATCGAACAGTTGCTGCTCGACTGCGCCCGACAGGCCGGCGGCACGCGCAAGGCCCCGGTAGATCCCGACATGGCCCAGGTCCATGTGCACGTCCGGCACGTCGGCCAACTGCAACATGGCCAGCATCAGGCTGATGACTTCGACGTCACTGGTCGGGCTGGCGTCGCCGTACAGTTCGGCGCCCAGTTGAATCGGGCTGCGCGAGTTGGACAGCGCACGCGGCTGAGCATGCAGGACACTGCCGGCGTAGCACAGGCGGCTCGGGCCTTCACGACGCAGGGTATGGGCATCGATGCGCGCGACCTGCGGCGTGAAGTCGGCCCGGAAGCCCATCAGGCGGCCGGACTGCGGATCGACGACCTTGAAGGTACGCAGGTCCAGGTCCTGGCCCGCGCCGGTCAGCAGCGACTCGAGGTACTCGATGTGCGGCGTGACGACCAGCTCGTAGCCCCAACTCTGGAACAGGTCCAACACCTGCCGACGCGCGATCTCGATACGCGCGGCCTCAGGCGGCAGTACTTCCTCGATGCCATCTGGCAGCAGCCAGCGGTCTACCGTTGCCATTACGCCATTTCCCCTTTGGTTCGGGCGGCCTGCCTGCCGGCGAGCCATGAGTGAAACGAAGGTCCGCGCCCAACGGCGGGCAGCACCGATCCCAGCGCAACCGCCGTGCGGACATCCTTGAGTACGTTGCATCCGGGTCGATCCTCAGACCAACGAACCTTGCAGACGCAAAAAAGCCGGGAATTTCCCGGCTGACTGATCATACACCCGTTTTCCGTCGGTATGCACCCCGCCTGGCATTTTAGCTGCCAGGCGGGGCACATCGCCCGCCCCGGTGTCAGGGTTTGCTTTTTTCCAGGAAGCGGAAGAACTCGTTCTTCGGATCCAGGACCAGCACATCGCTCTTGCTGGAGAAGCTTTCGCGGTACGCCTGCAGGCTCCGGTAGAACGCGTAGAAATCGGCGTCCTGGTTGAAGGCACCGGCGTAGATCGACGCCGCCTGCGCATCGCCGTCACCGCGGGTTTCCTCGGCTTCGCGATAGGCTTCGGCCAGCAGGACACGGCGTTGACGATCGGCGTCGGCACGGATGCCTTCGGCCAGCTCGTTACCCTTGGCACGGTGTTCGCGCGCCTCGCGCTCACGCTCGGTGCTCATGCGGTCGAACACGCTGCGGTTGACTTCCTTCGGCAGGTCGATGGCCTTGACCCGCACGTCGATCACCTCGATGCCCAGCTCCTTGCTGGCCATGCGATTGAGCGACGCGGTGATGTCCGCCATCAGCGCATCACGTTCACCGGAAACCACCTCGTGCAAGGTACGCTTGCCGAACTGGTCACGCAGGCCGCTCTCCAGACGACGCGACAGACGTTCGTCGGCGATCTGCTTGAGACCGGACGTGGCGGTGTAGAAACGCTCGGCGTCCTTGACCTTCCACTTGGCGTAGGCATCGACCATAACGGCCTTCTTCTCCAGCGTCAGAAAACGCTGGGTCGGAGCGTCGAGGGTCATCAGCCGCGCATCGAACTTGCGCACCTGGTTCACGTACGGCACCTTCACGTGCAGACCCGGCTGCACGTCAGGCTGCACCACGCGACCGAACTGCAGCAGGACCGCGCGTTCGGTCTGCGCCACGATGTAGAAACTGTTCCACGCCACGATGGCCAGCACCACGGCGGCAATCAGGGCGATCAGCGATTTATTGCTCATCAGCGACTCTCCCTGGTACGGACCGACTGCTGTTGCTGCTGCTGGGCGTCGGTGTTCGCCCGGTTGGCCGCCTCACTGTTCGACAGCGAGGTCGAGGCGCTCTGTGCAGGCGCGTTGCGGCTCCCTTCGACCATCTTGTCCAGCGGCAGGTAGAGCAGGTTGTTCTGCCCTTCCTTGGTGGTGACCAGAACCTTGCTCGAGTTGCTGTACACCTCTTGCATGGTTTCCAGGTACAGACGCTGACGGGTCACGTCGGGCGCCTTGCGGTACTCGGTGACCAGCTTGGTGAAGCGGTCGGCCTCACCCTTGGCACGTGCGATCACCTCGTCACGGTAACCATTGGCGTCTTCGAGAATCCGCTGCGCCTGACCGCGCGCTTCGGGGATCACGCCGTTGGCATAGGATTCGGCTTGGTTGCGTGCGCGTTGCTCGTCTTCGCGGGCACGGATCACGTCGTCGAAGGCTTCCTGCACTTCACGCGGGGCTGCCGCGCTTTGCACGTTCACCTGGGTGACGGTGATACCGGTCCGGTAGGTGTCGAGGAAACGCTGCAGACGTTCGCGGATGTCCACGGCCATCTGCTCACGGCCTTCGGTCAGCACCTGGTCCATCGAGGTGGAGCCCACCACGTGGCGCAGGGCGCTGTCGGTCGCATGCTGGAGGCTGATCTCCGGCTGGTCGACGTTGAGCACGAAGTCCTTGAGGCTGCTGATCTTGTACTGCACGGTCAGCGGCACCTCGACGATGTTCTCGTCTTCGGTGAGCATCTGCCCCTGCTTGGTGTAGGCCCGTTCGCGCGTCACGTTTTCCATGTACTTGCGATCGATCGGCGGGAAGTAGATGTTCAGGCCTGGGCCGACGGTTTCATGGTACTTGCCCAGGCGCAGCACGACGGCCTGCTCCTGTTCGTCCACGACGTACACGGCACTGTACAGCCAGATGGCCGCCAGCACCGCCAGGCCGATGCCCAGCAGGCCGAAGCCGCCGCCCTTGCCGACACGCCGGTCTCCACCACCGCGTTTCTTGTTACCGCCGAACATGCCGTTCAGGCTGTCCTGCAGCTTGCGGAAGGCCTCGTCGAGATCCGGCGGCCCCTTCTTGTCGCCACCGCCGCCGCCACGGCGACCGCCCCAGGGATCCTGATTGTTCGAGTTGCCACCCGGCTCGTTCCAAGCCATAGCGCTCTCCATCTGATAAAGCAAAGACGCGCCCACGGCGCGCCGTCCAATGCTACAGAATGCCTGTCACGGCTGCCCGGCGACGTGGTCGGGCATTTATTGCAAAGTGTGTTGCTCGAGAAACGCTTCCGGCTCCAAGCCGGCACGGCTGACCAGACGGTTGAGCTCGACCCGCGGCAAACGTACCGCCAACAGGCTGCTGCCTTCTTCATCATGCTCTTCGCCCTGCACGGCGCCCAGTTCGAAGAACTGCGCACGCAGGCGCGACAACTGCTGCTCCAGACGCAGGGTGCCGACGAACAGGTCGTCCCCCAGCAACTCCGCGATCGCCTGGCCCACCAGCTCCAGGCCACGACCATCGCGTGCCGAGACCCACACCCGCTCCGGCTTGCCATCCGGATCGCGCTGGATCTGCGGCTCGACGTCTTCGAGCAGGTCGAGTTTGTTATACACCTCGAGGATCGGCAAGCCTTCGGCGCCAATCTCGCCCAGCACCGCGAGCACCTGTTCGATCTGCTCCATGCGCTCGGGCTCATGGGCATCGATCACGTGCAGCAGCAGGTCGGAGTTGCTCGACTCTTCGAGCGTAGCCCGAAACGCCTCGACCAGCTTGTGCGGCAGGTGCCGAATGAAGCCCACGGTATCGGCGAGCACGATCGGCCCCAGGTCGTCCAGTTGCAGACGGCGCAGGGTCGGGTCGAGCGTGGCGAACAGCTGGTCGGCGGCGTAGACCTCGGACTGGGTCAGGGCATTGAACAGGGTCGACTTGCCGGCGTTGGTGTAGCCGACCAGCGACACCGAAGGGATGTCGGCACGGCGACGCCCGCGGCGAGCCTGCTCGCGCTGGCTGCGGACCTTTTCCAGACGCGCCTTGATCTGCCTCAGGCGAACCCGCAGCAGACGGCGGTCGGTTTCCAGCTGGGTCTCGCCCGGGCCGCGCAGGCCGATACCGCCCTTTTGCCGCTCCAGGTGGGTCCAGCCGCGCACCAGACGCGTGCTCATGTGCTCGAGCTGGGCCAGTTCGACCTGCAGCTTGCCTTCATGGGTACGCGCCCGCTGGGCGAAGATATCGAGAATCAGGCCCGTACGGTCGAGCACGCGGCACTCGAACACGCGTTCGAGGTTGCGTTCCTGACTGGGCGTGAGGGTGTGATTGAAGATGACCAGGTCGGCTTCCTGGGTCTTGACCAGGTCGCGCAGTTCCTCGACCTTGCCGCTGCCGATCAGGTACTTGGCCGTGGGCTGATGGCGCGCCACGTTGGCGAGCGCGACGATGTCGGCGCCTGCCGACAGCGCCAGCTCCTGGAACTCCTGCGGGTCTTCGCGCGCCTCAGGGTTCTGACCTTCCAAGTGAACGAGCAGCGCCCGTTCACCACCACCGTGGCGCTCAAAGAACAAGGGAGACTCCTATCAAACGTTACCTGGCTCGGCGTCGCCGCCCTCGGAATCGGTAGGGCTAGGCAGGCGGACAGGGCGGGCGGGCACGACCGTGGAGATGGCGTGCTTGTAGACCATCTGGCTGACGGTGTTCTTCAGCAGAACGACGAACTGGTCGAACGACTCGATCGAGCCTTGCAGCTTGATGCCGTTGACCAGGTAGATCGAGACCGGGACTTTTTCTTTTCTCAAGGTGTTCAAGTAAGGGTCTTGTAGCGAATGCCCTTTTGACATATGCCGCACTCCTGTAAGGATCGATAGTGAAAAACGGTGAAAAACAATGGATTCATGCCGGTCACCGTAAGGATAGCCGGTATGTGCAAGGACTCAGCCCAATATGGAGATGGTCCTGAGGTATTTCAAGGTGCGCGACAGGTTGTCATCGGCCAGGCTGTCCAGCCAATGCAGGTCAGGCCAGCTCCGCAGCCAGGTGAATTGCCGCTTGGCCAGCTGCCGGGTCGCGATCACGCCACGCTCCTGCATCTGCGCCGCGGTCAGCGCGCCATCGAGATGGTCCCAGACCTGCCGATAGCCCACTGCTCGTATAGACGGCAATCCGGCGTGCAAGTCACGTCTGTTTCGAAGTGCGCGCACTTCCTCGACGAAGCCCTGCTCCAGCATTTGGGCAAATCGTAACGCAATTCGTTCATGCAGGACGTGACGATTCGCCGGCGCGATCGCCAGACTGGCGACGGTGTAGGGCAACGCCGCGTCATCGCCGGCCTGCGCCGCCTGCTGCTGACGGGCCCGGTGGGCGGTCATGCTCTGCCCGCTGACGCGGTAGACCTCCAGGGCACGCACCAGTCGCTGCGGGTCATTGGGGTGGATGCGCGCGGCCGACTCAGGGTCGACCTCGGCCAGTTGCCGGTGCAGCTCGGCCAGACCGAGGGCAGCCATTTCGGCCTCGAGGTCGGCGCGGACCTGGGCGTCGGCCGGCGGCATGTCCGCCAGGCCTTCGACCAGGGCCTTGTAATAGAGCATGGTGCCGCCCACCAGCAGCGGGATGCGCCCACGGGCGCTGATCTCGGCCATCGCCGCCAGGGCGTCGTGGCGGAACTCGGCGGCCGAATAGCTTTGCGCCGGGTCGCGGATGTCGATCAGGCGGTGCGGATGGGCCGCGAGCACGTCCTTCGACGGCTTGGCGGTACCGATGTCCATGTCACGGTAGATCAGCGCCGAGTCGACGCTGATCAGCTCGCAGGGCAGGACCTGGGTCAGCGCGATGGCAAGGTCGGTCTTGCCAGCCGCCGTCGGACCCATGAGAAAGATTGCAGGGGGCTTGCCGCTCATGTCACCGACCGCGCAGGAAAAGTTTGTCGAGATCGTCCAGGCCCATCTGGGTCCAGGTCGGGCGGCCATGGTTGCACTGGCCGCTGCGTTCGGTGGTTTCCATGTCCCGCAGCAAGGCGTTCATCTCCGGGATCGCCAGCCGACGGTTGGCCCGCACCGCGCCATGGCAGGCCATGGTGCCGAGCAGTTCGTTGAGGTGCGCCTGGATCCGGTCGCTGGTGCCGTACTCCATGAGATCGGCCAGTACGTCCTGCACCAGGCGGTTGGCCTCGGCCTGCTTGAGCAGTGCCGGGATCTGCCGGATCGCCAGGCTTTCCGGGCCGAGCCGCTGCAGCTCGAAGCCCAGGCGGCGGAACCAGTCGGCGTGCTCCTCGGCGCAGTCGGCCTCGCGCTGGCTCAGCGCCAGGGACTCGGGCACCAGCAGGGGCTGGCCGCTCAGGCCTTCGCTGGCCATGGCGACCTTCAGCCGTTCGTACATGATGCGCTCATGGGCCGCGTGCATGTCCACCAACACCAGGCCGGTGGCATTCTCGGCCAGGATGTAGATGCCCTTGAGCTGGGCCAGGGCATACCCCAGAGGCGGAATGTCCCCCTGCGCTTCGGGCAGGGCGGCCGGTGCCGCACCGGGCAGTGGCGAGAAGAACTCGCGGTAGACGGCCTGGGCTTCGGCCGCCGGCACCGGGGGCGCCGGACGCGGTGTGTAGGCATAGCCTTGGCCGGCGCCTCCACCGCTGTAGCTGCCGCCGGTCGATGGCGGCAGGGTCGGCGCTGCGCCCGCCGGTTCCAGGGTCGAGGCGGCCAGGCGCATTTCGCCTTGCGGACCGAACACCCCCGCCTGCAATCCCATGGGCTGCGCAGTCTCTTCGACCGGTGCGGCGGCAGGCGCGTGGTCCTGCGGACGCACATCGGCCAGGGCACGGTGCAACGTGCCGTACAGGAAATCGTGGACCGTGCGCCCCTCGCGGAAACGCACCTCGTGCTTGGTCGGGTGCACGTTGACGTCGACCCCGGTCGGATCGAGTTCCAGGAACAGCACGAAGGTCGGGTGCCGCCCATTGAACAGCACGTCGCGATAGGCCTGACGCACGGCATGGGCGACCAGCTTGTCGCGCACCGCGCGGCCATTGACGAAGAAATACTGCAGGTCGGCCTGGCTACGCGAGAACGTCGGCAGCCCGACCCAGCCCCACAGGCGCAGGCCGTTGCGCTCGATCTCGATCGGCAGGGCCTGCTCGAGGAAGCCCGGGCCGCAGATGGCCCCGACTCGCCGAGCGCGCGCGACCTCGTCAGGGGCTTCGTGCAGGCCGAGCACCACCTTGCCGTTGTGACGCAGGTGGAAGCCCACGTCGAAGCGCGCCAGCGCCAGGCGCCGGATGACCTCCTGAAGATGGTCGAACTCGGTCTTCTCGCTCTTGAGGAACTTGCGCCGCGCCGGTGTATTGAAGAACAGGTCGCGCACCTCGACCGAGGTGCCGACGGGGTGAGCGGCCGGCTGGACGCGGGGCGTCATGTCACGGCCTTCGGTCTCCACCTGCCAGGCTTCGCCGGCATCGGCGGTGCGCGAGGTGAGGGTCAGGCGCGCCACCGAACTGATCGAGGCCAGCGCCTCACCGCGAAAGCCCAGGCTCAACACGCCTTCGAGGTCTTCCAGTTCGCGGATCTTGCTGGTGGCATGGCGCGCCAGGGCCATGGGCAGGTCTTCTGCCGCGATACCCTGGCCATCGTCGCGCACCCGCAACAGCTTGACGCCGCCCTGCTCCACCTCGACGTCGATGCGCCGGGCGCCGGAGTCGAGGCTGTTCTCCAACAGCTCCTTGATCACCGAGGCAGGCCGTTCCACCACCTCGCCGGCTGCGATCTGGTTCGCCAGTCGCGGGCTCAGCAACTGGATGCGTGCATCACCCGTCATCATTGCGACGCCAGCGTGGTGTTGGGGATGTTCAGTTGTTGGCCGACCTTGAGCGCGTCGGTCTTCAAGCCATTGGCGCTGCGCAGACCGGCCTCGCTGACTTGGTAGCGCACGGCAAGCATCGCCAGCGTCTCGCCAGGTCGCACGGTGTGCTCGCGCGGCCCTTGGGCGATCTTGCCGCTGTCACGCAGCCAGGCGATGTAGGTGCCCGGTGGCGGGTTCTGCTGGAAGAACTGCTTCACGCCACTGGTGATCGAGCGCGCCAAGGCCTGCTGATGGCTCTGGGTGGCCAGCTTGGCGGCTTCGTTGGCATTGGAGATGAACCCGGTTTCGACCAGGATCGACGGGATGTCCGGCGACTTGAGCACCATGAACCCGGCCTGCTCGACACGACGCTTGTGCAGCGACGTGATGCGGCCCATGTTGCCAAGCACCTTCTGCCCCACGTTCAGGCTAGAGCTGAGGGTAGCGGTCATCGACAGGTCGAGCAGCACCCCGGCGAGCATGCGGTCCTTGTCGTCGAGGCTGACGTTGCCGGCACCGCCGATCAGGTCGGACCGGTTTTCGCTATCGGCCAGCCAGCGTGCCGTCTCGGACGTGGCGCCGCGGTCGGACAGGGCGAACACCGAGGCCCCGAAGGCCGCCGTGGATGGCGCCGCGTCGGCGTGGATGGAGATGAACAGGTCGGCGCCTTTCTTGCGCGCGATCTCGGTGCGCTTGCGCAGCGGGATGAAGTAGTCGCCGGTCCGGGTCAGCTCGGCCCGGTAGCCTTTTTCGGCACCGATCTGGCGCTGCAGCTCCTTGGCGATCTGCAGCACGATGTCTTTCTCATGCTGACCGCGCGAGCCGGAAGCCCCCGGGTCTTCGCCGCCGTGACCGGCGTCGATGGCGACCACGATGTCGCGCTTGCCGCTCGGCGCGGGTGGCAACTTGAGCGTGGACTGCGTCGGCGCGGACGGCACGGGCACCGGTGCACGGGTGACGGTCGGCACCGGCACCGTGGCCGGGGCGATGGCAGGCGCGGGCGCAGGCGTACTGGCCGCGATCGCGTCGGCTTCGCTGTCGTACAGATCGACCACCAGGCGGTTGCCGTACTGGGCGTTCGGCGCCAGGGTGAAGCTCTTGGGCGTCACGGCCTGCTTGAGGTCGATCACCACGCGCAGGTCGGTGGGCGTGCGCTGGGCCGAACGCAGGCTGGTGATCGGCGTATTGGACGTCGCGACGTTGAGCGGCCCGCCCAGGGTCGCGCCATTGATGTCGATGACCAGACGGTTCGGTGCGCTCAAGGTGAAGACGTTGTGCTGTACCGGGCCGGTCAGGTCGAACACCAGGCGTGTGTTGTCCGGCGCGCGCCACAGGCGCACGCTCTTGACCTGTGTAGCGGCCAGCGCATCGATGGTCACTGCCGTCAACAGCAGCCCAACCAGAGTGACCAGTGCGCGTAGGCGCATACCTTTCCCCATTTACTGTGTGAATTCGGCCGCCAGCGCCGTGCACCAGCCATCGGCGCGTGCGCTGTGTGGCGTCAGGTGCAGCGATCGGCCGCTGTCTTGCGGGCGTATGGTAATGGTCAGGTCAGGCTTTGGCAAAATGCCCTCACCCTTGCCCGGCCACTCGAACAGGCACAGCGGGTCACCCTCGAAATAGTCGCGAATGCCCATGAATTCCAGCTCCTCCGGATCGGCCAGCCGATACAGATCGAAATGATAAGCACGGACCTCACCGATCTCATAAGGTTCGACCACGGTGAAGGTCGGGCTCTTGACCGCACCTGCGTGACCCAGGCCACGGATCAGGCCGCGGGAGAGCGTGGTCTTGCCCGCGCCGAGGTCGCCCTCGAGAAACAGGATGCCATGCCCGGCGGTCAGCCCGGCCAGGCGCGCGCCGAAGGCGACGGTTGCCGCTTCATCGGCCAGATACACGGTTATGCCAGACACGCTGAATGCTCCTCCAACAAAGTTCTGATGACCGGAATCAGGTCGCTGGCCGCCAGCCCGCGCCCCTGTTGACCCAGCCGTTCGCCGGCACGGGCATGCAGCCAGACGCCGAGACACGCTGCCGCCCAGGCCTCCAGCCCCTGCGCCATCAAGGCCGCGAGCACGCCGGTTAGTACATCACCGAGCCCGGCACCGGCCATGGCCGGATGCCCGTGGTCGCAGCGCGCCAGCCGCCCGGCCGGATCGGCCACCAGTGTCCCGGCACCCTTGAGCACGCAGACCACCCCGTACCGCTGTGCCAGTGCTCGCGCCGCACCCGGTCGATCGGCCTGCACGTCCTGGATGGACAGGCCCAGCAGACGCGCGGCTTCGCCGGGGTGGGGCGTGATCAGGCTGCCGTCGGGCAAGGTCATGGGGGTGCTGGCCAGCAGGTTGAGCGCATCGGCGTCCCAGACCTGCGGGACACGTGCGGTAACCACCGCCGACAGCAGGCCGCGCCCCCAGGCCGCCTGCCCGAGCCCCGGGCCGACCACCACCACCGAGGCGCGCTCGAGCACCGGCATGAGCTGGTTGGCCGAGGCGACGCCCAGGCACATGGTCTCGGGCAGCCGGGTCAGGCCGGCACCGACGTGCTCGGGCCGCGTGGCCACGCTGACCAGGCCGGCACCGCAGCGCAGCGCCGCTTCGCCACTGAGCAGGACCGAACCACCGGTGCCCAGGTCGCCACCGACGATCAGGACATGCCCGAAGTCGCCCTTGTGCGCGTCGGGCGCGCGTGGCGCCAGGCCCACGAGGGTCTCGCCGTGGATCGGTCGAGGTGTGCTTTGGCTGTGTTTGGTCTGAGGCATAAGGTCAACGGCTCCGATGTCTGGCAGAATTATACGCACCTGAGCCTGTAATGCCTTGCCCATCCATGTCTGTCCACTCTCTCGATCTTGCCGCGCTGGCCCTGTCCGTCAAGGATTGGGGGCAGGCGCTGGGCTTTTCTCACGTTGGCATCGCCGGTATCGACCTGGGCGAGCATGAACATCACCTGCGTCGCTGGCTGGACGCCGGCCACCACGGCGACATGGAGTACATGGGTGCGCATGGCAACAAGCGGTCGTACCCGGCCGAGCTGGTGCCCGGCACGGTGCGGGTGATTTCCCTGCGCATGGACTACCTGCCCGGCGACACCGCCATGGCCCAGCGCCTGGCGCAGCCCGAGAAAGCCTACATCTCGCGCTACGCCCTGGGGCGCGACTACCACAAGCTGGTGCGCAAGCGCGTACAGCACCTGGCCGAGCGCATCCAGGCCGAGATCGGCCCCTTCGGCTTTCGTGCCTTCGTCGACAGTGCACCGGTACTGGAAAAAGCCCTGGCCCAGCAGGCCGGCCTGGGCTGGATCGGCAAGAACACCTTGCTGCTCAACCGCAAGGCCGGCAGCTACTTCTTCCTCGCCGAGCTGTTCGTCGACCTGCCCCTGCCGGTGGATGAGGCCCAGGCCACCGAGCACTGCGGCCGCTGCCAGGCCTGCCTGGACATCTGCCCGACCCAGGCCTTCGTCGGCCCTTACCAGCTCGACGCACGGCGCTGCATTTCCTACCTGACCATCGAATTGAAGACCGCCATTCCGGTCGAGCTGCGCCCGCTCATCGGCAATCGCGTCTTCGGCTGCGACGACTGCCAGATCACCTGCCCGTGGAACCGCTTCGCCCGACCGACCGCCGAAAGCGACTTCATGCCCCGTCATGGCCTGGAGAATGCCGACCTGGCGGCGCTGTTCCTGTGGGACGAAGCGACGTTCCTGAGCAGGACCGAAGGCTCACCCCTGCGCCGCGCCGGATATGAGCGCTGGCTGCGCAACCTGGCGGTGGGCCTGGGCAACGCGCCGTCCACGATCCCGGTGCTGGAGGCCCTGCAGGCGCGACGCGATCACCCGTCCGAGCTGGTGCGCGAGCATGTCGCCTGGGCCCTCGAACGGCATGGGGTGTAGCCGCACAGGGCAAGCGACGAACGTCCAGTGCCTCGCTCAGGGCTGATCGTTGTAATGGAACTTGGGCATTTCCCAGTGAAAGCGGATGGCCAGCAGACGGATCAGCAGCCCGCCGAACAAGGTCAGCAGCATGGACTGCTCCGGTGCCACCTCGAAATGCACACAGCCCAGGTAGAACCAGGCCGCCGCGAAGGACACGCTGGCGTACAGCTCGCGGCGGAACACCAGGGGAATGTCGTTGCAGAAGATGTCGCGCAGAATGCCACCGAACACCCCGGTGATGACGCCGCTGATCGAGGCGACCAGCAGGCCCTGCCCCATTTCCAGGGCGGTCATGCAGCCGATGAGGGTGAAGGCCACCAGGCCCAGGGCATCGAGCACCAGGAACAGCGAACGCAAGTGGCGCATCAGCGGCGCGATGAAGACGGTCAGCAGCGCCGCGAAACTGGTCAGCACCAGGTACTCGGGGTGCTTCACCCAGGTCAGGGGATAATGCCCGAGCAACACATCGCGCACCGAGCCACCGCCCAGCGCAGTGATGCAGGCGATCAGCACCACCCCGAACCAATCCATGCCCCGTCGTCCTGCGGACAGTGCGCCGGTCATGGCCTCGGCGGTGATCGCGATCAGGTACAGCATCAGCAACATGGCAGGCCTCCGACAAAAAGGCGCGCAGTCTACCTGATGGGCAGCGACAAGCGGCACAGCATTACCTGCACGCCGCGTGCATTTGGGGCGAACGCCTCCGTGCCAACGTGGTTTGACGTCTGCTGGCGGCGTCAGACCTTGATGAAGTGCTCACGGTAGTGACGCAATTCGGCGATCGACTCACGGATGTCGTCCAGGGCCAGGTGGGTATTGCCCTTGCGGAAACCATCACGCACTGTCGGCGCCCAGCGCGCGGCCAGCTCCTTGAGGGTGGAGACGTCCAGGTTGCGGTAGTGGAAGTAGTTTTCCAGCCCGCGCATGTGCCGGTACAGGAAGCGGCGGTCCTGGCAGATGCTGTTGCCGCAGATCGGCGACTTGCCCTTGGGCACCCACTGCTCCAGGAAGGCTAGGGTCTGCGCTTCGGCCTCGGCCATGTCGATGCGGCTGTCGCGCACCCGCTGGGTCAGGCCCGAGGCGCCGTGGGTCCGGGTGTTCCACTCGTCCATCCGTGCCAGCACGTCGTCGCTGTGGTGGATGGCGATCACCGGGCCTTCGGCCAGGGTATTGAGGTCGCTGTCGGTGACGATGGTGGCCATCTCGATGATGACATCGCTGTCCGGGTCCAGCCCGGTCATCTCCAGGTCGATCCAGATCAGGTTCTGTGGGTTCTGCATGCTTGAGGCTCCTCGACTAGGTCGTCATGGTAGCCCAGTTGCGTCGTGCATGCGCCGCCGACGCGTGCGCAATCGCAGGGGGCGGGCATGCTAGACTGCCAGCCGTTCATTTCTGCTCGCCAACACGGAACATTCATGGCCAAACGCCAGCTCAACCGCCGCCAGAATTGGCGCATCGAAAAAATCCAGGGCGAGCGCGCTGCACGTGCCGCCAAACGCGAACAGCAGGTGTTGCAGGAACTCGAAGGCGGCGACCTGGGCCCGGAGCGACTGGGGCTGGTGATCGCGCATTTCGGCGTGCAAGTCGATGTCGAAGCCCAGGACGGCGAGGCGGTCGGCGAGATCTTCCGGTGCCACCTGCGTGCCAACCTGCCTGCCCTGGTAACGGGCGATCGGGTGGTCTGGCGTGCCGGCAACCAAGGGATCGGCGTGATCGTCGCGCAGATGCCGCGCAGCACCGAGCTGTGCCGCCCCAACAACCACGGCCAGCTCAAGCCGGTGGCGGCGAACGTCGACCGGATCGTCATCGTCTTCGCCCCGGCGCCCGAGCCCCAGGCCAACCTGATCGACCGCTACCTGGTGGCGGCCGAGCATGCGGGTATCCAACCGTTGCTGCTGCTCAACAAGGCCGATCTGATCGACGATCACAATCGGGCGTCGCTGGAAGCCTTGCTGACGGTGTATCGCAGCCTGGACTACCCGCTGCTGGAAGTCTCCGCGCACGGCGGCGATGGCATGCAACGCCTGCAAGAAGCGCTGGACGGTTTCACCAGTGTGTTCGTCGGGCAGTCCGGCGTCGGCAAGTCCTCGCTGGTCAACAGCCTGCTGCCGGCGGCGCGCACCCGGGTGGGCGACTTGTCCGACTGGTCCGGGCAAGGCACGCATACCACGACCACGGCACGGCTTTACCACTTCCCCAATGGCGGCGACCTGATCGACTCGCCTGGCATTCGTGAATTCGGCCTGATGCACGTGAGCCGCGACGATGTCGAGGCGGGCTTCATCGAATTCCGCGATCTGCTGGGGCGGTGCCGCTTCCGCGACTGCAAGCATGACCGCGAGCCGGGGTGCGCGTTGCTGGGCGCTTTGGAAGAAGGACGGATCCAGCCGCAGCGGATGCACAGCTACCGGTCGATCATTGCCAGTTTGCCGGAAGATGAGTACTGAAGGCTGAAGATGCTTTGGAAAGCGCCAGAAGGCGGATGTGGGCGATTCTAGGGTTTCTGCCAAGCGCTGATGTGGGCCAATCGCTGCCGCGCTGTCGCGCAAAGAACATGACGGTAGCCGACAGGATCCGAAGCTTCATTGCTGATCGATTTTAGGGCCGCTTTGCGGCCCATCGCGGCCGGTCCGGCGCCCCGGCAGGGGCCGCTCTTACACCCGTAGTCCCACCGCGGGGTTACAGGCTATCGCGGTCACCTGTGGGAGCGGCCCCTGTGCCGCGATTGGGCCCGCAGGGCCCACAAAGTCCTTCAATTATTTGCTTTAAGATCAAAAAGATATTTGTGTTCTATGAGAGCGGCCCCTGCCGGGGCGCCGGACCGGCCGCGATCACGGCTTTTCACCCTTCCCTGGCTTCGTCCAGCTTCAGCGTGCCGTTGTCGAAGATGTTCAACTTCTGCCGCAGCTCGCGCGGCTGCATCGGCGCCGCGCTGCTCTGGTCCGGCGCGGCGGCGCCAGGGGCCGCCGGTGCAGGGACGGCGGCGCCAGGGGCCGCCGGTGCAGGGACGGCGGCTGGGGCAGGCGTCGATGCATTCGGCGCGGGTGAAGGCGCCGGGCTCGGTGCAGCCTCGGGTGCAGCCGGCGTGCCCTGCTCGCCCTCGATGTCGCGCTGGGCCTTCTTGGTCAGGACGATGATGTCGATGCGTCGGTTGACCGGGTTGTACGGATCCTGGCGATCGAACAGCGACGAGGAGGCATAGCCCACCACCCGCGCCACCTGATCGTCCGGGTAGCCGCCCACCACCAGCGCGCGGCGCGCGGCATTGGCACGGTTGGCCGACAGCTCCCAGTTGCCGAACTCACCATTGCCGGCATAGGCCTTGGCGTCGGTGTGGCCGCTGACGCTGATCTTGTTCGGCACGGCCTTGATGGTGTCGGCCATGGCCAGCAGGATGTCTTCGAAATACGGCTGCAAGCGTGCGCTGCCCAGCGCGAACATGGGCCGGTTCTCGGCGTCCATGATCTGGATGCGCAAGCCATCCTGGGTGATCTCGAACAGGATCTGGTCCTTGAACTTCTGCAGCTCGGGATTCTGGTCGACCTTGTTCTGCAGCTCCTGCAGCAGCAACTCCAAGCGCTGGTGCTCGAGCTGCTCGGCCATGGTCTGCACCTGGTCCTGGTCCATGTCGAGGTTGTCGCGCTTGAGCGGCTCGGTCTGCTGCTCGGGGTTGATGGTCTTGTCCGGCGCCAGCTCCGGCGAGCCGCCCAGGTCGATGACGTAGGGCGTGCCGCTTTCGGTGAACCCGATCGGGTCCTTGAAGTAGCCGGCGATGGACAGTTTCTGTTCGGGCGTGGCGGTCGACAGCAGCCACAGCACCAGGAAGAACGCCATCATCGCCGTGGCGAAGTCGGCGAAGGCGATCTTCCAGGCGCCGCCATGGTGCCCGCCGCCGAAGCGCTTGACGCGCTTGATGATGATCGGCTGATTGTTCTCCATGACTCAGCGACCGCGAACGGCTTGTTCCAGCTCGGCGAAGCTCGGGCGGTGCTTGGGGTACAGCACCTTGCGCCCGAACTCGACGGCCAGCGACGGCGGCATGCCGGAGGCGGAGGCCACCAGCGACGCCTTGATCGCTTCGTACAGGTTCACTTCTTCCTTGGCGTCATGGGCCAGGCACGTGGCCAGCGGGCCGAAGAAGCCATACGCCGCCAGAATACCGAAGAAGGTCCCCACCAGCGCCGCGCCTACGTGCATGCCGATGGCCGCCTGGTCGCCATCGCCCAGCGAGGCCATGGTCACCACGATGCCCAGTACCGCCGCGACGATACCGAAGCCTGGCATGCCGTCGGCGACCCCGGTCACCGCATGGGAGGGGTGCTCGAGTTCTTCCTTGAGGCTCAGCAGCTCCATGTCGAACAGGCCTTCGAGCTCATGGGGCGCCATGTTGCCGGTCGACATGATGCGCAGGTAGTCGCAGATGTAGGCCGTCATGCGCTCATCGGCCAGCACCCCGGGGTACTTGGCGAAGATCGGGCTGGCGGCCGGGTCTTCGATATCGGCCTCGACCGCCATCATGCCTTCGCGACGGCTCTTGTTGAGGATCTCGTAGACCAGCCCGAGCACGTCGAGGTAGAACGCATGCGTGAAGCGCGAGCCGAACATCTTCAGCGACTTCTTGATCACGTGCATGGTCATGTAGCCAGGGTTGGCCTGGAGGAACGCGCCGAAGGCGGCCCCGCCGATGATCATCACCTCGAAGGGCTGGATCAATGCCGCGATCTTGCCGTGGGAAAGCACGTATCCGCCGAGCACACTCGCGAATACGACGATGATGCCGATAATTTTAGCCATGGTTCAAAGCACTTGCTGTCGTGGTCAGGGGGTGGGGCGGGCGCTTGAAAACGCTTCTTCTCTTTATCGGCAGAACTGCGCCAGACTATAGTCAGTCCAATCGAAAAGCCAGTTGAAGGCCGATGTCAGAATGCCAGATGACGCCAAGGTGACCGCCCCTAAGCCCCCCGCCACGCTCGATGCCTGGGTCAAGCTGCTGGACGGCGTGCGCCTGCCGGTCCCCAAGGCCAGCCATGATCGCGTGCTGTCGGCCATCAACGACAGTCGGCGCTCGCTGCGTGACATCGCCGACCTGATGCAGGGCAGCCCCGCACTGGTCTTGAGCGTGATGCGCGAGGCCAACCACTCGGCCAACGCCAGCCAGGCCGAGCCTGCGGAAAGCCTGGAGATCGCGCTCAACCGGCTGGGCCTGGAACGCACGGCGCGCCTGCTGGCACGCCTGCCAGCGATGGGTGGCGAAACCATCCCGCCGGTGCTGCGTCAGTTCCAGATGATCAGCCAGCACGCCAGTCAGCAGGCCAGCGGCCTGTTCGCCAGTCGCCTGGCCCGGCTGTGGCAGGAAATCCACTGGGGCAGCCTGCTGTTCCTGTCGCCCTTGTGGCCTTTGGCCGCGACCTACCCGGCACTGCTCGATGCCTGGGAGCTGCGGGTGATCCACAAGGGGGAAGAGGCCACGGCGGTCGAGCACGAGCTGTTCGGCGTGCGCATCATGGAACTGTGCCAGGCCGTGGCCACCCACTGGCGCCTGCCGGAGTGGGTGACCCAGGGTTATCGCCTGCTGCTCGAAGAGCGCGAACAACTGGTGCAGGTCCTGAACATCGCCCGCGAGCCCGAACCGCTGACGCAGCAACAGCGGCTGGACGAAGAACCCGGCCTGCGCCGCTGGTTCAACCAGCCGGCCAATACCGTGCTGCTGGCCAACGGTCTGGCGCTGGCAGCCCAGGTCGGCTGGGACAACCCGCACCTGCTGCGCTGGCAGTTGCTGACCGGCCTGTACTTGCAGACCTCGCTGGACGACGTGCAGCAGCAGGTCCACCAACAGGCCGCCGCCAGTGCCCGCCGCCATGCGCGCAAGGCCTTGTTCCACCCGGCCGAGGCCCTGATCTGGCCCTGGGACCAGCGCCGCCCCCATCCGGACATGCTGACACCCCCGCCCCCCAGCGCCCAGGACATGCAGCAGTGGCGTCGGCTGTGCGGCGAGCTGCTGGCCCAGCCCAGCCCCTTCACCAACCTCGTGCACCTGGCCACCCAGGCGCGTGAAGCCCTGCTGGTCAGCGGCATGCAACGGGTGCTGCTGCTGGCACTGGACCGGGTCAACCAGCGGCTGCGCGTGGTGCAGAGCGTCGGCCTGCCCGCTGAAGCCACACGCCTGGAGCTGGCCCTCGACCAGAGTACCGTCCTGCAGAAGCTCGCCAGCCAACCCGGCCAGCTGCGCCTCACGCCCGACAACCGCACGCGCCTGTCGAGCCTGTTGCCCCCGCCCCTGTGTGCCCTGTGGCGCAGCGAACATCTGCTGATGCGCTCGCTGGCCGTCAATGGCCAGGTGGCGATGCTGATGATCGTCGACCAGCACGGCCGTCCGCTGAGCGACGTCAGCGTGCAGGCCTTCGGCAAGACCGCCCAGTGCATCGAGCGTGCGCTGGCCACCTTCGGTAGCCGCAACGCCTGAGCCTTGCGCTACAATCGCCCCTTCAACTTCCCCGTGGAGACTGCGGATGACCGACTTTTCCGGCCTGCCCCTGGTAATCGAACCGGCCGATCTGCTACCTCGGCTCGACAGCCCCGCGCTGATCCTGGTGGACCTGACCAGCGCGGCCCGGTATGCCAGCGGTCATATCCCCGGCGCACGTTTCGTCGACCCCAAGCGCACCCAGTTGGGTCAGTTGCCGGCCCCTGGCCTGCTGCCCACCCAGGCCGAACTGGAAAAGCTGTTCGGTGAACTGGGGCACCGCGCGGACGCCGTCTACGTGGTGTACGACGATGAGGGCGGCGGCTGGGCCGGGCGCTTCATCTGGCTGCTGGACGTCATCGGTCATACGCAGTACCACTACCTCAACGGCGGCGTGCTCGCCTGGCCGAGCGACCGGCTCAGCACCGAGGTCCCGGCACCGGCGACCGCCCCCGTGCACCTGCACCTTGACCCGACCCCGACCGCCACGCGCGAGTACCTGCAAAGCCGGCTGGGGCAGCCGGACCTGGCGGTCTGGGATGCACGCGCCCCGGCCGAGTACCGGGGCGAAAAAGTGCTCGCGGCCAAGGGCGGGCATGTCCCCGGTGCGATCAATTTCGAATGGACCGCCGGCATGCAGCACGATGACCACCTGCGTATCCGTACCGACCTGGCGTCGGTACTCGCCGGGCTGGGCATCACGCCGGACAAGGAAATCATCACCCACTGCCAGTCTCACCATCGTTCGGGCTTCACCTACCTGGTGGCCAAGCACCTGGGTTACCCACGGGTCAAGGCGTATGCCGGCTCCTGGGGCGAATGGGGCAACCACCCGGACACGCCTGTCGACGTTTAAAGGAAACCTATGAAATCCCGATTGTTCATCCTCAGTCAGTACCTGCTCCCGCATCACCTGCTGTCGCGCCTGGCCGGCTGCGTCGCCGAATGCCGCGTGCGTTGGTTCAAGAATGCCTTCACCGCCTGGTTCGCCAAGCGCTACCAGGTGGACATGTCCCAGGCGCTGGTCGAAGACCTGACCGCCTACGAGCACTTCAACGCCTTCTTCACCCGCGCGCTGAAAGCCGACGCGCGCCCGCTGGACCCGACGCCCGGCGGCATCCTGTGCCCGGCCGATGGCGCGGTCAGCCAGTTGGGCCCCATCGAACACGGGCGCATCTTCCAGGCCAAGGGCCATAGCTACAGCGCCCAGGAGCTGCTGGGCGGCGACCCGGCGATGGCAGCACCGTTCATGGGCGGGGAATTCGCCACCATCTACTTGTCGCCGAAGGACTACCACCGCGTGCACATGCCGTTGGCCGGTACGCTGCGCGAGATGGTCTACGTGCCCGGTCGCCTGTTCTCGGTCAACCAGACCACGGCGGAGAACGTGCCCGAGCTGTTCGCCCGCAACGAGCGTGTGGTGTGCCTGTTCGACACCGAGCGCGGCCCGATGGCCGTAGTACTGGTGGGCGCGATGATCGTCGCCTCGGTCGAGACGGTCTGGGCCGGGCTGGTGACGCCGCCCAAGCGTGAGCTGAAGACCTTCCGCTATGACGAAGCCAGCCGCACGCCGATCCATCTGGAGAAAGGTGCGGAGCTGGGCCGCTTCAAGCTCGGCTCGACCGCCATCGTGCTGTTCGGTCCGCAGCAGGTGAAGTGGCAGGACCTGCTGGGCGCCGGCTCGGTGGTGAACATGGGCCAGTTGCTGGCCGTGCCTGCCCAGGCCTGAGGCCTGATCGAACGCGTGGCCTGATACCTTCAGGCCACCTGACCTGTCGAGGCCGGGCACACCGGCCGCGATGGGCCGCGAAGCGGCCCGGAAAGCCGATCAGCAGCCAAGCCTCGGCCCTGCCAGCCGACGTCTACCGCGCCTTGCCGCCCGCCTCGCGATCACGCAACCCCAGCAGGTACAGCACCCCGTCCAGCCCCAGGGTCGAGATGGCCTGGCGCGCCGACTGCCGCACCAGGGGCTTGGCGCGGAAGGCCACGCCCAGACCGGCCAACGCCAGCATCGGCAGATCGTTGGCGCCGTCGCCGACCGCGATGGTCTGCTCCAGGCTGAGTCCTTCCTTGTGTGCCAGCTCGGTCAGCAGGTCAGCCTTGCGCTGTGCATCGACGATCGGCTCCACGGCCACGCCGGTCACCTTGCCGTCCACCACTTCCAGCTCGTTGGCGAACACGTAGTCGATGCCCAGACGTGCCTGGACCTGCTTGGCGAAGTACGAGAACCCGCCCGAGAGGATGGCGGTCTTGTAGCCCAGGCGTTTGAGTTCGGCGAACAGGGTCTCGGCTCCTTCGGTCAGGCGCAGCGACGCCCCGATCTCATCGAGCACGCCCACGTCCAGCCCCTTGAGCAACGCCATGCGCTCCTTGAAGCTGGCGCGAAAATCCAGCTCGCCGCGCATGGCCCGCTCGGTGATGGCCGCGACCTGCTCGCCCACGCCGGCCGCCTTGGCCAGCTCGTCGATCACTTCGGCCTCGATCAGCGTCGAGTCCATGTCGAAGACCGCCAGTCGACGGTGGCGACGGAACAGGTCGTCGTTCTGGAACGCCAGGTCGATGTCCAACGCATCGGACAAGCCCAGGAAGTCCGCACGCAGCGCCTGTGCATCGGCCGGCGTACCGCGCACGGTGATCTCGAGACAGGCCTTGCCCGTGTCCACTGGGGCGTCCAGCGCCACACGCGACGACAGCCGCTCGATGCGCTCGATGGTCAGGCCATGTCGGGAGATTGCCGCGCTCACCTGCTGCAACTGCTCGGGGCTGACCTTGCGGCTGAGCAGGGTCACGATATGGCGCGCCTCGCGCTGCCCTTCCACCCAACGCTGGTAGTCCGTCTCGGACACGGGGGTGTAGCGCGCCTGCAGGTCCAGCTCGTGCGTCTTGGACTGCACGGCCTGCAACAGCGCCGAGGCCGCCTCGTTGTCGGGAATGGTCACCAGGATGCCGAACGACAAGGTGCCGTGCATCACCGCCAGGCCGATGTCGAGGATGCTCACGCCGCCCTGGAGCAGGACGCCGGTGATGGCCGCGGTAAGACCGGGACGGTCCTCACCGGTGATGTTGATCAGGACGATTTCGCGCAAGACCGGGCTCCAAAATGATGAAAAAGGCGCATTCTACCGATTTTCCGTGACAATCGGGCATGGTGGACGCTTTGCCGACAAAACTCCGCTCGCTATACTGCGCACCACTTTTCCGCCATAAAGAGCCGAGCTCTGTGAACCGGCCCACGCCCGTCAAGCCAGACAACTTCTTCGTGATGCTCTTCCGTGCCCTGCGCCAGCGTCGTCTCCCGCTGGTGCTGCGGATAGCCTTCAACAACCTTTTCCTGGTGGCCTTGGCCCTGGTGATCTACGCCTGCGTCATGGGGCTGCAGTTCAAGCAGGCCATGCACGAGCAGGCGGACGCGCTCGGACAGAGCCTGATCACCCAGACCGCCACGTCGGCCACCGAGCTGCTGGTGGCCAACGACATCCTCAGCCTCAACGTGCTGCTCGGCAACCTGGCGAAGAACCCGCTGGTGGCCCACGCCGCCATCTACAGCGTGGACAACCGGATCCTCGCCGAAGCCGGGCAACGCCCTCGCAACGGTCTGCTCGGCGAAGCCAAGGGTGTGTACCAGACGCGTATCACCTTCCAGGACGTGACGGCCGGGCAACTGCGCATCAGCCTGGACATGGAGCGCTTCCATCAGCCGATGCTGATCAGCCTGCAAAGCATGGGTGTGCTCGCGGCCATCCTGGCCGTGTTGTGCCTGGTGCTCAGCCTGCGCACGGGGCGCTCGATCACCACGCCGCTGCTGCAATTGCGGGTCTGGTTGCGTGAGCCGCACCCCTACACGCCGGCCACCGACCGCCAGGACGAGATCGGCGACATTGCGCGTCAGCTGCATGCGCGCCTGGCGCCTCCGCCGCCGCCTGAGCCGGAGATCGACGAGCACGACGAGGTGTACGACGACGCGCATGACGATGAGGCATTCGTCGAAACACCACCGGCGACCAGCCCGGCAGCACGGGCTGCGCGTCCGGCGATCGCCCCGCTGACTGCCAGCGATGACGAGCATGACGATGAGGCCTTTGCCGACCTGGTGGTCGACCAGCCTGCTCCGGCCAGCGCGCCGCAGCCTGCCGCGGTCGTCAAGGCCGAACCGCAGACCAGCGCGGTGCTCGCCGTGCAGCTGGGCTCCCAGGATCAGCTGCGACGCTTGCCACGCACCCGCCTGAACGAGCTTCAGGAACGTTATCGCGATTGCCTGGAGCAGGCGGCCTCGCTGTACGAAGGCACCATGTACACCTTGAACGATGGCAGCACCTTGCTGCTGTTCAACAGTGGCGACAGCGGCGAAGACTACCTGACCAACGCCATCTGCTGTGGCGAGCTGTTGCGCGCCTTGGGCCATGCCTTGCAGATCGAAGTCGCGGACAGCGGCATCACCCTGCAGATGCAGCTGGGCCTGATGCTGGGCCAGGACCTGCACGGCCTGAGCCAGGTCGACCTGTTGCTGACCGAAAAGGCTCAGGGTGCCCTGGCGCTGTCGCAGCACAGCCGCAACCTGCTGCTGGTCGAACGTAGCGTGGGTGAAGATGCCCTGGTCCGCCAGCGCGCACGCATCCGCCCGATCGCCAGCCCGGAAGGCGCCAGCTGCGTCGAGCGGCTGATGGAGCCCTACCCCTCCATGCTCGAGCGCCAACTGGCGCGGATGCACGAGCGACGCGGGCAGTGAAAGCAAAGGTGGTCCAATGACCACCTTTTTTCGTTGAGCGCCGAGCCTCGACGGCCCTATTACTGGCAAGCCCCCACAGGTACCACTTCAAGCAGACATCAGCGCGATGGCGACGCCGTCTGTGCAGGCTGTGTGTGCGGGCCTGCCCGCGATAGCGGTGGTAGATTCGACACGTGGCCAACAGGGTCAATGCTGGCCTGCCAGTCTTGAGGTGAATGAACGGGCCCTATCGCTGGCAAGCCAGCTCCTATAGAACAAAAACTAGCTTATTGATCTCAAAGGAAATAATTTCAGGATTTTGTGGGCCCTGCGGGCCCAATCGCGGCACTGGGGCCGCTCCCACAGGTGACCGCGCTAGCCTGCAATCGCACGCAGTGGGGCTACGGGTGTAGGAGCGGCCCCTGCCGGGGCGCCGGACCGGCCGCGATGGGCCGCAAAGCGGCCCTAAAGTCGATGAGCAGTAAAGCCCTGGACCCTGCTAACTATCGCCATGTTCTCTGCGCGACAGCGCGGCGCCAAGTCGGCGGGCGGACTCCCACAGGTACTCGCTTCAAGCAGGCATCAGCACGATAGCGACGCTGCCTGTGGGAGCGGGCTTTCCCGCGATAGCGGTGGTAGATTCGACACATGGCAAGCAGGGTCAATGCTGGCCTGTCAGCCTTGAAGTTAATGAACTGGCCTTATCGCTGGCAAGCCAGCTCCCACAGATACTCACTTCAGGCAGGCATCAGCACGATGGCGACGCTGCCTGTGTGGGCTTGCCCGCGATAGCGGTGATAAGCCTGATACAGGGCCAACAGGATCAATACTGGCCTGTCAGTCTTGAGGTGAACGAACTGGCCCTATCGCTGGCAAGCCAGCTTCCACAAAAGGCCAGGGCAGATCTGAAAGAGGTGGCGAGGCGACTGGCCTTCCACCCTGGCCCTGGCAACCTGGGGTTCTCAGAACCGATAGACTTCCAGATCAGTACGGATCGGCGTGGCCATCGGGATCTTCGGCTTCTGTGCATCCTTGCGCACCTGGGTGGGTGCGGCAGGCTTCTTCGTCGACTCTTCGGCGATCGCGGGCTGATTGGCCAGCGGCTTGACCGCCGTGCTCAACTGTTCGGCCAGTTTCTGCAACAGCTGCCCCTGCGCCTGCACCTGAGACGCTTCGCTGCCTTCATGGGGCTGCTCGAGGTGGACGATGCGGTTGTCACGCACCTTGCCCCGGCGATCGAGCAAGCGCCACTGCGCGTCCAGAATCGCGGGCTGATCGACGCCCGAATCGAGTCGGGTGATCGAAAGCAGCACCTGCACGTCCGGGCTGAACCCGGCAGTGGCCGGCGCCAGCACCACGCGCTGGCTGTCCAGGCGCCAGGCCAGTTGGCGCACCAGCAACTGATCGATGTCCGACGACAGGCTACCCGCCCAGCGCCCGGCGGTCGCGCCGGTCAGGCTGCCGTCGGCCTGGCGTTGCAGCAAGGTTTCGCGTTGCAGGTAGTCAGCGACCGACACGGGGCCGAGCACGACGGCCAGACCCGCATGCTGTGACGGCTGACCCGGGTTTCCGCTGTCGAGCTGATAGAGAGCCGTGGGCTGGTGGACGCTGCATCCGGCCAGGCCCAATACGCCAGTCATCAACCACACAAATGGAAGGCGCAGAACGTTCATTCATCCCATCCAGGCGGCCGCCATGGTCGGCGGACCGCAGTGATACGTGTCAAGTTCGGTAGGGGCACACAGCGACGCTGGCGCCAAGAGGCGCCTATCATCCGCGAAATGCCGGGGCAACTCCAGCCTTTCCGCCGGGACGTCCCTCGAACGAACGTCCCGGCCGGCCTGGGTTCAGTCGACCGTCAGCGCGTCGACACGCTGGAAACCACGTGGCAGTTTGTTGCCTCGCCGTCCCCGCTCGCCTTTGTAGTGATCGAGGTCCGCGCCCTTGAGCGACAGCGTGCGCTTGCCCGCGCTGAGCACCAGGGTGGCGCCCTCGGCCAGCACGGCCAGGTCGGTCACGTACTCTTCGCGATTGGCCACGCGCTCCCCAGGGATGCCGATGATCTTGTTGCCCTTGCCCTTGCCCAGTTGCGGCAGGTCGGCGATCTTGAACACCAGCAGGCGGCCTTCGGTGGTCACGGCGGCCAGCCAGTCCTGCTCGCGGTTGGGCACGGGCCGCGGGCTGATCACCTTGGCCCCTGCCGGCAGGCTGAGCAGCCCCTTGCCGGCCTTGTTCTTGGTCTGCAGGTCCTCGCCCTTGACCACGAAGCCGTAGCCCGCGTCCGAAGCCACCACGTACAGCGCGTCGTCCTCCGGCAGCAGCAGGCATTCGAAGCTCGCCCCCGGCGGCGGCGTGAGGCGCCCGGTCAGCGGCTCGCCCTGGCCACGGGCCGAGGGTAGCGTATGCGCCGCCACCGAGTAGCTGCGCCCGGTCGAGTCGATGAACACCGCCGACTGGTTCGAGCGCCCTGGCGCAGCGGCCTTGAAGCCGTCCCCGGCCTTGTACGACAGGCCGGTGGCGTCGATGTCGTGGCCCTTGGCGCAGCGCACCCAGCCTTTTTCCGAAAGCACCACGGTCACCGGCTCGGTGGGCATCAGCTCGTTTTCCGACAAGGCCTTGGCCTCGGCGCGCTCGATGATCGGCGAACGGCGATCGTCGCCGTAGGTCTGGGCATCCTTGATCAGTTCGCTGCGCACCAGCTTCTTGAGCTTGGCTTCGCTGCCCAGCAGGCCCTGGAGCTTGGCCTGCTCCTTGAGCAATGCGTCCTGCTCGCTGCGGATCTTCATCTCTTCCAGGCGCGCCAGCTGGCGCAGACGCGTCTCGAGGATGTAGTCGGCCTGGGTCTCGCTCAGGCCGAAGCGGGCGATCAAGGCCTGTTTGGGGTGGTCCTCGGTCCGGATGATGTGGATCACCTCGTCCAGGTTGAGGAAGGCGGTGAGCAACCCATCGAGCAGGTGCAGACGCTTTTCGACCTTGTCCAGGCGGAACTGCAAGCGGCGACGCACGGTGTCGACGCGATACTGCAGCCACTCCTGCAGCAGCGCGCGCAGGTTCTTCAACTGCGGGCGACCGTCCAGGCCGATGATGTTGATGTTGACCCGGTAGGTGCTCTCCAGGTCGGTGGTGGCGAACAGGTGCTGCATCAGCTCCTGGGCATCGACCCGGTTGGAGCGCGGAATGATGACGATACGGCACGGGTGCTCGTGGTCCGACTCGTCGCGCAGGTCGGCGACCATCGGCAGCTTCTTGGCCTGCATCTGCGCGGCGATCTGCTCGAGCACCTTGGCGCCGGAGACCTGGTGCGGCAGGGCCGTGACGACGATGTCGCCCTCCTCGACCCGGTACACGGCGCGCATGCGAATCGAGCCGCGACCGTTTTCGTAGAGCTTGAGCATCTCGGCCCGTGGCGTGATGATCTCCGCCTCGGTCGGGTAGTCCGGCCCCTGGATGTGCTCGCACAGCTGCTCGACCGTCGCCTTGGGTTCGTCCAGCAGGCGTACGCAGGCGGCGGCCACTTCGCGCAGGTTATGGGGCGGGACGTCGGTGGCCATGCCGACCGCGATCCCGGTGGTGCCGTTGAGCAGGATGTTGGGCAGGCGCGCAGGCAGCACCGCAGGTTCCTGCAAGGTGCCGTCGAAGTTCGGCACCCAGTCCACCGTGCCCTGGCCGACTTCCTCGAGCAACACTTCGGCGTAGCGCGACAGCCGGGCTTCGGTGTAGCGCATGGCGGCGAACGACTTGGGATCGTCCGGCGCCCCCCAGTTGCCCTGGCCGTCGACCAGGGTGTAGCGGTAGCTGAAGGGCTGGGCCATCAGCACCATGGCTTCGTAGCAGGCCGAATCGCCGTGCGGGTGGAACTTGCCGAGCACGTCACCGACGGTGCGCGCGGACTTCTTGTGCTTGGCGTCGGCGTCCAGGCCCAGCTCGCTCATGGCGTAGATGATGCGTCGTTGCACGGGCTTCAGGCCGTCGCCGATGTGCGGCAGAGCACGGTCCTTGATCACGTACATGGAGTAGGTGAGGTAGGCCTGTTCGGTGAAGGCAGCCAGAGAGCGGCGCTCGACACCGTCGAGACTGAGTTCCAGGGAGTCGCTCATGCGTGCCTCGTCATTTCAGGTTCTGGCGCAGCAGCAAGGTGCCGCTGCGCTGGGTGAATTCAAGTTGTTTCAGGGCGCTCATGCCGAGCAGGATCTGATCGCCGTCCAGGCCCGGCACGACCATCGCGCGCACGTCGCGCAGGCGGATGTCGCCCAGTTGCACGCTGTTCAGGCGCGTGCGATAGCCTTCGGTGCGGCCATTGGCGGTGCTGACCTGCACCGGGGCGCCGCGCGCGAGGCCGAGCTGCCGGGCCACGCGCTCGGGGATCGCCACGTCGGTGGCCCCGGTGTCGAGCATGAAGTGCACCGGCTGCTCGTTGATCGCGCCGTCGACGACGAAGTGGCCCTGGTGATTGCCCACCAGACGCACTTCGACGAAGCCGGGGCCATGGGCGGAGCGCACCTCGGTATTGGGGTTGTGCTGCCGCTGCTCCCAGGCACTAAAGAACCGGGTGGCCAGGAACAGCGCCGCCGCCCAGGCCAGGATCATCAGCACCTTGCCCGCGCGTTTGCCAGGTGGGGCGCTCAAGGCGCGACGCTCCAGCCGCCCTTGGGCGCGGCGAAGCGCCAGACGATGGGCCGGGTTTCCCCGTCGGCACGCTGGGCATTGTTGTTGTCCAGGCCGATCCAGGCCCCCTGGCGATCGATCACCAGCGCCTCGGCCAGCCCGTAGGGTTCGTCGTAGCGCCGGCCCTCGGCCAGCCCTCCGTCGGCGAACGACCAGCAGCGCTCCACGTCGCCGCTGTCGGGTGCGCGGCGGCAGATCTGGTAGGCATTGCGCTCGAGGGTGAACAGCTTGCCCTCGAACCAGGCCAGGTCGGAGAAATCCCGTGGGATGGGACGGGTCCGGCCGGTCTGGGCCGGCGGCGGCGCCTTGCCCGCTTCGCTGAACAGCACACAGCCTTCCACGCAGGTCCACACCGCCTGCTGTCGCTGCAAGGCCACCAGTCCACGCCGCTCGCGCTCGGCGGCCAGCCACAGGCGGTCGCCCGTCGGGTTCACCGCCAGCCCTTCGAACAAGGCATTGAAGTGCAGCAGCATCCCGCTGGCCCGCGCCTGGCGTACCATGGCCGGATCGATCCGGAGCCATTCGACGTCACCGCTGGGCGGCACCCGCAGCACGCCGGCCTGGGCTTCGCTGACCACGTAGGCGGTGCCTTGCTGGTCGCAGCTGATGCCTTCGAAGTCCAGAGCCCCGCCGCGCAGGTAGGCGGCCGCCCAGGTGCTCGAGCGCATCCCCCAGGGCAAGCCGCTGTCCGGCGCGGGCGGCGCCTGGAACGTCCGGGCCTCGGCCTGCCAGGTGCTCGCCCGTGAGTCGAGCCGGTAGATCTGGTCGTCGTCACGGTCCGACACGGCCCACAGGTGGCCCTGGCACAGCGCCAGGCCGGACAGGTTGCCGCCGCGCATGCCCTCGACGGGATGTTCGGCGACGAATTCCAGCTCGGGCCACGACGTCGCGTGCGCGGGCATCACGACCGATGCCAGACACGCCAGGCCCAGGCTCAGGACCGTCCGGATCACTCCAGCACCTCGGCCAGGTTGCCCTTGGTCTCGAGCCAGCTCTTGCGATCGCTGGCGCGCTTCTTGGCCAGCAGCATGTCCATCACTTCACGGGTGCCCTGCACGTCGTCCAGGGTCAGTTGCACGAGACGGCGGGTGTTCGGGTCCATGGTGGTCTCGCGCAGCTGCGGCGGGTTCATCTCGCCCAGCCCCTTGAAGCGGGTCACCTGGGGCTTGCCGCGCTTCTTCTCGGCCACCAGCCGATCGAGGATGCCGTCGCGCTCGGCCTCGTCCAGGGCGTAGTAGATCTCCTTGCCCAGGTCGATGCGGTACAGCGGCGGCATGGCCACGTAGACGTGACCGGCGTCGATCAAGGGCCGGAAGTGCTGGACGAACAGCGCGCACAGCAAGGTGGCGATGTGCAGGCCGTCGGAGTCGGCGTCGGCGAGGATGCAGACCTTGCCATAGCGCAGCTGGGTCAGGTCGGTGGCCCCTGGGTCAACGCCAATGGCCACGGCGATGTTGTGCACTTCCTGGCTGGCCAGGACCTCGCCCCCGTCGACCTCCCAGGTGTTGAGGATCTTGCCGCGCAGCGGCAGGATGGCCTGGAACTCCTTGTCCCGCGCCTGCTTGGCCGAGCCGCCGGCCGAGTCGCCCTCGACCAGGAACAGCTCGGCGCGCATCGGGTCCTGCCCGGCGCAGTCGGCCAGCTTGCCCGGCAGCGCCGGCCCCTGGGTCACGCGCTTGCGCTCGACCTTCTTGCTGGCCTTGAGCCGTCGGCCGGCATTGCTGATGGCCAGCTCGGCCAGTTGCAGGCCTAGCTCGGGGTGGGCGTTGAGCCACAGGCTGAACGCATCCTTGACCACGCCCGAGACGAAGGCCGCGGCTTCACGCGACGACAGGCGCTCCTTGGTCTGGCCGGAGAACTGCGCGTCCTGCATCTTCATCGACAGAACGAAGGCGATACGCTCCCAGACGTCCTCGGGCGCCAGCTTGACGCCCCGTGGCAGCAGGTTGCGGAACTCGCAGAACTCGCGCATGGCGTCGAGCAGGCCCTGGCGCAGGCCGTTGACGTGCGTGCCGCCCTGGGCGGTGGGAATCAGGTTGACGTAGCTTTCCTGCAGGCTGTCGCCGCCTTCGGGCAGCCACAGCAAGGCCCAGTCCACGGCTTCCTTGTTGCCGGCCAGGCTGCCGCAGAACGGCTCGTCGGGCAGGCGCTGGAACTCGCTGACCGCATCGATCAGGTAGGAGCGCAGGCCGTCTTCGTAATGCCACTCGACCTTCTCGCCGGTGCCCTTGTCCTCGAAGCTGATCGACAGCCCCGGGCACAGCACCGCCTTGGCCTTGAGCACGTGCTTCAGACGGCTCACGGAGAACTTGGGCGAATCGAAGTACTTGGCATCCGGCGCGAAGTACACGCTGGTGCCGGTGTTGCGCTTGCCGACCGTGCCGACCACCTGCAGCTCGCTGGCCTTGAAGCCGTCGGCGAAGCTCATCTGGTATTCGTTGCCGTCACGCTTGACCCGCACCCGGACCTGGCTGGACAAGGCGTTGACCACCGAAATGCCGACCCCGTGCAGACCGCCGGAGAACTGGTAGTTCTTGTTGGAGAACTTGCCGCCGGCGTGCAGCTTGGTGAGGATCAGCTCGACCCCGGACACCCCTTCTTCGGGGTGGATGTCCACGGGCATGCCGCGGCCGTCGTCGGACACTTCCAGGGAATGGTCGGCGTGCAGGATCACCTGGATCGAGCGGGCGTGACCGGCCAGGGCTTCGTCGACGCTGTTGTCGATGACTTCCTGGGCCAGGTGGTTCGGCCGACTGGTATCGGTGTACATGCCCGGTCGCTTGCGGACCGGATCGAGGCCGGAGAGGACCTCGATGGCGTCTGCGTTGTAGGCGCTAGCGCTGGGATTGGCCATGGATTCTCGTCGTCAGTCTGGTGAATGCAAAAAAATCAGGAGCTCGAAACATCGAGCGCCGCGTCGCGCTCCGGCGCGATGCCCGCGAAGGCCAGGACCTGGTCCAGGCGCTGGGCGAAGCCTTGGAAACCGTGGTCGCCGCCGACTTCGATGCGCAGGTCGCAGGCCTGGTAGTAGCGTTGCGCATGGCGGTAGTCGAGGGTTTCGTCGCCGGTCTGCAGCCAGACCTGGATGCGCTCGCCGGCAGACGGCGCGGGCACTTCCAGGTCGGCCAGGGCCTGCACATGGTCCAGGGTCAGCTCCCAGGCCTCGTCGGTATAGAGGTTGCGCTGGGTGCCGAGGTAGCCGTCGAACAGCCGATGCGGCGCGACCGCCGGGTTGATCAGCAGGGCCTTGAGGCCATGGCGCTCGGCCAGATGGGTGGCATAGTAGCCGCCCAGCGAACTGCCCACCAGCAGTGGCTGACCGAGGGCGACGATGGCCGCCTCGAGCTGGGCGATGGCCTGGCGCGGATGGTGGTGCAAGGCCGGAATGCGCAACTGCTCGGCCAGGCCGCGCTGGCGCATCGCCGTTTCGAGCTGGTGCGCCTTGCGCGACAGCGGCGAGCTGTTGAAACCGTGGATGTAGAGGATCGAAGCCGACATGCTGCTCCTGGGGTCTGCGGCGACAGGCCCATCGAGAGACGGGCGCGGGGACGCGCAGTGTAGCCTGTTCACCCCAGGTTGGCGTAGCGCGAGGGTGTTACAGCATGCTCAGTAGCCGGGGCCTTCGAGGTCCAGCGTCACCTGGAAGTCCCGCGCGCGCTCGACCCCGGTGTCCAACCGACCGTCCGGGTGCAAGTGCAACCAGCGGTAACCAGGGTGTTCCTCGCTCACCACGAAGTCCTCGCTGGCCGGCGCGAACTGGATGCAGGTGGACGGCGAGGCCAGCAGCCGCAGGCCGTCCACTGTCCGGTCGCAGGCCTGATGCACGTGCCCCCAGAGCAGCGCCTTCACCTGGGCCCGTCCCTGCAGGCAGGCGAACAGCGCCTCGGCATTGCGCAGGCCGATGGGGGCCATCCAGGCACAGCCGATGTCCACCGGCTGGTGGTGCAGGCAAACCAGGCAATGCCGCTCCCCTGCACCCTCCAGGGCCTGCTCCAGCACCGCCAGCTGCGTGTCGTCGAGCCAGCCATGGGTCGCGCCCGGTACCGTGGACACCAGGGTGACGATGCGCCAGCCGCCCACATCGGTCACTGCCTGCAGGCGGTCGCTGCCCTCGGTCACGGCGGCCATGGTCTCGAGGCGATCGTGGTTGCCAGGCAGCCAGCGCGTCCGGGCCGCCAAGGTGGCGGTGGCGTCCTCGAAGGCCTGGTAGGACGCCACGCTGCCATCCTGGGACAGGTCCCCGGTGCACAGCAGCACGTCGAGCGCGGGGTGTTCGCGCCGCACCTGCTCGGCCACATGGCGCAGGCTGTCCCGGGTATTGACCCCCAGCAAGGTCTTGTCCGGGCTGGCGAACAGGTGCGGGTCGGTCAGCTGCACCACGCGCACGGGTGCACTGTCTTGCGAAGCATCGGATGGCGACACGGAACCGTCTCCTCACGGCGGGCAGCGAACGAATGATGACAGGTGGCGGGCGCAGGATGCGGCCGGGCAGGCTCAGCGCACCGCTTCGAGCTCGTGGCCGCAGGCCAGGCAGTGGCTCAGCCATTCACCCAGGAACAGGTTGAGCTGGGCCTTTTCATCGGGCTGATGCATGGCATCGTTGGGGTAAGGGTAGATGCTGCGCAGGCGTCGTGCATGTTCGGCGCTGATGACTTCGGCCATCTGCGCGTCGTGGTAGACCTGCACCTCGAGCTGCGGCACCGGCAGCCAGGGCAGGCTGTGCTCCTGGCGCACCCGCAGCGTGGTGGTGTAGGGGCAGGCGAGCACCACGTCGAGCACCAGCACGCCGAGCATCTGGTCGCCCTGGGTCATGCCGATGCGCCGCGAGCCCATGCCCTCGCGCATGGTCGGCAGCAGTTGCATCAGCCGCGCGTAGTTGGCCTCGCACGCCGCCTGCAGGCCGACCAGATCGACGCGGTAGCGTTCGCGCAGCGGGCTCACGACCACATGCCCCTGACTTCGTCACGGTTGAGCGCCAGCCATTGGATCGCGATGATGCTGGCGGCGTTGCCAATGCGCCCGTCACGCACGGCCTGCAGGGCGTCCTCGAACGACCAGACCTTGACGCGGATGTCCTCGCCCTCTGTTTCCAGCCCATGCAGGCCGCCGGCGCCTTCGCTGTGGCAGCGCCCCAGGAACAGGTGCACGAACTCGTCGCTGCCGCCCGGAGACGGGAAATAGCGCGTCATCGGCCACAGCGCGGAGAACGTCAGGCCGGCTTCTTCCTCGGCTTCCCGGTGGGCGACCTCCTCGGGTTGCTCGTCCTTGTCGATCAGGCCGGCCACCAGCTCGATCAGCCAGGGGTTCTGCGCCTTGTCCAGGGCGCCGACGCGGAACTGCTCGATCAGCACCACTTCGTCGCGCTGAGGATCGTAAGGCAGCACGCACACGGCGTCGTGGCGCACGAACAGCTCGCGGCTGATTTCGCGACCCAGGCCGCCGGCGAACAGCTCGTGGCGCAGGTGCACCTTGTCCAGCCGATAGAAGCCCTTGTAGCACGTGTCCCGCTTGACGATCTCGACCGCCCGGGGCACCGAATTCAACGAATCTGACATGTATGACCTCGTTTACCTCAGTTACTGCATCGCGCCATCCTACTCTGCGCCTCGACGGGTTTCACCCCCTTCCGCCAATCGCGCCGGCGCACGACAGCCCGCTGCCGCTCTGTTAGCTTAGTGCCGAACCGAAGGCCGTGCAGACGGTCGAAGGCCGATCTACCTTTGTCTTGCAAGGATCAACATGACGCTGGTCAAACTGACTTCCGTAGCCGTGCTGGCCCTGGCGCTGGGCGCTTGCCAGAGCCTGTTCGAGCCCAACTACCGGGCACCGCTGGAGACCAAGCGCGAGGCGTGGGAGCACGTCAAGCCGGGGTGCAACGAGCGCGACTGCCCGCTGGTGAACATCGACGTGGTGCATTTCCCGACACTGCCCAAGCTCGACGCCATCGTCGAACGTCGCCTGCTGCAACTGACCGAAGACAACCAGAACGGCACTGCGCCGACCTCCCTCAAGGCTTACGAGGCGGCCTACCTGGCCAGTGCCGAGAAGCGCAACAGCAGCTACCTGCAGGCCAAGGTACGCGAGCAGCATGACGGGCTGGTGATCATCGAGCTGTCCAGCTACCTGGACAGTGGCGGCGCCCACGGTATGCCGGGGCGTGGGTTCATCAACTACTCGCGCAAGCTGGACAAGGTCCTGACCCTGCAGGACATGCTGGTACCGGGCCAGGAAGCGACCTTCTGGAAGACCGCCGAGGAATCCCACCGCGCCTGGCTGATCAGCACCGGCATGGACAAGGACCCCGAGTTCGTCAAGACCTGGCCCTTCCGCCAGACTCCGCACATCGCCCTGACCTACGGCGCGGTGATCCTCAAGTACGAAGTCTATGCCATCGCGCCCTACGCCATGGGCCACATCGAACTGAAACTGCCCTACCCGCGCCTGAACGGCGTGCTCAAGCCGGAGCTGTTCCCCGGCCGCGGCTAAGACTCGCCAGCCCATGCAGTGCCCCTGCCACCAGCACGGCTGGCAGGGTGGCGCCCACGTCCGGCGCCAGCTGGGCAAGCAGGTGATAGACCACCACGCCCACCCCCCAGGCCAGCAGCGCCTGACCATGCAGCGCACCGACTGCTGCCGGCAGCCGCCTGCGCCGCACCAGGAAGTGATCGGTCAGCACCACGCCGAACAACGGTGCGAAGACCGAGCCGATCAACAACAGGAAGTGCTCGTACTGCGCCAAGGGCGCCAGGCAGGCGATCAGGGTACACAGCGCACCGATGGCCAGCGCCAGGTGCTCGACCTTCAGGCCCAGCAGCAGGCCGCTGGACACTGCCGCCGAATGGATGTCGGCAAAGGCGTTTTCCGACTCGTCGAGCAGGATCAGCAGCAGCGGAATGCCCAGGCCGGCACCGGCCAGCGCCAGCAGCAGCGCATTGGCCTCGCCTGACGTGGCGAATGCCAAGGTATACGCCACGCCCAGGCTCATCAGCCAGCCGTTGCCGAGCAGGTAGCCCAGCGCCGTCCCGGCGAAGACCCGGCCGGCCCGCTGGCCGAAGCGCGAATAATCGGCGATCAGCGGCAACCAGGACAGCGGCATGGCGATGGCGATGTCGATGCCCACGGCCAGGGGCATCGAGCCATCGCCGGCGCGTGCCCAGATCGCGGCCAGGTCGGCGCGGGCGAACAGGTTCCAGGTCAGCCACAAACAAGCGCCCAGCAGCAGCCAGATGCCCCAAGTGCGCAGGATCTTACGCACGAAGGCCAGCGGGCCACAGACGGCCAGCAGCGTGGCCAGCGCGCCGAAGCACACCGTCCAGAGCACGGGGCTGCTCCAGAGGCTGGCCTCGCCGAAGGCGCGCGTGCCCAGCAGGCTCGCCGCATCGCGCATGACGATGAGTTCGAACGCGCCCCAGCCGACGAGCTGCAACAGGTTCAACAGCGCGGGCAGCCTGACGCCCTGGCGGCCCAGGCTCAGGCGCAGCGAGGCCATCGCCGACAGGCCGGTGTCGGTACCGACCACGCCGGCTGCAGCCAGCAACAGCACGCCGATGGCGGTGCCAATGACGATGGCCAGCAAGGCGCCGGCCAGGCCCAGGCCCGGCGCCAGCAGCGCGCCGACCTGTAACACCATCAGGCCGGTGCCGAGGGAAAACCACAGGGCGAACAGGTCGCGAGCACCGAAGGGACGACGATCCGACGGAACGGGATGATCAGGGGAAAACGGGCTGGGCGTGGTCACGGTGCAGGCTCGCTTGGAGAGATGAGCGGGACCCTTCGAGGCCCCGCGATAAAGGGTGACGCGCCCGCCCCGTAAAGCGCGACGGGCGCGGACGACGGCGATCAGACCTTCTGGTACAGCTGGCTACCGGTCTGGCGGAAGCGCTCGGCCTGTTCGCGCAGGCCTTCCTCGACCGCCACGTCGACGGTCTCGATGCGCTGGTTGGCCGCGTACTCGCGCACTTCCTGGGTGATCTTCATCGAGCAGAACTTCGGCCCGCACATCGAGCAGAAGTGCGCGACCTTGGCCGACTCCTTGGGCAGGGTTTCGTCGTGGAACGCTCGGGCAGTGTCCGGGTCCAGGCCGAGGTTGAACTGGTCTTCCCAGCGGAACTCGAAACGCGCCTTGGACAGGGCGTTGTCGCGGATCTGCGCGCCTGGGTGCCCCTTGGCCAGGTCGGCGGCGTGGGCAGCGATCTTGTAGGTGATGATGCCGGTCTTGACGTCGTCCTTGTTCGGCAGGCCCAGGTGCTCCTTGGGCGTGACGTAGCAGAGCATGGCGCAGCCGAACCAGCCGATCATCGCCGCGCCGATGCCCGAGGTGATGTGGTCGTAGCCCGGCGCGATGTCGGTGGTCAGCGGCCCGAGGGTGTAGAACGGCGCCTCGTCGCAGCACTCGAGCTGCTTGTCCATGTTCTCCTTGATCAGTTGCATCGGCACGTGGCCGGGGCCTTCGATCATGCACTGCACGTCATGCTTCCAGGCGAGCTTGGTCAGCTCGCCCAACGTTTCCAGTTCGCCGAACTGGGCCTCGTCGTTGGCATCGGCGATCGAGCCGGGACGCAGGCCGTCGCCCAGCGAGAAGCTGACGTCGTAGGCCTTCATGATCTCGCAGATGTCCTCGAAGTGGGTGTAGAGGAAGTTCTCCTGGTGATGGGCCAGGCACCACTTGGCCATGATCGAGCCACCGCGGCTGACGATGCCGGTGACCCGCTTGGCGGTCAGCGGCACGTAGCGCAGCAGCACGCCCGCGTGGATGGTGAAGTAGTCCACGCCCTGCTCGGCCTGTTCGATCAGCGTGTCGCGGAACAGCTCCCAGGTCAGGTCCTCGGCCACGCCATTGACCTTTTCCAGGGCCTGGTAGATCGGTACGGTACCGATCGGCACCGGCGAGTTGCGGATGATCCACTCACGGGTTTCGTGGATGTGCTTGCCGGTGGACAGGTCCATCACTGTGTCCGACCCCCAGCGAATGCCCCAGGTGAGCTTGGCCACTTCTTCCTCGATGGACGAGCCCAGGGCGCTGTTGCCGATGTTGCCGTTGATCTTCACCAGGAAGTTGCGGCCGATGATCATCGGCTCCAGCTCGGTGTGGTTGATGTTGGCCGGGATGATCGCCCGCCCACGGGCGATCTCTTCGCGCACGAACTCGGCGGTGATGGCCTTGGGAATGCTGGCGCCGAAGCTGTGCCCGGCGTGCTGCTGCGCGAGCAGCCCGGCGGCATGGGCCTCTTGCAGCTTCATGTTTTCGCGCAGGGCGACGTATTCCATCTCGGCGGTGATGATGCCCTGCCGGGCGTAGTGCATCTGGCTGACGTTCGCGCCTGCCTTGGCCCGGCGCGGATGGCGCACATGGGCAAAGCGCAGCCGGGCCAGGTCATCGTCCGCCAGGCGCTGCTGGCCGAAGTCGGAACTCAGCCCGGACAGACGCTCGGTGTCGCCCCGCGCGTCGATCCAGGGCGAGCGCACATCGGCCAGGCCGCGGCGCACGTCGATGGTCACGTCAGGGTCGGTGTAGGGGCCGGAGGTGTCGTAGACCAGCACCGGTGCGTTGGCCTCGCCGCCGAAGTCGGTCGGCGTGTCGTCCAGGCTGATCTCGCGCATGGGCACGCGGATGTCCGGGCGCGAGCCCTGGACGTAGACCTTGCGCGAACGGGTGAAGGGTTGCACGGACTGCTGGTCGACGCGCGCCGATTCGCTGAGGTTGATCGTTTTTTCTTGTCTGCTCATCAAAGGCTCCCGGACATGTTCCTGGCGGATGGATGTCGGGGGAAGAACCTGAACGGACGCGGACGCACCCAGGGTGGGCGCTGTGCCGATACGTGACGTGCCGAGGCTCGAACGAGCCGCTGGAACATCCCGGACCTGGCACAAGAGATTCGCCGGGATGGCGAGAAATCTTGTTCCCTACGCAGGCGCTAACCTGATCAGGTTCAACGGGATCCGGAACTCTCCGATCTCAGCCTCCGATTCGAGGCACCCCGACAAGAACACGCGCAGTCTAGACTGCACAGGCCGACAACGCCAGGCGCATGCCGTGGGGAATGATCGGCGGCGCGCATGGTCGATTGTTGCCGGATGCGCGCCCCACTACACTGGCGCTCACGCCCGGATCGCCCACCCCAGAAACCGTCACCGTTCAAGGACTGCCCTATGCTGCGCAAACTTTCACTGGCCATTGCCGTGTCCTGTGCATCCCCTGCAATGGCCTGGGCAGCACCGGCGTCCATGACGGTGAAGACCGACCTGGTCAGCGTGTACCAGGAGGCCGTGCTCAACAATGCCGACCTGGCCGCTGCCCGGGCCGACTATGGTGCGCGGCGCGAGGTGGTGCCCCAGGCCCGTGCCGGACTGCTGCCGAACCTGTCCGGTGGCGCCGAGGTGCTGAGCACCCGGACCAAGGTGGACCAGCCGGCCTACATCGCCAACCGCAGCGGCAACACCTGGAGCGCGACCCTCTCGCAGCCGATCTTCCGCGCCGACCGCTGGTTCCAGCTGCAGGCTGCCGAAGCGGTCAACGAGCAGGCGGCGCTGGAGCTGTCGGCCACCGAACAGAACCTGATCCTGCAAACCGCCGAGCGCTACTTCGCGGTGCTGCGTGCCCAGGACAACCTGGCCTCGACCAAGGCCGAGGAAGCGGCCTTCAAGCGCCAGCTGGACCAGTCCAACGGCCGCTTCGACGTGGGCCTGACGGACAAGACCGACGTGCTGCAGGCCCAGGCCAGCTACGACACGGCGCGCGCCAACCGGATCCTGGCCGAGCGCCAGGTGCAGGACGCCTTCCAGGCCCTGGTGACCCTGACCAACCGGGACTACCTGGCATTGCAGGGGGTGGTCCACAGCCTGCCGGTGAGCGTGCCGACCCCCAACGATGCGCAGGCCTGGGTCGACACCGCCGCCCGCCAGAACCTGACCCTGCTGGCCACCAACCACGCCGTGGACGCCGCCGAAGAGACCGTGCGCCAGCGCAAGGCCGGGCATGCCCCGACCGTGGACGCCGTGGCGCGCTACCAGAAGGGCGACAACGACAACCTGGGCTTCAGCAACCCCTCGCCCCTGCCCGGCGTGACCTACGGCGGTGATGTGGAACAGACCAGCATCGGGCTGCAAGTGAACATCCCGATCTACAGCGGCGGCCTGACCAGCTCCCAGGTGCGCGAGGCCTACCAGCGCCTGGTACAGGCCGAGCAGCAGCGCGAAGGCCAGCGCCGCCAGGTGGTGGAGAACACCCGTAACCTGCACCGGGCGGTCAACACCGACGTCGAACAGGTCAAGGCCCGCAAGCAGTCGATCATCTCCAACCAGAGCGCCGTGGAAGCGACCGAAATCGGCTATCAGGTCGGCACCCGCAACATCGTCGACGTGCTCGACGCCCAGCGCCAGCTCTACGCCTCGGTACGCGACTACAACAACAGCCGCTACGACTACATCCTCGACAACCTGCGCCTGAAGCAGGCGGCGGGCACCTTGAGCCCACGGGATCTGCAAGAGCTGAGCGGTTTCCTCAAGCCCGACTACAACCCCGACCGCGACTTCCTGCCCCCGGACCTGGCCGCTGCGGCGGCCGAGAACTTCAAGCGCAAGCCGTGAGGGGTTGCGACAGCGTTCGCGCGGGCGGGGCATGGGGTTTTGTCGAGGTCTGAGGCTTGCCCCAGGGCGGGTACGCCAGCGTTCCGCCAAGGGGCGTACGGCGTGGGGGCGGAATGTCGTGGTTTCCTGTGCAGGCGCCTGCTTTCTACTCAATTTACCTACTGCATTGGCTGATTTTGTGGGCCTTTCAGGCCCAATCGCGGTCGGTCCGGCGCCCCGGCAGGGGCCGCTCCTACACCCGTAGCCCCACCGCCAGCGTTGCAGGTCATCGCGGTTCCTGTGGCGGCCCCTGCCGGGGCGCCGGACCGGCCGCGATTGGGCCCGCAGAACCCACCTTCCACTCGACAAAACCACAGCCCCTAAGAAGCTGCGACAACCTGCTCCCTCACGGGGTGCCTATAGGTGGAAACTGGCTTGCCAGCGATGCAGGCGCCTAGGTCACCCACCCCACCGCTACCCACCTCACGGCTTGCGCAGCATGTCCACGGCAAACCCACCCAGCACCCCACCACTGACCCAACGCTGGGCCCGCAAGGCACGGGGCCGACCGCGCAGGAACCGGCTGACGCGAGCCGCCGCCAGCACAATCAGGCCATTGACCGTCACCGCGATAGCGATCTGCACCAGCCCCAACTGCAGGAACTGTTGCAAGGTGGCGCCCGCCGCAGGGTCGATGAACTGCGGGATCAACGCCGAGTACATGAGCGCGATCTTAGGGTTGAGCAGGTTGGTCAGCAACCCCATGGAGAACAACCGGCGTGGCGAATGCGGTGGCAGATCACGGGTCTCGAACGGCGACACGCCACCAGGCTTGAGCAGGTTCCAGGCCAGGTAGCCCAGGTAGAGCGCACCCGCGACCCTGACCACGTCATAGGCCATTGGCACGGCCTTGAACAAGGCGGCCAGGCCCAGGGCCGAGGCCAGCAGGTAGACGACGAAGCCCAGGGCGACACCGGCCAGGGAGATCATCCCGGTGATACGGCCTTGGGACAGGGTGCGTGAAACAAGGTAGGCCATGTTCGGGCCGGGGGTGAGGACCATGCCTAGGGCGATGAGGGTTAGGCCTACGAGCGCCTCGATACTGATCATGGAATGTCCTCTAAAAGGGTTGCCGCTACATTTGCGCTCACTATCTTCCGACGTGGGTAAACGCGCCGTGGTGTCTGGACTGTCGGTTGCATGGCTATCGTCAGTACGACTACGAGCGTAGTGCGTTTTTGCAGATGTCGTGGCAAGGCTACCCGTTATCGTTCAATCAACGTGCCAACCCCCTCCAGCAACCGCCCCAACGCCCCCTGATTCGCCCGCATCACCGCCCTGCCCGCCTCGCCACTACGACGTGCCTCCTGCGGCAGCTCGATCAGTTGCCGCACCGCCTCGCCCAATCCTTGGGCATCGTCCACTTGGCGCAGGGCACCGGCATCGCGCAGCAGGGCGCTGATGTCGAGGAAGTTGAACACGTGCGGCCCCATGATCACCGGCAGCGACAGCGCCGCCGGCTCCAGAGGGTTGTGTCCGCCGGTGGCGACCAGGCTGCCGCCGACGAAGGCGATGTCGGCCAGGGCGTAGAGGAACAACAGTTCGCCCATGGTATCGCCGAGCATCACCTGGGTCTGTGCCTGCACGGCTTCGCCGGACGTGCGACGCACGGTAGTGAAGCGCTCGGCGCACAGCGCGTGCACCGCCGCGAACCGTTCGGGGTGGCGCGGCACCAGGATCAGCAGCGCGTCGCTGTGCAGCGCCAGCACCTGGCGATGGGCCTCGAGGATCAGTGCGTCTTCGCCTTCATGGGTGCTGGCAGCGATCCACACGGGGCGTGCGGTGGCGCCCCACTGCGCGCGCAGCGCCTGGGCGCGGGGGACGAGTTGGGGGTCGACGCTGAGGTCGAACTTGATCGAACCGGTGACCTGGACGCAGTCCGGGCGAGCGCCCAGCTGACGGAAGCGCTCGGCTTCGGTCTCGGTCTGCACCGCGATCAGGCTCATCTGCGCGAGCATGGGCCGGGTCAGGCCGGCGAAGCGCCCGTAGCCGCGGGCAGAACGCTCGGACAGGCGGGCGTTGGCCAGGGCCACGGGGATGCCGCGCCGGTGGCACTGGTCGATCAGGTTGGGCCACAGCTCGGTTTCCATGACGATGCCCAGGCGCGGCTTGAGGTGGTCGAGAAAGCGGCCCATGGCCCAAGGCAGGTCGTACGGCAGGTAGCAGTGCTGCACCCGGGGTTCGTCGGCGAACAGGGCGCGGATGCGCTCCGAGCCGGTCGGGGTCATGCAGGTCACGGTCACCGGCAGTTCCGGGTAGGCCTTGAGCAAGGCACGGACCATGGGCGCGGCGGCGATGCTCTCGCCGACCGACACGGCATGCACCCACAGGCCACCCTGACGCAGCGGCGGCAGGCCACAGGCGAAGCGCTCGCCCAGGCGCTGGCGGTAGGCCGGCGCCTTGCGCCCGCGCAGGAACAGGCGCAGCGCGATCAGCGGCAAGCCCAGGTGGAAGAGCACGGTGTAGAGGGTTCTGTTCATGGCGCGAGAGTGTACTAGGCTCTTCTGCCCTCGCCCATAGGGGCCGAGACGGGTGCAAGGCACGCTCATGCCGTGTCTGGTCGTCGCGCAGTCCAGACCTAGCCGATGGCGCGCAGGTGCACGGCAAAGCGTTCGGCCAGCCAGTGCGCCGCCGGGCCCAGGGGTTCGTCGCGGCGCCAAGCCAGCTCGACCACCAGGGCCGGCGGGCGCCAGTCGCTGGCCAGTTCGACCATGTGCGCCTGGTAGGTCGGGTACTGCACCACGTGCCGTGGCAGCCAGGCCCAGCCCAGGCCGCGCATCAGCAGTTCGGCCAGGGCGTAGAAGCTGTCGGCGCGCCAGATGTGCGGGCTGATCGCCTCGCCACCGGGGGTGTCGCTCTGCTGGGCCGTGATCAGCAGTTGTCGGTGACGGGCGAGCGACTGCCGGGTGACGCGCGACTCGCTGGCCAGGGGATGGCCGGCGGCGCACACGGTGACTATGTCCACACTGCCCAGCGAGCGCCGCTCCAGCGCCTCGGGGATGCGCGCGTGCTGGAAGAACAGCCCCAGGTCGGCCCGTCGCTCCAGCAGCTTGCCGGCGACGTCGCCATGGGCGCCGCTGGCCAGTTGCACTTCGAGAAACGGGTAGCGGCTGGCCAGCTCGTCGAGGCTGTCGATGACCGGCTGGTAAGGCATTGCCTCGTCGTGCGCCACGCGCAGCAAGGCTTCCTGACCGCGCATCAGGGCCCGGGCGCGACCGTCGAGGCGTTCCCCCTGGCGCAGCAGTTCACGGGCGTCGTTCAGCAGCGCTGCGCCCGCCTCGGTCAGGTGTGGCTGGCGCCCGCTGCTGCGCTCGAACAGAGTCACGCCCAGGTCGGTCTCCAGCGCGGCGATGGCCGTGCTGACCGCCGACTGGGCCTTGCGCAGCTCACGGGCCACGGCAGAAAACGAGCGTGCATCGGCCACGTGGACGAACAGGCGCAGGTGATCGAGGTTCCAGCGTGGGGTCATCGACCTATCTCGTTTATAGATGGGCAATGACTTTATCCCATCTGGGCAGGCCGTAGAATGCCGCCATCCGAGGAGAACCATCATGAATGCCTATATCTGCCTGGCCATTGCCATCTGCGCCGAAGTCGTCGCCACCGCGTCCATGAAAGCCGTCAAGGGGCTGAGCACCCCGCTGCCCCTGGCGTTGATGATCGGCGGCTATGCCATCGCCTTCTGGATGCTGACCCTGGTGGTGCGCAGCATCCCGGTGGGCATCGCCTATGCCCTCTGGTCCGGGCTGGGCATCGTGCTGATCAGCGTGGCCGCCTGGCTGATCTATGGGCAGAAGCTCGACCTGCCGGCGATGCTCGGCATGGCCATGATCGTCGGCGGCGTAGTGGTGATCCAGGTGTTCTCGCACAGCAGCGGCCACTGACCGGCCGCCAACCCGGCAGGCCGCACGACGGCACAGCCTGTATACTGCGGGCCTGTCCCAGTTCTCGAGGTACCCGCATGCCATCTGCCATGTCCACTGACGTCCTGATCGTCGGTGCCGGAGTCGCCGGGCTCTGGCTCACTGCGCGCCTGCGCCAGCAGGGCTATTCGACGGTGCTGGTGGAGCGGGCCAGCCTGGGCGGCGGGCAGACCCTGAAGTCCCAGGGGATCATCCACGGCGGGGCCAAGTACGCCCTGCATGGCGCGCTGACCGGTGCGTCCGAGGCGATCGCCGACATGCCGCGGCGCTGGCGCGAGGCCCTGGCCGGCGAGGGCGAGCTGGACCTGCGCGACACGCGCCTGCTGTCCGAGGCGCACTACCTCTGGTCGCCCGGCACCCTGGCCGGCAACCTGACCAGCTTCTTCGCCAGCAAGGCGGTGCGCGGCCGGGTCGATCAGGTCAAGGGCGAGCAACTGCCCCCGGCGTTGCAGGATCCCCGGTTCAAGGGCAAGGTCTATCGCCTCGCCGAGCTGGTGGTCGATGTGCCCAGCCTGCTGGCGAACCTGATGCGCCTGGCCGGTGACAGCCTGCTGGCAGGCGAGCGGATCACGCCGCTGCACGAGGACGGCCTGCTGGTCGGGCTGAACGTCGATGACCGCCAGATCCGTGCGCAGCGCATCATCCTCAGCGCCGGCGCGGGCACCGAGCAATTGCTGCGCGACCTGGGCATCGAGCAGCCGGCCATGCAGCGGCGTCCGCTGCACATGGTGCTGGTCAAGGGGCCGACGCTGAAGCCGTTGTACGCCCACTGCCTGGGCGGCGGGCCCAAGCCACGGGTCACGGTCACCAGCCACCCGGCCGCCGATGGCCAGTGGGTCTGGTACCTGGGCGGCGACCTGGCCGAGGCCGACGGGGTCGCACGCGACCCGGCCGCGCAGATCGCCGCCGCGCAAAAGGAGCTGGGCCAGTTGCTGCCGTGGATCGACCAGGCGCCCTTGCAGTGGGCGACGCTGCGGGTCGACCGCGCCGAGCCTGCGCAGTCCGGGCTGGTGCGTCCGGACAACGCGTTTCTCGCCGAACAGCAGCGTCTGCTGGTGGGCTGGCCGACCAAGCTGGCCCTGGCGCCCGACTTCGCCGACCGCGTCCTGGCGGCGCTCGCCCGCGACGGCATCCGCCCCCAGGCCACGCCGGACCTGCATGACCTGCCACGCCCGGCGCTGGGCGTACCGGTCTGGGAGCAACTGCTGCCATGAGCCTGCCGACGCTGCACGCCCACCACCGCCCCTTGGGCAGCACCGGCCTGACGGTCTCGCCCTTGGGGCTGGGCACGGTCAAGCTGGGCCGTGACCAGGGCGTCAAATACCCGTCCGGCTTCACCATCCCGGACGATGACGCTGCCCGCCTGCTGCTCGGCCAGGCACGCGACCTGGGGCTGAACCTGCTCGACACGGCGCCGGCCTACGGTGTCAGCGAAACGCGCCTGGGGCCCCTGTTGCGGGGCCAGCGTGATCACTGGGTCATCGTCAGCAAGGTCGGCGAGGAGTTCGAGCAGGGCCAGTCACGCTTCGACTTCAGCGCCGCACACACCCGTCGCTCGGTCGAGCGCAGCCTGCAGCGCCTGGAGACCGATCGCCTCGAACTGGTGCTCGTGCATTCCGACGGCAACGACCTGGACATCCTGGCCCACGAAGAGGTGTACGCCACCCTGGCCGCGCTCAAGCGCGAGGGCAAGATCCTGGGGTACGGGTTCTCCGGCAAGACCGTCGAGGGCGGGCTCAAGGCGCTCGAAACGGGCGACTGCGCCATGGTCACCTTCAACCTCAACGAGCAAGCGGAGCGTCCGGTGCTGGACTACGCTGCCGAACATGGCAAGGCGATCCTGGTGAAGAAGGCGCTGGCCAGCGGTCACGTCTGCCTGGCGCCCGGCGTCGATCCGGTGCGTGCCAGTTTCGAGCTGTTGTTCGCCCATCCCGGCGTGAGCAGTGCTATCGTCGGCACCATCAACCCGGTGCACCTGGCCCACAACGTGGCCACCGTGGCCCGCCTGCTGGACCAGCCCTAAGCCGCCTGCGCGGCCGTCGATACGAGGAGCCGCCCTGTGGCACGCACGCTGATCCGCAGCAACCCGCACACCTTCAAGACCCTGCCGGTGCAGGTCGAGGCCACGGCCCAGGGGCTGACCTACCAGGCCGTCGGTCGGCCGCAAAACTTCGCGCAGATGCAGCAGCGGCGCAAGCCCGTCCAGCTGCCCGACACGGAACGCTTCGCGGTGGAGCTGGCGAACCTGGGGGTGTCGGTGCGCCTCACCCTCAACTGGCAGCACCAGGACTACTGGGTGCTGGTGCGCCAGCGTCGCCAGGACCGCGGTGACGTAGTGCTCAAGCTGATCTCCGGCTACGTGCCCGCCCACGAGTTGAGCCTGCCCTTGCATACCGCCGTGCAGGAGGTTGCCGAAGAATGCCTGTTCGAGACACCGGAAGGCTGGTTGAGCGGTCGCTTCAACGACACCTGGCTGCCCGCGCCCTATGCCGCCGCCCTGCACTACCGTGAATCCCCCACGTTCCTGCTGACCCCGGCCTCGGGCGCGGCGCGTCCGGTGCACTGTGCCAGCCAGGTCCTTCAGGAACGCCCGAGGGCCTACGTGCACCTGCCGACCGCCTCGCTGCAACTGGTGTACGACATGCGCCTGCAGGTGCCGCGCGACGCCAAGTCGCTCAGTCTGTTCCACGTCGACGAGCGCCTGGAAGACGGGCACCTGGTCACGCGGCTCAATCGCAAGCGTCCGGATTTCTACCTCATGCCCTTGGAAGACGGCCGTCCGCGCCCGGAGCTGTACACGCTGCGCAAGGACCAGCTGGTGCGCACCAGGACCCGACGGGTCTACCTGGCCGAAAGCTTCGCGCCGCAAGACGGCTGGGTGGTGCGTGACGAGCGGATTCGCTGGAAAGACTGGCTGCGCCAGCAAGGCCTGGAGTCGCCCCGCGACACGGGCAGCCTGGGCACGCTCACGCGCAAGGCCCGCGGGCTGGTAAGCCGGGTCCGCAGCGCCTTGCGGCCCTGAGGGCAATGATTTTCAGCGCCTTTGCAAAGCCGCTCTACACCTGTAATCGCACCGCAGTGGTACAGGTGATCGCAGTACCGTAGAAGATTCTAGGGTTTTGCCAACTGCCAATGTGGGCCCTGGCGGGCCCAATCGCGGCACGGGGGCCGCTCCCACACCCGTAGCCGTACCGCGGCGTTGCAGGTTATCGCGGGCCATATGGGAGCGGGCTTGCCCGCGATGCAGGCGGTGACGGACCGGACGCTATCGCGGGCAAGCCCGCTCCCACAAGCTGCTTGCGCAGCCATGACTACATTGATGGCTGCAGAGGTCTGGGTGGGAGCTGGCTTGCCAGCGATAGGGCCCTGCCAGGCGGCGCATGTGGTCGGGCCTGTACCGCGTAGAAAAGACCGTTGTTCCCACCGGGCCCGTGACAGTCGGGCAGGTCAGCGAAGCAGTCCACATCGTGTGGGATAACGATGCTGAAAGGCATTGACCCTGAAGGCCTAGCGCTGGCGCTTGTCCCACCAGGTGCGCACGCGCGCGAAGAGATGGAAGTAGCGGTTCTCGCGTTTGCCCATGCCGCGCTTGGGCGAGAAGGACTCGTCGACGAACTCGCCATGGATCCGGACCCGAGAGGCCGTGGTGGGCAGCGTGCAGACGCGTGCACCGGCCTCCAGCAGCGCGAACTTCAGCAGCCGCTCCGAGTGCAGCTTGCGCCCGGTCGCCTCGCAGAAGCGGAAGATCGCCTCGACCCGGTTGCCATACGCCGTGTAGATGTCCCGTCCACAGACCGCGAAACGATCGTTGAGGCCGCCCCACCACTGCCAATCCGGAACGTAGGCGTTCAGCCGCCTCGCCTCAGGATGGGCGAAGAGGTAGCTGGGCAGCGGCGAGTGGTAGAAGTTGTCCGGGCGCACGAACACCACGAAGTCCGGCGCGAACTCCGCCACCATCTGCGTCACGCAGCGCAGCGAATGCAGCTGGAACACCAGGTTGCGCAGCGAGGCATGGTTGTCGCCCCAGGTGTCGCCCTGGGCCTTGATGCGCTCGAAGTCCCATTGCTCCAGCACGCCCTCGGTCGAGTCCAGCCGGCCGGTCATGGTCGCGAAGGGGGCATAGTTGTCCTGCAGCAGCGCACCGCTTTCGCCGGAGCGGGCGTTGTGCACCGCATCGAGCTGGTACAAGTGGTAGAACGTCCTGACGGTGCAGCCCGCCGGGATCTGCGCCAGGACGTTCTGCTCGATGGACGGGAAGCAGATGGCCGAGTTGCGAGGGATGCCAAAGAAGGCGACGGCGACTTTCAACACGCGGATACCTCTGTGACAGGTGAAGGAGGAAGGTGACGCCGGCAGCGGACGAGGGTCAACGACGACGCCACAGCTGCCACCACTTGCGCCGCGCCTTCAGCTCCACCACGGTGATGTCGGCCTGCAGCAGCCAGGCACGCTCGTAGGCCCAGGCATGCCCGCTCCACAGCTTGCCGGCCTCGTTGGAGAACCCGAGCGTGAGCATCGCGTAGTCGAACCCCGGCTGATGGCGCAGCGTGTCGAGCACGACCAGCGCATTGAAGCCCGTGGACGGCCCTACGAAGCGCTTGCCGTCGGGTCGCGTCGTCGGGTAGTTCCACAGCGGCGGCAAGGGGATGCGCTCGTAGAACAGGCTGACGCCGGGCAAGGGACACAGCGGCGTGGTACAGCCGACCAGCACAGTGAAGTGACGCGTGCGGTCGTCACGCAGCCAGTTCGGCAGGTCGGCGCGCATCGGCAGGCCGAAGAAATAGTGATCCGGCGCGTTGTAGCCATGCACCAGGACCTGGTGGGTGCGCGCATCCAGCAGCGTGCCCTTCAGGCAGGTGTTGAAGCTGACCACCACGTCGCGCTCACCCAACTGCAGCGCCTGCAGGTCGGCGGCGGTGATGGCGGGGTTGTTGGCTAGCAGCAGCACCCGCTCGGCCTGGCGCAGACACGCCTTGAGTTCATCGGACAGGCACCCGAACACATCCTGATCGCCGCCAGGCCGTGCATCCAGCTGCATGTCCGTCTGCTCAAGCGTCATCCGTTCATTCCGCCACGTCCATGCCGAAGCGCCATTTCACCCAGGTCCGGACCCATACCGAAGGCCGCGACCAGGGGCGCATGGGTTTTTCGATCTGTTCGGCCAGGTCTTGCCCGACGCGACTGAAGCCGTAGTACTGACGCACGAACGCCTGCCCGTTGGCGGCGATGCGGGCCGCCTGCGCGGGATGCTGCTGGAGCCACGCCAGCTTCTCGATCGCCTCGTCCAGCGAGCGGTAGAACACCACGTTGTGGCCATCCTCGAAGCCCAGCAACTGGTCTTCCTCGCCCTGGCTCCAGGCCAGCAGCACGCAGCCACAGGCCATGGCCTCGAAGTTCTTGATCATGAACTCGCCCATGCCGATGTCGGCGCTGACGAAGACCTGGATGCGGTTGAGCATCTGCAGGTACTCCTCGCCCGACCCGGTGCGCGTCACCAGCAGGCCGGTGCGCTCGGCCAGGGTCTCGAGCATGGCCTTGCGCTGGCCGTATTCGCGGCTTTTCAAACTCCCCAGGAAGCCCGCCGGAATGTCGCGCGTCAGGCCCAGGTTGTCGAGCATCTGGTCGTCGTACCCTTTGGAGACGAACACGGCGTCCAGGCCCTCGGCCTGCATGCGCCGGGCGACCACCGCACCCGAGACCAGCGCACGCGACCAGGGCAGGCGCTTGTACAGCCGCGAGTAGACGTGCCGGTACTTACTGGAGGGCATGTAGTTCTGGTAGGCGTCATGTTCCAGGAACACCAGCCCTGGAATGCAGCGCAGCACCGCCCACTGGGGCGCCAGGCGCTTGACCCGGGAGAAGATCACGATGCGGTCGAAGCGCTGGTAGTCCACCGACGCCAGGAACGGGCCGAGGTTCATCTGCTGCTGCTTGCTCAGCCGATGAATGACACAGTCCTGACAGGCCTGCTGGACGATCTCGTAGAGGCGATCGAGGATGACACGCTGCTCATCCATGACCAGTAACATGACTTTCATACGTTCTTCTATCGCTGTTCGTGAAGCGCCCGTGGGCACCCGGTGCGTGCAATCACCGGCTGCGGATCTTTTCCACGATGGAGGTGGTCGAGCTGTTCTCCACCAGGCCCAGCACCTTCACCGTACCGCCGTAGGCGCGCACGATATCGGCACCGACCACTTGCTCGACGCCGTAGTCGCCGCCCTTGACCAGCACGTCCGGGCGCACCTCGGTCAACAGGCTTTCAGGGGTCGATTCGGAGAAGCTGATCACCCAGTCGACCGCGCCCAGCCCGGCCAGCACCGCCATGCGTCGGTCGACGCTGTTGATCGGCCGGCCAGGGCCCTTGAGACGGCTGACCGAGGCGTCGTCGTTGACCGCCACGATCAGACGATCGCCCAGGGCGCGTGCCTGCTCGAGGTAGGTCACGTGCCCGGCGTGCAGGATGTCGAAGCAGCCATTGGTGAAGACGATGCGTTCGTTGTGGGCCCGCGCGTCGTCGATGGCCAGCAGCAGCTGCTCCAGGCTCAGCACGCCACGCTCCGAGCCTTCCTCGCGCTGGATGGCACGGCGCAGTTCCGGGGCGCTGATGGCGGCGGTACCGAGCTTGCCGACCACGATGCCGGCCGCCAGGTTGGCCAGGCCGACGGCGCAGGGTAGGTCTTCCTCAGCGGCGATGGCGGCGGCCAGGGTGGAGATCACGGTGTCGCCTGCGCCGGTCACGTCGAAGACTTCGCGTGCGCGGGCCGGCAGGTGCAGGGCCGCATGGTCGGGGCGCAGCAGGGTCATGCCGTGCTCGCCACGGGTGACCAGCAGCGCGCCCAGCTCAAGCTCGCTCATCAGCGCGGCGCCCTTGGCCACCAGGTCGGCTTCATCCACGCAATGGCCGACGATGGCCTCGAACTCGGCCAGGTTGGGAGTGATCAGGCTGGCGCCCCGGTAGATCGAGAAGTCCTTGCCCTTGGGGTCGGCCAGCACCGGAATGCCGCGCGCCACCGCCGCCTGGATCAGCGCCTGGTGGTTCTTCAGGGCGCCTTTGCCGTAGTCGGAGATCACCAGCACCTTGACCTGGTCGAGCAGGGCTTCGACGCTCTGCTGCAGGGCCTGGGTGTCAGTGTCGAAGGCTTCTTCGAAGTCGATGCGCAGCAGTTGCTGGTGACGGCTCATGACCCGCAGCTTGACGATGGTCGGCTGGTGCTCGATGCGCTGCAGCGCGGCCTGCACGCCTGCGGCTTCGAGGCTGTTGGCCAGGCTCTCGGCGGCCTCGTCCTCGCCGGTGACGCCAACCAGCAGGGCCGGTGCACCGAGCGCCGCGATGTTCAGGGCGACGTTGGCCGCACCACCCGGGCGGTCCTCGATCTGGTCGACCTTGACCACGGGTACCGGGGCTTCTGGAGAAATGCGTGAAGTACCGCCATGCCAGTAACGGTCGAGCATCACATCGCCGACCACGAGTACGGGAGCCGATTCGAAACGCGGCATGGTTAACTTCATGGAGAACCCACAGACAGAAAGGAACAGGGCGGCGATAGTAGCACAGGCTGGCTTTACGGCCTCAATGCCCCACCGACGAAGGCACTGCCAGGCGGCCGAATGGGTGGCCTGGCAGGCCGCCCACTCACTTGTCCAGGCGGCGTACCCAGAGCAGTTCGTGACGGCGCACCGCCTTGCGGAAGAACTCGTCCTCGCCGGTCACCGGCCAGCGGCGACCGGCCAGCAGCCACTGGATCGCACGGCGCAGGCGCTTCTTCAGCGGTGGGCGCCCTTGCAGGTCGTGCTGCATGCGCAGGGCCATGGCCTTGTCGAGCTGGGTCTGGGCATCCAGCACCGGGCTCCAGGGCGCATCGCTCACCGGCGTCTCGATCACCGGTGGCAGCGCCACCCCGGTACCGGCCTCGCCCATGGGCCAGCGGTCGTTGTCGTGCAGGTGATTGGCGTAGAGCAAGGCGACGTCAGGTGCCCAGTCGCCTTCGTCGATCGCCTGCTGGAGCGCCCGGGTGGTGGCCTGGTGGTCGGCGTGCGGATCGAGCTCGGGGTGCGGCATCACCACCACCTCGGGCTGGAAGTGCTGCAGCAGGGCTTTCAGGTCGGCGACCAGGTTGTCCCAGGTGGGCAGGCCGTCGGCGTCGCCTGGCAGCGCCAGGGCGTTGGCCTGGCGGGCCGAGCGGATGTCGGACTCGCCGGACTCGAGCGAACCGAACGGGCTGCCCGGCGCCTCGGCCATGGCCGACAGGCGCAGGCAGTAATAGCCCAGCTGGACGCAGCGCTCGGCCGGCACCCCGCCCCAGAGCGGGATCGCCAGGCTGTCCCAGGTGCGCAGGCGGCCCTTGAGCCGCGCGGCGCCTGCCGCGTCCAGGCCCAGCGCACGGTACGCGTCGGCCTCGATTTCCCCTTGCGTGAGGGTCACGATGCAGGCGTCGCGCGCCCGGCTGTACAGCCCGAAGGCAGCCAGCTCGGCATCGTCGGCATGGGGCGCGAGCACCATCACCCGGCGCTGCGCGTAGTCGGGGTTGCGCTGCACGTGCAGCACGCCCTCGGCCGAGACGCGGCAGAAGCGCGGGCGCACGGTCAGCGTCCCGGCTTCGAGCGCCGCGCGCTGACCGGACAGGTTCAGGTAGCGTCGGCCCGCCACGCCGCGTTCGAAGGTCTGGCGGTCGTCGCCGACCCGCACGCTGGGGTCGATCAGGCGGCCCAGCCAACCGGCCTTGAGCGTGACCTCAAGCACCAGCGTCTCGCCTTCGGCCAAGGGCTGTTCGAGCCGCACCTGGGGCGTCGTGCGCACCGGCTGACGCGCACTGCCCGGCGCGTCCAGGGCATAGTGGTAGTCATCGCTCGGCCGGTAGAACAAGTGGTCGGCGAACCAGGCTTCATGGGCGATCCACACCAGCACCGCGAGCACGGGGACCGTCCACAGGCCCAGCACGGCGCCGGCCACGACCAGCAGCACGGCGACGACCAGCAGCGTCAGTCGCTTGGCCCGGCGGTGCGCCTTGAGCAAGGCCTGCTTTCGGTTACTCACCCGTCACGTCCTCTGGTAGACCTGAGCGGTATGGCACCACCGCTCCTTGTATTCACGATCGGCGCGGCCGAACGAGTAGCGCAGCGACTTGCCCAGCGCCCGGGCGGCATCCCATTCGGCCTGGGTGTTCACGTAGCTGAGCACGCTGCCCGGGCTGAAGTCCCGGCTCTGCGGATCGACTCCGCCGTTGACGTACTCCACCGATACCCATGCCGGCGCCTGCACCTTGTAGAGCACCTGGATGGCCACCGGGGCGCCCTCGAGTTCCACCACCGAGCCGGTCATGAACTCGCGCAGGCGCGTGAACACCTCTTCCAGGTGCGCCAGGCCCGGTGCCGGGAAGTTCCAGCGACGCTGGAACAGGTCGGCGTAGTGGCCCGCCAGCTCGGCAGGCGAGAACGCCTGGACCGGTTTCAGCGTGCCGCCGGCCTCCTCCAGCAGGCGCTGTTCGCGGCGCTGGTTGTAGCGAAACTTCTTGGAGTAGTCCTCAGGTGCGCGGGCCAGCGCCAGGGCTTCGCGTTGCAGCGTGAGCGTCGGGAAGCTCGCCTGGTTGAGCGCCGACACGTAACGCGCCTGCTGGCGCAACGGCACCTTCACCTCAGGGCTGGCGGGCAGGATGATCTCGGCATTGCCGAGGTCGAACAGCCCCTTCAGGCCACGGCGCTTGAGCACGTCCTTGGACAGCGCCAGGTGGCGCCCCCAACAGGGCACGGCGGCAACGATCTCGCCGCCGATGTCCCACCCGAGGTAGCGCACCGGAATACCCGCCAGATCGGCCAACCGTTCCACCACCTGGGGGTGGGTCGCCACGCTGCCGCCCCAACGGTCCCAGGCCTGTGCATAGGTGTCGGCATCGATGCTCGACCAGCCGCGTTCACGCCAGGCGCGTACCCGACTCAGCACGGCTCGACGCTCGGCGCCGGCGCAGCGTCCGGGCCGTCCTCGAACTGCTTGGCGTGCAGGCGGGCGTAGTGACCGTTGCGCGCCAGCAGTTCGGCGTGGCTGCCACGCTCGACGATGCGGCCTTCGTCCATCACCAGGATCAGGTCGGCCTTCTCGATGGTGCTCAGGCGGTGGGCGATCACCAGGGTGGTGCGGTTCTTCATGACCTCGTCCAGCGCGCTCTGGATATGACGCTCCGACTCGGTGTCCAGAGCCGAGGTGGCCTCGTCCAGGATCAGCAGCGGCGCATCCTTGAGCAACGCCCGCGCGATCGCCAGGCGCTGGCGCTGGCCACCGGAAAGCAGCACGCCGTTTTCGCCGACCAGGGTCTGGTAGCCCTCGGGCATGCGCTCGATGAACTCGTCGGCGTAGGCAGCGGCCGCCGCGCGCTTGACCTGCTCGAGCGGCGCACCGGCCAGGGCACCATAGGCGATGTTGTTGGCCACCGTGTCGTTGAACAGCGTCACCGCCTGGGTCACCAAGGCCGTGTGCCGGCGCAGGTTGTGCAGCCGGTAGTGCTGGATCTCTTCACCATCGAGCAGGATCTGCCCCTGACTGTGCTGGTAGAAGCGTGGCACCAGGTTGGCCAGGGTGGACTTGCCGCTGCCCGACCGGCCGACCAGGGCGACCATCTGCCCGGCCTCGGCGACGAAGCTGATGTCGTCGAGCACCTGCTTTTCGGTGCCAGGGTAGGTGAAGCTCAGGCCGCGCACTTCCAGCCGGCCGCTCACGCGCTCGGGGGCCAGCTGGCCTTCGTCGCGCTCAGCCGGTTCGTCGACCTGCTCGAAGATGCTTTCCGCGCCGGCCACGCCCTTCTGGATCGTCGAGCTGACTTCCGACAGCTGACGGATCGGCTTGGGCAGCAGGCCGGCCATGGTGATGTAGGCGACCAGGTCGCCCGGCGAGGAATCGCCACGCAGGTACAGCACCAGAAACATGACCACGGCCATGGCCGAGTAGGTGACCAGCTGCAGGGTCGGCGTGTAGACCGCGCCGGTCTTGGTCATCTTCAGCTGCTTGTCGGTGTTGTTCTGGCTGGCCTTGGCGAAGCGCTGCTCTTCGTACTGTTCGCCACCGAAGCTGCGCACCACGCGGAACCCGTGGATGGTCTCGGACGCCACGTGGGTCACGTCGCCCATGGCCACCTGGATCTTCTTGCTCTGCTTGCGGAACTTGCGGCTGGTGCTGTTCACCATCAGGCCGATCAGCGGCAGGATGGCCAGCATCACCAGGGTCAGCTTCCAGTTCATCCACAGCAGCGAGACAAACAGGAAGATGACCGTCATGCCTTCGCGGATCACTACCTTGATGGCGTCGGTCGCCGCGCCCGTCACCATGGTGACGTTGAAGGTGATGCGCGAGATCAGGTGACCGGAGTTGTGGTTGTCCAGGTACGACGTGGGCAGCTTCAGCAGCTTGTTGAACAGCAGCACGCGCAGGTCGTGGATCAGCCCGAGCGACACGCGGGCCAGGAAGAAATTGCCCAGGTAGGAGCCGATGCCCTGCAGCAGGGCGATCAACACGATCATCAGCGGCACGGCCTGCAGCAGCTGCAGCTCGGGCAGCCAGGCATGGCCGGCGAACAGCCGAGCCTCGGGATTGCCCAGGCCATCGACGAAGTACTTGAGAATGTAGGCCAGCATCGGCTGCGTCGAGGCGAAGATCAGGAAGCCGAAGATGCTCAACAGGAACAGCCCGATATAGGGCCGGACATAGCTCAGAAGGCGCAGGTAGATCGTGAGCGTCGATTGCGCGTGAGGGTCGGGTCGACTCATGGGTTTCCAGTACATGACGGCGTGAAACGGCAATGGTAACACAGCCAAAACGGGGCCCGAATGAAGGTCATCGGCCTCCCCTGCCCCGGCAACTGCGGTACCATGGCGGGCTCATTTGCCGAGGAAACGCCATGCAGCCACTGGACCACACCGCCTACCTGACCCTGCGTGAAGGCGCGCGCGTGATCGAGGCCGATGGCTCGGGCGACAAGGTGCTGCAGATGCCGGACGGACGCTTTCTCAAGCTGTTCCGGCGCAAGCGCTGGCTGACCTCGGCGGCCCTGTTCCCCTATGCCCAGCGCTTTGCCGACAACGCACGGCGGCTGCGTGCGCTGGGCATCGAGACGCCCGAAGTGCTGGCGGTGTACAGGATCAAGAGCATCGAGCGCGATGGTGTCTACTACGCGCCGCTGGCAGGCTCGACCCTGCGCCAGCTGATCCAGCAGGGCACGGCCACCGACACGTTGCGCGAGTGCTATGGCGCGTTCGTCGCCCGGCTGCATGACCAGGGCGTGTACTTTCGCTCGCTGCACCTGGGCAATGTGGTGCTGACCCCGGCCCAGGTCCTGGGCCTGATCGACATCGCCGACCTCAGCCAGCGGGGTCGGGCGCTCGGTCCGAACAAGCGGCTGCGCAACTTCCAGCACATGCTGCGCTACCGCGAAGACCGTGCCTGGCTGCGCGGCGACGATGCAGGGCAGGCCTTCCTGCGCGGCTACGCGGCGTCCTTGCCGCACAAGCCTGGCTACGAGCGTCTGGTGGCGCAGGTGTCGACGCTGCTCGCCGACGCTCCGTCCAACCCCTAGGCACGCCCCCTAAGGGCCGACCACCAGCACGGTGTCACCCTTGCGGTTGGCGAAGCTGGCCAGCACGCGCAGCGGATGCGCCTTCAGCCAGGCCTGGAGCCAAGGCTCGTCAGGCTCGGCCTCGATGACGAAATAGCGATAGCTGTCCGCCAGTTCCGGCCCCATGGCGGCCTCACGGGTCAGGTCGCTGAGTTCATAGCCGCGCCCGGCGTAATAGCCGATGCGGCCGTCTTCGTAGAAGATCGAAGCCTGCGCCGGGGTATGGGCCGCGACCCAATGGCCCGCCTCGACATAATGCGTCTTGCGGGCACCCAGGGAGATCACGTTCGCCAGCATCACCAGCAGGCCGACCAGCGCCAGGGCCTTGCCCAGACGTGGATGCGCCTGATGGAACAGGTGCAGCCCCATCGCCAGCAACGGCACCAGCAACAGCACCAGCAGGCTCAGGTAGCGACTGTTCATGAACTGCGCGCGGATGAAGAACAGCGTCAGCACGACCAGGTAGAACAGCGCCGTGAGCGCCAGGACCCGGTATTCGCGCCAGTAGCGCGCCCAGGCCGCCCAGGCGCGCCGATCAAGAAAGGCCAGGGCGCCCGGCCCCATGAGGCTGACGCACTTGATCAGCAGCGCGCCGCTCAGGCCGATGAAGATGATCCGCCCGGCTTCGTTGGCCGAGTACTTGTTGACCAGCGAATCGGCGAATTGATGGCTCAGTTGGTTGAAGGCGCCGAACAGGCCGGCGGGCCGGATCAGCTCCAGGTAGTAGTCGAGCCGACGCGCATCCAGCACGCCCCACCCCGCCAGCGCCAGCACACCCGCAATGCCCATCAGGAGCGGCAGCCAGGCGACCTGCACGAACCGCTGCCGCTGCCCGGCCGTCCACAACGCAGGCACCTGCCAGAGCAGCACGCAGCCGCCGACCAGAACGGCCTCCAGACGGAACAGACTGCCCAGGCCGACCGCCAGGGAAATGGCCGCCGCCAGCCCCCAGCCGCCCCGCGCCTGCCAACGCATCGCCAGCCAGAGCGCCAGGGTGCAGAAGAACCAGAAGCCGGACTCGCGAATGATGTCGCCGCGGAACTGGTTCACCGCCGGCATCGCCAGCACGATCCAGCAGGCCCAGTAGGCGGCCTGGGGCGCACGCTGCCGGACGAGGTCGACCATCAAGGCGCAGGTGCCGGCCGCGAACAGCACCGACCACAGGTAGGCGCAATACTCCAGCGGCAGCCGCAACACGGCATGGGTGCCGGCCAGCAGCAGCGGGTACCAGGGCCAGTCGAAGCGTGCCTGCATCCCAGCCAGGTCGTGCTCGCCGGCCTGGCGCGCCAGGTCCAGGTAGAACGCGCCATCGCGCCCGACCGTCACGACCCCCGCGATGGCGATGATCGACAGCACCAGGCTGCCGAAGAAGGCCAGCCAGGCAGGGTCGAAACGCTCGAGCGCACGCGACGCGACAGGACTCGGACGGACAGAAGAGCGTTCGGAGCGCATGGATCAGACCTTGGGAAATGGATGCCGCGGGGTTGGGCACTGCGGTCGACGGTAAGTGCCGCACGACGATGAAAAAGCCTGCACGCTCGCTCCTTGAGCGCAGACCGTCACTTGAACAGGCACCGCAGGGCTTTGCGCGTGTAGGACCAGCGCCTGACCGAGCAGGGGTCGTAGCGCAGGGCCTGCAGGTAGAGCCGCTTGGCCCGCGCATAGTCACCGGCGCCATAGCAGTCGCGAAACAGCGAGAGGCAGCGCTGGGTCAGGAAGGCCTGGCGCAGGCCATGCAACGCGGCAGGCAGGCGCGCGGGCGAAAAGACCTCGTCGACCATTTCGATGCCGGCCGCCAGGCTTTGCTTGAGGTCGTGCCGCATGCTGTCGTGGTGCTTGTAGATCACGGCCAGGGGGCGATCGATGATGGTGCACTCGAAGCGCGCCAGCACCTGGGCGAAGACCGGGATGTCCTCGACGTTGCGCAGGTGCTCCGGGTAGGTGCCCGGCTCGAACACGTCCCGGTGCATGGCGCAGGCACCGTTGGACAGCGAAACGCTCTTGTCTATCAGGTAGCCGCGGACGCGGGCATGGGGCGAGTCCGGCAGGGGCCGGGCCGTGTGCAGCGCACGCGCGCCATTCTCGAAGACCGACCAGTGCCCGCCGATGACCATGCGCGTGGTCGGGTGGGCCTCGATGTGCAGACGCAGCGCGTCCAGCGCACCAGGCGCCATCTCGTCGTCGGCATCGAGAAAGATCAGGTACTGCCCACGTGACTCGGCGATGCCCAGGTTACGCACCGAGGACAAGCCGCCATTGGCCTTGCGCACGGCGCGAAAGCGACCAGGATGCTGCTGCGACAGCTGGTGCAGCACCTCGGGCGTTTCGTCCGTGGAGCCGTCGTCGATGACCATCAGGTCACAGTCGACGCCCAGTTGCGCCAGGACGGAGGTGACCGCCCTGGGCAAGACCTTGGCGTAGTTGTACGCAGGAATAACGACGCTGATCAGCACGTCAGTCGTCTGCATATCCGTTCGCGCCCTCTTTGACCACCAGGATGTCTTCCATGATCAAGTATTGCAGGTCCGAACCGAAGAACATGTTCAAGGCATCGGTCGGCGAGCAGATCATCGGCTCGCCACGCCGGTTGAGCGAGGTGTTCAGCGAGACGCCGTTGCCGGTAAGCGCTTCCAGGGCCTTCATCATGTCGTAGTAGCGCGGGTTGTACTCGCGCTTGAGCACCTGCGCCCGCGACGTGCCGTCTTCGTGGACGACTTCCGGCACGCGGGTCTTCCACTCTTCGGCGACTTCGAAGGTGAAGGTCATGAACGGTGCCGGGTGATCGATCTTGATCATCTGCGGCGCCACGGTGTCGAGCATCGACGGGCAGAACGGTCTCCAGCGCTCGCGGAACTTGATCTGCTCGTTGATCCGGTCGGCCACGCCGGTGGCGCTCGGGCAGCCGATGATCGAACGGCCACCGAGTGCACGCGGCCCGAACTCCATGCGCCCCTGGAACCAGGCGACCGGGTTGCCATCGACCATGATCTTGGCGATGCGCTCGGGCATGTCGTCGATCCGGCGCCATACCGGCTTGCTCGGGTGACGGGCACACGCGGCGATGACGTCCTCGTTGGAGTAGGCCGGGCCGAGGTAGACGTGTTCCATCTTCTCCACCGGCACGCCGCGGGCATGGGACACGTAGGCCGCGGCGCCCACGGCGGTGCCGGCATCACCGGACGCCGGCTGGACGAACAGTTCCTTGACGTCGGCGCGGTCGATGATCTTCTGGTTGAGCTTGACGTTCAGCGCACAGCCGCCGGCGAAGGCCAGCTTGCCGGTTTCCTTGAGGATGTCGCTCAGGTAGTGATCGATCATCTGCAAGGCCAGCTTCTCGAACAGCGCCTGCATGCTGGCCGCGTAGTGGATGTACGGCTCGTCGGCCACATCGCCTTCACGCTTGGGGCCCAGCCATTCGATCAGCTTGGGCGTGAAGTAGAAGCCCTTGCCCTTCTCTTTGTAGCGGCGCAGGCCGATGACGTTGGCGTACTCGGTGTTGATCACCAGTTCGCCGTTCTCGAAGCTGGCCAGACGCGAGAAGTCGTACTTGCTGGCATCGCCGTAGGGCGCCATGCCCATGACCTTGAACTCGCCATCGAGCATCTCGAAGCCCAGGAATTCGGTGATCGCGCCGTACAGGCCGCCCAGCGAATCCGGGTCGAAGAATTCCTTGATCTTGTGGATGCGGCCGTTTTCGCCGTAGCCGAAGAAGGTGGTGGCGTACTCGCCCTTGCCGTCGATGCCGAGGATCGCGGTCTTTTCCTTGAAGCCCGAGCAATGGTAGGCGCTGGAGGCGTGGGCCAGGTGGTGCTCGACCGGCTCGATCTTGATCTTCTTCGGATCGAAGCCCAGCTGCTCCAGGCACCAGACGATCTTCTTGCGGTAGCGCTTGTAGCGGCGGTTGCCCATCAACAGGGCGTCCAGCGCACGGTCCGGGGCGTACCAGTAGCGCTTGGCGTAGTGCCAGCGCGCCTTGCCGAACAGGCTGATGGGTGCGAAGGGAATGGCGACCACGTCGACATCCGACGGCTTGATGCCGGCCTGTTCCAGGCAGAACTTCGCCGATTCGTAGGGCATGCGGTTCTTCGCATGCTTGTCACGCACGAAGCGTTCCTCTTCGGCAGCGGCAATCAGCTTGCCGTCGATGTACAGGGCCGCGGAAGGGTCATGGCTGAGGGCGCCGGACAGGCCAAGAATCGTCAATGCCAAGGGTCTAGCCTCTTCATTCGGTAAAGATGCGCCTCGGCCTCATGGGGCGGATGGCGACTAAAGGGGCGGGATTATAACGCAAAGCGGCGGTGGGGTAATGCGTGGCAGGCTGTGGCCATTGACGACACGGGCCAAGGGCGCAAGCTGCAAGCTGCAGCGTCAGCGCCGTATCAACGTCCTATCAACACCTGACGCTCCGCACTACCGTCCACTTGTAGCTTGTAGCTTGTAGCTCATGGCTTGCAGCTTCGAACCACCAGACCGGCGGCTCACTCGGCAATGAGCCAATCCATCCGCCAGCTGCCGTGGCTCTGCGCCAGCTCCCCGGCCAGCCACGGCAGCAGCTCGCGCAGCTCCTCTTCCAGCCCCCAAGGCGGGTTGGTGATCGCCAGGCCCGACCCATTGAGGCCCTGCGGGCTGTCCTGGGGATGGACGTACAGCTCGACCCGCAGCAGTTTCGGTGCACCGGTGCTGGTCAGGTCCTGATAGAAGCGCGTCAGCTGTCGCTGGTCCTTGATCGGATACCAGAGGGCGACCACGGTCTGACGCATGCGGCCGATGGCCTCTTTCACCGACTGGGTGCAGCGCTTGAGCTCGTCGGCCTGCTCGAAAGGCGGGTCGATCAACATGATGGCGCGCTTTTCCTGCACCGGCAGCAAGGCCCGCGGCACGTGCCAGCCTTCACCGAGATGGACCACCACGCGCGGGTCCTTCTTCATGTTCTCGCGCAGCAGCGGACCGTCTTCGGGGTGCTTCTCGTTGAGCAGCGCACGGTCCTGCTGGCGCATCGTGCGGCGCGCCAGCTCCGGCGAGCCGGGGTAATAGCGCAACTGCCCGTCGGGGTTCAGCCGGCGGATCACCTTGAGGTAGTCGTCGGTCGACGCCGGCAGGTCATCGCGCCCCCACAGGCGGGCGATGCCTTCGAGGTATTCGCCGGTGCGGCTGGCCTGGTCGCCTTGCAGATCGTACAGGCCCAGCCCGGCGTGGGTGTCGAGGTAGGCGAACGGCTGCTCCTTGCGCGACATCAAGGCAATGAGACGGGTCAGGACGATGTGTTTCAGGACGTCGGCGTGGTTGCCGGCGTGGAAGGCGTGACGATAGTTCATGGCGGCTCCTGCTGGGTCGCCAAGTCTAACGGTTGAGGCGCAGGCTGCAAGCGGGGGAGTGGCGAGCGGCAAGCGAGAGCATGACGGAACGTGAGGTCAGTGAATGGGCCTGCCCCTTTCGGAACAGGCCCATCCAACACGACGTGCAGCTCACCGCGACTGCTTACTTCTCGCTGTGATACGCCGCGTCGGCCTTCTCGAAGCGATCGATCATGCTGGCGGTCGGACGACCCAGCTTGCTGACCAGGACGATGGCGATGCTGGCGAACAGGAAGCCTGGGATGATCTCGTACAGGCTGGAGATGGCCAGGTTCTTCCACAGGATGACGGTCAACGCGCCGACCACGATGCCGGCCAGAGCGCCGTTGCGGGTCATGCCCTTCCACAGGACCGAGATCAGCACCACCGGACCGAACGCGGCACCGAAGCCGGCCCAGGCGTAGGCGACCAGGCCCAGTACGCGGTTTTCCGGATTGGCGGCCAGGGCGATGGAGACCAGCGCCACGGCCAGAACCATCAGGCGACCGACCCAGACCAGCTCACGCTGCGATGCACCTTTGCGCAGGAAGGCTTTGTAGAAGTCCTCGGTCAAGGCACTGGAGCAGACCAGCAACTGGCAGCTCAGGGTACTCATGACGGCGGCCAGGATGGCCGACAGCAGGATGCCCGCGATCCAGGGGTTGAACAGGATCTTGGCCAGCTCGATGAACACACGCTCGTGGTTTTCGGTGACCGGGCCGGCCAGGTCCGGGTGCGCCGAGAAGTAGGCGATGCCGAAGAAGCCCACCGCGCAGGTACCGGCCAGGCACAGGATCATCCAGGTCATGGAGATGCGGCGCGCCTTGGCGATCGACTTGACCGAATCGGCGGCCATGAAGCGCGCCAGGATGTGCGGCTGACCGAAATAGCCCAGACCCCAGCCCAGCAAGGAGATGATGCCGACGAAGGTCGCGCCCTTGAACATGTCGAAATGCGCAGGATCCTGCAGCTCGATGGCTGCGAACGTGGTGTCGAACCCGCCCGTGGAGATCAGCACGATCACCGGCGTCAGGATCAGCGCGAAGATCATCAGCGAGGCCTGCACGGTATCGGTCCAGCTCACCGCCAGGAAGCCACCGATGAAGGTGTAGGCGATGGTCGCGGCGGCACCGGCCCACAGGGCGGTTTCGTACGGCATGCCGAAGGTGCTTTCGAACAGGCGAGCCCCGGCGACGATGCCCGAAGCGCAGTAGATGGTGAAGAACACCAGGATCACGATGGCCGAGATGATCCGCAGCAGACCGCTCTGGTCTTCGAAGCGGCTGGCGAAGAAGTCCGGCAGCGTCAGGGCGTCGCCGTTGTGCTCGGTCTGCACGCGCAGACGACCGGCGACGAACAGCCAGTTGAGGTAGGCGCCGAGGGTCAGGCCGATGGCGATCCAGGCTTCGGAAAGGCCGGACAGGTAGATGGCGCCCGGCAGGCCCATCAGCAGCCAGCCACTCATGTCGGAAGCACCGGCGGACAAGGCGGTGACCACGCTGCCGAGGCTGCGACCGCCGAGAATGTAGTCGGAGAGGTTTTGCGTGGAGCGATAGGCGGCAAAGCCGATCAGCACCATTGCTGCGATGTAGATCACGAAGGTGATCGTGAGCGGATTGAATGCACCCATGTTTGTGCCCTGGCAATTTGTTGTTATCTCAGCGACCGGTAAAAAAGCCGGTTGCACCCAGGCGACGAATCCTATGCAACAACGGGAATCAGGTGCAACCATTTTTCACTTGCCAGTTGCACCTGCCCGTGCTTTTCAGATTACAGCTACGTTTTTGCTCCCTTTTGGAGCAAGAAGCATTTGATTCAGAACATTTCGCACCAAACTTGGGAATTTTCCACTTGCCTGACCCGCTATCGGACGAGTTGCACCTGTGCGTTGAACTTTTTGGGTTGCACCCGGTTGCACCTGAAATTTCCTACAGCTAATCTTGGCGCCAGCTTAAGCCACGCCTGTGGCAATAATGAGGACAAGAAAATGGCGACGACCACCCTTGGGGTCAAACTCGACGACCCGACCCGTGAACGACTCAAGAGCGCAGCGCAGTCCATCGACCGCACGCCGCACTGGTTGATCAAGCAGGCAATCTTCAATTACCTCGAGAAACTCGAGGGTGGCGCCACCCTGACCGAACTGACCGCCCAGACTTCGGCCAACGCCGACGACGCGGGTGAAGTACAGGCCGACCACGAGCATCAGTGCTTCCTCGAGTTCGCCGAAAGCATCCTGCCGCAATCGGTGCTGCGCGCCGCCATCACCGGTGCCTACCGTCGCCCCGAGCAGGAGATGGTGCCGATGCTGCTGGAGCAGGCGCGCCTCACGACCGAGCAGGCCGAGGCCACCAACAAGCTCGCCGTGCGCATCGCCGACAAGCTGCGTCATCAGAAGAGCGCAGGCGGCCGGGCCGGTATCGTGCAAGGCCTGCTGCAGGAATTCTCCTTGTCCTCCCAGGAAGGCGTGGCCCTGATGTGCCTGGCCGAAGCCCTGCTGCGTATCCCCGACAAAGGGACGCGTGACGCCCTGATCCGCGACAAGATCAGCACCGGCAACTGGCAGCCGCACCTGGGCAATAGCCCATCGCTGTTCGTCAACGCCGCGACCTGGGGCCTGCTGCTGACCGGCAAGCTGGTCTCCACGCACAACGAGTCGGGCCTGTCGTCCTCGCTCAGCCGCATCATCGGCAAGAGCGGCGAACCGATGATCCGCAAGGGCGTCGACATGGCCATGCGCCTGATGGGCGAGCAGTTCGTCACCGGCGAAACCATCGCCGAAGCCCTGGCCAACGCCAGCCGCTTCGAGTCCAAGGGCTTCCGCTACTCCTACGACATGCTCGGCGAAGCTGCACTGACCGAGCACGACGCACAGAAATACCTGGCGTCCTACGAGCAGGCCATCCACTCGATCGGCAAGGCCTCCCATGGCCGTGGCATCTATGAAGGCCCCGGCATCTCGATCAAGCTCTCGGCGCTGCATCCGCGCTACAGCCGCGCCCAGTACGAGCGCGTGATGGAAGAGCTGTACCCGCGCCTGCTGTCGCTGACCCTGATGGCCAAGCAGTACGATATCGGCCTGAACATCGACGCCGAGGAAGCCGACCGCCTGGAGCTGTCCCTGGACCTGCTCGAGCGCCTGTGCTTCGAGCCGCAACTGGCGGGCTGGAACGGTATCGGTTTCGTCATCCAGGCCTACCAGAAACGCTGCCCGCACGTGATCGACTACGTCATCGACCTGGCCAAGCGCAGCCGTCATCGCCTGATGATCCGTCTGGTCAAGGGCGCCTACTGGGACAGCGAGATCAAGCGCGCCCAGGTCGAAGGCCTCGAGGGCTATCCGGTCTACACCCGCAAGGTCTACACCGACGTGTCCTACGTCGCCTGCGCCCGCAAGCTGCTGGCGGTGCCGGAAGCCATCTACCCGCAGTTCGCCACCCACAACGCCCACACGCTGTCGGCCATCTACCACATCGCCGGCCAGAACTACTACCCCGGCCAGTACGAGTTCCAGTGCCTGCACGGCATGGGCGAGCCGCTCTACGAGCAGGTCGTGGGCAAGGTGTCCGACGGCAAGCTGAACCGTCCGTGCCGTGTGTACGCACCGGTCGGCACCCACGAGACCCTGCTGGCCTACCTGGTCCGCCGCCTGCTGGAAAACGGCGCCAACACCTCGTTCGTCAACCGCGTGGCCGACCACACCCTGTCGATCCAGGAACTGGTCGCCGACCCGGTCGTCAGCATCGAGCGCATGGGTACCCAGGAAGGCCGCATCGGCCTGCCGCACCCACGCATCCCGCTGCCGCGCGACCTCTATGGCACCGAGCGCGCCAACTCGGCGGGCATCGACATGTCCAACGAACACCGTCTGGCCTCGCTGTCCTGCGCCCTGTTGGCCACCGCGCACACCGACTGGAAGGCCGCGCCGCTGCTGGGCTGCGCCGCCAGTGAAGAAGCCGCTGCCCAGGTCCTGAACCCGTCCGATCATCGTGACGTGGTCGGTCATGTGCAAGAAGCCACCGTCGCCGACGCCGACAACGCCATCCAGTGCGCCGTCAACGCCGCGCCGATCTGGCAGGCCACCCCGCCTGCGGAACGCGCCGCCATCCTGGAACGCGCCGCCGACCTGATGGAAGCCGAGATCCAGCCACTGATGGGCCTGCTGGTACGCGAGGCGGGCAAGACCTACCTCAACGCCATCGCCGAAGTGCGCGAAGCCGTGGACTTCCTGCGCTACTACGCGGTGCAGGCACGCAACGATTTCAGCAACGACGCCCATCGCCCGCTCGGCCCGGTGGTCTGCATCAGCCCGTGGAACTTCCCCCTGGCGATCTTCTCCGGCCAGGTGGCCGCCGCGCTCGCCGCCGGCAACCCGGTACTGGCCAAACCGGCCGAGCAGACCCCGCTGATCGCCGCCCAGGCCGTGCGCCTGCTGCTGGAAGCCGGCATTCCGGAAGGCGTGCTGCAACTGCTGCCAGGCCGTGGCGAGACCGTCGGTGCGCGCCTGGTCGGTGACGATCGCGTCAAGGGCGTGATGTTCACCGGCTCCACCGAGGTTGCCCGTCTGCTGCAACGCAACGTCGCCGGTCGCCTGGACGCCCAGGGCCGTCCGATCCCGCTGATCGCCGAAACCGGTGGCCAGAACGCGATGATCGTCGACTCCTCCGCGCTGACCGAGCAGGTGGTGGTGGACGTGGTGTCCTCGGCCTTCGACAGTGCCGGCCAGCGCTGCTCGGCGCTGCGTGTCCTGTGCGTGCAGGAAGACGCCGCCGACCGCGTGATCGAAATGCTCAAGGGCGCCATGGCGCAGAGCCGTCTCGGCAACCCCGAGCGCCTGTCCGTGGACATCGGCCCGGTGATCGACGCCGAAGCCAAGCAAGGCATCGAGAAGCACATCCAGGGCATGCGCGCCAAAGGCCGCTCCATCTACCAGATGGCCCTGGCCGATGCCGAGGAATGCAAGCGTGGCACCTTCGTCATGCCGACCCTGATCGAGCTGGAAAGCTTCGACGAGCTGCAGCGTGAGATCTTCGGCCCGGTCCTGCACGTGGTGCGCTACAACCGCCGCAACCTCGACCAGCTGATCGAGCAGATCAACGCCTCCGGCTATGGCCTGACCCTGGGCGTGCACACCCGGATCGACGAAACCATCGCCAAGGTGGTGGAGAACGTCAACGCCGGCAACATGTACGTCAACCGCAACATCGTCGGTGCCGTGGTCGGCGTCCAGCCGTTCGGTGGTGAAGGTCTGTCGGGCACCGGCCCGAAAGCCGGCGGCCCGCTGTACCTGTTCCGTCTGTTGTCGACCCGTCCGGCCGATGCCATCTCGCGTCACTTCGAACGCGTCGACGGCGACACGCCGCTGGACAACCCGGCCCGTGCCCAACTGCTCCAGCCGCTGCAGGGCTACAAGGCCTGGGCCAACAGCAACCAGCTGAACGACCTGGCAGCCCTGTGCGACAGCTTCGTCCAGCAGTCGCAGACCGGCATCAACCGCCTGCTGCCCGGCCCGACCGGCGAGCGCAACAGCTACACCATCCTGCCGCGCGAGCACGTGCTGTGCCTGGCCGACAGCGAAGCGGATCTGCAGGCGCAACTGGCGGCGGTCCTGGCCGTCGGCAGCTCGGCACTGTTCGAGGACAACGAACCGGGCCGCTCGCTGCGGGCGCGCCTGCCACGGGACGTACAGGCCAAGGTCAAGCTGGTCGCCGACTGGCACAAGGACGACGTCGCCTTCGACGCCGTGCTGCACCATGGCGATTCCGACCAGCTGCGCGCGATCTGCGAGCAGGTGGCCAAGCGTGCCGGTGCGATCGTCGGCGTCCAGGGCCTGTCCAGTGGCGACCACCAGATCGCCCTGGAGCGCCTGGTGATCGAGCGCGCAGTCAGCGTCAACACGGCAGCGGCAGGCGGTAACGCCAGCCTGATGACCATCGGCTGACACTGACGGCAACACGAAAAAGCCGAGGCGGCCCATGGCTGCCTCGGCTTTTTTTTGCCCACTGCGCGGCTCGAGTCCCTGTCTGGGCAGTCTCAGAAACCAGCACTACCGAGCGTCATGGGTGCCCCCAGTTGCGACAGGGCCACCAGATGAGCGGCCCAGAACATCAGGCCCACCGCGATCCACACCCAATTACCCCACGACAAGGTCTCATTGGTCTTGCCCTCGGGATCACCGACACAGAAGTTGATCGCATGCTGGGCCAGCACGATCCACCGTACGCAAAACGCGATCGACACCAACGAGGTGAACAACGCTCGCACAGGCATCGGATCGATCGCTTCCACATAGAACATTACGTATTGCACCACGCAATATATCCAGAAGGCGCAGGCCATGAGCAAGGGCGACCAGGCATAGGTTCTGCCGCTCAACTTGATCTGCTGGTCGACGCGCTTGAACAAGCCATAGAGGAAGAACGGCAGGAGTACCGTGCGTATCACCGGCCATGCGTGCCCGCCATGCTTGCGCTTGTACATCACCCAGTTCCGGGCGAACCAGTACAGCATGTAGAAGTTGGCGGTCAGGATGCTCATGATGACCAGCTTGCGTGGCGAGACCACGAAGAACATGGGTTCATCGACCGAGGTAACGGGTAGGTGCTTGACGGCATCGGTGGTGCTGACTGTGGACATGAAACGGCCCCCTCTGGAAATGAAGCCCCATTCAACGCCGCGTCCCAGGGGTTAATCTGCCCTACGCTTCCGAAATGGAGGAAGGAAGTTTCCGAAAACGCCACTAGCCCACCCGTATTCGCGCCACCCTCGCAGCCGGTTGGGTCATACTCCCGGACCTGCCACCGTGTCGCGCTCGCTGCGCGTCCTTGCCAAGGAGGTCTGCATGTTCGAGTCCAGCGCCCAATTGCGCCAACGTTTCGCCGCGTTGCGCAGCACGGCCGAGGTGTTTTCCCTGCGCCACGTGCGCCAGTCCCAGCAAAGCCTGTCGGTGCGCCGCAACGTCGTGGAGCCGCCGTTCTTCAGCCGTGACGAAGGCGCCATGCTCACCGTGCGCATCCAGGGCGTGGAAGCCTATGCCGCCACCGCCGACCTGTCCCAGTCAGGGCTGCAGGCCGCGCTCGAGCGGGCCGAACGACTGGCGCGGCAGATCGCGCGCTACAGCCTGCTCGACCTCAGCGGCCAACCGGCGCCCACGGCCCGCCATGACCACGTTTCGCCCAACCTGGACCAACCGCTGCCCACGCTGAGCCACTGGCTGGAGCTGCTGGCGACGGAGTCGGCCAGGGTGCCGAAGGACGAGCGTCTGGTGGATTGGCAGGCGAGCCTGGGCATCACCGAGGTGGAGCAGATCTACCTGAACAGCGCCGGCGCCGAACTGCGTCAGGCCCAGCGCTTCCTGTTCCCTGGCATGAGCGTCACCGCCAGCGACGGGCGCGACAGCCAGAGCCGCAGCTTGGGCCGGGAGAACTTCGGCCAGCAGGGCGGGGCCGAGGTGGTCGAGCAGTGCGGCCTGATCGGTGCCGGCGCCCAGGTGGCCGATGAAGCCTTGCAGCTGCTGTTGGCGCCCAACACGCCCAACGGCGCCCGTGACTTGCTGCTGATGCCCGACCAGATGAGCTTGCAGATCCACGAATCCATCGGTCACCCGCTGGAGATGGACCGCATCCTCGGCGATGAGCGCAACTATGCCGGCACCAGCTTCGTCACGCCGGCGGACTTCGGCCACCTGCGCTACGGCTCGCCCCTGCTCGACGTGACGTTCGACCCGACGCTGCCCGAAGAGCTGGCCAGCTACAGCCACGACGATGAGGGGACGCCGGCCAGCAAGCAGTTCCTGATCCGCGAGGGCATGCTGCTGCGTCCATTGGGCGGCGCCCTGTCCCAGGCACGTTCGGGCCTCGACGGCGTGGCCAACAGCCGCGCCAGCAGCTGGAACCGCGCGCCGATCGATCGCATGGCCAACCTCAACATCGAACCCGGGACACAGAGCCTGCATCAGCTGATCGGTAGCGTGGAGCGTGGCATCCTGATGCGCACCAACCGGTCGTGGTCCATCGACGATGCCCGCAACAAGTTCCAGTTCGGCTGTGAATGGGGCCAGTTGATCGAGGACGGCGAACTCAAGGCCGTGGTGAAGAACCCCAACTACCGGGGCATTTCCGCCCGCTTCTGGCGCAGCCTGATCGGCGTGGGCGATGCCTCGACCCGGCAGGTGCTCGGCACGCCCAATTGTGGCAAGGGCGAACCCAACCAGGTGATCCGCGTCGGCCATGCCTCGCCGGCGTGCCTGTTCAGCCAGATCGATGTCTTCGGAGGCCAGGCCTGATGCAACGCACCCCACGCAATCGTTTCGACACCCTGGTCCAGGACCTGCACCAGGCGCTGCAACCCGACGAGCACTTCACGCTCGGCTACGAGGGCGAGTGTTCACAGTTCATCCGCTTCAACCACGGCAAGGTCCGCCAGGCCGGCCAGGTCGAACAGGCCATGGCGAGCCTGCGCCTGCTGCAGGCAGGCCGCCAGGCGCACCTGACCTTCACCTTGTGCGGGGATGCGGCGCTCGACCGTGCCCGCCTGCACGAGGCCCTGGCCCAACTGCGCCAGACCTTGCCGCTGCTGCCGGAGGATCCCTGGCTGAGCCTGGACGACCGTGCCTGGCAGAGCCTCAGCCAACAGCTGCCCCCTCTACCTGACGGCGAGACGGTCCTGGACCAGCTGCAGCACGCGGCCGACGGGCTGGACCTGGTCGGCATCTACGCCGCCGGGCCGATCAGCCGAGGGTTCGCCAGCTCGGCCGGTGCACGTGGCTGGCACGAGGCGAGCAGCTTCAACCTGGACTGGAGCGTGTTCCACGCCAACGGTCAGGCCGTGAAGGCCAACTACGCCGGGCAGGTCTGGTGTCCGGACGCCTTCGCGGCGCGCCTGGATCACTGCCGTACGCAGCTCGACGCCCTCGGGCGTCCGACCCTGACCCTCGCCCCAGGTCGCTACCGCGCCTACCTGGCCCCGGCGGCGCTCGACGAAATCGCCGGCCTGCTGGCCTGGGGTGGCTTCTCGGCGCAGGCGCTGGCCAGCGGGAACAGCGCGTTGCAACGGCTGTACGCCGGCGAGGCACAATTGGCGCCGATGGTGTCGCTGCATGAGCAGGTCAGCGGCTCGCTGAGCCCGGCCTTCTCCGACGAAGGCTCGCCGCGCCAGGACGTCCGCCTGGTCGACCGAGGCCGTGCCGACGGACGCCTGGTCAGCGCCCGCAGCGCCGTCGAGCTTGCCCTGGACGCGAACGGTGCCGACAGTGGCGAGTCGCCCTGTGCGCTCAGCCTTGCCCCCGGCACCCTGGCCCAAGCGGACATCCTCGCGCACCTGGGGACCGGCCTCTACATCAGCAACCTCTGGTACCTCAACTACTCCGACCTGCCCGCCGCGCGGATGACCGGCCTGACGCGCTTCGCCACCTTCTGGGTGGAAGACGGACAGCTTCAGGCACCGGTGTCGACCATGCGTTTCGACGACAGCCTGTACGACCTGCTCGGCGACCAGCTGGAGGCCTTGACCTGCGAGCGCGAGCTGATCCTCTCGACCAGCACCTACGGTCAGCGACAGACCGGATCGAGTCATCTGCCAGGCGCGCTGGTCAAAGCCCTGACCCTGACCTTGTGACCCCCTGACGACGAGGCCACCATGCCCGAACGCATCGCGCTGGACCCGGTCACCGCCCGCTGGATCCCGTGGGTGGTGGCCATCGCTTTCTTCATGCAGTCGCTCGACGGTACCATCCTCAATACCGCACTGCCGGCCATGGCCACTTCGCTGAACGAAAACCCGTTGCGCATGCAGGGGGTGATCATCGCCTACATGCTCACGGTGGCCTTGCTGATTCCGGCTTCGGGCTGGATCGCCGACCGCTTCGGCACCAAGCGCATCTTCTTCAGCGCCATCCTGCTGTTCAGCTTCGGCTCGCTGCTCTGCGCCGCGGCCAACAGCCTGGGCTTTCTGGTGTTCGCCCGGGTGGTCCAGGGCCTGGGCGGTGCCCTGATGCTGCCGGTCGGGCGGCTGGTGGTGCTGCGTGCCTACCCACGTTCGGAGCTGGTGCGGATCCTGAGCTTCATCACCATCCCGGGGCTGCTCGGTCCGCTGCTCGGCCCGACGGTCGGCGGCTGGCTGGTGGAAGTGCTGAGCTGGCATTGGATCTTCCTGCTCAACCTGCCGGTCGGTCTCCTGGGGTGCTACGCGGTGTGGAAACTGATCCCCGACCTGCGCGGTGCCGAGCGTACACCGTTCGACGGGCCAGGCTTCCTGCTGTTCGGCGCGGCGATGGTGCTGATCACCATCGCCATGGAAGGGCTGGGCGAACTGCACCTGCCACACCTGCGCGTGATGCTGCTGCTGTTCGCCGGCATGGCCTGCCTGGCCGCCTATTGGCTGCGTGCCGGGCGTGACCCGGATCCGCTGTTCTCGCCGCGGCTGTTCCGCGTGCGGACCTTCGCCATCGGCATCCTCGGCAACCTGTTCGCCCGCCTGGGCAGCGGCGCCCTGCCCTTCCTCGTGCCCCTGCTGCTGCAGGTGGCGCTGGGCTACTCGCCGGTCGAGGCCGGCATGAGCATGATCCCGCTGGCCGCCGCCGCGATGCTGGCCAAGTCGGTGGCGCGGCCGATCATCGAGCGCCTGGGCTACCGCATCGTGCTGACCGGCAACACCTTGCTGCTCGGCCTGATGCTGGCGAGCCTGGCCTTGGTGGACGAGCAGACGCCCTATGGGTTGCTGCTGGTCCAGCTGGGCATCCTCGGGGCGATCAACTCGATGCAGTTCACCGCCATGAACACCGTGACCCTGATCGACCTGGACGACGCCAACGCCAGCAGCGGCAACAGCCTGCTGTCGGTGGTGGCGCAACTGGCGCTGAGCCTGGGCGTGGCCTGCGCCGGTGCGCTGCTCGGTGGCTTCACCGCCGCCGGCGGCGTCGATGCGGCCGAAACCACCCTGGGCGCCTTCCAGCTGACCTTCCTGACCATCGGCCTGATGTCGATGCTGGCTGCGGCGATCTTCCTGCAACTGGCGCCGACGGACGGAAGGCGTGCCCCTCGTCCGGAACCGGAGATCGACGCTTAGGAACAGAGGTCGCGAGACTGGTAGACTGTGCGGCATTTTCGCTCTCAGGCCTGTCTCGTGACCACTGAATCCACCGCCTTCGCCACCCTGCCGCTGTCCGCCGCCATGCTGGCCAATCTGGACGCCCTAGGGTATGCGTCGATGACGCCCATCCAGGCGCGCAGCCTGCCTGTCATTCTCAAGGGCCAGGACCTGATCGCCCAAGCCAAGACCGGCAGCGGCAAGACCGCTGCCTTCGGCATCGGCCTGCTCAACCCGCTCAACCCTCGCTACTTCGGCTGCCAGGCGCTGGTGCTGTGCCCGACCCGCGAACTGGCCGACCAGGTGGCCAAGGAATTGCGCCGCCTGGCCCGTGCCGAAGACAACATCAAGATCCTGACCCTCTGTGGCGGCGTCTCGCTCGGCCCGCAGATCGCCTCGCTCGAGCATGGCGCGCACATCATCGTCGGCACGCCAGGGCGGATCCAGCAGCACCTGGACAAGGGCACCCTGGTGCTCGGTGGTCTCAACACCCTGGTGCTCGACGAAGCCGACCGCATGCTCGACATGGGCTTCTACGACGCCATCGCCAGCATCCTCGAGCGCACGCCCGCGCGTCGCCAGACCCTGCTGTTCTCGGCCACCTACCCGGCCGGCATCGAGCAACTGGCCGCGGCGTTCATGCGCCAGCCCCAGCAGGTCAAGGTCGAAAGCCTGCACGCCGACAATCAGATCGAGCAGCGCTTCATCGAGATCGACGCCGCGCAGCGGCTCGAGGCGGTCACCCGCGTGCTCGGGCATTTCCGTCCGCAGTCCTGCGTGGCGTTCTGCTTCACCAAGCAACAATGCGAGGACGTGGTCGCCCACCTGCAGGCCAAGGGCATCGTCGCCCAGGCCCTGCACGGCGACCTGGAACAGCGGGACCGCGACCAGGTGCTGGCGCTGTTCGCCAACCGCAGCACCTCGGTGCTGGTGGCCACCGATGTCGCGGCGCGCGGCCTGGACATCGACGGGCTGGACATGGTGATCAACGTCGAACTGGCGCGTGATGCCGAGATCCATGTGCACCGCGTCGGCCGTACGGGCCGCGCCGGTGAAAAGGGCCTGGCCGTGAGCCTGGTGGCGCCGGCCGAGGCGCATCGCGCCCAGGCGATCGAGCAGCTGCAACGCCAGCCATTGCGCTGGGAACAGCTCGACAGCCTGAAGAACAAGGGCGGCGAGCCGCTGCTGCCGGCGATGAGCACGCTGGCGATCGCCGCCGGGCGCAAGGACAAGCTGCGTCCGGGCGACATTCTGGGCGCGCTGACTGGCGATGCCGGAATTCCTGGCAGCCAGGTGGGCAAGATCGCCATCTTCGACTTCCAGGCCTACGTGGCGGTGGAGCGTGGTGTGGCCAAACAGGCGTTGCAGCGGCTCAACAGCGGGAAGATCAAGGGCCGGGCGCTGAAAGTGCGGATCGTGTGAGGGGCTAGCGCGAGATATTGGCTTTACGGCCCCTGCGGGGCCGATCGCGGCACAGGGGCCGCTCCTACACCCGTAGCCACATCGCAGCGCGGTTCTGTAGGAGCGGCCCCTGTGCCGCGATCGGGCCCGCAGGGGCCGTGAACCCATCACCCTAGCCTCTTGCCCCTCTGCCGAATCGAAAGACACGCCCGCCCCCCACCTCCACCCTTTTCCTCACCAAGGACCCCCCGTGCAAACCACCGATGTCATCATCCTCGGTGCCGGCGCCGCCGGCCTGATGTGCGCTCACCTCGCCGCCTACCGTGGCCGGCGGGTGCTGGTGCTCGACCACGCCAACAAGCCCGGCAAGAAGATCCTCATGTCTGGCGGCGGCCGCTGCAACTTCACCAACCTGTACACCGAGCCGGCCAATTTCCTGTCGCAGAACCCGCACTTCTGCAAATCGGCCCTGGCGCGCTACACCCAGTGGGACTTCATCGAGCTGGTGGCGCGCCATGGCGTGCCGTATCACGAGAAGAAACTGGGCCAGCTGTTCTGCGACAACAAGTCCAGCGACATCCTCGAGCTGCTGCTGAACGAGTGCGACCAGGCAGGCGCCGAGTTGCGCATGAACACCCGGATCGACCAGATCGAGCGTCTGGAAGACGGTTACCGCCTGCAGACCAGCGCCGGGCCGTTCGCCTGCCAGTCGCTGGTGATCGCCACCGGCGGGCTGTCGATCCCGACCCTGGGCGCGACCGGCTTCGGCTATCAGGTCGCACGCCAGTTCGGGCACACCGTGCTGCCGACCTGCGCCGCCTTGGTACCGTTCATCATCACCGAGCCCCAGCTCAAGGCACTGTGCACCGACCTGTCCGGCACGTCCCTGGATTGCACGGCCAGCTGCAACGGCATGAGCTTCCGGGAGAACCTGCTGTTCACCCACCGCGGCCTCAGTGGCCCGGCCATCCTGCAGATTTCGTCGTTCTGGAAGGCCGGTGACACCGTCGAGATCGACCTGCTGCCCGATCGCGACGCGCTGGCGTGGCTGCGCGAACAGCAGGCCGAACGGCCCAACACCGAACTCAAGACCGTGCTGGCCGAGGTCTTCACGCGCAAGCTCGCCCACCTGCTGGCCGAGCAGTGGTTCGTGTCCAAGCCGCTGAAACAGTACACGCCCGCCGAGCTGGCGCAGGTCGCCGAGCGGTTGTCGGCCTGGCAACTGGTGCCGGCAGGCACCGAGGGCTACCGCACCGCCGAAGTGACCCTGGGCGGGGTCGACACCCGCGAGGTCTCGTCGAAAAGTATGGAGTCGCTGAAAAGCCCCGGGCTGTATTTCATCGGCGAAGTGCTGGACGTCAGCGGTCACCTGGGGGGATTCAACTTCCAGTGGGCCTGGGCCTCGGCCTACGCGGCCGCGCAGGTGGTCTAGGCTTCGCGCTAGAATCGCGCAGACACGGAACGCTTCTTGCTGGCCCGTGACCAAGGAGGTGTAGCACCTCCTGACCCGCGATCATCGACCTTTGCCCGGCAGGCCACCATGCCCTCTTCTTCGTTCCGCCATACCCTGCGCCGCCTGTGGGCGCAGGACAAGTTCAGCTACAGCATCCGGGTCACCCTCGCGCTCACCGGCAGCATGGCGCTGTGCTGGTACCAGGATGAGATGAGCCTGTTGATCCCACTGTTTCTCGGCATCATCGCCAGCGCCCTGGCCGAGACCGACGACAGCTGGCAGGGCCGCCTGAGCGCCCTGGCGGTCACGCTGGTGTGCTTCGCCATCGCCGCGCTGGCAGTGGAACTGCTGTTCCCGTATCCCTGGGTGTTCGTCGGCGCGCTGGCGTTGTCGGCCTTCGCCCTGACCATGCTCGGCGCACTGGGCGAGCGCTATGGCGCCATTGCCTCGGCCACGCTGATCCTGGCGGTGTACACCATGATCGGGGTCGATCAGCGCGGGGGAGAGGTCAGCGACTTCTGGCACGAGCCGGCGTTGCTGGTCGCTGGCGCGGCCTGGTACGGGCTGCTCTCGGTGCTGTGGCAGGCGTTGTTCTCCAACCAGCCGGTGCAGCAGAGCCTGGCCAAGCTGTTCTGGGAGCTGGGCCGCTACATCAAGCTCAAGGCCAGCCTGTTCGAGCCGGTACGCAACCTCGACGTCGAAGGCCGTCGCCTGGAACTGGCGCGGCAGAACGGCAAGGTGGTGGCCGCGCTGAATGCCGCCAAGGAAATCATCCTGCACCGGGTCGGCAACAGCCAGCCCAATTCCAAGGTCAGCCGCTACCTGAAGCTGTACTTCCTGGCCCAGGACATCCACGAGCGTGTCAGCGCCTCGCACTACCCCTACAACGCACTGGCCGAGACCTTCTTCCACAGCGACGTGATGTTCCGTTGCCAGCGGCTGCTGCGCCAGCAGGGCAGCCTCTGCCAGCAACTGGCCGAGTCGATCCGGCTGCGCCAGCCCTTCGGCAACGATACGGGCTTTGCCGAGGCACTGGACGACCTGCATGCCTCGCTCGACTACCTGCGCCAGCAGAACAACCCCGCCTGGCGTGGGCTGCTGCGTTCACTGCGCGCACTGGCGCACAACCTGGCCACGCTTCATCGTCTGCTCAACGCCGCGAGCAATCCCGAGACGCTGGCCGAAGCCACCGATAACAGCCTGCTCGACCGCTCGCCACGGGGTCTGCGGGAAATCTGGAAGCGCCTGCGCACCCAGCTCACGCCGACTTCCCTGGTGTTTCGCCATGCCCTGCGCCTGCCGTTGGCGTTGTCCATCGGCTACGGCATGGTGCACCTGATCCACCCGACCCAGGGTTACTGGATCATCCTCACCACCCTGTTCGTCTGCCAGCCCAACTATGGGGCGACCCGACGCAAGCTGGTGCAGCGCATCATCGGCACCGCCATCGGCCTGACCGTGGGCTGGGCGCTGTTCGACCTGTTCCCCAACCCGATCGTACAGTCGCTGTTCGCGGTGATCGCCGGCGTGGTGTTCTTCGTCAACCGCACCACCCGCTACACCCTGGCGACCGCGGCGATCACGCTGATGGTGCTGTTCTGCTTCAACCAGGTGGGGGACGGCTATGGCCTGTTCCTGCCGCGCCTGGTCGATACCCTGGTAGGCAGCCTGATCGCGATCCTGGCGGTGTTCCTGTTCCTGCCGGATTGGCAGGGGCGCAAGCTGAACAAGGTGCTGGCCAACACCCTGGCCTGCGCCAGCGAATACCTGCGCCAGATCATGCAGCAGTACGCCCATGGCAAACGCGACGACCTGGCCTACCGGCTGGCCCGGCGCAACGCGCACAACGCTGACGCGGCGTTGTCGACGACTCTGGCGAACATGCTCATGGAGCCCGGACACTTCCGCAAGGAGGCCGATCTGGGCTTTCGCTTTCTGGTGCTGTCGCACACCTTGCTCAGCTACCTCTCCGGGTTGGGCGCACACCGCGATACCAGCCTGCCTGCAGAAGTCCACGAGCACCTGATCGATGGCGCCGGGGCCAGCCTGGCCGCCAGCCTGGACGAGATCGCCAGTGCATTGGCGGCGCGCCAGCCCGTGGCGATCCACAGCGAAGAAGAACAGGCCCTGGCCAGCCGCCTCGAACAGATGCCCGACGACCTCGACGAGCATCAACGCCTGATCCAGAGTCAACTGGCTCTGATCGGCCAGCAACTCGCGCCCCTGCGGACCCTGGCAGCGCACCTGGGCAAGGCGACGCCGACCTGACCGCCGCGCGGGGTCGCCTTCAGCGCGCGCATTTGCGATGATCGACGCCCCGCCACTGGAGCCTCCCATGTCCCTCGAATGGATCTGCACCCACCACACCGACCTCGACAAGGACCAGCTGTACGCCATCCTGCGCCTGCGGGTCGAGGTGTTCGTGGTCGAGCAGCAGTGCGCCTATCAGGAGGTGGATGGCCAGGACCTGAGTGGCGACACGTGCCACCTGATGGCCTGGGAAGAGGGCCGGCTGATCGCCTACCTGCGCCTGCTCGACCCCCAGTCCCAAGGCGGCGACGTGGTGATCGGCCGGGTCCTGACGGCGGCCTGTGCCCGCGGCCGTGGCCTGGGCGAGCAACTGCTGCTCAAGGGGCTGGAGTGCGCCTCGCACTGCTGGCCGCAGACGCCGATCTATCTGTCAGCGCAAGCGCACCTGCAAGGCTTCTATGGCCGCCAGGGGTTCGAGGCGGTGGGCGACGAGTACGTCGAGGACGGCATTCCGCACATCGGCATGCGCAAGGCCTGACACCCCGGCACTCACGGGTAACCCAGCACCCCGCGAATCTGCGCCAGGTGCGCGCCGACCCACTGTCGATCGATCGCCCCCCAGTCGCTGATGCGGTAATGGCCGGCGTGATGACGGGCCCCTTCCTGCTGCTCGAACGTGCAGACGATATCCAGCTCGGCCAGCGCGGCGATGGTGTCCTGGGCCGTGCGCCGGGGCATGCCGGTCGCTTCCATGAGGGCCGGGACGCTGCTCGCCTGCTGGCTGTCGATCAGCCAGGCGACGTACAGGCGTCGATAGAAACTGCTGCGGGTCTTGCTCGTCACGTCGTTCACAGGGGTCTCCTCAGGCAGAGCCGGGCAATTCCTGGTAGGTCAGGTAGACCCTCAGGTCGAATTCCAGTTGATGGTACGCCGGCTCCATGTGCTGGCACAGCTGGTAGAACGCCTTGCTGTGATCGCGCTCCTTCAGGTGCGCCAGCTCGTGCACGACGATCATGCGCAGGAACTCCGGCGCTGCGTCCTTGAACAGCGACGCGATGCGGATCTCCTTCTTGGCCTTGAGCTTGCCGCCCTGCACCCGCGAGACCGCCGTGTTCAGCCCGAGAGCACGGTGGGTCAGGTCGAGCCGACTGTCGAACAGCACCTTGTCAGGGCTCGGCGCATTGCGCAGGTAGGCCTGCTTGAGGTCCTGGGCGTAGCCGTACAGTGCCTTGTCGCTCTGCACGGCATGCCGGTCGGGATAACGCTGGCGCAGGTAGTCGCCGAGCCGGTCGGTGGCGATGAGCTGGCGGACCTGCTCCTGCAGGTGCGGGGGGTAGGCTTGCAAGTAGCGCAGTACGGTCATGACGGACGATCGGGCAGAAAGAGGCGTCAGTCTACCAAGCACAGGCCCGGCCCGGAAAACCGCTCCGGGAAATCGTGTGCATCGTCCGCGGTCAGGGGGCGCGCCACCAGGAAGCCTTGCACGTACTGGCACCCATGCGCCTTGAGCCACTGCGCCTGGACCTGCGTCTCGACCCCTTCGGCGATCACGGTGATGCCGTACTCCAGGCACAGGGCGATGACGCTGCTCACCAGCGCCGCGTCGGCCACCGAGTCGGGCAGCCGGGCCACCAGGTGCCGGTCGAGCTTGAGGGTGTCGATGGGCAGGTCACGTAGCATGCGCAACGAGCAGTCGCCTGCGCCGAAGTCGTCCAAGGCGATGCGCACCCCCAGGCTGCGCAACCGCTGCAGCTGTTTGATGGCAGCATCGATGTTGCACATCAGCGAGGTCTCGGCCACTTCCAGCTCCAGCTGTTGGGGGTCGAGCCCCTGGTCGTCGATGACGCGCTGCAGCTCGTCGGTCAGCCCCGGCATGGCGAACTGTGCGCGGCCCAGGCTGATGGCCAGGATCAGGTCACGCGGAAAGCGCGTGTTCCAGGCCGTTCGCTGCGCCACACCTTGGCGGTAGATCCAGCTGGCCAATCGGTTGATCAGCCGCGCCTCCTCGAGCAAGGGAATGAACAGCCCCGGCGGGACATCGCCGACGCTGGGGTGGCGCCAGCGCAGCAAGGCTTCGAAGCCGCGCAGTCGCCCGTCGGCGAAGGCCACCTGGGGCTGGTAGACCAGGCTGAAGTCGCGCTGCTCGATGGCGGTGCGCACGCTGTCCTCGAGCATCAGCCGTGAACGGGCGCGACCATTGAGTTCTTCATCGTAGAAGCGGTACTGCTGCCGCCCGGCCTGCTTGGCCGCATACATCGCGGTATCGGCCGCGCGGATCAGGCTGTGCACGCTGTCGCCGCATTCCGGGTAGGTGGCGATGCCGATGCTCACACCCAGACAGACGTCCACGCCGTCGATCTGCTGGCAGGCCGACAAGCGCTCGAGCACGTTCTCGGCCAACCGACCGGCCTGCTCCAGATAGGGCAGTTCGTCGAACAGGGCGGTGAACTCGTCGCCGCCCATGCGCGCCAGCAGGGCCTGGCTGCCGAGGCAGTCCTTCAGCTGTTCGGCGACCCAGCACAGCACACGGTCACCGGCTTCATGGCCGAGCGAGTCGTTGACCCGCTTGAACCCGTCCAGGTCCATGTATATCAGCGCCTGGGCGCGTTCGGAACGCTCATGGCGGATCAGCGCGCTCTCGGCGGCCTGGTGGAACCCGCGTCGGTTGAGCAGCCCGGTCAGCGGGTCGGTGATGGCCTGGTTTTCCAGCTGCACGTGCAGACTGCGCACCACCGACATGTCCAGCACGGTCACGACCATGGCCTGCTGCTCCTCGGGCAACGGAGCGCAGGACAGCGCCACCGGCACGGGCTGGCCGCTGGCCGTGCGCAGTTGCGCGTCGTGCAGGCGCAGGACGTCGCGTCGCTGGTAGGCCTTGAACAGCTCGGCGTCTTCCCACACCAAGGCGCCCGGCAGTTGCAACAGGTCCAGCAGGTGCATGCCCTGCAAACGATCGACCGGTGTATCGAGCAGCCTGCAGATTTCCGGGTTGGCGAAACTCACCACTCCGCTGGCCTGGATGACCAGAATGCCCTCGGCGGCATGCTCCAGGATCGAAGCGCTGAACGCCCGGGCCGATTCCAGATCGCGGCTCAGCCGCTGCAGCATGCGCTGGTTGCACTGTTGCTCGAGCAGCGCCTGGATCTTGGGCTTGAGCACGTCTGGGTCGAAGGGCTTGAACAGGTAGTCGACCGCGCCGCTGGCATAGCCACGCGCGATGGCGGTCTGCGAGTGTTCGGTGGCGGTGAGGAAGATGATCGGCGTCAGGCGCGTGCGTTGGCTGCCGCGCATCAGGCGTGCGACCTCGAAGCCGTCCATCTCCGGCATCTGCACGTCGAGCAGCACCAGGTCGACCTCGTGCTCGAGCAAGGCCCCCAGGGCCTCCACGCCGGAGCTGGCCGTCAGCACCTGCCAGTCGTGACGACCCAGCAACGCGCGCATGCTCACGAGGTTCTCGGGGTAATCGTCGACCACCAGAAGGACGGGGCCCCGGTCCGACGGGTGAAGGTGAGCGCCATCCATGCTGTCTCGAAACTCCGCAGCCACTGCCAAATCATTGGATCCCATGATTGACTGTAGACGGCGTTACGCCAGATGCCAGAGGCCAGCCCGTCAGAGATTGAATGAAGTCAGACAAGACGACCGACGGCTGCGGGAAAGCCCCGTACGTGCATCTCGTACAAGGCAATCCATTGCCGCTCAGATACCGTTATCCCAAATCAATTCAGGCGCTGCCTGGGGCGCGACACGCAACAACAGACGCGTTCCGTTCTTGAGCGTTCGTGCTGGTGCGCTCAGGCTCCATACGAGTTTACTGTCCCACAGAGCGTCACTCATGACCAGAATGATGGACGTCGATTGACTCGTGTTGGGCATGACACCGAGCGCATGGGCAAAGTCGCCATCTTCGAGGCGAACAATCGAGTAGGCGTTTGTATCTATCCAACCATCATTTGTATTGGGGCTTGCAGTCGTGACGTACGCACCTCGCAATTGACTACGGATACCGTTGGCATAAATAACATTATCGGCGAGGCGTTGCCGGAACGACCAGTCCGTCGAGATGATGTAGTGGTTCGAAATCGGACCACCTTCCTCCGTGGCGGCAAACCAGCCCATAAGGTCTTCTGACAGATCCTTGGGCGTGAACATGGGCAATGAATAGTAGGCGGCCTGCACGGATCGCAATGCACCGAATTCCTTTGGCTGATTACCGACCTCTTCGATGAACGCCTCCATCTTGTCCTTGCCCGGCGTATCGTCTCCGATCCAGCGCTGGTTCACGCCAGGCCAGAACAGATCGTCATATCCGCCTTCATGGTTGTAAGCAATTACCGTATTCTTGCCCATTGCCCACAACTGTACGATGGCCGCCTCCTTGCACGCGCGAGGCACGATAGACGGGCCAAACTTGGTCTTGAGCAAAGCCGCCAGCTCCCGATGTGCAGCGGGCGTGAAGTTCTTGAACGCATGAAAGTCCAGGATCACGATTTCATCAGGGGCTTCGAACACGAGACGATAAGCCGAGAGAGCGTCCAATACCTCAGTTTCGAGATAGCGGCCATTCCATATGTCGTGGAAGAGACCAAAGCGTTCGTATCCGACAGCGTTTGGAAAAAACTGAATCCTCAGGTCGAGTACCCTGGCGCCCCACACGAGTTGCGAAAGCACCGGCACGTCTTGACAAGTCTTCGACGACCCTGGGAAGGGGGCATACTTGTCCATCCCTGAATTGTGTGTGCCCAATAGGATACATTCGCCTATCGGCAGCGCACGGCCGCCATTGTACCGTGACATCCAATCAGGCCGCTGGTTTCTCGCGGGCCTGCAGATACCACTCTCGATCGACCCTCCTGGGCACCACGATTGAATATCGCTGTCCTGTAGCAGGGTTGGGTCAGGTTCAGTACCGGCAGCCTTGTTCCTCCTATTGTCTTTACGGGGCGGCAACTCCGTCTCTGGGGAGCATTCTGCTGAAGGGCTACAGCTCGCCTCCTCTTGAACAGCAAGATTCAAGGCCATCTGGAGTTGATCCAAGAGTCGTTTATTCATGAGTATTCACCCAATCACCATCCGCGAGCGTGCAGTATTGGGCAGTCTTCGGCGACACGAAACTGGCATATTTACCAGGCACCTTTGACGTCTTCAGGATCACAGACCACCCGCCGCGCCTGCTCCACCGAAGACGAGCCGTACATGACCAGAGGCGTGCTGGAGAGGCGCTTGTGAATTTCCTTGATGCGGTCTATCGCCGAGAGGTCATCGGTCGCTACCCAACGGTCGACCACCAGGCTCAGCCGACAAGTGGTAAGCCTTTGAGCTTTTACGAGCGTGACTGGATGAATGCTTCCCGAGGTTGATGGAATGTCATCGCCGGCAAGCCAGGCTCCCACTCCGCGCCAGATTTTCCATGGCTTTCATGTGGACCGCTTTGCAACACTTTCGATGATGCCTGCACATCTGCGCGTGCAGACTATGGAGAAGCTTTGAGAATCGATACAGAGCTCAAAAGACGACCGGAAAAGTGCAACGCTACGTGATTTCTGGGTTCACTTGCCCGACGTTTCCTTAAAGTCCACGTAGCGACGCATGCTTTGAGTTTTTCGCCGAGTTTTCACATAGCCTGTATGGGAGCTGGCTTGCCAGCAATGGGGCCTGTCAAGACACCGCGCAGCCATCATCGAACGCATACGCTAAGCTTGCCGCTCGCACCCGCCTTTCCCACCTTCCCATCAGGTATCGACCATGACCCCACGCCCTCCTCTGCCCCCCTTCACCCGGCAAACGGCCCTCGAGAAAGTTCGTCTGGCCGAAGACGGCTGGAACAGTCGGGACCCGGCCAAGGTGGCCTTGGCGTACACCCTCGACACGCGCTGGCGCAACCGTGTGGAGTTCATCACCAGCCGCGCCGAAGCGCAGGCGTTCCTGACCCGTAAATGGAATCGAGAGCTCGAATACCGGCTGATCAAGGCGCTCTGGGCCTTCACCGACGATCGCATCGCGGTGCGCTATGCCTACGAATACCACGACGACAGCGGTCAATGGTTCCGGGCGTACGGCAACGAGAACTGGGCCTTCGATGAGCACGGCCTGATGCACACCCGTCACGCCAGCATCAACGAGCACCCGATCAGCGAAGTCGAGCGCCAGTTCCGCTGGCCATTGGGCCGGCGTCCGGACGATCATCCAGGGCTCGACGAACTCGGCCTCTGAACAGGGCCGATCGGCTGTCTGCGCCCATGGTGCTTGAAGCATGGCCACTGACGCGCGGCGGAGGGCGAGCACCACGCCAATGAAAATGCCCGTCTCTTGCGAGACGGGCATCGGTGCTGACGAGGCGAGCCAGGGCCTGAACGCTCAGGCCCTTGGCGCACCCCAGGCGTGGCGTTCGATCAGTTGATCTTGGCCGCCAGCTCGCCCTTGGCGTAACGCTGGAACATGCCTTCCAGGGAGATCGGCTTGATCTTCGAGGCATGGCCGGCGGTGCCGAATGCTTCGTAACGGGCGATGCACACGTCACGCATGGCCTTGACCGTTTCGGCGAAGAACTTGCGTGGGTCGAACTCGCTCGGGTGCTCGGCCATGTAGCGGCGGATGGCACCGGTGGACGCCAGGCGTAGGTCGGTGTCGATGTTCACCTTGCGCACGCCGTACTTGATACCTTCGACGATCTCTTCGACCGGCACGCCGTAGGTTTCCTTGATGTCACCACCGTACTGGTTGATGATCGCCAGCCATTCCTGCGGCACCGAAGACGAACCGTGCATGACCAGGTGCGTGTTGGGGATGCGCTTGTGGATTTCCTTGATGCGGTCGATCGCCAGGATGTCACCGGTCGGTGGCTTGGTGAACTTGTAGGCGCCGTGGCTGGTGCCGATGGCGATCGCCAGGGCATCGACCTGGGTCTTCTTGACGAAGTCGGCGGCTTCTTCCGGGTCGGTCAGCATCTGGCTGTGGTCGAGGGTACCCTCGGCGCCCACGCCGTCTTCCTCGCCGGCCTGGCCGGTTTCCAGGCTGCCCAGGCAGCCCAGCTCACCTTCGACCGACACGCCGCAGGCGTGGGCGAACGCGACGGTCTGCTGGGTGACACGCACGTTGTAGTCGTAGTCGGACGGGGTCTTGCCGTCTTCCTTGAGCGAGCCGTCCATCATCACCGAGCTGAAGCCCAGCTGGATCGAGCGCTGGCAGACGTCAGGGCTGGTGCCGTGGTCCTGGTGCATGCACACCGGGATGTGGGGGAATTCTTCGATCGCCGCCAGGATCAGGTGACGCAGGAAGGGTGCACCGGCGTATTTACGTGCACCGGCGGAGGCCTGGACGATGACCGGGGAATCGGTCTTGTCGGCGGCTTCCATGATGGCGCGCATCTGCTCGAGGTTGTTGACGTTGAATGCTGGCACGCCGTAACCGAACTCTGCGGCGTGGTCCAACATCTGGCGCATGCTAATGAGTGCCATGGTGTATCTCTCTCCCGACAAGCGTCGTGTATGCGTGCGACCTGCCGCTGCCGGCGGCCGCAGTTCAAGTAATAAAGGGCCGCCAGGGCGGCCCGGCCCGTCACGGTGCCGTGCGGCGCCCGCTCAACGAGCCGTCCGGACGCAGGTCACGGACAGCCCGGCGCAAGGCGCTGGTGGTCTTCGTCGTACTTTTCCAGGGCCGTCGGGCCGAGCCGCTTGTTGATCACCGGCACGGTCTCGGCCTGCCATTCGGACTGGTAGCACCCCCCGTTCGGCACAGCGGGCGCCTCACCGTCCTGCGGGGCGGGCGAGCCCGAGCAGGCGCCCAGCATCGCAGCCATCGTCAGGATGGGCAATCGCTTGATCATCGAGCCGTTCCTCCGCTCAGCCCCTGGCCGTTTCAGGCCTTGGCCCGCTGTTCCAGGATCGCCACGGCCGGCAGCACCTTGCCCTCGACGAACTCGAGGAAGGCACCGCCACCGGTGGAAATATAGGAGATCTGCGAGGCCACGCCGTATTTGTCGATGGCCGCCAGGGTGTCGCCCCCACCGGCGATGGAGAAGGCGTCGCTCTGGGCGATGGCCTTGGCCAGCACCTCGGTGCCCTTGCCGAACTGGTCGAATTCGAACACGCCGACCGGACCGTTCCACAGGACGGTCTTCGACGATTTCAGCAGCTCGGCGAAGTGAGCTGCGGTCTGCGGCCCGATGTCCAGGATCATGTCGTCGGCCGCCACGTCGGCGATGGCCTTGACGGTGGCCTCGGCGTCCTCGGCAAAGGCCTTGGCGACCACCACGTCGACCGGCAGCGGGACGCTGACCTTGGCCGCGATGGCCTTGGCGGTGTCGACCAGGTCAGGCTCGTACAGCGACTTGCCCACCGGGTGACCGGCGGCCGCCAGGAAGGTATTGGCGATGCCACCGCCCACGATCAGCTGGTCGCAGACAGCGCTCAGGCTGTTCAGCACGTCCAGCTTGGTGGAGACCTTGGAACCGGCGACGATGGCCGCCATCGGCTTGGCCGGTGCCTTGAGGGCCTTGCCCAGGGCGTCGAGTTCGGCGGCCAGCAGAGGGCCCGCCGCCGCCACTTTGGCGAACTTGGCGACACCGTGGGTCGAGCCCTCGGCGCGGTGCGCGGTGCCGAAGGCATCCATGACGAAGACGTCGCACAGCGCAGCGTACTGCTGGGCCAGCTCGTCGGTGCTCTTCTTCTCGCCCTTGTTGAAGCGGACGTTTTCGAACAGCACCACGTCGCCGGCCTTGACCTCGACGCCGTCCAGGTAGTCGGCGATCAGCGGCACGTCGCGGCCCAGCGCCTTGGACAGGTAGTCGGCCACGGGCTTGAGGCTGTTCTCCTCCGAGAACTCGCCTTCGGTCGGACGCCCCAGGTGCGAGCAGACCATGACCGCCGCGCCCTTTTCCAGGGCCTGGCGAATCGTCGGCAAGGCGGCCTGGATGCGCGCATCGCTCGCCACCACACCATTCTTCACCGGCACGTTGAGGTCTTCGCGGATCAGTACGCGTTTACCGTGCAGATCGAGATCGGTCATCTTCAAAACGGTCATCAATGCAATCCTTCAGAGCTGTTTGCGAGTGGAGCGGTGTGGTGGACGACCTGCAGGAAATGCCCTGCAACGTCGAGCATGCGGTTGGCGAAGCCCCATTCGTTGTCGAACCAGGCCAGCAGATTGACCAGGCGTGGACCCGAGACACGGGTCTGGCTGGCATCCACGATCGCCGAATGCGGGTCATGGTTGAAATCGCAACTGGCGTGCGGCAACTCGGTGTAGGCCAGCAGTCCGCGCAGCGGCCCGTGCAGAGCGGCCTCGCGCAGGACCTGATTGACCTCGGCGGCCGAGGTGTCACGGGCCGTCTGCAAGGTGATGTCCAGGCACGAGACGTTGACGGTGGGTACGCGTACGGCTTTGGCCTGAATTCGCCCGGCGAGTTCCGGAAGCAGGCGCTCGATACCGCGCGCCAGGCCGGTGGACACCGGAATCACCGACTGAAAGGCCGAACGGGTACGACGCAGGTCGTCGTGGTGATAGGCGTCGATGACCGGTTGATCGTTCATCGCCGAGTGAATCGTGGTGATCGACACGTAGTCGATCCCGAAGGCGCGGTCCAGCACCCGCAGCAGCGGCACGCCGCAGTTGGTGGTGCAGGACGCATTGGAGACCAGCCGCTCGCGACCGGTCAGGTCGTGCTGGTTGATGCCGTAGACCACCGTGGCATCCACGTCCGCCTCGCCGGACATCGGCTGCGAGAACAGCACCCGTGGCGCGCCGGCATCGAGGAACCGCTGGCCATCGGCCCGGGTGTGGTACGCGCCGGAGCACTCCAGCACCAGGTCGACGCCCAGAGCACGCCAATCGACCCCTTCCGGGGTGGCGCTGCGCATGACCTTCACGCAGTCGCCGTTGATGTGCAGGCAGTCGCCGTCGACTCGGACCTCGCCCGGGAAACGGCCATGGGTCGAGTCGAATCGGGTCAGATACTCCAGGCTGGCCTGGTCGGCCAGGTCGTTCAGCGCGACGATCTCGACGCCCGTGTCGGCGCCTCGCTCGACCAGGGCGCGCAGGACGCAGCGGCCGATGCGGCCGTAACCATTGAGTGCAACCTTGTAGGGGCGCGATGGGTGCATGAGTGACTCACGTGGCGATGACGTTGATACGGCGGTCGCAGATCGGCCCCGGCCCGCGCCCGCCCGTGCACCCAGAAGGTGACTGACGAACGCGCGCGGGGGCCGTTCACAGGATCAGGAAGGGCCGGATCGGCCCTCCGATCGGCACATCAGTCTTCCAGCAGTTCCTCGGCGGTGCCCAGGATGTTGTCCAGGGTGAAGCCGAACTCTTCGAACAGCGCGGCAGCTGGCGCCGACTCGCCGTAGCTGGTCATGCCGATGACGCGACCTTCCAGACCGACGTACTTGTACCAGAAGTCGGCGTGCGCTGCCTCGATGGCGATGCGCGCGCCCACTTCCAGCGGCAGGACCGACTGCTTGTAGGCGGCGTCCTGGGCGTCGAAGACGCTGGTGCACGGCATCGACACCACACGGACCTTGCGGCCCTGCTCGGTCAGCGCGTCGAAAGCCTGCACGGCCAGACCGACTTCGGAGCCGGTGGCGATCAGGATCAGCTCGGGCTCGCCCGCGCAGTCCTTGAGCACGTAGCCACCGCGGGCGATGTCGGCGATCTGGCCGGCGTCACGCTGCTGGTGCTGCAGGTTCTGACGGGAGAAGATCAGTGCCGACGGGCCATCGTTGCGCTGCAGCGCCTGGGCCCAGCAGACCGCCGACTCGACGGCATCGGCCGGGCGCCAGGTGTCCAGGTTCGGCGTGCTGCGCAGGCTGGTCAGCTGCTCGACCGGCTGGTGGGTCGGGCCGTCTTCGCCCAGACCGATGGAGTCGTGGGTGTAGACATGGACGACGCGCTGCTTCATCAGGGCCGACATGCGGACCGCGTTGCGGGCGTATTCCATGAACATCAGGAAGGTCGCGCCGTAAGGCACCAGACCGCCGTGCAGGGCCAGGCCGTTCATGATTGCGGTCATGCCGAACTCACGCACGCCGTAGAACAGGTAGTTGCCGCTGGCGTCCTTGGCGTCCACGCCCTTGCAGCCTTTCCACAGGGTCAGGTTGGAGCCGGCCAGGTCGGCCGAGCCGCCCAGCAGTTCCGGCAGCAGAGGGCCGAAGGCGTTCAGGGTGTTCTGGCTGGCCTTGCGGCTGGCGATGGTTTCACCCTTGGCAGCGACCTCGGCGATGTAGGCCTGGGCTTTCTCGGCGAAGTCGGCCGGCAGTTCGCCGCTCACGCGACGCTTGAACTCGGCTGCCAGCTCCGGGTGGGCCTTGGCATAGGCGTCGAAGCGCTGGTTCCAGTCGGCTTCGACCTGCGCACCGGCCTGCTTGGCGTCCCATTCGGCGTAGATGTCGGCCGGGATCTCGAACGGGCCGTGGTTCCAGTTCAGCGCCTGGCGGGTCAGGGCGATTTCGTCGTTGCCCAGCGGGGCACCGTGGCAGTCTTCCTTGCCCTGCTTGTTCGGCGAGCCGAAGCCGATGGTGGTCTTGCAGCAGATCAGGGTCGGACGGTCGCTCTTGCGCGCCGTGTCGATGGCCATCTTGATTTCGTCCGCGTCATGGCCGTTGACATTGCGGATCACCTGCCAGTTGTAGGCCTCGAAGCGTGCCGGAGTGTCGTCGGTGAACCAGCCATGGACTTCGCCGTCGATGGAGATGCCGTTGTCGTCGTAGAAGGCGATCAGCTTGCCCAGGCCCAGGGTACCGGCCAGGGAAGCCACCTCGTGGGAGATGCCCTCCATCAGGCAGCCGTCGCCCATGAACACGTAGGTGTTGTGGTCGACGATGGCATGGCCTTCACGGTTGAACTGGTCGGCCATGATCTTTTCGGCGATGGCGAAGCCCACGGCGTTGGCCAGGCCCTGGCCCAGCGGGCCGGTGGTGGTTTCGACACCGGCGGTGTAGCCGTACTCGGGGTGGCCCGGGGTACGGCTGTGCAGCTGGCGGAAGCCCTTGAGGTCGTCGATCGACAGGTCGTAGCCGGTCAGGTGCAGCAGCGAGTAGATGAGCATCGAGCCGTGCCCGTTCGACAGCACGAAGCGATCGCGGTCGGCGAACTTAGGGTTGCTCGGGTTGTGCTTCAGATAGTCGCGCCACAGAACTTCGGCGATATCGGCCATGCCCATCGGGGCACCGGGGTGGCCGCTGTTGGCTTTTTGCACGGCATCCATGCTGAGTGCACGAATTGCGTTAGCACGCTCACGACGGCTAGGCATCGCTGATCTCCTGGGGCTTTGTAAAAGGTGATGAAACAAAATGACGCCCATTTTCGCCCACGTTGACCCTCGGGGGCAATGACGGATGGTCGCACCACCGCAATTATCCGGTTCGATGACCGCACGGACGCCTCCACGGGCCGGGGCGAAACACGCTTTGCCCACCAATATCAAAACTTTTTGATATTGGCGTTGCAGGCTCGCGCACCTCTGTCTAGACTGCGACCCCATGAACCTTTCGACCCTGGCCCCGCCCGTGCGGCATCGCGATGAACTCACCGCCCTGTGCAAGGCCGGTGGCGATCCCCTGCGGCTGAACGTGCTGCGTGCCCTGGCCAGCGACTCCTTCGGAGTGCTGGAGCTGGCGCAGATCTTCGACATGGGGCAGTCCGGCATGAGCCACCACCTCAAGGTCCTGGCCCAGGCCGACCTGGTGGCGACACGGCGCGAGGGCAACGCCATCTTCTACCGTCGCGCCCTGCCCGACCCCTCGCGCGCCGGTGGCCGCCTGCATGCGGCCCTGCTCGACGAGGTGGACGACCTTGCCCTGGCCCACGAGGTGCAGGCGCGCATCGCCCAGGTGCAGCAACGGCGCGCGCTGACCAGCCAGGATTTCTTCCTGCGTGTCGAAGAGCGCTTCCGCGCCCAGCAGGACCTGATCGCCGGCCTGCCGCAGTACCGCGAGAGCCTGCTGGCGCTGCTCGACAAGCTGGCGTTCGACGGCACGGCCAGCGCACTGGAGATCGGCCCCGGCGACGGTGGCTTCCTGCCGGACCTGGCACGCCGCTTCACGCACGTCACGGCGCTGGACAACAGCCCGACCATGCTCGACCTGGCGCATCAGGTGTGCCTGCGTGAGCGGCTGGACAATGTCGAGCTGCGCCTGGGCGATGCGCTCACCGTCACCGAGGTGACGGCCGACTGCGTCGTGCTGAACATGGTGCTGCACCATTTCGACGACCCGGCGCGCGCCCTGGCGGCGCTGGCCGGGTGCGTCAAGGCAGGCGGCAGCCTGCTGGTCACCGAGTTGTGCAGCCACGATCAGGCCTGGGCTCGCGACGCCTGTGGCGATCTGTGGCTCGGCTTTGAACAGAACGAACTGGCCTGTTGGGCCACGGCAGCAGGGCTGACGCCTGGCGACAGCCTCTATGTCGGACTGCGTAACGGTTTCCAGATCCAGGTCCGGCATTTCCAGCGGCCTGCTGGCGACACTCACCATCGGTAAATTTTAGGAACCCGTCGAGATGAGCGAATACTCCCTTTTTACATCCGAGTCCGTGTCTGAAGGCCATCCGGACAAGATCGCCGACCAGATTTCCGATGCGGTGCTCGATGCCATCATCACCCAGGACAAGTTCGCCCGCGTGGCCTGCGAAACCCTGGTCAAGACCGGCGTCGCCATCATCGCCGGCGAAGTCACCACCTCGGCCTGGGTCGACCTCGAGGACATCGTGCGCAAGGTGATCGTCGACATCGGCTACGACAGCTCCGACGTCGGCTTCGACGGTGCCACCTGCGCGGTGATGAACATCATCGGCAAGCAGTCGGTGGACATCGCCCAGGGCGTGGACCGCTCCAAGCCGGAAGACCAGGGTGCAGGCGACCAGGGCCTGATGTTCGGCTACGCCAGCAACGAGACCGATGTGCTGATGCCGGCGCCGATCTGCTTCTCGCACCGCCTGGTCGAGCGCCAGGCCGAGGCCCGCAAGTCCGGCCTGCTGCCATGGCTGCGCCCGGATGCCAAGTCGCAGGTCACCTGCCGCTACGACGGCGGCAAGGTGGTCGGCATCGACGCGGTCGTGCTGTCCACCCAGCACAACCCGGAAGTGTCCCAGAAGGACCTGCAGGAAGCGGTCATGGAGCTGATCGTCAAGCACACCCTGCCGGCCGAGCTGCTGCACAAGGACACGCGCTTCCACATCAACCCGACCGGCCAGTTCATCATCGGTGGCCCGGTGGGCGACTGCGGCCTGACCGGCCGCAAGATCATCGTCGACAGCTACGGCGGCATGGCGCGTCACGGCGGGGGCGCGTTCTCCGGCAAGGACCCGTCCAAGGTCGACCGCTCGGCGGCCTATGCCGGTCGCTACGTGGCCAAGAACATCGTCGCCGCCGGCCTGGCCGAGCGCTGCGAGATTCAGGTGTCCTACGCCATCGGCGTGGCCCAGCCGACCTCCATCTCGCTGAACACCTTCGGCACCGGCAAGGTCTCCGACGAGAAGATCGTCCAGCTGGTCCGTGAGTGCTTCGACCTGCGTCCGTATGCGATCACCACCATGCTCGACCTGCTGCACCCGATGTACCAGGAAACCGCGGCCTATGGTCACTTCGGCCGCGTGCCGCAGGAAAAGACCGTGGGCGACGACACCTTCACCACCTTCACCTGGGAACGCACCGACCGCGCCGAACAGCTGCGCGCGGCCGCCGGCCTGTAAGCCGGATCGCCGGCCCCCAAGCCCCCTGCCGAGCGATCGGCCGGGGGCTTTTTCGTGTCATATCGACTGACAACTTTGCGCGGCATGCCGCCAGGCGGGCGTCTAGCCTGGACGGCGTCGATCACAGGGCAAGGATGCCGTGTCATGGGATACACCCGACTGCTGACGTTCTGTACAGCGCTTGCGCTCTTCCCCGCCTGGGCCACGGCCTGTCCGGACTGGCCGAGGCCACGGGCGCAGGCCGAGATCCAACGGTTGCGCGACACCCTCGCGCAGTGGGACGACCAGTACCATCGGCTGGGCCAGACGCCGGTGGCCGACACGCTCTACGACCAGAGCCGCCAGCGCCTGGCGCAGCTGGCACGCTGTTTCGACATCGACGTCCGTGACGCACCACTGGCCAGCGCACGCGGCCCGATCGCTCACCCGGTGCCGCACACGGGCGTCGACAAGCTGGCTGACGAGGCGGCAGTACGCCAGTGGCTTCAGGGCAAGCAGGAGGTCTGGATCCAGCCCAAGGTCGATGGCGTGGCGGTCACGCTGGTCTACCGCCACGGCAGGCTGACCCGCCTGATCAGCCGCGGCGACGGCCGCCAGGGGCACGACTGGAGCCGGCACCTGCCCCATCTGTCGGCGTTGCCCCAGCACCTGCCCGAACCGCTCGACCTGGTGTTGCAGGGCGAGCTGTACGCGTACCTGCCTGACCATGTCCAGGCGCACGCCGGCAGCCTGAACGCCCGTGGTCGTGTCGCCGGGCTGATGGCGCGCCGGCAGATGACCGATGCCGAGGGCAGCCACCTCCGCCTGTTCGTCTGGGAGTGGCCCGAGGGCCCAGAGACGCAGGCCGAGCGCCAAGCCCGCCTGGCCGCGCTGGGCTTCATCGACAGTGCGCGGTACAGCCTGCCGGTCAGCGACCTGGCCCAGGCGGCGCACTGGCGCGACCGGTGGTACCGCTCGCCGCTGCCGTTCGCCACCGATGGCGTCATTCTGCGCCAGGGCGTCCGCCCACCCGCCGCGCGCTGGCAGCCCGGAACGCCCCACTGGGTCGCCGCCTGGAAGCATCCCATCGCCCAGGCACTGGCCGAGGTGCGTGCCGTCGACTTCAGGATCGGTCGCACCGGGCGGATCACACCGGTCCTGCAGGTCGCCCCGGTCACCCTGGACGATCGCCGCGTGACCCAGGTCAGCGTCGGCTCACTGGCCCGCTGGCAGCGCCTGGACATTCGTCCGGGCGATCAGGTCGCCATCGGCCTGGCCGGGCTGACCATTCCACGGCTGGACGACGTGGTGCATCGCAGTACCGAGCGCATTCCCTTGAGCGTGCCGGACCCGGCGCAGCACCACCCCTTGAGCTGTTGGCAGGCCAGCCCGCCCTGCCGCGAGCAGTTCCTGGCGCGCCTGGTCTGGATGACCGGCAGGCAAGGGCTGGACCTGCCAGGCATGGGCCGTGGCACCTGGTCGACCTTGATCGAGCATGGGCAGGTCACGTCCCTGGCCGACTGGCTGTCGCTGGATCGCGACACGCTGCTGAGCGTACCGGGCATCAGCGCCACACGCGCCGACCGCGTGCTGGCAGCGCTGGCCAAGGCCAAGGCGCAACCCTTCGAGCGCTGGCTCCGGGCGCTGGGCGTACCGGCGCCCACGGCACTGCCCCTGACTTCCGACTGGCAACGCCTGGCGGCGCAGACCCCGGCGCAGTGGCGCGCCAACCCGGGCGTAAGCGAAGCACGCGCCCGCCAGTTGCACGCCTTTTTCAACGATGAGCAGGTCGCGGGGCTGGCGGCGCAGCTCAAGGCGCAGGCGATCGAGGGTTTCTAATTTTGCCGGATCAGGGCAGCATTCGTCTCTTTGCCGTCCCGTTCGACTGGAGCCCGCCATGACATTGCTCTCACGCCTCACCCTGTCCGCCCTGCTGGGGCTGTTCGCCACGAGCGCGCTGGCCGCCGAACCTGAAGCGAACCTGACAGGGTGCGCGGCCAAGCGCCAGGCCATCGAGGCGCGCATCGACCAGGTGCGCGCGAGCGATGACCACACCGCGCTCGACGGCCTGCAGCAGGCGCGCGACCAGGTCGAGGCGTACTGCAACGAGAACGCCTTGCGCAAGGACCGCGAACAGAAAGTGCTCGATGCCCGCCACGAGGTGGCACAACGCAGGAAAGACCTGGACAAGGCCATGAAGAAAGGCGATCCGGAGCGGATCAACAAACGCAAGGAAAAGCTGTCGGAGGCCAACAAGGCACTGCAGGACGCGCTTCAGGACCTCGAGCGCTGAACCAGGCGCCTCTTCAGGCCATCGCTCGTAGGGCTTTTCTGATTATGCCTCGGGTTTGCCCTCCAAGCCTGGCAGCGTGTCCAGAATCCAGGCAGGATCATGAAAAATCTTGTCAAACTTGTCCGGCCTGGAGGCACCCATGAACCGCTTTTGCTCCCTGTTGCTGACCGCTCTGACGGGCCTGGGCGCAGCATCGCTGCAGGCGGCCGAGCCTGCCCCTGGCTTGAAAGGCTGCGAGGCCAAGCGAGACGCCATCGAAAAGGAAATCCAGTACGCCAAGGAGCGGGGCCTGCCGTTCAAGGGGGCCGGCCTGGAAAAAGCCCTGAAGGAAAGCCAGGCCCATTGCACGGACGCCGGGTTGCGGCAGTCGCGCCAGGCCAAGGTGCGCCAGGCACAGGCCGAGGTCGAGGAACGCGAGGCCGACCTGGCGGCCGCCCAGGCCAAGGGTGATACGAAGAAGATCGAAAAGCGTCGGCAGAAGCTCGACGAGGCACGCGCCGAGCTGGAGGCCGCCAGGCGTCAGCTGGACCGATAGGCCGTTTGGCGCGCAGGTAACGGCTGGATGACCTGTGATGCAGCAGAAGAATGGCCTCGAGGCTTGCGCTGGCCAAGGGGTGCGTTAGGATCGTCGGGCCGGCGGCAGTCACCGCAGACCGCTGGTTTCACGATTATCCTCGACGAACGACGGCGGCAGGCCATGCCCATGCACGCCCAAGGAAGCCTCCATGATTTCTGTTTTGCGCCCACTGGCCTGGGCGCTTCCCGTGCTGGCCCTGTTGGCTGGCTGCAACGGCAACGATAACGCCAAGCCCTCGACCGAACCCCACGCCATCGCCACCTACGTTCCAGCCGACTGGCAGGACTTGCCGGCCGTCAGCGAGGACGACCTGCTGGCGGGCTTCCAGTCCTGGCGCAGCGGTTGCGAAAAGCTCACCCGCAACCCGGTCTGGGCGCCGGTCTGCGAGGCAGCGGCCACGGTACCGAACGATCCCTCTCACGTGCGCGCCTTCCTGCAACAGCGTCTTCAGGTCTATGGCATGCGCTCGGCACAGAACAGCGCCGACGGGCTGATCACCGGTTACTATGAACCCATCTACTACGGCAGCCTGGAACGGGCAGGGGCCGCCAACGTGCCGGTCTACGGCGTACCGCCGGACATGGTCACCGTGGACTTGGCAAGCGTTTACCCCGAACTCAAGGGCAAGCGTCTGCGCGGCCGGCTCGAAGGCAACGTGCTCAAGCCCTACGACACCGCCGACACGATCTACCGCAACGGTGCACAGGCCCCGGTACTGGCCTGGCTGACCGACCCGATGGACTTGCAGTTCCTGCAGATCCAGGGGTCCGGGCGCATCCAGCTGGCCGATGGCCGACTGCTGCGCGTCGGTTACGCCGACCAAAACGGTCACCCTTATCGCCCGATCGGGCGCTGGCTGGTCGAGCAGGGTGAGCTGAAGAAGGAAGACGTCACCATGGGCGCCATCCATGCCTGGGCCCAGGCCCATCCCGAGCGTGTGCCGGAGCTGTTGGCGAGCAACCCCAGCTATGTGTTCTTCAGCACGCGCCCGGACAGCAACGAAGGGCCGCGTGGCTCGCTCAACGTTCCGCTGACGGCGGGCTACAGTGTGGCCATCGACCGCAAGGTGATTCCGCTGGGCAGCCTGTTGTGGCTGTCGACCACGCGCCCGGATGGCAGCCCGGTGATTCGCCCGGTGGCGGCGCAGGACACCGGCGGCGCCATCACCGGCGAAGTCCGCGCGGACCTGTTCTGGGGCACCGGCCCCCTGGCCGGACAACTGGCCGGCGACATGAAGCAGAAAGGCCAGATCTGGCTGCTGTGGCCGAAAGGCGCGCCGCTGCCGGACATGCCCATGGCGCCTTGACGACGGAGGCTCAGGCCGACACGACGAAGAACGCCACGACGATGGCCAGCCCGGCGGCCCAGACCAGCGAACGCAGCATGGCCCAGTCGGCCAGGTAGCAGATGATGTAGAGCAGACGGCTGGTGATGTAGAGCACGCCCAGCACATCCTGGGTGACCTGGTCCGCATTGCCGACCAGGTCGGCCACCAGCACGGCAGCGATGAAGGGCGGCAGCGCTTCGTGACTGTTCTGCTGCGCCGCATGGGCGCGGCGCGGCAACCCTTCCAGCGAATCGAGGAAACCACGCGGGTCGTGGTTGTCCTTCATGCCGAAGCGGCCGCTGCTGAGCTTGGCGATCAGCGTACAGACCAGCGGCAGGAAAATCGCGACCAGCACGCACCACAGGGCAACGGTCATGACAGAGTCCTCGTTGAAACGGGTAGGAAAACGGAGGCAGCCCAGTCTTCGGGACCTGCTTGCAGCTAGGAGTGCTGGCCGACGAAAAAGGTTCTAGCGGCGTTCCGGCGCTGAACGTTCCGTGGATTTCTGGTCATAAGCTGTGCCCCGAACCGTGGTAAAGGTCATCCAACGATTGCCTGAGTCATTCGGGCAACGAATTGGAATCCACTGTTACAGGAACCGGGATGCTTGAACTTGTCGCTGCGTTTATCTGCCTGACCACCCTCCTCACCTACGTCAATTACCGGTTCATCGGCCTGCCGCCTGCCATCGGCGTGATGGTCACGGCGCTGCTGTTCTCTCTGTGTCTGCAAGGGCTTAGCCTGATCGGCTACCCAGGACTCGAGGAACGCGTCGAAGGCCTGATGAACCAGATCGACTTCAATGACCTGCTGATGCACTGGATGCTGGCCTTCCTGCTGTTCGCCGGCGCCCTGCACGTGAATCTGACGGACCTGCGCAGCTATCGCTGGCCGATCGGCCTGCTGGCCACGGTCGGCGTGCTGATCGCCACGGTGGTGATCGGTTACCTGGCGCATTGGGTCTTCGCCCTGTTCGGCTGGCACGTCAGCCTGATCTACTGCCTGCTGTTCGGCGCGCTGATCTCGCCTACCGACCCGATCGCCGTGCTCGGCGCCTTGCGGACCGCCAATGCCTCCAAACCGTTGAAGACCACCATCGTCGGCGAGTCGCTGTTCAACGATGGCACGGCGGTGGTGGTGTTCACCGTGCTGCTGGGCATCATCGAACTGGGCGAAACGCCGAGCATGGCCGACACCGCACTGCTGTTCGTCCGCGAGGCGATCGGCGGGATCGCCTTCGGTGGCGTGCTGGGCTATGTCACCTACCGCATGATCAAGAGCGTGGAGCAGTACCAGGTCGAGGTCATGCTCACCCTGGCGCTGGTCATCGGCGGTTCGGCGATGTGCTACGAACTGCACGTGTCGGCACCGATCGCCATGGTGGTGGCGGGGTTGATCATCGGTAACCTGGGCCGCAACCTGGCGATGAATGACATGACCCGGCGCTACATGGATGGCTTCTGGGAACTGATCGACGACATGCTCAATGCGCTGCTGTTCGCGCTGATCGGCCTGGAGCTGCTGCTGCTGCCGTTCAACTGGCTGCACGTGGCGGCGGCGAGTGTCCTGGCCGTGGCCATCCTGCTTTCGCGCATGCTCACCGTGGCACCGGCGATCCTGCTGCTGCGCCGCTGGCGCAGCGTGCCCCAGGGCACCATCCGCGTGCTCACCTGGGGTGGGCTGCGCGGCGGGGTGTCGGTGGCACTGGCGCTGTCGTTGCCGATGGGCGAGGAACGCGACTTGCTGCTGAGCATCACCTACATCGTGGTGCTGTCGTCGATCCTGGTGCAGGGGTTGTCGATCGGTCGTGTGGTCCGTGGGGTGACGCGCCAGCCTGAGTGAAGGAAGCGGATGCCTGTTTATGCCCCGACGGGACGACAGGCATCCACAGCGGGTTGTTCAGCCTGCGCCTGCATCGCGGGCAAGCCCGCTCCCACAAGCTGCTTGCGCAGCCATGCCTAGACCGGCGGCGGCAGAGATCTGGGTGGGAGCTGGCTTGCCAGCGATAGGGCCCTGCCAGGCGCCGCACAGGGTTGGGCATGTACCGAGTAGAAAAGACAGTTGCTCACACATGGGGCAGCGGCCTTCTGGCCAGTCAGCGCCGCGCTATCACTCCACCCTGACCCCACCGCAGCAAGACCGCCCCGAGCCTTGCGGGCTTGCCTGCGATAGCGTCCGCCCCCTCACCGCCTCACTCCAAGGCAGTGTCGAACTGATCGTCGATGTACTTGATCTTCGTCCGACCATGGGGTGCCGGCAGGCCGTCTTCGCCCAGGTTGACGAAGACCATGCGGTCCACGGTCAGGATGCTCTTGCGAGTGATCTTGTTGCGCACTTCGCAGCGCAGGGTGATCGAGGTGCGGCCGAACTCGGTGGCGGTGATGCCCAACTCGATGATGTCGCCCTGGCGCGAGGCACTGACGAAGTTGATCTCGGACATGTACTTGGTGACCACGCGCTGGTTGCCCAGCTGGACGATGGCGTAGATCGCCGCCTCTTCATCGATCCAGCGCAGCAGGCTGCCACCGAACAGAGTGCCATTGGGGTTGAGGTCTTCAGGTTTCACCCATTTGCGGGTATGGAAATTCATGCATGCTCCTCGTCGCTGGCCTGTCGTGGAAGCATCATGGCAGAGCCTTCGGCACGACTCCATTGAAGATCGACCATCGTCTCGATAGTCGACGGAAAGCCTTGGGTCGGCGCCCCAAGCAAGGTTATAATCGACGCCGTTTCACGTGGCCGCCCAGCGCGCGCCATGCCCGCCACCCGTCCGAGGGGCGCTGCAGCAGGTTCGACCTGTCAGGCTCGGTCGGGGCGTTGTCCGTCTCGCGGACGCTCAAACGCACAACGGCGCCCATTCGCTATCACGAATGGAGGCTCTCAATGAGCGCTGTAGACATGCCCGCAGGTTTTTCCGATTTCAAGGTCGCCGACATTTCCCTGGCCGGCTGGGGCCGTCGCGAGATCATCATCGCCGAATCGGAAATGCCCGCACTGATGGGCCTGCGCCGCAAGTACCAGGGTGAGCAACCGCTCAAGGGCGCGCGCATCCTCGGCTGCATCCACATGACCATCCAGACCGCCGTGCTGATCGAGACCCTGACCGCGCTGGGCGCCGAAGTCCGCTGGTCGTCCTGCAACATCTTCTCGACCCAGGACCAGGCCGCCGCCGCCATCGCTGCCGCCGGTATCCCGGTGTTCGCCTGGAAAGGCGAGACCGAGCAGGAGTACGAGTGGTGCATCGAGCAGACCATCCTCAAGGACGGCCAGCCCTGGGACGCCAACATGGTCCTGGACGACGGCGGTGACCTGACCGAGATCCTGCACCACAAGTACCCGGCCATGCTGGACAAGATCCACGGCGTGACCGAAGAGACCACCACCGGCGTGCACCGCCTGCTGGACATGCTGGCCAAGGGCGAGCTGAAGGTCCCGGCGATCAACGTCAACGACTCGGTCACCAAGAGCAAGAACGACAACAAGTACGGTTGCCGTCACAGCCTCAACGACGCCATCAAGCGCGGCACCGACCACCTGCTGTCGGGCAAGCAGGCCCTGGTGATCGGCTACGGCGACGTGGGCAAGGGCTCGGCCCAGTCCCTGCGTCAGGAAGGCATGATCGTCAAGGTCACCGAAGTCGACCCGATCTGCGCCATGCAGGCGTGCATGGACGGCTACGAAGTGGTCTCGCCGTTCAAGGACGGCATCAACACCGGCACCGAAGAAGGCATCAACCGTGACCTGCTCGGCCGCATCGACCTGATCGTCACCACCACCGGTAACGTCAACGTCTGCGACGCGAACATGCTCAAGGCGCTGAAGAAGCGTGCCGTGGTCTGCAACATCGGCCACTTCGACAACGAGATCGACACCGCCTTCATGCGCAAGCACTGGGCGTGGGAAGAGGTCAAGCCGCAGGTGCACAAGATCCACCGCACCGGCCATGGCGACTTCGATCCACAGAACGACGACTACCTGATCCTGCTGGCCGAAGGCCGCCTGGTGAACCTGGGCAACGCCACGGGCCACCCGAGCCGGATCATGGACGGCTCGTTCGCCAACCAGGTCCTGGCCCAGATCTTCCTGTTCGAGCAGAAGTACGCCGACCTGTCGGCCGAGCGCAAGGCCGAGCGCCTGACCGTCGAAGTCCTGCCGAAGAAGCTCGACGAAGAAGTGGCCCTGGAGATGGTGCGCGGCTTCGGCGGCGTGGTCACCCAGCTGACCCCGCAGCAGGCCGAGTACATCGGTGTGACCGTCGAAGGTCCGTTCAAGCCGGAAGCGTACCGCTACTAAGGCATTGCGCTTGAGGGGGTAACGTGCGGGCGGCACGCTGCGAGATTCGACTGCAGCGTGCGGGCTCGCAGCCTACCCCCTGCCCCTTGGGCGCCGCGTTCGGCTTTTACTTGTAGCGTGCAGCTCAGCGCTTGCAGCTAGAGGAAGACCCATGTCAGAAAAACGCAGTTACAGCTTCGAGTTCTTCCCGACCAAGACCGAAGCCGGCCATGAAAAACTGATGGGCGTCGCCCGCCAGCTGGCCACGCTGAACCCTGAATTCTTCTCCTGCACCTATGGTGCCGGTGGCTCCACCCGTGACCGTACCCTCAACACCGTGTTGCAACTGGAACACGAAGTGAAAATCCCGGCCGCGCCGCACCTGTCCTGCGTGGGCGACAGCAAGGCCGAATTGCGCGCCCTGCTCGAGCAGTACCAGCAGGCCGGCATCCAGCGCATCGTCGCCCTGCGCGGCGACCTGCCGTCGGGCATGGGCATGTCGTACGGCGAACTGCGCTACGCCAGCGACCTGGTGGAATTCATTCGCCAGGAAACCGGTGACCACTTCCGCCTGGAAGTGGCGGCCTACCCGGAGATGCACCCGCAGGCCCGCGACTTCGAAAGCGACCTGAACAACTTCGTGCGCAAGGTCAAGGCCGGTGCCGACAGCGCGATCACCCAGTACTTCTTCAACGCCGACAGCTACTTCCATTTCGTCGAGCGCGTGCAGAAGATGGGCGTGGACATTCCACTGATCCCGGGCATTATGCCGATCACCAACTACAGCAAGCTGGCACGCTTCTCCGACGCGTGCGGTGCCGACATCCCGCGCTGGATTCGCAAGCAGCTCGAAGCCTATGGCGACGACGTGCGCAGCATCCAGGCCTTCGGCGAAGAGGTGATCACGCGCATGTGCGAACAGCTGCTCGCAGGCGGTGCGCCGGGCTTGCACTTCTATACGCTCAACCAGGCCGAGGCCAGCACGGCCATCTGGAACAACCTGCAGTTGCCGCGTTGAGCCGTTCGTCGCGTTCGCCTCTGGCCGAACGTGACGGGCTGCACGTCTTGACGCCATTGCTCTGGTTCTCGTCGACCATCCGTCGTACTCTGCCGCGATGCCACACTTCGCACGTCTTCTCTGGATTGCCCTGCTCGTTCTGCTGAGTACGGTCGCCCACGCCGAGCGCGTGCGCATCGTCAGCGACGATTGGGCGCCCTATGTCCATTTGCAGGCCGGCCAGCCAGCAGGCGTCCACCAACGTCTCGTGGACGAGGTCTTCCGTCGTCTCGACATCGAGGTGGACTGGCAGTTCATGCCGTGGCGCCGTTGTCTGGCCGTGGTCGAGCAAGGTCAGGCCGATGGCATACTGGATGTGCTCAGGACGCCAGCGCGCGAGCGCTACCTGGTGTATGCGCCCGAGCCGCTTTCACAGGTCGAATTCGTTCTGTTCCAGTCGCGCGAGCGCCCTCATCCGGCGCAGCGCCTGGAAGACCTCGCCGGACTCTCGATCGGAACCTCGCCCGACTATGACTATGGCGAGGCCTTCAACACCTCGACGCTCTTTCGCCGGGAAACGGCGCAGACCCACGAAGCCAATTTCGGCAAATTGTTGCGCGGACGCATCGACATGCTGGTCACGGACCGCCGTGTCGGGCACTATCTGATCCAGCAGATGGGCATCGCCGACTCGGTCGAGATGTTGCCCCTGCTGATCCACCGTCGTCCCCAGTACCTGGCACTGGGGCGTCGGCCCGGCGCTGAACGATTGGCCCAGCGGTTTGCCGAAGCGTTGCAGCGCGTGCGGCAGGAGCCTGGTTTCCAGGCACTCGAACTGCCCGAGTATGCCCATGCGCTTCCTGGTGCCATCGAGCAGCAGGACAGCGGCACACCCTGAATGCTCTGTTATACTCCGACCTTCCCGCCTAGGCTCACGCCCGGACGCTCGGTCTTGCAACAGGCATTCGAACGGCAGTGACACGCCACTCGCGTCGTCGCGCCACCCTTGATTGCATCGAAAGATCCAGCTGTACCGGACGCGATCGCATCCCTCGATGCCCATCGCGCCAGGCACGATCATCCCATAGGGCTCAGCCCCCACTAGAACAGGATTGCCCATGTCCTTCGCCTCCCTCGGTCTCTCCGAGGCTCTAGTCCGCGCTATCGAGGCTGCGGGCTACACCCAGCCGACCCCCGTGCAACAGCGGGCGATTCCCGCCGTGTTGCAAGGCCGTGACCTGATGGTCGCCGCCCAGACAGGGACAGGTAAGACCGGCGGCTTCGCCCTGCCGATTCTCGAGCGCCTGTTCCCGGAGGGTCATCCGGACAAATCGCAACGTCACGGCCCGCGCCAGCCGCGCGTACTGGTCCTGACACCGACCCGCGAACTCGCGGCCCAGGTGCACGACAGCTTCAAGCTCTACGCCCGCGACCTCAAGTTCGTCAGCGCCTGCATCTTCGGCGGTGTCGGCATGAACCCGCAGGTGCAAGCCATGGCCAAGGGCGTGGACGTGCTGGTCGCCTGTCCGGGCCGCCTGCTCGACCTGGCCGGCCAAGGCAGCGTCGACCTCTCCCGCGTCGAGATCCTGGTGCTCGACGAAGCCGACCGCATGCTCGACATGGGCTTCATCCATGACGTGAAGAAGGTCCTGGCCCGCCTGCCGGCCAAGCGTCAGAACCTGCTGTTCTCGGCGACCTTCTCCAAGGACATCACCGAGCTGGCCGACAAGCTGCTGCACAACCCCGAGCGCATCGAAGTCACCCCGCCGAACACCACGGTCGAGCGCATCGAGCAGCGGGTCTACCGCCTGGCCTCCAGCCACAAGCGCGCTCTGCTGGCGCACCTGATCACCCTGGGGGCCTGGGAACAGGTGCTGGTGTTCACCCGCACCAAGCACGGCGCCAACCGCCTGGCCGAATACCTCGAGAAGCACGGCCTGACCGCCGCGGCGATCCACGGCAACAAGAGCCAGAACGCGCGCACCAAGGCGCTGGCCGACTTCAAGGCCAACAGCGTACGTGTCCTGGTCGCCACCGACATCGCCGCACGCGGCCTGGACATCGACCAGCTGCCCCACGTGGTGAACTTCGAGCTGCCGAACGTCGAGGAAGACTACGTGCACCGTATCGGCCGTACCGGTCGTGCGGGGCGCTCCGGTGAGGCCATCTCGCTGGTGGCACCGGATGAAGAGAAGCTGCTCAAGAGCATCGAGCGCGTCACCCGCCAGCGCATCCCCGATGGCGACTGGATGGGCTTCGATGCCAGCCAGGTCGAAGCCGAGAAGCCGGAAGTCCGTGAACGCCAGCCGCAAGGCCGTGGCGGGCGCAACCAGCCGCGCAACGACGATGCCGGTGGGCGCAAGGACAAAGGCAAGGACAAGGGCAAGGCGCGCCAGGGCACTGCCAAGACGTCGAGCGAGAAGACCGACAGGACCGAGCGCAGCGACAAGCCTGCGACCGAGGGTCGTCCGGCCCGCAAGCCGCGTGACAACAAGCCGCGCCAGCCAGCGTCCGGCAAGCCGCAGGACAGCGCCCCTGCCGCTCGGACCGACCGCGATCCGGAAGTCTTCCTGGACGACGACGTCGACAACTTCGGCAACCGCGCCGATTACGTCAGCCCTTACCAGAACCGCAACCAGGGCCGTAACCGCGGTAAGTCCGGTGGCGGTCAGGGCCAGGGGCAAGGCGCACCGCGCACGCCCGCAGGCGGTCAGGGTCGTGGAACGAACGCCCCTCGCAACGGCGGCGGTGGCGCGAACAGCGGTGACAAGCGTCCGCGCAACAACGGTGGCGCGCGTCGTGACAACGCCCAGGGGCGCAATCGACCTGCCGGTGGCCGTGACGACCTGAACCGGCAAGAGCCGGCGGTCCGCAGCCCACGTGAGTCGCAGAACCAGCCCGTGATCATCCGCAAGGAATCCAAGCTCGACCGTTACCCGACGCCCGAGCAGCTGGATGACGTCCCAGGGCGTCCACGGGGTGAGCGTCCGGCTCTGCTGACCCGCAAGGGCTGAGCAAACGCCGCCGGCGCTGCACGCGCCGGCGAACGGAGGCAACGAAAAGGCCAGGGGGCTCGCGCCCACTGGCCTTTCGTGTGTCTGGCGTCAGGCGCTGGCAGCAGCGCGCCCTTCGTTCAGGTCACTTCTGCTTCACGCCTTCCAAGCTGATGTCCAGGTCAAGCGTCTGAGACGTCGGGCCCAGCTTTGTGACTTCAATGCCGAAGTCGCTCAGCTTCAGCGTGGTCGTGGCATTGAAGCCCGCACGCTCACCACCCCATGGATCCTTGCCTTCACCGTTGAACACGGCCTTGAAGGTCACCGGCTTGGTCACACCGTGCAGCGTCAGGTCGCCGGTCACGTCGGCGGTCTTTTCACCGGTCGGTTTGACGGCGGTCGAGACGAACTTCGCGTCCGGGTACTTCTTCACATCCAGGAAATCGGCACTGGCGATGTGCTTGTCACGCTCGGCATGGTTAGACCACAGGCTGGCCGTCTTCAGGTCGACGCTGATCTTGCTCGCCTCGGGCTTGGCGCTGTCCCAGCTGAACGAGCCGCCGAAGTCCTTGAACGTGCCGTGGATGAAGCTGTAGCCCAGGTGGCTGATCTTCCAGTCGACGAAGGCGTGCTGGCCTTCCTTGTCGATCGTGTAATCGGCGGCCATGGCTTGACCGGCGGTGAACAGCGCGGTGCCAAGCGCCAGTGCAGCAAACGTCTTCTTCAACATCCTCAGGTCCTTCCTTTGCAAGTGTGGGTTGAGCATCAAGCTTTGCGGCCGAGCATGCGCAACAAGGTCGCATCCCGGTCGATGAAATGATGTTTGAGTGCAGCCAGCCCGTGCAGGCCGGCGAAGATCACCAAGCCCCAGGCCAGGTAAAGGTGAACGGTACCCGCCGTGTCGGCCTGGTCGGGCAGGTTGCTGACCAGTGCCGGCACCTCGAACAGGCCGAACACCGGGATGCCGACGCCATCGGCGGTGGAAATCAGGTAACCGGCCAGCATGACCGCGAACAGCCCCAGGTACAGCGCCAGGTGCCCGGCCTTGGCCGCGACACGGGTGAAGCCGCCGTGGCTGGGCAGTGCCGGCGGGGGCGGGCTGAGAAAGCGCCATACCACCCGCACCAGCATGACGGCCAGCAGGGTCAGGCCAATGCTCTTGTGCAGGTCAGGCCCCGCCTTGCGCCAAGGATCGTAATAGTCCAGATCGACCATCCACAGACCCAGTGCGAACAGGCTGAACACCGTGAGCGCCACGCTCCAGTGCAGCACGATGCTGATCCAACCATACCGAGAAGGTGTATTACGCAGTTGCATGGGGGCGAGTTCCTGTAAGCGCTATGCACAGACTACCGTTTAATAGATCGAATGAAAGCGGAAAAACCTGCTCCAAATGATCGACATTCACGATGATGAGTCTCGTCACCGGCTGTTAAGGAAACGTTAACGATAGCCTTTGCGTGAGTCGATGCAACAAGGGCGCTGAGGTTTTCAGCGCCCTTGTCCTGGGGAATCAGTTCACCGGAGCGGGTGAACCCTTGCTGGGCGGGGTGTGCTTCGTCGGCTTGGCCGGCGCCTTGTGGGTCGCTGGCGGGGTCGCCTTGTGCGGGGCAGCATGCTTGGCCGGCGCGGTTTTGGCCGGCGTCTTCACATGACTTGGCGCGGCTTTGCCAGAGGCTGCCTTGGGAGCTGCAACGACAGGCGCGGGCGTCTGGACAGCGGGCGCCGGGGCGCTCGCGGGCGACTCGACCTTGGTCTCGGGCACAACAGGTGCCGGTTCAGGCGTTGGTGCAGGCGCCGGCGCCGGGGTCGTCCCGCCCCAGTGGAACAGACGCTTGAAGAAGCCGGGCTTCTCCGGCTGGGCGTCAGCGGCCTTGCCGGGCGCTGCCGGTGCAGGGGTAGGCTGGACCGTTTTCGGTGTCTCGGAAGACGTGCCCCAACCGCCGAACAGTTTGGAGAAGAATCCACCCTCGCCTTGCGCGGCCGATGCCTTGGCCGCGCCAGCAGCGGCAGCCGCGGCGACCGGTGCGGCCTTGATCGGATCGAAGGACTTGCCCGCCGCCAGGTCCTGTACCTGGCTGGCGGCGCGCTGGCCACTGCGCAGCGCGCCTTCCAGCGTGCCTGGGTACAGCGCATCGGTGTGCTCACCGGCGAAGGCGATACGCTGCACCGGGCGCTCCCACAGTCGCCAGTACTTGCTGATCTGCCCAGGCCCGTAGGCCAGGTAGGCACCGGCGGTGTTGGCGTCGGTACTGTAGCGACGCACTTCGTAGCCGCTGAACGCTCCGCGCGCCTGCGGGTAGAAGGCGTGGAAGCGGATCAGCACTTGGTCGACCATCTGCTTGTCGCCGAAGGCCTGCAGCAGGCGTGCGTTGTCACCCGACAGGTTGATGACCACGTTCGCACCGCCCTTGAGCGCCGGCTCGATCCAGAGCATGCCGAGCCCGGCGTTGCTGTAGATCTCGCCCGACATGCGCGCGCGACTTTCCCACACGGGTTTCTTGAACTTCAGCAGCAACTGGTCGCGCCAGCCGTAGTTGGTCGCCTTGATCGCCGACACATGCTGGTTGTCCAGCCCAGGGGTGACCTGGATCTTGGCCAGCGCGCGCAGTGGCACGGCCATGACCACGTAGTCCGCCCGGTAGCCGACACCGCCGACCTTGACCGTGACGCCGTCCTTGTCCTGGTTGATCGAGCTGACCGGCGAGGTGGTCTTGAGGGTCTTGATCTGCTTGACGAACGCCTGGGCCAGCACCGGGCTGCCGCCAGGCAGACGCGACGCGCGCAGGTCACGGTCATCGACACCGCGATACACCCGCGCCTGCTGGGCGAAGTACAGCAGCGACAGGCGCGAAGGCTCGTCGTAGCGGGTGCGGATCTGCTGGTTGATCAGCTGTCGCGCGGTGGCAGGCAGTTGCAGCTTGTCGAGCCAGCTGGACACGGTGATCTGGTCCAGGGCGAACAGGGTGCTGGTGGCCTTGGGGTCCAGGGGGTCGTCGATCGAGCGGGCCAGATCGTCCAGGGTCTTCTCATAGCGCTTGATGGCCTCGGCCGTGGCCGGCTGCTTGACCGCCAGGTCGGCGCTGCTCACGTACTCGCCATCGATCAGGTAGCCTGGCGTGCGCACGAATTCCGGCGCCGGCAGGGTCTGCAGCTTGAACCGATCCAGGTAGTGGTTGAGCACCGGCTGGACCTTGTCCTTGCCGATCCACTCGCTGGTGGCCAGGCCCGAACGTCCACCCACGCTGGGCTTGGCCTCGAGCACGGTCACCTGCCAGCCCTTGTCCTGCAGTTCGACGGCGGCGGCCAGGCCTGCCAGCCCGCCTCCGACCACGATCGCGGTCTTGTCCTGGGCCAGCGCAATGCTGCCCGACATGCCAATCACTAACAACGCGCACACGCGCAGCCAACCACCAGCCATCTTTGCTGAACTCCGGTTCAAGGGCGAGGAAGTCGAGGGCAGAACACCCTCTAGAGGAAGAGACTGGCGAAGAATACGCGAGGGCCATCATGCCTGCCAGCACGGCACGCATCTGATCGCGCGATGATTGTGGGTTGTTCTGACGCGGCGCATTGCATAGGCTTGCCGCGCATGTCCGCGCCACCCGCCAGGAGAACGACCATGGGCCTCAATCAACAGTGGATGCAACGTGACCTCGAGGTCCTGTGGCATCCCTGCACGCAGATGAAAGACCACGAGCGGCTGCCGCTGATCCCGATCAAGCGCGGCGAGGGGGTGTGGCTGGAAGACTTCGAGGGCAAGCGCTACCTGGACGCGGTGAGCTCCTGGTGGGTCAATGTCTTCGGGCATGCCAACCCGCGCATCAACCAACGCATCAAGGACCAGGTCGACCAGCTCGAACACGTCATCCTGGCCGGCTTCAGCCACCAGCCGGTGATCGAGCTGTCCGAGCGCCTGGTGGCCCTGACGCCCGCGGGCCTGGACCGGGTCTTCTACGCCGACAACGGCTCCTCGTGCATCGAGGTGGCGCTGAAGATGAGCTTCCACTACTGGCTCAACCGTGGCCAGCCGGAGAAGAAGCGTTTCGTCACCTTGAGCAACAGCTACCATGGCGAAACCATCGCCGCCATGTCGGTGGGCGACGTGCCGCTGTTCACCGAAACCTACAAGGCCCTGCTGCTCGACACGATCAAGGTGCCCAGCCCGGACTGCTACCTGCGGCCCGAGGGCATGAGCTGGGAGGCCCATTCGCGCAACCTGTTCGCGGTCATGGAGCAGACCCTGGCCGAGCACCATGCCAGCATCGCCGCCGTGATCGTCGAGCCGCTGATCCAGGGGGCCGGTGGCATGCGCATGTACCATCCGGTGTACCTGCGCCTGCTGCGCGAGGCCTGCGACCGCTATGGCGTGCACCTGATCCATGACGAGATCGCCGTCGGCTTCGGCCGTACCGGCACGATGTTCGCCTGCGAACAGGCCGGAATCCGTCCGGACTTCCTCTGCCTGTCCAAGGCCCTGACCGGCGGCTACCTGCCGCTGGCTGCCTGCCTGACCACCGACGATGTCTACCAGGCCTTCTACGACGACTACCCGACGCTGCGCGCCTTCCTGCACTCGCACAGCTACACCGGCAACCCGCTGGCCTGCGCCGCCGCGCTGGCGACCCTGGACATCTTCGAGCAGGACCAGGTGATCGAGGCCAACAAGGCCCTGGCCACGCGCATGGCCAGCGCCACCGCGCACCTGATCGATCACCCGCACGTCGCCGAGGTGCGCCAGACCGGCATGGCCCTGGCCATCGAGATGGTCCGTGACAAGGCCGGCAAGGTGGCCTACCCCTGGCAGGAACGGCGCGGCCTGAAGGTCTTCGAACATGCCCTGACCCGTGGCGCCCTGCTGCGACCACTGGGCAGCGTGGTCTACTTCCTGCCGCCCTACGTGATCACGCCGGAGCAGATCGACTTCCTGGCCGAGGTGGCCACCGAAGGCATCGACCTGGCCACCCGCGAGCGGATCAGCGTGAGCGTGTCCGAGGGCTTCCACCCTGACTTCCGCGATCCAGGCTGAGGCACGCCTGCGTGTTCCACCGATGATCCATCGGGCCTTCGGGCCCTTCAACCCTGTGAGCAGAGCCCCTTCATGAGAGTGTCCCGTTTCTTCATCGATGCCGCCTTGAGCCTTGGCGAGCACGACCTGCCCGAGGCCCAGGCCCACTACATCGGACGCGTGCTGCGCCTGGCCGCCGGCGACGCCGTGCAGCTGTTCGACGGCAGCGGCCAGGAGTTTCGCGGCCATGTGCTGGAGGTGGGCAAGAAACACGTGCGCGTGACGCTGGACCAGGCCCTGCCGGGCCAGCCCGAGTCGCCGCTGCACATTCACCTCGGCCAGGGGCTGTCGCGGGGCGAGCGCATGGACTGGGCGATCCAGAAGGCCACCGAGCTGGGCGCCCAGGAAATCACGCCGATCGTCAGCGAACGCTGCGAAGTGCGCCTCAAGGACGAGCGGGCCGACAAGCGCATGGCCCACTGGCGGCAGGTGGCGATCAGCGCCTGCGAGCAGTGCGGCCGCTCGACGCTGCCGGTGATCCACCCACCGACTCCCCTGGCCGACTGGACCACCAGCGTCGAGGCCGACCTCAAGCTGGTCCTGCACCCGGTCGCCGAGCCGCTGACCACCCATGAGCGCCCTGCCCGCCTGGCCTTTCTGATCGGGCCGGAAGGCGGCCTGAGCGAGGCCGAGGTCGAGCAGGCCAAGGGCAAGGGTTTCCAGGCCGCACGCCTGGGGCCACGGATCTTGCGCACCGAGACCGCGCCGGTGGTGGCGCTGGCGGTGGCGCAGCAGCTCTGGGGCGATTTCTGAGACAGGCCTGAGCAGCCGTCTTACAGGACGAAACCGAGTATCGCCACGAAGTGCATCAGGCTGCCGACGATGACGAACAGGTGCCAGATGCCGTGCCAGTGGCGAAAGCGCTTGTCGTAGGCGAAGAACAGAATGCCGATGGTGTAGAACGCGCCCCCGCCGGCGAGCCAGGCGAAGCCGGCACCGCCCAGGGTGGCGAGCAGCGGCTTGACCGCCACCAGCACGATCCAGCCCATCAAGGCATAGATGACGATCGACAGCACCCGCGCTTCCGAGCGCGGCTTGATTTCCTGCAGCATGCCGATCACCGCCAGCCCCCAGACCACGCCGAACAGGCTCCAGCCCCACGGCCCGCGCAGGCTGACCAGGCAGAACGGCGTGTAGCTGCCGGCGATCAGCAGATAGATCGACAGGTGATCGAGCTTGCGCAGGATGACCTTGGTGCGTCCCCGCGTGCTGTGGTAGAGCGTCGAGACGCTGTAGAGCAACAGCAGCGTGACGCCATAGATGGAGACGCTGACGACTTTCCAGGGGTCGCCCTGCAGTCCAGCGCTCACGATCAGCCAGACGGCCCCCAGGCACGCCAGCAGGGCACCGACCAGGTGCGTCCAGGCATTGAAACGTTCACCGTAATACATGCCAGAACTGACCCTCGGGCCCTGCACCGGGTTCCCTTTTCCCTCAAGCCGACCCGCGCGTCGACGCTCAGAACCCGGCGTCGATCACCCGCCGCTCCAGGGTCGGCAGGTCCGGCACCCGCGCGATCACGTCGCCCACCTGGACGGCCGCCAGTTCGAGTGGCGCCAGGGGCACGTCGACGTAGTTGAGCTGGCTGTCCAACCGGCAGGAACGCGGCAGGCCCTGCAGCAGGATCGCCAGGTGGCGCAGCCCGGTATCGCCCAAGGCGTTGAGCACCACCACCTTGGTCCAGGTACCTACCGGCGTGACACCACCGCAGGCCGCCTCGAAGCCGATCAGCGGCAGGCGTTGCTGGCGCCAGGTCAGCCAGCCCAGGTGCCACTCGGCCTGACCGTGCTCGAGCAGGTCGCCCCGCTGGCCCAGCAACTCGGCGACCGCCACGTTGGGCAGCACCAGGTGACGGTCGGCCAGTGGCAACAGCAGGCCCGTGATGCTGCTGCGTTGCCCGGCGGCATGTTCAAGCATGGGGTGCACTCCACTGCGCGATGCTCTGCAGCAGCACCGACTCTTGATAAGGCTTGCCCAAGTACTCGTTGACGCCGATGGCCATGGCTCGCTCGCGGTGCTTCTGCCCGGTGCGCGAGGTGATCATGATGATCGGCAGGTCGTGCAGGCGCGGATCGCGGCGAATGCGCGTGGCCACCTCGAAGCCGTCCATGCGCGGCATCTCGATGTCCAGCAGGACCAGGTCCGGGCGCCGCTCTTCCAGCACCATCATGGCATCGACACCGTCCTTGGCCGTCAGCACCTGCATGCCATGGCGCTCCAGCAATCGGGTGGTGACCTTGCGCACGGTCACCGAGTCGTCGACCACCAGAATCAGCGGTGGCCGGGCGGCTTCGCCGAACGCAGGCGCCTGGGTATCGGGCAGGCGCGCACGGCGTCGCTGCTGGCCCTGCAACTGCCCCAGCAGGTCGAGAATCAGCACCACACGGCCATCGCCCAGCAAGGTGGCCCCTGACAGCCCCGGCACGGCAGCGAACTGCGGGCCCAGGCTCTTGGTGACGATCTCGCGGCTGGGCGAGAGGCTGTCGACCTGGATGGCGAAGGCCTGGTCGGCCGAATGCACCAGCAGCACCGGCACCGGCACGCTCTGCCCGATCAGGCGAGGCAGCGGATTGCCTTGCAGCACGTCGCCCAGGTAGCGCAGCTGGTACTGCTGGCCGGCATAGGCATAGGACGGCGGCTGGCGCTGGTAGCAGGCCTCGAGTTCGGCCGGCGGCACCCGGACGATCCCTTCCAGGGTATCCAGGGGAATCGCGTACTGCTCGTCATCCAGGTTGACCATCAGGGCCCGGTTCAGCGACACCGCGAACGGCAGGCGGATGGAAAAGGTCGCGCCCTTGCCGGGGCTGGAGGTGATGCTCATCGAGCCGCCCAGTTGCTTGACCTCCTCGTGCACCACGTCCATGCCCAGCCCGCGCCCGGAAATCTGCGTGATCCGCTCGGCCGTGGAGAACCCCGGGCGCAGGATGAACTGCAGGATCTCGTGATCGCTCAACCGCGCCTGCGGATCGAGCAGGCCGCGCTTGATCGCCTTGCGCCGCACGGCCTCCAGGGGCACGCCGGCACCGTCGTCGCTCATCTCGATGACGATGTCGGCGCCTTCATGCAACAGGTTCAGCCAGATGCTGCCCTGGGCCGGCTTGCCGGCTGCCAGACGGGCTTCACGGCTTTCCAGGCCATGGTCCACGGCGTTGCGCAGCATGTGCTCGAGGGGGGCGACCATGCGCTCCAGGATACTGCGGTCCAGTTCGCCCTCGGCGTTCTCCACCAGCAGCTCGACCTGCTTGCCCAGCTCGCTGGCGACCTGGCGCACCACCCGCTGCAAACGCGGCACCAGCCGTTCGAAGGGCACCATGCGGGTGCTCATCAGGCCTTCCTGCAGCTGGCTGTTGACCCGTGCCTGCTGGAGCAGCAGCCCTTGGGCCGTCTGGGCTTTCTGGCTCAGGGTTTCCTTGAGGTCGAGCAGGTCCGAAGAGGCCTCGAACAGCGCCCGCGACAGTTGCTGCAGGTGCGAGTGACGGTCCATTTCCAGAGGGTCGAAGTCTTCGTAGGCATCGCCTTCGGTCACCAGGCGGCCGAGCGGGCCCTGGGTCTCGCCATCGAGCCTGAGCAACTGGTCGCGCATGCGCTCGAGGGTGGTCTCCATCTCGCTCAAGGCCACCTGGGCATCGTTGATCTGCTGCTCGACGCGCCCCCGTACGATGGCGTGCTCGCTGGCCAGGTTGCCCAGGTCATCGAGCAGCTCGGCCGCCACCTTCACCGTATCGCCCACGGCCCGCTCGGGGGCGGCGGCAGGCACCTCGGCCACGGCCAGGGGCGCAGGCGTACGGCGTGCGGCGTTGTCGTTCAGCGCAGCGCTGCTGAAGTTGCGAATGTGGTCGATCAGCGCCGTGGCCGCGTGCAGGGGCTGGCCGAGGCGCACGGCATCGAGCATGTGCGCCAAGCGGTCGTGGCAGGTCTGCAGCAGGCTGGACAGTGCCGGACTGGGCGGCAGCTGTCCGGCGGCCAACCACTCGTAGAGAAATTCCAGCTCATGGGCCAGGTCGCCGATGGCGCTGATCTGCACCATGCGCGCGCCGCCCTTGAGCGTGTGCAGGTCACGCAGCAGGTTCTCGACTTCCACCGTGTTGCGCGAATCGGCCTGCCAGCGCGACAGCGAAGCACTGACGCTTTCGACGATGTCGGCGCTCTCCTCGAGAAACACGTCGAGCAGTTCGTTTTCCCCGCGCCAGTGCGGGTCGACACTGGCAGGAGAGCGGTTGCCCAGGCCGAGGGGCCGCTCGGCCTGACGGGACGGTTGCCGGTCGTCGTCCAGTGACAGCGTCGACGGCGCCTGCCCCAGATCGACCACGCCGTGCTCAGCGCTGAGCAGCCCGGTCGAGGCCGGGTCCAGGGCCTTCTCGAGCAAGGCGCGCAAGGTCGCCACGCAGGCCGGTCTGGCCGTGACGTCCTGCCCTGCGGCCAGCTCGTCGAGCATGTCGATCAGCGTCTCGTGGGCCTGCTGCGCGTGCTCGAAGAACGAGGCGTCGGCCATCAGGCTGCCTTCTTCGACGGCGCCATACAAGTCGAGCAGGGCCTCGCAGACTTCATCCACCTGCCACAGCTCGGCCTGGTGCGCGGCCTGGCCGAAGGCGGTCAGCTCGTCGAGCAGCGTGTCCAGGGACTGACGCGCGGCAGGTTGTTCCTGCCAGTGCGACAGCACGGACTCGGCATCGAGCAGGGTGTCCATGCCCTGCACGAGGAAGCCGGCGATCAACTGCGGGTCGCGACGTGGACGTTGGGCGTGGCCGTCATGCGCCTGCACCGTCAGCAGGCGCGCATCGACGCAGGCACCGAGGCGCTCGATCAGGGCATCGGCGCCCGTCAGCGCCTCCAGGGCACTGGCCGGCAGCGCGTCCACGGCATGCCTCAACAGGCAATGGGCATCTGCCAGCAGCGCCAGCTCGTCCTGCGTCACGGGCAGTTGGTGGGCCTTGTACTCGCGCACCAGGCGGTCGAGCGCGGTGGCCAGTTCGGCGATCGGCAAGACACCGGCCATCGCGGCACTGCCCTTGAGGGTGTGCAACGCCCGCTGCAAGGCGTCGGTGACCGGGGCACCGGTCGGCTCGGCCGTCGCCAGGAAGTCGTCGAGCACGCTGACGTGCTCGTGCGCCTCCTGGCCGAAGATGGTCAGCAGCCGTGAATCGAGCGGCTCGGCCGTGTGCGGCGCCTGCACAGGGTCCGATGCCAGGGCGTGCAGGTGCTCGGCCAGGTCGGTCCAGGCCACGCGAGGACGCGCGCCCTCGGCATACTCGGCCAGCAGATCGGGCAAGGTCGCCAGCGCCTGCTGCAAGGCCGTCTGCGCTTCGCCGCTCAGTGCGGCACCCCCTTCCAGGGCACGGTTGAGCACGTGCTCGGCGCTCCCGGCCAGCTCGGCGATGGCCTGGGCCTGCACCATGCGGCCACTGCCCTTGAGAGTGTGCAGCAGGCGACGGACTTCGACCAACGCCGCATGCGGATGGGCCTCGGCGCGCCAGCGCAACCAGTGCCGTTCAAGGGCCGGCAGCAGGGTCTGGGCTTCCTCGAGAAACACGGCACGCAGCGCGTCATCGACGCTGTCTTCGGCCAGGCCAGCGTCGGTGACTGGCGTCTGCGCTCCACTGCCCAGCTCGCCAAGACGCGCCTGGGCGTGCTCGATGAAGGCCCCGATGTCGGCCTGGGGGTCGGCGATGCGCCATTGCACGCTGCACTCGGCGGCGCTCAAAGCTTCGGCGAATGCCGTCATGGCCTCGGCGGACGGGGCAGGATCGGTCTGGCGCCACGGGCCGTCGAGGTAGGCGGCGCAGCCTTCCACCACCTGGGCCAGCTCAGGCAGCATCAACATGCACAACGCGCCCTGGACCTGGCGCAGCAGGGCCGACGGCAGGCGCAGGTGCTCGTCCGTGGGCGCGTCAGGGGTACCGTCGGCCAGTACGTCCCTGACCTGCACCAGATTGACCAGCGCTTCGCTCAGCACCTGTTGGCGAATCTGTGCCAGGTCGGTGCCCGGCAGCGACAGCTGGCCGGTTTCTTCGAGTGTGCCGAGCATGCCATGCAGGCTGGTTTCCACGTACAGCAGCGCGCCGGCGACATCCATCAGCACGGTGCCGTCGTCGTCCAGCTTACGCTGGATCAGCCCTTGCAACGCCAGCACCTGATCGATGATCACTCGCCGCGGCTGCTGGAAGCCCAACACCGCCAAGGTGTCGGCGACCTGACGCAGCGGCGCGAGCAGGCCCTCCAGCGCCTGGGCCTGCTGTTCCTCGCGTGCCGAGGCGTCGAGGCGTTCCTTGATCCGCAGCAGATCGTCACACAGCGCCTCGACCACCGAACGCAAGGCATCGTGGCCCTGCCCGCCTTGCAGGCGTTCACGCCAGGCACCCAGCGACAGGTCCAGGTTGGCCAGGTCGTCGGCCCCGGCCAGGCGTTGCCCGGCCAGTTCGCCCTCGAACAGGCTACCGGGCGTCAAGGCCTCGGCATCGCGGCAGGCGCGCAGCTGGTTGATCAGCGGCACGATGACCAGCGGCAGGTCACGCCGTGCGCTGCGCAGCCGTTCCAGGTAGATGGGCAGGTGATCGAGGGCCTTGAACAGCGCGCCGAGCACATCTCCGCGCGGACCGACCCGGCCTGTGGCCAAGGCCTCGACCAGCGCCTCGATCTCCAACGCCAGGTGCGCCGCACCGCGCAGCTCGAGCATGTGCAGGCAGCCCTGCACCTGGTGCACGTCGTCGAGCACATCGTTCAGCACGCCGACTTCATGGGGCGCACTGGCGAACCGTTCGAGCGTCTGGCGAGCCTGGGCCAGACAGGCACCGATGGCCTCGCGCGTCCACACCAGCGCGACGGCGTCATGGGCTTCGCGCGGCATCGGAGTGTCCTGCGGCTGCACGGTCATCGCTCTGACTCGGGGGCAGGCGCCGGTGCCGGCAGTGTGAAGCCGGACACCGAGCGGCGCATCTGGCTGGCCATGCGCGCCAGGTGACGGATGCTGTCGGCGGTCGCGCCGGAGCCGGCCGAGGTCTGGGCGGTGATCTGCTGGATGATCGCCATGGTGTGGGAGATCTGCCCGGCCGAGGAGGTCTGCAACTGGGCCGCGTCGGAAATGCTGTGGATCAGCTCGGCCAGGGTCTGCGACACGCCTTCGATCTCGGCCAGGGCCACGCCGGCATCCTGGGCCAGGCGCGCTCCACGGACCACTTCGGCGGTGGTCTGCTCCATGGAAATCACGGCTTCGTTGGTGTCGGCCTGGATGGCACGGACCAGCGCCTCGATCTGTCGGGTGGCCGACGACGAACGTTCGGCCAGGCGCTGTACTTCGTCGGCGACCACCGCGAACCCGCGCCCCGCCTCGCCGGCGAGCGAGGCCTGGATCGCCGCGTTGAGGGCCAGGATATTGGTCTGGTCGGCGATGTCGTCGATCAGGCTGACGATGTCACCGATCTCCTGGGACGACTCGCCCAGGCGCTTGATGCGCCGCGCGGTGTCCTGGATCTGTTCACGAATGTTGTCCATGCCTTCGATGGTGTTGTGCACCACCTCGTTGCCTTTGTTGGCGATGGCCACCGAGCGTTCCGCCACCTTGGCCGACTCGTAGGCATGGGCCGAGACCCGGTCGATCGACTCGACCATGTCGCCCACTGCCAAAGACGCTTCGCTGATCTGCTCGGCCTGGTGTTCCGAGGCCTTGGCCAGCTGGCGCGCGGTCGTGTGGGTTTCCTGGACGGCGCTGGCGACCTGCTCGGCACTCTGGTTGATGGTCAGGACCAGGTCGCGCAACTGGTCGACCGAATAGTTGATCGAGTCGGCGATCGCCCCGGTGAAGTCTTCGGTCACCGACACGGTCACGGTCAGGTCGCCATCGGCCAGCTCTTCGATCTCGTCCAGCAGGCGCATGATCGCCTGCTGGTTGCGTTCGTTCTTCTGCGCGGTATCGCGCAACTGCCGCCGGGTGGTGCGCACCATGATCGAGGCGATCAGCAGGATCGACGTCAGCGCCAGCAGCCCGAGGGCGTACCCCCCCAGCGTGTCCAGGGTCCGGCTGGCGACCAAATGCTCGAAACCGTTGGCCAGGTGCGAGGCCTCGTCGAGCAGCGTCTGCGACAGGCTGAAGATGTTGCCGGCCGCTTCACGCACGTGGAACAGCCCGGGCGACGTCTCGAGGATCTCGTCGACCGACCCGGCGACGAACTGGAACAGCTCGGCGATCTCGCCCAGCCGCGCGCGCGCGTCGGCGTCCTCGACCCGGGTCACCTGGATCGACGCGTCACCGTTGAGCATGCCGTCCAGCACCTGACCGAAACGGCTGGCGTCGCGCCCGAAGGCATCGGCGGCCCGGACGGCGGTGTCGTCGCCGGCCAGCACGGTATTGACCGAACCGAGGATACGCTCGGCCAGCAGCAGCTGCCGCTGGGCGACCGCCACCTGACTGGCCGGCGCGCCGCTTTGCAGCAGGATCTCGACCACCTTTTCGTACTCGACCTGCAGCTGCGGGACGGTTTCGGCCAGGGTCGCCGCGACCTGGTGCAGCGACAGCACGGTCTGTTCGCTGGCCAGAATGGTGTCGGTGTAGCCGCGCAGGGTTTCCCAGTCGCGCTGCACGGCCCGCATCTCGTCGTGCACTTCACGCGGTGCGGCCGGCAGGCCGGTGGTCTTGTCGCCGACCTTCAGGTAGCTCCAGCGGCGCTCGAAGTCGTTGCGTGCATCGCTCAGCAGCTTGAAGGCCAGGGCTTTGCCAGCGGCCGCCTCGGTGGCGTTCTTGGCGATGCGCTGGGACAGCACGCGCAGCTCGCCGGCGTGGCCGATGTACTGCTTGTCGTAGGCCGACTGGGTATTGAGGTGCGTGAAATTGACGAACAGCAGGACGATCGACAGGATCAGCACCCCGAACAGCACGGTGATCTGCAGGCTGCTGCGCGGGCGCGGGGAGATGACGGGAGTGGCAGGTGTGCTCACGGTGAAAAGGTCCTCTACAACGCCACGTCGAGAAAGCCAGGCGCCTGCGCCAGGGCATGCGGGCTGAACACGGCCCAGGTGCGCTGGGCCACGAAATGGCCGCGCACATACGGCACGGCCGCACGCAACAACGGCTGGGGTACAGCCTGCTGCAGCGACTGCTGGGGAAAATGCTGAAGCCCCAGCACCTCGTCGACCAGCAGGCCGGCGAATACCGTCTCGTAGTCCAGGACCAGCACCCGGCGCTGCTTGCCGGGCGTCACGTGCCCCAGGCCGAGAAAGCGGTTCAGGTCCATCACCGGCAACAAGCGGCCTCGCAGGTTGGCGATGCCGCGTACCCAGGGTTGCACGCCCGGGACGCGGCTGCTGCGCGGCTCATCGAGCACCTCGGCGATCTCGCCCATGGGCGCGACGAACCACTGCCCGGCGATGCGAAAGCCGATCCCGCTCCACTGCGCGGCACGGCTGGGCTGGAACGGCTGCTCGGCGGCCACCAGGCGGCAGCGCCGGTCGATCTCCAGCAACAGCTCGAACGCCGTGGGCGCCGCATGGGGCTGGCGCGAGATCAACGTGGCAGCACGCCTTCGAGCACCTGGAGCAGGTCATGCTCCTCGATCGGCTTGACCAGGTAGCTGCGCGCGCCCTGCCGCTGGCTCCAGACCTTGTCGGTGTCCTGGTCCTTGGTGGTGACCATGATCACCGGGATGGCCTTGGTCTCGGCATCCTTGCTCAACTGCCGGGTGGCCTGGAAACCGTTCATGCCGGGCATGACGATGTCCATCAGCACGGCATCGGGCTTTTCCTGGCGCGCCAAGGCCACGCCGTCGGCGCCGTTGTCGGCCTTGAGCACCTGGTGCCCGTGACGCTCGAGCATCGCGGTCAGCTTGTACATTTCCGTCGGTGAATCGTCGACGATCAGAACTCGAGCCATGCTGTGTCCCCTGGGAGAAATCGATACCGCCATCTTATGCGACATCAGCAGGCGTGTCGTTCCTGACCGGCGACGAAACCAGGGACGTGGGCCTTGATGGCGTCGAGCAACTCGTCCCGGCTGAAAGGCTTGGTCAAGAACTGATCGGCGCCGACCACCTTGCCCCGCGCCTTGTCGAACAGCCCGTCGCGGGAGGACAGCAGGATCACGGGAGTATGCTTGAACGTGCTGTTGTGCTTGATCACCGCGCAGGTCTGGTAACCGTCCAGGCGCGGCATCAGCACATCGACGAAAATGACGTCGGGCGCCTGCTCGACGATCTTGGCCAAGGCCTCGAAGCCATCGCTCGCGGTGACCACGTCACAGCCGGCTTCGCCCAGCAGGATCTGGGCGGTGCGACGGATGGTGCTGGAGTCGTCGATCACCATCACCTTCAGTGGATGTTCCATGGTGCGGGCCTCGGGTGTCGCGGGGTTGAGCGGGGGTGCAAGCTGCAAGTAGGGAGCGTGCGCGGTTGGGGCGGGGGAGTCAACGAAAATGGCAGCGCTGAGCGGACTCGTCCCAACGGGCACACCCTCCCTGGGCACGATTCCCCTCAGCCCTGCACGGTGGCACTCACGACGCCGACCCGCTTGCGGCTTGCCGCTGACTACTTGCCGCTCTCCCCTTGACCCGCCGTGCACTCGGCGCCACCCTGAGCGACTTTCAATCGAATCACCGCGGCCTCGCCGCCAAGAGGAATTCCCCATGAGCGTTCGCCTCGGGATTGTCATGGACCCCATTGCGGGCATCTCGTACAAGAAGGACAGCTCGCTGGCCATGCTGCTGGCTGCCCAGGAGCGCGGCTGGTCGCTGTTCTACATGGAGCAGCGCGACCTGTACCTGGGTGCTGGCCAGGCGCGGGCGCAGATGCGTCCGCTCACGGTCTTCGCCGATCCGGCACGCTGGTTCGAACTGGGCGAGGAGCAGGACAGCCCACTGGCCGAGCTGGACGTGATCCTGATGCGCAAGGACCCGCCCTTCGACATGGAGTTCGTCTACAGCACCTACCTGCTCGAGCAGGCCGAAGCCGAAGGCGTGCTGGTGGTCAACCGCCCGCAAAGCCTGCGCGACTGCAACGAGAAACTCTTCGCCACCCGCTTCCCCCAGTGCATGGCACCCACCGTGGTCAGCCGCCGCGCCGACATCCTGCGTGAATTCGCCAGCACCCATGGCGATGTCATCCTCAAGCCCCTGGACGGCATGGGCGGCGCCTCGGTGTTCCGTCATCGCCCGGGCGACCCGAACCTGTCGGTGATCCTCGAGACCCTGACCCAGCACAGCCAGCAGCAGATCATGGCCCAGGCCTACCTGCCGCAGATCGTCGACGGCGACAAGCGCATCCTGATGATCGATGGCGAGCCGGTGCCCTACTGCCTGGCGCGCATCCCGGCCAAGGGCGAGACCCGCGGCAACCTGGCGGCCGGAGGCCGGGGCGAGGTGCGCGAGCTGAGCGAGCGCGACCGCTGGATCGCCGCCCAGGTCGGCCCGACGCTGCGCGAGAAGGGCCTGTGGTTCGTCGGCCTGGACGTGATCGGCGACTACCTCACCGAGATCAACGTCACCAGCCCGACCTGCATTCGCGAGATCGACGCCGCGCAGAACACCCAGATCGGCGCGCGTTTGATGGACACCATCGAGCGCCAGCTCAAGGCGCGTTGATCACCGACGCCAGGTGTGCCGACAGAGTGCGGTATCATGCCGGTCTTCTTTCCTGACCGGCGTGCCCGCCCTGGCGCCGCCGCCGGCTTTCGCGGTCCGCTGGATGCCCGATGACGTTGCCTGCCGACATTCCCGATACCCTGCGCTCAGCCCGCCGACGCCCCAGCGGGCGGCTGGGCCTCACCGTGGCCCTGGCGGCCCTGGTGCACCTGGGCCTGATCCTGGGCCTGGGCTTTTCCTACGACGTGCCCAAGGAAGTCCGGCGCTCCATGGACATCACGCTCGCCACCTTCAAGAGCGAGAAAGCCCCGGAGAAGGCCGACTACCAGGCGCAGGACAACCAGCAGGGCAGCGGCACCCTGGACAAGAAGGCCGTGCCGACCACCACCGAGGTCGCGCCGTTCCAGGACAGCAAGGTCAACAAGGTGGCCCCGCCGCCGGCCGCCAAGCCCCCGGTCCCGACGCCCCCCAAACCTGACAAGAGCGCCGTGGCCACGCGCACGCCCAAGCCGGAGAAAGTGGTCAGCCAGCCCAAGGCCACCCCACCCAAACCCGCGCCCGAACCTGCCGCGCCCGAATTCGACAGCTCGCAGCTGTCCAGCCAGATCGCCAGCCTGGAGGCGGAGCTGTCCCACGAGCAGCAGCTGTACGCCAAGCGGCCACGCATCCACCGGCTCAACGCTGCCTCGACCATGCGCGACAAGGGTGCCTGGTACAAGGAGGAGTGGCGCAAGAAGGTCGAGCGCATCGGCAACCTGAACTACCCCGACGAGGCACGTCGCCAGCAGATCTACGGCAGCCTGCGGATGATGGTGTCGATCAACCGGGATGGCTCGCTGTACGAGGTGCTGGTGCTCGAATCGTCCGGCCAGCCCCTGCTGGATCAGGCCGCCCAGCGCATCGTCAGGCTGGCGGCACCGTTCGCGCCGTTCACCGGCGACCTGGCCGAGTTCGACCGGCTGGAGATCATCCGCACCTGGCGTTTTGCACGGGGGGATCGGTTGTCCAGCAATTGAGTGGCAAGTGGCAAGTGGCAAGTGGCAAGTGGCAAGTGGCAAGTGGCAAGTGGCAAGTGGCGTTGGGCAGGAGTTCGTCAAAACGTTCAAGATCCAGTATCGAATGTGCGAATTTGCGGCCGCTTTGCGGCCCCAGAAATCGATCAGAGATAAAGCCTCTAGCCATGCCAGCTATCGTCATGTTCTCTGCGCGACAGCGCAGCGCCAAGGCGGCGGGCGGACTCCCTACAGAAGACCGCGTTAGCCTGTAACACCGCGATGGGGCTACGGGTGGAGCGGCCCCGCAGGGGCCGTACACCCCACCATGCCTAACCCCGCAGTCAAGCGCCCCGGTACCAGCCATGACCTAGCATGTGAGCTTGTAGCTCGCAACTTGCAGCTCACAGCTCGCCATTCACCCCTTGTAACGCCCCGCCCCACCGCCCACCTTGCGGCCTGCCCCGCCTGGCGCCACACTATCCAACATGAAAAACCATACCCCCAGCTACCTCAAGCATCAGTTCCTGATCGCCATGCCCCACATGAGCGACCCGAACTTCGCCCATACGCTGACCTACATCGTCGAGCACAATGCCAACGGTGCGATGGGGTTGGTGGTCAATCGTCCGCAGGAACTGAGCCTGGCCGACATCCTCGAGCAGTTGCGCCCCGACGAAGAACCTTCGCCGGGTTGCCTGCACGTGCCCATCTACCAGGGCGGGCCGGTACAGACCGAACGGGGTTTCGTGCTGCACAGCCAGGACGCCGGCTACGAAGGGACCGTCGAGCTGCAGGGCGTCTCGCTGTCGACCTCCCAGGACGTGCTGTTCGCCATCGCCGAGGGCACCGGGCCTCGTCAGAGCCTGATCACCCTGGGCTATGCCGGCTGGGAGGCCGGGCAGCTGGAGGCCGAGCTGGCCGACAACGCCTGGCTGAACTGCCCGTTCGACCCGCGCATCCTTTTCGACACCCGCAGCGACGAGCGTCTGGCTGCGGCGGCCCACAGCCTGGGGATCGACCTGAACCTGCTGACCAGCCAGGCGGGGCACGCCTGATGGCGGGGTTGCGTCTCTTGCTGGGTTTCGACTACGGCACCAAGCAGATCGGCGTGGCGGTCGGCCAGGTGGTGACCGGGCAGGCCCGCGAACTCTGTACCCTGAAGGCGCAGAACGGTGTCCCGGACTGGGCCCAGGTCGAGCGTCTGGTCGCCGAGTGGAAACCCGACGCGATCGTGGTCGGATTGCCCCTGAACATGGACGGTACGCCCAGCGACATGAGCGCGCGCGCCGAGAAGTTCGCCCGCCGCCTGAATGGCCGTTTCAACCTGCCGGTGCATACCCATGACGAGCGGCTGACCACCTTCGAGGCCAAGGGCGAGCGCCTGGCCCGTGGCGGCCAGCGCGGCAGTTACCGCGACAATCCCGTGGACGCCATCGCCGCCGCCTTGCTGCTGCAAGGCTGGCTGGACGCCAACGCCGGACAATGATTCGACATCGGTTTCAGGCCGGGTCCGCCCGGCTTCTTGAGGAGCAAGCATGAGCCTACCCAATCCCGCCGACCTGATTCGGCAGATGGCCGTGGACCTGCGCGCGCACCTGACGCGCCGCGCCATCGACACGCCCCGCTTCATCGGCATCCGCACCGGAGGCGTCTGGGTCGCCCAGGCCCTGCAGGCCGAGCTGGGTGATGACAGCCCCCTGGGCACGCTCGACGTGTCGTTCTACCGCGACGACTTCAGCCAGAACGGCCTGCACCCTCAGGTGCGCCCCTCGGAGCTACCGTTCGAGATCGAAGGCCAGCACCTGGTCTTGGTGGACGACGTGCTGATGAGCGGACGCACCATCCGCGCCGCGCTCAACGAACTGTTCGACTATGGACGCCCTGCCAGCGTCACCTTGGTCTGCCTGCTCGACCTCGATGCCGGCGAGCTGCCGGTCCGCCCCAACGTGCTCGGCGCCACGCTGTCGCTGCACGCCCACGAACGGGTAAAATTGTCCGGCCCCACGCCGCTCGCCCTCGAGCGCCAGGACCTCACCCCCGCCACCGCCCCTTGAGAACCCTCGCGATGACGCCACTCGACGCCAAGCGCCCGCTGCAGCTCACCGATCAGGGCCAGCTGCGCCACTTCCTTTCGCTCGACGGCCTGCCCCGTGAGCTGCTGACCGAAATCCTCGACACCGCCGACTCCTTCCTCGAGGTCGGCGCGCGTGCCGTCAAGAAGGTCCCGCTGCTGCGCGGCAAGACGGTGTGCAACGTGTTCTTCGAGAATTCCACGCGTACCCGTACCACCTTCGAGCTGGCCGCCCAGCGGTTGTCGGCCGACGTGATCAGCCTGAACGTCTCGACGTCCTCGACCAGCAAGGGCGAGACGCTGTTCGACACCCTGCGCAACCTCGAGGCCATGGCCGCCGACATGTTCGTGGTGCGGCACTCCGACTCGGGCGCCGCGCACTTCATCGCCGAGCATGTCTGCCCGGACGTGGCGGTGATCAACGGCGGTGACGGCCGTCACGCGCACCCGACCCAGGGCATGCTCGACATGCTGACCATCCGCCGCCACAAGGGCAGCTTCGAGCACCTCTCGGTGGCCATCGTCGGCGACATCCTGCACTCGCGCGTCGCCCGCTCCAACATGCTGGCGCTCAAGGCCCTGGGCTGCCCGGACATCCGCGTGATCGGTCCGAAGACCTTGCTGCCGATCGGCATCGAGCAATACGGCGTGAAGGTCTACACCGACCTGTCCGAAGGGCTGAAGGACGTCGATGTGGTGATCATGCTGCGCCTGCAGCGCGAGCGCATGGCCGGCGGCCTGCTGCCCAGCGAAGGCGAGTTCTATCGCCTGTTCGGCCTGACCACCGCACGCCTGGCCGCGGCCAAGCCGGACGCCATCGTCATGCACCCGGGGCCGATCAACCGTGGCGTGGAGATCGAGTCGGCGGTGGCCGACGGGGCCCACTCGGTCATTCTCAACCAGGTCACCTACGGCATCGCCGTGCGCATGGCGGTGTTGTCCATGGCCATGAGCGGGCAGACCGCGCAACGTCAATTCGCTCAGGAGAACGCCCTGTGAGCATCAGCATTCTTGGCGCGCGGGTCATCGACCCCCACAGCGGGCTGGACGACATCACCGACCTGCACCTGGACCAGGGCAAGGTGCTGGCGATCGGTCAGGCGCCTGCCGGGTTCGAGGCGCAACGGCTCATCCAGGCCCAGGGCCTGGTGGCCGCGCCCGGCCTGGTCGACCTCGACGTGGCCCTGCGCGAGCCGGGCTACAGCCGCAAGGGCAGCATCGCCAGCGAGACCCGCGCGGCCGTCGCCGGCGGCGTCACCAGCCTGTGCTGCCCACCGCAGACCAAGCCGGTGCTGGACACCTCGGCAGTGACCGAGCTGATCCTCGACCGTGCCCGGGACGCCGGCCACAGCAAGGTCTTTCCGATCGGTGCGCTGACCAAGGGCCTGGAAGGCGAGCAACTGGCCGAACTGGTCGCCCTGCGCGATGCCGGCTGTGTGGCCTTCGGCAATGGCCTGACCAGCATCGGCAACAACCGGACCCTGGCGCGCGCGCTGGAGTACGCCGCGACCTTCGACCTGACGGTGATCTTCCATTCCCAGGACCGCGATCTGGCCCAGGGCGGGTTGGCTCACGAGGGGCCGATGGCCAGCTTCCTCGGTTTGCCAGGCATTCCCGAAACGGCCGAGACCGTGGCCCTGGCGCGCAACCTGCTGCTGGTCGAACAGACCGGCGTGCGGGCACACTTCACGCAGATCACCAGCGCCCGTGGCGCACGCCTGATCGCCCAGGCCCAGGCCCTCGGCCTGCCAGTGACCGCCGACGTGGCGCTGTACCAGCTGATCCTGACCGACGAGGCGCTGCGCGACTTCTCCAGCCTCTACCACGTCCAGCCGCCGCTGCGCACCGCCGCAGACCGTGACGGCCTGCGCGAGGCCGTGAAGTCCGGGGTGATCCAGGCGATTTCCAGCCACCACCAGCCTCACGAGCGCGATGCCAAGCTGGCCCCGTTCGGCGCCACTGAACCCGGCATCAGCAGTGTCGAGATCCTGCTGCCCTTGGCCATGACCCTGGTCGAAGACGGCCTGCTGGACCTGCCGACGTTGCTGGCCCGCCTGACTCAAGGCCCGGCCGAGGCCCTGCGCCTGCCGGCGGGTGCGTTGAACGTGGGCGCGGCGGCCGATCTGGTGCTGTTCGATCCCAAGGCGTCGACCGTTGCAGGCGAGCAGTGGCATTCGAAAGGCCAGAACTGCCCGTTCATCGGGCATTGCCTGCCGGGGGCGGTGCGTTACACGGTGGTCGATGGGCGGGTTTGTCACGAGGGGTAAAGCGGTAGGGAAGTTGAGCTGGGCTTTGGTGAAAGGCTCGGAGGCAGTGCCGATTTCACGAACATGGGGCCGCTTTGCGGCCCATCGCGGCCGGTCCGGCGCCCCGGCAGGGGCCGCTCACACAGGTGACCGCGGTAGCCTGCAACCGTGCGGTGGGGCTACGGGTGTGCGGCCCCCGCCGGGGCGCCGGCCCGGCCGCGATGGGGCCTGCAAAGACCCTTATCCAGCCCTGCCTTCATTGACAAGCAAGCACAGGGCGCCAGCCACGCCTAGCGTGTAGCTTGCAACTCCCCACCCACCACTCGTCACCTCCCTCCCACTCCCTCGGGTTGAAATCCCTCCCCCCTTCCCCCATATGAGTCTGCAACAGGCATTTTCGCCCCGCTGCGTGGAGACTCTCCCTTGACTACCATCGTTTCAGTCCGCCGCCACGGCAAAGTCGTCATGGCTGGCGACGGCCAGGTTTCCCTCGGTAATACCGTCATGAAGGGCAACGCGAAGAAAGTCCGCCGTCTCTACCACGGCCAGGTCATCGCCGGTTTCGCGGGCGCGACCGCCGATGCCTTCACCCTGTTCGAACGCTTCGAAGGACAGCTGGAAAAGCACCAGGGCCATCTGGTGCGTGCGGCCGTCGAGCTGGCCAAGGAATGGCGTACCGACCGTTCCCTGAGCCGCCTGGAAGCCATGCTGGCCGTGGCCAACAAGGACGCCTCGCTGATCATCACCGGCAACGGTGACGTGGTCGAGCCGGAAGACGGCCTGATCGCCATGGGCTCCGGTGGCGCCTTCGCCCAGGCTGCGGCACGTGCCCTGCTGAACAAGACCGAGCTGTCGGCGCGCGAGATCGCCGAGACGGCCCTGAACATCGCCGGCGACATCTGCGTGTTCACCAACCACAACCTGACCATCGAGGAGCAGGACCTGGCCGAGTGATCAGCTGTTCTGGCGCCCGGCCCCGGTGGCCGGGCTTTTCCACGCTGAATCACGTCGCCCGAGGACCCACATCATCATGTCCATGACCCCCCGCGAGATCGTCCACGAACTCAACCGTCACATCATCGGCCAGGACGACGCCAAGCGTGCCGTGGCCATCGCGCTGCGCAACCGCTGGCGGCGCATGCAGCTGCCGGCCGAGCTGCGTGCCGAGGTGACCCCGAAGAACATTCTGATGATCGGCCCGACCGGCGTCGGCAAGACCGAAATCGCCCGTCGCCTGGCCAAGCTGGCCAATGCACCGTTCATCAAGGTCGAAGCGACCAAGTTCACCGAAGTCGGCTACGTCGGCCGTGACGTCGAGTCGATCATCCGCGACCTGGCCGATGCCGCGCTGAAGCTGCTGCGCGAGCAGGAGATCATCCGCGTGCGTCACCGCGCCGAAGATGCCGCCGAAGAGCGCATCCTCGATGCCTTGCTGCCCCAGGCACGTACCGCCAGCAGCTTCGCCGAAGAAGCCGCGCCGAGCAGCAGCAGCAGCGATTCCAACACCCGCCAGCTGTTCCGCAAGCGCCTGCGCGAGGGCCAGCTGGACGACAAGGAAATCGAGATCGAGGTCGCCGAGAACGCTGGCGTCGAAATCGCCGCGCCGCCCGGCATGGAAGAGATGACCAACCAGTTGCAGAGCCTGTTCGCCAACATGGGCAAGGGCAAGCGCAAATCGCGCAAGCTCAAGGTCAAGGAAGCGCTGAAGATGGTGCGCGACGAAGAGGCCGGCCGCCTGGTCAACGAGGAAGAACTCAAGGCCAACGCCCTGGAAGCGGTCGAGCAGCACGGCATCGTGTTCATCGACGAGATCGACAAGGTTGCCAAGCGCGGTAACGTCGGCGGCGCCGATGTCTCCCGTGAGGGTGTACAGCGCGACCTGCTGCCGCTGATCGAAGGCTGCACCGTCAATACCAAGCTGGGCATGGTCAAGACCGACCACATCCTGTTTATCGCCTCCGGCGCGTTCCACCTGAGCAAGCCGAGCGACCTGGTGCCGGAGCTGCAGGGCCGTCTGCCGATCCGCGTCGAGCTCAAGGCACTGACCCCCGAGGACTTCGAGCGCATCCTGCAAGAGCCGCATGCGTCGCTGACCGAACAGTACCGTGAGCTGCTCAAGACCGAAGGCCTGAACATCGAGTTCGCGCCCGACGGCATCAAGCGTTTGGCCGAAATCGCCTACCAGGTCAACGAGAAGACCGAGAACATCGGTGCCCGTCGCCTGCACACCCTGCTCGAGCGCCTGCTGGAAGAAGTCTCCTTCAGCGCCGGCGACATGGCCAGCGGTCACGACGAGGCCCCGCTGCGCATCGACGCCGACTATGTGAATGGCCACCTCGGTGAACTGGCGCAGAACGAAGACCTGTCTCGCTACATTCTCTGAGGCTTCGAGGCGCAAGCTCCAAGCTCCAAGCTGATCGAGTCGGCTTGGAGCTTTTTTTTGTCAACTCTCGCCTCTAGCGGCCTTACAAGCGGCTTCCCACCAAGACAAGCCCCTCACTGACCGTCACTACGAACCACTTGCAGCTTGCCGCTTATGGCTTGTAGCGTTGTGCCCCCACTGCCATCGAGACTGCCGCCATGCCCAGATTGCCCAGCGCGATCAACCTGAACAAGGCCGCCAAGACCCTGACCCTGACCTACGGGCCTGACGAGGTGTATCACCTGCCGGCGGAGTTCCTGCGGGTGCACTCGCCGTCTGCCGAAGTACAAGGCCATGGCAAGCCGATCCTGCAGGTCGGCAAGCTGGGTGTCGGGCTGACCGGTGTCGAGCCGGCTGGCCGGTATGCCCTCAAGCTGACCTTCGACGACGGGCATGACAGCGGCCTGTTCACCTGGGAATACCTGGAGCAGCTGTGCCTGCGGCAGGAGGCGCTGTGGTCGGACTACCTGGACGCACTGCGCGAGGCCGGGCGCTCGCGCGATCCGTCCGAGTCGGTGGTCAAGCTGATGCTGTGAGGTGTGCTTGAATGGGGTGTAGGACCACCCTGTCCCCAGACACCGGTGCAGATCGATGCGCCACGACCCTTCGCTCGAGCACAAGGAAGCCTCACCGATGCGTCGCACCCCTGCCGGCGAGCGGCCGCCCCGCAGCGCCGATGGCTTGAACCCCCTCACGGGCCTGCAAGGCAGGGACCTGCTGGCCAGCGCGCGAGCCCTGGCGCAGCATGCCCTGCGTCATCCCCTGCACAGTGCGCGGCATGCCTATCGACTGGGCGAGCGGATCAAGGAGGTGCTGGCAGGCAGTTCCACGCTGGAGCCGCCACGCTCAGACCGACGTTTCGCCGATCCGACCTGGACCCAGAACCCGCTCTACCGCCGCAGCTTGCAGGCCTATCTGGCCTGGCGCGACGAACTGCACGACTGGGTCGAGCACAGCGGGCTGCCGGCTGAGGACATCCATCGCGGCCACTTCCTTGTCCATCAGCTCACCGAAGCCCTGGCGCCGACCAATTCACCCGCCAACCCGGCCGCGCTCAAGCGCCTGCTGGAAACCGGCGGCCAGAGTGCCGTCGCAGGGCTGGCCAACCTGGCCAGGGACTGGCTGGACAACGGCGGCATGCCGCGTCAGGTCGAGCCGAACGCGTTCGTCGTGGGCCGCGACGTGGCCACCAGCGAGGGCGCGGTGATCTATCGCAACGACGTGCTCGAGCTGATTCAGTACCGTCCTCTCACGGAGCAGGTCCGCAGGCGGCCCTTGCTGATCGTGCCGCCGCAGATCAACCGGTTCTATGTCTTCGACCTGACACCGGACAAGAGCCTGGTGCACTTCAGCCTGTCGATCGCTCAACAGACCTTCATGATCAGCTGGCGCAACCCTACCTCGGACCAGCGCGAATGGGGGTTGTCGACCTACGTCGAAGCACTCAAAGGCGCGATCGACGCCGTGTGCGCCATCACCGGCAGCGTGGATGTGAATGTCCTGGGCGCCTGTTCCGGCGGAATCACCTGCGCTGCGCTGGCCGGCCACTACGCCGCGCTCGGGCAACCTGCGTTGCACAGCCTGACGCTGCTGGTCAGCGTGCTCGACGCCACGCTGGACAGCCCGTTGGTCCTGTTCACCGACGACCGCACGCTGGACGAGGCCCGTCAGCGCTCTTATCAGGCGGGTGTGCTGGAGGGCAAGGAGCTGGCTCGCCTGTTCGCCTGGATGCGCCCGAATGATCTGGTCTGGCCCTACTGGGTCAACAACTACCTGCTGGGCCTGGCACCGCCGCCGTTCGACATCCTATTCTGGAACAACGACACCACCCGGTTGCCGGCCGCCCTCCACGGCGACCTGATCGACCTCTACCGACACAATCCCCTGATCCGCGCCCGGGCGCTGGAGGTCTGCGGTACGGCAATCGACCTTGCCCAGGTACACGCGGACATCTATTGCCTGGGCGCCACCACCGATCACATCACGCCGTGGCAGGCCTGCTACCGCTCGGCGCGCCTGTTCGGTGGGCAGGTCGAGTTCGTGTTGTCCAACAGCGGCCATGTGCAGAGCATTCTCAACCCGCCTGGCAACCCCAAGGCACGCTTTCAGGCCGGGATGGCCGGTGTCGACGATCCGCACGCCTGGGAGGGCGCGGCCACACCCCATGGCGGCTCCTGGTGGACCCACTGGCAGGCCTGGCTGGAGGCACGTTCCGGCCCCTTGAAGACCGCCCCTGAGCAATTGGGCGACAAGGGCCATGCCCCGGACGCCGCCGCACCGGGTACTTATGTCCATGACCGCTGAGCCGACGAACTTCTTGCAGGCCCAGTGCCCATCATCCTCACAGGAAAGCGCCATGTCGCAGCCGTATGTCTTCAAGACCGTGCACGTGAACGGTCAAGCCTTGCGCACTGCCGTGCGACCTGGGCAGCCGCACCTGACGCCTTTGCTGATCTTCAATGGGATCGGCGCCAACCTCGAGCTGGTCTTCCCGTTCATCGAGGCGCTGGACCCCGCGCTGGAAGTCATCGCCTTCGACGCACCCGGCGTCGGTGGCTCGTCGACGCCCCCTCGCCCCTACCGGTTCAGCGGTCTGGCACGATTGAGCGCGCAGCTGCTCGATGCCCTGGGGTACGCCCAGGTCAACGTGATCGGCGTGTCCTGGGGCGGTGGGCTGGCCCAGCAGTTCGCCCGCGACTATCCGCAACGCTGCCGCAAGCTGATCCTGGCCGCGACTGCCGCCGGGGTGCCCATGGTGCCGGCCGAGCCTCGCGTGCTCTGGGCGATGGCCAGCCCGCGGCGCTATACGGATCCTGACGAGACGGTGCGCCTGGCTGGACTGATCTATGGTGGGAGCCTGCGCCGTGACCCGGCTTTGGCGCTGGAGCATGCCGCCAAAGTCCGGGCGGGCGACAGGACGGGCTATTACTGGCAGTTGTTCGCGGCACTGGGCTGGAGCAGCCTGCCGTGGCTGCACAGGCTGCGCCAGCCGACGCTGGTGCTGGCAGGCGACGACGACCCGTTGATTCCGCTGATCAACATGCGCCTGCTGGCCTGGCGGATTCCCCATGCCAAGCTGCACGTGATCGACGATGGGCACCTGTTCCTCATCACTCGCGCCGAGAGCATCGCGCCGATCGTGATGAGCTTTCTACAGCAGGAACGGCAGCCTGCGGTGATGCACCCCAGGCCCGCCTAAAGGGCTGGTTCATCCGCGACAGGGCACGATCCGCGGCGCCTGCATCGCGGGCAAGCCCGCTCTCACAAGCTGCTTGCGCAGCCATGCCTAGACCGACGGCTGCAGAGGTCTGGGTGGGAGCTGGCTTGCCAGCGATAGGGCGGTGTCAGGCCAGCGCTTTGTCCAGCGCCCGCTCGATCTCGCCCTGGATGGTGCCGCTCATCATCGACAGCATCATGCCGAGCTTGAGGTCGATGCGAATGCGGTCGTCGCCGATGAACACGCTGCCGTTGGCGCCGCTACGCGAGATGTCGACGCGATCGCCCTGCCAGTCGGCCTTGAGGTCGTACTTGCCGGACAGCTTGTCGACCAGGGCCTCGGCCTTGGCGCGCGCGGCTTCGCGGCCGAGGTGATGGGGACGTTCCACGCTGATCTGGGTCATTCATTGAATCCTGGGTGTAAGACAGTATCGATATTATGCCCGTGCCCATCGGGCAGCACACCCCGTCAAGACAAATCCGGCCGTTCGCCCTAGAATGGCGGTAATTTTTCTCGGTGAAGCGATATGAACGACCAGCGCAAAGGCGGCCACGCCGAACCCACCACGCATTTCGGCTACAAGAACGTCCCAGAGAGCGAGAAAGCGGCCAAGGTCGCCGAGGTTTTCCACTCGGTCGCGGCCAAGTACGACCTGATGAACGACGTGCTCTCCGGCGGCATGCACCGGCTGTGGAAGCGGTTCACCATCGAGCTGTCGGGTGTGCGCACCGGTAACCGCGTGCTGGACATCGCCGGCGGTACGGGCGACCTGGCTGCCAAGTTCTCGCGCCTGGTCGGGCCGACCGGCCAGGTGGTGCTGGCCGACATCAACGCCTCCATGCTCAAGGTAGGCCGCGATCGCCTGCTCGACCGTGGTGTGGCGGGCAACATCGAGTTCGTCCAGGCCGACGCCGAAAAGCTGCCCTTCCCGGACAATCACTTCGATTGCGTGACCATCGCCTTCGGTCTGCGCAACGTGACCCACAAGGAAGACGCTCTGCGCTCGATGCTGCGCGTGCTCAAGCCCGGTGGTCGCCTGCTGGTGCTGGAGTTCTCCAAGCCGACCAACGCGCTGATGTCCAAGGCCTACGACGCCTATTCCTTCGCCTTCATGCCTCTGGCGGGCAAGCTGATCACCAACGATTCGGAAAGCTACCGCTACCTGGCCGAATCGATCCGCATGCACCCCGACCAGGAAACCCTGAAGTCGATGATGGTCAGCGCGGGCTTCGACCGGGTCACCTACCACAACATGACCAGCGGCATCGTCGCCCTGCACCGCGGGATCAAGCCCTGATGCTCCTGGCCGGCCTCATCGCCAGCGTCGAGCATGGCCTGAACCGGGTCCTGCGCCTGGACAGCACGGCTTTGCCGCGCCTGGCCAGCCTCGAGGGCACGGTGATCGCCATCGACTGCCGTCAGCCGGCCTTCACGCTTTTCCTGCTGCCCGACGAAGAAGGCCTGATGCTGGCCGGCCAGTGGGAAGGTGCGGTGGACTGTACCCTGCGTGCCCCGGCCAGCAGCCTGGCGCGCCTGGCCCTGTCCAAGGACAAGACCCGTGTCCTGCACAGCCCCGAGGTCGAGCTGCTGGGCGATACCGGGCCGCTGCTCGAGCTGTTCGGCGTGCTGCAGGACCTGGAGCTGGACTGGGAGCATGAACTGGCTCGCTGGCTGGGGCCGGTGCCGACTGCGCTGCTGGCCGGACACGTACGCCAGCGCGCACGCTGGACCCAGGACGGCCTGGCGCGGTTCGGCCAGAACCTCGCCGAGTATCTGGCCGAGGAATCGCGCACACTGGTCGGCCAACGCGAAGCGGAAGCCGCCTTCCGCGAACTCGATCACCTGAAAATCGACCTCGAACGCCTCGAGGCGCGCCTGGCGCGCCTTGCCCGATCCCTTGATGCCAGCGATAACGCATGAAGCTGCTTGCCGTCCGCCGCCTGTTCCGCATCCAGCGCGTAGTGATTCGCTACCGCCTCGATGACGTGCTGTTCGATCTGCCGCTGCCCTGGTGGCTGCGCTGCCTTCGGCTGTTCATGCCGTGGCGCTGGTGGCCGCGCAAGCCTTCACCGATCAGCCGTGGCGCCCGCCTGCGCATGGCCCTGCAGGACCTCGGGCCGATCTTCATCAAGTTCGGCCAGTTGCTGTCCACCCGGCGCGACCTGCTGCCGGCGGACGTCGCCGATGAGCTGATGCTGCTGCAGGACCGGGTGCCGCCTTTCGATCCGCAGAAGGCCGTGGCGTTGATCGAGGCACAACTGGGCGCCACGGTCGGCGAGGTATTCAGCCGTTTCGACGTCGAGCCGCTGGCCTCGGCCTCGGTCGCCCAGGTGCATGCGGCGCGGCTCAAGACCGGCGAAGAGGTGGTGGTCAAGGTGGTGCGTCCGGGCCTGCGCCCGATCATCGCCCAGGACCTGGCCTGGCTGCTGCTGATCGCCAAGGGCGCCGAGCGCGTCTCCGTCGATGCCCGGCGCCTGCACCCGGTGGAGGTGGTGGGCGACTACGAGAAGACCATCTACGACGAGCTCGACCTGCTGCGCGAGGCGGCCAACGCCAGCCAGCTGCGGCGCAACTTCGAAGGCTCGGAGCTGATGTACGTGCCCCAGGTGTACTGGGACTTCTGCCGGCCGAAGGTGCTGGTGATGGAGCGCATCTACGGGGTGCCGGTCACCGACCTGGCGACCTTGGCCGACCAGCGCACCGACATGAAGCTGCTGGCCGAGCGCGGCGTCGAGATCTTCTTCGCCCAGGTGTTCCGCGACAGCTTCTTCCACGCCGACATGCACCCGGGCAACATCTTCGTCAGCACGGTCAAGCCCTGGGCGCCCAAGTACATCGCCATCGACTGCGGGATCGTCGGCAGCCTGACCCCGGAAGACCAGGACTACCTGGCGCGCAACCTGTTCGCCTTCTTCAAGCGCGACTATCGCCGCGTCGCCCAGTTGCACATCGACTCGGGCTGGGTGCCCGCGCAGACCAAGCTCAACGAGTTCGAGGCGGCGATCCGCACCGTCTGCGAGCCGATCTTCGAAAAGCCGCTCAAGGACATCTCGTTCGGCCAGGTGCTGATGCGCCTGTTCCAGACGGCGCGCCGCTTCAACATGGAAGTCCAGCCGCAGCTGGTGCTGCTGCAGAAGACGCTGCTCAACATCGAGGGCCTGGGGCGCCAGCTGTACCCGGAGCTGGACCTGTGGAGCACCGCCAAGCCCTATCTGGAACGCTGGATGCGCGAGCGCTACAGCCCTCGGGCCGTGCTGGGCAACCTGCAGAGCCAGGCCGAGCAGCTGCCGCACCTGGCCGACATGACCCGTGACCTGCTCGAACGCCTGTCGCAGCCCCACCTGAAGGACCCGAAGCTGCCTCGCCAGCGCCGAGACGAAGATCGCTGGCCTCTGCGTCTGTTGGGCGCAGGCCTGCTGGGCGGCGGTGTGACCTTGATGCTGGGTGCGGCCAGCTTCAGTGACCCGGCTACCTGGCCTGCCTGGGTGATGCTCTCCAGCGGGCTCTATCTGATCGTACGCCGATAGCCAGGCCAGGCCCTGGCTGGCACACTAGCGCCAGGGTCCGGTACAGGAGCGGGCCCGATGCTGGAGTGAACGATGAAAGACTGGCTGGACGAGATCAAGTGGAACGACGATGGCCTGGTGCCGGCCATCGCCCAGGACCACCAGACCGGGCGCGTGCTGATGATGGCCTGGATGAACCGCGAAGCGCTGGCGCTGACCGCCGCCGAGCAGCGCGCCATCTACTGGTCACGCTCGCGTGGCAAACTGTGGCGCAAGGGCGAGGACTCCGGGCATGTGCAGAAACTGCACGAGATGCGCCTGGACTGCGATGCCGACGTGATCATCCTTCGGGTCGAACAAGTCGGCCATATCGCCTGTCACACCGGACGCGAAAGCTGCTTTTACCGTGTGTTCGAGAACGGCCAATGGGTCACCGTCGATCCGGTCCTGAAGGACCCGGATGCCATCTACTCTGCAGGACACTGACATGAGCGACACCCTCACGCGCCTCGCCGAGGTGCTCGAAGCGCGCAAGCATGCCGCGCCCGACAGCTCCTACGTTTCCAGCCTGTACCACAAGGGCTTGAACAAGATTCTGGAAAAGGTCGGCGAAGAGTCGGTCGAGACCATCCTCGCTGCCAAGGACGCCGCCATCAGCCATGACTGCAGCGACGTCATCTATGAAACCGCCGACCTGTGGTTCCACAGCCTGATCATGCTCAGCGCGCTCGGCCAGCACCCCCAGGCCGTGCTCGACGAACTGGAGCGCCGCTTCGGCCTGTCCGGGCATGTCGAAAAAGCGGCCCGTCAGCCTTCTGCCTGAATCACGAACTCGAGGTAAACCGTCATGGGTATTTTCGACTGGAAACACTGGATCGTCCTGCTGATCGTCGTGGTCCTGGTCTTCGGCACCAAGAAGCTGAAGAACTTCGGCGGCGACCTGGGCGAGTCCATCAAGGGCTTTCGCAAGGCCATGAGCGATGAGGAGACCAAGCCGGTCGAGCCGACGCCACCCCCTGTCGCCCCGGCTCAGCCGATGCCCACGCACGAGACCACGCCGGTGACCCCACCGCCGACGACGATCGACGGCCAGGCGCGCCCCGTGCAAACGCCACCGCGGAACGACTGACCGATGTTCGGCATCAGTTTCAGCGAGCTGCTGCTCGTCAGCCTGGTCGCCCTGTTGGTGCTGGGCCCTGAACGCCTGCCGGGCGCCGCTCGCACCGCCGGGCTATGGATCGGCCGGCTCAAGCGTAGCTTCAACAGTATTCGCCAGGAAGTGGAACGGGAAATCGGCGCCGACGAGATCCGTCGTCAGCTGCACAACGAGCACATCGTGTCGCTGGAGCAGGAAGCCCGCCGGATCCTCGACCCCAAAGGGCCGGCGGCTTCCTCCGCTGCCAACGTGCAGCCCCTGGCACAGGACGCACCGCCTGGTGCGCCGACGCCCGCGCCGGTCGTCGAGCAGCCGGTCGAGACCGCTCCCCTGGCCGGTTCACCCACCGACCCGGCCTCACCGCCCCGGACACCCAAGGCCCCATGAGCGAAACACCGGAACATGACCAGCCGATGCCGCTGGTGTCGCACCTGACCGAACTGCGCACGCGCCTGCTGCGCTGCGTCGCCGCCATCTTCCTGATCTTCGCCGGGCTGTTCTCCTTCGCCCAGCAGATCTACACCCTGGTGTCCGCGCCGTTGCGTGAGCACCTGCCGCCCAATGCGACGATGATCGCCACCGATGTGGCCTCGCCGTTCCTGACCCCCTTCAAGCTGACCATGACGGTGTCACTGTTTCTGGCGATCCCGTTCATTCTCCAGCAGGTCTGGGGGTTCATCGCGCCAGGGCTGTATCGTCACGAAAAACGCGTCGCGATCCCATTGCTGCTGTCGAGCATCGTGCTGTTCTATGCCGGCATGGCCTTCGCCTACTTCCTGGTGTTCCCGCTGATCTTCGGCTTCTTCGCTGCAGCGACCCCGGAAGGCGTGTCGATGATGACGGACATCGCCAGCTACTTGGACTTCGTCATGACGCTGTTCTTCGCCTTCGGCGTCGCGTTCGAGATCCCGGTGGCGGTGGTGCTGCTGGTGTGGATCGGGGTGGTCGATGTCGGTTACCTGCGCAAGATCCGGCCCTACGTGATCATTGGCTGCTTCGTGGTCGGCATGGTGCTCACACCGCCCGATATCTTCTCGCAGACCTTGCTGGCAGTGCCGATGTGGCTGCTGTTCGAGATCGGCGTGCTGTTCGGGGGGCTGGTGCGCAAGCGCAGTGCCGAGCGTGAGGCCGCCGAACATCCTGACGATCAACCGCCTGCGGCCCAGCCATGAACCTGTTGTTGCTCGAGGCCGCCGATTTCACCGCGGCCGATCGGGTGGTCCTGGGCGGCCGCCGTCTGACCCACATGCAGGACATCCACCGCGTTGCGGTAGGCGACAGCCTGCGCGTCGGCGTGCTCGGTGGGGCGATGGGCAGCGCGACCGTGACACGTCTGGCGCCTGATGAGGCGGAATTGGTGGTGGACCTTACCCAGCCGCCACCGTCCAAGCTGCCGCTGACATTGATCCTGGCCGTGCCGCGCCCGAAGATGCTGCGACGGATCTTCCAGACGGTCGCGACCCTGGGGGTGGCGCGCCTGGTGCTGGTGAACAGCTATCGGGTCGAGAAAAGCTTCTGGCAGACCCCGTTCCTGGCTCCCGAGGCGATCCGCGAGAACCTGGTGCTGGGCCTGGAGCAGGCGCGGGACACGGTGCTGCCGGAGGTGATCATCGAGAAGCGCTTCAAGCCCTTCGTCGAAGACCGGTTGCCTGCGCTGGTGGAAGGCACCCAGGGCCTGGTGGGCCACCCAGGCCCCTACCCCGCCTGCCCGCGCGGAGTCGAGGGCCCGGTGACGCTGGCCATCGGCCCGGAGGGCGGATGGATCCCCTATGAGGTGGACCTGCTGGCCAAGGCCGGCCTTGCACCGGTGCAGCTGGGCGATCGCATCCTGCGGGTCGAGACGGCGGTGACGGCGTTGGTGTCGCGATTGTTCTAGTGCGCCGGTCTGAGCCAAAATGTGGGAGATTCTATGGTAATTGCCAAGCGCTTAAGCGGCTTTGGGGCGATATTCCTCTCCGCTTCTGATCAGGGCAAAAACCACCCGAGCCAGCTTGCGGGCCAGCATGACCAGGACTTGAGTCTTTTTAAAACCGCGGCTCTGCTTGTCTTCGTAAAACGTTTTCCAAGCAGCTGTCCTGCCTGCTGACATCGCCGCGTTGTGCAGCAAACGACGGACCTCTGGATCGCCTCGTTTGGTCAACGTCGAGCGTTCTTTTTTCTTGCCCGACTGAGCCACCCGCAAGTCCATTCCTAGAAAAGCGATGAAGGCATCGGCACTCTTGAACTCACCTCGCTGGTAGGTGGCGACCAAACGCGCAGCGGTAAGAAAACCAATACCTTCAACTTTCATACACTGCTTTACTAACGGCATCAGTCCTGCCTGGTCGAGCAGCTTCTTGATCATGTTTTCGATGAGGTCTTCAAGGCGCTTCATCGAAGTGAGCTGGGACTTCAAAAGGCTCTTGAGCAGCGGCTCACCCTCCCAGCTCAGTCTCAGCGCTGTACGCGTCTGGACGAGCATCGCGCGCCTGCGAAACAGGCTGACAAGGTCGCGATAGAGCGTCGAAGGTGGGGTCCAGGGGGTAAGATTAGCGCCTTCGTTCTTGAGGTACCGGGCCAGTACCCTTGCATCGATCGGGTCGGTCTTGGCGCGTGAACCAATACCTTTTCGGTAGTGACTCAGGGCATAACCATCCATCAAGTAAAGGGTATGTCCTGCTTCATGGACCATATCGGTAAACAGCAGGTGATAGACATTGGTGGCCTCGATTGCAATCGAGACCTTGCCGTGTAATGCCTTGATCCATTGTTTAATGGCCGTCTTGTTGTTGGCAATGGTGCTCAACTGTCCGGAGCTGTCTTCGTAAATGACGAGCTCAGCCTTAGCAACGTCGACGCCTATGATCGTGCTGTGTTCGGATGATGGCATTGCCATGAGCGCGTCTCCGCAGGTAAGGTCTAAGGGCTTGAAGGGCCACCCAGAGGCGCAGGCTTGTACTTTCGTCGGTCAAAACCGGAAGCATTCCTTATCGGCGCTTGGGTGAAGGGAGGAGGGGCGAAATCTCCCACGGTCTGCACTGCGCGAACAGTCAGAAGCGGACTTAGTCCCTCCTCCTCCCTTCAAGTCCTACCATACAAGCGGGCTTGCCCGCGATGGCGTCAGTAGCCTCACCGCATGCCAATACCTGCCGACCCTAACGTCGCTGCACGGACGCTATCGCTGGCAAGCCAGCTCCTATAGAACAAAAAATATTTTGTTGATTTCAAAGGAAATAATTTTTAGGGTTTTGTGGGCCCTGCGGGCCCAATCGCGGCACAGGGGCCGCTCCCACAGGTGACCGCGATAGCCTGCAACCCCGCACGGTGGGGCTACGGGTGTAGGAGCGGCCCCAGTGCCGCGATGGGCCGCAAAGCGGCCCTAAAATCGATTAGCAATGAAGCTTCGGATCCTGCCAGCTATCGCTATGTTCTCTGCGCGACAGCGCGGCGCCAAGGCGGCGAGCGGACTCCCACAGGACCCGTGCAGCCCAAGACGGTATCTCGTCGCCGCAGTCTGCTTGCCGCTCCTCCTTCTCAGAGCACCTGCCGCAAGAACGCCTGGGCCCGCGGGTCCTTTGGCGAAGCGAAGAATTCACGAGGCGCCGAATCCTCCAGCAGTTTGCCATGGTCGAAGAACAGCACGCGGTCGGCCACTTCGCGGGCGAAGCCCATCTCGTGGGTCACGCAGACCATGGTCATGCCTTCCTGAGCCAGGGTCTTCATCACATCCAGCACTTCGCCGACCATTTCCGGGTCGAGGGCCGAGGTCGGTTCGTCGAACAGCATCACCTTCGGGTCCATGGCCAGGGCACGGGCGATGGCTACCCGCTGCTGCTGACCGCCGGACAGCCTGGAGGGGTATTCGTTGGCCTTGGCGCCAATTCCGACCTTCTCCAGCAACGCCTTGGCCTTGGCCTCGCGCTCGGCCTTGCCGCGCTTGCGCACCACCTTCTGTGCCAGGCACAAGTTCTCCAGCACGGTCATGTGCGGGAACAGGTTGAAATGCTGGAAGACCATGCCGACTTCGCGGCGGTAGGCGTTGATGTCGGTCTTGGGGTCGTCCAGGGCAATGCCGGCGATCGCCACGTGTCCGGCGTCGAAGTCCTCCAGGCCATTCAGGCAACGCAGGAAGGTCGACTTGCCCGAGCCCGACGGCCCCAGCACCACGACCACCTCACCCTTAGCGACATGGGTACTGACCTGGTCCACCGCACGCACCACGTGGCCGCGGGCATCGAAGACCTTCAACAGGTTCTGAACGTCAATCACTTTGCGCAAGCCTCCGCTCGAGCCAGCTGGCCAGTCGCGACAGCGGCAGGTTGATCAACAGGTAGAGGCCTGCCACGCAGAACCAGATCTCGAAGGTCGAGAACGACGTGGTAATGACCTCGCGCCCGCTCTTGGTCAGTTCGGTGATGGCGATGACCGACACCAGGGAGCTGTCCTTGACCAGGCTGATGAACTGCCCGGCCAACGGCGGCAGGACGCGCTTGAAGGCCTGGGGCAGGATGACGTGGCGCATCGACTGCCCGGCATTGAGGCCCAGGGAGCGTGCTGCCTCGCTCTGTCCCTTGGCCACCGATTGCACCCCGGCGCGCACGATCTCGGCCACGTAGGCCCCCGTGAACAGCGCCAGCGTGGCCACGCCGGCGAACTCCCGGGACAGGTCCAGCACGGTCCCGATGAAGAAGTAGAAGATGAAGATCTGCACCAGCAGCGGCGTGCCGCGCACCAGCTCGACGTAGATCGAGGACAGGCCATGCAGCGTCGGGTTGCTGGACAACCGGCACAGCCCTGCCAGCAGCCCGATCAGCAGCCCCAGTACGCCAGACACCGCCGAGAGCCAGACCGTCGTCCACAGGCCCCAGACCAGCGGGCCGGCGGACCAGCTGCGGGTGACGCCGATGGCATCGCCCTCGGCTACGTCGTCGCCTCGGCTCACCTGCAGGCTGTCGCGGGCCACGTTCAGCACCTGCTGGCCGCCGCCCTCTTCCTTGAGCGTCACCTGCGCCGTGTCGCCTTGCTCGACGACAGCCTCCACGGTGCCGTAGTCGGCAGCACGCTGCGCTTCTTCGGCCTGGTAGGCGAAATATTGTGGCACTCGGTTCCAGCGCCACTCGTAGGAGATCATCGAGGTGGCCAGGTACAGGCTCGCGGCCAGGCCCACCAGGATCAGCGCCGTCAGCCCATGCCAGGGCCAGCGGGCTTGCTTGTGTTTGATCACGTTCGGGTCATTCCATAAAAGCGAACGCGCAGGACCGGCCTGCGCGTTGGGGTCAAAGACTGGTCAGCACGCCAGACTCATTCCATGTCCTTCAGCCAGTCCTTGTTCTTGAACCACTTGTCGTGGATACGATCGTAGGTCCCATCGTGCTTGATCTGGTGCAGGAAGTTGTTGATGAAGTTGATGCTGTCGTAATCGCCTTTCTTCAGGCCGAACGCCAGGGGTTCGAAGGTGAACGGCTCGTCGAGATACACCAGCTTGCCGCCACCGACCTTGTCCACCGCCACGACGTTGTAGGGTGCGTCGTAGACGAAGGCATCGGCCTTGCCGTTGACCACGTCCATGACCGCCTCGGGCTCGTTGTCGTAGCCATGGTACTTGGCCTTGGCGATCAGCTTCTTGGCGATCAGCTCGCCCGTGGTGCCGAGTTTGGACGTGATGCGGTACTTCTCGTCGTTCAGGTCCTTGTACGACTTGATCTCGCCTGCCAGCTCCTTGCGGATCAGCAGCGTCTGGCCGACCACGATGAAGGGCTCGCTGAAGTTCAGGCGCAGGTTGCGTTCCTGGGTCAGGGTCATGCCGCTGCCGATCATGTCGAACTTGTTGGTCAGCAGGGCCGGGATGATGCCGTCGTAGGCGGTCGAGACCGTTTCGAGCTTGACGCCCATCGACTTGGCCATGGCCTTGAGGATGTCCACTTCGAAGCCGATGATCTCGCCACGCTTGTTGGTCATCTCGAACGGCATGTAGGTCGGATCCATGCCGACGCGCAGCGTACCGCGCTTGACCGCGTCGTCGATGGCGCCCGCTTGCACGGCCGAGACGGCAGCCAGTGCCGTGACGCCCAGCAGAAGCCGCGACAGGTATTTCTTGAACATGACCAGGTCCCCTAGACAGGAAAGACGAACGTTTTTATTGGTCGGCCCACGGGCTGTCGGGTCGATCCGCTTTGTCGGGAAGCGATGCTAACGCATGCGCGGCCCGTCACCTAGAGGCAGGCGAGCCTTTGTGGGCCGAAAGGCGATGACAGGTGAGCCGCGGGCATGAAAAAGCCCGGGACCGCTGACGGTTCCGGGCTTGGGTACAGCAGTGCGCGCGTTACGCGTTGGCCAGCGTCGAAGTCGGCTCGCCTTCAGGGTGCAGCGGCAGACTCGGCGAGTGCGCGTCGGTGGTGATGGACCGCCAGCGCTCGATCCAGGTCGAGGGATAGGCGTTCCACACACCGGCATGCAGACGCGACAGCGCTACCGGGTCACTGAGCAGGGCCAGACGGGTCGTGCCGTCCAGGCGCTCGGGGCCGATTTCCAGCGCTTTGTCCACGTGGCGTCGGCGCTGCGCCTCGATCGGCTCGGCCTGACCATGACGGGCGGTGGCCATGGCGCAGGCCAGGGCGTTCTGCACCGGGTCGACCACTGCGCGCACGAAGCCGTCACGCAGGGCATGCCAGCGGTTTTCGTGGGTGTACTGGTCGGTCGCCACCAGCTCCTGGGGCGGTGCGTACTCTTCCGGGATCAGGAACAGTTTTTCGTCGCGTGCACGCAGGCCCAGGCCCGTGCGGCTGGAAATCACCGACACCGGAATCGACAGCACCAGCGAACCGACGATGGGTGCCAGCCACCACAGGAAGCTCGGGTTGAGCCAGGCCACCAGCGCGGCCCAGGCGAAGCCGAGCAGGGTCTGTGGCCCGTGGCGCTTGATCGCCTCGCTCCACGGGGTGGAGTCGTCGTCACGCTGGGGCGAGTTCCAGGTCGCGGCCCAGCCCAGGAAGGCGGCCAGGACGAAACGGGTGTGGAAGATCATGCGCACCGGCGCCAGCAGCATCGAGAACAGCATCTCGATCAGCATGGACAGGGTGACCTTGATCCGCCCGCCGAACTCGGTGGCGCCCTTGACCCAGATCAGCACCACGCTGAGCAGCTTGGGCAGGAACAGCAGCACGACCGTGGTGGAGAACAGCGCGATGGCTTTCTCCGGGTGCCATTGTGGCCACAGCGGATACAGCTGGAACGGCTCGAGGAAGTACTGCGGTTCCATCAAGGTGTTGGTCGCCAGCAACGCCGTCGACAGCACCAGGAAGAAGAACCACAGCGGCGCCGACAGGTAGGACATCACGCCGGTCAGGAACACCGCACGGTGCACCGGGTGCATGCCCTTGACCAGGAACAGCCGGAAGTTCATCAGGTTGCCGTGGCACCAGCGACGGTCGCGCTTGAGTTCGTCGAGCAGGTTCGGCGGCAGCTCTTCGTAGCTGCCCGGCAGGTCGTAGGCGATCCACACGCCCCAGCCGGCACGCCGCATCAGCGCCGCTTCGACGAAGTCGTGGGACAAGATGGCCCCGGCGAACGCGCCCTTGCCCGGCAGGGGTGCCAGTGCGCAGTGCTCGATGAAGGGCTTCATGCGAATGATCGCGTTGTGCCCCCAGTAGTGCGATTCACCCAGCTGCCAGAAGTGCAGGCCGGCCGTGAACAGCGGGCCGTAGACCCGCGTGGCGAACTGCTGCAGACGGGCATAGAGGGTGTCCATGCCCGAGGCCTTCGGTGCGGTCTGGATGATGCCTGCGTCCGGGTTGGCCTCCATCAGGCGCACTAGGCTGGTCAGGCAGTCGCCGCTCATGACGCTGTCGGCGTCGAGCACGACCATGTACTTGTATTCGCCGCCCCAGCGACGGCAGAAGTCGTCGAGGTTACCGCTCTTGCGCTTGACCCGGCGGCGACGGCGACGATAGAAGATGCGCCCGAACCCTTTGGTCTCGCGGCACAGGTCGAGCCAGGCCTGCTGCTCGGCCACGGCGATGTCGGGGTCGTTGGTGTCGCTGAGCACGAAGAAGTCGAAGCGATCCAGATCGCCCGTGCGCGCTACCGACTCGAAGGTCGCCCGCAGGCCGGCGAACACGCGCGGCACGTCTTCGTTGCAGATAGGCATCACCAGGGCGGTACGCGCCGTCGGAGCGATCGGCTCGGTACCGGCGCTGCTGCCGGAGATGCGGTATTTGTCGCGCCCGGTGAGCAGCTCCAGGAAGCCCATCAAGGCCGTCCAGAAGCCGGCCGACACCCAGCAGAACAGAATCCCGAACAGGATCAGGATGCTGGTCTGCAAGGCATACGGCCAGACCTGGACCACGGTGTCCCAGAGCGGCTGGTTGACCACCTCGTCGAGGTCGACGAACGACCAGCCCTGGTAGGGCAGGATGCCCTTCATGTACCAGCCTGCCACCAGCGTCTGGCCGATCATCAGGGCCAGCAGGATGTAGCGGCGAACCGAGCCGACCCAGCGCCAGCGCGCGGCCGGCAGCTCCGGGTCGCGCTTGGGCGGCTGCGCGTCCACCGACTTGCCGGTGAGCCGGCGCCAGATACGCACCAGCACGTTGGTACGCCACTGTTCCGGCAGCACATGGGTGCGCTTGATCGGCGGTGCGACCTTCAGGCTGACACGACCCTGGCTGTCGACGCCCAGCAGCTCGGCGTCCTCCAGTTCGGCCGCAGTGCCCAGGGTCAGGCGGCTCGCCACCGAGCCCTGGGCAGCATCGTCCACCTGGCCCGGCGCGAGGCCTGCCAGGCGCTGGTGCAGCTCGTCGAACGACGTGCAGTCGGCCAGCTCGGCGCGCTGCTCGTCGCTCAGCGGCAGGTGGGCGAGGTACTCGCCCAGGGATTGGGATGTCGCGGTCACGTTACTCATCGGCAGGCAACTGGTAGCTCCAGGTCTCGGTCAGCACCGTTTCGGTGGTGGCCGGTTTCCCGTCGGCGGGCGCCGCTTCGGCGGCCGGTTGCTCGGCAGGCTTGGCCGCCTTGGCATGCTTGGCCGCAGCCTTGTCATGCTTGGCATCCTTGGCCGGCGCAGCGTCCTTGGCGGCCTCGACCGGCACGTCACGCAGCAGCGCCGCGCGCATCTCGGTGGCCTTGGTCGGGTCCTTGATCTTCAGGCGCAGCGTCAGACGCCAGCCTTTGGTCTGCGGGTTGTGACGCAGGTTGTTCTCGACCACCTCGGCGTTGTCGCCGACGCTGACCTGGCTGCGCAGGGCCGCATCTTCCGGCAGGGCCGCCAGGACCGGGCCTTCGAAATCGACCAGGAAGGCGATGCTGCCATCGGGCTGGCGAATCAGGTTGGACTGTTTCACGTCACCGGTCGAGCGCAGGGTCTGCTTGACCCAGGCCAGTTCGGGGGCGTGGAACTGGGCCTCGTTGAGGGTCCAGTGCAGGCGGTAGTCATGCTCGATCGGCTGACCTGGCTCGGGCAGGTCCTGCGGGCTCCAGAACGCCACGATGTTGTCGTTGGTCTCGTCCGCAGTCGGGATCTCGACCAGGTCGACGGTCCCCTTGCCCCAGTCGCCGCGAGGTTCGATCCAGGCGCTCGGACGGGTCTGGTAGTTGTCGTCGAGGTCTTCGAAGTGGCTGAAGTCGCGCTGACGCTGCAGCAGGCCGAACCCACGCGGGTTCTCCACGGTGAAGTTGCTCACGGCCAGGTGCTTGGGGTTGTTCAGCGGGCGCCACAGCCACTCGCCGTTGCCCGCCTGGATCGACAGGCCTTCGGAATCGTGCAGGGCCGGACGGTAGTTCAGCACCTTGGAGGGCTGGTTGCTGCCGAACAGGAACATGCTGGTCAATGGCGCGACACCCAGGCGGGTGACTTTGTCACGCAGGTAGACGCGCGACTTGATGTCGACGATGGTGTCGTCGCCCGGGCGCAGGATCATCTTGTAGGCACCGGTGGAGCGCGGCGAGTCGAGCAGCGCGTAGATCACCAGGTGCTTGTCGCCCGGATTAGGACGTTCGATCCAGAACTCGCGGAAGCGCGGGAATTCTTCGCCGGAGGGCAAGGCGGTATCGATGGCCAGGCCACGTGCCGAGAGGCCGTAGGTCTGGCCCTTGCCGACCACGCGGAAATAGCTGGCACCGAGCAAGGTCATGATTTCGTCTTGCTTGTCGGCCTTGTTGATCGGGTAGAGCACACGGAAGCCCGCGTAGCCCAGCTGTTCGGTGGCCTTGGCGTCGAACTGCAGGTCGCCGAAGTCGAAGCGGCTCGGGTCGTACTTGATTTCCTCGACCTTGCTCGCGGTGACTTCGTTGATCTTCACCGGCGTGTCGAAATGCATGCCCTGGTGATAGAAGGACAGCTTGAACGGGGTCTTGTCGCCTGCCCACTCGGCCTTCTCACGCAGGAAATGGATCTTCTGGTAATCCGCGAACTTCATGTCGCGGAACACGGCGGGCAGATTGCTCTTGGGCGCCTCGAACTTCTGACCAGCCAGATCCTTGGCCTTGGCTGCGACATCATCAAGATTGAACGCCCACAGCGGCGTGCTGCCCAACAGACCGGCCAGGGCGATACTCGCCATCAGGGCCTTGCGCAGACGATTGCCGGGAGTTCTTGGTGCGTTACAGGGACTTACAATCACGAGCAACCCTCGCCGAAAACGGATCATGAAACCAACTGCCAGCGATCAATGCCGGGTTGGCGAGCACTGTTCCGACCCCGAAAGGGCTGAATGATTCCCCATACGGTCGCGGACGGTACTCGAGTCAGAATGAAACGGACCTGCGAACGCAGGTCCACGCAGCGCGCGATTATCCAGCAGCCCGAGTGACAACGCATCAGGCGCGACGAACTATTTAACGCCTAAACGACCGTTTTCCAAGCCTCTGGGACGTCTACCTGCCTCATATTTGTAACAGGAAGGTGACCGGACCGTCGTTGACCAGGTGAACCTGCATGTCGGCCCCGAAACGACCACTGCCGACCGGGTCGTGCACGGCCTGGGCCTGGGCCAGCAGATACGCGAACAACTCGGCGCCCAGGGCCGGTGGCGCGGCGGTGGAAAAGCTCGGACGCATGCCGCTTCGGGTGTCGGCTGCCAGGGTGAACTGCGAGACCAGCAGCAGGCCACCGGCACAGTCCTTGAGCGACAGGTTCATCTTGCCCTGCTCATCGCTGAACACGCGGTAGTTGAGCAGCTTGTGCAGCAGCTTGTCGGCATGCTCACGAGTATCGCCCGGCTCGACCGCCACCAGGGCCAGCAGCCCTTGATCGATGGCGCTGACCACCTCCCCGGCCACCTCGACCTTGGCCTGGCGGACCCGCTGGATCAACGCCTTCATGCTTCGTCCAGCGGCAGGTCGAGCAGGCGACGCGCCATCTGTTCGGCGGCACGCACCAGGGCGTCGGTGATGCCCGGCTCGGACGCGGCATGACCGGCGTCGCGGATGACTTTCAGCTCGCTGTTGGGCCAGGCCTGATGCAGCTCCCAGGCGTTGTCCAACGGACAGATGACGTCATAGCGTCCATGCACGATCACTGCTGGCAGGTGGGCGATCTTGTGGACATCGCGGACCAGTTGGTTGTCCTCGAGGAAGGCGTTGTGCATGAAGTAGTGGCTTTCGATACGGGCGATCGACAGCGCACGCTGCGGCTCGGAGAACCGGTCGACCACCAGCGGGTTGGGCCTCAAGGTGGCGGTACGCCCCTCCCAGATCGACCAGGCCTTGGCCGCGTGCATCTGGGCGATCTGGTCATTGCCGGTCAGGCGCCGGTGGAAGGCGCCGACCAGGTCGTTGCGCTCCTCGACCGGGATCGGGGCGATGTAGTCTTGCCAATAGTCGGGGAACAGGCGGCTGGCGCCTTCCTGATAGAACCACTGGATCTCCTGGGGACGGCACAGGAAGATGCCTCGCAGGATCAGGCCATGCACCCGGTCCGGATGGGTCTGGGCATAGGCCAGCGCCAGCGTCGAACCCCATGAACCGCCAAACAGCACCCATTTGTCGATACCCAGGTGCTCGCGGATGCGCTCGAGGTCCTCGACCAGATGCCAGGTGGTGTTGTTCTCCAGGCTGGCATGCGGTGTTGAACGCCCGCACCCGCGCTGGTCGAAGGTGACGATACGGTAGACGTTGGGGTCGAAGTAGCAGCGGCTCTGCGCATCGCAGCCTGCGCCAGGCCCACCGTGGATGAAGACCACCGGCAGACCCTCCGGCGAGCCACTTTCATCGACATACAGCACATGCGGCGCTTCCACGGCCAGGTCATGCCGGGCGTAGGGTTTGATCTGCGGATACAAGGTCTGCATTACGCACTCCGTGTGAGGATTTAGATGGCCATCGTCATCATAAACCTGAATCACGCTTTGAGCATGCGCGCCGTGCACACACGAGGCCGCCGAGGCTACCTGACCGGGTCAGCCAGACGCGTGCGCGGAGGACTTAGTCGAGTCGGGCGATGTCGCGGTCGGCCACACGCCAGACCAGACGCGTCGTGTCATAACCCTGCTGGCGCGCTCTGGCCAGGAGCCGCTCACGCTCGACCACGGCCAGCACCGGGGTGCGAGAGAGAATCCACAGCGACCTGCGGTCAGGGCTGCCAACGATCGCTTGCTGATAATGCTCATCGACATACAGCACCCAGTACTCGCGCCTTGCCAGACTCGGTATCCAATGGGCGAGTCCCTTGTCGAACGCGATCCAGAACTTGTCAGCGCGCTCAGAGGCCTGGCGCCAGGCGCTGCCCTGGATACCGCTCCAGCGATCATCCAGCGTACGACAACGATTGAGCACACCCAGCGATCCATCGGCACGCACGTTGTAGTGGGTTTCGGATTGGGCGCAGCCCTGCTCCAGGCGCAGCGGCAGGTGCGCCAGCTCGAACCACTTGCCTTGGTAGCGCTTGAGATCGATGTGGCCTGCCGTGCGAGGCGCCAAGCTGTCTACGGAAGACGAGGCGCAGCCACCGAGGAGCAGGATCAGGCCTGCGATCGCGCTGGCACGGACAGGGCTCACTGGAGCCCCTGCCCTGCGTACATCACCACGCGGTCCGATGCGAACTGGACACTGACGAAGCGGGTTTCGTCACCCCAGGTGCAACTGCTGATGCCCAAGGCACCCGAGCACTCGGTCGGTTTGCCGAGCAGTTGCTCGACCTGAACGCGGGTCATGCCCGTTTCCAGCTTGGCGTAGTTTTCCTGGGTGAGTTTGCTGCAGGCGGCCAGGGCGACACACAGCGACAAGACGGTGAGGGAACGCAAGGAAGGCATGCACGCGGCTCCTGGGAAAGACACAGGCGGTCGACCTGCAGGGCCCTTGGATACGAAGAGGACTCATTGGTTCCCGAGGAGGGTGATTTTTGCGAGGGATCTGGGGTGACGAAGCAGCCCATGGCGCTGCATGGTATTGGCTGTCTGGCACTGCACCGGTGCTTGCCGCGCTCATCGCGGGCAAGCCCGCTTGTATGGTAGGACTTGAAGGGAGGAGGAGGGACTAAGTCCGCTTCTGACTGTTCGCGCAGTACAGACCGTGGGAGATTTCGCCCCTCCTCCCTTCACCCAAGCGCCGATAAGGAATGCTTCCGGTTTTGACCGACGAAAGTACAAGCCTGCGCCTCTGGGTGGCCCTTCAAGCCCTTAGACCTTACCTGCGGAGACGCGCTCATGGCAATGCCATCATCCGAACACAGCACGATCATAGGCGTCGACGTTGCTAAGGCTGAGCTCGTCATTTACGAAGACAGCTCCGGACAGTTGAGCACCATTGCCAACAACAAGACGGCCATTAAACAATGGATCAAGGCATTACACGGCAAGGTCTCGATTGCAATCGAGGCCACCAATGTCTATCACCTGCTGTTTACCGATATGGTCCATGAAGCAGGACATACCCTTTACTTGATGGATGGTTATGCCCTGAGTCACTACCGAAAAGGTATTGGTTCACGCGCCAAGACCGACCCGATCGATGCAAGGGTACTGGCCCGGTACCTCAAGAACGAAGGCGCTAATCTTACCCCCTGGACCCCACCTTCGACGCTCTATCGCGACCTTGTCAGCCTGTTTCGCAGGCGCGCGATGCTCGTCCAGACGCGTACAGCGCTGAGACTGAGCTGGGAGGGTGAGCCGCTGCTCAAGAGCCTTTTGAAGTCCCAGCTCACTTCGATGAAGCGCCTTGAAGACCTCATCGAAAACATGATCAAGAAGCTGCTCGACCAGGCAGGACTGATGCCGTTAGTAAAGCAGTGTATGAAAGTTGAAGGTATTGGTTTTCTTACCGCTGCGCGTTTGGTCGCCACCTACCAGCGAGGTGAGTTCAAGAGTGCCGATGCCTTCATCGCTTTTCTAGGAATGGACTTGCGGGTGGCTCAGTCGGGCAAGAAAAAAGAACGCTCGACGTTGACCAAACGAGGCGATCCAGAGGTCCGTCGTTTGCTGCACAACGCGGCGATGTCAGCAGGCAGGACAGCTGCTTGGAAAACGTTTTACGAAGACAAGCAGAGCCGCGGTTTTAAAAAGACTCAAGTCCTGGTCATGCTGGCCCGCAAGCTGGCTCGGGTGGTTTTTGCCCTGATCAGAAGCGGAGAGGAATATCGCCCCAAAGCCGCTTAAGCGCTTGGCAATTACCATAGAATCTCCCACAGGGGGCTGAGCCATCCTGCTTCCCAGCTTCCACAAGAGGGCTAAACCACCCTGCTTCCCAGCTTCCACAAGAGGGCTGAACCACCCTGCTTCTTGGCGGGCTACAGGGTACCTGTGGGAGCGGGCTTGCCCGCGATGGCGCCAGGCCAGGCACCGCCGTGCGTCGGTCAGCGGGCGCTCACCGACGCGCTGGCCGCTAGAACCGAGAACCCGGCTCCAGCAGGAAGTCCATCTCTTCGCTGGTGCTCGGCCGCCCCAGCACCAGGTTGCGGTGCGGGAACCGGCCGAAGCGCTCGATGATGCGCTGATGCTGCTCGGCATAATCGAGGAACCCTTCGAACAGCCGGCGCTGGCTCTCGGGCTGCTCGCCGAGCAGCGCCTGGTGGCGCTCCACGCTCAACTGCTGCCAGTCGAGCACCTCGGAATGCTCCAGCACCAGCAGCACGAACGCTCGCTGGATCGGCAGCAGCTGGTAGTCCCAGTTCTGCTGCAGACCCTGCATGGCCACCACCTGGGCGCGACGATCCCCCTCGAACGCACGCGGCGTGTCGCGGTAGATCATGCGCGGCAACTGGTCGAGCAGCAGGATCAGCCCCAGCCAGCCCTGCGGGCTCTGTTGCCATTCGTCCAGGCCACCGTCCAGCGCCTGCTCGACCCATTCGCCGAAGCGCTCGTACGCCTCGACGTCATGGTGCTTGCCGAACCACAGCGTGCTTTTCTCGTCGGCCACGGCCTGGGCACTGGTGCCCCAACCGAACCACCACTCGAGCAACGGCTGCCAAGGTGCGAGCATGGCTTACTCCTTGTGATAGGCCGTGACGCGCTCGACTTCCTGCTTCGAGCCGAGGATCACCGAAACGCGCTGGTGCAGGCTTTCCGGCTGGATGTCGAGGATCCGCTCGAGACCAGTGGTGGACGCACCGCCCGCCTGCTCGATGATGAACGACATCGGGTTGGCCTCGTACATCAGGCGCAGCTTGCCCGGCTTGGACGGGTCACGGGAATCGCGCGGGTACATGAACAGGCCGCCACGGGTGAGGATGCGGTGCACGTCGGCCACCATCGAGGCGATCCAGCGCATGTTGTAGTTCTTCTTCAACGGGCCGGTCTCGCCTGCCAGCAGCTCGCCCACGTAACGCTGCACCGGCGCTTCCCAGTGACGCTGGTTGGACATGTTGATGGCGAATTCTGCGGTGGTCTCCGGGACCTGGATGTTCTCGTGGGTCAGCACGAAGCTGCCCAGCTCACGGTCCAGGGTGAAGCCGATGACGCCATTGCCCAGGGTCAGCACCAGCATGGTCTGCGGACCATAGATGGCGTAGCCGGCCGCCACTTGCTGGGTGCCCGGCTGCAGGAAGGCCTGCTCGTTCAGGGTTTCGTTCTGGCTCAGGTACTCGTTCGGGCAACGCAGCACGGAGAAGATGGTACCGACCGAGACGTTGACGTCGATGTTCGACGAGCCGTCGAGCGGGTCGAAGACCAGCAGGTAGGCGCCTTTCGGGTAACGACCCGGGATCTGGTAGGCATTGTCCATCTCTTCGGAGGCCATGCCGGCCAGGTGGCCACCCCACTCGTTGGCCTCGAGCAGGATCTCGTTGGAGATCACGTCGAGCTTCTTCTGCACTTCGCCCTGTACGTTTTCGGTGCCCATGCTGCCCAGCACACCGCCCAAGGCGCCCTTGGACACGTTGTGGCTGATTTCCTTGCACGCACGCGCCACCACTTCGATCAGGAAACGCAGATCGGCAGGGGTATTGTTGCTACGGGTCTGCTCAATCAGATAGCGACTCAGGGTAACGCGGGACATGTGTGGCTCCGGAAGGGAATGGGGTCGATAAACCCATGCAGTCTACAGGGAGTGTCGAAGGCTAGCGAGCTGTCGCCGGCGCACTCGCCCGCGTGATCGCCTTGGCGAAGGCACGGGTGAGGGTCGGGACAGGGTCCGGCGCATCTGACGACGCGCCGCTCGGGTAGTTCAGCACCCACGAGGGCAACTGTCCATCGCCCTCTCACCCTTCCTCATGCCAGGCTCAGTCCAGAGCGTTCCAGATCTCGGTGGCGTACTCGCGGATGGTGCGGTCGGACGAGAACCAGCCCATGTGGGCGGTATTGAGCACCGCCTTGCGCCACCACGCCTGAGGCTGGTGCCAGAGCGCTTCGACCTGGCGCTGGGCATCCCAGTAGGCATCGAAGTCGGCGCACACCAGGAACCGGTCGTACGCCACCAGCGAGTCGACCAGCCCGGTGTAGCGCGAAGGATCGTCCGGCGAGAACACGCCGCTGCGGATGGCGTCGAGCACATCGCTGAGCCGACGGGAGGCCGCAATCGCCTGACTGGCGCCGAAATCGCCGCTGCGCCGGCGCGCCTCGACCTGCTGGGCCGTCAGGCCGAAGATGAACAGGTTGTCCATCCCGACCTGCTCGCTCATCTCGACGTTGGCACCGTCCAGCGTGCCGATGGTCAGCGCACCGTTGAGGCCGAACTTCATGTTGCTGGTGCCCGAGGCTTCATAGCCGGCGGTGGAGATCTGCTCGGACAGGTCAGCCGCCGGGATGATGCTTTCGGCCAGGCTGACGTTGTAGTTGGGCAGGAACACCACTTTCAGCAGACCGCGCACGGTCGGGTCATTGTTGACCACACGGGCGATGTCGTTGGTCAGCTTGATGATCAGCTTGGCCTGGTGGTAGCTGGCCGCCGCCTTGCCGGCGAAGATCTTCACCCGTGGCGCCCAGTGGGTCTCCGGCTCGGCCCGCATGGCCTGGTACAGCGCCACGGTGTGCAACAGGTTGAGCAGTTGCCGCTTGTACTCGTGGATCCGCTTGACCTGAACGTCGAACAGCGCCTCGGGGTTGACGGTAACGCCGACGCGTTCCTGGATGATGCTGGCCAGGGAGCGCTTGCTGTGCAGTCGTTGCTCGGCGAACTGCCGGCGGAAGGCGGTCTTCTCGGCGAACGGCGCCAGGTCGACCAGGCGCCGTTGCGGATCGTCCTTGAAGTCCGGCCCCAGCACCTCGACGAGCATGTCGGTCAGCTGCGGATTGGACTGATACAGCCAGCGGCGGAAGGTCACGCCGTTGGTCTTGTTGTTGATGCGCTCCGGGTAGAGCCGGTGCAGGTCGGCGAACACCGTGTTGCGCATCAGCTTGGTGTGCAGTGCCGAGACGCCGTTGACGCTGTGCGAACCCAGGAACGCCAGGTTGCCCATGCGCACCCGGCGCCCATTGTCTTCCTCGATCAGCGAGACGGCGCGCAGCAGCTCGAAATCGTGCAGCCCTTTGGCCCGTACCGCGTCGATATGGTAGGCATTGATCAGGTAGATGATCTGCATGTGCCGCGGCAGCATCCGCTCCATCAGCGACACCTGCCAGGTCTCCAGGGCTTCGGGCAGCAGCGTATGGTTGGTGTAGGCCAGGGTGTTGACGGTCAGGTCCCAGGCGGTGTCCCACGGAATCTCGTGCAGGTCGACCAACTGGCGCATCAGCTCGGCCACGGCGATCGAGGGGTGCGTATCGTTGAGCTGGATGGCGGCCGCGTCGGGCAGGTTCAGCAGCGAATCGTGCATGGTCAGGTGACGCCGCAGCAGGTCCTGCAGCGACGCCGAGACGAAGAAGTACTCCTGGCGCAGGCGCAACTCCTGACCGGCTTCGGTGCTGTCGGCCGGGTACAGCACGCGCGAGATGCTTTCGGCACGCGCGACCTCGGCCACCGCGCCCAGATGGTCACCGGCGTTGAAGCGCTCCAGGTGCAGCTCTTCCAGCGCACGTGCGCGCCACAGGCGCAGGGTATTGACGCTGGCGCCACGCCAGCCGACCACCGGCGTGTCGTAGGCGACGGCACGGACCGTTTCGCCGGGCGTCCAGATCTGCCGCTGCTGGCCCTCGGCATCGGTGACGGTCTCGACGCTGCCACCGAAGCTGATCGGGTAGATCACCTCGGCGCGCTCGAACTCCCAGGGGTTGCCGAAATCCAGCCAGTTTTCGGTCTGCTCCTGCTGCCAGCCATCGACCACGGCCTGGCGGAACAAGCCGTGCTCGTAGCGAATGCCATAGCCGTGGGCGGCGATACCCAGCGTCGACATGCTTTCCATGAAGCAGGCCGCCAGACGACCGAGGCCGCCGTTGCCCAATGCCGCATCCGGCTCGAGCAGGCGGATCCGCTCCAGGTCCACGTCCAGCCCATCCATCGCCTCGCGTGCAATGTCGAGCAGGCCAAGGTTGTTCAGGCTGTCGTAGAGCAGCCGGCCGATGAGAAATTCCAGGGAGAGGTAATAGACACGCTTCTGGCTGCGCCGGTAGGCCTGGCGAGTATGGTCCATCCAGTGATCGACCATGTGATCGCGGGCGGCCAGGGCGACCGCTTCGAACCAGTCATGCTCGAAGGCATGCTCCGGGTCCTTGCCGATCGCATAGGTCAGCTTGTCCAGTACGGCGGCGCGGAATGCGGCCACCTCCGCGTCACGTGTATTGAGATCCTGAGACATACTTCGTCCTCGAGCCAGTCGGTCAACATGCCATGGAAAGAGTGAGCCTAGACGCTTCGACACAGGATGACAGGCGCGGTTCGAGTTTGTTGCACCTTGGATAACCGGCGAAAGGTTGTTCACTTATTGAGCAATTTCGGTATGATCGCGCGCCCATCCCGCCTGACCTTTTCTGATTCCGATGAAACCGACCCTGATCGCCGCCGCCGAAGTGGACCGCCTGGACACTTGGCAACGTTACGCCAGCCACATGTGTGGCGGCTGCCACTCGACCTGCTGCACGCTGCCCGTGGAGGTGAAGATCCGCGACCTGATCCGCATCGGCGTGGTGGACGAATTCGAGAAGGATGAACCGCCGAAGAACGTCGCCAAACGCCTGCAGAAGGACGGTATCGTCGAGCGTTTCAACCAGAAGTCGGGCATCTTCACCTTGACGCGCATGAGCAACGACGATTGCCTGTACCTGGACCGCAAGAGCCGGCTGTGCACCATCTATGACAAGCGACCAGACACCTGCCGCAACCATCCGCGGGTAGGGCCGCGGCCGGGCTACTGCGCCTACAAGCCAAAGGCCGCGACCCGCTGACCACCCAGCGCCGATCCTGCATGACGCCCATCGCGATGACACGGCTCTCGCCTGTCAGGGGCCGGACATCTGGCAAACCTCGCAAACGGTAGTCGATTGCCTATACTGTGCCGCCGCCGCATACCCTTCGAGGTGTTCGGGCGCGCAGCGATGATGACCGGAGGTGTCGTCGCTGAGGGTGGCGACTGCGTCACGCACCCGCCTCGCTACCCCAGGGTTTCACATCGTCCAAGGCAGGAAGACGTTTCATGTGGGATGGCAGCGTTACGTTCGGCGATTCATGGGCAGGCTATATCGGGCGGACCGATCAGAACAGCGCCCATTCGCATGTCGCCATTCAGCTCTGCATCGGGCTTGGCCACGACATCACGCTCGAGCTGCCCGATCGCCTGCTGCACGCCCCCGGCGTCGTCATCGGCCCCAATGTCGAACATCGCGCGCTACCAGGCCCACATTCGGTCGCCTTCATCTACGTCAGCCCCGATATTGCCTTGGGCCGCGCCTTGAACGCGCTGCTCGACGACGACGGCATCGCCTTGGCCAGCGACGCGCTCATCGAATGCTTTCGTGCAGCAGACTCTCTTCCCGGTGCCATCGAGTCGCTCGAGCGCCTGCTCGCCATTGACGCACCCATGGACCAGCGACTGCGCAAAGCCCTTCACCTGCTGCGTCAGGACCGTAGTGGTCCTGGCTGCGTCACGCGAGTGGCACACGCCGTGGGCCTGTCTGGGCCACGCTTGCGCTGCGTGGCGACTCGGCAACTGGGCGTCTCGCTGTCGCAATGGCTCATCTGGCACAAGCTCGAGCGTGCCTCCAAGTCTCTCGCCTGCGGCGCAACGCTCTCCGAGGCAGCGGTCGATGGCGGATTTGCCGATCAAGCGCACCTTGCGCGCATGATGCGACGGATGATTGGCATGACGCCCAGCGCAGCGGCCTCGGTATTGAGAAATACAAGCGTTTCGTTCAAGACGCAGTGATGTCATCGCGCCAATATGCGCCGCGTTCGACTCACCTGAACTTCCAACGCTGAAGACTGTCCGTCCGCAGCTTTCGAGCATCCCGGCAGGTGAGTGTTCGCGCACATGCCATGGACAGCTTCGTCTTTGCCTGGCAAGGCGCACAGACCTTTTCTTAGACGAGTCCGCAGGAAGCGACCCCCATGTCAGACCCTCAGAAGCTTACCGTCCTCCTGACAGGAGGAGCCGGGGTGCTTGGCGAAGCCTTGATCGACCGGCTGGCGGATGACCATCACCTCATCTGTCTGACGCGCAAGAGTCGCATCCTTCACCCCAAGGTTCAGACCATCCAAGGCGATATCTGCCTGCCACGGCTCGGCCTTACCGAGGCAACCCATGACCGCCTTCTGTCTCAAGTGGATTGGGTCATTCATGCAGCCGCCATCACCCGCCTGGATGGTGAAATCGATCAGATCTTCTCGGTCAATTACCAGGGCACCGAGCAGGTCGTGCGCTTCGTGCAGCAAGCGGGCGTCCCGCTCTACCACATCAGTACGGCTTTTACCCATCCCTGCGAGTATGCCGACGGGGTACAGACAGAAACGCCTTACGAAGTCGCCAAGCGGCAAGCCGAGGCGCTGGTACGCACCTCGGGTATCGACGTCTCGATCTTTCGTCCATCGATCATCATCGGCGATGCCAACAGTGGTCGCATGCCCAATTTTCAAGGCTTTCACATGACCATGGGGCTGATGATGTCGGGCTTCCTGCCGATCGTGCCCTGCCCTGAAGAGGGCCATGTCGACCTGATCGCCCGCGACGTTGCAGCCCAAGCCATCGCCAATGCCCTGCAGCGCAGACTCATTGGCGAGGATTACTACCTCACCAGCGGTTCGGGTGCATTGAAGTTGACTGGCTTGCTGGACTTGATGTGCCAATCCATGCACAGCCAGGCCGCGCCGTTCACCCGCCCACGCTGCATGGCACCCGATGTCTACGAGCGCCTGGTACGCCCGGTGTTCCTGCCCGCCTTGAGCGAGAACGTGCGTGCAGCGCTGGGACGCGCGCATCAGCTGTGCCGCTATGCCAGCCTCATCAAACCATTGCCCAGTTCCTTGGCAGATCTGCTGACGCCTGAGCAATGGGCAGCACGTAACGTCGGCCGCGAGCTGTTGCTGTCGCTGAACCACCTAGCCCCCAAGCTCGGCGCGTTGACGCGCATGCTCAGACAACCAGCGCCCGCCAGTGCGTCGGTCCTCTCGGAGGCCTTGCAATGAAGTCGAGCCCGAGCGAGAACACGCCGACATCCGCTGAAATGCCCTCGGTCGAGCAGTGCTTCCGTCAGCATGTCAACGCCGGCTATGCACGGCTGGCTGCCTTGATGAACCTGCCTGTCGAGCAGTCGAGTCAAGGTGTCTACATCGATGACGACCAAGGACGTCGTTATCTGGATGTCGGTGGATATGGCGTGTTCTTCCTGGGGCACGGCCACCCCACGGTGGTGGCCGCCGTCATACGACAATTGCAGCGTAACGCCTTGGCGAGCAAGGTGCTGCTCAACCCAGAGCAGGCATTCGCCGCGCAAGCATTGGCCGCCGTGTGTCCTGGCGATCTGCAATACGTGTTCTTTTGCAACTCTGGCACCGAAGCTACCGAGGCTGCGTTGAAGCTGGCGCGGGTCAATGGCTGCCGTCGCGTGCTGTCGACCGAAGGTGGGTTTCATGGCAAAACACTGGGCGCCCTGGCCGTTACCGGGAGAGAGAGCTACCGCGCCCCCTTCGACGGCCTGATCGGGCAGCATGCGTTCGTGCCCTACGGCGAGGCACATGCCCTGGAGCAAGCGCTGGCACAAGACCCCGAGCGGGCATGCGTGATCCTCGAGCCCGTTCAAGCCGAAGCCGGTGTGATCGTGCCGCCGCCTGGCTACCTGGCGGAAGTGCGCAGGCTCTGTGATCGGCACGGAGCCTTGCTGATCTTCGATGAGATCCAGTCCGGACTCGGGCGCACGGGGCGCTGGTGGGCCTGCGACCATGAGCAGGTGGTGCCCGACATCATGCTGGTCGGCAAGAGCCTGTCGGGTGGTTGCGTTCCGGTGGCGGCGATGGTCGCCACGCCAACGGTCTACGCGCCCTTCAACCGCAATCCGACGCTCCACACCTCAACCTTCGGCGCCAACCCATTGGCCATGGCAGCGGTACGCGCCACGTTGCAGGTGATGCAGCAGGAAAACCTGGTCGAGCGTGCACACGTCCTGGGTCAGCACCTGCAGACGCGCCTGCTCGATCTGCTCGAGCGCGTGGGTCTGGATGATCGCGTGCAACTGCGCGGTAGCGGACTGTTGCTGGGCTTCGAGTTCGAAGAAGCCTCGATGGCTGCAGACATGGTCATGGCGTTACTCGAACAACGCATCATCGTCTGCCACTCGCTCAACGATCACCGCGTGATCCGCCTCACCCCGTCCCCCCTGCTGAGCGCCGAGGACTGCCATTGGCTGGTCGAGGGCTTTGGCCGGGCCTTGACCGCCTGCGTACCAGCCCGTCGAACACTGGAGTCACTATGAAAGAAGTCACCGTCCGAGCCCACATTCCCCACGCCTGCGCAGACGAGGTGTTTTCCGTCATTCGCGACTTCGGCAATTACGTGACGCTGTGCGACTCGGTCAGAAGCATCGTCGTCGAGCCGGTCGACGACCAAGTGTCGCTCACCTCCTGGGAGGTCAACTTCCACAGCGGCATCCTCAAGTGGCAAGAGCGCGATACGTTCGATGCAGCGCAACGAGCGATTCACTTCGAACAGATCGCAGGCGATGTCGACCATTTTTCTGGCAGCTGGCACGTCATGGCCGATGGCAACGACGCACTCGTGCACTTCCAGTCGCGTTTCGATCTGGGCCTGCCGATGCTGGCCGACATGCTTGATCCGGTGGCGCAAAAAGCCATTCGGGACAACATCCACTCGATCATTACCGGCCTGTTCCCGACAAGCCACGTGCAGGTTTGACGCCATGACCCTTTCCTTGCTGAGTCCTGCCCGGGCTGCGCTCGAACATTATGCGCCCGGATTCGATACGCGCCTGGCGGCTCTCGACTTCGCCCTGCGCGAGTCGCCTGACGGCGATGTGATCGGACTGTTCAAGCAATACGGTCCAGTTGGGCTGCTGGTTGCTGCCGCAGCCGGCGGTCAGGGTGCAAGCGTCGCTGACGCCATGCATGTGCAGATCGCTCTGGGAGCGCGCTCGCCTTCGCTGGCCGTGGCCAGCACCATGCATCAGTTCTCGGTCGCCAGCCTGCTGGCGCTCACCCAGGACGGTAGCGGTGCCGAAGGGCTTCTGCTGGCCGCGATCGCCCAGAACCGTCTATTGCTATCGTCCGGGTTCGCCGAAGGCCATACCGGCGCTGGCATCCTGGATTCGACCATGCATGCCCAGGCCGTGCCCGAAGGTGTGCGGCTGACCGGAAGCAAGAAGCCTTGCTGCCTCGGGGAGTCGATGGACCTGCTTACCGCCAGCTACACCCGCCAGGGCATTGAGGGCGAGGAGCTGATGGTCGCGCTGATACCGGGCAATGCGTCCGGGATCAGCCGTCACGCGTTCTGGCACAACGCCGCACTGGGCGCGGCACAGAGTATCGAGGTGCGCCTGGACGATGTCCTGGTCCCTGAGCGGATGCTGTTTTCAGCCGGCTACAAACATCGGCTGGGCGATGTGCAGATGGTCGGCTTCGTCTGGTTCGAACTGCTGATCACCGCCTCCTACGTCGGCGCCTGCGCTGGGCTGATCGAGCGTGTCGTCGATGCCGGGCGCTGGACAGCCCACCACCGTGTCGAGCTGGCGGCCAAGCTGCAGCTGGCCATGAGCGCACTGGATGGAGTAGCACAAGACGTCGAGCGCCAGCCGAAGGATCTGGCAGGCGTGCTCGCACGCCTGCTGCTGGTGCGCTACGGCGTCGAACAATTGCTCACCGAAATGTCCGACCAGGCGCACTCGATGCTCGGCGGTCTGGCCTTCATCACCAGTTCGGACAGCTCCAACAGCCTGCTGTCCTGCCGTGGCCTGCAATTCCACCCACCTGCTCGACTGTCGATGGCGCACAACCTCGACCACTACCTGTCCCACTCAACCTTCAGCATCGCCGGAGTGCATCCATGAACCTGCAAGGCAAGATCGTCGTCCTCACAGGTAACAGCCGCGGCCTTGGCCAGGCCACTGCCATCAAGCTCAAGCAACTAGGCGCGACGGTCATCGGCCTGGATATCCTGCCCCCCCTGGCAGACGACGGGCTGGATGGGTTCTATCAAGTCGATCTGGCAGACCGTGCGGCAGTGTCTGCGACAGTCGCCTCCCTGACTGCCAACTTCGGCGACATCGACATCCTCATCAACAACGCCGGCACACTGACCTTGGAGCGCGCAGAAACAGGCGTCACCCCAGACGTGACCCGCGCGCTCGACATCAACCTGTTCGCGCCTTGGCAGTTGGTCTCCGAGTTGCTGCCGGGGTTGCTGCGAAAACGCGGCAAGATCGTCAACGTGTCCTCGCTGTTCGCGTTAGTGAACGCCCCCTACGTCGCCGCCTACGCCACCGGCAAGCGTGCACTGGCAGCCTACTCGGACGTGCTACGCATGCAGTACCGAGGGCAACTGGACATCGTGACCGTCTTCCCAGGCTTCATCGACACGGCTATCCATCTGCCGGCACAGCGAGTCGGGTTGTCGGTCAAGCGCCTGGTCACCTTCAAGTCTGGCGAGCGCACTCTGCTGTCGCTGGAGGAAACGCTCGGCGCGGCATCCGATGGGCTGGTGCGGGCCTGCACGCGTGACGGGCTGCGCAATCGAGGGCTGACGTTCATGGGCACGCTGGCGATGTACACCGCCCGGATCCTGCCCAGCGTGGTCGATGCCTTCATCGCCTTGCGCCTGCGCACGCTCACGCGTGGCGGACACCTGGTGCTCAAGCCCGAACTGATCGACTGACCGCAGCCATGGCCATCGCACTCAAACCTCCCGTACGTCTCGACCGCACGCTGTTCAAGGCGCGTTCGGGCGAGTCGGCGTTGGTCATCGCCTACGCCTTGGCGCTCTACCTGCTGCCGCTGGGGCTCTTCGTGTTCCTTGCCGGTGACGGCTCGGCAGTCAGGATGCTGGTGTGCTCACCCCTGCTGGTCGTGGCGGGGTATGGCTTGTTCCTGCAGGCGATCCTGGGTCACGAAGGCTTTCACTTCAACCTCAGCCGCAACGCGTTACGCAGTTGTCATCTGGGGGTTCTGGTCAGCTCATCGCTTCCAGGCTTTTGCGTCACAGGCTATTTCGTCGACCACTGGCAGCACCATCGCTACAGCAACAGTGACCAGGACCCAGACTATCGGCTTTTTTCGCGCTACCGCACCCTTGTGAGCCGGATCACCCTGTCGCGGCTGGTCGCTACCCTCCGGTATCTGGTGGCCACCACCAACCTGGCATTTGGTCCGTCGATCACGCCATCGCCGCTGCCCATGCAGGCCTGCGACGTTCGTCACCTGGCACGTTGCAACCTGATGTGCCAACTGGGCTGGCTGGGCGTGTATGGCCTGGCGGCCATTCGATTCGACGGTCTGCTGATTGGCATGGCGGTGGCATTGTCGGTGGCCTTCCTGGTATCGGCGATGAACGCCTACCAGGAGCATGCCTTCAGTCCTGGCCACGATGCGCCACCTGCGCGCTCGCGCACCTCGCGTCTAAGCACTTGGCTGCACGCCGGATCGAACTATCACCTGGAACATCATCTTTACCCGAGCATACCTTGCTGGCGCCTGCCACGCGTACACCGACAGTTGCTCGAGCAGGGCTGGTACGAAGACAAGCGGCATCTGCTCGAACCTGGCTTTCTTGGCGCGTTCCGGTACGCCTCGGGACGCCACCCCTACAGCGCAAGACACTGATTTCAACCTCATGGACAACGTGCCTGACTGTCAGGCCGCAGGAGCACCTATGTCACTCGACATCGATAGCCACATCGCGCACGAGCGCGAGCAACTGTTCACCCACCCTTTGTTCGCAGGCATTCGCACCGTCGAAGACGTGCGCACGCTGATGGAGGTCCACGTGTTCGCAGTCTGGGACTTCATGACGCTGCTCAAGCGCATCCAGCGTGACCTCACGTGCGTGAACTTGCCTTGGGTACCCCCTGCACACATCACGGCAGCGCGTCTGATCAACGAAATCGTCGTAGGCGAAGAAACCGACGAACACCCCGAAGGTGGCTTCATCAGCCACCTGGATCTCTATTTGATCGCCATGGAAGAAATCGGGGCCGACACGTCGGTATTCCGTCGGTTCCTGGCGGTTATCCAGTCTGGCGAATCTCTGGCCCAAGCCCTCGCGGATCCGTGCATCCCACTGCCGGCGAAAGTCTTCGTCTGTCAGACGCTCGACGTGGCGCAGCATGGCACTACCGAAGCCGTCCTGGCGTATTTCTTCTTCGGTCGTGAAGACATCATCCCTGACATGTTCGGCGGGCTGCTCAAGGAGTGGTCGGTCAGCGAGGCGGATGCCCCCATGTTCACTTACTACCTCAAACGTCATATCGAGATGGACGGTGATGACCACGGTCCTGCGGCCAAGCGCATCATCGCAGAGATCGTCACCACCCCAGAACAGCACCGCAACATGGTCGAGAACGCCCGCAGCGCGATCGTCTCTCGGATTGCGCTATGGGACGGTGTCCAGCACCTGATGGGCCGAGCCGTTCCGGCGACCTGCGCTCATGAACCCCATGCTCAGCTCGCCGCCAGCCTCTGATCGCCTCGTGACGCTCGACGTCGCGACACCTTCCAAGCGGGATGGAGTACGCAAGACATGACCCAGGGTAAGCTCATCAAGCTGACGCTCTGTGCAGGCGTGATCGGCGGCCTGCTATTTCTAGGCTGGCAACGGTGGGCTTATGCCACGGCCTATGTCAGCACCGACAACGCAGAGCTCGACGGTGTGATCATCCCGGTCCGCGCCAAGCTGTCCGGTGTGGTGACGCAGGTGCCGGTCATCGACAACATGCCCGTGGCCAGTGGCGACCTGCTGTTTCAAGTCCGCGACAGCGAGTATCGCCAACAGCTCGCTCAGCGCCAGGCCCATTGGCAAGCGTTGCGCGTGGCAGCCGGTCAAGACGGCAGCCCTGGGCAGCTGGACAGCCAGATCCTCGGCGCCGTGGCACGACGTCAAGCGGCCGAGGCGGCTCTGGCACAGTCGCACGCGACCCTTGAACAGGCACGCAACGATTATCAACGTGCGCGACGCCTTCACGCCCAGGGCGCGACCAGCACCCAGGACCTGGAGGCGATCAAGGCACGGTTCGATGCGTTGAATCATGCTCAGGAGGTGGCGCGGGGCAATTCCCGTGCAGCCGCTCAGAACACGCTGGCCAACCAAGCCGAGCTCAAGGCCCAGGACTATCGCATCGCCGCGGCGCAGGCCGAACTCGAGCTCGCACGGATCCGGCTCGAAGACACTCGGCAGACCGCGCCGCTGTCCAGCGTCGTGTCCAAGAAAGAGGTGGAGCCTGGTCAGTACGTGGTGGCAGGACAAAAGCTGATGAGCCTCATTGGCACCGAACCGCTGTGGATTACCGCCAACTTCAAGGAAACCCAGGTCGGGCGTGTGCGTGTCGGACAGAAAGCTCGAATCACGGTGGATGCGTTTCCTGACGCGACCTTCGCTGGCACGGTGCAAAGCCTGGCGCCTGCCACCGGTGCGCGGTTCTCGTTGCTGCCCCAGGAGAACGCGACCGGCAACTTCACCAAGGTGGTTCAGCGCGTTCAAGTGCGAATCGCGCTGGACGACGTGCCGACCTCGTACAGTGGCTTGCTGAGCCCCGGCATGAGTGCCTTCGTCGAAGTCGAGGCGCATGCGCCAGGCAGCGCAGTGCCATGAAATCACCCTACCTGATCGCCCTCACCGTCACGCTGGTGTCGATGATGGAGCTGTTGGACGTCACCATCGTCAACGTGGCCATCCCGAGCCTGATGGGCACCTACGGTGCCTCGGTCGACGAGATCTCCTGGGTATCGACCGGCTACGTGGTAGCCAACGTGGTGATTCTACCGGCCAGCGGCTGGCTCTCGGCCTGGTTCGGTCGACGTCGCTACTACCTGGTCTCGACCGCCACCTTCGTGGCGGCGTCACTGGGGTGCGCGATGTCCAACGAGCTCTGGCAACTGGTGGGCTTTCGGGTCCTTCAAGGACTGGCCGGCGGTGGATTGCTGGGGATCTCGCAAGCCATCATCTACGATGTGTTTCCCAAGGAAAAAGTCAGTACGGGCATGGCGCTGTATGGCGTTGGCGTGATGATGGGGCCGACCCTGGGTCCGAGCGTCGGTGGCTACCTGATCGACGCCTTGTCCTGGCACTGGATCTTCCTCATCAACCTGCCGATCGGCGCGGTCGCTCTGCTGCTGTGCTGGCTGTGCATCAGCGACTCGATCAACGAACGCAAACCTAGCCAGATCGACTACAGCGGCTTCTGCCTGCTGGCCATCGGCGTTGGCAGCTTGCAGATCCTGCTGGAACGTGGCGAACACTGGGACTGGTTCGAATCGAACTGGACAGTGGCGTGCCTGTTGCTGAGCGCCTTCGGCCTGCTGGGGTTTTTCTGGTGGGAGCGACGTGCGGCTCAGCCGATCGTGAACGTTGCGCTGTTCCAGGACCGCGAATTCCTGATGGGCTGCATGTGCGCCTTCTGCGTCGGCTTCGGCCTGTACAGCACGCTGTTCATGGTGCCGCTGTTCCTGCAGACGCTGCTCCAGCAAAGCGCCTACCAGAGCGGCCTGGTCATCTTCCCAGGGGCCGTGGCCAGTGCCGTCAGCACCTTGGTCATCGGCAAGCTCTCGCAAGAGAACAAGATCGACGAACGCGTGTTCGTGACCTTGGGCATCGCCTTGTACTGCTATGCAATGTACCTGCACACGCAGTTCACCCTGGCCAGCAACCCCGACACGCTCTACTGGCCCTTGATCATCCGTGGGCTGGGGCTGGGCATGATTTTCGTGCCCTTGACCAACCTGGCCATGCGCCGACTGCCTGTGCACCTGGTCTCGGGGGGCTCGGGTGTACTCAACCTGATGCGTCAGCTGGGCGGCAGCGTCGGTATCGCCATCGCCGCCACCTTGCTGACGCGTTATGCCTGGGAGCGCTATCGCCTGCTGTCCGAACATGTGACCGAATCGGCGCTGGTCGCTGGAGGCTGGGGCGGTATCGCCAAGGACCCGCTGTTCCTGACACTGGGTACGACAGGGCAGCAGGCGACCGTCCTGATGCCTTATCTGGAGGCGCGTGAACAAGCGCAGATGCTGGCCTTCAGCATGCTGTTCGGCACGTTGGGAGCCGTCATGGCGATCGGTCTGCCCATGGTGTTGCTCATGCGTCGCAGCACCCTCGCCCGCTAGTCATTCGATGGAGCCATTCCGTGCGTATTCCCAGGTTGTACCCTGATCTCCCCTCAATCGGCCTGCTCGGTGGCCTGACACTGTTCCTGGTCTCGCCCTCGGCATCAGGCAGTGACCTATATGCGCTCTACCAACGCGCGCTTACGCATGACATGACCTTCGCCGCCGTACAGGCCCAGGCTGCTGCAGTCGCCGAGCGACAGGTGCAACGTCGCGCCGACCTGCTGCCCAGCCTCTCGGCCACTGGCGGCGCTGCCTGGGTCGATGCCCAGGAGAGTGATCACTATCGGCGTAACCGGGATCACTCCAACGCCTATGCGGTCGTCCTGACTCAACCGCTGCTGCGCTGGCAGAACGTGATTGCCCATGACCAGAGCAAGCTGCAGGTGAGTGCCAGCGAGGTAGCGATCGAGCAGGCGCGTCAGAACCTGATGCTGCGGGTAGCGCGCGCCTATTTCGACGTATTGCTGGCCCAGGAAGTGTTGGAGACACGCACGCACCAGCTCCGCACGCTGGTCCGGCAACGAGCACGCACCCAACGGTTGCTGGACGAAGGGGCCGCCACTGCGAACGCACTGGCACAGATCCAGGCTCGCCATGACGACGCCGAGGCCGACCGGATCGCTGCCCATGGTCAGTTGGACCTGGCCATCGAAACGCTGGCGCAATTGACCGCCAGTCGACGCACGTCGTCGGCCAGCCTTGGTCATGACATTCACTTCCAGACGCCAGAACCGGCCTCGGCGGATGCGTGGGCAAGCCAGGCTCAGACCAGCAGCCTGAGCGTCCAGGCTGCCGAACTGGTCCAGCGGACGGCGCACATGGGTATCGAGCGCGAGCGCGCCGGACATCTCCCGACGGTCGACCTGATTGCCGCCCATGGGCGTTTCTCTGCCGTAGGCGGCGATCTCTACGACGTGACCTTGCCAGAGGCGCGTTACCGCCAGACGGTGGTCGGTCTCAAGCTGGACATCCCCCTGTATGCCGGTGGGCGCACCACAAGTCAGGTCCGCGAGGCACAAGCACTGGAGTACGAAGCCAACGACAGATTGGAGGAGGCACGCCGCACCGCCGCCTTGACCGCACGTCAGGCCTACCTGCGCGTGACCAGCGGCCTGAGCCGCTACCAGGCGCTCAGGCAGGCATTGGTCTCGAGCGAGACCAACCTGAGCGCGGTGACCCATGGTTTCGAGGCAGGTGCGCATATCGACACCGAGGTACTCGATGCACAACAGCGCGTCAGCGATACCCGTCAGCGGCTGGCCGAGCAGCGTCATGCCGTGCTCATGGCCCAGCTCGAGTTGTTGGCATCCAGTGCAAGCCTGGATGACGCCAGCCTGCGCCGGGTGAGCGACTGGGTCCGATGAGGCGCGCGAAGGGCCGCTGCCAGGCTCAGCGTGCGTCGGCTGGGAAGCTCTTGCAGGCGCCATCCTGCTGGGCAGGCGGATGCGCAGGATAGACCTGCGGCAAGACGCTGACCGGACTGGTCGCGATGAACCCATCGGCGAAGCGTGCTTCGACGAACTGTGCCTGCCAACCGGTCTCAGGCGGCGTGTGCGGCAGCGAAAAACGCTGCCGGGGCGTGAGGGTGACGGACGTGTAACGGACTCCGCAGGCATAACGGAAGTCACGGTCCCGGCTATTGTTCGCAGTCCATACCTTCACCGCCACCGGCAGCTCGGAAAACTCGACGGTACTCGACCCGTCCTGCCGATTGACGGACAGCTGCACGCTCGGCAAGGCGACGTCGTCGCGCAGGCGCCTGAGTGCCGGCACCAGGGTGCTCACTACCGCGTTACGCACGCCACCATGGTCAGAGTTCGGCAGCACGCGCAGGCTGGTCTGCCCGGGCAGACGCTGCTGGAAGTCGGTCACCTGGTCTGGCGCGAAGAAATCGTCGCCACTGGCTGACACCAGATACTTGGGGATCGCCAGGCGCTGCCCGGGCTCGTCGAGGTATCGCATCGGGTCCATCAGCCCCATCAGTTGCTCGAAGCGCGGCGTGCCCAGACGCTGCAGCGCGCCGGCCTTCTGGTAGGGCCAGAGCGCAGCAGGCCAATGGCCGCCGTACCGCTGGCGCAGCCCCTTGAGCATGGTGGCGGTGTCCGCCACGTCGATCACGCTGGGCACGATCGCGCTGACGCGAGGGTCACCCAGGGCGGTCAGCCAGGCGCTCCAGCCGCGCTTGGAGGCACCGGTGATGATGAAGCGGTCCACTGCGACCCCGGCTTTCTTCAGCTCCACCTCAGCCAGGTCCATGGCACGGCTGGCTGCCGCAGCCATGGGCACATGCAGGGGCAGCTCGGCCGCGGCGTCGGGGTTGCGCATCCAGTGGGTCCAGGTATGGGCCACCGCATCGTCCTCGCGCAGGGGCTGTTCAGCGTCGCTGAACGTCAGGTACTGATTGGGCACATCGCTGATCATGACCACGGCGACCCGGGCCTTCAGCGCCACCTCGCGCAAGGCCTCGCGTGAATAGTCAAAGTTCTGCGAATCGCTGTGGCGCAGGCCGTTGTTCACCACCAGCAGTGCCTTGCCGGGCACGGCATGGCTGGGCACGTGCAGTTCGACCGTATGCTTCCAGCGACGCGGCTCGAGCACCGGCTGCGGGTCCCAGGTCTGGGACATCAGCTCGAAGCGCCGAAACGCGTAGTCCGGTTCGGCGTTCTGCTCGATCAGGACCGACTCGAGCGGCGCCTGACGGACATTGGCCATGTGGCACTGTACGACCTGCTGCGGACGCAGGCTGCTGCAATCTTGCGCGGCACTGGCCTGGAGACTGGCCATCAAGCAGGGAATGGCCAGTGCGAAACGATAGTTCATGGAAGGGCCTCCTTGGAATGAGGCACTCAACCTGGGGAAAGGAGCGCCTGCCTACAAGCTAGTAGCCGGCGGAAAAAGCACAAACCTACAGCTCTTCAGGAAAAAGCCCATGAACCAATGCAGCCCACAAACGAAAACGCCCCCGGCCTTTCGACCGGGGGCGTCTTCATTCAGCCTGAGCTCACTCAGTTCTTGGCTTTCTTGGCAGCGCGGGTACGCTCGCCTTCGTCCAGGATCTTCTTGCGCAGACGGATCGACTTCGGCGTGACTTCACACAGCTCGTCTTCCTGGATGTATTCCAGCGCCTGTTCCAGGGTGAAGCGAACCGGCGGAACCAGGGCGATGACTTCGTCTTTACCCGAAGCACGCATGTTGTCGAGCTTCTTGCCCTTGGTCGGGTTGACGCCCAGGTCATTGTCGCGGCTGTTCTGACCGATGATCTGGCCGCCGTAGATTTCCTGGCCGTGCTCGACGAACAGCTTGCCGCGCGCCTGCAGGGTTTCCAGCGAGTAGGTCAGGGCCTTGCCGGTCTCGACCGAGACCAGAACGCCGTTGAGGCGACCGGACATGTGGCCGGACTTCACGGCGTCGTAGCGATCGAAGATCGAGGTCAGGATGCCCGCACCGTTGGTCAGGGTCAGGAACTGGTTACGGAAACCGATCAAGCCACGTGCCGGGATGTTGTATTCCAGGCGCACACGGCCCTTGCCATCCGGAACCATGTTGGTCAGGTCGCCTTTACGCAGGCCCATCTCTTCCATGACCTTGCCCTGGGATTCCTCAGGGATGTCGATGGTGACGTTCTCGAACGGCTCTTGCTTGACGCCGTCGACTTCACGAATGATCACTTCCGGACGGCCCAGGGCCAGTTCGAAGCCTTCGCGGCGCATGGTTTCGATCAGTACCGAGAGGTGCAGCTCGCCACGGCCCGAGACCTTGAACTTGTCTGGGGAGTCGGTTTCTTCAACGCGCAGGGCAACGTTGTAGAGCAGCTCCTTGTCCAGACGGTCCTTGATGTTACGGCTGGTGACGAACTTGCCTTCTTTGCCGCAGAACGGCGAATCGTTGACCTGGAAGGTCATGGAAACGGTCGGCTCGTCGACGGTCAGCGGCTTCATCGCCTCAACGGCAGTCGGGTCGCACAGGGTGTCGGAGATGAACAGCTCGTCGAAACCGCTGATGCAGACGATGTCGCCGGCCTGGGCTTCTTCGACGTCCACACGGTGCAGACCGTGGTGACCCATCAGCTTGAGGATACGGCCGTTACGCTTCTTGCCGTCGGCATCGATGGCAACCACCGGGGTGTTCGGCTTGATGCGACCACGGGCGATGCGGCCGACGCCGATGACACCGAGGAAGCTGTTGTAGTCCAGTGCGGAGATCTGCATCTGGAACGGGCCGTCACGGTCGACCGCTGGGGCAGGCACGTGGTCGACGACCGCTTGGTACAGCGGGGTCATGTCTTCGGCCATGGCGGTGTGGTCGAGACCGGCGATGCCGTTCAGGGCCGAGGCGTAGACGACCTGGAAGTCCAGCTGTTCGTCGGTGGCGCCCAGGTTGTCGAACAGGTCGAAGATCTGGTCCAGTACCCAGTCAGGACGCGCGCCCGGACGGTCGACCTTGTTGATCACGACGATCGGCTTCAGGCCGGCTTCGAAAGCCTTCTTGGTCACGAAGCGGGTTTGCGGCATCGGGCCGTCTTGTGCGTCGACCAGCAGCAGCACGGAGTCGACCATCGACATCACACGCTCCACCTCGCCACCGAAGTCGGCGTGGCCGGGGGTGTCGACGATGTTGATGTGGTAGCCGTTCCAGTTGATGGCGGTGTTCTTCGCCAGAATGGTGATGCCGCGCTCTTTTTCCTGGTCGTTGGAGTCCATGACGCGCTCGTCATTGAGTTCACCGCGCTCCAGGGTGCCGGACTGACGCAGCAGCTTGTCGACGAGGGTGGTCTTGCCATGGTCGACGTGGGCGATGATGGCGATGTTACGCAGATTTTCGATCACAACTGTATCTCGATCAGAGGATTCGGTCGCCGCCCAGTGTAGGCGGCCAATAAGAACAAACAGTGCTCAGCAGGCCCGTTGGTCGGGAGGGCGATGGCGGATACTGCCGCCATACAGCCCCGGCGTCTTATGTCGGACGATAAACACGCACATTGGCATGTCCCTCACTGAGCAGATGATGCGCATGCAGGCGGCTCATGACGCCTCTGTCGCAATAAAGCAGGTACTGCCGGTTGGCATCGAGCTGCTTGAACCGGTTGTTGATCGCGTAGAACGGCAGGGCCTGGACCTCGATGCCGTCGAGCACCAGCGGTGCGTCTTCCTGGGCATCGGGGTGGCGGATGTCGATGACGATCTGGCCTGGCAGTGCCTCGCCGACCTCCTCGACCGCCACATCCTTGCCCAGCTCGTCGATGACGTTGTCGATCGAGATGAAGCGGGCTCGCTCCAGGGCGCGCTCGAGCACCGCCATGTCGAATTCCTGTTCCTCGCGCACGACGCGGTGCGGCTTGGCACAGGTGGTCGGGTTCACCGAGATCACGCCGCAGTACTCAGGCATGTGCTTGGCGAACTCGGCGGTGCCGATCTGGTAGGCGGTGTCGATGATGTCTTGCTTGTGGCTGGCCAGCAGCGGGCGCAGGACCAGCTTGTCGGTGGCCTGGTCGATGATCGCCAGGTTCGGCAGGGTCTGGCTCGACACCTGGGAGATCGCCTCGCCGGTGACCAGCGCGTCGATCTGCAGCCGCTCGGCGATGGTGGCCGAGGCGCGCAGCATCATGCGCTTTAGGGTCACGCCCATGTAGCTGTCGTCAACCTTGCCGAGGATCTCGCCGACCACTTCCTCGAAGGGCACGCTGACGAACAGCACGCGCTGGCTGCTGCCGAACTTCTTCCACAGGTAGTGGGCGACTTCCATCACGCCCAGCTCGTGGGCGCGCCCACCCAGGTTGAAGAAGCAGAAATGGGTCATCAGGCCACGGCGCATCATCTGGTAGGCGGCGACCGTGGAGTCGAAGCCGCCGGACATCAGCACCAGGGTCTGCTCCAGGGCGCCCAGCGGATAGCCGCCGATGCCGGGGTGACGGGTGTGCACGATGAACAGGCGCTGGTGACGGATCTCCAGGCGCACTTCCACCTCGGGGTGCTTGAGGTCGATGCCGGCGGCGCCGCACTGCTGGCGCAGCTGGCTGCCGACGTAGCGATCGACGTCCATCGAGGTGAAGTCATGATGACCGGCGCGCTTGCAGCGCACCGAGAAGCGCTTGCCGGCCAGCAACGGGCCGAAATGCGCGCGGCACTTGTCGACGATGTCGTCGAAGTCGCCCAGCGGGTATTCCTCGACCTGCAGGAAATGCGCGATACCCGGCATGCAGCTCATGCGCTCGACCATCTCGCGCTGGAGCTTTTCGTCCTCGACCTGGGTGTTGACCTCGAGATTGTCCCAGACACCATCGACCGACAGCGCCGGATCCAGGTCCTTGAGCACGGTACGGATGTTCTTGCCGAGCTGACGGATGAAGCGCTTGCGCACCGGCCGGCTCTTGATGGTGATCTCTGGAAAGACTTTGACGATAAGTTTCATGAAAGCGGTGCGCGCATGCCTGCCGAAAATGAGGGGCGCGAATTATAGCGGAAATGCCTGAGGGTTTGAGCAACTTTTGTACAAACGGTTTGTCATGCCCTAAATTGGTGCGCCGATTTGAAATCTTGCCTCCAAAGGGTGCGATCCTGACCGCGCCATCGAGCCAAATGCCGCGCTCAGGCATGCAGGCGGCGCTGGCTGGCCATTTTCGGGCACTGGCATGCAATTTGCTCCCTTGTGAGGCAGGTAAGCTTGGCCGACTATGCGGGCCCAGCGACACCCTTTTCCAGGGCAGCGGCCTACCGCGCCCTAGACCATCCGGAGGACAACATGTCGAAGTCGGTTCAACTCATCAAAGATCATGACGTCAAGTGGATTGATCTGCGTTTCACGGACACCAAAGGCAAGCAGCAACACGTCACCATGCCAGCTCGCGATGCGCTGGAAGACGACTTCTTCGAAGCTGGCAAGATGTTCGACGGTTCCTCCATCGAGGGCTGGAAAGGCATCGAAGCCTCCGACATGATCCTCCTGCCGGATGACAGCACCGCCGTGCTGGACCCGTTCACCGAAGAGCCGACCCTGATCCTGGTCTGCGACGTGATCGAGCCGTCCACCATGCAGGGCTACGACCGCGACCCGCGCGCCATCGCCCGTCGCGCCGAGGAATACCTCAAGTCCACCGGCATCGGCGACACCGTGTTCGTCGGTCCCGAGCCTGAGTTCTTCATCTTCGACGAAGTGAAGTTCAAGTCCGACATTTCCGGCTCGATGTTCAAGATCTACTCCGAGCAGGGCTCCTGGATGACCGACCAGGCCGTCGAAGGCGGCAACAAGGGCCACCGCCCAGGCGTCAAGGGTGGCTACTTCCCCCTGCCGCCGGTCGACCATGACCACGAAATCCGTACCGCCATGTGCAACGCCCTGGAAGAGATGGGCCAGGTGGTCGAAGTCCACCACCACGAAGTGGCGACCGCCGGTCAGAACGAAATCGGCGTGAAGTTCAACACCCTGGTGGCCAAGGCCGACGAAGTCCAGACCCTGAAGTACTGCGTGCACAACGTCGCCGACGCCTATGGCCGTACCGCGACCTTCATGCCCAAGCCTCTGTACGGCGACAACGGCTCGGGCATGCACGTGCACATGTCGATCTCCAAGGACGGCAAGAACACCTTCTCCGGCGAAGGCTATGCCGGCCTGTCCGACACCGCCCTGTACTTCATCGGCGGCATTATCAAGCACGGCAAGGCCCTGAACGGCTTCACCAACCCGGCCACCAACTCCTACAAGCGTCTGGTGCCTGGTTTCGAAGCGCCGGTCATGCTGGCCTACTCGGCGCGCAACCGCTCGGCCTCGATCCGTATTCCGTACGTATCCAGCCCGAAAGCCCGCCGTATCGAGGCACGCTTCCCGGATCCGGCAGCCAACCCGTACCTGTGCTTCGCCGCGCTGCTGATGGCCGGCCTGGACGGTATCCAGAACAAGATCCACCCAGGCGACGCCGCCGACAAGAACCTGTACGACCTGCCGCCCGAAGAGGCCAAGCAGATCCCGCAGGTCTGCGGCAGCCTGAAGGAAGCCCTGGAAGAGCTGGACAAGGGCCGCGCCTTCCTGACCAAGGGCGGCGTCTTCTCCGACGACTTCATCGATGCCTACATCGAGCTGAAGTCCGAAGAAGAGATCAAGGTGCGCACCTTCGTGCACCCACTGGAGTACGACCTGTACTACAGCCTCTGATGCACTGACGTCCTGACGTCGAGCATCCGAAACGGCCTCCCCTGGAGGCCGTTTTTCATTTTCTGATCGCTATTTGGGAAGCGTCTGACTTGAGCGCCTGGGTACGACGAGCACACTCGATGTCTCGCCCCCCGGAGACGTTCCCATGCGCCTTACCCTGTTGCTGCCGCTGATCTTGATCCTGACCGTGAGCCTGAGCCTGATAACCTTCGCCAGTTTCTCTTCTGCCACGCCCGTCGAATCGAGGCTGAAACCCCTGGTGGACCTCATCGAGCGCAGGCTGGACATTGCCGAAGCCGTCGCCTTGCACAAGTGGGACCTTGGACAGCCCGTCCAGGACGATGAGCGCGAGCGACAGATCATCGCCAGCGTGCGCCGCGAAGCGCCGAAGCATGGGCTGGATCCCGATCGGGCAGAAACGTTCTTCGTCGACCAGATGACTGCCGGAAAGCTCATCCAGCAGACCTTGCTTAACCGCTGGAAGGACAACCAACGGGCGCCCGAAACCCCACGCCAGGACTTGCGCGCCGAGCTGCGACCTCAGCTTGACGCCCTGCAGCACGAATTGCTGCGCCACCTTGCTGTCTTCGAGCAGGCGGGTATACCCACCTGTGGGCCATGGATGTATCAGCTAATAGTCTCTAGCTCGAACGACCTCCTTCGACAAGCGGCGCTCAGCGTTGCCACCCTGCAACTTTGCAAAGACGCCTGATACAGTCAATGCTCTAATTTGGTGCGCTTTACCCATGAGCCAAGGCAAGCGCATTCTTTTATAGGGCATTCACCAAGATCGAAATACGCATCCTTGGGGAGGTACGCCCGAATATAGGTCTTTTCCCCGAAACGCCGCTTCTTTTCGGAGCCTTGGTTTGTTTCTTGCATTTCCTGGGGACCATGGATCGCCAAGGCGCCCGCCGACGGTCCTCACCGAGGCAGCCATGTGCCAAAAGAGGTCGACGACGCCCCATGACCATTAGTGATGCCCTGCACCGTCTGCTCCTGGACAACCTGACCACCGCCACCCTGCTGCTCGACAGTGCGCTGCGCCTGGAATACATGAACCCGGCCGCCGAGATGCTGCTGGCGGTCAGCGGTCAGCGCAGCCATGGGCAGTTCATCAGCGAGCTGTTCACCGAGTCGACCGAGGCGCTCAACTCGCTGCGTCAGGCTGTCGAACAGGCACACCCGTTCACCAAGCGCGAGGCACAGCTGACCTCGCTCAATGGCCAGAGCCTGACGGTCGACTACGCCGTCACGCCCATCCTCAATCAAGGCCAGACGCTGTTACTGCTGGAGGTGCACCCGCGTGATCGCCTGTTGCGCATCACCAAGGAAGAGGCGCAGCTGTCCAAGCAGGAAACCACCAAGATGCTGGTGCGGGGCCTGGCCCACGAGATCAAGAACCCGCTGGGGGGCATCCGCGGGGCTGCCCAACTGCTGGCCCGGCAACTGCCCGGGGATGACCTGCGCGATTACACCAACGTGATCATCGAGGAAGCCGACCGCCTGCGGAACCTGGTCGACCGCATGCTGGGCTCGAACAAGCTACCCTCCCTGGCCATGACCAACATCCACGAGGTGCTGGAGCGGGTCTGCAGCCTGGTGGACGCCGAAAGCCAAGGCCTCATCACCCTGGTACGCGACTATGACCCGAGCCTGCCGGACGTTTTGATCGATCGCGAGCAGATGATCCAGGCCGTGCTGAACATCGTGCGCAACGCCATGCAGGCGATCGGCGCGCAGAACGAACTGCGCCTGGGCCGCATCACCTTGCGCAGCCGCGCCATGCGCCAGTTCACCATCGGCCATACCCGGCACCGCCTGGTGGCCCGCGTCGAGATCATCGACAACGGCCCCGGCATTCCTGCCGAGCTGCAGGACACCCTCTTCTACCCCATGGTCAGCGGACGCCCGGACGGTACCGGGCTCGGCCTGGCCATCACCCAGAACATCATCAGCCAGCATCAGGGCCTGATCGAATGTGACAGCCATCCCGGCCACACCACGTTCTCGATCTTCCTGCCCCTGGAACAAGGAGCCACCGTCTCATGAGCCGAAGTGAAACCGTCTGGATCGTCGACGACGACCGCTCGATCCGCTGGGTGCTGGAAAAAGCCCTGCAGCAGGAGGGCATGAACACCCAGAGTTTCGACAGCGCCGACGGGGTCATGGGCCGCCTGGCTCGCCAACAGCCGGACGTGATCATTTCCGACATTCGCATGCCCGGCGCCAGCGGTCTGGACCTGCTGGCCCAGATCCGTGAACAGTACCCGCGCCTGCCCGTGATCATCATGACCGCGCATTCGGACCTGGACAGTGCGGTGGCGTCTTATCAAGGCGGCGCATTCGAGTACCTGCCAAAACCGTTCGACATCGATGAAGCCGTAGCGCTGGTCAAGCGTGCCAACCAGCATGCCCAGGAGCAACAAGGCCTGAGCGCGCCCGCGGTTCTGGCCCGTACGCCCGAGATCATCGGTGAGGCGCCGGCGATGCAGGAGGTGTTTCGCGCCATCGGTCGACTGAGCCATTCCAACATCACCGTGCTGATCAATGGCGAGTCCGGCACCGGCAAGGAACTGGTGGCGCATGCGCTGCACCGGCACAGTCCGCGCGCCGCAGCACCGTTCATCGCACTGAACATGGCCGCCATCCCCAAGGACCTGATGGAGTCCGAGCTGTTCGGTCATGAGAAAGGTGCGTTCACCGGGGCCGCCAACCTGCGTCGCGGTCGCTTCGAGCAGGCCGACGGCGGCACGCTGTTCCTCGACGAGATCGGCGACATGCCGGCCGATACCCAGACGCGGTTGCTGCGCGTGCTGGCCGACGGCGAGTTCTACAGAGTCGGTGGACACATTCCGGTCAAGGTGGACGTGCGCATCATCGCAGCGACCCACCAGAACCTGGAAACCCTGGTGCAGGCCGGCAAGTTCCGCGAAGACCTCTTCCACCGGCTGAACGTGATCCGTATCCATATCCCGCGCCTGGCCGACCGCCGCGAGGACATCCCCACCCTGGCCCGGCACTTCCTGGGCCGGGCTGCACAGGAGCTGGCGGTCGAGCCGAAACTGCTCAAGCCGGAGACCGAGGCGTTCATGCGCAACCTGCCCTGGCCGGGCAACGTTCGGCAACTGGAGAACACCTGCCGCTGGATCACCGTGATGGCGTCGAGCCGTGAAGTGCTGATCGGCGACCTGCCGCCCGAGCTGCTGAACCTGCCTCAGGACGCGGCGCCGGTCTCCAACTGGGAGCAGGCCTTGCGTCAATGGGCCGACCAGGCCCTGGCGCGCGGCCAGACCAGCCTGCTGGACAGCGCCGTGCCGAGCTTCGAGCGGATCATGATCGAGACCGCACTCAAGCACACGGCCGGACGTCGACGTGATGCCGCACTGCTGCTGGGCTGGGGCCGCAATACGCTGACACGCAAGATCAAGGAGCTGGAGATGAACGTCGGCGGCGCGGAAGAGGACGACGGCGAGGAGCAGTAAGGCCGGCGAGGCTTGGGCAGGCGTCTCATGCACCGTGCTTGTGCCGCCTGCACCGCATCAAGGCACTCTTGCTTCACGCTTCCCGGAAATACTGCCGAATCCTGCGGTTTTACGGGGGTTTCCAAAGTTGGCACGGCACCTGCAATAGCTCAGGTACTTCCAGTTTTGGGGACCTTGGTACAGGCAGGCCGAGATATCCCCTCTTTTATTCCCGCAGCGTCACTCTGACCCGCCAGCGCCCCGCGTCTTCTGCACCGTGCCACTCGCCGTGCAGGGGGCGGGCAGCCACCAGTGTCAACAACAACCCCTCCTTGCGCGCACGCACTTGCCAGGCCACGGGCTTGCCTTGCCATTGCACGTGGCCCTGGGCCGGCGCGCCGGTCGCGTCGAAGAGCACGGCGACCGTGCCCTCCACGTTCTCGCCATGCAGCTTCGGCGCCTCGTCGAACCAGAGGTCCAGCCCCCCTTCCTGCACCAGAATCTGCTCCAGTACAGGTGTCTGGGGCGCGGTCAGCCGGCCGATCATCAGGCCGACCAGCACCCCGAACAACGCCAGGGACAGCAGCATGCGCTTCCAAGCCTTATAACGCGGGTCCGGTTCGGGGGTAGAATGCTCGCCATCTTCGTGCTTGGAGCCGTGCATGTTTCACGTGATCCTTTTTCAACCTGAAATTCCGCCGAACACCGGCAACATCATTCGTCTGTGCGCCAACAGTGGCTGCCACCTGCACCTGATCGAGCCGATCGGTTTCGAGCTGGACGACAAGCGCTTGCGTCGCGCCGGGCTCGACTATCACGAGTATGCCACGCTCAAGCGTCACGAAAGCCTGGCGCAGTGCCTGGAAAGCCTGGGGCAACCGCGGGTGTTCGCGTTCACCACCAAGGCGTCGCACCCGTACCATGAGGTCGCCTATGAACCAGGCGATGCGTTTCTGTTCGGGCCGGAGAGCCGCGGCTTGCCGGCCGACGTGCTCGACAGCCTGCCCGCCGAACAACGGGTGCGGTTGCCGATGCAACCGGGGTGCAGGAGCCTGAACCTGTCCAATACGGTCGCGGTGGCGGTCTATGAGGCGTGGCGCCAGCAGGAGTTCAGGTAGCACGCAACGGGGCTCGAGGGCGCCGTGGCAGCGGGCGTTCGAGGCGGTGACGTCACGGGCCCTATCGCTGGCAAGCCAGCTCCCACAAGGCTCGCAGGGCTCGCCGAAAGACGGGGACGCGCATGCCTACCTGCAAAAGCAAGCTCCTGCAAAGGCTCGTGCGGTTTTACAAAAGGCGGGGGTCGTTCATGCCGACCTGTGGGAGCGGGCTTGCCCGCGAGAGCGGTAGCCGCTTCGCCGCATGCCTCGACCCTGACGTACCACTGGCAGACCAGACACTGCCAAGGCCTGTTGCAGGCCAAGTGAATGTAGGCCAGTAACGATGGCAAGGTATCGGCCCGAGGCATCGCCAGCGGGCCGACAGCCTTGGCTTACTGCTGAGCCGGCGCCTCGCCGGCTTCCTGCATGCGCTGCATTTCCTGCGCGTACAGGGCGTCGAAGTTGACTGGCGACAGCATCAGGGCCGGGAACGAACCACGGGTCACCAGGCTGTCCAGAGTCTCGCGCGCATAGGGGAACAGGATGTTCGGGCAGAACGCACCCAGGGTGTGGCTCATCGAGGACGCGTCGAGGTTCTTGATCAGGAAGATGCCCGCCTGCTGAACTTCGGCGATGAACGCGACTTCTTCACCGTTCTTGACGGTGACCGACAGGGTCAGGACCACTTCGTGGAAGTCGCCTTCCAGGGCCTTCTGCTTGGTGTTCAGGTCCAGCGCGACGCTCGGCTCCCACTGCTGGCGGAAGATCGCCGGGCTCTTGGGGGCTTCGAACGACAGGTCACGCACGTAGATGCGCTGCATGGAGAACTGCGGGGAAGTGTCTTCGGCCGCGCCGGTGGTCTGTTGGTCAGTCATGGCAGATCCTTATCCTGAAAGAGGGTGGAACAGTGGGGGCATCACGCCTCGAGCAGCGCGTCGAGCCGACCGGCGCGTTCGAGGGCGTGGAGTTCGTCGCAACCGCCGACGTGGGTGTCACCGATCCAGATCTGCGGCACCGACGTGCGGCCGGCCTTCTGGCTCATCTCGGCACGCAGCTGCGGCTTGCCGTCGACCCTGATCTCCTCGAAGGCGACGCCTTTGCGGGTCAGCAGCTGCTTGGCGCGGATGCAGTAGGGGCAATAATCGCTGGAGTAGATGAGGACGGGCTTCATATCACTTCACCAAAGGCAGGTTGTCGGCTTTCCAGCTGGACACGCCGCCGCTGAGCTTGGCGGCGGTGAAGCCGGACTTGAGCAGTTCGCGGCAGTGCGTGCCGGCGTGCTGGCCCATGCTGTCGACCAGGATGAGGGTCTTGGCCTTGTGCTTTTCCAGCTCGCCCACGCGGCCGAGCAGCTTGTCCTGCGGGATGTTCAGGGCGCCGACGATGTGGCCTGCGGCGTATTCCTTGGCAGGACGGATGTCGATGACCACGGCCTTGTCGGCGTTGACCAGCGCGGTCAGCTGGCCATTGCTCAGGCTCTGGCCGCCGCGACGCATTTCGTTGACCAGCAGCAGAACCAGCAGAACGACGAAGATCGCCACCAAGAGCATGTGGTTGGTAGCGAATTGAATCAGGTTGGCAACCATCGATGGGTGTTCCAGGCGAATGAAAATGTCGGCCAGTATACACACCGCCCCTGGCCCACCAAAGCCCGACCGGCGCCTGGAAAGATCTTGTCATTCACTGGCGAGTCGACCCGATCGACGGCCCGCCGGACGAATGTTCGTCAGCCCCGGTGAATTTGCCCTAAAATGCGTGTCCTTATCCTCTTTGACAATTGTGAGTGGGATCCGATGACGAGTACGCCCAAACCCTTGGTCCTGATCATCCTGGATGGCTTCGGGCACAGCGAGAGCCCCGAGTACAACGCCATCCACGCCGCGAACACGCCGGTCTACGATCGCCTGCGCGCCACCCTGCCCCACGGGCTGATCTCGGGCTCCGGGATGGACGTCGGCCTGCCGGACGGGCAGATGGGCAACTCCGAAGTCGGACACATGAACCTGGGCGCCGGGCGCGTCGTGTACCAGGACTTCACCCGCGTCACCAAGGCCATCCGCGACGGCGAGTTCTTCGAGAACCCGGTGCTGACCGGCGCCGTGGACAAGGCCGTGAGCGCCGGCAAGGCGGTCCACGTTCTGGGCCTGCTGTCGGACGGGGGCGTCCACAGTCACCAGGACCACCTGGTCGCCATGGTCGAACTGGCAGCCCAGCGTGGCGCCGAGACGATCTACCTGCACGCCTTCCTCGACGGCCGCGACACCGCGCCGCGCAGCGCCCAGGCGTCCATCGAACTGATGGACGCCACGTTCGCCCGCCTGGGCAAGGGCCGCATCGCCAGCCTGATCGGCCGTTACTTCGCGATGGACCGCGACAACCGTTGGGACCGCGTCAGCGCGGCCTACAACCTGATCGTCGACAGCACCGCCGACTACACCGCCGACACCGCCCTGGCCGGCCTGCAAGCGGCCTACGCACGGGACGAGAGCGACGAATTCGTCAAGGCCACGCGCATCGGCGAGGCGGTCACGGTCGACGATGGCGATGCGGTGATCTTCATGAACTTCCGCGCCGACCGCGCCCGCGAACTGTCGCGCGCCTTCGTCGAACCGGACTTCAGCGAGTTCCCACGGGCGCGCCTGCCCAAGCTCGCGGCCTACATCGGCCTGACCCAGTACTCGGCCAAGATCGCGGCACCGGCAGCCTTCGCACCGGCCAGCCTGGACAACGTATTGGGCGAGTACCTGGCCAAGCACGGCAAGACCCAGCTGCGCATCGCCGAGACCGAGAAGTACGCTCATGTGACCTTCTTCTTCTCCGGTGGCCGTGAGGAACCGTTCGAAGGTGAAGAGCGCATCCTGATCCCCTCGCCGAAGGTCGCGACCTACGACCTGCAACCGGAGATGAACGCGCCGCAAGTCACCGACCGCATCGTCGAGGCCATCGAGCAGCAGCGCTTCGACGTGATCATCGTCAACTACGCCAACGGCGACATGGTCGGTCATACCGGCGTGTTCGCGGCGGCCGTCAAGGCGGTCGAGGCGCTCGACACCTGCGTGGGCCGCATCGTCGAGGCACTGGACAAGGTCGGCGGCGAGGCGCTGGTGACCGCCGACCATGGCAACGTCGAACAGATGGAAGACGAAAGCACGGGCCAGGCGCACACCGCGCACACCACCGAGCCGGTACCGTTCATCTATGTCGGCAAGCGCAGCCTCAAGGTCCGCGAAGGCGGCGTCCTGGCGGACGTGGCGCCGACCATGCTCAAGCTGCTGGGCCTGGAACAGCCGGCCGAAATGACCGGCACATCGATCCTGATCGACGCCTGAGCCCTGCCTTTCGCCAGCTCGCAGGGGCGGCCCAGGCCGCCGACGCTGGCTGGCGACGGCATCGCTGGCGTCCTGGATGCCCGCAAGCATTTTTTTTGTGCGCCATGGCGGGCATACTAGGTCGATCTCCATCCCCGGTATGCCCACCCCATGCTTCGCGCCCTGATCCCCTTAGCCCTGACCTGCCTGCTGAGCCCGGCCTTCGCCGACGAACGCGCGCAGACCCAGCAGCAGCTGGACGCCACACGCCAGGATATCGTCGAGCTGCAGAAGGTCCTGCGTAAACTGGAAGCGGAAAAGTCCGGGGTGCAGAAAGACCTCAAGGCCACCGAGACCGATATCGGCACCCTGGAAAAGCAGGTGGAGGCCCTGCAGGAGTCGCTAAAAAAGACCGAGGGCGAACTGGAGCGCCTTGATCTCGAGAAAAAAAAACTCCAGTCCGCCCGCCTCGAACAACAACGCCTGATCGCCATCCAGGCGCGCTCGGCCTATCAGAACGGCCGTGAGGAATACCTCAAGCTGCTGCTCAACCAGCAGAACCCGGAGCGGTTCGCCCGCACGCTGACCTACTACGATTACCTGAGCAAGGCGCGTCTGGCGCAACTGCATGCCTTCAACCAGACCCTGAAGCAGTTGGCAGGCGTCGAGCAGGACATCGCTCGGCAACAGGCGCAGCTGCTGGCCGAGCGCGGCAACCTCGACAGCCGCCGGCAGGAACTCGAAGCCGTGCGCAGCGAGCGTCGCCAGGTGCTGGCCAAGCTCAACGCCGACATGAAGGACCGCGACCAGAAGCTTCAGGCACGCCAGCAGGACCAGGCCGAGCTGGGCAAGGTGCTCAAGACCATCGAGGAAACCTTGGCCCGCCAGGCGCGAGAGGCCGAAGAAGCACGCCAGCGTGCCCTGCTCGCCCAGCAGGAGGCCGAGCGTCGTCAACGGGAGGCCCAGGCCCGCGCCCAGGCCAGCCGCGAGACCCAGGACACACCGCCACCCCCAGCGCCGACACCGCCGCGCACCTCCAGCGGCCCGCTGGTCAGCAGCGGCGGCGCCAGTTATGGCGGGGCTTTTTCTGCCGCCCGTGGAAAACTTCCATGGCCAGTCGATGGTCGACTGCTGGCACGTTTCGGCGATGCACGCGGCGGCGACGTCAGGGCCAAGTGGGACGGCGTGATGATCGGTGCCCCGGTCGGCACGCGCGTACGCGCCGTGCACGGCGGTCGCGTGGTGTTCGCCGAGTGGTTGCGGGGCGCGGGGCTGTTGGTCATTCTCGACCACGGCAACGGCTACCTGAGCCTGTATGGTCACAACCAGAGCCTGCTCAAGAGCGCCGGTGACATCGTCAAGGCGGGCGAAGCCATTTCCACCGTCGGCGACAGCGGTGGGCAGGAAAGCGCGGGCTTGTACTTCGCGATCCGTCAGCAAGGCCGTCCGAGCGACCCGACCCAATGGTGTCGAGGCTAGCCGGCGGTTCGTTCATCGTGCGGCGCCGTGCCGCTTCACGGCGCCGATGCTCCCCAGAGGGGCGCCATCAGGATCAGGAGTTCGTTCGACATGCTGCATTCGCCTCGCCTCTCTCAGTTGGCCCTGACCGTCGCCTTGGTCATGGGCGCGCCCGCGCTACTGGCCGCCGAGCCGGCTGCCCGCGTCACTCCCTCGGCCACCGAAGCCACGCCCCAGGGACCGCTGCCGCTGGACGAGCTGCGGACCTTCGCCGAGGTGATGGACCGGATCAAGGCAGCCTACGTCGAACCCGTGGACGACAAGACCCTGCTGGAAAACGCCATCAAGGGCATGCTCAGCAACCTGGACCCCCACTCGGCCTACCTGGGTCCGGAGGACTTCCAGGAGTTGCAGGAAAGCACCAGCGGCGAGTTCGGTGGGTTGGGCATCGAGGTCGGGATGGAGGACAACTTCATCAAGGTCGTCTCGCCGATCGACGACACGCCGGCCTCCCGCGCGGGCATCCAGGCGGGCGACCTGATCGTCAAGATCAACGGCCAGCCGACGCGTGGCCAGTCCATGACCGAAGCCGTCGACAAGATGCGCGGCAAGATCGGCGACAAGATCACCCTGACCTTGATACGCAACGGCGGCAATCCGTTCGACGTGACCCTGGCGCGCGCCGTGATCCAGGTCAAGAGCGTCAAGAGCCAGCTCATGGAGAGCGATTACGGCTACATCCGCATCACCCAGTTCCAGGTCAAAACCGGTGAGGAAGTCGGCAAGGCCCTGGCCAAGCTGCGCAAGGACAATGGCAAGAAATTGCGCGGGATCGTGCTGGACCTGCGCAACAACCCAGGCGGGGTTCTGCAATCGGCGGTCGAAGTGGCGGATCACTTCCTGACCAAGGGGCTGATCGTCTACACCAAAGGCCGGATCCCCAACTCCGAGCTGCGCTTCTCCGCCGACCCGGCCGACGCCAGCGAGCATGTGCCGCTGGTGGTGCTGATCAACGGTGGCAGCGCCTCGGCCTCGGAAATCGTCGCCGGCGCGTTGCAGGATCAGAAACGCGCCGTGCTGATGGGCACCGACAGCTTCGGCAAGGGCTCGGTGCAGACCGTGCTACCGCTGAACAACGACCGTGCCCTGAAGCTCACCACGGCGCTGTACTTCACCCCCAACGGACGTTCGATCCAGGCCCAGGGCATCGTTCCGGACATCGAGGTGCGCCAGGCCAAGCTCACCGCCGAGGCCGACACCGAGAACTTCAAGGAAGCCGACCTGCAGGGCCACCTGGGCAATGGTAACGGCGGTGCCGATCGTCCTTCGGGCGGCAAGCGCAAGGAACGTCCTCAGGATGACGACTTCCAGTTGAGCCAGGCGCTCAGCCTGCTCAAAGGCCTCAACATCACCAAGGGCGCGTGACCCTGCTCATGCGCGCCATGCTGTTCGCGCTGGCCTGGTTGCTGGCCAGTGTCGCCCAGGCGGCGCCGGCCAAGGCCTACCTGACCCTGATCATCGACGACCTCGGGCAGAACGTGGCTCGCGACAATCGGGTGCTGGCCCTGCCGGGGCCGGTGACCCTGGCGATCATGCCCGACACGCCCCATGCCACCACCTTCGCCCGGCAAGGCCACGCGGCTGGCAAGACGGTGATCCTGCACATGCCCATGGACCCGGCCACTGGACCCTATGCCTGGCACCCCGGCCTGCCGACCGCCACGTTGGCCACGCGCCTGGCGAACGCGCTGGACAAGGTGCCCTTTGCGGCCGGGATCAACAACCACATGGGCAGCCGCATGACGTCGCAGCCCGAGGCGATGACCGGGTTGATGGAAGACCTGCAACGGCGTGGCCTGTTCTTCGTCGACAGCCGCACCAGCGCCGCCACGGTGGCCGCAGCCAAGGCGCAGGCCATTGGCCTGGCGCATGTCTCGCGGGACGTGTTTCTGGACGATGTGCGCACGCCGGAGGCGATTGCCGGCCAGTTGCGCATCGGCATCGAGCTGGCACGTCGACAAGGCTCGGCAGTCCTGATCGGCCACCCCTACCCGCAGACGCTCGAGGTGCTGGAGCGCGAGCTGCCCCGGCTCAAGGGCCAGGGCATCGAATGGATCGAGATTCACCAGATGATCGCGCAGCGCAGCAACCTGGCCATGCCAGCCCACGGCAGACAGGGGCGCTACCCCGGTCGCTAGCAGGCCAGGCCGCCATCAGTCGAACGGAATCAGGCCCTCCACCTGCTCCAGGCGCAGGTCGCTGCGGTAGATGGCCAGCAGGTCCTTGCCCGTGGCCGCGGCGCGCAGCTGGGCCTCGCGACCGAGCTTGCGCTGAAACCACAGTTTCAAGTGACCCTTGCTGAACGCTCTGTCCGGTGCCGTGGCGCTCGGGTAGTGAAAGTGCGCCTCCCACAGCCCCTGACCGCGCTCCTGCCCCGGCTGTGGCAGGCGTCTGATCTGATAGACATCCAGATAATCCCCTGGCCCCAGCATCTTGCGTTTCGTCACGCGCTCAAGGGTGACCTGGCCATGCTGCATCAGGAACGCCAGGCTCTGTGCGGTGGGGTGACTGGTCGACAAGTAGAGCCCGGTCAACAGGTCCTGTCGCGCCATCTGCAAGCGTTCGATGCTGCTGGTCAGGCTGCGATGCAAGGCCTCGTCCAGGTCACTTCGGGGCAACTTCGCCTGCACGGTGAGCAGTTTTTCCACGTGCCAATCGATGACCGAGGCCAGCCCATGGGGCTCGTCAGGCTTGACATACTGGCGCGCCAGACTGATGACCGACTCGACTTCGGCGATCAGCGCCTGGGCATGCTGTCGCAGTGCGCCCGGATCCTGGACGGGCGTCGGCGTCTCGATGGGGGCCGAGGCGTCTTCGAACCATTCGCTGCCCTGCTGCCGGAAGGTCTTGAGCACCTGGTTGGTGTGCGGATCGCGCTGTTCGATCACGGCCACGCCATCGACCTCCGCCTCGACGCCGACCACGCTACGTCCCCGCTGCGTGCGCACCACGTGCCGTCGGCCACCGCCGCGCGACGGATAAACAGTCGGACGCGGCACCCGGGGCTCGGCCAGCTCCTTCTCGCGTACCGCCTCGGTCAGCTCCTTCTCGGCCAACGCCTTGAGCCGCTCGAGCGTTTCGCGGTACCGTTTGAGCGTTTCGGCGCGCAGCGTATTGCCCGATACGTTGCTCAGGTAATCGAGGGACACCAACGTTTCCTCGTACCCTTCCAGCACCCCGTTGAGCACGCTGATCTGAGCCTCCAGTGGCAGATCGCTACCGGCCAGCTCACCGTGCGCGGAGCCGGCGCTTCTCAGGGCCTCCCCGGCGATACCGGCCTCGACTCGACGCAATGTACGTTCGTCGGCGCCCGACAGACGATCGATGCTCAGTTCGCCCAGGTCGATCAGCAGACGGAACTCGATGTCCACCGCGTTGAGTCGATGCTGCCGGGCGATCTGCGAGAGCCAGCGATGCTTGTCCAGCCGAGCACCCGTGTCGTCGTCCCTGAAATCGATCGAGCTGTCGCCGAGGGTGGAAGCCAGAAGACGCTCGAATTCCCGGGAGACCTCGACCAGATCGGTCTCCCACTTCACCACTTTTGTCAGCACCTCGCGGTAGGCATGGTACTGTCGGATCTCGTCCTCGCCTTCGGGACGGATCGCGATGGTATCGGCCAGCGCTTCCAGGCTCTCGGCATTGATCAGCGCGGCGATCTCGTTGTAGAAGATCTCGCAGTGCTCGAGCAATTCCTTGCGCGTGGCCGACCGATGGGCCTGCACCGTCTCATCGAGCAGGGGCTCGCCATGACGAAGCTCAGCGATATCGTTCATCAGCCGATCGTGCTTCAACCCATTGTCGATCAGCGCCTTGACGTCGTAGACGACGGTTTCCCGGATCCGTTTTCCAAGATCACGCAACATCGTCAGTTCCCGTACCTGCAACTCGCTCGGCTGCTCGACAGCCTCGAGCGCCCGGATCTGCGCGGTCTTGTCCAGCAGCAGGTCGCGATGCATCCCCAAGATGCGTGACAGCTCGTTGCGGCGGTCGGTCAACTGGAGCTCATCGTCCTTCAGAGCCTCCAGACGCTTGCGGTTCTGCTCGCGCAGCAGCTGCAGCCGACCTTTCGGCATGCCGCCGCGTAGCCGCAGCCGGGTATCGACCCGCCAGACACCGAACTCGAGCACCAGCCACGGCCCCGGCTCGCCGCGCTCACCCATCACGCGTACACCGTCCCCGGTCAGTTCGACGTGGTACACATCGCCCTGCATGATCACATACAAGCGCTCGTTCACCGCGTACAGCCCCGTGGCCGTGGCGGAGCACCCCGTCAGGTCGATGCCCGAGCGCAAGGCCAGCAGACGTTCGCGCTGGTCAGCTGGCAGGACATTGAACCCTCGGGTGCCCTGCCAGGCGAACTCCAGCTGCGCGCCACGCCTGTCGGCCAGGCCCTGCACCGACACGACCGGCCCGCGTACCGGCTCGATCGGGCGAGGCAGGGTCATTGCTTCTGGTGTGCGCAGGGCGCCGGGGATGAGCCGTTTCGATAAGCGGGGTTGATGGGGCGAGGCCGCTGCGGGCAGCAGGGTGTGCGTCACGGCCATGCCTAGGCCGAGCACCAGATCGACCACGGCCGTCGAGCGTTCGAAGGCCGTGCCTTCCACAAGGGCCGGCAGGTCGTGCTCGAGGCTGGCGACCCCCTGCACCAGCCACGCCACCGCAGCCGCCGGCCCCCGCAGGATCAGGCTGACGACGTCGAACAGCAGCCAGGCGCCCTGTACCAGCGAAGCCCAACGCCTCTCCGCGTCGGAGAGCGACTGCCGATCGGCCAGTTCGATGAGCAGGTCACGGTTGGCCTGGTAGAGCCTGTCGTCGACATGGTCGAGCCAGAAGCGCGTCTGCAGCACTGCCGGACCGGCCGATGACGGCCCTGTCGAATCGTCCTCGATCGGTTGCAACCGGTGAGGCTCGCGGAAGCCCCCATGGTCGTACACACGCCGGGCCTGCGCGGGCAGCCAGTCGAGCACGCTGTCGTGCAGGTCGCCGGGACTGGTGATGGCCGCGAAGAGCGCCTCTAGACTCCTGAAGGCCCGCAGTGGGGCATGACGGTAGAGCGGCCGGTACAGGATCACCACCCTGGGCTCGGCCGAAAACAGGACATACATGCCACGCACCACGTCCGCCGTGTCGGCCTTGGGCTCGGACAGGAAAGCCAGGGGCATGAGCGCGATGGCGGGCAGACGGCGGTCCACCTGCCCGCGGCAGTAGTCGACCACGCACTGCAACGCGGCCTCGTCGAGCGTGCCGGCCAGTTTTGCTTCGAGCGCGGCGCTCAGCAGCGAGCAGCGCCACTCGCGGGCGAAGCAGGCGATGCGCTGGGCCCTGCCACGAGGTTCGTCCATGGCGCGCGCGACGTAGGCCGGGTAGTGACCGCCGATGTCGACACGGCGCACCAGGGCATCGAGGTAACGAGGGGTCAGCCAGTCCATGATCAGTTGCCCCTGGCGATGCTCGACCGCGATCAGCACGGCGTCCTGATAGGCACCGGGCGCGCCGATGGCGTAATCGAGAAAGCTCGCCTGGTACGTCTGCACGTGCCCGTCGCCAGGCCCTACCCCTGCACCGCCCGGCAGGCCATGCGCGACGCGCAAGGTCAGCAGGAGGTCGTCGGGGAAATAATTGGCATCGTCCGGGTGATCGGCCAGCAACGCCTGTCGCAATTGCTGACGCGCATACTGGCGCAGGTCGAGGATGGCGTCGCGGGAGGTGCAACCGGAGGCATCGCTTTGCGCGAGAGCCAGCTCGAACAGCGCTGCCTGGCAGGCGAACCCGTCCGCTGGCGACAGATGACGCAGGCCGATCGGCAGGGCCAGGGCAGGCTGGCTGTCGACCCGATAGGCTTCGATGAACGCAGCGGACGGATCGCTCAAGGTGGCGAACAGGTCATCGAGCGTTTCAGGGTCCTTGCATTGCCAGTAGTAGGTCTCGCCCAGGGCGTCGAGCAGGCCCTCGAGCAGCAGAGCGGCCTGCCTGGCAAACGGATCACCCTCCAGCGGATAGCGGGTCCACGTCAAGGTCTCGAAGCAGTAATGCTCGGCCAGCTCGTCGCACAGCGCCGCCTCGAAGGCCTCGAGGGTATCGAAGACGCGGATCACGCTCGACGGCGCGCACCAGAGCAGGATGCGTCGCTCGTCGTAGTCGACGTCGACGTCGACGTCGATCAACAGGTTGGGCAGCAGCGTCTGGCGCATCCCCGTGCCGTTCGTCAGATGCGCCTCGACCGCGAAGACCGCCGGCTGGGCCTCGCCGCCCTTCAGCAGGCCATGGACGCAGGCCGTCTGCTGCCGATCGAGACCTTGCAGCGGCAGGTTCTCCAGCCAGGCGGACTTGATGATCAGCTGCAGCCAGCGGTCACGGCTCACGCCCAGGCTGCCAGGTGCCGACCAATAGTCGACCTGGGCCTGGCAGAACTGCTGGACCAGGGTCTGTCGCAGCGCATCGATCGCGTCCAGCTGCGCATCGATCGACAGTACACCGTCCTGCACGAGGCCCTGCGCATCCCTGAAAGGGTGCTCGGCGCCAGCGACGATCATGAACTCGCCTCCTTGCAGGCCACGTGAGCGCAGCGGCTTGCTACGGATCATCGACTCGAGCAACGCCTCCACCAGCGGCTGACGCGCCCAGTACACATAGGCGGACGATGACGTCTCGCTGGCCTGGGGGATCAGCAGCACGATCGAGTCGGCATCGGACAGGTCGGCGGCTGCCACTGCCGGGTGCGCAGCGGCCAGCAAGGACAGCAGGTGGGTGGAGGCCACCTGACGCACGGTGGGCCGTGCGGCGAACTCGCTGGCGACCGCGTGTCTGTAGTCTTGGGCGAGGTGGGTTCGGGATGTCATGCGCATTGCTCCTGTGGGTCAATGCGGCGGACGGTAGAAGGGATCGGTGCACGCGCGGCGGTACATAAGGCAGGGACCGGCAGGCGCAAGTATGCCGGAGCAGGCCGGCCCCTGGGGAACCGGCCTGCCGACCTGGCGCGTCAGCTGTAGACGCGGCCCAGCACCTGGCGGTGGCTTTCGAACTGGTCCAGGACATCGCGCACGATCTGTTCGGCGCTGAAGCCCATCAGGTCGTATTCCTGACTGCCATCGTGCAGATACACCTCGGCACGGTAGAAGCGTTGCCGTACCTCCGGCTCGCCCTCGGTCGACAGATCGCCGACAGGCGCCTGGTAACCGTCCAGGCTCACTTCGTAGACGAACGGATTGCCTTCTTCCATCATCACCCGCAGCCCCATCAGGGCACGGGACTGGCCCAGCCGGCTCTCGACCGCATAGCCCAGGGCACCGAGCTGCGTGGCAGCCTCTTTCAGGGCCGGACTGACATGCTTGTCCATGTAGCGCTGGACCACCGCCTGCGTCGGCTGCAGCTCCAGGGGCGTCAGGCGCTCACTGAAGCCGCGGCGACCCCGGGCCGCCAGTTCGGCGCGTTCCTGCTCGATCTGCACGTCCTGCTTCATGGCCTTGTAGAGGCCGAACATGAACAGTACCAGCACCACCGAGAACGGCAGGCCGGCCAGCACCACCATCGTCTGCATGGCTTCGAAGTTGCCGGCGAACAACAGCCCGATGGTGACCAGGGTGATGACCACCGACCAGAAGATCCGCAGCCAGTTGGGCGCATCCTCGTCGACATGCCCGCCCTTGCAAGACAGGTTGGCCATCATCACCGCGCCGGAGTCGGCAGGCGTCAGGAACAGCACGAAGCCGACGAACACCGCCACACCCACGACGATGCGTGCGGCCGGGAAGTATTCCAGCAGGTGGTAGATCGACATCGACGGCTGCTCGACCGCCGTCTTGCCCAGCTCCACGGCCCCTTGGTTGATCACCAGGTCCAGCGCGGTGTTGCCGAAGATCGACAGCCAGGCCAGCGTGAAGCCCAGTGGGATCAGCAACACGCCGGCAACCAGTTCGCGCACGGTGCGGCCCTTGGAGATGCGCGCGATGAACATGCCCACGAACGGGCCCCAGGAGATCCACCAGGCCCAGTAGAACACGGTCCACAGGCCCAGCCAGCGCTCGGACTTGGCGCCGTCGGGCTGGTAGGCATAGAGGTCGAAGGTCTTGAGCACGAAGCCGTTGAGGTAGTCGCCGACGTTCTGCACGAAGCCATTGAGCAGGTGCAGCGTCTGCCCGCTCATCAGCACGAACAGCAACAGGCCGCTGAACAGCACGATGTTCAGGTTGGACAGGCGGCGGATGCCGTTTTCCACACCGGACACCGCCGCGATGGTCGCCACGCCGCTCATGACCAGGATGACCACCAGCAGGTTGGTCTTGCTGTGGTCCATGCCGAACAGGTACTCCAGCCCCGAAGCCACCTGCATCGAGCCGATGCCCAGGTTGGTCACCAGGCCCAGCAGGGTCACGAACATGCCGAAGATGTCCACGGCGTGCCCTGCCCCACCTTTCACCCAACGCTCGCCGAACAGGGGGAACAGGGCCGAGCGCAGGGCCAGAGGCTGGTTGTGGCGGTAGGCGAAGTAGCCCACGGCCAGCCCTACCAACGCGTAGATGGCCCAGCCGTGCAGCCCCCAGTGCAGGAAGGTCAGCTGCAGGCCCTGACGTGCGGCCTCCAGGCTTCCCGGCGTGCCTTCAGGCGGGTTCAGGTAGTGGTCCAGCGGCTCGGAGGCGCCAAAGTACAACAGCGAGATGCCGATGCCCGACGAAAACAGCATGCCGGCCCAGGCGCCATAGCTGAAGTCCGGGTGATCGTCCTTGCCACCGAGCTTGAGCTTGCCGAAATCGGAGAACGCCAGGGCGACGACGAACACCAGGTAGCCGCAGATCACCAGCATGTAGTACCAGCCGAACGAGCGGGTCAGCCAGGACTGGGCCACGCCCAGCAGGCGACCCGCGGTGTCGGGCACGGCGATCAGCAGCACGGTCAGTGAGAGGATCAGCAAGGCGGAGGTGTAGAACACCACACGGTTGACCCGCACCCGTTCGGCGGGGGGTTTGGTAAGGGAGGCAGAACTCATTGCACGAAGGCTCCGGGCAGGCGCAAGGGAAGGCTAACGATCAGGTGTCGAGCCATAGGTGCAATAGCCCCATGGCTTCAGGTGTTATAAAGGGATCCGAAAATCGAACATCTGCGTTGCATGCCGTGATGCCTTGACCCTTCCCGGTGCGCTCGGAACCTTCATCATGCGGTCGATGGCCGCAGGTGATGCCGTGTTCCGCCTGCTGCTCGGGCCTGTCAACGCCACGTATCACAAGGCTTTCACGATTTTCATCGCGATTATTTGTGCCATCCGGGACGTCATTGACGCCTGTCAATGGCACAAATTGTCGCAGAGCTTATTCTTTATTGATTGAACGTTCAATCAAAACAAAATAGACTGGTCTTCGTCGAGACAGCGGCTTGCCGCCCGCTCGCAGGCCTGAGGAGAAGTACGAGATGCCCAAGGTCGGTATGCAACCCATTCGTCGCCAGCAGTTGATCGACGCTACCTTGACGGCGGTGGATCAGGTCGGCATGGGAGATGCCAGCATCGCGTTGATCGCCCGTTTGGCCGGCGTGTCGAATGGCATCATCAGTCACTACTTTCGGGACAAGAACGGCCTGATCGAAGCGACCATGCGCCATATCCTGAGCATGCTCAACGAAGGCGTCGCGCAGCGGCGTCGGGCCCTGGCGGACGACAGCCCGCGGGCCCACCTGAAGGTGATCATCGAAGGCAACTTCGACGCCAGTCAGGTCACCGGACCGGCCATGAAGACCTGGCTGGCCTTCTGGGCCTCGAGCATGCACCAACCGACCTTGCATCGGTTGCAGCGAGTCAACGACCACCGCTTGTACTCGAACCTGTGCTGCCAGTTCCGCCGTGTGCTGCCACTGGACCAGGCACGTGTCGCAGCCCGCGGCCTGGCAGCGTTGATCGACGGATTATGGCTGCGCGGTGCGCTGTCGGGCGACTCGTTCGACACCGATCAGGCAGTACGCATCGCTTATCAATACATGGATCTACAACTGGCTACCCAGCAGGAACCGGGGCAAACGCCCTCCGCCGCTGGAGAACCGCGCGACGTGAACGCCCGATGGGCAGGCGCGCGACGCGGCTAGCCATTCACCCCATTGCACTTGCGAGGACACTATGGCCCGTTTCGGAACGCAAAAACTCTACATCGACGGCGGTTATGTCGACGCCAGCACCGATGCCACCTTCGAAGCCATCAACCCGGCCACGGGCGAAGTGCTTGCCCTCGTGCAGCGGGCTGGCGAAGCTGACGTCGAGCGTGCGGTCGAAAGCGCCGAGCGCGGCCAGAAGGTCTGGGCGGCGATGACCGCCATGCAGCGTTCGCGCATCCTGCGCCGTGCCGTCGACATCCTGCGCGAGCGCAACGACGAGCTGGCCATGCTGGAAACCCTCGACACCGGCAAGTCCTACTCGGAAACCCGCTACGTCGACATCGTCACCGGTGCCGACGTGCTCGAGTACTACGCTGGCCTGGTGCCTGCCATCGAAGGCGAGCAGATCCCCCTGCGTGACAGCTCGTTCGTCTACACCCGCCGCGAGCCACTGGGCGTGACCGCCGGCATCGGTGCCTGGAACTACCCGATCCAGATCGCCCTGTGGAAATCCGCGCCCGCCCTGGCCGCTGGCAACGCGATGATCTTCAAGCCGAGCGAAGTCACCTCGCTGACCACCCTCAAGCTGGCCGAGATCTACACCGAAGCCGGCCTGCCGGCCGGTGTGTTCAACGTCCTGACCGGCAGCGGTCGCGATGTGGGCGGCCTGCTGACCGAGCACCCGCGCATCGAGAAGATCTCCTTCACCGGCGGCACCACCACCGGCAAGAAGGTCATGGCCAGCGCCTCGAGCTCTTCGCTCAAGGAAGTCACCATGGAACTGGGCGGCAAGTCGCCGCTGATCGTCTGTGAAGACGCCGACCTGGACCGCGCCGCCGACATCGCGATGATGGCCAACTTCTACAGCTCCGGCCAGGTCTGCACCAACGGCACCCGCGTGTTCGTGCCGGCGTCGCTCAAGGAAGCCTTCGAGGCCAAGATCCTCGAGCGCGTGGCGCGTATCCGCGTCGGCAACCCGGAAGACGAGAACACCAACTTCGGCCCGCTGGTCAGCTTCGCTCACATGGAAAGCGTGCTGGGCTACATCGCCAAGGGCAAGGAACAAGGTGCCCGCCTGCTGTGCGGCGGCGAGCGTCTGCAGGAAGGCGACCTGGCCAAGGGTGCCTTCGTGGCGCCGACCGTGTTCACCGACTGCCGCGACGACATGACCATCGTCCAGGAAGAGATCTTCGGCCCGGTCATGAGCATCCTCAGCTACGAGACCGAGGAAGAAGTCATCCGTCGCGCCAACGACACTGACTACGGCCTGGCCGCAGGTGTCTGCACCCAGGACCTGAGCCGCGCCCACCGCATCATCCACAAGCTCGAAGCGGGCATCTGCTGGATCAACGCCTGGGGCGAATCGCCGGCCGAAATGCCGGTCGGTGGCTACAAGCAATCCGGTGTCGGCCGCGAGAACGGCATCAGCTCCCTGGCGCAGTACACCCGCGTCAAGTCGGTGCAGGTCGAGCTGGGCGACTACGCGTCGGTGTTCTGAACGACCGCTGCCTGCGGCTAGCTGCAGGACAGGGTCGGTGGCCTTCTCGTCACCGGCCCTGACGGCCCCATTCATTCGCGAGTGTCGCGCAACTGCCTTGCTTGCAGCCTGACGCTGGACACTTGCCGCTCCCCTTCGGAGAAACGTCATGGAATATGATTACATCATCGTCGGTGCCGGCTCGGCCGGTAACACCCTCGCCACGCGCCTGACCGAAGACGCCGGCACCACCGTGCTGCTGCTCGAGGCAGGCGGCCCGGACTACCGCTTCGACTTCCGCACGCAGATGCCGGCCGCCCTGGCCTTCCCTCTGCAAGGCCGCCGCTACAACTGGGCCTACGAGACCGACCCCGAGCCGCACATGGACAACCGTCGCATGGAATGTGGCCGCGGCAAGGGCCTGGGTGGCTCGTCGCTGATCAACGGCATGTGCTACATCCGCGGCAACGCCATGGACTTCGATGGCTGGGCCAAGCTGCCAGGCCTGGAAGACTGGACCTACCTCGATTGCCTGCCCTACTTCCGCAAGGCCGAAACCCGTGACATCGGGCCGAACGATTACCACGGTGGCGACGGCCCGCTCAGCGTGACCACGCCCAAGGCCGGCAACAACCCGTTGTTCAACGCCATGGTCGAAGCCGGTGTGCAGGCGGGCTACCCCCGTACCGAAGACCTCAACGGCTACCAGCAGGAAGGCTTCGGTCCGATGGACCGTTCGGTGACCAAGAACGGCCGTCGCTCCAGCACCGCGCGCGGTTACCTGGACCAGGCCAAGAAGCGTCCGAACCTGACCATCGTCACCCATGCCCTGAGCGACCGCATCCTGTTCGACGGCAAGCGCGCGATCGGCGTGTCCTACCTGGTCGGCGACAGCGAAGAGCGCATCGAGGCCCGTGCCCGCAAGGAAGTGATCGTCAGCTCTGGCGCCATCGCGTCGCCCCAACTGCTGCAGCGTTCGGGCGTCGGTCCGCGCGCGCTGCTCGAAAGCCTCGACATCCCGGTCGTGCATGACCTGCCGGGCGTGGGCGAGAACCTGCAGGACCACCTGGAGCTGTACTTGCAGTACGCCTGCACCCAGCCCGTGTCGCTGTACCCCTCGCTGCTGTGGTGGAACCAGCCGGCCATCGGTGCCGAGTGGCTGTTCAACGGCACCGGCATCGGCGCCAGCAACCAGTTCGAGGCAGGCGGGTTCATCCGCAGCCGTCCCGAGTTCGAGTGGCCGAACATCCAGTACCACTTCCTGCCCGTGGCCATCAACTACAACGGCAGCAAGGGCGTCCAGGAACATGGCTTCCAGGCGCACATGGGGTCGATGCGTTCGCCGAGCCGTGGTCGCGTGCACGTCAAGTCCAAGGACCCGCGCCAGCACCCGAGCATCCTGTTCAACTACATGGCCACCGAGCAGGACTGGCAGGAGTTCCGCGACGGCATCCGCCTGACCCGCGAGATCATGGCCCAGCCAGCGCTCGATCAGTACCGCGGTCGCGAGATCAGCCCGGGCGAGCACGTGCAGACGGACGAAGAGCTGGACAAGTTCATCCGCGAGCATGCCGAAACCGCCTACCACCCGTCCTGCTCGTGCAAGATGGGCGACGACGACATGGCCGTGGTCGATGGTCAGGGTCGCGTCCATGGCATGCAAGGCCTGCGCGTGGTGGATGCGTCGATCATGCCGATCATCATCACCGGTAACCTCAACGCGACCACCATCATGATCGCCGAGAAGATCGCCGACCGCATCCGCAACCGTGCGCCGCTGCCTCGCAGCACCGCCACGTACTACGTCGCCGATGGCGCACCGGTGAAAGGCAAGCCGATGCGTGAGGTTGCGCAGGGCTGAACCAGCCTGTGGATCGAAGGCGCTTGCAGGCGCCTCGATCCGCTTTGCCGGATAGACGCATGACGTCCGTTCAGTCGTCGCCTGCATCGCGGGCAAGCCCGCTCCCACACCCGGATGAGCTGCGCCCGCGCTTTGCAGGGTTGTCTGCGGATCATGCATCTTGGCAGGCTAGATCGGACCCTATGTGCTCTGGCAGACCAGGCAGCCTCCCCTATGCCCTGGCAGGCTGGATCGATAGTGTGACAGGCTGAATCGGACCTTGTGGGAGCTGGCTTGCCAGCGATGGCGTCCGATCAGTCACCGCCCGCATCGCGGGCAAGCCCGCTTCCCCAGCAACAGCGCAGCGCCGACAGAGCGCCTGTCGACGTCACCAACACGCGGTCGCCCCTACCTGTCTTGCCACTCGCCCCTTGCCGCCCGTTGCGCTCCCCACGCCCCTTACACCTCATCAATTCATCAGGTTAGAATCGATTGGCACACGACCTGCTTGTCAATCCAGGTCTTTCCCGTCAACGTCATCGCGGAGTACCTGCATTTGGATGCGAGCACCATCAACAGTCTGTTCTTGATCGGCGCTTTGCTGGTGAGTGCAAGTATCCTGGTCAGTTCGCTGTCGTCACGCCTGGGTATCCCGATCCTGGTGATCATCCTGGCGGTCGGCATGGTCGCTGGCGTGGACGGCGGCGGCATCATCTTCAACAACTACTCGACCGCCTACCTGGTGGGCAACCTGGCGCTGGCGGTGATCCTGCTCGACGGCGGCCTGCGCACCCGAGTGGCAAGCTTCCGGGTGGCCTTGTGGCCCGCGCTGTCGCTGGCCACGGTCGGGGTGTTGATCACCACCGGCCTGACGGGCATGGCCGCCGCCTGGTTGTTCGACCTGAGCCTGATCCAGGGTCTGCTGATCGGCGCCATCGTCGGCTCCACCGACGCCGCGGCGGTGTTTTCGCTGCTCGGCGGCAAGGGCCTCAACGAGCGGGTCACGGCCACCCTGGAGATCGAGTCGGGCAGCAACGACCCGATGGCGGTGTTCCTGACCGTGACCCTGATCGACATGATCGCCAGCCACCAGACCGGCCTGCACTGGAGCCTGCTGACGCACCTGATCCGCGAGTTCGGTATCGGCGGCTTGCTGGGCCTGGGCGGGGGCTGGCTGATGCTGCAACTGGTCAACCGCATCCACCTGGGCAGTGCCCTGTACCCGATTCTGGTGATCGCTGGCGGCCTGGTGGTGTTCGCCTTGACCAACGCCCTGCACGGCAGCGGCTTCCTGGCGGTCTACCTGTGCGGCCTGGTGCTGGGCAACCGCCCCATCCGCAGCCGCCACGGCATCCTGCACATGCTCGACGGCATGGCCTGGCTGGCGCAGATCGGCATGTTCCTGGTGCTCGGCCTGCTGGTCACGCCCCATGACCTGTTGCCCATCGCCCTGCCGGCGCTGGGCCTGGCGCTGTGGATGATCCTCTTCGCCCGCCCCCTCTCGGTGGCGGTCGCGCTGCTGCCGTTCAAGGCGTTCCATGGCCGCGAGAAAGGGTTCATTTCCTGGGTCGGGCTGCGTGGCGCGGTGCCGATCATCCTGGCGGTCTTCCCGTTGATGGCCGGCCTGCCGGATGCCCAGCTGTTCTTCAACCTGGCCTTCTTCATCGTGCTGGTGTCGCTGCTGGTGCAAGGCACCAGCCTGCCGTGGATGGCCAAGCTGCTCAAGGTGACCGTACCACCGGACCCGGCGCCGATTTCGCGCTCGGCACTGGAGGTGAACATCACCAGTGAATGGGAGTTGTTCGTCTACCGCCTGGGCGCCGAGAAATGGTGCATCGGTGCCGCGCTGCGCGAATTGAAGATGCCCGAGGGCACACGCATCGCGGCGCTGTTCCGCGGTGAGCAATTGCTGCACCCCTCGGGCAGCACGGTGCTGCAGGTCGACGACCTGCTCTGCGTGATCGGCCACGAACACCACCTGCCGGCGCTGGGCAAGTTGTTCAGCAAGCCGCCTCAGCGCGGACAGGACCTGCGCTTCTTCGGCGACTTCGTCCTCGAGGGCGATGCCGAACTGGCCGCCGTGGCAGCGCTGTATGGCCTCAAGCTCGACGTCCAGGACCCGCAGATGCCGCTGGCGCAGTTCATCCGACAGAAGGTCGGGGGCGCGCCCGTGGTGGGCGACCAGATCGAATGGGCCGGTACGTTGTGGACCGTGGCGGCCATGGAAGGGAACAAGATCCTCAAAGTGGGCGTCAAATTCCCCGAAGGTGCTCGACCGGCCCCCGGTCTGTTCCTCTAGAATCCGTCTCCGCCCCGCTCTGCAAGATCCTGACTATGTCCCTGCGCGCAGTTCTCCGCGCAGCCCTTCTGGGGCTGTGCGTTTCCCTTCCGGTCGTCGGCCTGGCTGCCGAGGCACTCACGCCCCAAGGCGTCCAGGGCAGCCTGGACAAGATCGCCGAGCGCAAGCTGCCCGAGGCCGACCAGAAGGCCTTGCAGCAAGTGCTCGAGCAGACCTTGACGCTGCTGGCCAACCAGCAGGACAGCGAGGACAAGCTTGCCGCGCTCAAGCAGCAGCTCGACCAGGCCCCCGGCGAGATTCGTGACAGCCAGCAGGCGCTGATCAAGCTCAAGCAGAGCCCGAACGTGGCGGTGGCCGAGCGCTACGCCAACGCCAGCGTGCCCCAGCTCGAACAGATGCTGGCCGAGCGCAGCACCCAGCAGGGCGACCTGCAGAAAGCGCTGTCCGAAGCCAACAGCCTGATCATCAATTCGCAGACCCGCCCGGAGCGCGCCCAGGCCGAGATCAGCAGCAACCAGACCCGCGCCCAGCAGATCAACAGCAGCCTCAAGTCCGGCAAGGACAACGGCAAGTCGCTCAACGCCGACCAGCGCAACCAGCTCAATGCCGAACTCGCCTCGCTCAATGCCCTGACCCTGTTGCGCCGTCAGGAACTGGCGGGCAACAGCCTGCTGCAGGACCTGGGCAATGCGCGGCACGACCTGTTGATCGAGCGTGCCACGCGCCTGGAGCAGGAAATCCAGGACTTGCAGTCGCTGATCAACGCCAAGCGCCTGGCGCAGTCGCAGCAGACCGTCACCCAGCAGTCGATCGAAGCGCAGAAGGCCGGCGGCAGCACTCTGCTGGCCACCGAGAGCGCCGCCAACCTGCGCCTGTCCGACTACCTGCTCAAGAGCACCGACCGCCTCAACGAGCTGACCCAGCAGAACCTGCAGACCAAGCAGCAGCTAGATGTACTGACCCAGGCCGACCAGGCGCTCGACGAGCAGATCAACGTGCTCAAGGGCAGCCTGTTGCTGTCGAAGATCCTCTACAAGCAGAAGCAGGCGCTGCCGCACCTCAAGCTCGACCGTGACCTGGCCGACCAGATTGCCGACATCCGCCTGTACCAGTTCGAGGTCAACCAGCAGCGTGAACAGATGAGCACGCCTGGTAGCTATGTCGAGCGCCTGCTCGCCGGGCAACCGGAAGAAGAGGTCACGCCGGCCTTGCGCAAGGCGCTGCTGGAAGTGGCCATCACCCGCAGCGACCTGCTCGAACGCCTGAACCGCGAACTCAGTGCCCTGCTCAACGAGTCGATCACCCTGCAGCTGAACCAGAAGCAGTTGCTCAGCACGGCCCAGGGGCTGCGCACCACCCTCGACGAGCAGATGTTCTGGATCCCCAGCAACAAGCCGCTGGACTGGGAATGGCTGCGCTACGTGCCGGAACGCTTCGTCGACCAGGTCGCCAGCCTGCCGTGGGCGTCCGGGTTCAAGGAGCTGTCGGATGGACTGACCCAACGACCTCTGCTGTTCCTGCCCCTGTTGGTGCTGATCGCCGCCCTGCTGTGGCGGCGCACCTACCTGTACGAACGCCTGAACGCGGTGCACCAGGACATCGGCCACTTCAAGCGCGATAGCCAGTGGCACACGCCCCAGGCGATCCTGATCAACATCCTGCTGGCATTGCCGGTCGCGTTGGGCCTGGCCCTGTGCGGGTATGCCCTGCAGATCGATGCGCGCGGACAGAACGCCAACCTGGGGGCAGCGCTCTGGCAACTGGCCCAGGCCTGGCTGGTGTTCTACACCGCCTACCGCATCCTCTCCCCAGGCGGTGTGGCCGAGGTGCATTTCCGCTGGTACAAGCCCCAGGTCGAGTTCCTGCGCGGCTGGGTACGCCGGCTGGGCACGGTGGTGCTGGCCCTGGTCGGTGTCGTGGCGGTGGCCGAACACCAACCGTCTGCGCTGGCCGAGGACGTGCTCGGCATCGGCGTGGTGCTGGCCTGCTACGCGCTGATGGCCTGGCTGCTCAGCCGCCTGTTGCTCAGCAGCCCGGCGCACCGCGATGCCTCGTTGTTCCGCAAGGCCGTGGGCGTTGCCTTCACGGCGCTGCCGATCGCGTTGTTCGTGGCCGTGTGCTTCGGCTACTACTACACCGCCCTCAAGCTGACCGACCGACTCATCTACACCCTCTACCTGCTGCTGTTCTGGCTGGTCATCGAAGCCGCCTTCGTGCGCGGCCTGGGCGTGGCGGCGCGGCGCCTGGCCTACCAGCGTGCCCTGAGCAAGCGCCAGGCGGCCAAGGACAGTCAGGAAGGCGAGATCATCAGCGAAGAGCCCAAGCTGGACATCGAGCAGGTCAACCAGCAATCGCTGCGCCTGATTCGCCTGGCCTTGCTGGGCGGCTTCATCGGCGGCCTGTACTGGGTCTGGTCGGACCTGATCACGGTGTTCTCGTACCTCAACAACATCACGCTCTACGAATACACCAGCGGCACCGGCGCGACCGCCAGCATGGTGCCGATCAGCCTGGGCGACCTGCTCAGCGCCATGGTGATCGTGGGCATCACCTTCGCCCTGGCCGGCAACCTGCCCGGCCTGCTCGAGGTCCTGGTGCTGTCGCGGCTCAACCTGGCACAAGGCAGCGCCTACGCCACCACCACCCTGCTGTCCTACGCCATCGCCGGCATCGGCTTCGTCAGCACCCTGTCGACCCTCGGCCTGAGCTGGGACAAGCTGCAGTGGCTGGTCGCGGCCTTGTCCCTGGGCCTGGGCTTCGGCATGCAGGAGATCTTCGCCAACTTCATCTCCGGGATCATGATCCTGTTCGAACGCCCGGCGCGGATCGGTGACACCATCACCATCGGCAACCTGTCGGGCACGGTGAGCAAGATCCGCATCCGTGCCACCACCATTACCGACTTCGACCGCAAGGACATCATCGTCCCGAACAAGACCTTCATCACCGGGCAGTTGATCAACTGGTCGCTGACCGACACCATCACCCGCGTTACGCTCAAGCTGGGCATCGACTACGGCTCGGACCTGGAGCTGGTGCGCGACCTGCTGCTCAAGGGCGCCCACGAGAACCCGCGCGTGCTCAAGGACCCCGAGCCGCTGGTGTACTTCCTCAATTTCGGCGAGAACGCCCTGGAGCATGAACTGCGCATGCACGTGCGCGACCTGGGCGACCGCAACCCGACGCTCGACGAAATCAACCGCTACATCGACCGTGAATTCCGCGCCCATGGCATCAAGATCTCGGTGCGCCAGGTGGAGGTGTTCCTGATGGACACCCAAGGCACCCGGCAGCAACTGATCGCACGGGGTGGCGACGTCGGTCAGATCGATGGCACTGGATCGGTCTGAACCCGGTCCACTGACCATGAGCGCGCGGTGACATGACGCTGGGCGACATCGGGCGGGTTGGTGCGAGGTCCTTGGGCTTGTCGCGGTGGCCGCCCTCGCACCCTGTAAGGAGCACTCTCTTGAAAACGCTCGATCAACTGACGTTCGATAACCGCTTCGCCCGCCTGGGCGATGCTTTCTCCACCCAGGTCCTGCCCGAGCCGATTGCCGAGCCGCGCCTGGTGGTGGCCAGCGAAGCGGCGATGGCGCTGCTCGACCTGGACCCCAGCGAGGCCAGCACGCCCCTGTTCGCCGAGCTGTTCAGCGGGCACAAGCTGTGGGAAGAGGCCGATCCGCGCGCGATGGTCTATTCCGGCCACCAGTTCGGTGGCTACACGCCGCGCCTGGGCGATGGCCGTGGACTGTTGCTCGGCGAAGTGCTCAACGACGCGGGCGAACACTGGGACCTGCACCTCAAGGGCGCCGGGCCGACCCCCTACTCGCGCATGGGTGATGGACGCGCGGTATTGCGCTCGTCGATTCGCGAATTCCTCGCTTCCGAGGCCCTGCACGCGCTGGGCATTCCCAGCAGCCGTGCCCTGTGCGTGGTCGGCTCGAGTACGACCGTGTGGCGCGAGACCGCCGAAACGGCGGCGATGGTGCTGCGCCTGGCCGAGAGCCACATCCGCTTCGGGCATTTCGAGTATTTCTACTACACCCGTCAGCCGGAACAGGCGCAGGCCCTGCTCGATCATGTGCTCCAGGCCCATTACCCCGAATGCCTGCAGGACGAGCAACCGTGCCTGGCGATGTTCCGCGCCATCGTCGAAGCCAACGCCGAGCTGATCGCCCGCTGGCAGGCCTACGGGTTCTGCCACGGGGTGATGAACACCGACAACATGTCGATCCTGGGCATCACTTTCGATTTCGGCCCGTTTGCCTTCCTCGACGACTTCGACGCCAACTTCATCTGCAACCACTCCGACGACCGGGGTCGCTACAGCTACAGCAACCAGGTGCCGATCGCCCACTGGAACCTCAGCGCCCTGGCCCAGGCCCTCACACCCTTCGTCGAGGTCGAGGCGCTGAAACAGGCGCTGGACCTGTTCCTGCCGCTGTACCAGACCCATTACCTGGACCTGATGCGCCGCCGCCTGGGCTTCACGGTCGCCGAGCCGGATGACCTGGAGCTGGTCGAGCGGCTGTTACAGCTGATGCAGAAAGGCGCCGTGGACTACCACCTGTTCTTCCGCCAGTTGGGCGACCAACCTGTGGCCGAGGCCCTGCGCGTGGTACGCGACGACTTCGTCGACCTGGCCGGTTTCGATCAGTGGGGCGAGGCTTACCTGGCCCGCTGCGCCCGTGAACCGGACAACGCGAGCGGTCGCCGCGCCCGTATGCAGGCGGTCAATCCACTGTACGTGCTGCGCAACTACCTCGCCCAACAGGCCATCGAAGCGGCCGAGGCGGGGGACTACACCGAGGTGCGTCGGTTGCACCATGTGCTGAGTAAGCCTTTCGAAGAGCAACCTGGGATGCAGGCCTATGCCGAGCGGCCACCGACGTGGGGCAAGCATCTGGAGATCAGTTGTTCCTCGTGATGTTCCGTGCAATGCCCTCAAGGGTCATGCACTGGCCAGTAAAGACTCGTACGGTATCCGCAAGCCGTCGTGCAGACGTTTGATCATGGACAGGCTAAGGCCGCGTTTCCCGTTCAGCACTTCAGAAACGCGGCCGCTAGGCCCGATGTATTTCTCTAAATCACGTGCGCTTAGACCCTGTTGCTCCATGCAAAACTTGATCGCAGCTACCGGGGTAGCAGGATGGATCGGATAGTGTTGGTTCTCATACACTTCGATCAAGGTTACCAAAATCTCCATTTCATCGGCCTCTGGCGTACCTGGCTCAGCCTGGAAAATCGCTTCGAGCCGCTGAAAGGCTACGTGCAGGTCATCATCTGTACGGATCGGCTTAATATTCATTGATCGTCTCCACGTCTATCTCGTCATAGCGCTTGTGCGTACCGATGAACTTTACCCAAGCGATACCGGCCCGACACTGCATTTCAACTACAAGCCGGTACTTGTTACCTGCAACATTGAACACAACGCGATTTTTCGCACAGATGCTTGCACTGCCTATCTGATTCTTGACGTCTTGTGGACTACGCCACGAGGCCTTAAGCGCAATGTCATGCCAACTTTCCAGTGCTGCTTTAGCATCCTCATGTCCCGGCAGTTCCCAAAATTTAACCAGCGTGCTTTTGGCTATGACGCGCATCCGAGCTCAATCTCCCGTTTTGGGAGATGATAATACTGTACGTTGCTTCTCGCAAGCAGGACGATGAGGCGTTAGCCGTGCCGGGACCCTCTCTTTACTCGATGAATCGGTCACCCCTTTCGAATCCTTTCCTTCTGCAAGCAGCTCCACGAACGCATTGGCCATGGCAGACAAGGCGCCCTGCCGACGTACCAGCCAGACGGCACTCATGGCGCCTTCATCGGTCAGCGTCCGGTACACCACACCCTCGATGCGCATGCGCTGGTAGGACGCAGGCAGCACCGATACGCCCAAGCCTGCGGCTACCAGCCCGATGATCGTCATCACCTCCCCGGCTTCCTGGGCGATGCGCGGTGTGAATCCGGCCTGGCGGGCCAGACTCAGCAACTGGGCGTACAGCCCGCTGCCATAACTGCGCGGGAAGAACACGAAGGGCTCCTCGGCCAGCGCCGTCATCGAGAGCCCTTCCTCGCTCGCTGCCAGAGGATGCGCCGCATTGAGCACGGCGATCAAGGGTTCATTGAACAGCGGCGTGACGATCAATCCTTCCGGCAATGGCATCGGTCGCATCAACCCGATATCGAGCGTGGCGTCGAATACCCCGTCCGCCACCTCGCGGCTGCTCATTTCCTTGAGATCCAGATGCACGGCCGGAAAGCGTTGCCGGAACGTATATAGCGCCTTGGGAATACGGGACGTGAAGGGCGCCGAGGAGGTGAAGCCGATTTTCAATTCGCCCAGTTCGCCTTGCTGGGCCCGACGCGCGACATCGGCCGCCCGTTCGACTTGCGCCAGCACCTGCCGTGCTTCTTCCAGGAACAGCCGCCCGGCCTCGCTCAACTCGACCCGTCTGTTGTTGCGATCGAACAAGCGGGCACCGACCTCCTGTTCCAGGGCCTGAATCTGCTGGCTCAGCGGTGGCTGGGAAATGCCCAGTTGCTGCGCGGCGCGACCGAAATGCAGCTCCTCGGCGACGGCGATGAAATACCGCAGATGACGCAGTTCCATGCTGACCTCAATGAGTCGTCAAAGCTATCAAATAGGTCGAACAATATATTGGATCTAATCATTAGCCAGCTATATGATTTTTCCTGTCGCTCATTGGCTCATGCCCGAGGTGTTCGTCGTGAAAGCCGCTGCCGTCCCTTTGCCTGCCCACGCCGCTCCGTCCACAACCGGAGTGCGCCCCGAGGTGTGGATCGAGAAAGGCACGCCGGCCTTCATGCGCACGGTGCTGGCCCTGTTCAGTGGTGGATTCGCCACGTTCGCCCTGCTGTACTGCGTGCAGCCGATGATGCCGCTGCTGTCGCAGGAGTTCTCGATCAACGCGGCGCAGAGTAGCCTGGTGCTGTCGGTCTCCACGGCGATGCTGGCAATCGGTCTCTTGGTGACCGGGCCGATTTCCGACCGGATTGGGCGCAAGCCGGTGATGCTCTTTGCCCTGGTGTGCGCCGCCGTGGCCACGGTGGCCAGTGCGCTGATGCCGACCTGGGAGAGCGTGCTGGTGACGCGCGCGCTGGTCGGCCTGTCGCTGAGTGGGCTGGCGGCCGTGGCCATGACCTACCTCAGCGAAGAGATTCATCCGAGCCATATCGGCCTGGCCATGGGGCTGTACATCGGCGGCAATGCCATCGGCGGCATGAGCGGGCGCCTGATCGCGGGCGTGCTGATCGACTTCGTCAGCTGGCACACCGCCATGCTGATCATCGGCGGTCTGGGCCTGATCGCCGCGGCGGTGTTCTGGAAGGTGCTGCCCGAGTCGCGCAACTTCCGCCCCCAGCCGCTGCGGCCTCGAAGCCTGCTCGAAGGGTTCACGATGCACTTCAAGGACGCCGGACTGCCCTGGCTGTTCCTCGAAGCCTTCCTGCTGATGGGTGCGTTCGTCACCTTGTTCAACTACATCGGCTACCGATTGCTGGCTGAGCCCTACCACCTAGACCAGGCCTGGGTCGGGCTGCTGTCGGTGGTGTACCTGTCGGGCATCTACAGCTCGGCGCAGGTGGGCGCCCTGGCCGACCGGCTGGGTCGGCGCAAGGTGTTCTGGGCCAGCATCCTGGTGATGGGCGGGGGCATGCTGATTACCCTGGCCAGCCCGCTGCCGCTGATCATCGCCGGCATGCTGGTGTTCACCTTCGGCTTCTTCGGCGCGCATTCGGTCGCCAGCAGCTGGATCGGCCGTCGTGCGCTGAAGGCCAAGGGGCAGGCGTCTTCTCTGTATCTGTTCAGCTACTACGCCGGTTCGAGCGTGGCGGGCACGGCAGGCGGGATGTTCTGGCACTGGGGAGGCTGGAGCGGGGTCGGGCTGTTCATCGGCGCATTGCTGAGCGTGGCCTTGCTGGTGGCGCTGCACCTGAGCCGGTTGGCGCCGAAGACGGCTTGAGGCTGGCGGGGCGTTGGTCTGGTGAATGAGGCTGAGGTCCCTCAAGGCCGCAGTAGCGTGCCTGCGACCGTGCGACCACGGGCGTGAGAGACTCTACGGTTTTTGCCAAGTGCTGATGTGGGCCCTGCGGCCTTAATCGCGGCACAGGGGCCGCTCCTACACCCGTAGTTACACCACGGTGGTCACAGGCTATCGCGGTACCTGTGGGAGCGGGCTTGCCCGCGATGAAGCCACCGCGTTCGAAGCAGGTCCTGCAAGTTTCGAGGCCGGCGGGGCAAGGAGCGATGGCGTCATCCCTCCTTGCCGCACCACGCCTGTTCAGTTGACGAGCTCGACCGTATCCACATCCACTTCACGATTGACCAGGTGCTTCTCTACCTCGCCGGTCAGCTTGACCTTGGTCTTGTCGTTGAACGGGGTCGCTGGCAGATCTTCATCGTCGATCTCGACGGTGATGGTGCCGGTGTTGTCCTTGAACTCGTACTTGTCGTCGTTGTTGATCTTCTTGGTCACGAAGCCTTGCAGCACGACGGGGGTATCATCGGCGGCCTCTTTGGCGGCGGCCACGCTGGTGACAGACTGAGCGCCCGGGCCGGTGTAGCCGGCAGCCAGGACGGCGGTGCTGAAGAGCGGGGCGAGCAGCAGGGTGAGGTAACGTGCTTTCATGGTTCGAATCCTGTCTGGGTGGGAATGGGGCCAGCTTACCCAGACAGGCTGAAACCAAGCTTAATCCGCTCTGCCGCGGGTGCTACACCGATAGCGCATGCGAGGCCGACTCAGGCGTGGTAAGGCGCGGACAGTTCGTGCACCGCTTCGATGAACGCCCCGGCGTGTGCCGGATCGACTTCTGGCGTGATGCCATGCCCGAGGTTGAAGACATGGCCCGTGCCGCGGCCATAACTGGCCAGGATACGACCCACTTCCTGACGGATGGCCTCGGGTTTGGCGTACAGCACGGTCGGGTCCATGTTGCCTTGCAGGGCGACCCGCTCACCCACCCGGCGACGGGCTTCGCCGATGTCGCAGGTCCAGTCCAGACCCAGTGCATCGGCCCCGGCGTCGGCAATGCTTTCGAGCCACAGGCCGCCGTTCTTGGTGAACAGGATCACGGGTACCTTGCGGCCCTCACGCTCGCGGATCAGGCCGCTGACGATCTTGCGCATGTAGGCCAGGGAGAACTCCTGGTACGCCGCCGATGACAAGTTGCCGCCCCAGGTATCGAAGATCTGCACCGCCTGGGCGCCGGCCTCGATCTGCCCGTTGAGGTACTGGGTGACCGACTGGGCCAGCTTGTCCAGCAGCAGGTGCATGGCCTGTGGATCGTCGTACAGCATCGCCTTGGTCTTGCGGAAGTCCTTCGACGAGCCGCCTTCGACCATGTAGGTCGCCAGCGTCCAGGGGCTGCCGGAGAAGCCGATCAGCGGTACGCGACCATTGAGCGCCTGGCGAATGGTGCTGACCGCGTCCATGACGTAGCCCAGATCCTTGTGGGCATCCGGCACCGGCAGGGCTTCGATGTCGGCACGGGTGTTGATGACCTTGCGAAAGCGCGGCCCTTCGCCGGTTTCGAAGTACAGCCCCTGCCCCATGGCATCGGGAATGGTGAGGATGTCGGAGAACAGGATCGCCGCATCCAGCGGGTAGCGGTCCAGCGGCTGCAGGGTCACCTCGCAGGCGAACTGCGGGTTCTTGCACAGGCTCATGAAGTCACCGGCCTTGGCGCGACTGGCGCGGTATTCCGGCAGGTAGCGGCCGGCCTGGCGCATCATCCAGACAGGGGTCACGTCCACGGGTTGCTTGAGCAGCGCGCGCAGGAAACGGTCGTTCTTCAGGGCAGTCATGTCGGCATCCGGGAAAAGAGTGAGGGTATTTTCTCAGACGCACGACAAAAAGGCACGGCGAACGCCGTAAGGGCGGTTGGTTCAACGAATTGGAGGGGTGGTTGCGAGCGACAAGCGGAAACCGCAGTGGGTGGGGGAGCGTCCATGGCTACCCCCACACCGTTGGCTTGCCGCTTCTCAGACCTCCAGGTAGTCCAGGATCCCCTCGGCCGCCGTGCGGCCTTCGAAGATCGCGGTCACCACCAGGTCGGAGCCCCGTACCATGTCACCCCCGGCGAAGATCTTCGGGTGGCTGGTCTGGTGCTTGAAGCGGCCCTGCTCGGGTGCGACGACACGGCCCTGGCTGTCGGTCCGGATGTCGAACTGCTCGAACCAGGCGGCCGGGCTGGGCCGGAAACCGAAGGCGATGACCACGGCATCGGCCGGCAGGATCTGTTCGGACCCCGGAATCGGCTCGGGACTGCGGCGACCCCGGGCGTCGGGCTCGCCGAGACGGGTCTCGACCACTTTCACGCCTTCGACCCGGTCCTCGCCGACGATGGCGATCGGCTGGCGGTTGTAGAGGAACTTCACGCCCTCTTCCTTGGCGTTCTTCACTTCCTTGCGCGAACCCGGCATGTTCGCCTCGTCACGGCGGTAGGCACAGGTGACGGACTTGGCGCCCTGGCGGATCGAGGTGCGGTTGCAGTCCATCGCCGTGTCGCCACCCCCCAGGACCACCACGGTCTTGCCCTGCATGTCGACGAAGTCTTCCGGCGCCTTCTCGAAGCCCAGGTTACGGTTGACGTTGGCGACCAGGAAGTCCAGCGCATCGTGCACGCCCGGCAGGTCTTCGCCCGGGAAGCCACCTTTCATGTAGGTGTAGGTGCCCATGCCCATGAACACCGCATCGTACTCGGCGAGCAGTTGCTCCAGGGTGACGTCCCTGCCGATCTCGGTGTTCAGGCGGAACTCGATGCCCATGCCGGTGAAGACTTCGCGGCGATTGCTCAGCACGGTCTTCTCGAGCTTGAACTCAGGGATGCCGAAGGTCAGCAGACCACCGATCTCCGGGTTGCGGTCGAACACCACCGGCGTCACACCTGCACGCACCAGCACGTCGGCACACCCCAGCCCTGCAGGGCCGGCACCGATGATGGCGACACGCTTGCCGGTCGGCTTGACCTTGGACATGTCCGGACGCCAGCCCATGGCGAATGCGGTGTCGGTGATGTACTTCTCCACCGAACCGATGGTGACCGCGCCGAAACCGTCGTTCAGGGTGCAGGCGCCCTCGCAGAGGCGGTCCTGCGGGCAGACCCGGCCACAGACTTCCGGCAGGGTGTTGGTCTGGTGCGACAGCTCGGCCGCCGCCAGGATGTTGCCTTCGGCCACCAGCTTGAGCCAGTTGGGAATGAAGTTGTGCACCGGGCACTTCCATTCACAGTACGGGTTGCCACACCCCAGGCAGCGGTGCGCCTGCTCGGTGGTCTGCTGCGGCTTGAAGGGTTCGTAGATCTCCACGAACTCCTTCTTGCGCTGGCGCAGCAGCTTTTTCTTGGGATCCTTGCGCCCTACTTCGATGAACTGGAAGTCATTGCTCAGACGTTCAGCCATTTTCAAAACCTCTTGACAGCAGCGGCGAGCTTCACGCTTCAAGCCGCAAGTCGATCACGTAAGCCGGTGAGTGCCGGGCTGCCATCGCGTGCAGCCTGGCACTCACTACTTGCAGCGGTGTTATTGCGGGTTGGCGCGGGTGCTGGAGAGCAGGTGCTTGAGGTTGGCCGCCTTGGGCTTGACCAGCCAGAAGCGCCGCACGTAGTCCTCCAGGTTCTCCGAGAGCTCACGCCCCCACTCGCTGCCGGTTTCCTGCACGTATTCGGCCAGGACGCGCGCCAGGTGCGTGCGGTAGGCCTCCATCGCCTCGCCACTGATGCGCTGGATTTCCACCAGCTCGTGGTTGAGCTTGTCGACGAAGGTGTTGTCCTGGTCGAGCACGTAGGCGAAACCGCCGGTCATGCCAGAGCCGAAGTTGTAACCGGTCTTGCCCAGGACGCAGACGAAGCCCCCGGTCATGTATTCGCAGCAGTGATCGCCCGTGCCTTCCACCACCGCGTGGGCACCGGAGTTGCGTACACCGAAACGCTCGCCCGCCGTGCCGGCGGCGAACAGCCGGCCACCGGTGGCGCCATACAGGCAGGTATTGCCGATGATGGCGCTGTGCTGCGTCTCGAACGGGCTGCCGGCCGGTGGCACGATGGTCAGCTTGCCGCCGGTCATGCCCTTGCCGACGTAGTCGTTGGCATCGCCTTCCAGGTGCAGGTGCAGGCCACCGGCGTTCCAGACGCCGAAGCTCTGTCCGGCCGTGCCCTTGAAGCGGAAGGTGATCGGCGCGGCGGCCATGCCCTGGTTGCCATGCAAGCGGGCGATCTCGCCGGACACCCGCGCACCGATGGAGCGGTCGCAGTTGCAGATGTTCAGGTCGAAGCTGCCACCGGCCTTGTCGCGCACGGCCGGCAGGGCCAGGGCGACCATCTTCTCGGCCAGCTCGCCCTTGTCGAACGGCGGGTTCTTCTCGACCTGGCAGAACTGCGGCTTGTCGGCCGGCACATGGCTGCTGCCCAGCAACGGGCTGAGGTCCAGGTGCTGCTGGCGCTCGGTGTCGCCTGGCAACACGTCCAGCAGGTCGGTGCGACCGATCAGCTCACCCAGGCTGCGCACGCCCAGGCGCGCCAGCCACTCGCGGGTTTCCTCGGCGACGAAGGTGAAGAAGTTCACCACCATGTCGACGGTGCCGATGTAGTGGTCCTTGCGCAGCTTGTCGTTCTGCGTGGCCACGCCCGTGGCGCAGTTGTTCAGGTGGCAGATGCGCAGGTACTTGCAGCCCAGGGCGATCATCGGCGCGGTGCCGAAGCCGAAGCTCTCGGCGCCGAGAATGGCCGCCTTGATCACGTCCAGGCCAGTCTTCAGGCCGCCGTCGGTCTGCACCCGCACCTTGCCGCGCAGGTCGTTGCCACGCAGGGTCTGGTGCGTTTCGGCCAGGCCCAGTTCCCACGGCGCACCGGCGTACTTGATCGAGGTCAGCGGTGAGGCGCCGGTACCACCGTCGTAGCCGGAGATGGTGATGAGGTCGGCGTAGGCCTTGGCCACGCCCGCGGCGATGGTGCCGACGCCGGCCTCGGCGACCAGCTTGACCGACACCAGCGCCTGCGGATTGACCTGCTTGAGGTCGAAGATCAGCTGGGCCAGGTCTTCGATCGAGTAGATGTCGTGGTGCGGAGGTGGCGAGATCAGCGTCACGCCCGGGACCGCGTAGCGCAGCTTGGCGATCAGGCCATTGACCTTGCCGCCTGGCAGCTGACCGCCCTCACCGGGCTTGGCGCCTTGGGCCACCTTGATCTGCAGCACTTCGGCGTTGACCAAATATTCGGGGGTGACGCCGAAACGGCCCGTGGCCACCTGCTTGATCTTGGAACTGCGCAGGGTGCCGTAGCGCGCCGGGTCTTCGCCGCCTTCGCCGGAGTTGGAGCGTGCGCCCAGGCGGTTCATCGCCTCGGCCAGGGCTTCGTGCGCCTCGGGCGACAACGCACCGAGGGAGATACCGGCGGAGTCGAAGCGCTTGAGGATCTCGGTCAGCGGCTCGACCTGCTCCAGGGTGATCGGCTGGTCGGCGACCTTGACCTTGAGCAGGTCACGGATCATCGACACCGGGCGCTGATCGACCAGCGCGGTGTATTCCTTGAACTTGACGTAGTCGCCCTGCTGCACGGCGGCCTGCAAGGTGTTGACCACGTCCGGGTTGTAGGCGTGGTATTCGCCGCCGTGGACGAACTTCAGCAGCCCGCCTTGCTGGATCGGCTTGCGCGCGCTCCAGGCTTCGGCCGCCAGCAGCTTCTGGTCACCTTCGAGGTCGACGAAGCGCGCGCCCTTGATACGGCTCGGCACACCCTTGAAGCTCAGGCCGACCACCTCGTCCGACAGGCCGATCGCCTCGAACAGCTGGGCGCCTCGGTAGGAGGCGATGGTGGAGATGCCCATCTTCGAGAGGATCTTGAGCAGGCCCTTGGAGATGCCCTTGCGGTAGTACTTGAACACCTCGTCCAGGTCGCCCAGCACTTCGCCGGTACGGATCAGGTCGGCCAGCACTTCGTAGGCCAGGTAGGGGTAGACCGCCGAGGCGCCGAAGCCGATCAGCACGGCGAAGTGGTGCGGATCGCGCGCCGTGGCGGTTTCCACCAGGATGTTGCTGTCGCAGCGCAGGCCCTGCTCGGTCAGACGGTGGTGCACCGCGCCGACGGCCAGCGAAGCATGCACCGGCAACTTGCCCGGTGCGATGGCGCGGTCGCTGAGCACCAGCTGGGTCTTGCCGCCACGGACCGCTTCTTCGGCCTGGTCGGCGATGTTGCGGATGGCCGCTTCGAGGCCGATGCTTTCTTCGTAGTTGAGGTCGATCAGCTCACGCTCGAACCCGTCGCGCTCCAGCGCCATCAGCGAGCGCCACTTGGCCGGGGATACCACCGGCGAGCTGAGGATCACCCGCGAGGCATGCTCGGGGGATTCCTGGAAGATGTTGCGCTCGGCGCCCAGGCAGATTTCCAGCGACATGACGATCGCTTCGCGCAGCGGATCGATCGGCGGGTTGGTGACCTGGGCGAACTGCTGACGGAAATAGTCGAACGGCGACCGTACGCGCCGCGACAGGATCGCCATGGGCGTGTCGTCGCCCATCGAGCCGACCGCTTCCTGGCCCTGCTCGCCCAGCGGGCGCAGTACCTGGTCGCGTTCTTCGAAGGTGACCTGGAACATCTTCATGTACTGCTTGAGCTGATCGACGTCGTAGCTGGCCACGCCAGGGTCATCGCTCAGGTTGGCCTGGATGCGCAGGGCATGCTGGCGCAACCAACGCTTGTACGGGTGGCGCGACTTGAGGCGGTTGTCGATCGCATCGGTATCGAGGATCTGTCCGGTCTCGGTATCGACGGCGAAGATCTGGCCAGGGCCGACGCGCCCTTTGGCGATCACGTCCTCGGGCTTGTAGTCCCACACGCCGATCTCGGACGCCAGGGTGATGTAGCCATTGGTGGTGGTCACCCAGCGCGCCGGACGCAGGCCGTTGCGGTCGAGCAGGCACACCGCGTGGCGGCCTTCGGTCATCACCACGCCGGCCGGGCCGTCCCATGGCTCCATGTGCATGGAGTTGTATTCGTAGAACGCGCGCAGGTCGGCGTCCATGGTCTCGACGTTCTGCCAGGCCGGCGGAATGATCATGCGCACGCCACGGAACAGATCGATGCCGCCGGTCACCATCAGCTCGAGCATGTTGTCCATGCTGGAGGAGTCGGAGCCTACGCGGTTGACCAGCGGGCCCAGCTCTTCGAGGTCCGGGATCAGGTCGTTGGCGAACTTGGTACGCCGGGCCATGGCCCAGTTGCGGTTGCCGGTGATGGTGTTGATCTCGCCGTTGTGGGCGAGGAACCGGAACGGCTGTGCCAGTGGCCACTTGGGCAAGGTATTGGTGGAGAAGCGCTGGTGGAACACGCAGATGGCGGTCTGCAGACGCTCGTCACCCAGGTCCGGGAAGAAGGCGGCGAGGTCCGCCGGCATCATCAGCCCTTTGTAGATGATGGTCTTGTGCGAGAAGCTGCAGATGTAGTGGTCGGCATCGGCGGCGTTGGCCACCGAGGACCGACGACGAGCGCTGAACAGCTTGATGGCGAAATCCTGGTCGCTCAGCCCTTCCCCGCCGATGAACACCTGCTCGATCTGCGGCAGGCGCTCGAGCGCCAGCTGGCCCAGCACGCTGGTGTCGATCGGCACCTTGCGCCAGCCCACCAGCTGCAGGCCGGCCGCCAGGATTTCACGGTCCATGTTGGCACGGGCCGCCTCGGCCTTGGCCGGGTCCTGATTGAAGAACACCATGCCCACGGCGTACTGCGCGGGCAGCTCGACGCCGAACTGCTCGGTCGCCACGGCACGCAGGAAGGCGTCGGGCTTCTGCATCAGCAGGCCACAGCCGTCACCGGTCTTGCCGTCGGCGTTGATCCCGCCACGGTGGGTCATGCACGTCAGGGCTTGCATGGCGGTTTGCAGCAGGTGGTGACTCGGCGTGCCCGTCATGTGGGCAATCAGGCCGAAGCCACAGTTATCCTTGAATTCTTCGGGACGATACAGACCTGTTTTCATAGACACATTCTCACCAGGTTCGCCTCTCAACCAAGGCAAATCTCTTTTTTAAACAAACACTTACCATCCGCGCTGATCATTTGCCAGCTTTTTGTGCGGGGGTAATGGATGGGCATTGTGGCACAGCGGCGATCGCGCTCACAAACGATAGTGACGATCCACTTACGCTTTATGTCGCATTTTTGAATGCTTGTCGCGATTTTTATGTGTTACCGCGCATGAAAGCAAGATCGCGGTGGATAACACGGGCTGCATGCGGGGCTCGTGGCCAACAGCCTGGGACGGACACGCCTGCCGTGCGGGGCACGGCAGGCGTGTTCGGGTCCGGGGTCGCTCAACGACGGGACGGCTGGGGTGGTGCCGTCCGGAAGGTATCAGCGGGAGGTCGACAGCTCTTGTTGGACGCTGGCGACGGTACGTGGCCAAGGTTTACCAGCCTGGACCTTGGCTGGCAAGGATTTGATGGCAGCGACCGCGGCATCACGGTTGGCGAAGCTGCCGTAGGTCACCACGTACAGCGGCTTGCCCTGCAGGGTTTTCTTAAAGTAGCGGTACTCGCCGCCCTGCGCCTTGACGAACGCCTGGGCCGAGGCCTCGGAGCTGGTGCCCAGGATCTGCAGCACGTAGTTGCCCGACTTCTGCCCGGCGTACCAGCTGCTCCCGGCGCCGCCGCTGGTGGGCTTTTCAGCAGGCTTGGCGGTCGCGACCTGGGTGGCCGGCGCAGCAGGCTTGGCAGCGGGCGCAGCGGGCTTGGCCGGCGCCTGGGGTGCAGGCTTGGGTGCCGGCGCCACGGCGGCCTGCTGGGCAGGTGCGGTGCTCTGTGGCTGCACCGGGGTAGGCGCAGGACCTGCCGCCATGCCCTGGGGCGGAGCGGTGGTGGTCACGGTCGGCGGCGTGGAAGGCTGCGGCGCGGTAGCGCCTGCGGCAGTGCCTTCTTCGCCTTCACCCATGCCGGCGGCTTCGGCCAGCGGCTCGCGCACGACCGGCGACTGCCCGTTCATCGGCAGGGATTGCGACGACCCGGAGAACTCGATGGCCGGCTTGCCGTTGTTGGACTGGACGGTGTTCGGCTGACCCTGGCCGAGCGGCAGTTGCGCCTGCTCGGCGGGTGCCTGGGCAGGCGTGTCGCTTTTCTTGGGCATCAGGACGGCGGCTGCGACGGCCACCACGACGACGGCGGACAGTGCCAGTACGTGCTTCTTAGGCATAGGGAACCCCATGGCTGGTCGCTTGGCCGAACTCCGGCTGGCGATCATGGCTTCGATCAATGTATCCCGGGCGACCTGGTTGATGGTGCCAGGCCAGCCATCGGAATGCTCATGGATATCGACGATCTGCTCGCGCGTGAACACGTCGATGCCACGGCCGGCGCCTTCCAGGCGCTGCTCGAGGTATTCGCGGGTCTCGTCCTCGCTGTAGGGCTCGAGCTCGATGACGTGGAACCGCTCCTGGCCCTCGCTGAGCTCGTCCAGCCCCGCGATCAGCGACGGCTCGCCGAACAGGAACACGTGCGGGCGCGCCTCGGGCGTGCCTGCCGTCAATTCCAGCAACGCTTGGAGTGCCGACTCGTCGAGTTGTTCCGCGTCGTCCACCAGCAGATAGACTTCCTGGCCGGTCAGGCCCAGTTGCACGACCTGGGCGAGGATGCTCTGCACCTCTGGCTGGGCGATGCCCAGGGACTGCGCCACCTGCCCCAGGACGCTGGCCGCATCGCCGGCGCCACGTGCCGAGACCACGATGCTCTGCACCGCCTGCTTGTTGGTGCTGGCCACCAGCGCCTGGCGCAGCAGGGTCTTGCCACTGCCGACCGGTCCGGTGACCACCAGCAGCAACTGGCTGTAGCGCGCCAGGTGATGAAGCTGGCCGAGCACCGGCTTGCGCTGTGCCGGGAAGAACTTGAAGCCCGGCACGCGCGCGGCGAACGGGTCATGGCTCAATTGATAGTGTTCGAGAAAGGCCTCATCGGCATGCAGACTGGTCATTGCGCGGTCACACCCTCAACCTGAGCCACGATCGCGCGGTAGTCCGCCGCCAGCGTGGCTTGAAGAATCTCTGTCGGATAATCGTCGGTCACCACGGCCTGGCCGAGCTGACGCAGCAGCACCAGGCGCAGGCGGCCGTCGAGGACCTTCTTGTCGACGGCCATGTGCTCCATGAACTGGGCAGGCGTCATCTGCGCGGGTGGCACCACGGGCAACCCAGCCGCCTGCATCAGACGAATGCCGCGATCACGTGCCTGGCGGTCGATCCAGCCCAGGCGCATGGACATTTCCAGCGCCATGACGGTCCCGGCGGCCACGGCTTCGCCGTGCAACCAGACGCCATAGCCCATGTGGGTCTCGATGGCATGGCCGAAGGTATGCCCCAGGTTCAGGGTGGCGCGCACCCCGGACTCGCGCTCGTCGGCGCCGACCACCGCCGCCTTCGCCGCGCAGGAGCGACGGATCGCTTCGGTCAGTGCCTGGGCGTCGAGCTGGCGCAGGGCCGTCATGTGCGTTTCGAGCCAGCCGAGGAATGGTTCGTCGCAGATCAACCCGTACTTGATGACCTCGGCCAGGCCCGCCGAAAGCTCGCGCGCAGGCAAGGTCGACAGGCTGGTGGTGTCGATCAGCACCGCCTGGGGCTGGTAGAACGCACCGACCATGTTCTTGCCCAGCGGGTGGTTGATGCCGGTCTTGCCGCCGACCGAGGAGTCGACCTGCGACAGCAGGGTGGTCGGCACCTGGATGAAATCGACGCCGCGCTGGTAGCACGCGGCCGCGAAACCGGCCATGTCGCCGATGACGCCGCCCCCCAGGGCCACCACGGTGGTGCGGCGGTCGTGCCGCGCCTCGAGCAGGGCATCGAAGATCAGTTGCAGGGTTTCCCAGTTCTTGAAGGCTTCGCCATCGGGCAGGACCACCGGCAGCACCGAGTAGGCGCCCAGGGTTCGGGTCAGGCGCTCGAGGTACAGGGGCGCGACAGTCTGGTTGGAGACGATCGCCACCTGCCGTCCGGCGATGTGTGGCGCCAGCAGCGCCGCCTGGTCCAGCAGGCCTTCGCCAATGTAGATCGGGTAGCTACGCTCGCCCAGGTCGACCTTTAGTGTCTGCATGTATCCCCACGATTGAACTGGGCGCGGCATCGTTCGCACGACCCGCGCACTGACGTCTGGTCTGTTTACCGGCCCGAGGATAGTACCGGCTTATCGGGGCGGCAACTTCTGCAAGCGCTCGAGAATGTCGAGCATCACCATGCGCGGCGGCCGCTCGTCGGTTTCCACGATGAGGTCGGCGATCTCCCGGTAGAGCGGATCGCGGATTTCCAGGAGGTTGCGCAGCGTGGCTTCGGGGTTGGCCGTGCGCAACAGCGGGCGATTGCGATCCCGCGCGGTGCGGCCCACCTGCTGCTCCACCGACGCGTGCAGGTAGATCACGCGCCCCCCTTGGTGCAGGGCGCGCCGATTGGCCTCGCGCATCACCACGCCACCGCCGGTGGCCACGACCTGGCCGTGGAGGGCGCACAGCTCGGCGATCATCGCCTCTTCACGGTCACGGAAGCCAGGTTCGCCTTCCTTGTCGAAGATCCACGGGATGTTGGCGCCGGTGCGCTGCTCGATCTCCTTGTCGGAGTCCTTGAACGACAGGCGCAGCTCTTTGGCCAGCAGCCGCCCGATGGTGCTTTTGCCTGCACCCATGGGGCCTACAAGTATCAAATTTTGCACAGAATCAACGACTCACGACAATCGCCCGGTCATCCATGATACGCGGAGTCAGGAAGACCAGCAGCTCGGATTTTTTTTCTTGGACCGCTTCACGTCGGAACAGCCGTCCAACATACGGCAGATCGCCCAGAAATGGCACCTTGTCGACGACATTGTTTCTCACCGTGGAGTACACGCCGCCGATCACCACGGTCTCGCCATCGCCGACGCGCACCTTGGCGTTGACCTCGTTCTTGCGGATCGGCGGTACCTCGTTGCGGGCGTTGATGTAGTCGGGCTCATCCTTGGTCACGCGCACGGCCATGACGACCCGGTCATCGGGAGTGATCTGCGGCGTGACCTCGAGCGACAGCGAGGCTTCGCGAAACGACACCGACGTGGCGCCGCTGCCGCTGGTCTCCTGATAGGGGATCTCGGCCCCTTTGAGAATGCGCGCGGTCTCCTTGTCGGCCGTGAAGACCTTGGGCTGCGAGACGATCTCGCCATGGCCGTTCTTCTCCATGGCGCTCAGCTCGAGATCGAGCAGCACATCGCCGCGCAGCAGACCCAGCCCGAGCCCGGCAGTCGCCTGTTCGACTCCCAGGTCGACGAACAGCTCGCTGCCCAGCCTGACCTTCTCGCCATACAGCGGCCCACCCCAGCGCACCCCCAGCGCACGCTGAAAGTCCACGTCCGCCTCGACGATGCGGGCCTCGATCATCACCTGGCGCATGGGCACGTCGAGCTGAGCCACCAGGGCCCGGATCTGCGCCAGACGCCCGGCAGGCTGGGTCACCACCAGCGTGTTGGTGCGCTCGTCCACGCCTACCCCGCCCCGGCCTGCCAGAAGCCCCTCCTCTTCGAAGGCGGCCATCAACAGACTGGCCAGCTCGCTGGCCTTGGCGTGATGGATGGGCAGCAGCGCCCGCTCCAGAGGCGCCTGCTCCAGCTCGACGTCGACCCGTCGCTCGGCCAGCTCCGCCAACGGCGCGACCAGCAACACGTTGCCCTGCAGCCGACGTCCCAGCCCCTTGCTGCTCAATATCAGGTCCAGCGCCTGCTCCCAGGGCACGTCCTGCAGACGCAAGGTGACATGGCCCTGGACCGCGTCGCTGGCCACCAGGTTGATGTCGGCGTGGTCTGCCAGCACCTGCAGGGCCGCGCGGACGTCCACGTCCTGAAAATGCAGGGACAATGGCTCATCCCGTTTTGCGGCCAGACTGACCGTCATGGCCCCCATCAGCGCCGCGCCCATCGCCCATCTGCGTCCGTTCATTCGCTTCATCCTTGGTTTTGCCATCGCGCATCCGCAGCTCGCGCCGGCGTTCGAACTCGCCCTCCCGCCCTTCCCCGGCAGGCTCGCCCACCACCAGGCGCTGCGCATCGATGCTCAGCACGCGCCCGCCTTCGCCCCCCAGGGGAGCACCCACGGCAATCCGGTGCAGGTGCCCGTTCGCGTCGAGAATCGCCTCGTACTGGCCACGGCGCGCCAGCACGCCGACCATCTCCAGATGCTCGAGCGGCAGGTGAGCCAGCCCCCGTGCGCTGCGTGGATCGACGGCCTGAAAGGGGTCGCTGCCTGTCCAGGGTTCATCGGCATGGACAGGCTGGTGCGCCAACGCCGCAGGCACGGGCAACTCCGTCATTTCGCTCTGGTAGGCGTGCACCACCATCTGCCAGCGCAGGGCCGACGCGGCCGAGTCGAGCGGTCGCATGTCGAGCCGCTCCAGGCGCAGCAGCCGCAGTTGACCCAGCCACTCGTCGAGCCAGCGGCGCAGCATCGGGTAGGCACCAGCGACCTCGAGGTGCACAGGGATCACACGGTATCCCTCGCCGGTGAGTTCGTCCTTGACGTCGATGCGTTCGAAGCGCAGCCCGTACCGGTGTCCGTGACTGGCCAACTGCGCGATCAACTCGCTGGTTCCGTCACCGGCCGCCAGTTGCCAGTGCGCCGCTTGCAGCGCCTGCCTGGCCTGCCGGACCTGCTCGCCCAGCGCCTGCAATGGCTCGAGGGCGGCGAGTTCGGCGGCGTGCCGCGCCTTGAGCGATTCACCCTCCAGACGTGCGCCCTGAAGCCGCTCCAGGCTGGGGCCGACGCTCCATGGATAGCCCGCGGCCAGCGTCGACAGCAGGATGCCGCCCCAGCCGAACAGCCTGAGGGGCCAGGGCAGCGTGGCCAGCTGCTGCACACGTCGGCGCCACAGGCTCACGGGCGACTCCCGCGCACGTCCAGCGACACGCGAAAGACCTGGGCGTCACCCTGCGCCTGCACGTCCTGCAAGGTCACCGCCTCTGCCTGGGGCAGGGCCTGGAGCGCCCGCATCAGCTCAGCGATCAGCAGGCCCGAAGGTGCCTGCCCGGACACCAGCAGGCGCTGCCGCTCGAACGTCAGCGCCGTCAACCGAAGACCGGGCGGAATCGCACGCTCGAGCGACCCGAGCATGTCCGGCAGGTCGCCGCCACCCCTACGCAGGGCGGACAGTTCGGCCCGTCGGCGCATCACGTCTTCGAGGGTTTCCCTTTCGTCGGCGGCCTGCTGCCGAGTCCTGTCGAGGGTCTGCAAGCGCGCCGTCCAGGCGGCGTTGACGCTTTCCTGCTGCTGCAGGCGCTGACGCTGGTCGTGCGCACAGACCGCCAGCATCGCCACGGCCAGCAGGCAGACGGCAGCCAGCGTGGTCAGGCCTTGGTACACGACGGCACGGCGTCGCTGCGCGCGCCACGGCAGCAGGTTGAACCCTGTCATCGCTCCAGCCCCCGTATGGCAAGGCAAGTGGCCAATGCCAGGCAGGACCTGGCCGCACTGTCGACCTGCGCCGACGCGAGGCCTTCCAGAACGAGGCCTGCCCAAGGATCGATGGTGTGACAAGGGAGGGCCAGCTGCGTAGCGATCGCCTCACGATGCGCCTCTTCTGCGCCGATGACGCCCACGACATCCACCCCCGACCAGCCCAGGCGCGGTGCGAGCCACTGCCGAGCCATCTGAAGCCAGCCGTCCTGCTCGTCCATCGCCCAGGCATGGGACTGCGGCGATTGCCCGGAAGGCCATGCATACAGCGTTGCCCTGCGCTGGTGCAGCCGCATCAGCGCAGGGCACTGCCCGGGCAGGCCGGCTGCCAGTCGCCACAAGGCCACGGCATCGACGTCCACGACCGAAGCCCTGAGCCCGGCGCTGCCCAGCCTGCCGGTCAGCTCTTCGAGTTGCGCCTGCCGGCAGGCCGCGACCCAGACCTCGAGGTCTCCCGAAGCGGAGCGCGGCGCGTCGGCAAGACAGAAGTCCAGGGCCACTTCGTCCAGTGGAAAAGGCACGAAACGGTCTGCGTCGGCCAGCAACCACGCCTCCATGGACTCTTCATCCAGCGCGTGCGGCACCTGACGTGATTTGACGATCACCTGGTGGGCAGGCAGGGACACCACCAGCCGCCCCTCGCCGGCGCGCTGGCGAGCCCGCCGCAGCGCCACGAGCATCGGGTCGGTGACGGGCGCTGGGTGCGTCGCGGTGGCCGCACCGGTGCAGGATTCGAGCGCCCAGCCCTGCAGATGAATACGTCCGTGGCGCCGACGTGCGCGTACCATGCGTACGCTTTCGGCCTCCATTTCCAGCCCCACGACGGAACTGCACCCCCTGCTGAAGCATCCGAGCATCGTGACGTCCTTGTGCGTGTTCTGGTTCAGGCATCGCACCTTGTGGGGTAGGGTCCGAGCCCGTCGGCCGGTCACCCCGCCAGGTGAAAAATGCTTATAATGCCCAGCGATTTTTCCTGTTCGCCGGCCCTCGCGCGCCCTCCACTTCCCAACCTGGACACCCAAAAGCCTTGATACGCCTGCTGAAGTTCTTCTGGTGGTCTTTCGTCGCTGTCATCTGTGCGCTGGTACTCGGTGTAAGCGGTGCGTTTCTCTACCTTAGCCCGAGCCTGCCTTCGGTCGATGCGCTCCGAAGCATCCAGTTGCAGATACCGCTGAGGGTCTTCAGCAGCGATGGCAAGCTGATCGCCGAATTCGGCGAAATGCGCCGCTCGCCGATCCGCTTCGATGAAATCCCCCCTCAGTTCATTCAGGCGCTTCTGTCAGCCGAGGACGACAATTTCCTCAACCACTATGGGGTCGATCCCAGCAGCCTGATGCGCGCGGCCACCCAGCTGGTCAAGTCCGGGCACATCCAGACCGGCGGCAGTACGATCACCATGCAGGTGGCGAAGAACTTCTTCCTGAGCAGCGAGCGCAGCTTCTCGCGCAAGACCACCGAGATCCTGCTGGCCCTGCAGATCGAGCGTGAGCTGACCAAGGACGAGATCCTCGAGCTGTACGTCAACAAGATCTACCTGGGCAACCGTGCCTACGGGATCGAGGCCGCCGCACAGGTGTACTACGGCAAGTCGATCCGTGACGTGAGCCTGGCGCAGATGGCCATGATCGCCGGCCTGCCCAAGGCGCCTTCGCGCTTCAACCCGCTGGCCAACCCGGTGCGTGCCAAGGAGCGACGCGACTGGATCCTGGGCCGCATGTACCGCCTGGGCAAGATCGACCAGGCCAGCTACCAGACCGCCCTGGCCGAGCCACTGAACGCCAGCTATCACGTGCCGACGCCTGAGGTGAACGCACCTTGGATCGCCGAGATGGCGCGTGCGGAAATGGTCGGCCGCTATGGCAGCGAGGCTTACACCGAAGGCTTCCGCGTCACCACCACGGTGCCGAGCGATTTGCAGGAAATGGCCAACAGCGCCGTGCTCGACGGCCTGTCCGCCTACGACGAGCGCCACGGCTACCGCGGCCCGGAAGCGCGTTACCCAGGCAAGACCTTTGCCGAATGGCAACGCGTGCTGGGCAAGCAGCGCAACCTGGGCGGCCTGGAGCCGGCCATCGTGATGCAGGTCACCAAGACCGGCCTGCTGGTGATGACCCGGGGCGGCAAAGAGGAACAGGTGGCCTGGGACACCCTGAAGTGGGCCCGCCCTCACCTGAACGTCAACAGCCTGGGACGCGCGCCCACCTCACCGGCCGACGTCGCCCAGGCCGGCGACCTGATCCGTGTGCAGCGGCTGGCCGACGGCACGCTGAAATTCAGTCAGGTCCCGGCGGCACAGAGCGCTCTGGTGACCCTGGACCCGAACAACGGCGCCATCCGCGCCCTGGTCGGTGGCTTCTCCTTCGAGCAGAGCAACTACAACCGTGCGATGCAGGCCAAGCGTCAGCCCGGTTCGAGCTTCAAGCCGTTCATCTACAGCGCGGCACTCGACAGCGGCTACACCGCGGCCAGCCTGGTCAACGATGCGCCGATCGTCTTCGTCGACCCGTCCGTCGACAAGGTCTGGCGGCCGAAGAACGATACCAACACGTTCCTGGGCCCGATCCGCATGCGCGAAGCGCTGTACAAGTCGCGCAACCTGGTGTCCATCCGCCTGCTGCAGGCGATGGGTGTGGACAAGACCATCGACTACATCGCCCAGTTCGGCTTCAACAAGCAGGACCTGCCGCGCAACCTGTCCCTGGCGCTGGGCACCGCCACGTTGACGCCCATGGAGATCGCCACCGGCTGGAGCACCTTCGCCAACGGGGGTTACAAGATCAGCCCTTACCTGATCGAGCGCATCGAAAGCCGCTCGGGCGAGACGCTGTTCACCGCCAACCCGGCGCGCGTGCCGCAGGCACAGCAGGACCAGGCCGGCATCGCGGCGCCGGAGCAGCCGCTCAACGTCCAGTTGCCAGGGGAAGCCGCACCGGCCAATGCCCAGCTGGCCGCCACCCCGCAACTGCCCCAGATCGCCGAGCGCATCATCGACGGTCGCACCACCTACATCCTGACCAGCATGCTGCAGGACGTCATCAAGCGCGGCACCGGGCGTCGCGCCCTGGCCCTGGGCCGGGACGACCTAGCCGGCAAGACCGGGACGACCAACGATTCCAAGGATGCCTGGTTCTCGGGCTACAACGCCGACTACATGACGACGGTCTGGAGCGGCTTCGACCAGCCCGAGACCTTGGGTCGACGTGAATACGGTGGCACTGTGTCGCTGCCGATCTGGATGAACTTCATGGGGGCGGCGCTCAAGGGCAAGCCGAGCCATCCGCCGGCCGAGCCGGAGGGCATCCTGAGCCTGCGCGTCGACCCGATCAGCGGTCGCGCAGCCCGACCGGACACGCCCAACGCCTACTTCGAGCTGTTCAAGGCCGAGGACTCGCCACCGTCGTCCGGCGAGCTGGGCAATGGCGTGGCACCGGGCAGCCCGCTGCCCGCCGACGAAGCGACGCCGATGGACCTGTTCTAACGGCGGCGTTCAGGGACCTTTGGGTCCCATCGTCTTCGCCCCCGAAGCCGACAACGGCTTCATCGCCCACAAAAAAGCCCTGGCGCTCACGCACCAGGGCTTTTTCATGACAGCGCCGGCCGATCAGCCGTTGAACACGTCATCCACGCTCTTGAGCGGGTAGTGCTTCGGGTACGGCAGGGTCGCGACGCCGGACTCGATGGCGGCCTTGGCCACCGCATCCGAGACCACAGTGATCAGGCGCGCGTCCATCGGTTTCGGGATGATGTACTCGCGACCGAAGCTCAGCGACTCGACGCCGTAGGCCTCACAGACTTCCTTGGGCACCGGCAGCTTGGCCAGGTCCTTCAGGGCGATGGCGGCGGCGATCTTCATCTCTTCGTTGATGCGCTTGGCACGCACGTCCAGGGCGCCACGGAAGATGAAGGGGAAGCCCAGGACGTTGTTGACCTGGTTCGGGTAGTCGGAACGGCCGGTCGCCATGATCACGTCGTCACGGGTGGCGTGCGCCAGCTCGGGCTTGATTTCCGGGTCTGGGTTGGAGCAGGCAAAGACGATCGGGTTCGCCGCCATGGAGGCGAGGCCTTCGGCGCTCAGCAGGTTCGGGCCGGACAGACCGACGAACACGTCGGCCCCTTCCAGGGCATCGGCCAGGGTGCGCTTGTCGGTGGCATGGGCGAACTGCGCCTTGTACTGGTTCAGGTCTTCACGGCCCGCGTGGATGACACCACTGCGGTCGATCATGAAGATGTTCTCGACCTTGGCACCCATGCTGACCAGCAGCTTCATGCACGAGATCGCAGCAGCGCCAGCGCCCAGGCAGACGATCTTCGCCTCTTCCAGCGTTTTGCCGGCGATTTCCAGCGCGTTGATCATGCCAGCCGCGGTCACGATCGCGGTGCCATGCTGGTCATCGTGGAACACCGGGATGTCGCACTGTTCGATCAGCGCGCGCTCGATCTCGAAGCACTCCGGTGCCTTGATGTCTTCCAGGTTGATGCCGCCGAAGGTGATGGAGATGCGCTTGACGGTGTCGATGAAGGCTTGCGGGCTTTCGGCATCGACTTCGATGTCGAACACGTCCACACCGGCGAACCGCTTGAACAGAACACCCTTGCCTTCCATGACCGGCTTGGAGGCCAGCGGGCCCAGGTCACCGAGGCCGAGAATGGCGGTACCATCGGAGATCACCGCCACCAGGTTGCCCTTGCCGGTGTACTTGTAGGCCAGCTCAGGGTCACGACCGATCTCGCGCACCGGCTCGGCGACGCCCGGGCTGTAGGCCAGGGACAGGTCACGTGCAGTGGAGGTCGGCTTGGTGAGTTCGACGCTCAGTTTCCCTGGGCGCGGCTTGGCATGGTATTCGAGGGCGGCGGTTTTGAGATCTGACATGAGGGCTTTCCGCTAATTGGACTGTTCTGACGGACCGCCGAGGATACGCAAAGAGCCAGGGAGCGACAAGACTGCCCGGTCACTTGTGTCAAGACCTTCGTCCTACGACTTTACGCTAGGTTCATCGTCTCCACTGAACAGCCCCATGACCCTGGGGCACTTTGCTCAGCGCGCCTCAAGCATGCTCGGATCGGTCAGCGACAGGCTCCAGCGCGGCCCGTTGCGCTTGCCCGTCCCCGTGCCAGCACGCTGGCGCACCCAGCCGCGCACCTCCACCTGGCGACCGCGAAGGCGCTCGAGTGCGCTCGCAGACAGCCGGTCGTGCAGACGGGCAGGCACCGTCACCAGGAGTCGATCGTCGAGCACCAGCGACACGCCCGAGCGGTGACGCCTGACCTGGTCGACGCGTCCCGTGACCACGGCAAAGCCGGGGCGCCGCAGCTCGGCAGCCTGACGCACGGCCGGGCGTCGCCACAGCCCGACACCTGCCTCCCGGGCCTGGCGCTCGGCCTGCCGATGGCAGCGGGTCAGGGCCACGTTGGGCGCGATGGCCACGCGGTAGCCCAGGCCTTCGCTGAGCAACCGGGCTTCGAGGTTCCGGCCATCGCGGCCATAGGCGTGGGCCAGCAGCCGGCCGTAGTGGTCGCTGCGCTCCTTGCCCACCACCAGGCCAAGGCGCCCGCCACTGGCCTTGACCAATGCCCGCAGGCGTTGCCGCGCAGCGTCGGCGAACGGTTCGCTGGGGTGACCTCGTCGACCGATCTCCGGCGCGTTGATACCGATCAGACGCACACTGCGCCCATCGGTCAGCCGAAGGGTATCGCCGTCCACGACATGGCGAACGGTCGCCTGCTGCACGAGCCCAGGCGGAGCGCAGCGCACCTCGGCCTGAGCGAACGATCCCCAGATCGCAGCCATGAAAAAGGCGCCCACGAGGGGCGCCTTCTTGTGCAGCGGTGCGAAGCCCAGAGGGTTCGCCATGCGCATGCTTACTTCTTGGTACCGAACATGCCGAAGCGGTCGGCGAACTTCTGTACGCGACCACCGGTGTCCAGGACTTTCTGCTTGCCGGTGTAGAAGGGGTGGCACTGCGAGCACACGTCGATCGCCAGCGGCTTGGCCAGGGTCGAACGGGTTTCGAACTTGCTGCCGCAGCTGCAGGTAACTTCTACAACTTCGTAATTCGGATGGATATCTGCTTTCATGGTCACTTCCTCGGCTGCGTGCCGCCATCCAACACCATTGTTGAATACCGCACGGAATCAGGCGACGTATGATAGCAGAGCCATGCGCCAGCGCAAGTTGCCGCACCCACCGACCGTCGTGCTAGGCTCGCCAGGCCCTTCGTTTCCTTTCAGAGATCTGCCGCGTGCCCGACGTCATCCTGCGCCTTGCCCTTCCTTCGCCGCTGCGCAGGTTGTTCGACTACCGTGCGCCACCCGGCGCCTCGGGCAACACCTTCGTGTCAGGCATGCGGCTGCGCGTGCCGTTCGGTCGGCGCGAACTGATTGGCATTCTGGTCGAGGTGACTGACACCAGTGACGTGCCACCCGACAAGCTGCGTCCGGCCACGGCGCTGCTCGATCCGGTCTCGCCCCTGCCCGCACCCTTGCTCAAGCTGTGCCTGTGGACGGCGCAGTACTACCAGCACAGCCTGGGCGACACCTTCAACTGGGCCTTGCCGACCTTGTTGCGCCAAGGTGAACCGGCCGAGATGCGTCAGGAACGGTTCTGGCAGATCGCCCCCGGCGCGCGTCTGGACGACCCGCGCATCGCCCGAGCGCCCCGCCAGCGCGAAGCTTTGCAGACACTGGCGCAGCACCCCCATGGCGTGGCCCACGCGGTGCTGAGCAAGCTGGGCCTGAGCAAGGACAGCCTCGACCTGCTGCTGGCCAAGCAACTGGTCGAGATCGAACTGCGCCGTCATCTGCCTGCCGCGCGCCACGAACACTGGCTCGCCCAGCCTGAGCTGCCGCTGAACGAAGAACAGCGCGCCGCGTTCGACGCCGTACGCTCCTCGTTCGGTGGCTTCCAGGCGTTTCTCCTGGCGGGGGTGACCGGCAGCGGCAAGACCGAGGTGTACCTGCAACTGATTCGCGAAACCCTCGAGGCCGGCAAGCAGGCGCTGGTGCTGATCCCCGAGATCAACCTGGGGCCACAGACCCTGGCGCGCTTCGAACAACGCTTCAACGCACGCATCGCCCTGCTGCATTCGGCGGTCAACGACCGCGAGCGGCTCGATGCCTGGCTCGCGGCGCGCGATGGCGAGGCGGACATCATCATCGGCACGCGCTCGGCGCTGTTCACACCGATGAAGCACCCGGGCCTGATCATCATCGACGAAGAGCACGATGGTTCCTATAAACAGCAGGAAGGCCTGCGCTACCACGCCCGGGACCTGGCGCTGGTGCGTGCGCGCCAGGAAGATGTGCCGATCCTGCTCGGTTCGGCCACCCCGTCGCTGGAAAGCCTGCACAACGCCCACGGCGGCCGCTATGGTCTGCTGCGCATGCACCAGCGCGCCGGTGGCGCCCGGCAGCCACGCTTCCTGCGCCTGGACGTCAAGAGCCGGCCCCTGGACAGCGGCATCAGCGGCCCTCTGCAACAGGCCATCGGCCAGACCCTCGCGGCCGGGCAGCAGGTACTGGTCTTCCTCAACCGACGCGGCTTCGCGCCGACCCTGCTGTGCCATGACTGCGGCTGGCTGTCCGGCTGCCCACGTTGCGATGCGCGCATGACCGTGCACCAGCGCTCGGGATTGCTGCGCTGCCATCATTGCGGCCACGAAGAGCGCATCCCGCACCAGTGCCCACAGTGCAACCATGTGGACCTGCGCCCGGTCGGCGCAGGCACCGAGCGGGCCGAAGAGCGCCTGAGCACGCTGTTCCCGGAATACCCGGTGCTGCGCGTGGACCGCGACAGCACCGCGCGCAAGGACGCCATGCAGAACCTGTTCGCCACCATCCAGCGAGGCCAGCCCTGCATCCTGGTCGGCACCCAGATGCTCGCCAAGGGGCACCACTTCCCACGGGTGACCCTGGTGGCGATCCTGGATGCCGACGGTGGTCTGTTCTCGGGCGATTTCCGCGCCAGCGAGCACATGGCGCAGCTGATCGTGCAGGTGGCCGGCCGCGCCGGACGGGCCGAGGAGCCCGGCAAGGTGATCGTGCAGACACACCTGGCCGAGCACCCCTTGCTGGTGCAACTGACCGAGCAAGGGTATTTCGCCTTCGCCGACCAGGCCTTGAGCGAACGCCGGGCGGCAAGCTTGCCGCCTTTCTCCCACCTGGCCCTGCTGCGCGCCGAAGCGCACAAGCCGGGTCAGGCCGAAGCCTTCCTCGACGAAGCCTGCACGGCGGCCGAGCGCCTGCTGGCCGCGCAGGGTGCCAGCGGTATCGAATTGCTCGGGCCGGTCCCGGCCCCCATGGAGCGTCGCGCGGGTCGCTACCGCGCTCAACTGCTGCTGCAAGCCAATGCCAGGGCCGCCTTGCACCGTCTGCTCGCCAGCTGGCTGCTGGAACTCGAGCAGATGCCTTCGGGCCGTCAGGTCCGCTGGTCGCTCGACGTGGACCCTGTGGATCTTTATTGAGGGGCGAGCTTCAAGCCAGAGCGACGCTGCCTGCTCCAGTGAGTGGCACGTACCTCCAGCGCCGCCCAGCTTGCGGCTTGTGGCTTGCCACTTGCCGCTTACGACTTGCCGCCTGCCGCCCGCGACCGGATAATGCCCAGTTTTTCCACCTGCGCCTCGAAGCGCCCGCCGCGCGTGCGGTCGAAAGAGAACCTGATGAAAGACACCATTCGCCAGCTGATCCAGCAAGCCCTCACCCAACTCGTCACCGACGGTGTGCTGCCTGATGGGCTGACGCCGTCGATCCAGGTGGAGAACGCCCGGGACAAGACCCACGGCGACTTCGCCAGCAACATCGCCATGATGCTGGCCAAGCCGGCCGGCCTGAAGCCGCGCGACCTGGCTGAACAACTGATCGCCGCGCTGCCGGCCTGCGAAGACGTCAGCAAGGTCGAGATCGCCGGTCCGGGCTTCCTCAATTTCTTCCAGAACACCCAGGCCCTGGCCAATCGCCTGGACGCCGCGCTGGCCGATGCGCACCTCAACGTGCGCAAGGCAGGCCCTGCCGAGAAGGTGGTGGTCGACCTGTCGGCACCGAACCTGGCCAAGGAAATGCACGTCGGCCACCTGCGCTCGACGATCATCGGCGACAGCGTCGCCCGTGTGCTGGAGTTCCTCGGCGACGAGGTGATTCGTCAGAACCACGTTGGCGACTGGGGCACCCAGTTCGGCATGCTGTTGGCCTACCTCCAGGAAAACCCGGTCACCAGCGACGAGCTGTCGGACCTGGAAAACTTCTATCGCGCGGCCAAGAAACGCTTCGACGAGTCCGAGGAATTCGCCACCCGTGCCCGTGGCCTGGTGGTCAAGCTGCAGGCCGGCGACCCTGACTGCCTGGCGCTGTGGACGCGCTTCAAGGACATCTCGCTGTCGCATTGCCAGAAGACCTACGAGCTGCTCAACGTCAAGCTGAGCATGGCCGATGTCATGGGCGAGAGCGCCTACAACGCCGACCTGGCCAACGTGGTCGCGGACCTGGCGGCCACCGGCCTGCTGGTCGAGAGCCAGGGCGCGCAGTGCGTGTTCCTCGACGAATACAAGACCGCCGATGGCGACCCGCTGCCGGTGATCGTGCAGAAGGCCGACGGCGGCTACCTGTACGCCACCACCGACCTGGCAGCCGTGCGCTACCGCAGCAACGTGCTCAAGGCCGACCGTGCGCTGTACTTCGTCGACCAGCGCCAGGCCTTGCACTTCAACCAGGTGTTCGAAGTCGCCCGTCGGGCTGGCTTCGTCGGCCACCCGATGCGCATGGAGCACATGGGCTTCGGCACCATGAACGGCGCCGACGGCCGTCCGTTCAAGACCCGCGACGGCGGCACCGTCAAGCTCGTGGACCTGCTCCAGGAAGCCAAGGAGCGCGCCTATGCGCTGGTCAAGGAAAAGAACACCGACCTGGACGAGCAGGCCTTGCGCCAGATCGGCGAGGTCGTCGGCATCGGCGCGGTCAAGTACGCCGACCTGTCCAAGCACCGCACCAGCGACTACAGCTTCAACTTCGAGCTGATGCTCAACTTCGACGGCAATACGGCGCCCTACCTGCTGTACGCCTACACCCGTGTCGCCAGCGTCTTTCGCAAGCTGGGCAAGCAGTTCGAGGACATCGAAGGCCAGATCGTGCTGCAGGCGCCGCAGGAGCAGGACCTGGGTGCCCGTCTGGCGCAGTTCGGCGAAGTGCTCAACAGCGTCGCCGACAAGGGCACGCCGCACGTGCTGTGCGCCTACCTGTACGACATCGCCGGCCTGTTCTCGAGCTTCTACGAGAACTGCCCGATCCTCGCAGCCGAAACGCCTGAGCAGCAGCAGAGCCGCCTGCGCCTGGCGGCGCTGACCGGACGGACCCTCAAGCAGGGTCTGGAGCTGCTTGGCCTGGAAACCCTGGAGCGCATGTAAGGTGGCCGCCAAGAAGAAGCCTGCGCCCAAGCGTGGCGCCAGCCGCACGCAAGCCCCTGCCAAGCAGCCCATCCCAGGTTGGGTATGGCTGGCGGCAGGCCTGACGATTGGTGCGTTCGTGGTCTTCCTGATGAAGCTCGAGCCTGGCAGCGGCGACGTCAAGCGCACCCAGCCCGAGCAGCAGCAGGCCGAGAAGGCCGCGCAAGCGGCCAAGACGCCGCCCTCGCCCGAGCAGCCGGTCAAGCCCAAGTACGACTTCTACACCCTGCTCCCGGAATCGGAAGTGATCGTGCCGCCGGAAGCCGTGCCGGAGAAGACGCCACCGGTGCCTGCCCAGCCCGTACCGCCGCCGACCAAGCCGGTCACGGCCGAAGAAGCGGCGAAGATCGACACCGCACGCGCCCAGGCGGCCCTGTCCGGACAGACGCCACCGCCTGCACCGCCGGTGCTCAAGCCTGCCGCGACCACCCAGTACTTCCTGCAAGCCGGCTCGTTCCGCAAGCAGGCCGATGCCGACAAGGTTCGCGCGCAGATCATCCTGCTCGGTCAGGCGGTCAAGGTCGAATCCGGTACCGTGAAAGAAGAAACCTGGTACCGCGTTTTGGTCGGCCCGTTCAGCAACCGCGAACAGCTGACCGTGGCCCAGAAGCAACTGGGCGGTGCCGGCTTCAACAACCTTCTGCTGCAACAGCGCCAGATTCGGCAGTAAGGCAGCTACAGGCTACAACGTGGGGCGAAGCGATGAGGCTTTGCCCCACGCCTCTCCCCTTTCGCACCGCCATCCGGCCTGAAGCTTGCGGCTGAGCACTTGCCGCTGCACCTACCGCCGCTGGCTGTTGACCTGCGACACCTGGCCATTGAGCGTCCAGAAGTCGTACAGCACGCCCAACAGGAACACGCCGCCGGTCAGCAGGTAGATCAGGGCGCTGATCCACTTGCCCTGATACAGGCGGTGCACGCCGAAGATGCCGAGGAAGGTCAGGAAGATCCAGGCCAGGCTATAGTTCACATGGCCCGGCTGGAAGCGCACGTCCGCTTCACGGTCCATGGCCGGAATCAGGAAGAAGTCGATGATCCAGCCGATGCCCAGCAGGCCCAGGGTGAAGAACCAGATCGTCCCGGTGATGGGCTTGCCGTAGTAGAAACGGTGCGCGCCGGTGAAGCCGAAGATCCAGAGCAGGTAGCCCATGACCTTGCTGTGGGTGTCGTGTGACGCAGACTGCTGATAACCATTCATTCGTAAAGTCTCGCTGTATAATCCTAAAAATTTCTAAGCATTCATGTGACTTTTGTGAACCTTGCCGACGTATGGCGGTCTTGGATCGACCAACGGATCATTATTTGATCAGAAGGTGTTATAGAGTTGCCCGCCTAAACAAACACCCACAAGAGCTTCACCTATGCCACCTTTGTTCAAGACATGGCTGACCCTCTGCCTCTTATTGCCCCTGGCCGCCCACGCCACCAACCGTGAGCAACGTCTTCCCAACGGCTTTACCGGTTATACCGTCCATTACGGTACCTCGGCAAAGGTCGCCCACGCACCGCTTCGCGCCAAGCCCAGCAACGCCGCCAAGCTCAAGGCCGGCCCGACCGTCGCGTCTGCCAACAAGCAGAGCAGCGCCGTGCTCAAGCGTGCGGTCAATGCGATCGGTACCCCTTATCGTTGGGGCGGCAGCAGCCCGAGCAAAGGGTTCGACTGCAGCGGCCTGGTGAAATACGCCTTCGACGATGTCGCCAACGTGAACCTGCCACGCACCTCCAGTGCCATGGCCCAGGGGCATGGTGTGAAGGTAGCACGCGAGGACCTGAAACCGGGCGATCTGATCTTCTTCAACATCAAGAGCCGCCGGGTCAACCACGTTGCCATCTACCTGGGCAACGACCGCTTCATCCATGCACCGCGTCGCGGCAAGCGGGTCAGCATCGACACGCTGAACAAGCCCTACTGGAAGCAGCACTACGTGGTCGCCAAGCGGGTCCTGCCGAAGGACACGGGCACTGCAGGCCTGCAGGTGGTGAAACGCTGAAGGCGTACACCGTTCAGCATGTCGTATTCGAGGCGCCGTACTGGCGCCTCGTTTCGTTCAGGCGTCCTGCGTCTCGATCAGTCCTTGAGCCTGCAAGGCGCGCAAGGCGTCCTCCAGGGTCTGCATGCCCTGCCCCGCTCCGGTCTGCATGACCGACTGCAACTGCGCCAGGCGCCCTTCCCGAATCAGATTACGTACCGCAGCCGTGGCCACCAGCACCTCGCGTGCGGCCACGCGCCCGCCGCCCCTGCGCTTGACCAACCGCTGCACCACGACCATGCGCAGCGACTCGGCCAGCAGGCTGCGAATCAGGGTTTTCTCTTGGGCGTCGAACACGTCGACCAGGTGATCGATGCTGCTCACGGCGCAGCGGGCATGTACCGTGGCCAGCACCAGATGGCCGGTCTGTGCGGCCCGTAGCGCCAGGCGAATGCTCTCCAGGTCACGCAGTTCGCCCAGCAGGATCACGTCAGGGTCCTGGCGCAAGGCGCTGCGCAGGGCCTGAGCGAAGTCGCGGGTGTGCCGCCCCACTTCGCGCTGCGTGACCAGGCTGCGCTGACTGTGGTGAACGATCTCGATGGGGTCTTCCAGGGTGATCACGTGGGCCGGGCGCTCCCGGTTCAGGTGGTCGACCAAGGCCGCCAGGGTGCTGGACTTGCCGCTGCCGGTGGGCCCGGCGACCAGCAGCAGCCCATCCTGCCACTGTGAAACAGGGCGAAACACATTGGTCAGCCCCAGGGCCTCGAGGCTGGGCGCCCGTGCTGGCAGCAGGCGCAGGCTGACAGCCAGCCCCTGGCGTTGACGGAACAGGTTCACCCGCACCCGCTGCGCGTCGGGCAAGGTCAAGGCCAGGTCGAGTTCATCGCCCTCGCGCCACTGGGTGCGCTGGCTGTCCTGCAGCCAGGGGCATAGGCTGTCGAACACCTGCGCCTCGGTCGACGGCGGCAGCTCGAGCCGGCGCAGGTCGCCGTCCACGCGCACGCACGGGGGATGCCCGGCAGCCAGGTGCAGGTCGCAAGCGCCCGCGGCGGCTGCCTGGGCCACGAGTACAGTCACGTCCATGAGACTCCTCAACAGCCAGCAAGCAGGTAGAATGCCGCAGACCCTCAGGCCGTCGGCAGCGATCCATGTCCACACTAGCAGACAATCTTTCCGCCCTTGCCACCCGTATCGAGCACGCCGCGACTGCCGCGGGCCGTGACCCTGCCGAGGTTCGGCTGCTGGCGGTGAGCAAGACCAAACCCGCTGAAACGGTGCGCCAGGCCTATGCCGCTGGCGTGCGCGACGTGGGTGAGAACTACCTTCAGGAAGCCCTGGACAAGCAGCAGGCGTTGACCGATCTGACCTTGATCTGGCACTTCATCGGCCCCATTCAATCGAACAAGACGCGTGCCATCGCCGAACACTTCGACTGGGTGCACTCGGTGGACCGCCTGAAGATCGCGCAACGCCTGTCGGCGCAACGTCCTGCCCATCTGCCGGCGCTGAACATTTGCCTGCAGGTGAACGTCAGTGGCGAAGACAGCAAGTCCGGGTGCAGCCCGGACGAGCTGGCAGCGTTGGCCACGGCTGTCGCGGCGTTGCCCGGCCTGCACCTGCGCGGGCTGATGGCGATCCCTGAGCCCACCGACGATCGCGCGGCCCAGGAAGCCGCCTTCGCGCGCCTGCGCGTTCTGCGTGATGGCCTCGGGCTAGGCCTGGACACCTTGTCGATGGGCATGAGCCACGACCTGGAAGCGGCGATCGCGCAAGGTGCGACCTGGGTCCGCATCGGCACCGCCTTGTTCGGGGCGCGCGACTACGGGCGCGCCTGATTCCATGCTTTACTCACTCTTTCCCTCAAGGACCTGACATGAGCACTACACGTATCGCTTTCATCGGCGCGGGCAACATGGCGGCGAGTCTGATCGGCGGCATGCGCGCCCAAGGCGTGGAGGCCTCGCGCCTGCGCGCCAGCGACCCGGGCGCCGAGACCCGCGCGCGGATCCAGGCCGAGCAGGGCATCGAGGTGTTCGAGGACAACGCCCAGGCCATCGCCGGTGCCGACGTGATCGTGCTGGCGGTCAAGCCCCAGGTGATGAAGGCCGTGTGCCAGAGCCTGCAACCCGAGCTGAAGCCCGGCCAGCTGGTCGTGTCCATCGCCGCCGGGATCACCTGCCAGAGCCTGCAAGGCTGGCTGGGCGACTGCCCGGTGGTGCGCTGCATGCCCAACACGCCCTCGCTGTTGCGCCAGGGCGTCAGCGGCCTGTATGCCACTGCCGAGGTTTCGGACGTGCAGCGCCAACAGGCGGAGCACTTGCTCTCGGCAGTCGGCACGGTGGTCTGGGTGGAAGAAGAACGGCAGATCGACGCGGTGACCGCCGTGTCCGGCAGTGGCCCGGCCTACTTCTTCCTGATGATCGAGGCCATGACCGCAGCCGGGGAAAAGCTCGGCCTGTCGCGCGAGACCGCCTCGCAACTGACGCTGCAGACCGCACTCGGTGCTGCGCACATGGCCGTGGCCAGCAATGTCGATGCCGCCGAGCTGCGCCGCCGCGTGACCTCGCCGGCCGGTACCACCGAAGCGGCGATCCGCTCTTTCCAAGACAATGGCTTCGAAGCACTGGTCGAACAGGCCTTGCACGCCGCCGCGCACCGTTCCGCCGAACTGGCCGAACAACTGGGTAAATGAGGAACCCTCGATGAATGCACTGTCCGGCGCCGCGATCTTCGTGGTGCAAACCCTGGTCAGCCTGTACCTGGTGATCGTCCTGCTGCGCTTCGTGCTGCAACTGGTCAAGGCCAACTTCTACAACCCCTTGAGCCAGTTCGCCGTGCGCGCCACTCAACCGCTGCTCAAGCCCATTCGCCGGATCGTGCCGAGCATCGCCGGGCTCGATACGTCCTCGCTGCTGCTGGCGATCGTGATCCAGGCCCTGCTGATGGCCTTCGTGCTGATGGTCAGCTACGGTACCTTCGGCGATATCCCGCACCTGCTGATGTGGGCATTGATCGGCATCGCCTCGCTGTTCCTGAAGATCTTCTGGGTCGCGATGATCGTGATGGTGATCGTGTCGTGGATCGCCCCGAACAGCCACAACCCAGCCGCCGAGCTCGCCTACCAGATCAGCGAACCGGTGCTGGCGCCGTTCCGTCGCATCGTGCCCAACCTGGGCGGCATGGACATCTCGCCGATCTTCGCCTTCCTGGCGATCCAGGTGATCCAGTCGTTCGTCATGCCGCCCCTCGCCGCCTATGCCGGCATGCCGCAAGAACTGTGGCGGATGATCTGAATCGGCCGATAACCCACTGAAAGGGCTGCGCTGCAGCCCGATCGCGGGCACGCCCACGCCTACACCTGTAGCGTCATGCCGGTCCTGCCGGCAGTCGGGTTCCATGCCGTCGCCGGTTGCCTCATCACTCGCATCCCCCTCATGCGCCTTGCCGCTGCCGGGAGGGGTCTTTAGACTTACGCCTCATTCACGCGTGAGCAGGGTCGATGTCCACTGTCTTTCCCGAAGATTCCGTCGGTCTGGTCGTGCCACAACTGGCGCGGTTCGACGAACCCCTGGCACTGGCCTGCGGCCGCTCGCTGGCAGGCTACGAACTGATCTACGAAACCTATGGCACGCTCAACGCCAGCGCCAGCAACGCGGTGCTGATCTGCCATGCGCTGTCGGGTCATCACCATGCAGCGGGCTATCACACCCCGCAGGACCGCAAGCCGGGGTGGTGGGACAGCTGCATCGGCCCCGGCAAGCCGATCGACACCGAGCGCTTCTTCGTGGTCAGCCTCAACAACCTCGGCGGCTGCAATGGCAGCACCGGTCCGAGCAGCCTCAACCCGGCCAACGGCAAGCCCTATGGTGCCGACTTCCCGGTGCTGACCGTCGAGGACTGGGTGCACAGCCAGGCGCGCCTGGCCGACCGCCTGGGCATCGGCCAGTGGGCCGCCGTGGTCGGTGGCAGCCTGGGCGGCATGCAGGCGCTGCAATGGACCATGACCTACCCCGACCGGGTCCGGCACTGCGTGAACATCGCCTCGGCGCCCAAGCTGTCGGCGCAGAACATCGCGTTCAACGAGGTGGCCCGCCAGGCCATTCTCACCGACCCGGAATTCCACGGCGGCTCGTTCCAGGACCAGGGCGTGATCCCCAAGCGTGGCCTGATGCTGGCGCGCATGGTCGGCCATATCACCTACCTGTCCGACGACTCCATGGGCGAGAAATTCGGCCGCGAGCTCAAGAGCGACAAGCTCAACTACGACTTCCACAGCGTCGAGTTCCAGGTGGAAAGCTACCTGCGCTACCAGGGTGAAGAGTTCTCCGGGCGCTTCGATGCCAACACCTACCTGGTGATGACCAAGGCGCTGGACTACTTCGACCCGGCCGCGGCTCACGACGGTGACCTGGCCGCGACCCTGGCGCACGTCAAGGCCAACTACTGCGTGATCTCCTTCAGCACCGACTGGCGCTTCTCGCCGGCCCGCTCGCGGGAAATGGTCGACGCCCTGATGGCCGCACGCAAGAACGTCTGCTACCTGGAAATCGATGCCCCCTACGGCCACGATGCCTTCCTGATCCCGTCCCCGCGCTACATGCAGGGTTTCTCGAACTACATGAACCGCATCGACATCTGAGGACCCCATGAGAGCCGACCTGGAAATCATCCAACAGTGGATTCCCGCCGGTAGCCGGGTGCTCGACCTCGGCTGCGGTAATGGCGAGCTGCTGGCCTCGCTGCAGGCGCACAAGCAGGTCACCGGCTATGGCCTGGAGATCGACCCGGACAACATCGCCGCCTGCGTGGCCAAGGGCGTCAATGTCATCGAGCAGGACCTGGACAAGGGCCTGGGCAACTTCGCCAGCGACAGCTTCGACGTGGTGATCATGACCCAGGCATTGCAGGCCGTAGAGTATCCGGACCGCATTCTCGAAGAGATGCTGCGCGTCGGTCGCCAGTGCGTGATCACCTTCCCCAACTTCGGCCACTGGCGCTGCCGCTGGTACCTGGCGACCAAGGGACGCATGCCGGTCTCGGACTTCATGCCGTACACCTGGTACAACACGCCGAACATCCACTTCTGCACCTTCGCCGACTTCGAAGCCTTGTGCGTCGAACGTCAAGCGAGGATCATCGATCGTCTGGCCGTCGACCGCCTGCACCGACATGGATGGGCCAGTCGACTGTGGCCCAACCTGCTCGGGGAGATCGGCATTTATCGGCTGAGCAGCCCAGGCCTCCAAGGGCACAAGGTCGCGGTCTGAGCCGACGCTGCTCGGCATTCGTCCCCGTCCTTCCGTACCGCAGGCTTCACAGGCCTGCACGTACCCCGCATGTCCGTGATCGTTCCGGCCCGCGCGGTGCATCCCGTGCTTCCACCCAGACAGACTTCCAGGCTCATGATGAATTTCCCACAACTCGTATTGGCCAGCCACAACGCTGGCAAGCTCAAGGAACTGCAAGCCATGCTCGGCGACGCCGTGCAGCTGCGCTCGGTCGGCGAGTTCAGCCAGGTCGAACCCGAAGAGACCGGCCTGTCGTTCATCGAGAACGCCATTCTCAAGGCGCGCAACGCCGCACGTCTTTCGGGCTTGCCGGCCCTGGCCGATGACTCCGGTCTGGCGGTCGATCACCTGGGCGGCGCGCCGGGCATCTACTCGGCGCGCTATGCCGATGGCCAGGGTGACGCGGCCAACAACGCCAAGCTGCTCGCGGCGCTCAAGGACGTGCCAGAGGCGCAGCGTACCGCGCAGTTCGTGTGCGCGCTGGCCTTGGTGCGGCATGCCGACGACCCGCTGCCGATCCTCTGCGAAGGTCTCTGGCACGGGCGCATCCTGCTTCAGCCCAGCGGCGAGCATGGCTTTGGCTACGACCCGCTGTTCTGGGTACCGGAGCGCGGCTGCTCCAGCGCCGAACTGAGCCCTGCCGAGAAGAACCAGCTCAGCCACCGTGCACGCGCCATGGCGCTGCTGCGTCAACGTCTGGGGCTGGCATGACGGGCAACGCTTCGATGCCGACACTGGCAACCCTGCCACCGCTGGCGCTGTACATCCACATCCCGTGGTGCGTGCGCAAATGCCCGTACTGCGACTTCAACTCGCACACGGCCGGCCCTGAGCTGCCCGAACAGGCCTACGTCGATGCACTGCTGGCCGACCTCGAGCAGGACTTGCCGGCCGCCCAGGGCCGCCCGCTGACATCGATCTTCTTCGGCGGGGGGACGCCCAGCCTGTTCAGCGCCGATGCGCTGGGTCGGCTGCTGCGCGGCATCGAAGCACGCATCGCCTTCAGTCCCGACATCGAGATCACCCTGGAGGCCAACCCCGGGACGTTCGAGCAGGACAAGTTCAAGGCCTACCGGCAACTGGGCATCAATCGCCTGTCGATCGGCGTGCAGAGCTTCCAGCAGGCCAAGCTGCAGGCCCTGGGACGCATCCATGACGGCGGCGAGGCGGTACGTGCGGCGGGCATGGCCCAGGCGGCCGGGTTCGACAACTTCAACCTCGACCTGATGCATGGCCTGCCAGGGCAGTCTCTCGAAGAAGCCTTGGGCGACCTGCGCCAGGCCATCGACCTGGGCGCCACCCACCTGTCGTGGTACCAGTTGACCCTGGAACCCAACACCGTGTTCTGGAACCAGCCGCCCGTGCTGCCGGAAGACGACATTCTCTGGGACATCCAGGAAGCCGGCCAGGCGCTGCTGGCCGAGCAGGGCTTCGCCCAGTACGAGGTCTCGGCCTATGCGCGTCCAGGGCGCGCCGCCCGGCACAACCTCAACTACTGGAGCTTCGGGGATTTCATCGGCATCGGCGCCGGGGCCCACGGCAAGCTCAGCTACCCGGACGGGCGCATCCTGCGCACCTGGAAGACACGCCTGCCCAAGGACTATCTGAACCCGGCCAAGCCGTTCCAGGCAGGGGAAAAACGGCTGCCGCTGGACGAGTTGCCGTTCGAATTCCTGATGAACGCCCTGCGCCTGACCGAGGGTGTCGACGCCCAGCTGTTCACCGAGCGAACAGGCGTGCCGCTCGCGCAGTTGGACAGCGCGCGGCGCGAGGCCGAACAAAAGGGGCTTTTACGGGTCGAACCGCAGCGCTTGGTCGCCACGCCACGCGGACAGCTGTTCCTGAACGACTTGCTGCAGTACTTCCTGACCTGAGGAACCTTCCATGGATGTGATGCTGGACCTGCTCTCGAACGTGTCGCACTGGAGTCGCGGTCACCTGTCGGAGATATCGCTGGCACTGGTCGGCTGCCTGCTGGTGCTGTTCGGCGCAGACCTCAAGGGCGCGGTAGAGCAACGCCTGGGCGGGGTGAACGGCGCGCTGCGGGTACCGGCCATGGCAGCCCTGATGCTGGTCGGCTGCGGCGCCGCACTGATCCATGCGACACCGTGGGTGGAGAAGGGATTGGCGCAGTTCGGCAACTACGCGCTGGGGCCAGTCTTGTTGGTGGTGATCGTGTTGATCGGGATCGTCGCGGACCGGCGGGGATAAAGCACACCTTGAGTCATCGCTGACCGACCCGGCCGGTCAGCGATCCTGCCTCGTTACACCTTTTCGAACTTCAGGTCCCAGACCCCGTGCCCGAGTCGCTCGCCGCGGCGCTCGAACTTGGTGATCGGCCGCTCGGGCGGACGCGGCACGTAGGCGTTGTCGGCCGCCTGGTTGCGATAGCCCGGCGCGGCCTGCATCACCTCCAGCATGTACTCGGCATACGGCTCCCAGTCGGTCGCCATGTGGAAGACGCCACCCACCTTGAGCTTGCGACGCACCAGTTCGGCGAAGCCTGCCTGGACGATACGGCGCTTGTGGTGACGCGCCTTGTGCCACGGATCAGGGAAGAACAGCATCAGGCGGTCGAGGCTGTCGTCCGCCACGCAGCGGTTCAGCACCTCGATGGCATCGCAGTCGTACACGCGCAGGTTGGTCAGTCCCTGGGTCAGCACCCCATTGAGTAATGCACCGACACCGGGCCGATGCACCTCGACGCCGATGAAGTCCTGCTCGGGCGCGGCGGCGGCCATCTCCAGCAGGGAATGGCCCATGCCGAAACCGATCTCCAGTGTGCGCGGCGCCGAGCGCCCGAACACCTGGTCGTAGTCGACGACGCTGTCTGCCAGCGGCAGGATGTACAGCGGACCGCCCTGGTCCAGACCGCGCTGCTGACCTTCGGTCATGCGGCCGGCGCGCATCACGAAACTCTTGATACGGCGCTGGGGGCGCGCTTCGCCGTCTTCGGGGATCGGCGTTTCTTGCGATTCAGTCATCAGGGGCTCTTACTTGATCAGGCCTTCCAGCGGCGAGGACGCGCTGGCATAGAGTTTTTTCGGCATGCGACCGGCCAGGTAGGCCAGACGCCCGGCGACGATGGCGTGCTTCATGGCTTCGGCCATCATGACCGGTTGCTGGGCGTGGGCGATGGCCGAGTTCATCAGTACGGCCTCGCAGCCCATTTCCATGGCGATGGTGGCATCGGAAGCCGTGCCGACGCCGGCATCGACCAGCACCGGCACCTTGGATTCTTCGAGGATGATCTGCAGGTTGTAGGGGTTGCAGATGCCCAACCCGGTGCCGATCAGGCCGGCCAATGGCATCACCGCGATACACCCGGCTTCGGCCAGCTGACGGGCGATGATCGGGTCGTCGCTGGTGTAGACCATCACGTCGAACCCGTCCTTGACCAGTACCTCGGCGGCCTTGAGCGTCTCGATGACATTGGGGAACAGGGTCTTCTGGTCGGCCAGCACTTCCAGCTTGACCAGGTTGTGCCCATCGAGCAGCTCGCGCGCCAGACGGCAGGTACGCACGGCCTCGACGGCGTCGTAGCAGCCTGCAGTGTTCGGCAGGATGGTGTAGCGATCCGGCGGCAGCACGTCCAGCAGGTTGGGTTCGCCCGGGTTCTGGCCGATGTTGGTACGGCGCACGGCGACGGTGACGATTTCGGCGCCCGAGGCCTCGATGGCCAGACGGGTCTCTTCCAGGTCACGGTACTTGCCCGTGCCGACCAGCAGGCGCGAGGCGAAGGTGCGGCCGGCCAGGGTGAAAGGCGTGTCGCTGCGAAGGTTGCTCATCGTTGTTCCTCTGGAAAGGTTGCAAGGGCCTGCAGGCCGTCGACATCCGCCGGCTCAGCCGCCACCGATGGCGTGAACCACCTCGACGTGGTCGCCTTCGGTGAGCAGCGTGCCTTCATGCAGGCTGCGCGGCACGATGTCCTGGTTGAGTTCCACGGCGACCCGGCGACCGGCCAGGTCGAGCCGAGCCAGCAGGGCCGAGACGCTCTCGCCCTCCGGGACATCGTAGGGTTCACCGTTCAGTTGAATGCGCATGGCACGAGCACCACTGTTCTTTGGGGCCCGCATTCTAGCCCCGATCCGCACCCGAACCCAAGGCCACCCCGCGCCATTCGTCCCACGGGCCTCTCCCCTGGGTTCATGCCAGGCGCCAGGCCGCCAGCCCCAGGCACAGCCAACCGCCCAGGAAGCACGCGCCCCCGAAGGGCGTGATGATGCCCAGTTTGCTCACGCCCGTCAGGGTCAGCAGGTACAAGCTGCCCGAGAACAGCACGATACCCAGCGTGAACAGGCCACCGGCCCAGCCCACCAGACGCCCTGGCAGATGGGCGCACAGCAAGGCGACACCGAACAGGGCCAGCGCATGCACCAGTTGATACAGCACACCGGTATGGAAGATCGCCAGATAGTCTGCGCTCAACCGGTTCTTCAGACCGTGGGCAGCGAAGGCGCCCAGCGCGACGCCGGTGAAACCGAAGCAGGCGGCAAGCATCAGGAAGCTGCGAAGCATGGGGCGACTCCTTCAAAGGGGTCTGTATAATGGCCGGTTCCATCCGTCCGGCCAAGTCACCGACATGCTGACCTCCCTGCTTCGCCGACTCGTCTCGGTCCTGCTCTGGTTCGCCGCCGCCAGCGTCGTGCTCGTGATCCTGCTGCGCTGGCTACCGCCGCCTGGCACCGCGTTGATGGTCGAGCGCAAGGTGCAGTCATGGTTCAGCGGCGAGTCCATCGACCTGCAGCGGCAATGGCGCCCGCTGGAAGACATTGCCGATCCTCTGAAACTGGCGGTCATCGCCGGAGAAGACCAGAAGTTCGCCGAGCACCATGGCTTCGACATTCCAGCCATCCGCGCGGCCTTGCTGCACAACGAGCAGGGCGGCAGCCTGCGCGGTGCCAGCACCTTGACCCAGCAGGTCGCCAAGAACCTGTTCCTGTGGCCTGGTCGCAGCTGGCCGCGCAAGGCCCTGGAAGCCTGGTTCACCGGTCTGATCGAGCTGTTCTGGTCGAAAGAACGGATCCTCGAGGTCTACCTCAACAGCGTCGAGTGGGGTCCAGGTGTCTTCGGGGCTCAGGCAGCAGCGCAGTATCACTTCAAGGTCGATGCCGACCGGTTGTCCCGCCAGCAGGCCAGCCAGTTGGCCGCCGTGCTGCCCAGCCCGTTGCGCTGGAGTGCCAGCCGACCCAGCACCTACGTGGCAGGCCGGGCCAGCTGGATCCAGCGTCAGATGAGCCAGCTCGGCGGTTCGGCCTACCTGATGCAGCTGCAAGGCACGCCGGCGGCGTCCCAGGACGAGCAGGCCAGCGGGCGCTGAGCGAACGCCGGAAACGAAAAGGGGGAGCAGGCCAATGTCAGGCCTGCTCCCCCTCGTCACCTGGGAACGGTCAGGCTGCGATCAGCGCCTTGACCTTGTTCATGGCGTTCTTTTCCAGCTGCCGGATACGTTCGGCCGACACGCTGTACTTGTCCGCCAGCTCGTGCAGGGTCGCCTTCTCCTCGGCCAGCCAGCGCTGGTAGAGGATGTCGCGGCTGCGATCGTCCAGACCGTTGAGCGCTTCATGGAGGTTGTTGCTGGAGTTGTCGCTCCAGTCGGCATCCTCGAGCTGCGTGGCCGGGTCGTAACGGTGGTCTTCCAGGTAGTGCGCAGGCGACTGGAAGGCGCTGTCGTCATCGGCTTCGGCCGCCGGATCGAAGGCCATGTCCTGGCCGCTGAGACGGCTTTCCATCTCGCGCACTTCACGCGGCTCCACGCCCAGGCTTTCGGCGACGCGATGCACCTCGTCGTTGTTCAGCCAGGCCAGGCGCTTCTTCTGGCTGCGCAGGTTGAAGAACAGCTTGCGCTGGGCCTTGGTGGTCGCCACCTTGACGATGCGCCAGTTGCGCAGGATGAATTCGTGGATCTCGGCCTTGATCCAATGCACGGCAAAGGACACCAGGCGTACACCCATTTCCGGGTTGAAGCGTTTCACGGCCTTCATCAGGCCGACGTTGCCTTCCTGGATCAGGTCGGCCTGGGCCAACCCATAGCCGGCATAGCTGCGCGCGATGTGGACGACGAAGCGCAGGTGCGCCATCACCATCTGCCGGGCGGCTTCCAGGTCTTGCTCATAGTAGAGACGCTCGCCCAGTTCACGCTCCTGCTCGACCGTCAGCAGCGGGATGCTGTTGACCGTGTGCACGTAGGCTTCCAGGTTCGCACCGGGCACCAGGGCATAGGCAGGTTGCAACGAAGTGGTCATTCAAGAACCTCCGACTCACTGAAAATGTGCTCATGGCACTGCCAACATTGACCAGAACCCGCAGGGCAAGTTCCGGTCGTGAAAAAGGCTTAATGTTGGCGAAAGGACTTAACGTGGCGCCAGCTCGTTCAGGTGACGAGCCACGGCGATCCATGCACCGATATACCCCAACAGTACAGCACCGATCAAGAGTGAAAGTCCATCGGCCCCTGGTACCCCTGCGAGGGCGAAGTCGCTGCCATAGAGGTCGGAAAGCCCCACCACGGCATCGTTGAGCCAGTCCAGCGCGAAGGCCAGGATGCCCCAGGCCAGCACGCCGGCACCCAGGCCGTAGAGCGCGCCCATGTAAAGGAAAGGCCGTCGGACATAGCTGTCGGTACCACCCACCAGCTTGATCACTTCGATCTCGATCCGGCGGTTCTCGATGTGTAGACGAATAGTGTTACCAATTACTAACAGCAAGGCGGAAATCAGCAGCACGGCTAGGCCGAAGACGAAGCGATCGCCCAACTTGAGGATCGCGGCCAGGCGTTCGACCCAGACCAGGTCGAGCTGCGCGACATCGACCCGGGGCAGTTCCGCCAGGCGCTGACGCAAGGCCTCGAGCGCCGGCTTGTCGACTTCGGTCGGGGTCACCACCACCACGCCGGGCAGCGGATTGTCCGGCAGCTCGCGCAGCGCTTCACCAAGGCCCGACTGCTGCTGGAATTCTTCCAGCGCCTGTTCGCGACTGACGTACTGCGCATCCGCGACGCCCGGCATGCCTTCGATCTGCTTGCGCAGCGCCTCGCCCTGGGCACTGCTGGCATCGAGCTTCAGGTACAGGGAAATCTGCGCCGCACGCTGCCAGGAGCCACCCAGGCGCTCGACGTTCTTCAGCAGCAGCGACAGGCCCATGGGCATGCTCAACGCCACGGCCATCACTAGGCAGGTGAAGAAACTGCCCACAGGCTGTTTGCCCAGGCGTCGCAGGCTGTCGGCCAGGCTGGCCCGATGGCTCTCGCCCCAGGCGCGCAGCAGGGCCTTGAACCCAGGGCCATCGTCGTCGTGCTGGCCGCGCTTCTTGGCAGGCTTGGCGTCGGCGGCCTTCGGCGCGACGCGCTCGGACACCTTGGGGCTACGAATCTCGCTCATTGTCCGGCCTCCCCGTCGCCGATCAGTCGGCCGCGCTGCAAGGTCAGCATGCGGTGGCGCATGCGGGCGATGAGGGCCAGGTCGTGACTGGCGATCAGCACGGTGGTGCCCAGCCGGTTGATGTCTTCGAACACGCCCATGATCTCGGCTGCCAGGCGCGGGTCGAGGTTACCGGTCGGTTCGTCGGCCAGCAGCAGGGCCGGCTGATGCACGATGGCACGGGCGATCCCGACGCGCTGCTGCTGCCCGGTGGACAGGTCCGCCGGGAACAGCTCGCCCTTGTCGCTCAGCGACACCCGCTCGAGCGCCGAATCGACGCGCTTGGCGATCTCGTCCTTGGACAGGCCGAGGATCTGCAGCGGCAGGGCGATGTTGTTGAAGACCGTACGGTCGAACAGCAACTGGTGGTTCTGGAACACCACACCGATCTGTCGACGCAGGAACGGGATCTGCGCATTGGTGATCTGACCCAGGTCCTGCCCGGCCAGCAGCAGCTTGCCACTGGTCGGTCGCTCCATCGCCAGCAGCAGGCGCAGCAAGGTGCTCTTGCCAGCGCCGGAGTGGCCGGTCACGAACAGGAATTCGCCACGGCGCGCACGAAAGCTCAGTTCGTGCAGGCCGATGTGGCCGTTGGGGTAGCGCTTGGCAACCTGTTCGAAGCGGATCATGGGTGCTCCCGCTCGGCGAACAGGGCCTTGACGAACGGCTCGGCCTCGAAGGTGCGCAGGTCGTCGATGCCCTCGCCCACACCGATGAAGCGGATCGGCAGGCCGAACTGCTTGGCCAGGGCGAAGATCACGCCACCCTTGGCAGTGCCGTCGAGCTTGGTCAGGGCCAGGCCGGTCAGCTCGACGCTCTGGTTGAAGTGCTTGGCCTGGTTGATGGCGTTCTGGCCAGTGCCGGCGTCGAGCACCAGCAGCACCTCGTGGGGTGCGTCGGCATCCAGCTTGCCGATGACCCGGCGCACCTTCTTGAGCTCCTCCATGAGGTTGTCCTTGGTGTGCAGGCGGCCGGCGGTGTCGGCGATCAGCACGTCGATGTTGCGCGCCTTGGCGGCCTGCACAGCGTCGAAGATCACCGAGGCCGAGTCGGCACCCGTGTGCTGGGCGATGACCGGGATGCTGTTGCGCTCACCCCAGACCTGCAGCTGTTCGACCGCCGCGGCGCGGAAGGTATCGCCAGCGGCCAGCATGACCTTCTTGCCTTCGAGCTGGAGCTTCTTGGCCAGCTTGCCGATGGTGGTGGTCTTGCCGGCGCCGTTGACGCCCACGACCAGGATCACGAACGGCTTGTTCTGCGACTGGACGCGCAAGGGCTGCTCGACGGGACGCAGCAGGCCGGCCAACTCGTCTTGCAGGGACTTGTACAACGCATCGGCATCGGCCAACTGCTTGCGCGCGACCTTCTGCGTCAGGCTCTGGACGATCACCGAGGTCGCTTCGACGCCGACGTCGGCCGTCAGCAGACGCGTCTCGATCTCCTCGAGCAGGTCGTCGTCGATGGCCTTGCGGCCCAGGAACAGACTGGCCATGCCTTCGCCGATGCTGGCGCTGGTCTTGCTCAGGCCTTGCTTGAGGCGGGCGAAGAAGCCGGTCTTGGGTTCTTCGGGACGTGCCGGTGCGGCGGGGGTCGGCTCGACCTCCGGCTCCGGCTTCGGTGCCGCAGCAGGTACAGATACAGGTGCAGGCGACGCGGTCGGTGCGGCAGGCGATGGCTCACGGAGCGCGGACGCGGGCTGTGCAGACGATGGCGATGCAGCAGGCGAAGACACCACCGGCGCAGGCGCAGGCGGTGTGGCAGGCGGTTCGGGCAGGCGCGCTGTCGGTGCGGGCGTGACGACCGGTGCTTCTGGCGCCACGTCGGCGGTAACCGGAGCCGGCACCGCTGGCGCAGCCTCGACCAGCACCGACGCAGGGCGCTCGGGGATCTCCGGCGGCGCCTGCGGCGTCAGGTCGCTCACCAGCGCGACGGGCTCCTCGGCCACGGGCAGCACCAGGCTGCCGGTCGGCGGCTCGTCAGGGTCGATGTGTTCGGGCATCGCCTGCACGGGGGCCTCCGGCAGCGGCTCGGCACGCGGCGGAATGGCAGGCGGCGGCTCGACCGGCACCACCGCGGGTGCATCCGCCGTGACCGGCGCGGCTTCACTGGCCGGCGGTGCTACAGGCTCGGGTGCCGACGGCTCGGCGACAGGGGTCTGCGGCTTCTTGCGAAACCAGCTGAACAGGCCTTTTTTACCGCCAGCGTCGGCCGGGGCTTTCTTGTCGTCGTTGGAACCAAACATGGGAGACGGCTATCTCAGGCAAGCGATGGGCCAGCGGCGCATCGGAGTTCTTCAAATGCAGAACAGACTATTTTGAATCCGCCTGGTTCATGCGCACTATTTTGTCGTGAGGCCTGCGGGGCGAGAACGGCAACAGGCATGGTCGCCAGGCAAGCGGATCAGTATCCTAGCACCTCCTGGCCCACGGACGCTAAGTCCGCGCTGGCCGCCCTACAGGTTAAACAACGTATGAATGCTCTCGCTCGCCGCGCCGCTGGCCTGTTGCTCAGCGCGCTCTGCTTGCCCCTGACGGGCTATGCCGCCACCGCTCAGCCCACCCATGAATTCACCCTGGACAACGGCCTCAAGGTGGTCGTGCGCGAAGATCATCGCGCCCCCGTGGTCGTCTCCCAGATCTGGTACAAGGTCGGGTCGAGCTACGAGACCCCGGGCCAGACCGGCCTGTCCCACGCCCTCGAGCACATGATGTTCAAAGGCAGCGCCAAGCTCGGGCCGGGCGAGGCCTCGCGGGTCCTGCGCGACCTGGGCGCCGAGGAAAACGCCTTCACCAGCGACGACTACACCGCCTATTACCAGGTCCTGGCCCGTGATCGCCTGCCGGTCGCCCTGGAGCTGGAGGCCGATCGCATGGCCAGCCTGCGCCTGCCGGCCGACGAGTTCAGCCGCGAGATCGAGGTGATCAAGGAAGAGCGGCGCCTGCGCACCGACGACAAGCCGACCGGCAAGGCCTTCGAGCTGTTCCGGGCCATGGCGTACCCGGCCAGCGGCTACCACACGCCGACCATCGGCTGGATGGCCGACCTCGAGCGCATGAAGGTCGAGGAACTGCGCCACTGGTACGACGCTTGGTATACGCCCAACAACGCCACGCTGGTCGTCGTCGGCGACGTCACGGCCGACGAGGTCAAAGGCCTGGCACAGAAGTATTTCGGCGCGATCCCCAAGCGCGCGGTGCCGCCGGCCAAGCTGCCGATCGAACTGGCCGAGCCCGGCCAGCGCCAGCTGACCCTGCACCTGCGCACCCAGCTGCCGATGCTGCTCTATGGCTTCAACGTACCCGGCCTGGCTACCGCCAAGGACCCGCGCGACGTGCACGCGCTGCGCCTGATCTCGGCCTTGCTCGACGGCGGTTACAGCGCCCGCCTGCCTTCGCGCCTGGAGCGCGGCCAGGAACTGGTCGCCGGGGCGTCCACCAGCTACGACGCCTTCACCCGTGGCGACAGCCTGTTCATGATTTCGGCCACGCCCAACGTGCAGAAGCAGAAGTCCCTGGGCGACGTCGAGCTGGGCCTCTGGCAGCAGCTCGACGAGCTCAAGAACACCCCACCCAGCGCCGAGGAACTCGAACGCGTGCGCGCCCAGGTGATCGCCGGGCTGGTCTACGAGCGCGACTCGATCAGCAGCCAGGCCACCACCATCGGCCAGCTGGAGACCGTCGGCCTGTCCTGGAAGCTGATCGACCAGGAACTCGACGCGCTCAAGCAGGTGACGCCCCAGGACGTCCAGAACGCCGCCCGTACCTATTTCACCCGCGAACGCCTGAGCGTCGCCCACGTCCTGCCGGAGGCATCGGCCCATGAATGATCGTCGCGCACTGCGCTCGCTACCCTGGGGCCTGGGCGGCCTGGCCCATGCCATGGCCCTGGCCCTGCTGCTGGTCGGCCCGGCCCAGGCCGACAGCACCCCACAGGATGCACCCCCTCCTGGCAGCGCCCTGAAATCGTTGGCCGAGCTGAACGACAAGGCCCCTGCCCGGCGCACGCTGGACATCCAGTCCTGGAAGACCGCGGAGGGCGCCAGGGTCCTGTTCGTCGAGGCGCGCGAGCTGCCGATGTTCAACCTGCAGGTGACCTTCGCCGCAGGCAGCAGCCAGGACGGCGATACGCCGGGCGTGGCTGCGCTGACCAACGCCATGCTCAACGAGGGCGTTCCGGGCAAGGACGTCACCGCCATCGCCCAAGGCTTCGAAGGCCTGGGCGCGGAGTTCGGCAACGGCTCTTACCGCGACATGGCCATCGCCTCGCTGCGCAGCCTGAGCGCTGCCGACAAGCGCGAACCGGCGCTCGAGCTGTTCGCCCAGGTGGTCGGCAAGCCGACGTTCCCGCAGGATTCCCTGGCCCGGATCAAGAACCAGATCCTGGCCGGCTTCGAGTACGAGAAGCAGAATCCTGAGCGGATCGCCAGCAAGGCCCTGTTCAGCCAGCTGTACGCCACCCATCCTTATGCCCACCCCAGCGACGGGACGCCCGAGAGCGTGCCGCCGATCAGCCTCGCGCAACTGCGTGCGTTCCATGCCAAGGCCTATGCGGCCGGCAACGCGGTGATCGCCATCGTCGGCGACCTGGATCGTCAGCAGGCCGAACAGGTGGCCGCACACGTGTCCTCGGCGCTGCCCAAGGGGCCCGCCCTGCCCTCGCCGTCGGCGCCTGGCGAGCCCAAGGCGGGCGTCACCACCATCGACTTCCCGTCCAAGCAGACTCACCTGATGCTGGCCGAGCTGGGCATCGACCGCTCCGATCCCGATTGGCCGGCGCTGTCGCTGGGTAACCAGATCCTCGGCGGTGGCGGCTTCGGCACGCGGCTGATGAGTGAAGTGCGGGAGAAACGCGGCCTGACCTATGGCGTGTATTCGATGTTCAGCCCCATGCAGGTCCGTGGCCCCTTCATGATCACGCTGCAAACCCGCGCCGAGCTGAGCGAAGGCACGCTGGACCTGGTGCGCCGCCTTCTCACCGATTACCTCAAGGACGGGCCGACCCAGCAGGAGCTGGACGACGCCAAGCGCGAACTGGCCGGCAGTTTCCCACTGTCGAATGCCAGCAACGCCAGCATCGTCGGGCAGCTGGGTGTGATCGGCTTCTATGGCCTGCCACTGACCTGGCTGGAAGATTTCATGCAGCAGTCACAGGCGCTGACCGTCGCGCAGGTCCGGGATGCGATGCGTCGCCACCTGGACGCCGACAAGCTGGTCATCGTCACCGTGGGCCCGAAGGTTGCGCAGAAGCCGCTGCCGCCCCCAACTGACAAACCTGCCGAGCAGCCACTCGGCGTACCGGAGCATTGATGGCAAGATCGTCTCAACCCGCCCGCCCCATCCGGGGCCAGGGCCACGTACGGATCATCGCCGGCGAATGGCGCAGCCGCCGCCTGAACGTCCCGGAGGGCGCAGGCCTGCGCCCGACCCCGGACCGCGTGCGCGAAACCGTCTTCAACTGGCTTGCGCCCAGCATCGAGGGTGCGCACGTACTCGATGCCTTCACCGGCAGTGGCGCTCTGGTGCTCGAGGCGTTGTCCCGTGGTGCGGCCGACGCCGTGGCCTTGGACACCAACCCCGCCGCCATCGCCAACCTGCGCGACAACCTCGAAGTGCTGCGCTGCCCACGCGGGCAGCTCTTGCAGACCGATGCGGTGCGCTACCTGGAAGGCCCGGTGAAGCAGGCGTTCGACGTGGTCTTCCTCGATCCGCCGTTCCATGAGGGCCTGCTCGCCACCGTCTGCACGCTGCTCGACGAGCGTCAGTGGCTGCGCGCACACGCCTGGATCTACACCGAAAGCGAAGCGGCGCCCTCTACCCTGGCCATGCCGGAAAGCTGGCGCCTGCACCGCGAGAAGAAAACCGGCCAGGTGCATTACGCCCTGTGGCAAAAGCATTGACCTGACCGGGCCCGCCCGCCTGCCTCGCACCCGCCGACGCAGGCGGTCTTTGCGCCACGGCCAGCCCGGCTGGATGCCTTGCGCACCGTATCCGGAGTTCTACACATGTCCCTCGATCGCTCTCCCTTCCGCCCTGCCGTCGGCTTGGGCAACCCCCACTTGCAGACGCTGTGGGGACCGTTCATCCGCCGCCAACCGGGGTTGTCACGCACACGCGAACGCCTCTGGCTGGACGATGGGGATTTTCTCGATCTGGACTGGCATGGCCCCCACTCGGCACAGGCTCCGCTCGTCATCGTGCTGCATGGATTGACCGGATCCTCCCAGTCACCGTACGTCATCGGTCTGCAACGCGCCCTGGCTGCCTGCGGCTGGGCCAGCGTGGCCGTCAATTGGCGAGGGTGCTCGGGCGAGCCGAACCGGTTGGCGCGCAGCTATCATTCGGGCATCAGCGAAGACCTGGCACAGGTGGTCGAACACCTGCGCCGCGTGCGTCCCCTGGCCCCTCTGCATGCGGTGGGGTATTCGCTGGGCGGCAACGTGCTGCTCAAGTACCTGGGCGAGCGCGGCGCCGACAGCGCGTTGCACGCGGCCGTGGCGGTCTCGGTGCCCTTTCGTCTCGACCAGTGCGCCGACCGTATCGCCCTGGGGTTTTCCCGGGTGTACCAGGCGCATTTCATGCGCGAGCTGTCAGCGCACCTGTCGGCCAAGCATGACTACTTGCGCCAGCAGGGCCATCTCGAGGGGCTGGCGGCGCTGGAGCGGCTGGGACCACTCGGGCGCTTGCGCACGTTCTGGGACTTCGATGGCAAGGTCACCGCGCCGCTCAACGGGTTCGACAGCGCTCAGGACTATTACCGACGGGCTTCCAGCCGGTATTACCTGGGCCAGATCGAGACGCCGACGCTGATCATCCAGGCACGCGACGATCCCTTCATCTTCGCCCACAGTTTGCCGACGGCCGAAGAACTGGCGCCCGGTACATCCTTCGAGCTGCACGCACGTGGCGGCCACGTGGGATTCGTCGAGGGCAGCGTGCGGCGACCTCGCTACTACCTGGAACGGCGCATTCCGCAGTGGTTGCTCGAACAGGCCTGAAGCGTGCCTCGACACCCTGATCGCGCTGCAGTGAGACCGGCGGCCACGGCCCTGTGGGGGCTTGCCCGCGATGGCGTCCGGTCCATCGCCGCCTGCATCGCGGGCAAGCCCCACAAGGGGAGGCGTCGGCCTGTCAGATCAGCGAGGCAGTCCATACATCCCTGATCACGCCGCGGTGAGGCACGCTGTCACGGACCTGTGGGAGCGGGCTTGCCCGCGATGGCGTCCGGCCCATCGCCGCCTGCATCGCGAGCAAGCCCGTTTCAATCCCCCGTGGCGATGGCATGTGCCGGATCGTTGATCCATTCGCTCCACGACCCGGCGTACAGACGGCCCAGCGGATAACCCGCCAAGGCCATTGCGAACAGGTTGTGGCAGGCGGTGACGCCAGAGCCGCAATAGGCGACCACACGCTCCGGCGGACGACCGGCCAGGTACGTCTCGAACCGCTGGCGCAGGCGATCGGCCGGCAGGAATCGGCCCTCTGCATCCAGGTTATCGGTGAACGTGGCGCACTGTGCGCCGGGGATATGCCCGGCCACCGGGTCGATGGGCTCGACCTCGCCCCGAAAGCGCGGCAGAGCGCGGGCGTCGAGCAACGTCTGGTCCGGACGCTGCAGGTGCTTGCTCAAACGCTCGGCGTCGATGAGCAGGCTGGGATCCGGCTCGCCCGTGAACGTCCCCGCGCGCTTGGCGGGCGGGTCCAGGCTCAGCGGCAGGTGCGCCGCGTGCCAGGCCTTGAGCCCCCCATCCAGCAGGCTGACGCCCTCCCGCTTGCCTAGCCATGCCAGCAGCCACCAGGCCCGCGCAGCGAAAGCGCCGGGACCATCGTCGTACAGCACGACCTCGCTGTCGTCGTCCACGCCCCACTCGCGCAGCCGCTCGACCAAGCGCTGCGGCTCCGGCAGCGGATGACGGCCGGTCCGCCCCTTGCTCACCGGGCCGCTGAGGTCGCGGTCGAGATCGGCGTAATGGGCGCCGGCGATATGGCCCTGGGCATAGCTGCGCGGACCGTGGTCGCGGTCTTCCAGGGCGAAGCGGCAATCGAGTATCACCAGCCCCGGCGTCTCCAGGCGTTCGGCCAGGCGCTCGGCGGTGATCAGGTGCGCAAGGGGCATGTCAGTCTCCTGCAGGACGAAACACGGGGGTCGCAGGCATCGATCGTACGCGTCGCGCAAGGCCTGCGTCGTTGGGGCAATAGGCCGTACGGTGACACGCCCCGCACCGCACTGCAAAGCCTGACAGGTGATTTCGCAACGCCCCTAGACGTTGGTCGTAGCCCCGCCTGACGCATGGCGCTGCCGTGGGCGTTCAGTGGCCTGGCGTGCCGACAGCGAGCCACGCGACTTGGCCGGGCGCGGTCGCTGCGCTACCATCCGAGTCCCCCACGCACTCCAGCCAGGATGACGCGATGAACCGAGTGTTGTACCCGGGTACTTTCGACCCTATCACCCGAGGCCATGGCGACCTGGTCGAACGCGCTTCGCGGCTCTTCGATCACGTGATCATCGCGGTAGCGGCCAGCCCCAAGAAGAACCCCCTGTTCCCTCTCGAACAGCGGGTCGAGCTGGCGCGGGAGGTCACCCGGCACCTGCCCAACGTCGAGGTCATCGGCTTTTCGACGCTATTGGCCAGCTTCGCCAAGGAGCAAGGGGCCAATGTCCTGCTGCGGGGCCTGCGTGCGGTGTCCGACTTCGAGTACGAGTTCCAGCTGGCCAACATGAACCGGCAGCTGGCACCGGACGTCGAGAGCCTGTTCCTGACGCCGTCGGAGCGCTACTCGTTCATCTCCTCGACCCTGGTGCGCGAGATCGCCGCATTGGGCGGAGACATCAGCAAGTTCGTGCATCCGGCCGTTGCCCAAGCGCTGACCGAACGCTTCAAGAAGTGACGCAGCGGGCCTGAACGTCGCGCCCGCGTGCACTGCGGGCGCGAATACGGCACAATTGCGCGCATCGGTATCTACATGCCCGGGCCCAGGCGCCCCGGCCGGAGTCTCCATGTCCCTGATCATCACCGACGATTGCATCAATTGCGACGTCTGCGAACCTGAGTGCCCGAACGCCGCCATCTCGCAAGGCGAAGAGATCTACGTGATCGACCCGAACCTGTGCACCCAGTGCGTCGGCCACTACGACGAACCTCAATGCCAGCAGGTCTGCCCTGTGGATTGCATCCCCTTGGACGAGGCCCATCCCGAGAGCCAGGATGAGCTGATGGCCAAGTACCGTCGGATCACCGGCAAGGTCTGACGCGGCCTGCCACCTGGCGTACCGCGCCCACCCCGGCCTGCGCTCAGCGCTGACAGCGCGGGCAGTAGACGCTTGCCCGCTGCCCCAGCCGCACCTCGCGCAGCGGCGTCGCACAGACCTTGCACGGCAAGCCGCCGCGCCCGTAGACGAACAGCTCCTGCTGGAAATACCCCGGCTGCCCATCGCCACCGATGAAGTCGCGCAGCGTGGTGCCGCCCCGCTCGATGGCGGCGGCCAGCACGCGCTTGATCTCCACGGCCAGCTTGAGATAACGCGCCCGTGAGATGCCGCCTGCTGCCCGTCGTGGGTCGATGCCGGCGGCGAACAGCGCTTCGGTCGCGTAGATGTTGCCCACGCCGACCACGATGGCGTTGTCCATGATGAACGGCTTGACCGCCATCGCCCGTCCCCGGGACAGCTGGTACAGGCGCTCGCCGTCGAACAGGTCGGTCAATGGCTCCGGGCCCAGCCGCGCGAGCAACTCATGGTTGTGCGGGTCCAGGCTCCAGAGCATGGCGCCGAAGCGTCGTGGGTCGGTGTAGCGCAGCGCCATCCCCGACTCCAGTTCGATGTCCACGTGCTCATGGCGTGCAGGCGCCAAGCCCAGTTCCACCAACCGCAGGTTGCCGGACATGCCTAGATGACTGATCAGGGTGCCGGCCTCGGCATTGATGAGCAGGTACTTGGCGCGCCGCTCGACGGTCAGGATGCGTTGGCCGGACAGGCGCACGTCCAGGTCCTCGGGGATCGGCCAGCGCAGCCGGCGATCGCGCACGACGACCCGCTGCACGCGTTGGCCTTCGAGAAAGGGCGCGATCCCGCGTCGTGTGGTTTCGACTTCTGGCAATTCTGGCATGGGTCAGCGTCCGCTCAGTTCACGAAGGGTGTGTTTGAGGTGCTCGAAGTCGTACTCCGACAGGCCGATGTAGTCCAGCACCAGCGGCGCGATGGCCTGCCATTCGTGATCGACGGCCTGGTTGCCCAGCACCCGGTGCGAGGCGCAGATGTGCTCGGCCATCTTCAGCACGGCCAGCAGATTCTTGAGCTGGGCGTTGTGCGGCGAGTCGTCGCGAAACACCGCCAGCGCGTTGTGGTGGTTGGCGATGGTCGCGGTCAGGTGCTCCGGCAGGCGCCAGGACTTGGCGGTGAAATAGCCGACCACCGAATGGTTGGTATTGAACGCACGGTTCTCGGTATCGACCACGCGGTGATCGGCGGTGGCATTGGCATAGGCCTCTTCCAGCACCGTCATGTACGTGGGGAAGCGCTTGAGCATCAACGGTACGCCACAGTCGTGGAACAGCCCGACGGTGTAGGCCTCGTCCACCGCCTGCAACCCGGTGCGCTTGGCCAGGTTCAGGCAGGTCATGGCCACGTCCTGGGCGTTGTCCCAGAATCGGTTGAGGGTGACGATGGTCTCGTCGCTCATCTCGCCCTTGATCGATTGCGCGTTGATCAGGTTGATGATCGACCGGCTGCCCAGCAGGTTCACCGCGTGCTGGATCGAGCCGATCTTGTTGGACAGGTCGAAATGCGCCGAATTGACCAGCTTGAGCAAGGCACCGGACAGCCCAGGGTCCTGGGAGATCAGCTTGGCGATGGTCTGCAGGTCCGGGTCGGGCATGTACTGCTCGAATTGCAGATCGACCAGAATCTGCGGCTGCGGCGGGATGCTGATGCCTTGCAAGGCCTGCTGGATCTGCTCGGCGGTGAGTTCCTGTTGGGACATGAACGGCTTACTCGGTAATGACACGCGATTCTAACCTTTGACGCCACGCGCGCACTAACCGCTCACTTGAATTTCAGGAACTTTCACGCTACGGCACGGGCCTGTTTCTCAGGTCCCATTGAAAACCGAGGAGTAACTCATGACGACTTCATTGAGCGGTAAGCGCGTAGCCTTCCTGGTCACCGATGGTTTCGAACAGGTCGAGCTCACCGGCCCACGCGATGCCTTGCAGCAGGCCGGCGCGACCGTCGACATCCTGAGCGAGGAAGCCGGCCAGGTGAAAGGCTGGAACCACGACAAGCCGGCAGACGATTTCACCGTCGATGCCACCTTCGACGACGCCCAGGCCAACGTCTACGACGCCGTGGTCCTGCCAGGCGGCGTGCAGAACTCCGATACTATTCGCCTGAGCGAAGGCGCCCAGGCGATCGTGAAAAAGCACGCGACTGAAAACAAGCCACTGGCCGTCATCTGCCATGGTGGCTGGCTGCTGATTTCCAGCGGTCTGGTCGACGGCCGTCGCATGACCAGCTTCAAGACCTTGCAGGATGACCTGCGCAACGCCGGTGCCCAGTGGGTCGACGAAGAGGTCGTGGTCGATGGCAACCTGATCAGCAGCCGCCAGCCGGACGACATTCCCGCCTTCAACAAGGCGATCATCGACGCCCTGTCCTGATCGACGCCCGTCGTCGGCCGCGCCTGGGTAGCGGCCGACGCGCTATACTCCCGCTCTTTTTTTCGGAGCGACGTCATGTCCCTGCCCAGCCTTCGTCTCAAAGCCAACGCCGATCGCCGCTTGCGCGCTGGCCACCTGTGGGTCTACAGCAACGAAATCGACGTCGCCGCCACCCCTCTGCAAGGGTTGCAGGCCGGCCAGCAGGCCATCCTCGAAACCGCCAGCGGCAAGCCCCTCGGCATCGTGGCCCTGAGCCCGAACAACCTGATCTGTGCACGCCTGGTGTCGCGTGACATCAAGCTGCCCTTGGACAAATCCTTGCTCGTTCACCGGCTCAACGTCGCGCTGTCGCTGCGCGAGCGCCTGTTCGACAAGCCTTGCTACCGTCTGGTGTACGGCGACTCCGACCTGTTGCCAGGCCTGGTCGTCGACCGTTTCTTCGACGTGCTGGTGGTTCAGCTGGCTTCGGCCACCATGGAACAGCACAAGGACGACGTGATCGCAGCCCTGGTGCAGGTGCTCAAGCCCAGCGGCATCCTGTTCAAGAACGACTCCGCCGCGCGCGACGCCGAGGGCTTGCAGCGTTATGTGGAAACGGTCTACGGCGACGTGCCGGACTGGGTTGCCCTGGAAGAGAACGGTGTGCGTTTCGAAGCGCCGGTGCGTGAAGGCCAGAAGACCGGCTGGTTCTACGACCACCGTATGAACCGTGCGCGCCTGGCGCCCTACGTCAAGGGCAAGCGTGTCCTGGACCTGTTCAGCTACATCGGTGGCTGGGGGGTGCAGGCCGGCGCCTTCGGGGCCAGCGAAGTGTTCTGCGTGGATGCGTCGGGCTTCGCCCTGGACGGCGTCGAGCGCAACGCCGCGCTCAACGGCATCGCCGACAAGCTCACCTGCATCGAAGGCGATGTGTTCGAGGCCCTCAAGGAGCTGAAGGCCGCCGAAGAACGTTTCGACGTGATCGTCGCCGACCCGCCTGCGTTCATCAAGCGCAAGAAGGACCTGAAGAACGGTGAAGGCGCCTACCGTCGCCTGAACGAGCAGGCCATGCGCCTGTTGACCAAGGACGGCATTCTGGTCAGTGCCTCGTGCTCCATGCACCTGCCGGAAGACGACCTGAACGGCATCCTGCTGACCAGCGCACGCCACCTGGACCGTAACCTGCAACTGCTCGAGCGTGGTGGCCAGGGCCCGGATCACCCCGTACACCCGGCGATCCCGGAAACCCGGTACATCAAGAGCATCACCTGCCGCTTGCTGCCCAACAGCTGACTGACCGACCACAGGCGCGCCGTTCTCGCTCGAGCGCGCCCCGTGGTCAGTCGCCCATGGCGGCTTCAGGCTGGCCGCCATGCGCCAGCCGTCTCAGATGTCCAACACCTGCGACGCGATCGCGAAATACACCAGCACGCCTGCCGCGTCGGCAATCGACGTGACCAGCGGACCGCTGGCCGTGGCGGGATCGAGCTTGAGTCGGCTGAGCAGGAACGGCAGGCTCATGCCGATCAGGCTGCCCAGCAGCACGATGATCACCATGCTGCTGGCCACGATCATCGCGATATCAGGGCCGCCTCGCAGCACACCCAGTCCGGCCACGGCTACCGCCATGGTGCCGCCCAGGGCCAGGGCAACGCCGCATTCCCGCCCGAGCAGGTAGAGCCAGTCACGCAAGACCACTTCGCCCGTCGCCAGGCCGCGGACCATCAAGGTCGCGGATTGCGCGCCAGCATTGCCGCCGCTGTCGATCAGCAGGGGCAGGAAGAACACCAGCGCGATATGCGCCGCGATGGTGTCCTCGAACGCGGCGATGCCGGCCCCCGAGAACAGGTTGCCGAAAACCAGCAGTACCAGCCACAGCACCCGCTTGCGGTACAACAGGCCAAGGGTGGCCTCTTTCAGGTTGCCGACATGGTTGGTGATCGAGGCGCCCTTGTGGAAGTCTTCGGTCGCTTCGTCGACCACCACATCCATGGCGTCGTCATGCGTGATGATGCCGACCAGCCGACCGGCCTCGTCGAGCACCGGCACGGCCAGCAGGTCATGCGTGCGAACCAGCCGTGCGACGTCTTCCTGCAGCGTGGACACGCTCACGCTGAGCACGTCACGGGTCATGATCTGCTCGACCGGCACGTTCGGCGCGGCGAGGATCAGCTCACGCAAGGAGACGGTGCCGAGCAGGTTGCGTGCGCCATCCAGGACGTAGGATTGATAGATGGTTTCAGCATCGGCGGCTTCGCGGCGCAACATATCGATGGCCTGGCTGGCGCACAGGCCATGGTCGAGGCTCGAGTAGTGGCTCGTCATGAGCGCGCCAGCCGTGCCTTCGCGGTAGCGGCCGAGTTTCAGGAGCTGATCGCGACGGGCCTGGGCGGCCTGCCGTGGATCGTTCGAGGACGGGGTGAGGCAGATATCGTGATGCATGAGAGTCTCCAGGCGCCGACCAGGCGCCCACAGACCTCACCCGGACGGGCTCAAGCCTTCGGCAGCCCTGGCGACGGCGCGCTCAGTGCCAGATGACAGGTTCCTGGGGAACTGAAACTGGGAAGGTCCATTGAGGTGTGTCTCGTTGAGCCGCACATGCGGCGACGGAATGATAGGAGACGCACGGCGCACCGTCAGTACCCAAACGCGGTGTCGATGCACTTTCAGAAGCGTCCTACAAAGTGGTTCACATAGACCTCGTCAGGCCCCGCAGCGTCCACCCCGCCATCTCGCGGTTCCCTCACCGCCCCAGGGGTGTAGAATCGCGGTATTCATCGCCAGACATCCCCGGCGGGTTTATGAGCTCTGGTCGAGTACACGGCGATCCCGTGCAGTCCCCGACCCCCATCCACGCCATCGGCTACCGGCCCTGGCCAGCAAGGACAAGAGAAGCTCACTCCCCTTTTCTGTGACCCTGATTCAGCCGCCAGGAGTGCTTCATGCCTGATTACCGTTCCAAGACTTCCACCCACGGCCGCAACATGGCCGGCGCCCGTGCCCTGTGGCGTGCCACCGGCATGAAGGATGACGACTTCAAAAAGCCGATCATCGCCATCGCCAACTCGTTCACCCAGTTCGTCCCGGGCCATGTGCACCTGAAGGACCTGGGTCAGCTCGTGGCGCGCGAGATCGAGCGCGCCGGTGGCGTGGCCAAGGAATTCAACACCATCGCGGTCGATGACGGCATCGCCATGGGCCACGACGGCATGCTCTATTCGCTGCCCAGCCGCGAGATCATCGCCGATGCGGTCGAATACATGGTCAACGCGCACTGCGCCGATGCCATCGTCTGCATCTCCAACTGCGACAAGATCACCCCGGGCATGCTGATGGCCGCCCTGCGCCTGAACATCCCCGTGATCTTCGTCTCCGGCGGCCCCATGGAAGCCGGCAAGACCAAACTGGCCAGCCACGGCCTGGACCTGGTCGACGCGATGGTCATCGCCGCCGACAGCTCGGCCTCCGACGAGAAAGTCGCCGAGTACGAGCGCAGCGCCTGCCCGACCTGTGGGTCGTGCTCGGGCATGTTCACCGCCAACTCGATGAACTGCCTGACCGAGGCCCTGGGCCTGGCCCTGCCTGGCAACGGTTCGACCCTGGCCACCCACTCGGACCGCGAGCAGCTGTTCCTCAAGGCCGGCCGCACCATCGTCGAGCTGTGCCAGCGCTACTATGGCGAGAACGACGCCTCGGTCCTGCCGCGCAGCATCGCCAACTTCAAGGCATTCGAGAACGCCATGATGCTCGACATCGCCATGGGCGGCTCGACCAACACCATCCTGCACCTGCTGGCCGCGGCCCAGGAAGGCGAGGTCGAATTCGACCTGCGCGACATCGATCGCCTGTCGCGTACCGTGCCGCAGTTGTGCAAGGTGGCGCCGAACATCCAGAAGTACCACATGGAGGACGTCCACCGCGCCGGTGGCATCTTCAGCATCCTCGGCTCTCTGGCCCGTGGTGGTCTGCTGCACACCGACCTGCCGACCGTGCACAGCCCGAGCATGGCCGCGGCCATCGCCCAGTGGGACATCACCCAGACCGATGACGAGGCGGTGCACACCTTCTTCAAGGCAGGCCCGGCCGGCATCCCGACCCAGACCGCCTTCAGCCAGTCGACCCGCTGGGACACGCTGGACGATGACCGCGAGCATGGCTGCATCCGGAGTGTCGAGCACGCCTACTCGCAGGAAGGTGGCCTGGCCGTGCTGTACGGCAACATCGCCCAGGATGGCTGCGTGGTGAAGACGGCGGGCGTGGACGAGTCGATCCACGTGTTCGAGGGCACTGCCAAGATCTTCGAGAGCCAGGACAGCGCCGTGCGCGGCATCCTCGCCGACGAGGTGAAGGCGGGCGACATCGTCATCATCCGCTACGAAGGCCCGAAAGGTGGCCCGGGCATGCAGGAAATGCTCTACCCGACCTCCTACCTGAAGTCCAAGGGCCTGGGCAAAGCCTGCGCCTTGCTGACCGACGGGCGCTTCTCCGGCGGCACCTCGGGCCTGTCCATCGGCCATGCCTCGCCGGAAGCGGCGGCAGGCGGCGCCATCGGCCTGGTCAAGGATGGCGACAAGGTGTTGATCGACATCCCCAATCGCTCGATCAACCTGCTGGTCAGCGACGAAGAGCTGTCGCACCGCCGCATCGAGCAGGACAAGAAAGGCTGGAAACCTGTCGAAGTCCGGCCACGCAAGGTCACCACGGCCTTGAAGGCCTACGCCCTGCTGGCCACCAGCGCCGACAAGGGTGCGGTGCGCAACAAAGCGATGCTTGAGGGGCTGTAAGGCATTGACGGCACAAGAAACCGGCGCCTTGAGCGCCGGTTTTTTATTGTCCTGTGGCAGTCAATGTAGCGAAGCGGTTGGATCCGCTTGAAACATCGACAACTTTTGAAGCGCGATGCCAAGTGACGCGTCATCGAATAACTTGCTCTTTCGCGCAGCAGCGCCTGCACCGCCGGGCCAATATCCCAACTGTTTGCGAATCGCCTGGACTGTCGGTTCGACACCTTCTTCATGCAACAGCCAATCCACGGTGGCCAGTAGCTCCATACCAAACGGAGACTCGAAACCATCGATCAAGTCGGCCGTGAACTCCAAAGCCGGCAGATACGCTTTAGCCTCACTGTTCAGATATGCCTGTACAAATGGCTTGCGCCCCTCATCAAACCAGATGACATCTAGAGGGCCCGCATCGCTGATACGCTTTGTGCAATGCAAATAACTGCCATCCAGATTGTCCAGCAGGTGCTCAAGACGGTTGGCGTAAGGACCATATCGATGAGCGGAAAATTTCAATGCCAGTGGATTGGTGCCTGGTGTGAACCGCTCGATGGACCTTTCCAGAAACCACGCAAGCTTCTGGATTTCGAGCAAGCTACATTCCATCCCTAGCACCCAATAGCGGCGCACCGGCTCTGCGATCAAGGCTCGGGCCGGTGTCAGGTTCTCAACACCGCTGCGCTTGGAAACGTTTTGGTAATTTGCCGTAGGCTCAAAAACGATAATATCCGCCTTCAGATCACCTAGAACGCTCTGAATATGTTCTCGGACCACTGTCCAAGGCAATCCACCGTTACCTGCGCCAAGAGGAGGGATGGCAATCGATGCCACGTGGTGCTCGATGATAAAGTCACGTACATCGTGAAGGCCTTCGATGATCCAGCCCATTTGCGAATGGTGAGCGCCAATGTTGGTTGGTTGGAAAGTTCACGATCCAGCGAGGACCGTCCAGCTCACGCACTTCAGTGACAAACATCTTTCCGACAACGACTTCTTTAGCCTTGCAGGCAGCGGCATACTGCCGATAGTTATCGGCGAAACGCTCCTTGAACATCAGCGCGATGCCTTTCCCCATCACGCCAACGGTATTGACTGTATTGACCAATGCCTCGGCCTTGGCCTCCAGCAGGTTACCTTGAGTAAAGCGGATCATTAGAAGTACCACCCAGGTCGAACATACACGGGGAGATTCAGCTGGCGTTGCTGAATCTCCTGGTCGAGGCGACTCTTCAAGGATTCGTTGTAGCAGACGATGCCCAGGAGACCAGCGACCGGGACATGGCCATGGATAAGTGCCTCAGCCTGGTAGCGCTCCATTTTTCGAAGGTCATCAGGATCACGCTTGAAGTCTCTACGCTGCAAAATACCCCAATCGATTTTGTCCAGCTGCGTGAGCGTGCTGTAGTAGCCGGTCCACTGGGGATAGGCATGGTGGATGGCTTGATTTCAAGCGATGGCGTATAGATTTTTTGCACACTGGCCCGCCATCACTGGCTCTACTCACACACGTGGCTTCTGACCACTGCAATCAATACAAAACGCTAGCTTGGTCGATGCTGATGCACTCTGCCATTAAAGGGGCTTTTCGCAAACCAGTGAAGTGGCACAAACTGTTCCATGGCCCTGCCTCGCTGGCCTTCAATGACTTCTGGGTCAGCGATATCAGTGAAACCTGAGCACCCTCTTACAACACTCCGCAACACCTCTTATTCCATAAAGCACTATACACATTCCATTTGGGTATAAATCCGTTTGATTTCAGCCTGTTAGGATTTCCGGTTCGCATTCGCTCACAGAGGCGATGCCCCCCTCTGCCTTTTATTGCTGGAGCTTCAATGAACCTGCCGCTGTCGCTTAACCTGCTGGCGTTCCTGGCCCTGTTGCTGGGCCTGGCACAAACCCGCCGCACCGACTGGAGCCTGGCCAAGAAGGTGCTGCTGGGCCTGGTGCTGGGCGTGGTCTTCGGCGTGGTCCTGCATACGCTCTATGGCGCCGGCCACCCCGTGCTGCAAGCCACCATCGGCTGGCTCGAGCTGGTCGGCAACGGCTACGTCGGCCTGCTGCAGATGATGATCATGCCGCTGATCTTCGCCTCGATCCTCAGCGCCGTGGCCCGTCTGCACAACGCGTCTTCGCTGGGTCGTATCAGTGTGCTGAGCATCGGTACCCTGCTGCTGACCACGGCCATCGCCGCGCTGATCGGCATCGTCCTGACCAACCTGTTCGGCCTGACCGCCGAAGGGCTGGTGGCCGGTGCGCAGGAGTCGGCCCGCTTGCAGACCATCCATGGCGAATACGCCGGCAAGGTTGCCAATCTCGACATTCCCAAGCTGCTGCTGTCGTTCATCCCGAGCAATCCGGTGGCCGATCTGGCACGGGCCAAGCCGACCTCGATCATCAGCGTGGTGATCTTCGCTGTCTTCGTCGGGCTGGCGGCGCTGCAATTGATCAAGGATGACGCCGACAAGGGCGGGCGGGCGCTGTCCGCCATCGACACCTTGCAGGCCTGGGTGATCCGCCTGGTTCGCCTGGTGATGAAGCTCACGCCCTATGGCGTGCTGGCCCTGATGGCCAAGGTGGTAGCCAGCTCCAACCTGGACGACATCCTCAAGCTGGGCAGCTTCGTGGCGGTGTCCTACCTGGGGCTGGGCCTGATGTTCCTGGTCCATGCACTGATCCTGGCCGGGACCGGCGTCAGCCCGGTGCGTTTCTTCCGCAAGGTATGGCCGGTGCTGACCTTTGCCTTCACCAGCCGCTCCAGCGCGGCCAGCATTCCGTTGAACATCGAGGCGCAGACCTTGCGCCTGGGCGTGCCGCAATCGATCGCCAGCTTCTCGGCCTCCTTCGGTGCCACGGTCGGCCAGAACGGCTGCGCGGGTCTGTACCCGGCCATGCTGGCGGTGATGGTCGCGCCCGTGGTCGGTATCGACCCGCTGGACCCGTGGTGGATCGCCACGTTGGTAGCCATCGTCACCCTGAGTTCGGTCGGCGTGGCCGGCGTCGGTGGCGGTGCAACCTTCGCCGCACTGATCGTCCTGCCGGCCATGGGTCTGCCGGTCGAGCTGGTGGCCTTGCTGATCTCGGTCGAGCCGCTGATCGACATGGGGCGCACGGCGCTCAATGTGAACGGTTCGATGGCGGCGGGTGTGGTCACCAGCCAGCTGTTGGGCCAGACCGATCGGCAGGTGCTGCTGGCGGAAGAGCGGGCCGAGCTGACCCAGGCGGGATAAGAGAAGAACCGCTGGCGTACACGCGGGGGTACGCCAGCGAGAACGACGTCAGCGCTTGTCCCAGACCTCGAACCGGTAGGGGGGACGCCCCTCCTCCACCTGCGGCTGGTCGGACGACAACTGCCACCGCGCTTCGTCGAACGCGGGAAACCAGGCATCACCCTCCGGCTGCAGGGCCACCCGCGTCAGGTACAGGCGATCGACCCTGCCTTGCTCCAGCGCCTGCGCGTACAGCTGTGCGCCTCCGATCAGCATCAGCTCCTGGACACCCTGCTCCCTTGCCCAGGCATCGGCCCGGGCGATGGCCTCGTCCAACGACGCAAACACCTCGGCACCCTCGAGCCGCAGGTCCGGTTGCCGGCTGACCACCAGGTTCAGACGCCCTGGCAGAGGCCGCCCCAGGGAGTCCCACGTCTTGCGCCCCATGATGATCGGCTTGCCGAGCGTGACGGCCTTGAAATACTTGAAGTCGCCTGGCAGATGCCAAGGCATGCGATTGTCGATGCCGATGACGCGGTTCTCGGCGAGTGCCGCGATCAGGCTGAGGGGGAGTGAGGTCTTCATGGGTCCGAGGATAGCAAAGCCGATGGGTGAACGCCTGGGTTATGCTGTGGACTGGACTGTCCGACGGAAGCCGCTGTGACTCAACTGACCGAACTCGACACACACTGGCTGACCGAAGCGGTGCGTTTGCGTGAAGCGCAGGCCGGCCCGCTGGAGGATCAGGAAGCCAATCGACAGGCGCGTCACCAGGGCGGCGACCTGACCACGCGCATTCAACGCCGTGCCCTGTGGCTGGCCGACCGTGACGGCCTGGTCGAGGCCCTGCGCCACTGGAAACAAGGGGCGCGCCTCGCACTGCTGGGGCTGATGCTGCTGGCACTGTTCAGCGGCGCCGGCCTGGCATTCGCTGCGCTGGGCGACGGCCAGCGACCGGTCAACGTCTTCTGGGCCCTGGGCAGCTTGCTGGGGGTCAACCTGGTGCTGCTGCTGGGCTGGGCCGTCGGCTTTTCCCTGTCGGGCGCCCACGGCGAGGGGCTAGGACGCCTGTGGTTGTGGCTCAGTGCGCGCCTGGCCCGCGACGCCAAAGCCACGCAACTGGCGCCCGCACTGCTGGTCCTGCTGCAGCGACAGCGCCTGGACCGCTGGCTGCTCGGCCTGATGGTGCACGGGCTCTGGCTGCTGGCCCTGAGCACGGCCCTGGTCATGGCGCTGGTGCTGTTGGCGACCCGCCGTTATGGCTTCGTATGGGAAACCACCATTCTGGGCAGCGACACCTTCGTTGGCCTTACCCAGGCCCTGGGCGCCCTGCCCGCCTCGCTGGGCTTCAACGTTCCGGACGTAGGCATGATCCGCAGCAGTGGCGCCGATCAACCGTCCTTCGACCTGGCGCGCCAGGCCTGGGCAGGCTGGCTGCTCGGTGTACTGGTGGTCTACGGTATCCTGCCGCGCCTGCTGCTCGCCTTGCTCTGTTTGTGGCGCTGGCGTCGAGGTCGTGCTCGCCTGACGCTGGACCTCGATCAACCCGCCTACGGCCAATTGCGTGCCCACCTGATGCCCAGCAGCGAGCGGCTGGGCGTGCAGGATGCCGCGCCTGAACGCTTGCACCAGGTGCAGGCCCTGCCGGCGAATGCCTCGGACGAGGGCGCGGTGCTGGTGGGGCTCGAGCTGGATGACCGACGTCCCTGGCCGCCCAGCCTGCCGATCCGTGTCACCGATGCGGGCCTGCTCGACAGCCGCGCTTCGCGCCAGCGCTTGCTCGAGCAATTGAGCCATTATCCCCCGGCACGCCTGCTGGTGGCCTGCGACCCCTTGCGCTCGCCCGATCGCGGCAGCCTGTCGCTGCTGGCGGAGCTGGCGCGTACGGCCGGCGATACGCGGATCTGGCTGCTGCCTGCCGCGCCGGACCTGCCCGTGGACCCGGCACGCCTGGACGACTGGCATCAGGCCCTGGCGCAACTGGGGTTGCCTGCGGATTCGACCTCCCCTCTGACGTGGCTGGAGCATGGACATGACTGAGCCGCTGAAACTGGCCGTGGTCGGCCACACCAACGTGGGCAAGACGTCGCTACTGCGTACCCTGACCCGGGATGTGGGCTTTGGCGAGGTCTCCCACCGCCCGAGCACCACCCGTCATGTCGAAGGGGCGCGCCTGTCGGTCGACGGCCAGGCACTGATGGAGCTGTACGACACCCCTGGCCTGGAGGATGCGATCGCGCTGCTCGACTATCTGGAGCGGCTGGATCGCCCCGGCGAACGGCTCGACGGCCCGTCGCGGGTCGAGCGCTTTCTGGAGGGCAGCGAGGCTCGCCAGCGCTTCGAGCAGGAGGCCAAGGTGCTGCGCCAATTGCTCGCCAGTGACGCCGGCCTCTATGTGATCGATGCGCGTGAACCCGTCCTGGCCAAGTACCGCGACGAGCTGGAGGTACTGGCCAATTGCGGCAAGCCCCTGCTGCCGGTGCTGAATTTCGTGGCCAGTCCTACCCACCGTGAACCCCAGTGGCGCGAAGCGCTGGCTCGTCTCGGCTTGCATGCGCTGGTGCGCTTCGACAGTGTCGCGCCGCCCGAGGACGGCGAACGTCGCCTGTACGAAAGCCTGGCCTTGCTGCTCGAGTCCGCACGCCCGGCCTTGCAGCGGCTGATCGACGATCAGCAGGCGCAACGGCTTGCGCGCCAGCAGGCAGGCAAGCGGTTGATCGCCGAACTGCTGCTCGATTGCGCCGCCTGTCGACGCAGTGTGGTGGCCGAACCGGCTGCCGAAGCCGCTGCCATCGAAGCCATGCGCCAGACGGTGCGCCAGCGCGAGCAGTACTGCGTCGAGGCCTTGCTGCGCCTGTATGCCTTCCGACGCGAGGACGCCACCGCCCATGACCTCCCGCTGCTGGATGGACGCTGGGGCGACGACCTGTTCAATCCCGAGACCTTGCGTGTGCTGGGCGTGCGGGTAGGCAGTGGCGTTGCGGCAGGGGCGGCGGCGGGCGCGGGCGTCGACCTGCTGATGGGGGGGCTGACCCTGGGCGCGGCGGCCCTGGCCGGCGCCGTGGCGGGTGGCGCCTTGCAGACGGCGCGCAACTATGGCTCGCGCCTGATGGGCAAGTTCAAGGGCGCACGCGAATTGACGGTGCACGACGATGTGCTGCGCCTGCTAGCCTTGCGCCAACAGCAGTTGATGGTCGCCCTGGATCACCGGGGTCATGCCGCGCAAGGCAGCGTGCAGCTCGACGCCCTGGACGAGCAGACCTGGCGCAAGGGCAAGCTGCCCGAGCCGCTGCTCAAGGCACGCGCGCACCCGCGGTGGTCGACGCTCAACCCGCAGGGCAACTCGCGGCTGGAAGAGCGGCAGGAACAGGTAGAGCGGCTGGCGCAGGGGTTGTGAATCTATACACGGAGATTTGAGCACCTGTCATTTCTGCCAGTAGTGCCCGGTCGGACGAAGCATGATCATAGATTCGGTATCTACTCCCTAAAGGAGCTTCATCATGAGCCTGAAGATTTCATCCACTGATCTATCTTTCAGCAGCGACATCGAGCAATACCAAAAGGATGACAGCATTTCCCCCTTTGAGAGCATCAAGATTCGCAACTCTGCAGACAAGGCCATCGAGACGGTCTTGAACGATCTTAAAACCCACGTCAATCACAACCTGCACCAGGAAAACAGGCCTGACCTCGATTGGCCACTGCGCCGACTGCAAATGCTCAGCGACATAGTGGTTGAGGACCTACAGGCCTACGCCAAGCTTCTGCGTCAGGCGAATGTCGAGGGAAATACCCTGACGCAGATCCAAAGTGCCATCGAGCATCAGTTGGCCTATATCGTACTGGCCTACAATGCGTCTGTAGGCCGGATCAAGCCTTCGAAACAAAAGTGATTAATTGGCCCTCGAGAGTCGGCAACGGTCGCAGGATCACTTCCTTAGCAACCGTAGTCCATTGAACACCACCAGCAGGCTGACACCCATGTCGGCGAACACCGCCATCCACAGGGTCGACAGGCCCGCGAAGGTGATCGCCAGGAACACGGCCTTGATGCCCAGGGCCAGCACCAGGTTCTGCGTCAGGATGGTGGCCGTCTGCCGAGACAGCGCAATGAAGGCCGGGATCTTGCGCAGATCGTCGTCCATCAGTGCGACATCCGCCGTTTCGATCGCCGTGTCGGTGCCAGCCGCCGCCATGGCGAACCCGATGTCGGCACGGGCCAATGCGGGCGCATCGTTGATCCCGTCGCCGACCATGCCGACCCGCTGCCCTTGCCCGGCGTGACGCTCGATCAGGCGCAGCTTGTCCTCCGGCAGCAGGTTGCCTTCGGCCTCATCGATACCGACCTGTTCGGCGATGGCCTGGGCGGTGTGCGGGTTGTCACCGGTCAGCATGAGCGTGCGTACGCCCAGGGCATGCAACTGCGCGATGGCTTCGCGGCTGCTGCTCTTCACTGTGTCCGCCACTGCGAACAGCGCCAACGGGCCTGAAGCATCGAGCAGCAGGACCACGGTCTTGCCCTGGCGCTCCAGCCGATCGAGTTCGGTTTCCAGCGCGGGCGAGCACAGGCCTAGCTCCTCGACCAGGCGATGATTGCCCAGGTGGTACGTCTGCCCGCCGATCTCGCCACGCACGCCGCGGCCTGCCAGGGCCGTGAAGGCCTCGACCGGGTCATCGGCCAGCCCCTGGGCACGGTCCTGTTCGGCGATGGCACGTGACACCGGGTGATCGGAGCGCGCCGCCAGGCTGGCGGCCAGGCCCTGGGCACGCGCCTCGAAGGCCGGCTGCAGGACTTGGAAATCGGTCTGTACCGGGCGGCCATGGGTCAGCGTGCCGGTCTTGTCGAGCGCCAGCACGCTGAGCTTGCGGCCTTCCTCGAGGTAGACGCCGCCCTTGACCAGAATGCCCTTGCGCGCGGCGGCGGCCAGCCCGCTGACGATGGTCACCGGTGTGGAAATCACCAGGGCGCAGGGGCAGGCGACCACCAGCAGTACCAGGGCCCGGTAGATCCAGTCGAACCACGGGCCACCCAGCAACAGCGGTGGAACCAGCGCCACCAACAGGGCCACGGCAAAGACGATGGGTGTATACAGCCGCGAGAAGCGGTCGACGAAGCGCTGGGTCGGTGCCTTGGCGCCCTGCGCCTGCTCCACGGCCTTGATGATGCGCGCCAGCGTCGATTCGCCGGCCGCGGCGGTCACGTGGTATTCCAGGGCGCCGGACTGATTGATGGTGCCGGCGAAGACCTTGTCGCCCACCCCCTTCTCCACTGGCAGGCTCTCGCCGGTGATCGGTGCCTGGTCGACGGTCGACTGCCCGCGAACCACTTCACCGTCCAGGCCGATGCGTTCGCCTGGCTTGACCCGCACCGTTGCGCCCAAGGCCACCTCACGCACGGGTAGCTCACGCCACTGCCCCTCGGCCTGCTGCACGGTGGCCACGTCCGGGGTGAGCTGCATCAGCCCGCCGATGGCGCGTCGCGCGCGGTCCAGGGAGCGGGCCTCGATCAGTTCGGCCAGGGTGAACAGCACCATCACCATGGCGGCTTCGGGCCACTGGCCGATCAGCACGGCGCCCGTCACGGCGATGCTCATCAGGGCATTGATGTTCAGGTTGAGATGGCGCAGCGCGATCCAGCCCTTGCGGTAGGTGCCCAGGCCACACCCCAGGATGGCGCCGAGCGCCAGCACGGCCACCACCCACTCTGGCGCCAGGGCGGTGAAGTGCAGGACTTCGGCCGCCAGCGCGGCCGAGGCGGACAATGCCAGCGGCCACCAGCGCGTGGGAGTGGGGGCGCCAAGCGGCGCGCTGTCGGCATCGTCGGCCAGCGGTTCGGCGTGCATGCCCAGGCTAGCGATGGCCTGCTGGATCCCGGTGGTATCGGCCAGGGTATGGCGTACGCCCAACACACGGTTGAGCAGGTTGAACTCCAGTTGCTCGATGCCCGGCATGCGGCTCAGCTGGTCCTGGATCAGCCCTTGCTCGGTGGGACAGTCCATGGCCTCGATGCGAAAGCGGGTCAGGCGTGCGTCATCGCTGGCCTGATCCGTCAGCGTCACCTGCGTGGGAGCGGCCTGGGTGCCGCAGCAGGTGTGTGCAGCGTGCTCATGGCCGTGATCGTAATCGTGATCGTGATCGTGATCGTGCGCAGCATGCGCGTGTTTATGGTCGTGGCTGACAGGCTGGCTCATGGACAGATCCCCGAAGATGCGTATTGCCAAAGTGAACACCCTGTAGCCACTATAGGGTCAAGCATCTTCGACGAGGTGAGCGATGAAGATTGGAGAACTGGCGGCGGCCACCGACTGCGCGGTCGAGACCATTCGCTACTACGAACGCGAGCGCCTGCTGCCCGCGCCAGCGCGTAGCGAGGGCAATTACCGGGTGTACACCCAGGCCCATGTCGAGCGGCTGACGTTCATCCGCAACTGCCGCACCCTGGACATGACCCTCGACGAGATCCGTAGCCTGCTGCGCTTGCGTGACAGCCCCGAAGACCAGTGCGCCAGCGTCAATGCGCTGATCGACGAGCACATCGAGCACGTGCAGGCGCGCATCGACGGGCTGATGGCCTTGCAGACGCAGCTGACCGATTTGCGCCAGCGCTGCCAGGCCCGGGAAGCGCAGTGTTCGATCCTTCAGCGCCTGGAGGTGACAGGTGCGGTGACGGCGGTGGACGTTGAGCATTCGCATGTCGGGCGCAGTCACGAGCGTTAGGCGTCGGGGGCAGATGGTGGTTCTGTAGCGGATGACCTGGCGCTATCGCGGGCAAGCCCGCTCCCACACCTCCCCTTCACATTGCAGTGATATCGGCTGCTGCGGCTCAGTTCCTTGTGGGAGTCCGCCCGCCGCCTTGGCGCCGCGCTGTCGCGCAGAGAACATGGCGATAGCTGGCAGGATCCGAAGCTTCATTGCCAATCGATTTTAGGGCCGCCTTGTGGCCCATCGCGGCACTGGGGCCGCTCCTACACCCGTAGTCCCACCGCAGGGTTGCAGGCTATCGCGGTCACCTGTGGGAGCGGCCCCTGTGCCGCGATTGGGCCCGCAGGGCCCACAAAATCCTGAAATTATTCCTTTTAAAATCAACAAGATATTTTATGTTCTATTGCCCGTGATGCAGGCGGTGAGAGGCTGGCCTCTGATCGCCAGGCCAACACCCCACGGAATCGCACGATCAGACCGCCATGGGCGCCGTCATGGAGGCATGGTGCTCATACCCTTCTAGTCGGAAATCGCTCGGCTCGATCCGTTCCAGCCACTCCGGCGCATAGACGCCCGTGTCCGCGAACGCCGGCACGCGCTCGTCGATCACCAGCCGCGGCGCAGCGAGCGGCTCACGCTTGAGCTGTTCGCCCAGCATGTCCAGGTGGTTTTCGTAGACGTGCGCGTCGCCGATGAAATAGGTGAACCAGCGCGGCGTGTAGCCCGTCAGCCGACCGAACAGCGACAGTAGCGCCGCACCTTCGGTGAGGTTGAACGGCGTGCCGAGGCCCAGGTCGTTGGAGCGAATGTACAAGGTCAGGGAAATCTCCCGGGTCTCGACGTTCGGGTGGAACTGGTACAGCAGGTGGCACGGCGGCAGGGCCATCTCGTCAAGCTGGGCGCAGTTCCAGCCGTGGAACAGGATGCGTCGGCTGCCCGGATCGTTGACGATGGTGTCCAGGCACTGGCGCACCTGGTCGATGGCCTTGTACAGCACCACGAAGGCCTGACCGTCCTCCTGGTCCTGGGCGATCTGCCGGTACCCTTGCTGCTCGGCCAGGGCGATCGCCGCCGGGTTGCTCAGGGGAATGCGCTTGTAGCCCGGCCACTGGCGCCACTGCACGCCATAGATCTCGCCCAGGTCGTCGTGCCCCTGGCGAAACGGGTTGGCCAGCCACTGGGCGTTCTCGTTGGCGTTCTGGTCCCAGACCTTGCAGCCCAGGTCGCGGAACTGCCCGGCATCACGCACGCCGCGCAGAAAGCCGACCATCTCGCCGATCGCCGACTTGAAGGCCAGCTTGCGCGTGGTGATCGCCGGGAAGCCCTTCTGCAAGTCGAAGCGCAGCATGGCGCCGGGCAAGCTGATGGTGCGCACGCCGGTACGGTTCTGCTGCAGCGTGCCGTTCTCGATGACGTCGCGCACCAGGTCTAGATACTGTTTCATGGCCTACCTGTAACGAAAACAGCAGGAGGATCGCCCCTGCCGTGGGAATCAAAGGGCGGGTTTCGCCGTCGGTGTACGATTATAAGCCCACCAGATCAATCCAAGGCCACCGAGTATCATCGGCAGGCACAGCAACTGACCCATGGTCAGCCAGCCGAAGGCGATGTAGCCCAGCTGGGCATCCGGCACGCGAACGAACTCGACGATGAAGCGGAAGATGCCGTAGAACAGCGCGAACATGCCCGACACGGCCATGGTCGGGCGCGGCTTGCGCGAGAACGCCCAGAGGATGATGAACAGCGCCACGCCTTCCAGGGCGAACTGGTACAGCTGCGAGGGGTGACGCGGCAACTGCGCCGGGTCGCTGAACGGCGGGAAGACCATGGCCCAGGGCACATCGGTCGGCTTGCCCCACAACTCGGCGTTGATGAAGTTGCCGATGCGCCCGGCGCCCAGGCCGATCGGCACCAGCGGCGCGACGAAGTCCATCAGCTCGAAGAACGACTTGTTGTTGCGCTTGCCGAACCACAAGGCGGCCAGCATCACGCCGATGAAACCACCATGGAACGACATGCCACCCTTCCACACTTCGAAGATCAGCGTCGGCTGGGCCAGATAGGCCTGCAGATCGTAGAACAGCACGTATCCCAGCCGCCCGCCGACGATCACGCCCATGGAGAGCCAGAACACCAGGTCGGAGAGCTTTTCCCGACTCCAGGTCGGATCGAAACGGTGCAACCGTCGCGAGGCCAGCAGCCAGGCGCCGCCGATGCCGATCAGGTACATCAGACCGTACCAGTGGATTTTCAGCGGCCCGATGGCGACGGCCACGGGGTCGATCTGCGGGTAAGGCAGCATGGTGGTTCCTCTTGGTTCAGAACAGGAAGCTGAGGCCGACGCTGAACAGCAGCGCGGCGAACAGGCGCTTGAGCAAGCGCGGTGAAAGTCGATGCGCCAGGCGCGCGCCGAAGCGGGCGAAGAACATGCTGGTCACGGCGATGCCGATCATCGCCGGCAGGTAGACGTAACCCAGGCTGTGCGCGGGCAGGCGTGCATCCTGCCAGCCCAGCAGCATGAAACTGGCGGCACTGGCCAGGGCGATCGGCAGCCCGCAGGCCGAGGACGTCGCCACGGCCTGCTGCATGGACAGGCTGCGCCAGGTCAGGAAGGGCACGGTGAGCGAGCCGCCGCCGATCCCGAAGATCGCCGAGGCCCAGCCGACCACGCCACCGGCCGCTGCCAGGCCGACCTTGCCCGGGACCTCGCGGCGTGCCTTGGGCTTGAGGTCAAGGGCCATCTGCAGGGCGACCAGCACCGCGAACACGCCGATGATCTTTTGCAGCGACGGCCCCTGGATCAGTGAAGCGGTCTTGGCCCCGAGCAAGGCGCCGGCGAGGATGCCCAGGGTCATCCAGGCGAAGATCGGCCAGCGCACCGCGCCCTTGCGGTGGTGCTCGAGGATGGCATTGATCGAGGTGAAGACGATGCTCGCCAGCGAGGTGCCGACGGCCAGGTGGGTCAGGATCGACGGATCGAAGCCTTGCAGCGTGAAGCTGAACACCAGCACGGGCACGATGATGATGCCGCCGCCCACGCCGAACAGCCCCGCCAGTACGCCAGCGCAGGCGCCCAACAGCAGGTAGAGTGCGAACTCCATGCAGCGTCCTCCAGAAAACCAGAACGCATGGTAACGGAAGCCGGGCGCGAGGCCCTAGTGAACTCTGCGCAGGGGCGGAAGGAGGCGTGGAGACTGGTACAGTAGGGCAAATCCCGGAGGTTCACCGATGTGCCTGATCGTATTCGCCTGGCAGCCTGGCCAGGCGCTGCCGTTGATCGTGGCCGCCAACCGCGATGAGTTCTACCAGCGACCGACACGGCCCCTGGGCCCCTGGGCGGATGCACCGGGCGTGTATGCCGGACGTGACCTGGAAGCGGGCGGCACCTGGCTCGGCGTAGGGCCGGAGGGGCGCTTCGCCGCGCTGACCAATATCCGTCAGCCCGGACAACCCAGCGGCCAGCGCTCGCGCGGACACCTGGTCGCCGGGTTTCTGCAAGGCGCCTTGACGCCGCACGAGTACCTGGAGTGCGTGGCCCATGAAGCGGACGCGTACGCAGGCTTCAACCTGCTGGTTGGCGATGGCCGGACGCTGGGTTATCTGCATGCCCACGAGGGTGTACCGCGCCTGCTGGCGCCCGGCGTCTATGGGCTGTCGAACGCGGCACTGGACACGCCCTGGCCCAAGCTGGTCAAGGCGCGGGAGGCCTTGGCGCAGACCCTGGACAGGCCTGAGCCTGAGCGTTTGCTGGCGTTGCTGGCGGACGAGAGCCCGGTGCCCGACGCCGAACTGCCCGACACCGGCATAGGGTTGGTCACCGAGCGGTTGCTGTCCACGGCCTTCATCGCCAGCCCCCACTACGGCACACGGGCGCGAACGGTGGTGATCGTCGATGCACAGGGGCGACGACAGGTGATCGAGCGAAGCCATGGCCCCTTGGGCGCACCACAGGGGGATGTCAGCCTGACAGTCTGAGCAACGGCTCAGAGCGTCTTGTCTGCCCCAGGCCCGATCATCCGCGCCAGTCCCAGGTTCTTCAGCGCCAGTTGCAGCGAGCTGTGGATGACGTGGGGGTTGTCATGGGACATCGCCTCGCTGAGCATCTCGCGGGCCTTGCCCATGTCGATCTGGCGCAGCATCCATTTCACCTTGGGCAGGTTGGTGGCGTTCATCGACAGGCTGTCGAACCCCATCGCCATCAACAGCACCGCCGCTGCCGGGTCACCGGCCATTTCGCCGCAGATGCTCACCGGCTTGCCTTCGGCGTGGGCATCGCGCACCACGTTCTGCAGCGCTTGCAGGACGGCCGGGTGCAGGTAGTCGTAGAGGTCGGCGACCCGCGGGTTGTTGCGGTCCACCGCCAGCAGGTATTGCGTCAGGTCGTTGGAGCCGACCGACAGGAAATCGACCTGGCGTGCCAGCTCGCGGGTCTGGTAGACCGCCGCGGGAATCTCGACCATGACGCCGACCGGTGGCATGGGCACGTCGGTGCCTTCGTCGCGCACCTCGCCCCAGGCCCGGTGGATCAGGTGCAGGGCTTCCTCCAGCTCGTGGATGCCGGAAATCATCGGCAGCAGGATGCGCAGGTTGTTCAGCCCCTCACTGGCCTTGAGCATGGCGCGGGCCTGCACCAGGAAGATCTCCGGGTGGTCGAGGGTCACGCGGATGCCGCGCCAGCCGAGGAACGGGTTGTCTTCCTTGATGGGGAAGTACGACAGCGCCTTGTCGCCGCCGATGTCGAGGCTGCGCATGGTCACCGGCAAGGGGTGGAACGCCGCCAGCTGTTCGCGGTAGATGGCCAGCTGTTCTTTCTCGCTGGGAAAGCGCTGGTTGATCATGAACGGCACTTCGGTGCGGTACAGCCCTACGCCCTCGGCACCGCGCTGCTGGGCACGGGCGACGTCGGCGAGCAGGCCGGTGTTGACCCACAACGGCATGCGGTGACCATCCGGGGTGATGCACGGCAATTCGCGCAGTGCATCCAGGCCCTGGGCCAGCTGGCGCTCTTCCTCGACCACCTCGCCGTATTGCTTGCGCAATACCTCGCTGGGGTTGGTGAAGACCTCGCCCTTGTAGCCGTCGACGATCAGCTCGATGCCGTCGACCTTGGAATACGGCAGGTCGACCAGGCCCATGACGGTCGGAATGCCCATGGCCCGCGCCAGGATCGCCACGTGGGAGTTGCCCGAGCCCAGCACCGAGACCAGCCCGGCCAGCTTGCCTTCCGGCACTTCGCCGAGCATCGCCGGGGTCAGCTCCTCGCTGACCAGGATGGTGTTGTCGGCGTACACCAGGGTCGACTGGCGTGCCTCCTGCAGGTACGCCAGCAGCCGGCGACCCAGGTCCTTGACGTCCGAGGCGCGCTCGCGCAGGTAGGCATCGTCCATCAGCTCGAAGCGGTTGACGTGTTCGGTCACCACCTGGCGCAGCGCGCCCTGGGCCCATTGCCCGGTGCGGATGACCTGCACCACCTCGCCGCCGAGCGCGGCGTCCTCGAGCATCATCAGGTAGACGTCGAACAGCGCGCGCTCTTCGGGACGCAGCTGCGTGGCCAGCTTGGCGGACAGGACACGCATGTCCTCGCGCACGCTTTCCAGGGCGGTGTTGAACAGCCGCAGTTCGGCGTCGATGTCATCGACGGTCTTGTCGGGCACCACGTCGAGGTCGGCCGGTGGCAGCATGACCACCGCACGGCCGACCGCTGCGCCGGGCGAACCCGGCACCCCGACGAAGCGCGCTTCCTGGATGCCCTTGCCCTGACGCCCGAGGCCGCGGATCGAGCCAGTGGCCTCGGCGTGGGCGATGACCCCGGCGAGCTGCGCGCTCATGGTGACCAGGAAGGCTTCTTCGCCCTCGTCGAACTGGCGACGTTCCTTCTGCTGGATGACCACGACGCCGACGACCCGGCGGTGGTGGATGATCGGCGCACCGAGGAAGGAGGCGAAGCGTTCCTCGCCGGTCTCGGCAAAATAGCGATAGCGGGGGTGGTCGGCGGCGTTTTCCAGGTTCAGCGGTTCTTCCCGCGTCCCGACCAGACCGACCAGGCCCTCGTTGGGCGCCATGCTGACCTTGCCGATGGAGCGCTTGTTCAGACCCTCGCTGGCCATCAGGACGAACCGGTTGCTTTCCGGGTCGAGCAGGTAGACCGAGCAGACCTGGCTGCCCATGGCCTCCTTCACACGCAAGACAATGATCCCCAACGCCGTCTTGAGATCTTTGGCGGCGTTCACTTCCTGGACGATCTTGCGCAGCGTATTGAGCATGGCTCGGGGTCGAACTCCGTCGTCAGTCGCGCGTCAGAAGACGCGGTGCAAGCTCTTTGAGGGCGCGCCGGTACACCTCGCGCTTGAATGTCACCACCTGGCCCAGCGGGTACCAGTAGCTGACCCAGCGCCAGCCATCGAACTCCGGCTTGCCGGTCAGGTCCATCCTGACGCGCTGCTCGTTGCTCACCAGCCGCAGCAAGAACCACTTCTGCTTCTGACCGATGCACAAGGGCTGGCTGTGCGTGCGCACCAGGCGCTGGGGCAGACGATAACGCAACCAGCCGCGTGTGCAGGCCAGTATTTCCACGTCCTGGCGTTCCAGGCCGACTTCTTCGTTGAGCTCTCGGTACAAGGCTTCTTCCGGCGTCTCTTCAGGGTTGATGCCACCCTGGGGAAACTGCCAGGCATCCTGGTTGATCCGTCGAGCCCATAACACCTGTCCGGCATCATTCGTGAGAATGATTCCGACATTGGGGCGGAAACCATCCGGGTCGATCACGGCAGCAACCTCGCAAACGCATGTTCAGGCATTGTTCCACAAAGCCGGCGAGCGCAGCAACGCGCCCGCCCGCTTATGTGCAGCGACCTGGAAACTCCGTATTCTGCGGGGTCTCACCCGAAGACGTTGCGAGCGACTGCGATGCGCCTGGCTTTATTCGACCTGGACAATACCCTCCTCGACGGCGACAGCGATCATGCCTGGGGCGATTACCTCTGCGCACGGGGCCTGCTCGACCCGATCGCCTACAAGCGCCGCAACGATGCGTTCTACCAGGATTACCTGGCCGGGACCCTCGACCTGCAGGCCTACCTGGCCTTTTCCCTGGAAATCCTCGCCGTGACCGAGCCGGCCACCTTGGCGCACTGGCACCAGGACTTCATGCGTGACTGCATCGAGCCGATCATCCTGCCCAAGGCCCTGGCGTTGCTGCAGCAGCACCGCGAGGCGGGCGACCAGCTGGTGATCATCACCGCGACCAACCGTTTCGTGACCGGCCCGATCGCCCGGCGCCTGGGGGTCCGGACGCTGCTGGCCACCGAATGCGAGCGCCAGGATGGCCGTTTCACGGGACGCAGTACCGATATACCGTGCTTTCGTGAAGGCAAGGTGACACGGCTCGAGCGCTGGATGCTGGAGAACGGGCATGACCTGGAGGGCAGCTACTTCTACAGCGACTCGATGAACGACCTGCCCCTGCTGGCGCGAGTGACGCACCCTGTGGCCGTGGACCCGGACCCGGCGTTGCGGGCGGAAGCCGAGCGGCGGGGGTGGGAGATCATTTCGCTGAGGGGGTGAGGCCGGGGTATCGCGCTTATACACCTTGTGGACCCTGCGGGCCCAATCGCGGCACGGGGGCCGCTCCTAAACCCGTAGCCCCACCGCGGGGTTGCAGGTCATCGCGATCACCTGTGCGGCCCCTGTGCCGCGATCGGCTCCGCAGGAGCCGTGAGATCCGCCACGCCGGGCTGACAGGCCCCACCCAGATCCATCAGTGCCCGCCCCTCACACCGGTCGCATCACCGTCAGCACGGCCATTGCCACGCAGCACCCGAGCAGGCCCATGGCCAATACCCGCTTGGTGCCCGCCCGCTGCGGGCGCCACAGGTACCACCCGCTCACACCACACAGCGCGACGGCATAGAGCACGCTGGACCCGAGGATCCAGGTCTGGCTCAGCGGCCAGCCGTTGAGATGGACCAGCCACCAGCCGGTGAACGGCAGCACGGCCAGGCTGGCCAGCAGCACGAACCCGCCCAGCACACACAGCCAGCGCTTCGGCCGTCCTTCATGATCGGCACGGCCTGCGCATACTGCGACATACGCCAGGCCAAGCGCGCTGCCGATCAGCAACACCATGGCCACGGCATGCACGCGGTTGAGCCAGGTCAGAGAGTCCATGGCGTCCGGCCTCGCGGAGTGGCAGGGCTTTTCATTCAGCCAAGAAACAGCCGATAGGCCGGGTTGTCGGTCTCGTCCCAGTAGGGATAGCCGATCTTCGCCAGGGCATCCGGCACCAGATGGCGCTCCTCCTCGGGGACCTGCAGGCCCGCGACCACGCGCCCGTCGGCGGCGCCATGGTTGCGGTAGTGGAACATCGAGATGTTCCAGTGCCCGCCCAGCTTGTCGAGGAAGTTGAACAGCGCACCCGGTCGCTCGGGGAACTCGAAGCGCAGCACCATCTCGTCGCCCGCACCGGCCGAATGCCCGCCGACCATGTGGCGAATGTGCAGCTTGGCCAGTTCGTTGTCGGTCAGGTCGATCACCGGGAAGCCCTGCTCGCCCAGATGCCGGACCAGGGCGGCGCGCGGGTCGGTATCCGGATGGGTCTGCACGCCGACGAAGATGTGCGCTTCGCCCGCGGCATGGTAGCGGTAGTTGAATTCGGTGATCTGGCGCTTGCCGATCGCCTCGCAGAACGCCTTGAAGCTGCCTGGTCGCTCAGGGATGGTCACCGCGATGATCGCCTCGCGCCGCTCGCCCAGCTCGGCGCGCTCGGCGACATGGCGCAGACGGTCGAAGTTGACGTTGGCGCCCGACTCGATCGCCACCAGGGTCTGCCCGACGGCGCCCTTGAGTTCCACATAACGTTTGATGCCCGCCACCGCCAGTGCCCCGGAAGGCTCGGTGATCGAGCGGGTATCATCGTAGATGTCTTTGATCGCCGCACAGATCTCGTCGGTGCTGACGGTGATCACCTCATCGACATGGTGTCGGCAGATCTCGAAGGTGTGCTGGCCGATCTGCGCCACCGCCACGCCGTCGGCGAACAGCCCGACCTGGGGCAGGACCACGCGCTCGCCCGCCGCCATGGCCGCCTGCAGGCAGTTGGAGTCGTCCGGTTCCACGCCGATGACCTTGATCTCCGGGCGCAGGTATTTCACGTAGGCGGCGATTCCGGCGATCAGCCCGCCACCGCCCACCGGCACGAAGATGGCATCGAGAGGGGCTGGGTGCTGGCGCAGGATTTCCATGGCCACCGTGCCCTGACCGGCGATGGTGTGGGGGTCATCGTAGGGGTGGATGTAGACATAGCCTTTTTCTTCCACCAGCTTCAGCGAATAGGCCAGCGCCTCGGGGAACGAGTCACCGTGCAGCACCACCTTGCCGCCCCGGGAGCGCACACCTTCGACCTTGATCTCCGGCGTGGTCTTGGGCATCACGATGGTCGCCTTGATACCCAGCTCCCGGGCCGCCAGGGCCAGGCCCTGGGCATGGTTGCCCGCCGAGGCGGTGACCACGCCGCGTGCCAGTTCCTCGGGGCTCAGCTGGACCAGTTTGTTGTAGGCCCCGCGAATCTTGAAGGAAAACACCGGCTGCAGGTCTTCGCGCTTGAGCAGGACCTCGTTGCCCAGGCGCTTGCTCAACTGCCCGGCACGGTGCAGGGGCGTTTCGACGGCGACATCGTAGACGCGCGAGGTGAGGATCTTCTTGACGTACTGTTCGAGCATCGGGAAAGCATCACTGGTCACGGGACGAGAGCGGGCAGTCTACCGTAGCGTTCGCCGGCGCGACCATCGCAAAGCCGAGGTTTTACCGACGCGTGGCGCTATAATGAGCGACTTTGACAGACGCTTGCCTCACCGGAGCCCGCATGACCCAGGACCAACTCAAACAGGCCGTCGCCCAGGCCGCCGTCGATCTCATCCTGCCCAAGCTCGATGCCAAGAGCATCCTGGGCGTAGGCACAGGGTCGACCGCCAACTGCTTCATCGACGCCCTGGCCCAGCACAAGACCGCCTTCGACGGCGCCGTCGCCAGCTCCGAAGCCACGGCAGCCCGCCTGAGGGGCCATGGCATTCCGGTCTACGAACTCAACACCGTGAGCGAGCTGGAGTTCTACATCGACGGCGCCGACGAAAGCGACGAGCACCTGAACCTGATCAAGGGCGGGGGCGCCGCCCTGACCCGCGAGAAAATCGTCGCCGCGGTTGCCCGCACCTTCATCTGCATCGCCGATGGCAGCAAGCTGGTCCCCGTGCTGGGCGCCTTCCCGCTGCCGGTCGAGGTCATCCCCATGGCCCGCAGCCATGTTGCGCGCCAACTGGTGAAGCTGGGCGGCGATCCGGTCTACCGCGAAGGCGTCGTGACCGACAACGGCAACGTCATCCTCGACGTGCACAACCTGCAGATCACCGACCCCGTGACCCTGGAGCGTGACATCAACGCCATCGTCGGCGTCGTGACCAACGGCCTGTTCGCCGCACGACCTGCCGATGTCCTGCTGCTGGGCACCGCGGACGGCGTTCGCACGCTGCGCGCGAACACGCCCTGATCCCGCGGCGCTCGCCCTTGGGCGCTTTCGGGCACCGGGGCTGATCGTCAAGGCTGACCGGGTTCGAACACGTAGAACAGGTTCGGCTCGCTGACCAGGTACAAGGTGCCGCGCTCGTCCATGGCGATGCCTTCGGCCTGGGGCACGGTCTGTTTCAGCCCCTGGAACCCTCGACGCAACGACAGGGTGCTCAGGGGCTTGCCCTCTTCGTCCAGCTCGATCACCAGCCGGGACTCGTCAGACAGCGCCAGCAGGTGGCCGCTGCGCTCGTCGAACTGCAGGCTCGACAGGTCACGCACGAACAACCGGGCATCGCGCTTGCGGTCCTGGGCCACCTGCACGGCATAGGGCTGTGCCGGGTCCCGGTGCGGGAAGCCCTGGACCACGTAGATCAGCATCGGGTCGCGTTCCTTGGCGACGAACAGCCGTTTGCCCGCCGAGTCGTAGGCCAGACCCTCGAACCCCTTGTTGCCATTGAGGCCGATGCCTAGGGTCAGTTGCTCGGCCTGACTGGCGTCGAGCGTGTGCGTATCGTCCTGCAGTCGAACCTGGATCAGCCGTTGCTGGCGCTCATCGGTGATCACGTAGCTGTCGCGCCCCACGTACTCCACGGCCTCCGGGTCGCCAAAGCCGACCAGTGCGATGCGCCGCAGGATCTGGCCGTCCAGTGACAGCTCGATCAGCTCGGAACGCTTGTTGGTCACCGTGAACAGGGTCTTGCGATCGGGATCGTAGGTCAGCGCCGAGACGTCGTCGTCCAGGCCTTCGATGACCTTGCCTTCCACGGCGACGCGATAATGCTGCAAGGCCATGCCCTGCTCGGCCGGTCGCCACCAGGTCTTGACGTTGAACCAGCCCCGTTCGAACAGGCGAAACTCCTGTGCGGTGAAGATCAGGACCAGCAGGCTAAGACCGGCAAGCAGCAGCAAAGGGCGGGACAGACGGCGCATGGAAAGTCAGACTCGAGTTCGGAAAGGCGAATCTAACCACGACTGCTGAAATAAAGCTTAATGCCATCATCCGTAAAATCTGATGATAGGGTCAGTCTTTGCTGAAGCGATAGAACAGATTGGGCTCGCTGACCATGTACAGCGTGCCCTGCTCGTCCATGGCCACGCCTTCGGCGCGCGGCAGCGTCTGTTGCAGGCCGTTGAAACCGCCCAGCAAGGTCATGAAGCTGATCTGCTCGCCGTGCTCGTCGAGCTCCAGCAGCATGTTCGAATTGGCCGACAGCGCCAGCAGGTGCCCGGTACGCGGGTCCATGCCGGTGGCCGAGAGGTTGCGCAGGTCGAGCTGGTCGCTGGGCAGCGGGTACTTTTCGCCCACCAGGTTGCCATGCCCGTCGCTGTTCCAGGCGAACAGCCGGGGCGGGCGCTCCTCACCGACGATCAGGCGTTGCCGACGCGGATCCCAGACGACGGCCTCGAAGCCCTTGTTGCCCTTGTCTGCGTCGCCCAGGTCATGGGCCTGGGAGTCGGCCCGGTCGAGCGAGGTGGTCTTCGCGTCGACCCGGACCACTACCAGGTCGTGCCGGCGCTCGTCGACGATGGCCAGGCGGCCGTCCTCCAGTACCGCGACGCCCTCCGGGTTGCTCCAGCCCACCAACGGAATCTTGCGCAGGACCTCGCCGTCCAGGGTCAACTGGACTAGAAACGGGTTCTTGCCCATGACCGAGAACAGCGTTCGCGTGGCCGGGTCGTAGGCCAGGTCGGACGCTTCGTCGTCCTCCATGCCCGGCAGGACCTTGGCGTCGATGTCGACGTGGTAATCGGGCAGCCAGGTGCTTTCCTGGCGCTCGGCCGGGCTTTCGAAGTACTCCTTGGCCCACAGCAAGGCACGATCGTCCCAGTGCATCGTCACCGCCAGACCGCCGGCGACCAGTGCCGCGAGCCCCAGCCCGAGCGGCCAGCGCAGACCGATGCGCGCCTTGGGCTTGGACGAGGAAAGGGCACGGGTGGAAACGGGCATGAACATGTTCCTGGAGGCTTGCCGAAGAGGCGGCGCGCGGCCGGCGCGAGAAGTCTGCCGCGCGATTATCCGTAAACGATGTGAAAAAAACGGCAAAACCGGCGATCGGCCATGGCCGAGGGAGGCAGGCGGTGACGAACGCGGGCCGTCACCGCCCAAGGGGACGTCAGAGCACCCGGCTCTCGAAACGACTCACGCCAGGCAGCTCCAGCACCAGCGTATCGCCCACGCTCAGCGGGCCCACACCGGCTGGCGTGCCGGTCAGGATCACATCGCCGGCCTGCAGCGAGAAGTGGGCGGCCATGTACTGGATCATCGGGACGATCGGGTTGAGCATCAGGGCGCTACTGCCATCCTGACGCACCTCGCCGTTGATGCTCAGGCGAATGCCGATGTCGGTCAGGTCACCGAAGGCGCTGGCCGGGGCAAACGGCGGCAACACGCAGCCGCCGTCGAAACTCTTGGCCAGCTCCCAGGGCAGGCCCTTCTCCTTGAGCCTGGCCTGCAGGTCGCGCAGGGTCAGGTCCAGGGCGGGCGCGAAACCGGAAATGGCGTCACGTACTTCCTCTTCGCTGGGCTGGGTCGACAGCGACTTGCCGAGCAGGACGGCGATCTCGGCCTCGTAGTGCACCGAGCCGCGCTCGGTCGGGATGCGGAAGCCGCTGTTCAACGGCACCGTGCAACTGCCGGGCTTGATGAACAGCAGCGGCTCGCTCGGCACCGGGTTGTTCAGCTCCTTGGCATGTTCGGCATAGTTGCGACCGATGCACACCACTTTGCCCAGCGGGAAATGGATGGGGGTGCCGTCCACGTACGCGTGCTTGTAGCTCATTGCTGACTCCTGTGCCGACGCGGCTGTCATTCGGGAGCGAAGATCTTACCCGGATTCGAGTCGTCCGGATCGAGTACGGGCTTGATTACCTTCATGCAGACGAGTTGCGCCGGCGAACGTCTGTCACGAGGCCTGTGGGAGGTTTGCCTGTGATGACGTGAAAGCGGAGGCCGGGGCGAACTCTCGAAACATTCATGGTCAGCCTGAGCACGCTTCACCTGTCGGAATCGGCTCAGAGTAGGTCGCGTATGCTAGCATTGCGCTCCCGCTGTTCGTGCTAAGGCCGATGCCGCGCCGCTTCACCTCCCTGCCATTTTCTATCTCCGGGACACAGGTTTACGCAGATGAGCAAGACTTCTCTCGACAAGAGCAAGATCAGGTTCCTTCTTCTCGAAGGCGTCCACCAGAACGCAGTGGACACTCTCAAGGCTGCCGGGTACAGCAACATCGAGTACCTCACCGGCTCGCTGCCAGAGGCCGAGCTCAAGGAAAAGATCGCCGATGCACACTTCATCGGCATCCGCTCGCGCACCCAGCTGACCGAAGAGGTCTTCGATTGCGCGAAGAAGCTGGTCGCGGTCGGCTGTTTCTGCATCGGCACCAACCAGGTGGACCTGGGCGCGGCCCGTGAGCGCGGCATCGCCGTGTTCAATGCACCCTACTCCAACACCCGTTCGGTGGCCGAACTGGTGCTGGCCGAGGCCATCCTGCTGCTGCGCGGCATCCCCGAGAAGAACGCCTCGTGCCACCGTGGCGGCTGGATCAAGAGCGCGGCCAACTCGTTCGAGATCCGTGGCAAGAAGCTGGGCATCGTCGGCTATGGCTCGATCGGCACGCAGCTGTCGGTGCTGGCCGAGAGCCTGGGGATGCAGGTCTACTTCTACGATCCGCTGACCAAGCTGCCGCTGGGCAACGCCACCCAGGTCCCGAGCCTGAACGAGCTGCTGGGCCTGGCCGACATCGTGTCGCTGCACGTGCCTGAACTGCCGTCCACCCAGTGGATGATCGGTGAGGCGCAGATCCGCGCCATGAAGAAAGGCAGCATCCTGATCAACGCCGCCCGTGGCACCGTGGTGGAGCTCGAGCACCTGGCCAACGCGATCAAGGACAAGCACCTGATCGGCGCGGCCATCGACGTGTTCCCGGTCGAGCCGCGCTCCAACGATGAAGAGTTCGAAAGCCCGCTGCGCGGCCTGGACAACGTGATCCTGACCCCGCACATCGGTGGCTCGACCGCCGAGGCCCAGGCCAACATCGGCCTGGAAGTGGCGGAAAAGCTGGTCAAGTACAGCGACAACGGCACCTCGGTGTCGTCGGTCAACTTCCCGGAAGTGGCCCTGCCGGCGCACCCAGGCAAGCACCGCCTGCTGCACATCCACGAGAACATCCCGGGCGTGCTCAGCGAGATCAACCGGGTCTTCGCCGACAACGGTATCAACATCTCCGGCCAGTTCCTGCAGACCGACGAGAAAGTCGGCTACGTGGTGATCGACGTGGATGCCGAGTACTCCGACCTGGCGCAGGAGAAGCTGCAACAGGTCAAGGGCACCATCCGCTCGCGCGTACTGTTCTGATCCGCACCCCCTCGCATGGGGGGTTTGCCTGAAGGGCCGGGCGGTCGATGACCCCCGGCCCTTCGTCGTTCAGGCTCTACCGCCGATGCCGATCGGCCTGCCCCCGCCTCCCTATCCGCCCGTCCGCCTCACCCCTCGGGTAATCTTCCGCTCACGCCTGGACAAAAAACCCGTGCTCGCCCTCAAACATTGCGCTCAACTTGCGGTCAGACCCAGCGCTTGACCGGGGCGAAGGATAAAAAGCCTCGGCAACCGTCACCCATTTGCCGAACATGAAGGGGCCTTCTCATGCGATTGACCACAGCCTTGCTGTTGACCACGCTCATCAGTCCACTGGCGCAGGCCGAACTGCTGGATGAAGTGAATGACCGGGGCGAGCTGCGTATCGCCGTGCAGGCCGACACTCCGCCCTATGCCTTCAAGCAGGCGCAGCGATTGACGGGCTTCGAGGTCGAGCTGGGCCAGGCCCTGGCCCAGGAGCTGGACGTGCGGGCCTCGATCATCGAAGCGCCGGCAGACGCTGTGCTCAGCGGCATCGAGAGCGGCAAGTACGACATGGCCCTGAATCAGGCCAAGCCAGCCGCGACCGAGGGTTCGGCCGTGGACGTCAGTCAGCCCTACAGCGATCAGGCCTTGGCCATTCCGTTCCAGAAGGACAACCCGGCCTTCGAGTCGGCCGTCACCAATGCCATGCAGCGGATCAAGGCCGACGGTCGACTGACAGCGCTGGAAGAGAAGTGGCTCAAGGTGCCGCTGGAGGTCACCGCCGAGCAGTGATGCGCGCCAGGGGGCCGAGGACAGGAACGCCCCCCGGCCTCAGAACGGCTCCTGGCCGCGTCGCCTGAACCAACCGGTCAGGGACAGACGGTCGCGCGTGGCGGGCAGCACCTCGTGAGGAATCGCGTCCGACATGAACACCACCAGGCACCCTGCCGTCGGGAACACATCGTGCTCCCTGCCGCCGGGCAGCACCATGCGCAGCTGGCCGCCCTGTGCAGGCTGCCAGTCCTGGTTCAGATAGAGCACTGCGGTGACCATCCGTCGATCATCGTCGAGAAAACGGTCCAGGTGCTGCTTGTAGAAGGCGCCTGGCGGGTACAAGGCGAAATGGCACTCGTACTCCTCCAGCCCCAGGAACAGGTGCCGATTGAGCGCCTGGCGCAGGTGGTCCATCACGTCCAGGTACTGGTCACAGACGGCCGACTGGCCGGGCTCGATCCATTGGATCTGATCACCTCGAATCCCCTCGCGCACGCCTTGCGCCGAACCGCGCCCGACGCCGGCAGGCAGCAACGCTCCGTCGGCCGCGCGTTGCCTGCACTCGAACGCCAGCCCCTCGAGCAGGTCGAGTGTCACAGGCAGCTGCTGCTGCGACCAACCGTGTTCGACCAGGTCGTCGACGATCAGCGAAAGGGTGGGGTGATCCGGAGAGATGTGCATGCCGCGCATAGTATCCAGAAGCCAGGTAAACCGACAGTGCTACTTGGCGGTACCGCACGCGGACATCTCGACAAAGCCGGGCCGTGCCACGGACAATAGCGCCCTGCCGACAGGAGTCCTGAATGCGCCGCGTGTTTTACTCGTTCCTGCTGATGATCTGCCTCACGCCTGCCTGGGCCGACAGCCTCGACACCTTGTACAAGGCGGCCGGCTGGCCGGAGCAGCGCGCGCATTTCACCGATGCGCTGGACGCCGCCCAGCAGCGTTACCGCGACAGCCTCCCTCCGGCGGTGTACCAGGCGCTGGTCACCAACAGCAGCCAGCGGTTTCAGCCCCAGGCCATGGACAAGCGCGCCCAGGCCCAGCTGCGCGCCAACCTGCCCGATCCGGCACCCGCCCTGGCCTTCTTCGAATCGCCGCTGGGGCGCAAGATCGTCGCCGCCGAGCTGCTGGCCACGCGCAAGGATCAGTTGGCCCAGAACGCCCAAGGCCTGCCCAAGGTTCAGGCCAGCGACAATCGCCTGTTGACCATCGGTCACCTGATCGATGTCCTGCCCGCCCGCGAAGCCGGGGCCGAAGTCAGCCTGGCCATCGCCGGGGTCGCCGCCGATAGCCTCAGCTCGATGATCCCTGGGCTGTTCGGCGGCGGCCAGGCGCAAGGGCTGCTGGACGGGCAGCGGCAGCGGTTGATGCAGCAGATCGGCGCGGACCTGCCCAATACCCTGCTGTACGTCTACCGGGACCTGTCGGACGAAGAACTCGAAGCGTTCTCCACCTTCGCCGAGTCCAGCGACGGCCAGGCGTACTACAAGGCCGCCCTGGCAGCGATCCGTGCCGGGTTGGCCGTCGGTCAGGCGACCGGCGACCTGCGCTGATCAGCCCAACCGCTGACCGATGAAGGCGAAGTAGCGCTCACGGATGTCAGGCAGCTCGTTGACCAAGTGATGCCGCGCCTCGGGCAGCATCAACACCTGCGCGCCCTCGAACTTGCGTTTGAGCACCTTGAGGTTGTACGCCCAGTCTACCGTGGCGTCGGCCTGGCCCTGGATGATCAAGGGTGTACGCAGGCTGCTGGGCGCGGCCTCGATGTGCTTGACCCAGTTGAACATCGCACCGACCCAGGCCGTTGGCAGGCGGCGGGGCTGCAGCGGATCGGCCTGGAGAAACGGCAGGAAAGCGGGGTCGTTGCTGTTGGCCGTGAAGCGACGATCAATGCCGTCGACGAAGTGCCGAAGCACGCTGTAGCTCAACCGCGAACGGTGCCACGCCGAGGGCCTGACCAGGGGCGCCAGCAACACGACCTGCCCGTCGATCGGGCTCGAATCTCCTTGGTGCAGCACATGGTCGATGGCGATCGCACCGCCCGTGCTTTGTCCGCAGACGTGCCAGGGCCGTGGCAAGCCCAACCGCCGCGCCTGGTCGAGCAAGCCGTCCAGGACCTGCTGATAGATGGCGAAATCGGTGATGCTGGCGCGGGCACCGCTCGACAGGCCATGACCCGGCAGGTCGCAGCTGATCACCGCCTGCCCGCGTGCCAGCGCCCACTCGATCACGTGCCGGTAGAGCCCCATGTGGTCGTAGAAGCCATGCAGGATGAACACCGTGCCGGCCGGCTTGACCGGAGCGGCCGGCAGCCAGACCTGCCCAACCAGCTCGAACCCCGCCACCGTGAAACCACCCAGCCAGCTCTGTCCCGGCAGCCCCAGGCTGTAGAAGCGGCGGTAGGCTTCGGCATCGCTGGACAAGGGCTGACCCTCGGCCAGGGGCGCCAGGCTCGCACGGAGCAGATCAGGCTGGAACGAGGGAGACATCGGGCACATCCACGGGCAGTGAGGCGGCCATCTTCGGCTGTCAGCCACGCGATGGCAAGGTACAGGCCACAGGCGGCTCTACGCGTCTTCCGCCGCCCGGACACGGGCCGGATTGCCCATGACCACCGTCCCGGCCGGCACGTCGTGGGTCACCACGCTGCCCGCCCCGACCACGGCGTCATCGCCGATGGTGATGCCGGGCAGGATGATCGCCCCGCCGCCGATCCAGACGTTGTTGCCGAGGGTCACCGGCTTGCCGCTTTCCAGCCCCGTGCGGCGAATGCCGGCCTGCTGGGGATGGTCGACCGTGTAGATGTGCACGCCTGGGCCGATGTGGCAGTCCTCGCCGATATAAACCGGGAGCACGTCGAGGATCACACAGCCGAAATTGAGGAAGCTGCGCGCGCCGACGCTGATGTTGTAGCCATAGTCGCAGTAGAACGGCGGACGAATCGTCACCGCCTCGCCGACCGCCGCGAAATGCGCATCGAGCAGCCCGTTGCGCAGGTCCTGATTGGCCACGTCGCTGGTGTTGTAGTGCTGCATCCACTGGGCATTGGCGGTCTGCTCGGCCAGCAGTTCCGGGCAGGTCGGCCGGTAGAGCAGGCCACTGAGCATCTTCTGTTTTTCGGTCAGCTGCATGGGGGATCCTTCAAGGCAGGGCTGGGCGCGACAGGCGTCGAAGATCGGACCGTGGGGAGGGGGAGAATGCACAAGGATTTCGCAGGGTTTTGATAGCGTACTGGCGATGCCACACTGAACACGCGGATGCTGCGATCAGCACGTTCTACTGTCCTGAGCCATATGGGAACATACCCAAGCCCTGCAGAATCATGCCAATGCAACCCAGCAGCACGAGCGCCGAACCCAGCTTCATTCTTTTTCGGAGCGCTACAGGAAATGCCTCAAGATCGTCCCTATGCAGCAAGCCTCGTTTAAGGCAGTAGTTCGACGACCACAGTGCCGACGCCATGGTTTCCACGAGCATGGTGCGCCCCTTCAACGTATTGACGCCCCAGATACCAATGAACTTGTGCAGGCCTTGGCTTCTCTGCAATGCGTCAAGCATGACGGAGAAGTGCCTTGAACTGGCGATGTAGGCTTGTATGGCGACGCCTGTCATACCTATCAGGTACGGCGCTATGAGAATGAAGATTTTCAAGAGGGTGATTGCTGTTTCACTTACAATCGAATTATCCATATCGCTCCTGAAGCTATGAACAGCCCTACTACTCCGATTAGATTGACCCATGTGGAAATCAACAGCCTCACCCTCAACCCATTCGGAAATGTTTTGAGCTCTTGCGCATCCAACCAACCCTTCCTGATAAAGTATTGGGGCCATATGAATAACGCGCTCACCATGGAGGTGAGCATGACCTTCGATCCTAAATTACTTCCATCAAATAACTGGCGAAATCTCGATAACGCTTCACTTTTCACCAATGCGCGCAGCATTGTACTAAAATCTCTTGATAAAGCTATATAAATTGAAATCCCTAGCGCTATAAATATCAGAGCGAATGAAGTAGCAAGGAACGCTAAACCCCATAACGACTTCATGACGCTAGTCAATGAAACTATGATCATAGATCAGCTCACCCATGTATTCACCTGCATGTTCTCCCACAGAGGCACCTGTCCAAGCACCTACACCTACGACGGCAACGCCACAGATGACAGAGCGGAGCGGTGAGGCACTTACACACAGCTTTGCAGCAGCTAGGGTCGAAATCCTACCAGCCCCTATTCCTCCGGCTAAACCTCCACTGAAACTCGATGCTTCCACTAACTTTATTTTCTTGCACGCTTCTTCATTGCCAGCGGCACAAACCTCCTTGATTTTGAGCACCGATGAGGTACCGCCCAGTCCTATTCCAATATACCCTCCTGCATTCAGATACTTACCCATCGCCGTCACCTTATCCATGTGTGTTGCATAGCCCGGTATCTCACCCGCTGCACCCGCCTTGCTCCAGTGATGCACAAGGCTTTTCGAAGAAATGCCCAGATCACGGCGCAGCGTGTCATAGTTCCCAAGATCCATCCGCTTGTTCAAAAATCCAACCTTCAACTGAGCCTCCAGACTCTTGAATATTGCTTTACGCTGGTCGAAGAATGCCTGACTTTGAAGCTTGCCTGTCCGGTCAAACTCATCCCTGTGCAACTGCGATAACGCCTTCAGGCTTCGCGACACGTCGGCAAGAATCTTTCCCGCCATCGCCTCCACCACGCCCATGGCGCTACTCGCCTTGCCCAACAGTGCAGCGATTTCCGGCAGGTTGCGCGTCATGAAGTCCGCCTCCTCGACACTCAGCGAAGACACGTGTCGCCGTACGTTTTCCGCTGCAGCCATCAACTGCGCCTCCATCCGACTGCACGCCTGCTGACTGTCGGGATCGGCCAGCACAAACATCTCGCCTGCCTTGAAGCCTTCGTCGAACGTGGGATTCAGCCGCTTCACATACTCTATGGGCATCTTCAACTGCCGGTCCGACAGATAGAACAGAACGTCTGGACCGGACATGCTGCGCGGAACGATGAAGAAGCCCGGCTCAAGCGTGCCCAGTGGCGCGACGAACATGGGTTCGGGAGATGTCGATTGAAGGGAAGCAGGTTGGGACAGTCGAGGCTGCAGGGATTGAGGGATAGAGGTGGAGGTGGTTGACTCCGCATTGGCGGTGCTGGCCTCGAAAACCCGACCATTGCCAGGGCTCTGGTGCAACGGCGCGACGACTCGATTGGCGCCGGACGGGCACCCACACGCCACCAGCGCTCCGTCAGTCGCGACCATGCGATCGTCGCTGAGAAAATGCGGACAACCCTCGACGACGACGCCAGGCTCGCCACATTCCGGGCACTCGGTCGTGGTGTCGCCTTCGCGCAGGACGTTCCGGCCACCTGCTAGATAAGACCTGCCACTGGCGATACAAACGGCGCCTGTTGTGGTGTGATCCCCGTCAAGGGCCTGGCCTTTGCCGTCCAGAATCACGCGCGTCATGTGCAAGCTCCCTGTGCGAAACACTGGAAACTAGCAGAATTAGAAGAATTCTTTACAAGGAGGGTTTGATTTGGGAAATGTACTACACCATTTTCAGAAATACTGAGAAGCTGAGCTTCACAGCCTAGCTAAACCGACCTATGGAACTCGAGCCAGCCTTGCTGCCTTGCATTGATAGACCAGCGTGAGCGTGAAACGATCCAACACTTTACTACTCAGGCAGACGTTCGACTTCAGTTTCCACTTAAGCATTGACGACACAGCCGGCTTAAGACATAGAAACCAGTTGCACTCCAGCAGGCTACAGGTAGGTCAATACGCTTACCAAAAAAGTGCAACCCCCAAAGCCTACGAACAGCAGCCACGACGAGACCTGCATGATTCGCCTTAAACCTTTCGGAAACGCTTTCATGTCTGCCGCATCAAGAATACCTCTTTTTATCGCATATCGGTGATAGACCATCGCGCCCGCCATGGCAGAGACCACCCAGAAGCGTGCCCGTAACGTCCGGCCTCCCCATAGACGCAAGTACAGTTTCAGGCCCGCACTGTTTTCGAATGAAAGCAGCATGACACTATAGTGCTTTGAGTTCGCGACGTAGAGTTCTATGGACATGCCTATCGCGCACAGCATTGCTGAGCCGAGCAAGGCAAACAGTGCACAGCCGTTTGCTCCCCACTCACTCATTGATAGCGCGCTCGTCAATCATTTGCCCGCTGTGTTCGCCTGCTAAAGTGTCCAGCACACTACTAAACGATTCATTGCAAAGCATTTCGACTTCTCGTGTCAAACCAAAGAAGCTAGCAGACGATGCATGGAGCGTTTTTTCGTAGAAGTGATTTGGGAAATGGACTACATGATTTTCAGAAAACCCTGAAAAAAAACACTTTCAGATAAAGCAATCCTGCTCATAGGTAACTATCTAAGCATCCTTAAGTAAACAGTGAGCGCATCCGATTAGATGCAGCCTCCATTAGCCTTACTGAGACTTTCTACACGTGTAGGAGCGCCACCATGAGCCCCCTCTACCTGATTGACGTACGCCTCAAAGCCGATGCTGCACCTCCAGCCTTCATGGAAAACCTGTTCCCGCTGACCTTTACCCACCGCATCACCGTCATCACCGGAGAAAACGGAAGTGGCAAGTCCACGCTGCTCGAGGCCCTCGCGATCAAGCTGGGCTGCAATGCCGAAGGTGGGGGCCGGAACTTTCGTTTCCAAACCGAGGCCACGCACTCCGAGCTGTTCGAGCACGTGACGTTATCGAAGGGCTACCGTAAGGAAAAAGACCTGTTCTTTTACCGTGCCGAGACGTTCTACAACCTCAACACCGAGATGCGCCGGCTCGATGAAGCGCCGAGTTTCGATGCGAAGATCTCCACGTACTACGGTGGCAAGGACCTGCATGCGCAATCCCACGGCGAAGCCATGGAGGCGTTGTATACCTACCGCTTCAAATCCAACGGCCTGTACCTGCTCGACGAGCCGGAGGCGTCGTTGTCCCCTACGCGTCAGTTGGCGTTCATCCTGCGTATCGTCGAACTCGCCGGGCAAGGTGCCCAGTTCATCATCGCGACGCATTCACCGCTGCTGATGTTCATCCCCGGCTGTCAGGTGCTTGCCATCGACGGCGGTAGCATCGGGCCGATCGACGCCGAGGCCTCGGTGGCCGTGGGGGTCTACAAGGCCGTGATCAATTCGAAGGGGGACTACGTCAGGCGACTGGTCGACGATGAGGAGGCATGAAGAGGCGAACGCCTGGGTTCGACCCCGCCGGATCGTTTCCAAAAAAAAGGGGCCGCATGGCGGCCCCGGTCTTTCATTCGACAGGTGTCACACGACCATCAGAACGCTGGCAACACCGCGCCTTGGTATTTCTTCTCGATGAACGCCTTCACTTCCGGACTGGTCAGCGCCTTGGCCAGTTTCTGCATGGCCTCGCTGTCCTTGTTGTCAGGACGGGCGACCAGGAAGTTCACGTAAGGCGAGTCGCTGCCTTCGATCACCAGGGCGTCCTTGGCCGGGTTCAGGCCGGCTTCGAGAGCGTAGTTGGTGTTGATCATGTCCAGGTCGACCTGATCCAGCACGCGCGGCAGCATGGCCGATTCCAGTTCGCGGAATTTCAGCTTTTTCGGGTTCTCGGCGATGTCCTTGGGCGTGGCCAGGGCGTTCTTCGGGTCCTTCAGGGTGATCAGCCCGGCCTTCTGCAGCAGAATCAACGCACGGCCACTGTTGCTGCCTTCGTTGGGAATGGCCACGGTCGCGCCGTCCTTCAGCTCGTCCAGGCTCTTGACCTTCTTGGAGTAGCCGCCGAAGGGTTCGACGTGCACGCCGACCACGGTTTCCAGGTGGGTGCCCTTGCCTTCGTTGAAGCTTTTGAGGTATGGCAGGGTCTGGAAGTAGTTGGCATCCAGACGCTTCTGGTCGACCTGCACGTTGGGCTGAACGTAGTCGGTGAAGACTTTGATCTCCAGGTCCACGCCTTCCTTGGCCAGGGTCGGCTTGACCAGTTCGAGGATCTCGGCGTGCGGCACGGGGGTGGCGGCCACGATCAGCTTCTCGGCGGCCTGGGCCAGGGAACTCAGGGACAGCGCGGCAGCGAGGGCGGTCAACAGCAGGGTGTTTTTCATGGGAGATCCTTGCACAACGAATGCCGCTGAAGCGGCGAGCCAAAGGAGAGTGTTCGGACAATACCTGTAATTTTTATTACTCAGTAATATCTTTTAGTTGCCTCTATATTCCATTTGGTTTCATCTCAGATCCTGTGCTTCATTGACCTGGCAAACGCGCCAACGCGGCTTCCAGCACACGGCGTACCCCCTCGACCGTAGACGGCTCGCGCACCTGCGTCAGTTGCTCGAGTACGGTTTCCAGACTGGCCAAGGGTGCGGTATCGGGTAGGCCGAGGTGCCCTGGCAATACTTCATCGCCCTGCCCCACCAGCAGCGCAAAGTGAATGACGTTTTCCAGTTCCCGTGTGTTGCCTGGCCAGGTGTGGGCTTCGAGAGCCAACTGGGCGGCCTCGCTGATCAATGGCAGGAGACGGCCCAGGCGCGCGCTGTAGATGCCGACGAAGTAGTCGGCCAACGGCAGGATGTCGCCGACCCGCTCACGCAGGGCCGGCAGCTCGAGTTCGCCCTCGTGCAGGGACTGGTACAACCGTTCATTGAATCGACCCGCCGCAACGGCCTTGGACAGGTCGATGCTGGAGGCGGCCACCAGGCGAACGTCGACCGGCAACGGATGGGCAGCGCCCACACGCGTGACTTCCCGGTGCTCCAGCGCGGCCAGCAGCTTGGCCTGGATCGTCAGCGGCAGGTCAGCGATTTCGTCCAGGTACAAGGTGCCGCCGTTGGCCGACCCAAACCAGCCTGCGCGGCTGCTGGCCGTACCGCCCTGGGCGCCGGCGGTGTAGCCGAACAGTTCGGCATCGGCATAGGTCGGGCTGATGGCCGCGCAATTGACCGAGACGAACAGCCCGGCGCGGTCGCTGGCGCGATGGACCTGCCGGGCCAGCAGCTCCTTGCCGGTGCCGGTCTCGCCGCGAATCAGCACGGGTAGCGGCAAGCGCGCCACATGCTCGAGCCGCTCACGCAACGCACGGGAGCGCGGATCGACGAACACCAGGGCCTTGGCGCGGATGCTCAGCGGGCTCTTGTCCAGCTCGGGGAAGGTCAGCAGGGGCTGGCCGAAAACAGGGTGCACACTCATGACGAACTCCCGCCCTGGACACGAGGACCGGGCGTTGTGGCATCGACGGATGAAAACGCTTCAGGCGCGACGCAGACCGCGCTGTTCGATGCGGCTTTGCAGGCGATAAAGGTAGGCGAAACCCTGTTCCCAGCGCTCATGGCCCGACCTGACGTTGATGTGACCGGCATTGGACAGCAGACCGGTTTCCGCACCCCAGGCCCGTGCCAAGTACAAGGCACGCGGGACGCTGACCGCCGGATCGTTGTCGGAGCTGACCACCTGGCTGGGGAAAGGCAGCCGCTGCAGGGGGATCGGTGCGAAGTTGCGCAAGGCAGGCGCACAGGCCGGACGCTCGACGTCGGCCGGTGCCACCAGCAAGGCCCCCTGCACCCGACGCAGCAGGCGCGGACTGGCCTGGGCTGCCCACTGCGCGACGGTGATGCAACCCAGGCTGTGGGCGATCAGGATCACGGGCGAAGGCTCGGCATCGATGGCCTGCTCCAGTGTGCACACCCAGTCATGGCGCTGAGGCGTGAGCCAGTCGCGCTGCTCGACGCGCAGGCTGTTGGGCAGGCTGCGTTGCCAGTGACTTTGCCAATGATTGTCTGGCGATCCTTGCCAACCCGGCACAATGAGGTAGCGAATGGATTCGTTGCGCATGGGGGACGCCTCCACTGAGGTTTTGCGTGCTTGATGATCAGTATAAAGGCGCTGCTTTGAGCGTAAAGGAATAAGAAGCTATTTGTTAATAACCTAAATGAACATGAACGGTGTACTGGCTTTCGATGGCGGCGGCTTCATCGCGGGCAAGCCCGCTCCCACAAGCTGCTTGCGCAGCCACACCTGCACCGACGGCTACAGAGTTCAGGATGGGAGCTGGCTTGCCAGCGATAGGGCCCTGTCAGGCGCCGCCTGCGTAGCGGCTAAGCGCACACATCAGCCGATGCGATCGGGCATGTATCAAGTAGAAAAAAACAGTTGCTCGCAAAATGTGACGTCATTCCAGATCTCTATGCTAGTCCTTAGCGTTTCACACAGCCTGCACAGGTGGGTGCCAATGCGAGTCAGCCTGATCGACCAGCGGCTGCATCGCTGGTAAAAAAAGAGGCCACGCCGCAGTGCGACGATGGCCCCAAAACCCTTGCCTGGAGAAATGTGTCCTTTACCGTGCAGTGATCACCGCCAGCTTGGTGATCCCGGCGCGTTCGATGGCCGCCATCGCCCGGGCCACCTCGCCATAGTTGACGCCATCGTCGGCCTGCAGCTGCACGCGCACTTCGGCGTCCTTGCCCTTGGCCGTCTTGAGCGTCGCTTCGAGCGCGTCAGGTTCGATCTGGTCCTTGTTGATGAACAGCTTGCCGCTGCCATCGATGCTCACGACCAGCGGCTCCTTCTGCTCGACCGGCGCCACGGCCTCGGTCTTGGGCAGGTTGATCGGGATGGCGTTGGTCAGCAGCGGCGCCGTGACGATGAACACCACCAGCAGCACCAGCATGACGTCCACCAAGGGCGTGACGTTGATCTCGCTGAGGACTTCATCGCTGTCCTGGGTCGAAAAGGCCATGTCAGGACGCCTCCTTCACCGGTTGTGTGAAGCCCGCCTGGACACGGTGCACGGCAGGGTGGACCAGCACGCGGAACGCACTTTTCTGGGCCAGGCTGTAGAAGTCGTGGGCGAAGTCGTCGAGGTCGGCGGCGGTCAGTTTCAGGCGGCGCAGGAAGTAGTTGTAGACCAGCACGGCTGGGACGGCGACCGCGATCCCGACCCCGGTGGCCACCAGTGCCGCACCGATCGGGCCGGCGACGGTTTCCAGGCTTGCCGAGCCGGCTGCGCTGATGCCCTTGAGCGCCTCCATGATGCCCCAGACCGTACCGAACAGGCCGATGAACGGCGAGGTACTGCCGATACTGGCGACCACGGCCAGACCGGTCTCCAACGAGCGTCGTTCGCGGACGATCTGCTGGCGCAGCGCGCGCTCCAGACGGTCCTGATGGTTGATGGCCTGGCTCAGGTCACTGGCGTGGGCAGGCTCGCCGACGGCAATGGCGGCATAGCCGGACTGCGCCACGCGTGCGGCAGGCCCCGGCAACTCATGGCTCGGCTCGGCGGCGGCATCGAGGCTGGACGCGGCCCAGAATTGCGTGTGGAAGCGCTTGTCCTGGTTCTTCAGGCGGAAAAACTGTACGACCTTGATCAGGGCCAGTGCCCAGGTCGCAATGGAAAAGACGATCAGCAGCCAGATGACGGCGCTTTCGACAGATGCGAGGGGGGATGCCAGTACACTCATGGTCATGATGCTCCGAAGGGTCGTTCCAAGGGGTGCGAATTAACGAAGGGTGAAATCGATGGGCACGCTGACCCAGCCGACCTGGGCGATCTCGCCCTGTTTGGCAGGCACGAAGCTCCAGCGCTTGACGGCGGCCAGGGCAGCCTCGTCCAGCACGTTTCGGCCGCTGCTTTTCTGGACCTGGATCTGGCCTGGCTTGCCACTGGGCAATACCTCGACCCGCAGGGTCACCGTGCCCTCCCAACCGCGACGCTGCGCCAGCTGCGGATAGTCGGGTGCTGGATTCTTCAGGTAGGCCGCATTGGCCGATGCCGGGGTCACGGGGGCCGGCTTTGCCGGTGCCGGCGCCGGTGGTACAGGCGCAGCCACGGGCGGCGGTGCCTGGACGGGCTTTGCCGGCGGCGGCGTGGGCTTGGCCACAGGTTTGGGGACGGGCTTGGGCACAGGTTTGGGTTTGGGGACCGGCTTGGGCGCAGGCTTGGCAGCCAACTCATCGACCACAGGCGGTGGCGGCGGTGGCGGCTCGACAGGCACAGGTGGCGGTGGCTCGACCACGGGCGGCGCCGGCGCGGCGAACTCGATGGTCATGGGCGGAATCTTCGGCGGCTCGACGGGCAGCGGGGGCGTCGGTGCCTGATAGACCCAGTAGGCGACTGCACCGTGCAGCGCCAGCACCAGCAGGCCCAGCACGATGACGTCACGCCGTTTCATGCCGCTGTTCGGCGTGCGTTGCAGACGCAGGTGCAGCAGCGGTACACGCAGCGTACGTCCCAGCTCGACCAAGTCACCAGGCGCTGGGCGCCTCGGTGGGTCATAGGCCCTGATGGCCGACTGGACATTACCCATTGATCAAACTCCCGGGGTTCGTGATGCAGTTCATGGAAGGTCGTGAAGGCCTGCGCATGGCTGAATCATCAACGCCAACAGCTTATCTCTGGAAGGAATATTTAAACTTATATCTAGGCTTTTTAGGAATATATGAAGGCGAGCCTTTCGCCTGCTTTTCGGCCCAGCGAAGCGTTCGTCACATCGCACCTGGAGCCCCTTTGAAAGGGCTCCAGGCGCCCTGGAAAGCGCGTCAGGCGCCCGTCAGCTTCTGCCAGACCTTCGGCTTGAAGAACAGCATCTCGCCCCGAGCGAGCCCGGTGAGGCTGTCATGGTCCTTGACCACTTCGGCCTCGATCAGCTCGCTTTGCCCTTCCACCTTGAGCGTGACCCGCGTGGTGGCCCCCAGGGGGCGAATGTCGCGCACTTCGGCCGGATGATGGCCTTCGAGTTCATGACGCGACAGGGAAACCTCGTGCGGTCGGAACAGCACATGGTGGCCTTCGCTCAGGCTCAGGCGGTTGGAATCCCCCAGGAAGTGGTAGACGAAGTCATTGGCCGGCTTCTCATAGACCTCCCCCGGCGAGCCGATCTGCTCGATCACGCCTTTGTTCATCACCACGATCCGGTCGGCCACCTCCATGGCTTCCTCCTGGTCATGAGTCACGAAGACCGAGGTCAGGTTGATGTCCTCGTGCAGGCGTGCCAGCCAGCGTCGAAGCTCCTTGCGCACCTTGGCATCGAGCGCGCCGAACGGCTCGTCGAGCAGCAGCACCTTGGGCTCGACCGCCAGCGCACGGGCCAGGGCGATGCGCTGGCGCTGACCACCGGACAGTTGCTCGGGGTAGCGGTCGGCCAGCCAGTCGAGCTGCACCATGCCCAGCAGCTCATGGACCTTCTCGGCGATGCGGGTCTCGTTCGGACGCTCGCCCTTGGGCTTCATGCGCAGGCCGAAGGCGACGTTGTCGAACACGCTCATGTGCCGGAACAGCGCATAGTGCTGGAACACGAACCCGACGTTGCGATCGCGCACGTCATGGCCGGACACATCCTCGCCATGGAACACGATGCTACCCTGGTCCGGGGTCTCCAGCCCGGCGATGATCCGCAACAGGGTCGTCTTGCCGCAACCGGAGGGGCCGAGCAAGGCCACCAGCTCGCCGCTGTTGATGTCCAGGTTGATGGCGTCCAGGGCCTGGAAACTGTTGAAACGCTTGCTGACGTTACGCACTTCGATCGACATGGATTAGTCCTCCGCTGCGGCATGGCGCAGACGGTTGATTCGGGATTCGCTCCACTGCTTGAGCAGCAGGATGAACAGCGCCAGGATCAGCAGCAGGCTGGCCACGCTGAACGCCGCGACGTGGTTGTATTCGTTGTAGAGGATCTCGACATGCAGCGGCAAGGTGTTGGTCACGCCGCGGATGTGCCCGGACACCACCGACACCGCACCGAACTCGCCCATGGCCCGCGCCGTGCACAGCACCACGCCGTAGATCAGGCCCCACTTGATGTTGGGCACGGTCACATGCCAGAACATCTGCCAGCCATTGGCGCCGAGCAGCCGCGCGGCTTCCTCTTCCTGCGTGCCCTGCTCCTGCATCAGCGGGATCAGTTCGCGCGCCACGAACGGCACGGTGACGAAGATGGTCGCCAGGACGATGCCCGGCAGGGCGAAGACGATCTGGATGTCGTGATCCTGCAGCCACGGCCCGAGCAGGCCCTGGGCGCCGAACATCAGCACGTAGACCAGGCCGGCGATCACCGGCGAGACCGAGAACGGCAGGTCGATCAGGGTCACCAGGATGCTCTTGCCGGTGAACGTGTACTTGCTCACGCACCAGGCGGCGCAGACGCCGAACACCAGGTTCAACGGGACGGAGATGGCCACCGCGAGCAAGGTCAGGCGCAGGGCGGCCAGCGCATCGGGCTCGAAGATCGCCTCGAAGAACGTGCCGAAGCCGTTCTTCAGCGCCTGGGACACGACGATCACCAGCGGCAACGCCAGGAACAGCGCGAACACCAGCCAGGCGAGGAAAATCAGGATGCGCCGCGAGGTGGCGCTGCCGCGCCGGGCGGCATTGGCCGCCGTGGCGGCGTTCAGGGTCGAACGGGACATGGCCAGCCTTCCTTCAAGGGGTTTCGATGCGGCGCTGCAGCAGGTTGATCAGCAGCAGCAGGATGAAGGACACCACCAGCATCAGCACGCCGATGGCCGTCGCGCCGGTGTAGTCGTACTGGTCGAGCTTGACCATGATCAGCAGCGGCAGGATCTCGGTCTTCATCGGCATGTTGCCGGCGATGAAGATCACCGAGCCGTACTCGCCGACCCCTCGCGCGAACGCCAGGGCGAAGCCGGTCAGCCAGGCCGGCAGCAGGGCCGGGGCCAGCACGTGGCGAAACACCTGCAGGGGCCGGGCGCCCAGGCAGGCGGCAGCCTCCTCGACTTCACGGGGGATGTCGGCCAGGACCGGCTGCACGGTGCGCACCACGAACGGCAGGGTGACGAAGGTCAGGGCCAGGGTGATGCCGAGCGGGGTGTAGGCGATCTTGAGACCCAGGTCGGTGGCGAACTGCCCCACCCAGCCTGCCGGTGCGTACAGCGCCGTCAGGGCGATGCCGGCGACGGCGGTGGGCAAGGCGAACGGCAGGTCGATCATCGCGTCGATGATCTTGCGGCCCGGGAAGGTATAGCGCACCAGCACCCAGGCCAGCAGCGTGCCGATGACGCCGTTGATGAGCGCGGCGCACAGCGCGGTGCCGAAGCTCAGCTTGAGCGCGGCGATCACCCGCGGGGCACTGACGATGGCCCAGAACTGGTCCCAGGTCAGCTGCGCGGCGTGCACGAACATGGCCGCCAGAGGAATGAGAACGATCAGGCTGAGGTACACCAAGGTGTAGCCCAGTGTCAGCCCGAAGCCGGGTATGACAGGGGAAATGCGTCGTGACATAAGAGTCCCTGGTTGAACGCACGAAGCCCGGGAACATTCCCGGGCCGGTGCAGGCTACTGAAGGGTATCGCGTGGATCAGGCACGGCTCATTGTGCCTGGTAGATCTGGTCGAACACCCCACCGTCGTTGAAGAATTTCGGTTGCGCCGTCTTCCAACCGCCGAAGTCCTTGTCGATGGTGACCAGCTCGAGGGTCGGGAACTGCTTGCCGAACTCGGCGGCGACCTTCTCGTCGCGCGGACGGTAGAAGTTCTGCGCGGCGATGGTCTGGCCCGCCGGGCTGTACAGGTGCTTGAGGTATTCGGTGGCGATCTCGGTGTTGCCCTTCTTCTCGGCGTTCTTGTCGACCACGGCCACCGGAGGCTCGGCCAGGATCGACAGCGATGGCACGACGATCTCGAACTTGTCGGCGCCCCCGTCTTCCTTGAGGGCCAGGAAGGCTTCGTTCTCCCAGGCCAGCAGGACGTCGCCCTGGCCATTGTTGACGAAGGTGATGGTCGAGCCGCGCGCGCCGGTGTCCAGCACCGGGACGTGCTTGAACAACTCCTGGACGTAGGCCTTGGCCTTGTCTTCGCTACCCCCGCTCTTCAGGCCATAGGCCCAGGCCGCCAGGAAGTTCCAGCGGGCACCGCCGGAGGTCTTCGGGTTCGGGGTGATCACCGAGACGTCCTTCTTGATCAGGTCGCCCCAGTCCTTGATGCCCTTGGGGTTGCCCTTGCGCACCAGGAACACGATGGTGGAGGTGTACGGCGTGCTGGCGTCCGGCAGGCGTGTCTGCCAGTCGGCCGGCAGGGTCTTGCCGAGCTTGGCGATCTCGTCGATGTCGCCGGCCAGGGCCAGGGTCACCACATCGGCCCGCAGCCCATCGATGACCGCCCGCCCCTGCTTGCCCGAGCCGCCATGGGACTGCTGGATCTTGACCTTGTCGTCCGGGTGACTGGCCTGCCAGTGCTTGACGAACTCGGCGTTGTACTGCTGATACAACTCACGGGTCGGGTCGTAGGACACGTTCAGCAGCTCGTAGTCCTTGGCGATGGCGGAACCGGCAAACACGGCACTGGCCAAGGCGGCGAGCGCATAACGGCGGATGGACATGGTGAAGCTCCCGGATGGCGTTTGTTCTAATTGGGTAGGGGGCAGGATCAGCCGGACTTGTTGCCAGGCTGTTGCAGGCGGAATTTTTCCTTGCGCTCGATCTGCACGACCTGGGCGTTGTGCACGGTGATCTCCACCGCGCCGAACCGCAGGTCCCGCAGCGCGTTCTGGATCTCGCGCAGAAGGGTGGCTTCGTCCTGACCGTCGACGCTACGCAGTGATGCACTCATGCTCGTTCTCCCTTGAGTCGAAGTGCCGGGCAGCATGAGGAAGAGCGGCCTGGCGTGAGCGAATAGTAGCCAGCAGGATTTATTCTTAAAAATACTATTTAAGAATTTTTATATAACTGAAATATAGGCCTGGAAGGAAGAAGGAAGGAGCTGCAAGCGATTAGCTGCAAGCAGCAAGCTGATCGCGCCTGACATTCGTTCACCATCTGACAGGGCCCTATCGCTGGCAAGCCAGCTCCCACACCTAGATGAGCCAGCCTGCCGGTGTATTGCTGCGCAGGCAGCTTATGGGAGGGCTTGCCCGCGATAGGGCCCTGTCAGGCGCCACCTGCATCGTGAGCAAGCCCCTTCTCACAAGGACGTCAGCGCGGATCGATATCTGTCAGGGCCAATATCGATCCGCTCTCGCTTGCAGCTCGCCGCTTACGACTTGCCACTCGCCGGGTGCGACGGGCTGTCCGCAGCGCCTTTCAGATCGCCGTCGTCTTCCTTGATCCGGTACCAGGCCACGTACAGGGCCGGCAGGAACAGCAGGGTCAGCAAGGTGGCGCTGACGATGCCGCCGATCATGGCGTAGGCCATCGGCCCCCAGAAGACCTCGCGGGCGATCGGGATCATGCCCAGGCTGGCGGCAGCGGCCGTCAGCAGGATGGGACGGCGCCGGTGGTTGGTGGCTTCCAGTACGGCCTGCCAGGGCGTGTAGCCATCGCGCTCGTAGGCGTCGATCTGGGTCACCAGGATCACCGAGTTGCGGATGATGATGCCGATCAGCGCCAGGATGCCGAGAATCGCCACGAAGCCCAAGGGTGTACCGGTCGGCACCAGCGCCAGTACCACACCGATCAGGCCGAGCGGCGCCACGCTGATCACCAGGAACAGCTTCTGCACGCTGTGCAGCTGGATCATCAGGAAGGTCGCCATCAGGAACAGCATCAGCGGGATCACCTGCGCGATCGGCCCCTGGGCCTTGCCGCTTTCCTCGACGGTACCCCCCGTGGCGACCTCGTAGCCGGTCGGCAGCTTGCTGGCGAACTCATCGATCTTCGGCTTGAGTTCGGCCACCAGGTCGGTCGGTTGCATGTCGCCGTTGACCGACGCCTTGAGGGTGATGGTCGGCTTGCGGTCGCGGCGCCATACCAGAGGCTGCTCCATCTCGTAGCGGATCGTGGCGAACGCCAGCAGAGGAATGGAAACACCGCTGGGGTTGACGATCTGCAGGTTCTGCAAGGTTTCCGGCGAGCCGCGTTCGCTGTCCTGGGCCCGCGCCACGACGTTGATCAGGTAGATCTCGTCGTTGACCTGGGTAACGGGTGCACCACTGACGATGCTGTTCATCACATTGGCCACATCCTCGGACGACAGCCCAAGCTGACGGGCCTTGTCCTGGGCGATGTCCACGCGCAGCACTTTGCCTGGCTCGTTCCAGTCGTAGATCATCTCGCCGACATTGGGGTTGCCGTCGAGCAGGGTCGCCAGCTCGATGGCGTGCTTGCGCACCTGGTCGATGTCCTTGCCGCTGATGCGGTACTGGATGGGACGCCCGACCGGCGGGCCCATCTCCAGGGACTGGACGTTGGTGCCGATGCCGACGAAGTCCTTGCGCAGGCGCTCCTTGAGGCGGCCGATGAGTTCGTTGCGTTCTTCGAGGCCGGTGCTGACGATCACCAGCTGCGCGTAGTACGGGTTCTGCAACTGCTGGTCGAGCGGCAGGTAGAAGCGCACCGCGCCCTGGCCGATGTAGGTGCTCCAGTGGGCGATCTGCGGATCGTCCTTGAGCGTCGCCTCGAGGCTGTCCACCACACGGCGGGTTTCCTTGATCGAGGCGTTCTGCGGCAGGTTCAGGTCGACCAGGATTTCCGGCCGGTCGGACGAGGGGAAGAACTGGTTCTGCACGAAGCGCATGCTGAACAGCGCCAGGGCGAACAGCACCACGGTGCCGATGATGGTCAGCCAGCGGTGACGCATGCACCACACCAGGCTGCCTTCAAAGGCGCGACCGACACGGCCCGGCTTCTCGTCGGGCTTCTTCACGTTCTTGCTCAGAATGTGCACGCCCAGCACCGGCGCGAAGAACACCGCCACCACCCAGGAGACCAGCAGGGCGACGGCGATCACCGCGAACAGCGTGAAGGTGTACTCCCCCGCTGAGCTGGCGTTCAGGCCGATCGGCACGAAACCCGCGACGGTTACCAGGGTGCCGGTGAGCATCGGGAAGGCAGTCGAGGTATAGGCGTAGGTCGCCGCGTCCTCCTTGCTCTCGCCCTTCTCGAGGCGTGTGACCATCATCTCCACGGTGATCATGGCATCGTCCACCAGCAGGCCGAGGGCGATGATGAGCGCGCCCAGCGAAATCCGCTGCATGGTGATGCCGCTGTACTCCATGAACACGAAGACCATCGCCAGCACCAGCGGGATCGAGCAGGCCACCACCAGGCCCGCGCGGATCCCCAGGCTGACGAAGCTGACCACCAGCACGATGATCACGGCCTCGAACAGGGCACTGGTGAAGCCGCCCACGGCGTCCTCGACCACCAGCGACTGGTCCGACACGGTGTGCACGCCCACACCGACCGGCAGCTGCGCCTCGACCTGCTCCATCTTCTCCTTGAGGGCCTTGCCGAACGACTGCACGTTGCCGCCCTTCTTCATGCCGATCGCCAGGCCCAGCGCGGTCTGGCCGTTGTAGCGGAAGATCGGGGCGGGCGGGTCTTCGTAGCCGCGCTCGATCTCGGCAATGTCGGCCAGGCGGTAGAAGCGGTCGTTGATGCGAAGGTTGACGGCTTGCAGGTCCTTTTCCGAGGCGAACTGGCCGGAGGTACGCACCGAGATGCGCTCCGGCCCGGCTTCGATCACGCCTGCCGGCGTCACGGCGTTCTGCGCCTGGAGCGCCTGCATGACCTGGCGCTGATCGATCCCCAGGGCCGCCAGCCGGCGGGTAGAGAAGTTCAGGTACAGCACTTCGTCCTGCAGACCGATCAGCTCGACCTTGCCGAGGTTGTCCACTTCGCGGACTTCGGCGCGCACCTGCTCCACGTAGTCGCGCAGCTGCCGCAGGGACAGGCCGTCGGCGGTGAAGGCATAGATCGAGCCGAACACGTCGCCGAATTCGTCGTTGAAGCCTGGCCCTTGAATGCCTTTGGGGAATTCGCCACGGATGTCGTTGATCTTCTTGCGCACCTGGTACCAGATCTGCGGAATGTCTTCCGCCTGGGTGGTATCGCGCAGGTAGACGAAGACCGTGGATTCGCCCGGACGGGTATAGCTCTTGACGTAGTCGAGCGAGTCCAGCTCCTCGAGCTTCTTCTCGATGCGGTCGGTGACCTGCAGCAGGGTCTCGTCCTGGGTCGCGCCCGGCCAGCTGGTCTGGATGACCATGGTCTTGATGGTGAAAGAAGGGTCTTCTTCACGGCCCAGGTTCATGTACGAGAACACGCCCATCAACAGCGCGACGAACATCAGGTACCAGACGAAGGATTGGTGCTTCAGCGCCCACTCCGAGAGGTTGAAACTGCCTTTCATCGGGTGGATTCCTTCTCGACGATGACCTTCTGGCCTTGTTTGAGGCTGTTGACGCCGGCAGTGACCACGCGCTCGCCCGGCTGCACACCGTCGCTCACGACGATGCTGTCGTCGTGCCGCTCGATCAGGGTGACGTCGCGCAACGAGACGGTGTTCTGTTCAGTGTCCACGACCCACACCTGGGTCTTGCCCTCGCGCTCGAGCAGCGCTGTGCGGGGCAGCTCGCTGCGGGGGGAGACGGCCTGAGTCAGGCTCACGCTGATCGCGGTGCCCAGGTGGAATCCGGCCGGCGTGTCGGCCAGGGTCAGGCGGGCGCGACGGGTACGGGTCGTGGCATCGGCCCGCGGCTCCAGCTCACGCAGGGTGGCCGTGGTGCTGATGGCAGGGTTCAGTTGCGAGGACGCGGTGAAGACCAGCGCCGGCGTCAGCTGCTCGGCCAGGGAGGTCGGCAGGTCGATAACTGCCTCCTTGACGTCGGGCCGCGCCAGGGTCACCACGGCCTGCCCGGCGCCGACGGTCTGCCCGGCCTCGGCCTGCCACTCGGTGACCACGGCCGCGTGATCGCTGCGCAGCTCGCTGTAGCTGAGCTGGTCACGCGCCTGGCTGACCGACGAACGTGCCTGCTCGAGCGAGGCGCCCGAGGTCTTCAGGTCGGTCTGGGCGATGTCCAGTTGCGCCTGGGCGCCGACGCCACGGTCATACAGCTGCTGCTGACGGTTGGCGTTGGCCTTGGCATTGATCCACTGGGCCTGGATGCGCGCCAGGTCGCCTTCGGCGGCGCGCAGCTGGTTCTGCTGGTCGGTGGGGTCCAGCGACGCCAGGACCTGCCCGGCCTTGACCTGGGCACCGACATCGACCCAGCGACGGGCGATGCGTCCGGGTACCCGAAAGCCCAAGGTACTCTCGTAGCGCGCCTGGATGGTGCCGGCGAAGCGGCCCAGCTGCGACTGCAACTGGGGTTGGACTTCCACCGACAGCACCGGGCGCACCGGGTCGGGTTTTTCTTCCTTGTCGGAGCAGCCGACCAGCGTCAGCGCCACCCCCACGCACAACGTCCATGCCAGACGCATCATGGCGCCAGCCCTCCCGGCTTCTCGACATCTTTCACGGCCACCTTCTCGACCTGCATGCCGGGGTGCAGCAATTGCGCGCCGGTCACGACCACCTCTTCATCCCCTTTCAAGCCCTTGTCGATGACGATGCTGCCGGTCAGGTAACGGGCGATGCTGACCTCGCGCAGGTCCACCTTGTCACCCTCGCCCACTACCCAGACCGCCGGCGTGTGCACGGTCTTGCTCAGGGCCGACCACGGCAGCTCGATGCTCGGCGTGCCCTGGCCCTTGGCCGTGGCGGTCACCAGCGAGCCGAGCTGCATGCGCTCGGGCACGTTGCGCAGGGCGACCTTGACCTGGACGGTGCCGGTCTGCTGGGAGACGGTCGGGGTGATTTCGCGCACCTGGCCATCGGCAACCACGGCCGGATCGTCCAGCAGGCGTACGGTAAGGCGCTTGTCGCTGTCGGGCGCGCCCAGCAGCGACTCGTAGACGTTGAACACCGCATCGCGCTCGCCATCACGGGCCAGGCTGAAGATCGGCATGGTGGCCTGCACCACCTGGCCCACTTCGGCCTGGCGTGCGGTGATGACGCCATCGGCCTCGGACACCAGCGCGGTGTAACCGAGCTGTTCCTGAGCATTGGCCAACTGCGCCTGGGCGGCCTTGAGCGCGCTCTGGCTGCTGCGTTGCGACGCTTCGGCGGTGTCGTACTCGCTCTGGCTGGTGTAGCCCTTGGGCAGCAATTTCTGCTGGCGCACGAACGCTGCGCTGGTCTGGGCGACCCGTGCCTGGGCGGCAAAGACCTCCGCCTTGGCCGAGGCGACGTTGTTCTGCAGGTCCTTGGGGTCCAGTCGCGCCAGCACCTGATTGGCCTTGACGTGGTCGCCGACGTCGACGCTGCGCGAGATGATCTTGCCGCCCACGCGGAACGACAGGTCGGTCTGCACCCGCGCCTGGATGTCCCCTGTCAACGTGACGGTCGCCGCGAAGGCGTCGGACGTGGCCCGTTGCACCCCCACCCGCGGGTGATGCGGCTCAGCGGTCTGCTTGTCGCAGCCGGCCAGCACGAACAGCACTCCGAGGCCCAGCCCCCCTAGCGCACGCGCTACTTTCATGCCGGCTCCTTGCGTATGTCGAATTGATCAGATCATGGACTGATGGCCCGGGTGAGGGTTCCATGATGGGCGGCGGGATTCAAGAGGGATGTGGAGAAGTGGGGAAAGGCGCGGCTGAAAGGCGATATCCCTGCTCGAGGTCAATCCGCCACTGCTTGGCAAGGGGGGCGCGTTCGAGCCCCCCAGGGTCGTTCAGACTCAGACCGGCGCGATACTGGCGCGCTTGACCGATGGCGTCGCAGCGTTGGCCGCCGCACCTTCCTCGATAGCCTGCTGGATGGCCTTGCGTCGACGCTCTTCGGCACGGCGGCTGAAGAACCAGACGCAGAAGGTCACCAGCGACACCGACAGCAGGATCAGGCTGGCCACGGCGTTGATCTCGGGCTTCACGCCAAGGCGCACCGCCGAGAATACTTCCATCGGCAAGGTGGTCGAGCCGGGGCCGGACACGAAGCTGGCCAGCACCAGGTCATCCAGCGACAGGGCGAACGACATCATGCCGCCCGCTGCCAGGGAGGGCGCGATCATCGGGATGGTGATCAGGAAGAACACCTTCCACGGCCGCGCGCCCAGGTCCATGGCCGCCTCCTCGATGGACAGGTCCAGCTCGCGCAGGCGTGCCGACACCACCACTGCCACGTAAGCCGAGCAGAACGTGGTGTGGGCGATCCAGATGGTCATGATGCCGCGCTCCTGCGGCCAGCCGATCATCTGTGCCATGGCCACGAACAGCAGCAACAGCGACAGGCCGGTGATCACCTCGGGCATGACCAGCGGCGCGGTCACCAGGCCGCCGAACAGCGTGCGGCCCTTGAAGCGGCGGATGCGGGTCATGACGAAGGCGGCCATGGTACCCAGCGCCACGGCCGCGACCGCGGTGTACAGGGCGATCTCCAGCGAGCGCATGACCGACCCCATCAGTTGGGTGTTGTCGAGCAGGCCGACGTACCACTTCACCGACCAGCCGCCCCAGACCGTCACCAGCTTGGAGGCGTTGAACGAGTAGATCACCAGGATCAGCATCGGCAGGTAGATGAACAGCAGGCCCAGCACCAGCATCAGCTTCGAGAAACCAAAGCGCTTCATGCCTTGCCCTCCATCTCTTTGGCCTGGCTGCGGTTGAACAGCAGGATCGGCACGATCAGGATCGCCAGCATCACTACCGCCAGCGCGGAGGCTACCGGCCAGTCACGGTTGTTGAAGAACTCCTGCCACAGCACCTTGCCGATCATCAGGGTTTCCGGCCCGCCGAGCAGCTCGGGGATGACGAACTCGCCCACCACCGGGATGAACACCAGCATGCAGCCGGCGATGATGCCGTTCTTCGACAGCGGCACGGTGATCTTCCAGAAGCTGTTGAAGGTGCTCGAACCCAGGTCCGAAGCCGCCTCGAGCAGGCTCTGGTCATGCTTCACCAGGTTGGCGAACAGCGGCAGGATCATGAACGGCAGGTACGAATAGACCACGCCGATGTACACCGCCAGGTTGGTGTTGAGGATCTGCAGCGGCTGGTCGATCAGCCCCAGCCACATCAGGAAGCTGTTGAGCAGACCGTTGTTGCTGAGAATGCCCATCCAGGCGTACACCCGGATCAGGATCGCCGTCCAGGTCGGCATCATGATCAGCAGCAACAGGACGGTCTGGGTTTCCTTGCGGGCATTGGCGATGGCGTAGGCCATGGGGTAGCCGATCAGCAGGCACAGCAAGGTGCTGACGAAGGCCATCTTCAGCGAGCCCAGGTAGGCCGCCAGGTACAGTTCGTCCTCGCCGAGCAGGCCATAGTTGGCCAGGTTCAGCACCACCTGGAGCTTGTCGTCGAGGTAGCTGAAGACCTCGGTATACGGCGGAATCGCCACGTCGGCTTCGGCGAAGCTGATCTTCAGGACGATGAAGAACGGCAGCAGGAAGAACAGGAACAGCCAGAGGAACGGTACGCCGATCACCAGCTGCCGCCCGTCAGGCGTCAGGCGCTTGAACGCTCGCTTGAGCTTGCGGATCTTCATGAGCGCAGTACCACGCCGCTGTCGTTCTCCCACCAGACGTAGACCTGGTCGCCCCAGGTCGGGCGCGCGCCCTGGCGTTCGGCGTTGGCCACGAACGACTGGACGATCTTGCCGCTGGGCAGCTGCACGTGGAACACCGAGTGGCCGCCCAGGTAGGCGATGTCGTGCACCTTGCCGTGGGACCAGTTGTAGTCGTCGGTCGGCTGCTCGGTCGTGACCAGCAGTTTCTCGGGCCGCAGCGCATAAAGGATGTGCTTGTCCTCGACCGAGGTGGAGACCCCGTGGCCGACGTAGATGTTGCGCTCCAGCTCGGGGCTGGCGATCAGGGCATGGCCTTCGGCATCGTCGACCACCTCGCCCTCGAACAGGTTGACGCTGCCGATGAACTCGCACACCAGGCGGCTGGTGGGGGTCTCGTAGACGTCCACCGGGCTGCCGATCTGGGCGATCCAGCCCAGGTGCATGATGGCGATGCGCTGGGCCATGGTCATGGCCTCTTCCTGATCGTGGGTGACCATCACGCAGGTCACGCCGACCCGCTCGATGATTTCCACCAGCTCCAGCTGCATCTGCGAGCGCAGCTTCTTGTCCAGCGCGCCCATGGGTTCGTCGAGCAGCAACAGCTTGGGCCGCTTGGCCAGCGAGCGCGCCAGGGCCACCCGCTGGCGCTGACCACCGGAAAGCTGGTGCGGCTTGCGCCGGGCGTACTGGGTCATGTGCACCAGCTTGAGCATCTCGGCCACGCGGGCCTGGATCTCGGCCTTGGGCATCTTGTCCTGCTGCAGGCCGAAGGCGATGTTCTGCTCCACGCTCATGTGCGGGAACAGCGCATAGGACTGGAACATCATGTTGATCGGCCGCTCGTAGGGCGGCAGGTCGGTAATGTCGACGCCATCGAGGTAGATGCGGCCTTCGGTCGGGCGCTCGAACCCGGCCAGCATGCGCAGCAGGGTCGACTTGCCCGAGCCCGAACCACCCAGCAAGGCGAAGATCTCGCCCTTGCGGATCTCCAGCGACACATCGTCGACCGCGACGGTCTCGTCGAACTTCTTGGTGACGCGGTCGATCTTGACCAGCACCTGTTTGGGCTGGACACCACCGTCAAGGGGGGGCTTGGAGGCACCGGAGGCAACTGCCATGAATGAAACTCCCAACAAGATTTGCTAAGGCCCGCCCCTGTGATGGCGGGCCTGGATGATTATTTGCCCGACTTGACCTTGGTCCAGCTGCGGGTCATCAGTCGTTGCACCTTCGGTGGCAGCTCGGCGTTGACGAACATCCTGTCCAGCACGGCCTGCGGCGGGTAGACCGCCGGGTCCTTGTACACGTCCTGATCCATCAGTTCGCCAGCCTTGAGGTTGGGGTTCGCGTACCCGACATAGTCGCTGACCTGTGCGATGACCTCGGGTTTCAACAGATAGTCGATCAAGGCATGCGCTTGCTTGGCGTTCTTGGCGTCCTTGGGGATCGCCAGCACGTCGAACCAGAGGTTGCCACCCTCCTTGGGAATGGCGTACGCCAGCTTGACGCCCTTCTTCGCCTCTTCGGCCCGGGCCTTGGCCTGGAACACGTCGCCCGAGAAGCCGGCGGCGACGCAGATATCGCCATTGGCCAGGTCGGTGATGTACTTGGAGGAGTGGAAGTAGGTCACGTAGGGACGGACCGCGAGCAGCTTCTGCTCGGCCTTCTGGTAGTCCTTGGGATTGGTGCTGTTGGGGTCGAGGCCCAGGTAGTTGAGCACCGCCGGCAGCATTTCGTCCGCCGAGTCGAGGAAGGCCACGCCGCACTGCGAGAGCTTCTTCATGTTCTCGGGTTCGAACAGCACGGCCCACGAGTCGATCGTGTCCACGCCCAGGGCGGCCTTGACCTTCTCGACGTTGTAGCCGATGCCGTTGGTGCCCCAGAGGTAAGGCACGGCATATTGATTGCCGGGATCGTTCTTTTCCAGGCGCTTCATCAACGCCGGGTCGAGATTGGCGTAGTTGGGCAGCAGGGTGCGGTCGAGCTTCATGAAGGCGCCGGCCTTGATCTGCTTGCCCAGGAAATGGTTGGACGGCACCACCACGTCGTAGCCGGTACGACCGGCCAGCAGCTTGCCTTCCAGGGTTTCGTTGGAATCGAAGACATCTTGCACCGGCGTGATGCCAGTGTCCTTTTCGAAGTCCGCGAGGGTGTTGGGCCCGATGTAGTCCGACCAGTTGTACAGGTGCACCGTGGGCGCCGCTTGGACGCCGAGAGCCAGCGTCAGACCCGCACTGGCCACCAGGGCCTTGCGAAATACAGAAATGGACAAGGGTTGGTCCTCACAATGAGTGCATGTGGTCGCAACGCACGCTGCCGCATACGCCAAACCGGCGCGCAACTTACCTTCGCAGCTCCGCTGTCGCAAACTTATTTATCCCGAGGGTCCACCTGACCTGGCGCGGCCAGGCGAGGTGGACCTTTCGAACGGTTACTTGCCCGACTTGATCTTGGTCCAGCTACGGGTGATCAGACGCAGAGTGGCAGGCTCCTGGTCGCTGATCGCGTAGAGCTTTTTCTTCACGTCATCGGAGGGATAGATGCTCGGGTCGCCCGAGATGTCCTTGTCCACCAGCGGCGTGGCTGCCTTGTTGCCGTTGGGGAAGCGCACGGCGTTGGTGATCTCGGCCATGATTTCCGGCTGCATGAGGAAGTTCATGAAGCTGTACGCGGCCTCGACGTTCTCGGCGTCCTTGGGTACGGCGACCATGTCGTAGAAGGTGCCGGCACCTTCCTTCGGAATCACGTAGTCGAGCTTGACCTTGCCACCGGCTTCGGCGGCACGGGCCTTGGACTGCTCCAGGTCGCCCGAGTAGCCGACGGCGACGCAGATGTTGCCGTTGGCCAGGTCCGAGATGTACTTGGACGAGTGGAAGTAGGCCACCGACGGACGGATTTTCAGGAACAGGTCTTCGGCGGCCTTCAGGTCGCCCTTGTCCTTGCTGTCGGTCGGCTTGCCCAGGTAGTGCAGCGCGGCCGGGATCATCTCGGTCGGCGCATCGAGGAAGCTCACGCCGCAGCTCTTGAGCTTCTCCATGTTCTCGGGCTTGAACACCGCGTCCCACGAGTCGATCTTGTCCACGCCCAGCGCGGCCTTGACCTTCTCGGGGTTGTAGCCGATGCCGATCGAGCCCCACATGTAAGGGAAGGCGTGCTTGTTGTCCTTGTCGCTGGCGTCGCCGACGGCCTTGAGCAGGTCCTGGTCGAGGTTCTTCCAGTTCGGCAGCTTGGACTTGTCCAGTTCCTGATAGACGCCGGCCTTGATCTGCTTGGCGAGGAAGTTGTTCGACGGCACGACGACGTCGTAGCCGGACTTGCCCGCCAGCAACTTGGCTTCCAGGGTCTCGTTGCTGTCGAAGACGTCGTAGACCACCTTGATGCCGGTCTGCTTCTCGAACTTGGCGACCGTGTCCGGAGCGATGTAGTCCGACCAGTTGTAGACGTGCAGGACCTTGTCGTCAGCCTGAACGGCGGTGGCCACTGCACCTGCGAGGGTGGCGGCCAGCAGCGTCTTGCCCAATTTATTCATGCGTTTGCTCCGGATTGTTCGTGAGTTCGTCTGTTCAGCGGCCAGGCCAGTGGGTGCAAGCGCTGGAACACCCGTTAGTCTGGCAAGTTACCGACCGCTGTTACAACACGCGTCAGCGGTCAATCGCTCATTCGAGCGACTGCAAGGTCAGGTCCAGGCATCGACGGGCCTTTTCCACCAGCTCGTCGATCTCCTCGTGGCTGATCACCAAGGGCGGCGCGATGATCATGGTGTCACCCACCGCACGCATCACCAGCCCGTTGGCGAAGCAGAAGTTGCGGCAGATCATGCCCACGCCCTGCCCCTCGTAACGGCTGCGCGTTGCCTTGTCCTTGACCAGCTCGATGGCGCCGAGCATCCCCAGGCCGCGCACTTCGCCGACCAGTGGATGGTCCTGCAGCTCGCGCAGACGCTGTTGCAAATAGGGTGCCGTTTCGGTTCTGGCGCGCTCGATGATGCGTTCTTCGCGCAAGATGCGCAGGTTCTCGAGCCCGACCGCGGCCGCCACGGGGTGGCCGGAATAGGTGAATCCGTGCGTGAACTCGCCGCCTTCAGCCAGGACCTGAGCCACCGAATCGCGCACGATCACACCGCCCATGGGGATGTAGCCGGAGGTCAGCCCCTTGGCGATGGTCATCAGGTCCGGCTTGAGGTCATAGTAGTCCGAGCCGAACCACTCACCGGTCCGGCCGAACCCGCAGATCACCTCGTCGGCGACGAACAGGATGTCGTAGCGGGCGAGAATCTCCTTGATCTTCGGCCAGTAGCTGTCCGGCGGAATGATCACCCCACCGGCGCCCTGGATCGGCTCGGCGATGAAGGCCGCGACCTGATCCTCGCCCAGCTCCAGAATCTTCTGCTCCAGTTGCTCGGCCGCCCAGATGCCGAAGGCTTCCGGCGTCATGTCGCCGCCCTCGCCGTACCAGTACGGCTGGGGAATGTGCGCGATGCCGGGGATCGGCAGGCCGCCCTGGGCATGCATGCCGCTCATGCCGCCGAGGCTGGCACCCGCCACGGTCGAGCCGTGATAACCGTTGATGCGGCCGATCAGCGTCTGCTTCTGCGGTTTGCCCTTGAGCGCCCAGTAGTGACGGACCATACGCAGCACGGTGTCGTTGCCTTCGGAGCCGGAGCCGGTGAAGAACACGTGGCTCATGCCTTCGGGCGCCACCTCGGTGATGGCGTGGGCCAGCTCCAGCGCAGGCGGGTGGGCCGTCTGGAAGAACAGGTTGTAATAGGGCAACTCACGCATCTGCCGCTGGGCGGCGTCGACCAGCTCTTCGCGCCCATAGCCGATGGCCACGCACCACAGCCCGGCCATGCCGTCGAGGATCTTCTGCCCTTCGCTGTCCCACAGGTGCACGCCCTGGGCACGGGTGATGATGCGCGGGCCTTTTTCCTTCAACTGGCCATAGTCGCTGAACGGCGCCAAGTGATGCTCGCCGCTCAGGGCTTGCCAGTGCTGGGTTCGTGAATCGTTGACGCTCATGGGGTCCTCCAAGGTCGGTCGGCCGCAGGGCGGCAAGGGGTCACACCGCGAACAGCAGGAACTCACGCTCCCAGGAACTGATCACGCGTTTGAAGTTTTCGTGCTCGGCGCGCTTGGTGGCCACGTAACCGCTGATGAACTTCTTGCCCAGGTACTGCTCGAGCGCGCGGCTCTGTTCCATGCGCTCCAGGGCGTCCTCGATGGTCAGCGGCAGGCGCAGGTTGCGGCGCTCGTAGCCACGGCCCTGCACCGGGGCGCTGGCGGCGATGCCCTCGACCATGCCGATGTAACCGCACAGCAGGCTGGCGGCGATCGCCAGGTACGGGTTGGCGTCGGCGCCCGGCAGGCGGTTCTCGACGCGGCGGCTCTGCGGACCGGCATCCGGCACGCGCAGCCCCACGGTCCGGTTCTCCTCGCCCCATTCGACGTTGACCGGCGCCGAGGTGTCGGGCAGGAAGCGGCGGAACGAGTTGACGTTGGGCGCGAACAGCGGCAGGGCTTCGGGGATGAACTTCTGCAACCCGCCGATATGGTGCAGGAACAGGTCGCTCATGCTGCCATCGTCGTTGGAGAAGATGTTCTTGCCGGTGTTGACGTCGACCACGCTCTGGTGGATGTGCATGGCGCTGCCCGGCTCACCGGTCATGGGCTTGGCCATGAAGGTGGCGGCGACGTTGTGCTTGAGTGCGGCCTCGCGCATGGTGCGCTTGAACACCAGGATCTGGTCGGCCAGGTCCAGGGCGTTGCCATGACGGAAGTTGATCTCCATCTGCGCGGTGCCGTCTTCGTGGATCAGCGTGTCGAGGTCCAGCTGTTGCAGTTCGCACCAGTCGTAGACGTCCTCGAACAACGGGTCGAATTCGTTGGCGGCCTCGATGGAGAACGACTGACGACCGGTTTCCGGGCGACCGGAACGGCCGATCGGCGGTTGCAGCGGGAAGTCAGGGTCTTCGCTGCGCTTGGTCAGGTAGAACTCCATCTCCGGCGCCACGATCGGCACCCAGCCACGGTCGGTGTAGAGCTTGAGCACCTTCTTGAGCACGTTGCGCGGCGACAGCTCGATCGGGTTGCCTTTCTTGTCGTAGGTGTCGTGGATCACCTGCGCGGTCGGCTCGATCGCCCAGGGCACCAGGTAGACGGCGTTCTCGTCCGGGCGGCAGATCATGTCGATGTCGGCCGGGTCGAGCAGCTCGTAATAGATGTCGTCGTCGACGTAGTCGCCGGTCACGGTCTGCAGCAGCACGCTCTCGGGCAGGCGCATGCCCTTTTCCGCGATGAACTTGTTGGTCGGCGAGATCTTGCCGCGGGTGATGCCGGTCAGGTCGCTGATCAGGCATTCGACTTCGGTGATCTTGTGCTCTTTCAACCAATCGGTGAGCTGGTCGAGGTTGTTACTCATAAATACCTCAGGAGGTCATGTTGATCCGGACCCAAGGCCCGGACGCGACTGACGGCAGGCGCCGACCGACATGGTCAGCGCATGCGACACGGCATGGACGAGCCCGCCATTGGATTCTGGATGGAGCGCGTGACGAAAGCAAAGTGCCTTCGGATGCAGGGGCGAACACGTCGGCCGATCGATACGGAAGGTGTCTGGCGTGCGGTGCGGGGCTGCGCGGGCGGAAGGTGGCGAGGGGAAAACGAGGACGACGACAGGGCCGGCCCGTCAATTATTCCGGTCACGGACGACCCCATGCAAAGCGTACCTGGCAGGGCACCTGGATAGGCCCTCGAAAGAGCATGGCCTGTGGCGCGGCCGGGGGTGGCGCACGATGAAGAGCGTATCATTCAACCCTCGCTATTATGACTATTATGGGTTGAATCGAAGCTTAGCCTTGTTCATTTTTTTACACAACGTGTGCGTAAAAAATAGATGACGTTCTTCGTCTGGGTGTTGAGATAGGCCTTGCAGGCGCCCCGAATTGCAGCAAAAATGCCCGCTGCATGCCATTTTGGGGCATCCCCCCGCGCGCTTGACTTGGCGCCCTCTTTCCGATTGACTGGGCTTGCAAGCCCCGTTTGATTGATATTTTTAACAACAAAGGTGTTGCATCATGTCGGTACCCCCGCGTGCCGTTCAGCTTAACGAAGCGAACGCGTTCCTTAAGGAACATCCTGAGGTTCTCTACGTTGACCTTCTGATTGC